>Ga0224512_10000053_pt1 | contig 125067 bp, 142 predicted proteins | sample SF_May12_sed_USG_4_FD_169103 | JGI IMG/M metagenome (GOLD analysis project Ga0224512, IMG submission 169103) | Sediment microbial communities from San Francisco Bay, California, United States - SF_May12_sed_USGS_13 | ecosystem: Environmental > Aquatic > Marine > Sediment | place: USA... | reverse complement strand
AGATGGTGGTGGAACTGATTGCACCGATCGCCATGGAAGATGGCCTCAGGTTCGCTATCCGTGAGGGTGGCCGTACCGTCGGTGCCGGCGTCGTCGCAAAGGTAATCGAGTAATCAATCGGGGTCGAACCGAGGTTTTTGCAAAAAACCTCGGTTCGACCCCAGTAAAAGGACAGACATGGCAACCAATCAAAACATTCGTATTCGTCTCAAAGCGTTCGATCATCGCCTGATTGACAACTCAGCGCGTGAAATAGTGGAGACGGCCAAGCGTACCGGCGCCACTGTAAAGGGCCCGATTCCGCTGCCAATGAGGAAGGAGCGTTTCACGATCCTCGTCTCGCCTCATGTCAACAAGGATGCCCGGGACCAGTACGAAATTCGTACGCATAAGCGCCTGATGGACATTGTGGACCCCACCGACAAGACCGTCGATGCCCTGATGAAGCTGGAGTTGCCGGCTGGCGTCGATGTTCAAATCAAGCTGAATTAGAAGCCGCCCGCGGCCGACATTTGCCTGACCGGAATGGCTCGCTTCGCCGCGCTTTATTTCCGGTAAGACAAATCTCGTCCACCGGCGAATTCTTATCCAGCTAAGTGATTGATTTCATTGTGATCGTAAGATCGCAGAAAAACCCGCACAAAAAGTCTGGAAACCGCTTGTATTGGGGGTTTCGAGTCGTATAATAGCGGGCTCGCTGCATTTGGCCGGACCGGGAGTCGGCCAGAATCAGCACAGCAAGACATTTGTCGCCAGGAAATCGAGGGTGACACGGCAAATCCCGGAACCGCCGAACCGATTGATGGATCGGGTCGGAGCTTAGGGTCAGCCCCAGAGCAAAGAGAGCGAAGCTCTCAGCGATGGCTGGCCCTTTCGCATGTCTGGGAAAAGTGCCAGATCGAGGAAAAGAACAGCCGAAGCCAATCGTAGTTTCGGTGTTGAATTTGGAATTAGAGTCAGGCGCTGGCCAATCGAAGTCAGCGCGAGGTTTTGAAGATGACGATGGGTCTTGTTGGCCGCAAATGTGGCATGACACGTGTCTTTACGGAAGATGGAATTTCGATTCCGGTCACCGTAGTGGAGGCACAGCCAAACCGAATCACACAGGTGAAGACCGTGGAGACGGATGGCTATCGCGCGCTACAAGTTGTAGCCGGTAGCCGTAAAGCGTCCCGGGTCGTCAAACCTGCAGCCGGCCACTTTGCGGCAGCAAAGGTTGAAGCCGGCGACCTGATTACCGAATTCCGCATTGCAGACGGCGATGAGACGGAATACCAGGTTGGCACGGAATTACGTGTCGAGCTGTTTGATGAAGGCCAGAAAGTTGATGTCGTCGGTACGTCAATTGGTAAGGGCTTTGCCGGTACCGTCAAGCGCCATAACTTCAGCATGCAGGACGCTACGCACGGCAATTCCCTTGCCCATAGAGCCCCGGGTTCTATTGGTCAAAACCAGACGCCCGGCCGCGTGTTCAAGGGCAAGAAGATGTCCGGTCAAATGGGCAACGTGCGCCGCACGATTCAGAATCTCGAGATCGTACGCGTTGATGGCGAACGCAACCTGTTGTTGATCAAGGGCGCTGTCCCGGGTCATCGAGGCGGTAGCGTAGTAGTACGTCCTGCTGTCAAGGCCAGGAAGTAAGGGGCGTATTGATGAAATTGAAACTACAGGACAAAGGCTCCGTTGACGTTCTCGACTCCGCATTCGGAGTGGACTACAACGAAGCGCTCATACACCAGGTTGTAACGGCGCACCTGTCAGGTGCACGTGCCGGAACGAAGGCACAAAAGAACCGTGCCGCGGTTCGCGGTGGCGGTGCCAAGCCCTGGCGGCAGAAAGGCACGGGTCGAGCGCGCGCCGGTACGATTCGCAGCCCGATCTGGGTTGGTGGTGGTCGTACATTCGCTGCGAAGCCGCGTAAGTACGAGCAGAAAGTGAACAAGAAGATGTATCGTGCCGCGCTGCGCTCGATGTTGTCTGAGTTGATTCGACAGGATCGCCTGGTCATCGTCAAGGACCTGGAGCTCGAGGCGCCGAAGACCAGGCTGCTGGCGACAAAGCTCAAAGAGCTTGAGCTGGACAGCGTGTTGATTCTGAACGAAGCGTTCGACGAGAAGTTGTTCCTGGCTGCACGTAATCTGCCGAATGTTGGCATTTGCGATGTAGCTGCCATCGATCCGGTTGTGTTGATTCGATTCGGCAAGGTGTTGGTGACCTTGCCGGCGCTGAAGCTCATTGAGGAGCGTCTGTCATGAGTATTGCCGCACACCAGGAAAGACTGATGACGGTTATTCGCGGACCGCACCTTTCAGAAAAGGCGCACATCGCAGCAGAGAAGAACCAGGTTGTCCTGAAGGTACGGACGGACGCGACCAAGAAAGAAATTAAACAAGCTGTTGAGTTGTTGTTCGAGGTCAAGGTTGATGCTGTTCAGGTCGTCAACGTAAAAGGCAAGACGAAGCGCTTCCAACAGTCCAAAGGCCGTCGTTCGGATTGGAAGAAGGCATACGTGAAGCTGGCCGAAGGGAGCTCTGTTGAAGAGTTCTTCGGCGCTGATTAGAGGTAACGGTAGTGTCATTGCATAAAGCCAAACCAACCTCCGCCGGACGTCGATTTGTCGTCGCCGTCAAGACGCCGGAGCTGCATAAAGGCAAGCCATACGGACCGCTTCTCGACAGGAAGACGTCAAAAGGCGGCCGCAATAACAATGGCCGAATTACGATACGCCACCAGGGTGGCGGTCATAAGCAGCGTTACCGCATCGTCGACTTCAAGCGCGACAAGGATGGTATCCCAGGTGTTGTCGAGCGACTCGAGTACGATCCGAATCGCAGTGCGCACCTGGCATTGATCAAGTATGCCGATGGTGAACGTCGATACATTCTGGCGCCCAAGAACGTGCGTGCTGGCACGCCGATCATCAGTGGCGAGGATGCGCCGATCAAGCCGGGTAACACTCTGCCGATTCGCGCCATTCCCGTTGGTACGACGATACACAATATTGAAATGAAGCCAGGTAAGGGCGGCCAGCTGGTTCGTTCGGCCGGCGGTTCAGCACAGTTGGCTGCACGCGACGGCGCTTATGCGACGGTTCGACTGCGCTCAGGCGAAACACGCAAGATTCACGTTGCTTGTCGTGCAACGGTAGGTGAAGTAGGTCATGGCGAACACAACCTGCGAAAGCTCGGCAAGGCCGGTGCCAGTCGCTGGAGAGGCGTGCGCCCGACTGTTCGTGGCGTCGCTATGAACCCGGTGGATCACCCGCACGGTGGTGGTGAAGGACGGACCTCGGGTGGCCGTCATCCGGTGAGCCCTTGGGGCACGCCGACGAAGGGCGCGAAGACGCGTTCAAACAAGCGAACGGACGGCATGATCGTTCGTCGCCGTAAGCGCAAGTAGGAGCGGCTCGTAGCCGCGAACATAGTCGCGAGAGACTAAGGAACAGGAAGATGCCGCGTAGTGTAAGAAAAGGCCCATTCGTCGATAACCATTTGGCGAAGAAGGTTACAGAAGCTGCCAAGAAGAATGACCGCCGTCCGATCAAGACCTGGTCGCGTCGTTCGATGGTGCTGCCGGATATGGTTGGTTTGACCATTGCCGTCCATAACGGGCGTCAACACGTACCGGTTCTTATTTCGGAGAACATGGTCGGTCACAAACTCGGTGAGTTTGCAATGACGCGTACGTTCCGCGGTCACTCCGGTGATCGCAAGACCAAGTAGGGGATCTGATTAATGCAAGTTGCAGCAACACTTAAATACGCACGTATCTCGCCGCAGAAATGTCGTCTGTTGGCCGACGCCATCCGTGGCCAGTCGGTCGATGCCGCTCTGCGTACGCTGACGTTTTCGCCGAAGAAGAGTGCTCGCATTGTGAAAAAGGTCCTGGAGTCGGCTGTAGCCAACGCGGAGCACAATCACGGTGCCGATATTGATGAATTGAAAGTTGCGACGATCGAGGTAAACGAGGCGCCGACGCTCCGTCGTTTTCGCGCTCGTGCCAAAGGCCGTGGCGCACGAATTATTAAGCGGAATAGTCACATTACGATCCGGGTGGCAGACGAAAAATGATCACGGAATTCAATATTTACCTTGCTGATCAGCTAGGGGACGAGTAAGAATTATGGGCCAAAAAGTACATCCAACAGGTATACGTCTTGGCATCGTCAAGGATTGGGCATCAAAGTGGTATGCCGATTCGAAGACGTTCCCCGGGTACATACGTGACGATCACGTGATTCGGGTTTTCATTAAGAAAAAGCTGAAAGACGCGTCAGTAAGCCGTATTGCTATCGAGCGTCCTGCGAATAAGGTGAATATCACCATTTTCACGGCACGTCCGGGCATTGTCATTGGCAAGAAGGGCGAGGACATAGAGAAGCTTCGTTCCGAGTTGTCGAAGATGCTTGGCATGCTGATTCAGGATGTACGGGTCAACATCAGCGAGGTTCGCAAGCCGGAGCTTGATGCGCAGCTGGTTGCCGAAGGTATCGCGCAACAGCTCGAACGTCGCGTCATGTTCCGACGTGCCATGAAGCGCGCGGTCACAAACACGATGCGTGTGGGTGCAGAGGGCGTCAAGGTCAAGGTCGGCGGTCGCTTGAATGGCGCAGAAATTGCGCGTTCCGAGTGGTACCGCGAAGGCCGTGTCCCGCTGCATACGTTGCGCGCGGATATCGATTATGGCACGGCAGAAGCACACACAACCTATGGTGTGATCGGCGTGAAGGTTTGGATATTCAAGGGCGAGGTCTTTGACAAGCCCGAAGCGGTTCCGGCAGAGGCTGCAGAAGCAGCTGCTGGCGCACGTTCGTAAGAGAAGACAGAGATGTTACAGCCTAAGAGAACAAAATTCCGCAAGCAGATGAAAGGGCGCAATCGCGGTCTTGCGCTGCGTGGGAGCGATGTTTCGTTCGGTCAATACGGCCTCAAAGCAACGGGTCGTGGTCGTCTGACGGCACGTCAGATTGAAGCCGCGCGTCGTGCGATGACACGCTACATCAAGCGTGGCGGAAAAATCTGGATTCGGGTTTTTCCGGATAAGCCGATTTCGAAGAAACCGCTCGAAGTTCGTCAGGGTAAGGGTAAGGGTAACGTTGAGTACTGGGTTTGCCAGGTTCAACCGGGCCGCGTCCTGTATGAAATGGAAGGTGTAACGGAAGAAATTGCGCGCGAGGCCTTTCGCCTGGCCGCCGCAAAATTGCCGTTCGCCACCGCGTTTGTAACTCGTCAGGTGATGTGATGAAAGCAAGTGATCTCCGAACCAAATCGGTAGACGAACTTAACGAGGAGCTCGTTGCGCTTCGGCGTGAGCAATTCAATTTGCGCATGCAACATGCAACTGGTGAGTTGACACATAACCACGAACACGGTCGCGTTAGAAAAGACATTGCGCGCGTCAAGACGGTCTTGACCGAAATTAAACGTGCGGCAGGTGAAGAGAAATGAGTGAAGAAAGTAAGACAAAGCGTACGCTCGTCGGTCGTGTCGTCAGCGATAAGATGGACAAGACCGTATCGGTCGCTATCGAGCGAGTGATCAAGCACCCGGTTTATGGCAAGTACATTCGCCGTACCGGTAAGGTCCTGGCTCACGACGCGTCGAATGAGTGCAAATCCGGTGATCGTGTTGCGATCTCGGAATGCCGCCCGATTTCGAAGAATAAATCCTGGTCTGTCGTCAACGTTGTTGAACGGTCGGCTGACAAGTAATAACACTTAGGATGCAGTCATGATTCAGATGCAGACAGTTCTGGACGCCGCCGATAACTCTGGCGCTCGCCGCGTGCAGTGCATCAAGGTACTCGGTGGTTCGAAGCGCCGTTATGCCGGTGTGGGCGACGTGATCAAGGTAAGCGTTAAAGACGCGATTCCGCGTGGCAAGGTCAAGAAAGGCGAGGTCTACAACGCTGTTGTCGTTCGCACCCGTAAGGGCGTCCGCCGTAAAGACGGTTCGTTGATTCGCTTTGATGGTAATGCGGCCGTGCTGCTGAATGCTCGTCTCGAGCCAATTGGCACACGTATTTTTGGTCCGGTAACACGTGAGCTGCGTACAAGCCGGTTCATGAAGATTATTTCGCTGGCCCCTGAGGTTCTTTAAGTGAACAAAATTAAGAAAGGCGATGAAGTTATCGTAACAACCGGAAAGGACAAAGGCCGCCGTGGCACTGTACTGGAGGTTCTTGCTGACGATCGCGTGTTGGTTGAGGGTGTAAACCTCGCAAAGAAACATATCAAGCCGAACCCGAACATTGGTGAGGCCGGCGGCATCCGTGATACGACGATGCCGATGGATGTTTCGAACGTACTGGTTTTTAACCCGAAGTCGAAGAAGGGCGAGCGGATTGGTTTTCGCGTCGAGAAAGATGGCAGCAAAGTGCGCGTCTTCAAGAGCGGCGACGCAGTCGATATTTAAGAGATACATAAGATGTCACGTTTACAGGAAAAATATCAGAACGAACTTGCTGGAGAGATCCAGAAGAAGCTTGGTCTGAGTAATCTGATGGAAGTGCCTCGCATCACCAAGATCACGCTCAACATGGGTGTTGGTGAGGCGGTCGCCGACAAGAAGATCATGGAAAATGCCCGTGCCGACATGGAAAAGATTTCGGGCCAGAGGCCGGTAACGACGATTGCCCGCAAATCAGTTGCTGGATTCAAGATTCGTGATGGCATGCCGATTGGGTGCAAGGTCACGCTTCGTCGTGAGCGCATGTACGAGTTTCTCGATCGGCTCGTTAACATTGCGATTCCGCGTATTCGTGATTTTCGTGGTTTGAACCCCAGGTCCTTCGATAAGCAGGGTAATTACAGCATGGGCGTTCAGGAGCAGATTATTTTTCCGGAAATCAATTACGACGAAATCGATGCACTGCGTGGTATGGACATAATTATTACCACGACAGCGCGGACACCCGCGGAAGGCAAGGCGCTTCTCGAAGCGTTCAACTTCCCGTTCAAAAAGAAGTAGAGACAACACATGGCCAAGAAATCGATGATCATGCGTGAACTTAAGCGTGCCAAGCTCGTAGCTCGGCAGGCCGAAAAGCGCAAGGCTCTGAAAGCGATCGTTCGCAATATCCATAGCTCTGACGAGGAGCGTGCTGTTGCGCAGGCGAAGCTTAACAACTTGCCGCGTGACGGCAGCCCGACTCGACAACGAAATCGTTGTGCCATTACGGGCCGCCCGCATGGTGTATATCGCAAGTTTGGCCTCGGCCGTAACAAGCTACGTGAAGCCGCCATGAAAGGCGAAGTTCCTGGCCTCACAAAAGCCAGCTGGTAGGCGGAGATAGAACATGAGTATGACCGATCCGATCGCAGACATGCTGACGCGTATTCGTAACGGGCAAAAGGCGCGCAAAGTCGCAGTGTCTATGCCAGCTTCGAAAGCGAAAGAAGCCGTCGCGAAAGTACTGAAAGACGAAGGCTACATTACGGGTTTTTCAACCGACGGTGAAGGCGCAATAAAAGAGCTCACTGTAGAGCTCAAGTATTTCGAAGGCGTCCCCGTGATTGAGAAGATCCAGCGTGCCAGTCGTCCGGGCCTGCGGATCTATCGTGGCAAGGAAGATCTGCCCAAGGTTCTCGGCGGTCTCGGTGTGGCGATCGTTTCGACCTCGGCTGGCGTAATGAGTGATCGCCAGGCGCGGGAACAGGGCGTTGGAGGCGAGGTTCTTTGCATCGTTTCGTGATGCGTGATCCTGAAGGTAAGAGATAGGACTATGTCAAGAATTGCAAAAGAACCGCTTGAACTGCCAAAAGGCGTCGAGTTCAAGCAAGACGGCAACGTTGTCACGATTAAGGGTGGCAAGGGTGAGCTGTCTCTTGTGCTGAATTCAGAAGTCGAACTCAAGCAGAACGACAACGTATTGAGTTTTGCACCGCGCTCTGGCTCGCGTTTCGCGACGGCAGTTGCCGGCACGATGCGTTCGATCATCGCCAATATGGCGCAAGGCGTGTCTGAGGGTTTTGAGCGCAAGCTCGAGTTGGTCGGCGTAGGATATCGCGCGCAGGCTCAGGGCAAGAAGGTCAGTCTGAGCCTGGGTTTTTCACACCCGGTCGAATACACGGTGCCGGATGAAATCACGGTAGAAACGCCGAGCCAGACGGAAATTGTGATTAGAGGCGCCGACAAGCAGCAAGTGGGCCAGGTCGCTGCGGAAATTCGGCGCTTCCGGCCGCCTGAGCCCTATAAGGGTAAGGGTGTGCGGTACGCCGGTGAGCGTGTCGTTTTGAAAGAAGCGAAGAAAAAATAAGCAGGGTTAACACCATGAAGTTGGACAAGAAACAAAATCGCCTGCGCCGTGCTCGTAGAGGACGCGCGAAGATTCGTGAAGTTGAGGCTATTCGCCTGAGCATTCATCGTACGCCGCGTCACATTTATGCGCAGGTAATAGGGGCCACTGACAACCAGGTTCTTGCATCGGCATCGACGTTGGAGTCCGAAGTGCGCAAGGGAATCAAGAATGGCGGTAACGTCGAAGCGGCAGCCATTGTGGGCGCGCGCATCGCTCAGAAGGCGAAAGCAGCTGGCATTGATACCGTTGCGTTCGACCGTTCCGGTTTTCGTTATCACGGTCGTGTTAAGGCACTGGCTGAAGCGGCCCGCGAGGCGGGATTGAAGTTTTAACTACTTAGAGGAAATTTGATGGCTGACGGTCATCGATAACCAACATGGCAAGAAACGAACAAAATCAATCGAACGATGACCTGATCGAGAAACTGGTTACCGTCAACCGCGTCGCGAAGGTCGTGAAGGGCGGCCGTCAATTTGGCTTCACCGCGTTGACCGTTGTCGGCGACGGGCAGGGCAAGGTTGGATTCGGGTACGGCAAGGCGCGAGAGGTGCCGATTGCGATTCAGAAGGCAATGCAAAACGCCCGCAACAATATGATTAGCATCAATCTTAATAACGATACTTTGCAATATGCCAAGAAAGGTCGCCATGGTGCCACGCTGGTCTACATGCAGCCGGCATCTGAAGGTACAGGCGTCATTGCCGGTGGCGCGATGCGAGCCGTTTTCGAGGCGGCAGGTGTTCGCAACGTACTGGCGAAGAGCTATGGCTCACGCAACCCGATTAACGTTGTTCGCGCGACGATCAAGGGACTGTCGGAGATTCACTCACCGCAGGCTATTGCGGCGAAACGCGGTAAGAAAGTTAAGGAAATCCTTGCCTGAGACGATAAGTCAGGGTGCGGGTAATCAATAAAGACACATAGAGACAGGATCATGGCGACGCCAAAAGAATTGAAGGTCACGCTGGTTAAGAGCAAGTTCGGGCGACTAAAGAGCCACAAAGCCTGCGTTGCCGGCTTGGGGTTGAGGAAGATACACCAGACCGTGACGGTCATCGATACGCCAGAGAATCGCGGCATGATAAATCGCGTTTCGTACCTCCTGTCGGTAGAGGAAGCCTGACATGCGTTTGAATGATATTTCACCGGGTAACGGTGCAAAAAAAGTGGGCAAGCGCCTGGGTCGTGGTCATTCCGCGGGTCAGGGCAAGACCAGCGGTCGCGGCCAAAAGGGGCAGCATGCGCGCTCGGGCGGATACCACAAGGTTGGTTTCGAGGGCGGCCAGATGCCGTTGCAACGTCGTTTGCCGAAAGTCGGCTTTCGTTCGCGCATGGCGCGCCTGACGGCCGAGCTGCGGCTGCACGAACTGGAAATTCCTTCGGCCGATGTCATCGATATGGATGTGCTGAAAAAGGCGAACCTGGTCCCGGCATTCGTGACCAAGGTCAAGGTAATAAAGTCTGGCGTAATTAAGAAGGCGGTCAAGCTGAAAGGTCTCGCAGTCACCAAGGGTGCTCGCGAAGAGATCGAAAAAGCTGGCGGCAGCATCGAAGTATAGGAAAGCATCGTTGGAGCGCCCCCCGGCGCGATAATCGAAGACTGGAAGAAAGACGAAACAATGGCGAAGAAGCCCCAACAAAGTCCGGCAGATCTTGCGAAGACGGCGAGCAAGCTAGGCGAATTAAGAATTCGCATGCTGTTCCTCGTTGGCGCGTTGATCGTGTACCGCGTTGGCACTTATATTCCGGTACCCGGTGTGGACCCGGTTGCGCTTGCTGATTTCTTTGAGCAGCAGTCTGGCAACCTCCTGGGCATGTTCAATATGTTCTCTGGCGGTGCGCTCTCACGCTTCGGCATTTTTGCGCTCGGTATTGTTCCGTATATTTCGTCATCGATCATCATGCAGATGGCGAGCCATATCGTTCCGAGCCTGCAGGCCTTGCGTAAAGAAGGTGAGTCGGGCCGCCGCCAGATCGTGAAATACACGCGCTATGGCACGGTAGCCCTGGCAAGCTTCCAATCGGTCGCCGCGGCGTCGTGGTTGTCGAACCAGGTTGGCCTCGTGGTTAACCCTGGCACGGCGTTCCTTATTACGGCCTGTATTACGCTGGTTACGGGTACGGTGTTCCTGATGTGGCTGGGCGAGCAAATCACTGAACGCGGCATTGGTAACGGCATCTCCATGATTATCCTCGCAGGCATCGTTGCCGGCTTGCCGTCCGCCATTGCAGGAACGGCGGAGTTGGTCCGGAACGGTGAGATGAGCGCTATTACGGCTATCCTGATGCTGATTGGCGGTATTGCGGCAATCATATTCGTCGTTTACATGGAGCGCGCCCAGCGTCGCATCACAGTTAACTACGCGCGGCGGCAGCAGGGCCGCAAGATGTTCCAGGCGCAGAGCACGCACTTGCCATTCAAGATCAACATGTCGGGTGTTATTCCGCCGATTTTTGCCTCAAGCATCCTGATGTTCCCGGCGACGATCGCACAGTTTTTTGGACAGGCCGCCGATCCCAACGCCGTGCAGCGCGCGTTGCAGACCATTGGTGCGAACCTCGGTCCCGGGCAGCCTATTTATGTATTGCTGTATGCAGGAATGATCGTTTTCTTCTGCTTCTTCTATACCGCGCTGATGTACAACTCGAAAGACACTGCGGATAACCTGAAGAAAGCCGGTGCGTTCCTGCCGGGCATTCGGCCGGGCGCCCACACAGCAGAATACATTGACCGGGTCCTGACCCGATTGACGTTTTGGGGCGCGTTCTATATCGCCGGCGTTTGTCTCCTGCCTGAGCTGGTTCGCATGTTTTACCCAGCGATGCCGTTTAGTTTTGGTGGCACATCGCTGCTGATCCTGGTTGTTGTCACGATGGATTTCATGTCGCAAATGCAGGCTCATGCGATGAGTCACCAGTACGAAGGCATGATGCAGAAAGCCAATCTGCGCAACTATGGCAGAGGTGGACAAGTACGCTGAGTTAATCAGCGCTTAGGAGAAAGCTCATGAAAGTAAGAGCATCAGTCAAAAAGATTTGCAGAAACTGCAAGATCATTCGCCGCAACGGTGTTGTGCGGGTTATTTGCACAGACGCACGGCATAAGCAGCGCCAGGGTTAGTACCGGCGCTATTTGATGAGGAATACGTAAGTGGCACGCATAGCAGGCATAAACATTCCGTTGAACAAACACGTCGTGATTTCATTGACGTCGATCTTCGGTATCGGAAGTTCGCGCGCGAAGAAGATTTGCGAAGCGGCCGGCGTTCCGCCGAACATGCAGGTCAAAGATCTGGCGGAACCCGAAGTAGCGAAGCTAAGAACCGCTGTCGCGACATTTACGGTCGAAGGTGATCTGCGTCGCGAGACGTCTATGAATATCAAACGTCTGATGGATCTCGGTTCGTACCGCGGCATTCGTCACAGACGTGGTTTGCCGCTGCGCGGCCAACGCACTCGCACGAATGCGCGTACTCGCAAGGGCCCGCGTCGTCCGATTAAACGTTAGGAAATCGCGGGCTGGGCTCGCTCCTAAAGACACACTGTCTAACTGGAATTGATAATGGCAGAAGCAAAGAAAAAGAAGGTTAAAAAGCATGTTGTTGACGCAGTTGCGCACATACATGCTTCCTTCAACAACACGATCATCACGATAACCGATCGTCAGGGCAATGCCTTGTCGTGGGCCACTGCAGGTGGCTGTGGTTTTCGCGGTTCTCGTAAATCCACCCCGTTCGCAGCTCAGGTGGCGTCGGACAAGGCGGGCAAAGCAGCCCTCGAGTTCGGCGTCAAGAATGTGGATGTGCGGGTTCGTGGGCCGGGTCCCGGCCGCGAGTCCGCCGTGCGCGCTCTGAATGCGCTGGGATTTCGTATTCAAAGTATCGAGGATGTAACACCGATTCCTCATAACGGCTGTCGCCCGCCCAAAAAGCGTCGCGTGTAGAGGCTGAATAATGGCAAGATATTTAGGACCAAAGTGCAAACTGTCCCGCCGCGAAGGCACGGACCTGTTTTTGAAGAGTGGCGTAAGGCCGCTGGAATCGAAGTGCAAACTCGAAGTACCGCCGGGCGGACCGACACAACGTCGTCCTCGCATGTCGGACTACGGACTGCAGCTTCGTGAGAAACAGAAGCTCCGTCGCATGTACGGTGTGCTCGAGCGACAGTTCCGCAATTACTACAAACGTGCTGCGCAATTGAAGGGCTCAACAGGTGAGAACCTGCTGCGTCTTCTTGAGGGTCGCCTCGATAACATCGTTTATCGCATGGGCTTTGCCTCGACGCGTGCCGAAGCTCGCCAGCTTGTCAGCCATAAGAGCATCGAGGTGAACGGCAAGGTCGTCAACATCCCGTCCGCTCAGCTCAAAGCAGGCGATGCGATACACATTCGCGAAAAGGCGAAGAAACAACTTCGCATTCAAAGCGCATTGGAAATAGCGAGCCAGGTTGGCCTGCCCGAATGGGTTGATGTCGACGCCAAGAAGATGGCAGGTGTTTTGAAATCATTACCGGACCGGGAAGATATTCTCCCCGATATCAATGAAAACCTTGTCGTCGAGCTGTACTCGAAGTAGTCAGGAGGGTCTTTACCCATGCAGGAATCAGTACACGAATTTCTGAAGCCGCGCGTTGTAAAAGTAACGCCGGTCAATAATTTGCAAGCAAAAGTTACGATCGAGCCGTTCGAACGCGGTTTCGGCCATACGCTCGGCAATGCGCTGCGACGCATTCTGCTGTCGTCAATGCCTGGCGCTGCAATTACCGAGGCCGAGATCGAGGGCGTCCTTCACGAGTACACCAGTATCGAAGGCGTGCAGGAAGATGTTGTCGATATTCTTTTGAGCCTCAAGCAGGTGGCAGTCACGATGAACACACGTGACACGGCTGAGCTTCGCTTGTCAAAGAAAGGTCCGGGACCGGTCACGGCTGGGGATATTCAGCTCGACCATGACGTTGAGGTCATGAATCCGGAACTTGTCATTGCCAACCTGACCAAGGCCGGTGAGCTGAACATGCTGCTCAAGGTCGAGCGTGGCCGCGGCTACCGCCCGGCGACACAGCGTCCGTCATTCGAAGACCAGGCTGGACCTATTGGTCGTTTGATGCTTGACGCGTCGTTCAGTCCTGTCAACCGCGTCACCTACAACGTCGAAGCGGCTCGTGTTGAACAGCGCACCGACCTCGACAAGTTGCTGATCGACATCGAAACAAATGGCACGATCGATCCCGAAGAAGCTATCCGTCGAGCGGGCAGCATTCTCAAGGATCAGCTGTCAGTCTTTGTCGACCTGCAGGGTCAGGAAGAAGGTGTTGGCGCACAAGCTGAAAGCCAGGTTGATCCGATTCTGTTGCGTCCTGTCGATGAGCTCGAACTTACGGTTCGTTCCGCGAACTGCCTCAAGGCAGAGAACATCATGTATATCGGTGACCTGGTACAGCGGACCGAAGTCGAGCTGCTGAGAACGCCGAACCTTGGCAAGAAGTCTCTGACAGAAATCAAAGAAGTGCTGGAAGGTCACGGCCTCGGTCTGGGTATGCACCTCGATAACTGGCCACCGGCCAGCCTGCGTCCCGAGCACGAGCTCATGATGTAAAGCATCTCGGGCACTTGCTCGCGTTGTGTGAATAAATATTAGGATAGACAAATGCGCCATAGAAAATCCGGTCGTCGTCTGGGCCGTAACAGTTCCCATCGTAGCGCCATGTTTCGTAACATGGCGACGTCAATGCTGAAGCATGAGACGATCAAGACCACTTTGCCCAAAGCAAAAGAACTGCGTCGCGTCGTAGAGCCGCTGATCACGCTCGCAAAGAATGACAGCGTTGCGAATCGCCGCCTGGCATTTGATCGCCTGCGTGACAAGGAAGTTGTCGGTAAACTCTTTACCGAAATTGGTCCGCGTTTCAAGGAACGGCCAGGTGGTTACCTGCGGATCCTGAAGACGGGTCCTCGCCCGGGTGATGCCGCCCCGATGGCCATCGTTATGATGACGGACCAAGCGGCCGAGGTCGTTGTCGAGGATTGAACCAGTTCGCCGGGCGGACGAGATATTTGCGCGGCAGCACGCGCAGCAAGTAGAAAAAACCGGGCAAAAGCCCGGTTTTTTTGTGCCCTGGCATGTCGTTAAGTTATTGAAAAAAATAACGAAATTCGCGAATTGTGCATCTTGTGAGTCGCCTCACAGTGATTCTCGACCAGTCGTCTTAAAGTAATCGTTCCATTCTTCCGTGGAGAAGAACGATTAGCAGCGACAAGTCCTTTGATGAATGCGTCTTCCTGTCGAAGGAAGCCTTCGATCCGGACGCCGTGTTTCTCGACGACATCGTCGATGACAACGTGTTGCCTTACCTTAGCCTGGCCGTTGATGGTCTGACGGAACCGGGTGATGGCAAGAAAGGCAAGCTCGAAATGCGACCGGAAGACGTTGCTGCCAACGAACCCCTGTCGCCCGATACGACCATGCCGGTCGCGACATTGGGCGATGAACAACTCGACGTTTATGGCTGGGAGTCGAGCTTGTGGAAGAAGGTCAAGGGGTATGTCGGATTCTGACGGTCTCCTGGCGCCAATCGCCGCCAAGCAAATAGCAGCAACTCGTGCCTTCGTCCACCAATAATAGATTGATGGGTGGTAGTATCGCCGAATGATATTCAAAGACAAAACCGTGATCATCACAGGCGGATCCGAGGGTGTTGGTGCTGCCACTGCACGCCTGTTTGCCGAAGCTGGCGCCAACCTTATGCTGGTTGCGCGCAATAAGAAAAATCTCGAGGCTATCGCCGAAGAATTACGTGACAAGACAAAAGTAGAAATATTCGCGATGGATGTAACTGACGCGGATGCTTGTATCGACGTATTCAAGAAGTCGCAGTTCGAGTTTGGGCGCGTCGACATCCTGGTGAACAATGCCGGCTACAATGCGCGTGGCGACGTAGAGGCTGTCGAGGCCGCGGAACTCGCCAGGGTCGTCGATGTAAACCTCCGCGCGCCCATCATGCTGAGTCGCATCGCCCTGCCATATCTCCGGGAATCCGGCGAAGGGGCGATTATCAATGTCGGATCCCTGGCGGGCCGGACACCTGTTCCAGGCTCAGCGACTTATGCGGCCAGCAAGGCGGGTTTGCGGGCTTTTTCGCTGGCGCTGGCCGAAGAACTGCGTGGCAGCAAGATAAAGATTGGACTGGTTTCACCCGGCCCCATCGACACCGCGTTTATCATGTCGGACATGAACAAGGTGTCGGACATTACGTTCTCACAGCCGATGAGTACGGCTGAAGATGTGGCGCAGACTATTCTGGACCTTTGCGGCAACAACATAAATGAGAAGACAATGCCGCCGATCAGTGGGTTTCTTGCGACTGTGACTTACCTGGTGCCGTGGATTGGCCGACAGGTGAGACCGGTACTCGAACGCAAGGGCCAAAGGGTGAAGAAAAAGCTCAAAGCAGAGCAAAAGCGTCGCGAGTCAGATTCTCCTGATCACTGACCAGAACCCGCACATCGTCCTCGATGCGGATGCCGCCAAAGGGCCGCAGCCATTCAACCGTATCCCAGTTGACGAGCTTTTCAGCGGGCGTACCGCGAAGGTTTTCGAGCAGCATGTCGATGACGTACAGACCAGGCTCGATGGTGAGCACCATATTTTCTTGGAGCACACGGGTTAGCCTGAGAAACGGATGGCCGCTGGGTGGGTCGATTGTCGTGCCGGATTCATTTTCCATGAAGCCACCGACGTCATGAACCTGAATGCCAAGCAGATGACCGAGGCCGTGGGGAAAAAATGCAGAGGTGACACCGGTTTCGAGCAACGTGTCGGGGTCACCGGTCGCGAATTCGGCGTCTACGAGGACCTCGGCGAGCATCTTGTGTGTGCCGATATGCAAATCGCGATAGTCGACGCCGACTTCGACCTTGCTGACAATTTCCTGTTGCATGGTGTCCATTCGGTCGATCAGGTCCTGAAAACGCCTATCACCGTCGGAATAGGTGCGCGTGATGTCCGAGGCGTAGCCGTGCACCTGTGCGCCGGCATCAATCAGGAACGAGCTACAGGAATCCGGTTTGCTGCGATCCAGATCGGTGTAGTGCAACACGGCGCCGTGCGCATTGAGCGCTACAATGTTGCTGTAAGGTAATTCGGGGTCGGTGTGACTGACAGCCTCACAATAAGCACGGTGAATCTCGAACTCCGGAAGCCCTGCGCGAAACGCTGCCTCTGCCGCACGATGGCCCTTTGCGCCACGCTTTGAGGCGAGCCGCATGATGGCGAGCTCGTAGTCCGTCTTCGTGCTACGCGCATAATGCAGAATGTTGATGGCCGTATTCGGGTTGACGCGATCTATGCCGAAGGCGAGGGTTTCGTCCTCGATTTCGCCGATGACGATGCACTTTTCACGTTCTTCGGGTAGATGCGCGGCAACGTCCTCGATCGCATTGACGATGCGTATATCGAAGTGCCGCGTCCAGTAGCCATCCGGCGCACCGGGCACGACGTGCCAGTAGTCGTGAGGTTGGAAATAGAGAAGAACCGGCTTCTCGCCGGGCGTGTAGACAATGTAGGAGAATGGCAGATTCGTCAGCGGCGCCCAACTGACGAAGTGCGGATTGGCTTTGAACGGGTAGTAGCTGTCGTCGAGGAACGCGGCTTTCGGGTTTCCCGAATAAATTATGGCATGGCTTGCACCCGCCTGTTCCAGGGCGTGATCGTGACGTGCGGTAATGGCCTCGAGATGACCTGAGTATAAAGCACCGAGTAATGGATTCTTGTCGGTATAGTCCCTTTTCATGTGGATGATCATACCCTGTTGCTGGCGCTGTCGGCGAGTGCCATCATTGATGGCTCCCGCCAGGCGGGGCCGCGGTCTGACGCGGAATGGAGTACAGGATGAAACGAGTTTCATGGTCGATATGCATTGCACTGTTGGTTTACGGGATACCCGCTTTGGCATCTGAGCCCGGATACGATCGGGTGACTGGCCGCGCGCTTGCCTCACGCTCGGAGGTTATCGCGCCGCATGGTATGGCAGCGACAAGTCAGCCGCTGGCGACACAGATTGCCATCGATATTTTGAAAGCGGGCGGCAGTGCGGTTGATGCGGCCATCGCGGCCAATGCCGCACTGGGTCTCATGGAGCCAACGGGCTGCGGCATTGGCGGGGATTTGTTTGCCATCGTCTGGGACGCTGAAAAAAAAGAGCTTACGGGATTGAATGCGTCGGGACGGGCGCCGAAGGCAATGACGCTCGAGTATTTCCAGAAGCGCGGCATGGATAAGATCCCGCCGTTTGGCCCGTTACCCGTGAGTGTGCCGGGAGCCGTGGACGGATGGTTTGAACTGCATGGACGTTATGGACGCCTGCCGATGCGTGACATCCTGGCACCCGCTATCCGTTATGCGCGTGATGGCTTTCCCGTGTCAGAAGTTATTGCTTACTACCTGTCGCGCAGCGTCGATCGCATCGGGGAATGGCCAGGATTCGCTGAGACCTACATGCCCAATGGCAGAATGCCGCAAAAGGGCGAGATGTTCCGAAACCCGCGATTGGCAAGTACCTACGAGGCGATTGCCAGGAAAGGCAGAGACGAATTCTACAAAGGCGATATAGCGAAAAAAATCGACGCTTACATGGCAGAGCAAGGCGGCTTGCTGAGCTACGATGACCTTGCGGCGCACGAGTCGGAATGGGTCACGCCGGTTTCGACAAACTACCGTGGCTGGGATGTTTACGAGTTACCACCGAACGGCCAGGGCATCGCCGCGCTGCAGATCCTGAATATTCTCGAGGGCTTCGACATCGCGGCCATGGGCTTCGGCAGTGCCGAATATATGCACGCGCTGATTGAGGCAAAGAAGCTGGCATTCGAGGATCGCGCCAGGTACTACGCGGATATGGACTTTGTTGACGTGCCCGTCATGCGACTGATATCGAAAGACTATGCCAACGAACGTCGCAAGCTCATTTCGCCAACACGGGCGTCGAAACGGTTGCCGGCCGGAGACGCCAGGCTTGAAGATGGTGACACGATCTACCTGACGGTCGCTGACAAGGACGGCAACATGGTGTCGCTGATTCAAAGCAACTACCGTGGCATGGGGTCCGGAATGACACCGGGAGAACTCGGTTTCGTCTTGCAGGATCGCGCGGAACTCTTTGCGCTCGAAGAAGGCCACGCAAACGTCGTTGAAGGTGGCAAGCGTCCGTTCCATACCATCATCCCGGCGTTCGTGATGAAAGATGGTAAGCCGTTGATTAGTTTCGGATTAATGGGTGGCGCCATGCAACCACAAGGACATGCCCAGGTGATAGTGAACATGGTTGATTTCGGCATGAACCTGCAAGAAGCCGGAGATGCGGCGCGGATTAATCATACGGGCTCGTCTGAACCGACAGGCACAGTGATGACGGATGGCGGCATCGTCCACATGGAAAGCACCTTCAACGCAGCGACGCGGGAGGCGCTGGAGTCGCTCGGGCATACGCTTGGTTCGAGCGATGGCAGTTTTGGCGGATACCAGGCAATCATGTGGGATGAGGAACAAGGCGTGTATTATGGCGCGTCCGAAGTGCGCAAAGACGGCCAGGCGGCAGGATACTGAAGCATGACGCAGGAGATTTACCTCACAGGGATTACCACCACGGGAACGCCACACATCGGCAATTACGTCGGCGCGATTCGTCCGGGTATTGCGGCGAGCAAAGATTCGAAAAAGAAGAACTACTATTTCCTTGCTGACTTTCATGCGCTCGCGAAAAGCGGCGATCCGGACCAGATCAGCAAGTCAACGCTGGAGATCGCGGCCGCATGGATGGCATTGGGCCTCGATACCGAGCATGCGACGTTTTACCGGCAATCCGATATTCCGGAAATAACAGAACTGACCTGGGTACTGACGAGCATGACGGCCAAGGGATTGATGAACCGGGCCCACTCCTACAAAGCGGCCGTGCAGGCGAACATCGAAAGTGGCAACAAGGATGCTGACAAGGGCATCACCATGGCCCTGTACAGCTACCCGATTCTGATGGCTGCTGACATACTGATGTTCAAGTCGACAAAGGTTCCGGTCGGCAGAGACCAGAAACAGCATGTCGAAATGGCACGCGACATTGCGCAGCGATTTAATCATCATTACGGTGACATATTTGTCTTGCCGGAGCCTGTCATCAACGAGCATACGGCGGTTCTTGCGGGACTTGATGGCCGCAAGATGAGCAAGAGCTACAATAATACGATTCCGTTATTCGCGGCGGAGAAGCCGCTTAGAAAACTCATCATGAAAATAAAGACCGATAGTCTTGAGCCCGGCGAGCCGAAGGGCACGGAGGGCAGCACTATCTTCGACATCTACAAAGCCTTTGCGACCCCTGAGGAAACGGCAGAGGTCGAGAAGCTCTATGCGGAGGGTATCGCCTGGGGAGAGATGAAGCAGAAATTGTTTGAGTACATCAACGACCACATCAAACCCGCCCGCGAGGAATACGAGCGACTCATTGCAGATCCGGCTATTGTCGAGGCGGAGCTCGAGAAGGGTGCGGAACGAGCGCGCGAAATCGCCGTGCCGTACATGGCGGAAATTCGTGACGCAATAGGAATTCGAAAGCTGGGATAGACGCGACCATGAGCAACAAAGAGATTCGAGAGTTACTGGCCAGGCTTCAAGGCGAGATTCAAAAGACGGAGCTGGACGAGGATACACTTGCCGCCGTGCGGGAGCTGGACACCGATATCGATGACCTGCTGGACCCAGAAGGGCACCGCGCGGAAACGGATTCTGTTCTGGAGAAAGCCAGGGAACTGGAAACCAGCTTTGCAACAGAACACCCGACCATCGAGCGTTTCATGCGCGAGGTGATTGATACGCTGGTCAGGATGGGAATTTAGTCGCCGGCGAAATTCAGGCGTCTCGGACAGGATAAGGAATGAATCACGGCTCTTGCTTGTGTGGATCGACTCAATTCACCATAAACGGCGCATTGCGTGACGCGCGATACTGCTACTGTGCCAATTGCACGAAGTTTGCTGGTACCTCGCCGGCTACATGGGCAATTACAGAAAGGTCAAAACTCACAGTTGATTCTCCAGGCAGCCGCGTTAAGAAGTTCAATTCAGGAAGAGGCCTTAGGTGTTTCTGCACGACTTGTGGATCGCCTGTTTGGTTTGAGTCACTTGATTATCCGGAAATTGTGGCAATTCCACTTGGCGTCCTCGACGATGGCGACATTCCAACACCCGATATGCATCTATGGACCCAATCCAAGCCAAAGTGGTGCACTATCAATGACAAGTTGCCGCAACACAAAACTGATCCGTAGGAAACCTCGGAATCTGTCTGATGAGGATGCGTTGGATCAAATCGAAATTCCTCATTGCAGGATTGTTGTTCGGCGCTGCAGTCGCGTCCAGCGTTACTCTTGTCATTTGTGTGTGGGAATGGATAGAAAATCCGGGCGGCATCTTCCGCGGTGACGATGGAACGAGCTGGGGCGTTGTATTCGACACCGCGATTAGCTGGCTGATACCAACATTTTTCTACGCAGTGCTTGTTGCCTGGCTTGTGCAGCTGTTTCTTAAAGGCGCGAGCTTCGCGTATCGCAAATATTTCAAGAGTAATGGTGCTCAAGAAGACGCTTGAGAATACGCTGCTATACTCAATATGACAGAGTGCCGTTATGCCGCGGGAGAAGGGTTATGGGTCATAAGGAATATTGCGTTGTTTCAGGTACGCTCTTTGCTTTGGTTGCTTTAGCTCACTTGCTGCGAATCGTGTATGGCATGTCGGTCCAGGTCGATGAATTTGCGGTTCCGATGCTGGTTTCCTGGATTGGTTTGATCATACCGGGCGTATTGGCAGTCTGGGCTTTCCGGATAAAATGACCCGCCCGACAGAATTCAATCCGCGCACGCACACGATCGGCCTTGGCCACGACTTGCGGGCCTCTAGGGTTCCAGATAGACCCGATCCTCCGGTTCCCGTCGATGGAGTTACTTTTGGCGTCGCCGAGATGTCCGAGAATTCTCCTCATGGCGGCGAGATGCATCCCGACGGTGACGAGATTTTGTACCTGATTGCCGGCCGGGCCAGGGTCGTTTTCCTGGATACTGATGACGAAGACATCGTAATGCGGCCGGGAGACGGCCTGGTTGTGCCGAAAGGCGTTTGGCACCGGGTAGATATCCTCGAACCCTGCCAGATTGTTTATTTGACACCCGGGCCGAACAACCAATTCAGGCCGCTGCAGGAGTAGTGCAGGTGGTGCGCGGTAGTTATGAAATCCGGTTGATCCGGGCGGCGACTCCGCAGGTCTGGCGCAGCATCGCCTGGGCGCGAGACTGTATTAGATCGAGCGACGATTGACGAGTATGAAAAGCAAATTTCATCTCGCCCAAGCCAACGTAGCGCGTATGCGTGCGCCTCTGGATGATCCGCTGATGGAGGGATTCGTAGCCGGTCTGGAACCGCTGAATGCGTTAGCGGATTCTTCTCCTGGCTTTGTATGGCGATTGCAGACAGAGGATGGCGACGCAACTTCAGTGCAGGCGTTTGATGACGGGCTCATCCTCTTCAATCTCTCGGTTTGGGAGTCGATCGAGGCACTGGAAGCCTACGTGTACCAATCAGACCACGTTGCGGCCGTACAGCAACGTGCTGAGTGGTTCGAACGCCCGACCAAGTCGCCGTTCGTTCTCTGGTGGATAGACGCGGGTCATATACCCACCGAAGCAGAAGCGCAAAAGAGATTTGAATTATTGTGGCAAAATGGACCGACTCCTTCGGCATTCACCTTCCGAAGCCGATTTAATAAGGGTTCCTGAGGCGGAATTGAACGAACTCTCTTTCTTGGTGAAAGGCTCGGCCGCGGATCCCTATGAGGTCACGTTTATCAAAGACGGTGACAGCCTCACGGCGTTGTGTACCTGTCCGGCCGGCCAGTTCGGCAATTTCTGCAAGCATCGAATCACGATTCTCGACGGTGACGGCAAGGCCATTGTCAGTGACAACGCGAACCGGGTTCCGACAATTGTCGAATGGCTGCAGGGGACCGATGTGGCGGCGGCTCTGATCGAGTTTCGGAACCTGGAAAAGACCGGTGGCGGATCAAAAAATGAACTCGCTGCCGCGAAAAAAAAGTTGGCTAGAGCAATGAACACTTAAAGTCGACTGCCTGCAGCTTAGTCGCTGACAATTGCATCCGGGTATAGTATGGCGACTGCCGGCGACCATCACCAAAAGGAATACGGTGCAGACTTCAAAGAGCTATCGCAATTACGTGCTGCTGTTGCTGATGGTCGTATACATCTTCAATTTCATCGATCGGCAGATTCTGGTCATTCTGCAGGAATCAATCAAAGCGGAGCTCGGACTCAGTGATAAGCAGCTCGGCTTGTTATCCGGGTTTTCATTCGCGGTCTTCTACGTCGTCTGTGGAATTCCAATCGCGCGCTGGGCGGACCGATATAACCGCGTCAACATCGTATCGCTGTCGATAGCCGTATGGAGCGGGATGACGGCGCTCAGTGGCCTGACAGGAAACTTCCTGCAATTGCTGGCGGCAAGAATAGGCGTCGGCGTAGGCGAGGCCGGCGCAAGCCCGCCGTCTCACTCCATAATTTCAGATTATTTCCCGCATGGGGAGCGCGGCCGGGCACTTTCGGTGTATTCGATCGGAATTTATATCGGCATTCTGGTCGGATTCCTGCTGGGCGGCTGGGTCAACCAGTTCTTCGGTTGGCGGGTCGCGTTTCTTGTCGTGGGCTTGCCCGGAATCCTTATGGCAGTTGTCGTAAAGCTCACGTTGCGAGAGCCGCCGCGTGGCCAGATGGACGCTGGTGACCATACCGATGTTCCCGAGACCCGCTTAGTCGTCGACCTGAAACGTCTGTGGGCCTTGCGCAGCTTTCGATACGCGGCTTTCGGCGCCGGATTCAACGCGTTTGTTGGCTACGGCTCGTTGAATTTCATGCCGTCTTTCGCCATTCGGATCTATGACGTCCCCGTGGGCCTGGTTGGCACCTGGCTGGCTTTAATCGCGGGCCTGGCCGGGGGCTCCGGTGCATACGCGGGCGGGTATCTGAGCGACCATCTTGGCAAACGCGATCACCGTTGGCCTTACTGGGTCGCGGGCATCAGTACATTTGCCGCCGGCCTGCTGTTATTGCCGATGATGCTGAGCGGCGACCAGCACGTGATGTGGGGCATCTATATCCTGGTGGCGCTTTGCGGGGCCATGTTCCTCGGTCCTACGATAGCCACGGCGCATGCGCTCGTCGGGCCGCGTTATCGAGCGTTATCGTCGGCCGTGTTGTTTTTCGTGCTGAATATCATCGGGCTGGGTCTCGGCCCGCTGACGGTAGGTGCGATCAGCGATGCACTGGCGCCGTCGCTCGGTGTGAATTCGATACGTTGGGCTATCATGAGTACCGCGATCGCCGCGTTTGTCGGTGCAGGTCTTTACTTCAATGCGGCTCGTTACGTTCGTGATGACCTGCGGTCCGGAGAAAGATAAGCTCGGAGCCACTATGAGCAAGAGCGGAAAGACCCATTGGCAGCGTGTCTATGGCGAGAAGGAGCCAACCGCGGTCTCCTGGTACCAGCCCGTTCCCCAGAAATCCCTGCAGTTCATTCGTTCGACGGGTATCGCCAGGGATGAACCGATCCTCGATGCAGGTGGCGGTGCTTCCACCCTCGTTGATCACCTGTTGAATGAGGGCTACACGGATATCAGTGTCCTTGATATTTCTGGCAAGGCGCTCGAACGAGCACGTGCCAGGCTCGGCGATGCTGCAAGCGCCATAACGTGGATCGAATCGGATGTCACGGAGTTCGAGCCCTCGCGGCAATTCGCACTGTGGCACGACAGGGCCGTATTCCATTTTCTGACCCAATCGGCCGATCGGGACAAGTACATCGAGGTGGTTTGCCGCGCCTTGCAGCCTAAGGGACATCTCGTGCTGGCCACTTTCGGGCCCCAGGGTCCTGAGCGTTGCAGTGGGCTCGACATTCAACGCTACGGCGTCGACGAACTGCAGGGCCTGTTTGGCAGCCGGTTCGATTTATGCAATCACGAGCTCGACGAGCATGAGACACCGATGGGATCGACACAGCAATTCCTGTATTCATGGTGGCAAGTGGCATCCTGAGAAAAAGAGCAAAAAGAAAAGGAGAAAGACGATGGACATCAACATCTGGGCTGTAGTGGTGGCAGCCGCAGCGAGTTTCCTGTTGGGTGGCCTGTGGTATTCGCGCCTGCTCTTCCTTAAGCCATGGAACAACGCAATGGGCCGCAGCGAAGAAGACAATGGTCACCCTGCGAAAGTCTTCGGTTTGAGCTTTGTGTTCGCGTTTATCTCGGCATACGTTTTTGCCATGCTGCTTGGACCGGACCCGGTCCTGTCAGAATCCTGGAAAGCCGGGCTCCTGGTTGGGCTTGGTTTTGTCGGCATGAGCTTCGGCATCAACTACCAGTTTGCCAACCGTCCGTTTGCCGCACTGTTTATCGACGGCGGGTATCATACCGGGCAGTTCGTCCTTTATGGCCTGATTCTCGGTGCCTGGCGCTGAATAAAGAATCGCCTGACTGGTACCTGGAAACCGAGCGGCTTGTACTGCGGCGCGTTACGCTGGCGGATGCCGGCCTGATGCTGGCAATCTGGAACGATCCTGCATTCATACGTCATGTCGGTGATCGTGGCATACGCACGGTTGAAGAAGCTGAGACCGCTCTGAAAGAAGGCGCATTCAAGTTGTACGACGACTATGGTTATGGCCCGTACTGCATGTCGCTTAAAGTAGACCGTGCACAAATCGGTATCTGCGGTCTGTTTCGACGCGACAACCTGGACGACCCGGACATCGGTTTCGCCACACTGCCGGATTACTGTGGCAAGGGATTCGCTGCCGAGGCAGCACATGCAGTTCTTGCCCACGCGCGTGACGATCTGGGTCTACGCCGTCTGACAGCCATCGTATCTCCTGAAAACCGCGCATCCATCGGATTGATTGAAAAACTTGGCATGAGCTTCGAAAGAGGCATTACAATGCCGGGCGAGGAAAACGAAATCAGCCTGTACAGCATCAGTCTGGACTGACCGGGCAGGAGAAACATGGAGTTTTTCAGGAACGACGGTGCCCGGACGGGCCTCTTTTTTGGGGCAACCTCCGGCGTCATTACGACAATCGGCCTCATCGTCGGCCTCAATTCCGGTACGAAGTCCGTCATAGCAGTTCTTGGTGGCATTCTTGTTATCGCCGTTGCCGATGCGATGTCGGATGCGCTCGGCATTCACCTGGCCGAGGAAGCCGATCCGAGCACGACGCACGATCACGTCTGGTCGGCAACGATAATGACGTTCCTTACAAAGTTCGTATTCTCGATCAGTTTCGCGGTGCCGCTATTGCTGCTGCCGCTCGCGACGGCCGTTTTGGTCTCGGTCGTATGGGCGATGCTTGTCATTGTCGTGCTGAGTTATTTTCTGGCACGCTCACAAGGTGAATCACCGCTCGCTATTATTGCTGAGCATGTTGGCATCGCCATGTTGGTCGTGATCTTTTCCCACTATATTGGTGTTTGGGTGGGGATAACGTTTGGATAGTTGATGAGTGACGGTGACGAAATCATCGAATGGCGGCAGCTACGCGAGTTTGCCGCTGTCGACCTGACACGCTCGTTCGTGCTGTCATGGCATGTCGAGGCCGGCGCTTTGATCATCGACATCGATCTCTGCCTGGCGCCCGAACACCCTTTTTACGAGAAGCCGCGCCCGGCTGAAAAGGTCTGTATTCGCCCGGCATGTATCGAGTTTCCATGCTGCGAGTCGCTGCGCTCGGACGGCGGACCCGATGGCGAACTTGCTGATATTGCTAGTAATTGTGGTCATGGAGCGCTGACGGACTTGCGTCGACTATCCGATGCCCATTACGAAATCAGTGGTGAGTTTGGTACCGTGTTTATTGACGCCGAGCGGCCTCTGTTGAGGCTCAAGTAGCCATAGTGGCTTTTGGAGGCAATTTTGAGAGCAGAGAACAGAATTGACTACGTCGAAATTCCTGTTACCGATCTTAAGAAAACGCGGGAGTTCTTTACGTCGTTATTTGGCTGGTCATTTCAGGAATGGGGCGACGAGTATATGAGCTTCAACGATGGTCGTCTTGACGGCGGCTTTCGTCATTCTGCGGAGCCCGCTCCATCGACGGGTGTGCTGCTCGTATTTTTCAGTGACGATCTCGAGCGAGACGTCGAGAGAGTGAAAAATCTCGGCGGCACCATCCGCCAGGATATCTTTTCCTTCCCAGGCGGCCGTCGATTTCATTTCGCCGACACGACTGGCACAGAGTACGCCATGTGGGCGGAAAACGTCGACAACGAGAGTGGAGCATAAGACGTGGCCGAGTTGATTGATCATCCCTGCGTGCAGCACAAATTAGCGGTTATTCGCAATGTCGATACCGGGCACAAGCGCTTTCGCGAACTTGCGAAAGAGATAACCAAGTTTATTTGTTATGAAGCGCTGAAAAACATCAGGACAAAAAAGGTGACTGTGCAAACACCTGTCGCCGAAGCGACGTGTCGCAAGATTGATACGAATATTGTCGTAGTACCTATTTTGCGGGCCGGGATCGGGATGCTCGAGGGCATTCTCGAGCTTGTGCCGACGGCGAGGGTCGGTTTTATTGGGCTGTATCGTGACGAGAAGACGAAGTTACCGGTCAGCTACTACGAACGGTATCCGCCTCAGATAAGGGGCGGGACGTGCATTGTCATCGATCCGATGCTGGCGACCGGCGGATCAACGGCCGCGGCTATCGACAGGCTGAAGGACGAGGGTGCGGACAACATCATCGTCATCTGTATCGTGACCTGTCCGGAAGGGATTGAATTAGTCGAGAAGGCGCATCCCGACGTACTCATCTACGCCGCTGCCATCGACGAAAAGCTGAATGAAAAGAAATACATCGTGCCCGGACTGGGTGATGCCGGGGATCGCCTCTTCGGGACCTCGCACTAAGCGGGACATACATGGCTGAAAACAAGACAAAGCCTACGAAAGTCAGTGTCACCGCCTTCATCAGGAGCATCGAGGACGAGCAGATGCGCTGCGACGCCAGGAAAGTGGCGGCCATGATGCGCGAAGCGACGGGATCACGCGCCAGGATGTGGGGCGCAAATATCGTCGGTTTTGGGGAGTATCATTACAAGTATGAAAGCGGCCGCGAAGGTGATTTCATGCTTACCGGTTTTTCACCCCGCAAACAGGCACTGACCTTGTATGTAATACCTGGCTTCAGGCATTTTGAGTCGATCATGAGCAAGCTGGGCAAGTACAAGACCGGCAAGTCATGTCTCTACATCAAGCGCCTTTCGGACGTCGACGAGCGAGTGTTGAAGCGCTTGATTGTCGGCTCAGTTAAATACATGCGAAAGCATTACGACACAAAATGAGATCGTCATGACCAGCGAGATTCTAAGTTCGACACTGAAAGGCACAAAGTTGATTGTCGAAACGTCGGAAGGTACTGAGACCTACGACTCGCAGTTCCTGGTTGCTGCGCTGCTAATTCATATCGCCCGTGGCAGTGGAAAAATAGAACCCGAAGAGTCATCGCAAATCATTGACCTGATCGAGGAGCATTTTCGACTTGAAGGCGCGGAGTCGCTGGAACTCATCACGCGCGCAATGTCAGAAATGGCCGACAAACCGACACTCGTCGATTTGCTAATGGACCTCACACCCACATTATCGGATGGTGATAAAGAAGACATCGCGTACATGGCGTTGAAAGTTATCGCTGCGGACGGGCGCCGTAATATTTCTGAAATGGAGCAATTCAACAGGACGGTTGAAGCGATGGGGATTGCGCCCGAGATAGTGCATCGAGCTTTTGATCGATATTTCGCACAGACGATGCCAGGCGACTGATCCTGGCGAAGCGCACGCAAAAAATGCGCATCCTGTAAAACGAGGGAGAAAAAATGACGAGCGAACTAACCAGCTTAAGCTGGGTCGTGGCCCTCAATGCGGTCATGTGGATGCCGTACATAATCAACACGATAATGGTACGCGGCTTGATGGATGCTGTCGGCTACCCGGACGAGCCTAAACCCCTGTCGGGCTGGGCAACCAGGATGAAAGCGGCTCACTACAATGCCGTCGAGAATCTCGTCGTATTTGCGGCGCTTGTGCTGATCGCAAATGCGGCCGGCGTCAGCAATGAAATCACGGTGATGGCGTGCAAAGTCTACTTTTGGGCACGCATCTTGCACCTGCTGTCATACACGATGGCTATCCCTTGGGTCAGAACGCTCGCGTTTGCCGTCGGTTGGGTCTGCCAGGTCGCGATTATCCTGCAGCTCCTGTAAGTGTTCGGCCGTTGCAGTCATCCATCAAGGTGACTGCAGCGAGTTTTTCATAGTCTCGAGTTCGCCCCATCGTTCGACGCGTTGCTCCAGGCGCGACTCGGCCTCGCTGAGCTCCCTTAGCTTCTGTTGCACGAGCGGATCGTCCTGGGTATAGAAGTCGGGTGTGGCGACGATCCGCTGCAGTTCCGCAATGCTCTGCTCGATCACCTGAATCTCGGCCGGTAGCTGGTCGAGTTCCCGTTGATCCTTGTAACTGAGCTTGGACGGTTTTCTGCTCTTGCGTCGCTCAGCCGCCGCACGTTTTTTTTGTTCGACGACCAATGGGCTGTCTGTCTCCGCGAGCGTATGTCCCTGGCGCACCCAGTCACTGTAGCCGCCGACGTACTCCTGAATGTTGCCGCCATCCTCGAAGACGACCGTACTCGTGACAACATTGTCGAGAAACTGGCGATCATGGCTGACGACGATCAGCGTACCGGTGTATTCGCAGAGCCTCTGCTCCAGCACTTCCAGTGTTTCAATGTCGAGATCATTCGTCGGCTCATCGAGAATCAGCAGATTCGCGGGGCGAGTAAAGAGTTTCGCGAGGATTACCCTGTTTCGCTCGCCTCCGGAGAGTGATTTGATGGGTGTCATCGACCGCTTCGGCGTGAACAGGAAGCCCCTGAGATATCCAACGATGTGGCGTTCCTTACCGTTGAGGCTGATATAGGTACGGCCCTCGCCGACGTTGTAGGCGACCGATTTTTCAAGGTCCAGGGTCTCGCGAAGTTGGTCAAAATAACCGATCTCCAGGTTCGTGCCGTGCTTCACTGTCCCGGTTTGGGGTTCCAGCTCTCCGATCAGCAGCCGTAACAGGGTCGTCTTGCCAACCCCGTTGTTGCCGATCAGGCCGATACGATCACCACGCATGATCTTGATGGAAAAATCGCGGATGACCTGTTCATCGCCATAGCTGTAGCTGATATTTCGTGCGCGAACGACCTTTCGCCCCGATTGTTCCGCCTCCTCGATATGGATGCGTGCCGTACTTTCCTTCGCGATGCGACTTTCTCGTTCTGCGCGCATTTTCTGCAGCGTTCGAACCCGGCCTTCGTTGCGTGTGCGACGCGCCTTGATTCCTTGTCGTATCCACACCTCTTCCTGTTCGAGTTTCTTATCGAATCGAGCTTCGGCGACCGCCTCGTCCTCGAGCACCTTCTCTTTGCGACTCAGGAAATTGTTGTAATCGCCGGGCCAGCTCGTCAGCTTGCCCCGGTCTATTTCGACGATTCGCGTTGCCAGGCGCTGCAGGAAAGCGCGGTCGTGAGTTATAAACAGAACGGCGCCGGGATAGCCGTAAATGCGATCCTCCAACCATTTGATCGTCGCAATATCGAGATGATTCGTCGGCTCATCGAGCAGCAACAGGTCGGGCTTTTGCACCAGCGCCTTTGCAAGTGCTACGCGGCGTCGCCAGCCACCCGAGAGTTCATGCATTGACTTGTCGGCCGGCAGATTCAGTTCGGTCATTGTCGTTTCGACGCGCTGTTCCAGGTGCCAGCCGTCGTGCGTGTCGATCTTTGCGTGCAGTGCTTCGAGTTCACGCAGGCCGTGTTTGTCGAGCTCGAGTTTCGACATGGTCTCGTATTCGAGAAGCAGACCTTCGATCTGGGTGAGCCCTGAACGAATGACATCAGTTACCGGCATGTCCATTGCTTCGGGCAAGGTCTGCTCCAGTTGACTGACGATGAGGTCTGATCTTGCCGTGATCCCACCACGATCCGCTTCGAGCGTTCCCATGATGAGCTTCAACGTCGTTGACTTGCCGGCCCCATTACGACCGATGAGGCATATTCGTTCACCAGGCTCGATCGAGAAATCGGCGTCGCGCAGAATGACCTGCTCACCGAATTCCAGTCCGATTCCGTCGAAACGAAGTAGTGACATGACAGGTCCTGAAGGAGTTAGGCGTGTATCCTAGCCCGAAACACAAAAAGCAAACAGGGGAAGTGCATGAGCGAGGAACGTTTCATCGATCTTGAGAGCAGGCTGGCCCACCAGGACCAGCTGCTGAACGAACTCAATGATGTGGTGACCGGGCAACAGGCAAAAATCATGCAGCTGGACGAGCTTTGCAAGTCTCTGATTGCCAGAATCCGTTCGCTGTCTGACGCTATGCCGGCCGCCGGTCCGGGAGACGAAAAGCCGCCCCATTATTGATCGCTAACCCCGATTCCGCGTAGCTTGCGTTGGCGTATAGTGTTGACTACAGCTGCGCCGGAGAAAAACGTCATGCCATCGATGCTTAGGCTGTTTGTATTGCCCCTCTTAATCGTGACGGCTGTCACCATGGCCCAGGACTATGTGCCGGAAGACTTACAGGGCTGGCAGCAATGGGTTCTGAAGGACAAGGAATACCGCGACTGTCCTTTTTATTTCAATCGTAATGCTGCGGAGCGCCAGGATTTTGTATGTGCCTGGCCCGGGCAGCTGCAGCTGTCGGTCGTGGCGTCAGGCGCAGAGTTCACGCAGCAGTGGACCGTTTACGCACAGGAACAGTGGCTCTCATTACCCGGCGGAGTGGACTACTGGCCTGACGCCGTTTCGGTCAATGACCGGTCGGTTGAAGTTATTGCTCGGAATAATGTTCCGAGTGTGCGTCTCGCGCCGGGCACCTATCGCGTTGCGGGCCGCTTCGAGTGGGATGAGCGTCCGGGTGTGCTGCGTCTGCCGCCTGAAAGCGGGCTCGTATCGCTTAACGTCGATGGCCGCAAGGTCGAACGGCCGGAAGTGGATCGCAACGGCGTCTTCCTGGGCGAGCGAAAGCGCGATACGCGCGTTGTCGATTCGGTTCGTGCCGAAGTTCACCGTCTCGTCGTGGATGACGTGCCGACGCGGCTCATAACGCAACTGCAGATCGACGTATCGGGTAGCGTGCGCGAGGAGCTGTTTGGCCCGATTCTTCCGGATGGATTCTTGCCTTTGACTATTCAGAGCCCGCTGCCCGTCAAGCTCGAAGCAGACGGCAACCTGCGGTTCCAGGTTCGGCCGGGGCGCTGGACGATCTACCTGAATGCTCGCGGGCCCGGCGCCCTGAACAGCATCGTGCGGCAGGGCGCGGGCACAAACTTGCCGGCGTCGGAAATATGGAGCTACCAGTCCAATGACCGACTGCGTGTGACGGCAGCCGAAGGACTGCCTCCGGTCGATCCACGGCAAGTGCAAGTTCCCGGGAACTGGCAGAATCTTCCGGCCTTTCGTGTCGATCCGGGTGCCACATTTGTCATCACGGAGCGCAGTCGTGGCGTCGTGTCGGCGACGAATGAGCTGTCTCTTGACCGGACAATCTGGCTGGATTTCGATGGCGACGGCTTCGTGGTGAAAGATAGCGTCGGCGGCCGCATGCGGACGGATTGGCGGCTTGATATGGAGCCACCGTATGCTTTGCTGAGCGCGACTGAAAATGCGCGCGATCTGCTCATCACGAAGGGCCGGGAAGAAGGCCAGACCGGTGTCGAGCTGCGGCAGACTGATGTCAGCCTCGCCGCACTGGGACGGACGAACGCGCGAGGGTCGATGCCCGTTACGGGCTGGGACACTCGTTTCACCGATGTTCAGGCCACGCTGAACTTGCCGCCGGGCAACAAGCTGGTGGCCGCAACTGGCGTCGACAATGCCCGCGGCAGCTGGCTGAGCCAGTGGCAGTTGCTCGATTTCTTCCTGGTGCTGATTATCACGATCGCCGTTTGGCGTCTGCTGGGCCGCGGGTCCGGGATTGTAGCGCTGCTGGCGCTCGTACTTAGTTTTCACGAGCCGTATGCGCCAAGCTGGTTATGGGTGAACCTGCTGATCGCCATCGCACTGATGCGTGTCGCTCCGGCGGGCCGATTGCGTCAGATCGTTTCTGGCTACCAGCTGATCAGTGCCGTGGCATTGATCATTGCGCTGGTGCCTTTTGTCGCGAACCAGCTGCGCATTGCGATCTATCCGCAGCTCGAGCCGCAGTACAGCGAGTACCAGTTGTACGACTATGACGTGGCACCCGCGTCGGCGCCCGCCGAACAGCCGATGCCTATGCGGGAACGCAGGGCCAGTGAGCTGAAAACCGAAGGTTTCAGGGCTGAAGGCGACACGCTGGACGAGATCAGGGTGACGGGCTCGAAAGCCATTGATTTTGTACGTTATGCGCCGAACGCGATTGTTCAGGCCGGACCCGGTATTCCTTCGTGGCAGTGGAACACCTATTCACTAAGCTGGAGCGGCCCGGTCGATGCGCAGCAGACCATGCGTCTCGTCGTGTTAGCGCGTTGGCTGGTCACTACGCTGCGCGTTATAGAAGTTGCATTGTTATTACTGTTTGCTGCAGCACTGGCCGCCGAAATACTGAACAAGCGCTGGGCTTTGCCCGGCGGGTTCACATTGGGACGGAACCAGGCTGCCGGCGTGCTGGCGGTTGGAATGCTCGCCATGACGACAGTGCTCAGTCCGACTGCCGAGGCACAAATGCCGGATGCGAACCTGTTGAAGCAACTGGAGCAGCGCCTGACCGAACCGCCGGACTGCGTGCCGCGCTGCGCCGAAGTCGTATCCGCCGACGTAGAAGTCAGTGCCGACGCCATCAACATGCGCCTGGGAATTCATGCGATGGAAGATATCGCCATGCCACTGCCGGGCTCTGCGGACGGCTGGCAGCCGCAGGTGGTCTTGCTCGACGGTGCAGCAAATGCGCGCGTCCTTCGCGGCGGTGATAATTCTCTGTGGCTGCATGTCGGGGCCGGACGCCACTCGGTGACACTGCGTGGTCCCGTTCCGGCCGCCGACAGCCTTGAAGTTGCATTTCAGTCGCCGCCACGCGTGATTACTGTTGACAGCCACGGCTGGTTTGTTGCCGGCATCAAGGACCGCCGGCTTCTGTCCGGATCATTGCAGCTGACCCGCCTGCAGACTGATGCCGGTGGCTCTGACACCGTACGCTGGGAAAGCAGTCGCTTTCCGGCATTCGCACGAATCGAACGAACCGTTGAACTCGACCTGGACTGGCGCGTAAGGACAACCGTCTATCGCGTGGCGCCGACTCAGGGTGCGTTGACGCTGGACGTGCCGCTGATCGATGGCGAAAAAATCGTCAGCGGTGAATTTACGGTCGACCAAAATCGCGTCCTGGTATCAATGGATCCACGGCAACAATCGATCAGCTGGACGTCGAACCTGCCGCGCAGCTCGCCGCTGACCCTGACAGCCGAAGACGGCGCATCCTGGAACGAAGTGTGGCGCTTCGCCGTCGGCAATATCTGGAACGCCGAGTTCCAGGGTATTCCTGAGAGCGATACCGGAGGCGACGTCAGCGATGTTCGTGTCGCCGAATTCAATCCCAGGGGTGGCGAGCAATTGACGCTGGTCGCGACGCGACCCGAGGCGTCGGAGGGTTCGACCCTGGCATTCGATTCCGTCAACCTGGCGGTCACCCACGGCAGCCGCTCCAGCGATACGACGCTCCGACTTGGCTACCGCAGTACGCGCGGTGCTCAACACGTACTGCGCCTGCCGGATGGCGCTGAAGTGACGTCGGTGCAAATCGACGGCCGCTCGCAGTCCCTGCGCGCCGAAAGCGGCGAGCTGACCTTGCCGATCCTGCCCGGCGAGCACACGATCCAGGTCGACTGGCGTCGCAGCGGCGAAATGGGTTTGCGTACATTGACACCGGCGGTCGACATCGGAGCGCCGGCCAGCAATATCGAACTGTCACTGACCAAGCCGCGCGACCGCTGGTTGCTCGGCACGCGCGGACCGCAACTGGGCCCGGCGGTGCTGTACTGGTCTGAACTTGCCGTGCTGATCCTGTTCGCACTCATTCTTGGTCGTATTGGACTTGCGCCACTCAAGAGCCGGCACTGGTTGTTACTCGGCCTGGGTTTCAGCACCTTCAGCTGGCCTGTGCTGGGCGTAGTCGTGGTCTGGCTGTTGGCCTGCGGCGTGCGCGAAAAGTGGCAAACCGACGTAAACTGGTGGCGTTTCAACCTGATTCAGCTTGGGATTGGCGGACTGTCTGTCGTTGCGCTGCTAAGTATCGTTACGGCCCTGCCACAGGGTCTCCTTGGTACACCCGATATGCACGTGGCCGGGCACAATTCCTATGGAGACGTTCTGAGCTGGTTTGCCGACAGCAGCGACTCGGCGCTGCCTGCGGCGTCAGTATTTTCGGTGCCGCTATGGATTTACAAGGCGCTCATCCTGGCCTGGGCTCTTTGGCTGAGCTTTGCGCTGCTGCGCTGGTTGCCGTGGGTGTGGCAGTGCTTCAGCAGCCAGGGTTACTGGCGATTCAAAAACAGCGATGCACTGAGAGCTGAAGGCGAGGGAAGATAAACATGTCACGTTTGAGATTACTCTGGATCGCCGTTTTCCTCGGTGTGCTGATCTGGTCCGGCATCGCGCCGAAGGACTACGTGACCTGGTGCCTCGAGGTCTTTCCGGCTGTGTTTGGAGCGGTGATTCTGTTGTTTACTCGCGAGCGCTTTCCACTGACGACGCTGGTCTATGTATTGATCCTGATTCACTGCGTGGTCCTGATGGTCGGTGGCCATTACACGTATGCCGAAGTTCCGATCGGCGACTGGTTCCGTGAAACGTTTGATGGATCCAGAAATAACTACGACAAGCTGGGGCATTTCGTTCAGGGATTCATTCCGGCGATTATTGCGCGAGAGTTAATGATCCGATTGAGCGTTTTTAACTTTACGGCGTGGCGGAATTTTTACATTGTATGTTTTTGTCTCGCTTTCAGCGCGTTTTACGAGCTTATCGAGTGGTGGGTTGCATTGTTGTCTGACGAAGCGGCCGAGGCTTTCCTTGGAACGCAAGGGTATGTGTGGGATACCCAGTCCGATATGGGTTGGGCCTTGTTCGGCGCCGTGCTTGGCCTTTTGCTTCTCGGTAAATGGCATGACAGGCAGCTCCGTGAACAGGGCTTTGTTTCCGCGTCCTGAGGCATGATGCGACGTGCGAGAATCGTTTGCGTACTGCTGCTGTCGAGCAGCCCGGCCCTGGCCGCCGATTGTGTCGTTCTGCTGCACGGGCTCGCTCGAACCGCGATGTCAATGAACCCGATGCAACGCGCTTTGATTGATGCAGGATTCGAGACCGCGAACATCGACTATGCATCGCGTGACAACACGGTTGAGGAGCTGGCAGAGAATGTCATTCCGGAAGGACTGGACGCCTGCCGTGCCAAAGGCAGCGTCGGGCACATACACTTTGTGACGCATTCCCTTGGTGGCATATTGCTGCGCCAATACCTGAGCATGCACCCGATTTCCGACCTGGGCCGTGTAGTCATGCTTGGCCCGCCCAACCAGGGCAGCGCTGCAGTCGACGAACTTCGGGAGGTTCCAGGATTTGACTGGCTGAATGGTCCGGCAGGACTGCAGTTGGGCAAAGGAGAGGACAGCGTGCCGCTAAAACTGGGTCCGGCCACATTCGAGCTCGGCGTAATCGCCGGTAATCGCACAATTGATCCTATTACATCGTCGGTGCTCGAGAATCCTGATGACGGGAGAGTCTCCGTTGAAGACACCAAGCTCGATGGAATGACCGATTTTGTCGTTGTCGAACACTCACATGCCTTCATGATGCGAATGCGCCGTCCGATAGATTTAACGATTCGGTTTCTGAACACCGGGAGTTTCGCGGATTGAAGAGAGTCGCCTATTTGACCATGGAGGATATGGGAGATTTTGTTACCGATTTTCATTTGAGTGTCGAACCGATGGCCGCGCTCGGCTGGCAGGTCGAGACAGTCCCGTGGCGATCAAGCGTAGACTGGGATGAGTTCGATGCCGTGTATATCTGCACTCCATGGGATTACCCGGACTACCTGCCGCAGTTCCTCGACGTCCTGGTAAGTATCGAATCGTCGCAGGCCCTGCTCATCAATGATCTTTCGCTGGTTCACTGGACAATGGAAAAGACCTACCTGCGAGATATCGAGCTGCGCGGCGGTGATATCGTTCCCAGCACCTGGTACGAAAGTTTCGAGTCGGTAAATCCGGCCAGTTTTTTCGCTGAACACGAGACCGGCAAAGTGGTGATAAAGCCGACCGTGGGTGCAAATGCGAAAGACACGTTCGTGCTGGCAAACCCTGTTGATGACGATATTCTGAAAATGCTGCGGCAGGTTTATTCCGGGCGTGCGTTTGTTGTTCAGCCATTCATCGAGGCCATACAGTCGGAGGGAGAATACTCGCTGTTCTTCTTCAGCGGCGAGTACAGCCATGCGATTCTGAAGACACCGACAGCCGGCGATTTTCGCGTCCAGGAAGAGCACGGTGCTGATATCAAGGCCGTACAGCCGCCCACAGCACTGCTCGGTACCGCACACGAATTGTTCGCGTCTATCGAACCGCTCCCCACCTATGGTCGAGGCGACTGGGTGCGGGGCCCGGATGACCGCTACCTGCTGATGGAACTGGAGCTGATCGAACCGTCGCTTTACCTACGCACTGACGGCGGCGCCGCGGCGAGGTTTGCGCGTGCGTTTGACGAGAGGTTTCAGAAATTCGCCAGTAAAAGAGCCCTTTGTTGACGCGACTTTCTCGGGCGTTCCGGCTGCGATAATCCGGCCGCCGTTATCGCCGCCCTCGGGGCCAAGATCAATGATCCAATCCGCCGTCTTGATGACATCGAGATTGTGTTCGATGACGACGACTGTATTGCCGTGGTCACGCAAACGGTGCAGCACACCCAGCAGTTGTTCGATGTCGTGAAAGTGCAGGCCCGTCGTCGGTTCATCGAGTATGTAAAGCGTGTTACCCGTATCTCTCTTGGACAGTTCTTTCGCGAGTTTAACCCGCTGTGCCTCACCGCCGGACAAGGTCGTAGCATTCTGGCCGAGCCGTATATAGGTCAGGCCGACATCCATCAAGGTCTGCAGTTTTCTCGCAACGACCGGCACGTTCTTGAAAAACCCCAGTGCATCCTCAACCGTCATATCCAGCACTTCGTGGATGTTCTTGCCCTTGTAGCGAATCTCCAAGGTTTCGCGGTTGTATCGTTTTCCACGGCAGACATCGCAGGGCACGTAGACGTCCGGAAGAAAATGCATTTCCACTTTTATGACGCCGTCGCCCTGGCAGGCTTCGCATCGGCCTCCCTTGACGTTAAAGCTGAAGCGCCCCGGCATGTAGCCACGCGAACGGGACTCCTGGGTGCCCGCGAACAACTCGCGAATGGGCGTGAACAGCCCGCTGTAGGTCGCCGGATTGGAGCGCGGCGTGCGGCCGATTGGACTCTGGCTGATATCGATGACGCGATCGATCTGGTTCAGACCCTTGATTTCCCTGTGTGGCGCCGGATTGCGGCTGGCCCGATTGAGTTCTTCGGCAACGGCCTTGTACAAGGTGTCATTGATGAGCGTCGACTTGCCGGACCCGGAAACACCGGTGATGCAGGTCATGAGGCCGACCGGGATCGAGGCTTCGACGTCTTTCAGGTTGTTGCCGGTGGCGCCGACGATCACGATCTGGCGACCGGCGTCCGCGGGTGTGCGGACATCCGGTACGGCAATCGCACGCTTGCCCGACAGGTACTGGCCAGTGAGCGAGCGAGGCTCGTCCTTGATTTCCTGGGGCGTACCCTGGGCGACAACCTGGCCGCCATGCACGCCGGCGCCGGGACCGAGATCCACAACGTGATCGGCAGAGAGTATCGCTTCCTCGTCGTGTTCCACGACGATGACCGTATTGCCGATATCGCGCAGGTGGGTCAGTGTGCCGAGCAGGCGCTGGTTATCGCGCTGATGCAGGCCGATAGAGGGCTCATCGAGGATGTACATGACGCCGACCAACCCTGAGCCAATCTGGCTTGCCAGGCGAATACGCTGTGCTTCACCACCTGACAAGGTTTCCGCGCTGCGGTCGAGCGAAAGGTAGTCGAGGCCGACGTCCGACAGGAAGCCGACGCGTTCGCTGATTTCCTTGACGATCTTGTCGGCAACTGTTCCGCGCCAGCCATCGAGTTTCATATTGTCGAAGAATTCGCGCGCGTGCCCGACGGACAGGCGCGTGATCTCCGGGAGCGACTGCTCTGCGACGAAGACATGTCGGGCGGCGCGGTTCAGTCGGGTACCTTCGCAATCCGGGCAGTCCTGGCTGTTCAGAAACTTTGATAGCTCTTCACGTACGGCGCTGGATTCGGTTTCCCGGTAGCGGCGCTCGAGGTTCGGCAACACGCCTTCGAAGCGATGCAGTTTCTTGATTTGCATGCCGCGCGAGTTGGCATAAAAGAATTCGATCTTTTCCTTGCCGCTGCCATGCAGGACGACGTTCTGCAATTTCTGCGAGAGCTCGTTGAATGGTGTTTCGATATCAAAATCGTAGTGCGACGCCAAGCTCTGAATCATCTGGTAGTAATAAGTCGTCTTGCGATCCCAGCCACGAATTGCACCCCCGGCGAGCGACAGGCCAGGGCTTACGACGACGCGTTCCGCGTCGAAGAACTGCTTGACGCCGAGACCATCACAGCCCGGGCAGGCGCCGCTCGGGTTGTTAAACGAAAACAGGCGAGGCTCGAGCTCCGTCAGGCTGTAACCACAGATATTGCAGGCAAACCGGTCGGAGAAAATTATTTCCTCGGCGTCCGTATCGTTCATCCACGCAATACGAGCAACCCCGTCAGCGAGTCGCAGCGCTGTTTCAAACGACTCGGCAAGGCGCAGGCGAATGTCATCCTTAACTTTGAAGCGATCGACGATCGCGTCAATGTTGTGCTTCTTGCGGAGATCGAGTGTCGGCGGCTGGTCAAGTTCATATATTTCCCCGTCGATGCGGGCACGGATAAACCCCTGCGCCTGCAGGTCGGCCATGAGTTGCACGTGCTCGCCCTTGCGATCGACGACTACAGGCGCAAGAAGCATCAGTCGCGATCCTTCGGGCAACTCCAGTACGTGATCCACCATCTGGCTGACGGTCTGCGCCTCCAGGGTAATGTCATGGTCCGGGCAGCGAGGCGTGCCGGCACGCGCGAACAACAGGCGCAGGTAGTCATAGATCTCGGTGACCGTACCGACCGTCGAGCGCGGATTGTGAGAGGTCGATTTCTGCTCGATCGAGATTGCCGGCGACAGTCCATCGATGTGATCGACATCGGGTTTCTCCATCATCGACAGGAACTGGCGTGCATAAGCCGACAGTGACTCGACGTAGCGCCGCTGCCCCTCGGCGTAGATCGTGTCGAATGCGAGCGAGGATTTGCCCGATCCGGACAGCCCCGTCAGCACGATCAGTTTTTCTCGCGGCAGGCTGAGGTCGATGTCGCGCAGGTTGTGGGTCCTGGCGCCGCCAATATTGATGCAACCATCGATGGACTTCATAACAGGGATTCAGGGATCGGGAAACAACCTGTTAATATACGCCGCCGCGCATCCGCGGCGCAAAGGAAGTCTACGGTTGAGTTCAGAAAACCCTGCCACCATCATCTCGATGCACGCATCCGAGCGCCGCTCTGTGGCCGTGGTTGCGCTGATCTCCATGATTCGCATGTTCGGCTTGTTCGCGCTGTTGCCGGTTTTGTCGCTGTATGCGGCCGACCTGCAGCACGCCACGCCGCTCTTGATCGGGCTCGCGGTTGGTGCCTACGGCCTGACCCAGGCCGGGTTCCAGATACCGCTGGGGGCGCTTTCGGATCGCATTGGGCGAATCCCGGTTATTCTGCTTGGCCTCGCGATATTCGCTGCCGGCAGCGCGCTCGCGGCACTCAGTGATTCCATTTACGGCGTCATCGCGGGTCGACTGTTGCAGGGCGCAGGTGCCATTTCGGCGACGCTGACTGCACTCATCACCGACGCCACGCGCGAGGAAGTCCGCACCCGGTCCATGGCGGTATTTGGTATAGGTATCGGCATCTCGTTCATGATCGCAATGGTGGCGGGTCCCCTGATCGCGGCACACTTCGGCGTCAATTCGCTGTTCTGGATAGCGGCCGCGCTCGCCATTGTTGCGGGCCTGCTGCTTGGCTTGCTGCCCGAGATTCCGCGCCCGGCGCAGCGCGAAAGCTGGAGCCTGATTCCTGCTTTCCGCCCGGATCTGCTGCGCATCGATTTCTATGTTTTTTTGCTGCATACAATAATGACGGCAACGTTCGTCGCCCTGCCGTTTCTCCTGAACGACCGGCTCGACATGGCATTGACCGACCACTGGAAAATGTACGTTGCGGCGCTGCTGTTTTCGCTGCTTATCGCCGTGCCGATGATCATCAAGGACGAACACGAAGGACGTGGACAGCTTATCGGCATCGCCGTGACCCTGGTTCTCGGCGCACAGCTGGCGCTGACCTTTCTTGGTTTTTCGGTGACGCCCGTGTTTCTGGCCCTGGTTTTGTATTTCGCCGGCTTCAATTTCCTCGAGGCCGGTCTGCCGGCACGATTGTCGAAGCTTGCCGATGACGACGTGCGGGGGGCGTCGCTCGGCGTGTTCTCCAGTGCGCAGTTCCTCGGCGCGTTCTCTGGCGGCCTGATTGGCGGTCGATTCCTTGGCCACGGCCGGCCGGCGGATGTGTTCTTCGTCTGCGCGTTGTTGGCCGGCATCTGGCTGGCGCTGCAGGGCTTCGGGCGCCTGCGTAGAGAATCGGCATAATTCGGGCCTTGCACGCAGAAATCGGGGTAGCTTTTACCCCCTCAGGCTCTACAATAGTCTCCCCTCGCCGCCGTGGCGGCAGGTCACATAACAAGACAACATTCAGCTGAGAGCAGGGGACCAATATGGCCCGCGGAGTAAACAAAGTCATCATCGTTGGTAATCTCGGACAGGATCCCGAGACGCGCTACATGCCAAGTGGCTCGGCCGTTACAAATTTTACGGTCGCCACCAACGAGTCGTGGAAAGACAAGCAGACCGGCGAGCAGAAAGATCGCACCGAGTGGCATCGCGTGGCGATGTTCAATCGCCTGGCGGAAATCGCGGCCGAGTACCTGCGGAAGGGCTCGCAGGTTTATATCGAAGGCAAGCTCAGAACGCGCAAGTGGCAGGGCCAGGACGGCAATGATCGCTATACGACCGAGATCATCGCAGACGAGATGCAAATGCTGGGTAGCCGCGGTGACGGCGGCGGCGGCAACTTCGGCGGTAGCAAGGGCGGTGGCAAAGGCGGCCGTAGTCAGGGCGGTGGCGGTAGCGCACCACCGCAGCCGGGTCCCGACGACTTCGACGACGATATTCCTTTTTGATTCGTCAGTAGAGCAGGGCAAACGCAAGGCTTGCGACGATCAAGCCCGAAAACATAACGGGCAGCCCGACTTTCAGCCACCGCAACGGGGTGATCCTGGCGCCGGGCACGCCGCTGCGCTCGGCCTGCGCAACGACGACGATATTCGCCGTCGCGCCTAAATGGGTGCCATTGCCACCGAGCGCCACACCGATGGCCAGTGCCCACCACAGCGGTCCGGTGTCAATGCCTTCGGCAGACAAGGCGCCAATGATCGGAATCATGGTCACCGTAAACGGAATGTTGTCGATCAGCGCGCTGAGAATGGCGGCAGTCCACATGAGTCCCAGCGCGGTCACAAGCAACATGTTCGGGTCTCGTGCCATTTTTGCCAGTTCGCTGCCGATGACGTCGAGCAAACCGGTTGCCTCGACGCCGCCGACGATAACAAACAGTGAGGCAAAGAACAGCAGGATAGACCAGTCCACCTCGTCGACGAGTTTGTCGGCCTGCGGCCGCACGAGAAGCAGCGCCAGTGCAAGTCCGATCAGGCTGACGAAGGACGGATAATAGTGCAGCTTGTGGTGCGCGAAGAACAGAATCACGACCAGGCCCATCACCACCAACATGCGATTGACCAAGGCGGGATCCTGAATGGCCTTGCTTTCATCGAGATCGACGAGGTCCCGTTCACCGCCACGAGATCGCAGCGCCTTGCGAAAGAAGAACAACAATAGCAGCACGGTCGCGACCCACGGCGCTGCTGTCAGCGGCCCCATGTTGACCAGAAATGTGAGGAAGTCTATGCCAGCCGCGCTACCGATCATGATATTCGGTGGGTCGCCGACGAGTGTCGCTGCACCGCCGATGTTCGACAGCATGGCCTGCCCAATCAGAAACGGCGCCGGGTCCAGGCTGAGCAGCCGTGTGACGAGAATGGTGAGTGGGGCGAATATGATCACCGTGGTGACATTGTCGAGGATCATGCTCAGCACGCTGACGGCTATTCCTAAGTAAAGCATCAGCCGTACCGGGCTGCCGCCGGACGCTTTCGCGAGACGAATTGCCATGTATTCGAACATGCCCGTTGTGCGCAGCAGGGCAACCAGCAGCATCATGCTCATCAGCAATACGATGGTGTTGGCGTCTATAGCGGTCAGCGCCTCTTCCTGGGTGTAGAAGCCCATCCAGCCGCCGACGACGATCATGCTGACAGCGCCCGCCAGTGCGGCGTAGGTCCGATGCAGGCGCTCGCTGAAGATCATCGCGTATGCGGCGACGAGGATGGCCGTGGCCACCCACATTGAGGCGATATCGTTGTGTAGTTCCACGTCTATGGCGAATTCCGATCGAGCAAGCGGCGCGCCAGTGACACGGTGCTCAGTGTGCCGAGGTAATTGTCCTCGTCGTCGATCACGAACAGGTAGCTTGTGCTATAGCTTTGCATCACTGCCAGGGCCTTCGCCATCGGTGACGCCGGCGTTATTGTCGGGATGTCCTTGACGATGAATTCATCGATCGTCATATCGAGCAGTTCCTTTTCCCTGATCGGCGGAAACTGCAGCGCCGTAATCGTGTCACCCAGCAGCCTGGCGTGTTCGATCATGGCCTCGGGAATACAGACTTCGCCGAGAATATGGCGGATAGACGCTCTGCCGGTGAACTTGCCGCTGGCTGCACGGAACGGCAGCACCGCCGAATTCGCTGTCACGCACTCAGTGAATAGCTCGCGGACGGTCATTCCCGGGTATGCTGCCGCTGTGGGCACTGCGAATTCGACGAGGTTCATGGCTGGTCACCGCTCCGCGCTTGGAGAATACCACCCCCGATCATAAAGTCCCCCGCCGGCCGGCGCTGTACGGACAAATACTTGTGCTCCGGCCGCCTGTGGGCAGTGACTGTTTGGTGCCGGTGGTGTAGGATCGCGCGCCTCTCTAATCCACCTGGGGCAGGCCGAAAAGCAGCCTGTGCCGCCAATTCACAGCGGGAATCAGAAGTAATGGGTGCGTTCAAGGAGTCTCACGGCGGTGAACTAAGGGATCGTTACCTCGATCCAACGGCGGCCGAGGCCGAGAAACAGGCGGCGCGTGATTATGCGTCCTGGGACCTGGCCAAGTGTCAGCTCTGCGACATCTGGACGCCTGACAACGCCGAGATGGTCATCGATTCCGTGGACATTTCGCCGGACCTGGCGGCGCATCGTATACTCGCAAAACTCCAGAGCATGGGTGTTATTCGGTGAAGCTGTACATCAAGACCATGGGTTGCCAGATGAACGAGTACGACTCGGACAAGATGGCGGACGTATTGCGCGAGTCACACGGCTATGAATTGACGGACACGCCCGACAATGCCGACCTGTTGCTCGTGAACACGTGTTCAATTCGTGAGAAAGCGCAGGAGAAAGTGTTTTCGGAGCTGGGCCGGTGGCGCGCGCTGAAAGAAAAGAATCCCGGTATCAAGATCGGTGTGGGCGGCTGTGTCGCGAGCCAGGAAGGCGAAGGCATTACGAAGCGCGCGCCGTTTGTCGATGTTGTATTCGGTCCACAGACCTTGCATCGCTTGCCCGAGATGATTGATGGCGCTGCAAAGACCGGCAATTCCGTTGTCGATATTTCTTTTCCCGAGATCGAGAAATTCGACTGTTTGCCTGAGCCGCGTGCGGAAGGACCCACGGCATTCGTCTCTGTCATGGAAGGTTGCAGCAAATACTGCAGTTTCTGCGTTGTGCCATACACGCGCGGTGAAGAAATCAGCCGGCCTTTCGATGATGTAATTGCTGAAGTAGCGAGCCTCGCTCAGCAGGGTGTGTGCGAAGTGAACCTGCTTGGCCAGAACGTCAACGCCTATCGCGGCCCGATGCACGGCGGAGAGATCGCCGATCTTGCAACGCTGATTTATTACGTCGCGGCCGTCGAGGGCATCGAGAGAATTCGATTTACGACATCGCACCCGGTGGAATTTACAGACAGCCTGATCCAGGCATACGCAGAAGTGCCGAAGCTTGCGAGTTACCTGCACCTGCCCGTGCAGCACGGTTCTGATCGGGTACTCGCCGCGATGAAACGCGGACACACGGTTCTGGAATACAAGCAGAAGATCCGGAAACTGCGCGAGGCTCGCCCTGACATTTCCCTGTCATCTGACTTCATAGTCGGATTTCCGGGCGAAACAGACAGGGACTTCGAAGCGTTAATGAACCTGATTGCTGATATCGGTTTCGACCAGTCATTCAGTTTTGTCTATAGCGCGCGTCCCGGAACGCCGGCAGCCAGTCTTGTCGATGACACGCCAATGGATGTGAAAAAGCAGCGCCTCAAGATTCTGCAAACGCGCATCAATCAGCAGGCCATGGACATCAGTCGTCGGATGGTGGGCACGACGCAACGCATCCTGGTCGAGAAGATCTCGAAGAAGAGTTCGAGCCAGGTCTCGGGCCGGACGGAGAACAATCGTTGGGTGAACTTCGACGCTGACCCGTCATGCATAGGGCAGTTTGTCGATGTCAGGATTACAGAAGCGCTGCCCAATTCGCTGCGTGGCCGACTGGTACTTCCCAAGGTGCGTGCTTCAGGGTAATCTGTGAGCCAATGATCTATTGTCCCGATAGATACACTGTCATGTTCTTCGCCGGGCATGGCACCGCCCCTGTCTCCCTGACAGGCGGCTTCCTGCGAAGAGGTTTTGAATACAGATCTTGAATGCTGTCCAGATTTCTCGGGACGTCGTCCTCGAGCCCGCCGATAATAGCCGCCTCGCAAACCTGTGCGGCCAGTTTGATGAACACCTCAAACAAATCGAACGCCGCCTGGGTGTCGAAATTGCCAGCCGTGGAAACCGTTTCCGTGTAACCGGCCGGCCAGGCGCTGCCGAGGTCGGCGGTGACATGCTTATATCGCTATTCGAGATGACCGACAACGAACGCCTGGATCCGGAGCGTGTACACATGATGTTGCAGGAGTCCTTTATGAATGATGTGGATGCGGTCACGCCAGAAACTGATGGCGCCGAGGATGAAGTTTTCACTATTCAGACGCGACGCAAACTGATTCGCCCGCGCGGTGCCAACCAGATGGCGTACATGAATAGCATTCAGCAGCATGACCTCGCTTTCGGCATTGGGCCGGCCGGCACGGGGAAAACCTATCTTGCCGTCGCGAGCGCTATCGATTCGCTCGAGTCTGAGCAGGTTCGCAGGATCGTACTCGTTCGGCCAGCCGTTGAAGCAGGCGAGCGACTGGGTTTCCTGCCGGGCGATATGTCGCAAAAAGTCGATCCATACCTGCGACCCATGTACGACGCACTCTACGACATGATCGGCGCCGAGCGGGTAACGCGACTGATTGAACGTAACGTTATCGAGATTGCTCCGCTGGCATTCATGCGCGGTCGTTCCTTGAATGAGTCTTTCGTTATTCTTGATGAGGCACAGAATACGAGTGTCGAGCAAATGAAAATGTTCCTGACACGCATCGGTTTCGGTTCACGTGCGGTCGTTACCGGTGACATTACACAGATAGATTTGCCGTCCGGCCAGCAATCCGGGCTGCGAAATGCGACCGAAGTTCTCAAGAACGTCAAGGGTGTGGCGTTCACCTACTTCACGCCGAAAGATGTGGTTCGTCACCAGCTGGTGCAGCGCATCGTCAGGGCTTACGAAGAAAGTGAACAGGAAGGCTGACGGACCCGGTGACTACCCAGGATTCGCTGGTCGTCGACGTCCAGATCGCGTGCAATGAGTCCGACATTCCGTCGGCACGACAAATAAAATTCTGGGTAACACGCGCCGTTGCGGGCTCCGGGAGAACGCTCGCTGCCAATGCTGAAATGTCGGTGCGCCTGGTCGACAGGGAAGAGATTCGCTTACTGAATCGTGACTACCGGCAACTGGACAAGGTGACCAATGTGCTGTCTTTCCCTGCTGGGGCGATATCAGGGCTGCCGGCGGAAGCAGCGCAGTTACTGGGCGACGTCGTGGTCTGTGCCGCGGTTGTGCGCGATGAAGCGGCGAAGCAAGGCAAGCCCGTCGACGAGCATTGGGCGCATATGCTGGTGCACGGCACGCTGCACCTCTTGGGCTACGATCACGAAACGGCGGCTGATGCCGCAGAAATGGAGGGCCTGGAAGCCCGCATCCTGGCGGCGAACGGCCTGACCGACCCGTACCTAACGTCTCGTTAAAGACCTGATAGACTTAGAGATTATGAACGACAAACCGCCAAGTACGAGCGGCTCGGGAATTCCCGGACTCGTTGCGCGAATCAAGCGCGCGTTCAAGGGTGAGCCCTGGAGCCGCGATGAAATACAGACCTTTATCCAGTCCGAAGTCGAGCTCGATGCCGAAGAAAAGAGCATGCTTTTCGGGGTGCTCGAGGTATCCGAGACGCAGGTGCGCGATGTCATGGTGCCGCGCTCGCAAATGGTCGTCATCGACATTGAGCAGGAGTTCGACGAGATTCTCGCTTTGATCGTCGAATCCGGCCATTCCCGTTTCCCGGTTATCGGCGCGGATCGAGACGAAGTCCTTGGCATACTGCTGGCCAAAGATCTGCTGCGCTACTTCGGTTCCGATGCCGCGAAAGAAATTACGATACAAAAGGTGCTGAGACCAGCCGCCGTCATACCGGAATCAAAGCGTCTGAATGCGTTGTTGAAAGAATTCCGAGCCAGTCACAATCACATGGCTATCGTCGTTGATGAATACGGTGGCGTCGCGGGCTTGCTGACGATCGAGGATGTGCTCGAGGAAATTGTCGGGGAAATCGACGATGAGCACGACCAGGAAGAGGCTGTATTCATTCGTCCGGACGGTGATCGAAATGGCAAGCCGAGCTATGCTGTCCGCGCATTGACGCGTATTGAAGACTTCAATGAGTATTTTTCCTGCGTACTTGAAGACGAGGAGTACGACACAATTGGCGGTCTCGTCATGCATGAGCTGGGTCGGCTGCCTCGTCGCGGTGAGAAAGTCTATTTTGGCGGTTTTGAATTTGCCGTGATCAAAGCCGACAAGCGGCGCATTGACGCGCTGCAGGTTCAGCGACGGGGCGAGTAGGGTAGGTGGCAAGAGAGTTACACCCGATCCTCCTGTTACCCGCTGACCGACCGGCCCTGAGCCGGCTTATTGCGTTTGTTCTCGGCAGTGCCATGTCGCTCGGTTTCGCGCCGTTTGGCTGGTCGATACTTGCGCCGTTCCTGGTGCTGCCGCTGCTGTATGTCTGCATGACCGTATCCCCGCGCGACGCGGGCGGACATGCGTTCTGGTTTGGGCTGGGCATGTTTCTGACCGGCACCTACTGGATCTATATCTCGGTTCACGTTTTCGGCAATGCCGCGCCCTGGATCGCACTGCTGCTCATGGTCGGGCTGGCGGTCATCATGGCGGCATTCCTCTGGATCGCGGGGTGGCTGATCAGCCGATTGTCCCAGGGGGAGCCCTGGCTGACGCTGCTCGTTGCGCCTGCAGCCTGGGTTCTCATCGAATGGCTGCGCGGCTGGGTTTTCACGGGATTCCCTTGGCTGGCGCTCGGCTATGGGCAAATCGACACGCTGTATGCGGGCTGGGCACCGGTGCTGGGTGTCTACGGCGTATCGTTCATGCTGATGGTCAGCGCATCGGCATTGCTTGTTGTAATCATGTCGGCTGGCGCGCCGCGAATTGTCGGAATCGTTGCAGTCGTATTGCCATGGCTGGTGGGTGGCATGCTGTTGCTGCCGGACTGGACCGAGCCCGCCGGCAAACCGATGCGAACGACCATCGTTCAAGCGGGAGTTTCACAGGACAAGAAGTGGGAACGCAATCAGTTATTGCCGATCATGGAGTTCTATCGCAGTTCGACGTTGGCTGCCGCGGACAGCGAGATCGTTGTTTGGCCCGAAGTAGCGATTCCCGCACTGGACGACCTGGTCGGTGACTACATCAGACGGGTCGAGGGCGATGTTCGCCGCCGCAAGCAGAGCCTGGTTTTTGGCATCCTTGAGCGCAGTTTCGAGCACAGCGCCGAAGGGCAGATCTACAACAGCGTCATTCTTCTCGGCGGCGCAGAGCGGCAGGTCTATCGCAAGCGTCACCTTGTGCCATTTGGTGAATATTTTCCGGTGCCGGCCCGTGTTCGTGAGTGGATGAAGATGCAGAACCTGCCGTATTCCGATCTTGCGGCCGGCGTTGACATACAACCGCTGCTGGCGACGGCGAATGGTGTCAAACTCGCCGTGGCGATCTGTTATGAGGATGCTTACGGCGCGGAACAGCTTTATGCGCTGCCGGACGCCAATATCCTGATCAATGTGAGTAACGATGCCTGGTTTGGTGATTCAATTGCACCGCATCAGCACCTCGAGATCGCACGCATGCGTGCGCTCGAAGTCGGCCGCTATGCGATCCGTTCTACGAATACGGGAATCAGTGCGTTTATCGGCGCGGATGGCGCGCTGCTCGAGGTCGGCCAACAGTTCAAGCCCCAGATAATGACGGCTGACATTGAGCCCAGGCGTGGAATGACGCCTTACGCACGAGGCGGGAACGAGCCCATTATCGGGTTTTGTCTCGCAATCATCGCGCTGTTCTGGATTCGCAATCGCGCCAGCCTGTAGTACGCTTGCGGGTTTTCCCGGCCATGAAATCAAAGCGATACAAATGAGTAATCCCTATCAGCCCGACATCGTCGAAAAGACGGCCCAGGAGCATTGGGCTGATGCGCGCTGTTTTGAGGTCAGTGAAGACCCGAATAAAGAGAAATTCTACTGTCTGACGATGTTTCCGTACCCGAGCGGCAAGCTGCACATGGGCCATGTACGGGTATTCACGATCAGCGATGTCTTCGCTCGCTACCAGCGTATGCAGGGCAAGCACGTCTTGCAGCCGATGGGCTGGGACGCATTCGGAATGCCGGCGGAAAACGCGGCCATACAGCGCGGCGTGCCGCCGGCGCAATGGACCTACAAAAACATCGACGACATGCGTGAACAGCTCAAACGGCTCGGTTATGCGTATGACTGGACTCGCGAAGTTGCTACGTGTCGGCCGGAATATTACCGCTGGGAGCAGTGGCTGTTCACGCGGATGTTCAAGAAAGGACTGGTGTATCGCAAGAATTCGATCGTTAACTGGGATCCGGTCGACCAGACGGTGCTTGCAAACGAGCAGGTGATCGATGGTCGGGGCTGGCGTTCCGACGCGCTGGTTGAGCGGCGCGAAATCCCGCAGTGGTTCATGAAGATAACGGCCTACGCCGACGAACTGCTTGACGAACTGGATCGTATGCCGGGCTGGCCTGATTCGGTCAAGACGATGCAGCGCAACTGGATTGGTCGCTCCGAAGGCGTGGAGTTGTCGTTCGATGTGGCCGGAGAAGACGAACCTTTAACCGTCTACACGACACGGCCTGACACGTTAATGGGTGTTACCTACATGGCAGTCGCCGCCGAACATCCGCTGGCACAGAAAGTAGCGGCAGACAACGCGGAGATCGCTGCGTTTGTCGAGGAATGTACGAAGACCGACGCGGCCGAGGCGACGCTCGAAACGATGGAAAAGAAGGGCATGCCGCTCGGCATCTCGGCTATTCACCCACTAACGGGTGAAGACGTGCCTCTTTGGGTCGCGAACTTCGTACTCATGAGTTATGGCACGGGTGCGGTGATGGCCGTTCCGGGCCACGACGCCCGCGACTGGGAATTTGCCAGGAAACACGGCGTGCCCATCAAGCAGGTCATCGCGCCGGCGGACGGCACCGAAATCGATATCGACGAAGCGGTTTTCGTCGACAAGGGCGTGCTGGTGAACTCCGGCAAGTACGACGGGCTTGATTTCGAAGCTGCATTCAACGCGATTGCGGATCACTTCGAGGAGACGGGTCGTGGCCGCCGTACCGTCAACTATCGTTTGCGTGACTGGGGTGTTTCGCGGCAACGTTACTGGGGCGCACCAATACCGATTATCTACTGCGACGACTGCGATGCCGTGCCGGTTCCAGAGGACCAGTTGCCTGTCGTGCTGCCAGAAGATGTTGAATTCACCGGGGTTGGCTCACCGTTGCGTGACATGCCGGAGTTCTACGAAGTCGAGTGCCCGAAATGTGGCAAAGACGCGCGCCGGGAGACGGACACGTTCGACACTTTTGTTGAATCGTCCTGGTATTTTGCACGCTACGCGTGCCCGGATAACGCGAACGCGATGCTCGACGAGCGCGCAAAGTACTGGACGCCGGTTGACCAGTACACTGGCGGCATTGAGCACGCCATCCTGCACCTGTTGTATTCGCGCTTCTTCCAGCGCGTCATGCGCGACGAGGGGCTGACTGACGTTTCCGAACCGTTCACGAATCTCCTGACGCAGGGCATGGTGCTCAAAGATGGCGCCAAGATGTCCAAAGCGAAGGGCAATACCGTTGATCCGCAGGAGCTGATCGAGAAGTACGGCGCTGACACGGTACGCCTGTTCATGATGTTTGCCGCACCACCCGAGCAAGCGCTCGAATGGTCGGATGACGGCGTGCAGGGCAGTTTTCGTTTTCTGAAGCGATTCTGGAATGCTGTGGCTGATCATGCTGCGGACGGGCCAGCACCTGCTGTCGATACCAATGGACTGGATGAAGGGCAGAAGGACCTGCGGCGCAAGACTCACCAGACTATAAGCAAGATCAGTGACGATTTGGGTCGCCGCGGCAGCTTCAATACGGCCGTGGCGGCGGCAATGGAGCTGCTGAATGCGATCAACAGGTTTGATGATCAGAGCGATTCCGGCCGCGCCGTGAAGCATGAAGCGCTGGAGGCCGTGGTTCTGATGTTGTCGCCGATAGTGCCGCACATAAGCCATGCCTTGTGGCAGGAGTTAGGGCACAAGACGCCGCTGATCGATCAGGCATGGCCCGAAGTTGATGAAGCGGCGCTTGAGCTCGACCTAATCGAAATGGTTGTACAGGTTAACGGCAAACTCCGTGGCCGAATTTCGGTCCCGACAGACGCAGACGAGGATGCTGTCGAAAAATTGGCAATAGCCGATGAAAACGTGCAACGCTTTATTGACGGTAATGATGTTCGAAAAATGATCGTTGTGCCGGGCCGATTGGTGAATATTGTTGTTTAGAGTTCTGTGTATAGCGGTCGCTACGCTCGTCGCCGGCTGCGGCTTCCATATGCAGGGTGCGTTAACCACGCCCGCCACCATGGAGCGCACCTATATTGCGACCGGCGATCGGTACAGCCCGTTCTATCGGGAACTTCGTGCACAGCTGCAGGATGCGGGCGTGCAGCTCGTCGATACGGCAGCCGAGTCGAGCGCGACGTTTTCGATTCTGTATGACGAATCCGATCAGCGGGTATTGTCTGTATCGGCTCGCAACGTGCCGACGGAGTATGAGGTGTACTACACCGTTCAGTATGCTATTGATGGCATCGGCAACAGGCTGCTGGAAACACAGAATCTGACCATTACGCGCAACTACACCTATGACTCGAGACTTGTTCTGGGCAAGGCGCGCGAAGAAGATCTGTTGCGCGAGGCGATCGTGAAAGACCTGGTGCGCATTGTCCTGAAACAAATCTCAACGTTGTAGCAACTACGTGGCTGCAACAGCCAATCGCGAAGTACTGACCATTGCCGATGTCGAGCTTGGTGATCTCGTTTCATTGCTTGGCCAATACCACCTCCGCTTGCGTGTCCAGGACGATAACGAGGCGATTACCGGCAGCTTCTGGGGCGACTCGGAAGCCGGAATCGTGGGTGAAACGGTCTATGTGCGGCGCGACACGCCCATGCATTCGCTATTACACGAGAGTTGCCATGTCATTTGTATGACTCCGGATCGCCGGGAGCGGCTTGATCGTGACGCGGGCGGTGACGATCTCGAGGAGGTCGGCGTCTGTTATCTGCAGGTCGTGCTCGCGGATCACATCCGCGCGGTCGGGCGACAGCGTCTCATGCAGGACATGGACGCATGGGGCTACAGTTTCCGCCTCGGCAGTACGCGTGAGTGGTTCGAAAAGGACGCCGAGGACGCCCGGAAATTCCTTATTAATCATCGTCTTTTGACCGAGGGCGGGGAGCCCGTTTTCGCGCTGCGCTGACAGCCGGGCTGTGCGGTGTATAGTCTCGTATGGTCTGGTTTCGCTACGTTCTGTACTTCATCTCGATCGCGTTCGTGACGTGGGCACTGACGCAGCTGGAAATCGCGTCTCCAGGTAGCCTGAAGCTGCATGTCGTCGTTGCTGAGAGCGATATTTTCGGCACGAGCGAGTTTTCGCCTGTCGAAATCATCCAGGCGATCATACTTGGCATCTGCGGGCTGATCATGCTCTGGGTGGCAAGGAATTGTCCGTCACAGCGACCGATTGCGTTCGGCTTTGGAGGGCTGGCTTTGGTGTTCCTGATTCGCGAGTCCGATTATTTTCTCGACCGCTTTGTCGCTGACAACTTGTGGCAGGTACTCGTCGCCATCCTTGGATCACTGTTGATTGCCTACACCTACCGGCATCGAAAGCAGCTGACGATTGCGCTTGCACGCGTCTGGCCGTCGCCGGGTCTGACGCTGTTATTTGCCGGTGCTGTCATCCTGTTCGGGTTTGTGCCTTTGGTCGGTCACGAACCACTGTGGCAATCGATTCTCGGCGATGCGTATCAGCGCGTTATCAAGCTGGCCATCGAGGAATTCATCGAACTGATTGGCTACTTCCTGTGGATGATCGGTACCCTCGAATACGCGTTTCAGGCGAGGGCAATTGCCTACAGGGCGCCGCAGCCTGCCGCACGACGAAAGCGTGACACGCGACGTCGGAAGGCGAAAGGCACTTTCTGACTCCTGCCACCAAACATAGAAACTGGGCCCGCGGACGACATGCTTTGCCAGCGGACTGTCTCGCTACGCTCGCTTGATGTCTCGCTGGCAAACATCTCGCCCACGCGTCCTGATCAGTACTTTGCGACAGCGGCGGTGAGTGCCGGGGTGTCTCACAAAGCGAGTTTGCGAACCTCGGTCCCGTTTGACGGGAGCAGCTGTCCGAGCGACTGAGATTCCCCGGCGATCGACGCCGCTGCCAGAATGGAGGCTGGGCGGCCGGTGGTTGGGGGTGGTGTTACAGGATGGTGGGATTAGGGGCGTCGCCGTAGATTTCCTCTGGATCGAATACCTTTTCGGTGTCGGTCCATTCGAGCTCCACATGTCCGTCCGCCTGCTTCGCCGCGAATTCACTGCCGGTCGGAACCTTGCGGTAGAAGCAGCTGCGATAGCCCACGTGACAACTCGCGCCGCCCGCAACGTCAACGCGCAGCCAAATGCAGTCCTGGTCATCGTCCACGAGGAGTTCCCGCACTGTCTGCACCAATCCGCTGGTCGCACCTTTGTGCCAGAGCACCTGCCGGCTGCGACTGTAATAGTGGGCTTCGCCTGTGCTGATGGTCAGCTGCAGGGCCTCGGCGTTCATATAGCCTTGCATGAGCAACTCGCCGCTGTCGGCATCGGTTGTGACAACTGTAATCAGGCCGCGGTCGTCGAACCTGGGTGCGAGGTCATTACCTTCCTCGACCTGTTCAATGGACTTGCGGGCCTGGAATCTGACCGGCGCAACAGACATAGGCAGTCCTTAATGAATTTCCTGCGGGCCGGAAGAATACCGATCGTAGCGGTCGGCAGCAATATTGTTATGATTGCGTTTTTTGACCGGCCGAACCGAGACACCATGACCATACAGCTGCACGACACGCTCCGGGGCAAGAAAGTCCTCTTTGAGCCCCAGAAAGCCGGTGAGGTGACGATGTACTTGTGCGGGCCGACCGTCTACAACTATGCGCACATCGGTAATGCCCGACCCGCCGTCGTGTTCGACTTGCTGGCGCGGGTTCTGCGCCGCCGTTACAAACTGACGTTTGCCCGCAATATCACGGACGTGGACGACAAGATCAACGCGGCGTCGGTCGAGACTGGCAGGCCCATTGACGAAATAACGGCTCAGTACATCAAGGCGTACAATGAGGATATGACTGCGCTGGGCGTGCAGCCGCCGGACGTCGAGCCGCGTGCCACGCAACATATCGACGTCATGATCACAATGATCGAGTCGCTGGTCGAAAAGGGCTTTGCCTATGTTGCGGAAGGCCACGTGCTTTTCGATGTGTCGTCTTTTGAGCGCTACGGCGAGCTGTCAAAACGCGATCTGCGAGAGATGATCGCAGGATCGCGGGTCGAAGTCGCGCCATACAAGAAGGCCGCACACGACTTCGTATTGTGGAAGCCGTCGACGCCCGAGCTTCCGGGATGGGATTCACCCTGGGGGAGAGGACGGCCCGGTTGGCACATCGAATGCTCTGCCATGGCGGAGAAACACCTCGGCGAGACGATTGATATTCATGCCGGCGGACAGGACCTTGTTTTTCCGCACCATGAAAACGAACGTGCGCAAAGCCGCTGCGCTCACGATGGCGCTCCTTTCGCGCGCTATTGGCTACACAACGGTTTTCTCAGCATCGATGACACCAAGATGTCGAAGTCATTGGGCAATGTCCTGTTGGTACACAACCTGATCGAGACGGTCCCGGGTGAGGTCATTCGCCTCGCGCTGTTGAGTGCGCATTACCGGCAGCCGCTGGACTGGTCGGCCGAGACCATCGCATCGGCGCGTCGCATGCTCGATCGGCTGTATGGTGCCGTTCGCGGTGTCTCTGTCTCGGACGAGGCTCGTGCCACCGCGGCCGTGCCTGACGCACTGCTCGAGGCGTTGGAAGACGACCTCAATACGCCTAAAGCACTGGCTGAAATTTTTGCACTGGCGCGCACGCTCAACAAGGCAAATGACGAGAATGAAATGGAGTCGCTTGCAGCACAGATGTACGCCTGTGGCGAGTTAATGGGTCTGCTCGGCAATGATCCGGAGCAGTGGTTTGCGGGCGATGTTGAAGGTGACATGCCTGCCGCCGAAATTGAGGCGCTGATCGAGACACGCAAAGCGGCAAAAGCCGAGCGCGACTTTAAACGGGCCGACGCCATCCGTGATCAGCTGCAGGCCGCGGGCGTGAGTATTCAGGACAGCCGCAACGGGACGACCTGGCGCCGCGGCGGTTGACGCAATGACGAACGAAGTACAGGCAGCGCAGCAGGAACTGATTGAGGACTTCGATCTTTTCGAAGATTGGATGGACCGCTACCAATACCTGATCGACCTGGGACGCCGATTGCCGGAATTTCCCGAGGCGCTGCGTACAGAAGAAAATCGAATCCGGGGCTGCCAGTCGCAGGTCTGGTTTATCGCTGAGAAAAAGGACGGCCGACTGGAATTTCGAGCGACCAGCGATGCGGCAATCGTCTCGGGACTTATTGCCCTGTTATTGCGCCTCTACAGTGGCAGATATCCGCAGGACATCCTCGATACGCCGCCCGACTTCGTGAAAGCACTGCAGCTCGAGAGCCACCTGAGTCCGACACGCAGCAACGGCCTGTCATCCATGCTTAAGGCAATCCGCGGTTTTGCGACCGAGGCATTGCGGGCCGCCTGATGGCCACCGCGGCAAGCCGACTGCTGGCGAAACCACTGATCTGGCTCGTCAAGTTCTATCGGCTGGCGATCTCACCCTGGCTCGGCGGCAACTGTCGTTATCAACCCACCTGCTCGAGTTACGCGATCGAGGCCCTGCAAACGCACGGCGCACTTCGAGGCGGCTGGCTGGCAGCCAAACGCATGGGTCGCTGCCACCCCTGGGGCGGCTCTGGATACGACCCTGTGCCGGGTACCAGGCAGGACAAGCATGAGGCCGATTGACGTAATTCGCGCCATTGTCTATCCGCTGACGGAGTCCACTGTACTGATTCCATTGCTCGCGTTCTGGTTGCTCTTGGCGCTTGCGCAATGGGCCGGACTGTTTGGACTGGTACTGCTGTTCATCGTGATTCCTGCCGTATTTCGTTACCAGATGATCGTGCTGGAAGCCCGCGCCAGGGGAGTCACACCGGCGACGCCCGATCTCGCGTTATTCAACTGGTTCGGCAAGTCGTGGACGCTGTTTCCGGTTTTCGTCGCGTTGTTTCTGACCTGGGCGACGGTGTCTGCGGGGCGCTATTTCGGAATGGCCTGGGCCATCCCTCCCGTGCTGTTCGCGAGCGTGTTTTTTCCGGCCTCGATCGGCGTACTCGCGATCACACACTCACCGCTGCAGAGCCTGAATCCCTTGGCGCTGGGTCGTCTGTGGAGGGTTTGCGCGAACACTTTCTGGATGGCGACAGTGTTCCTGGTCATCGCATCCTGGCTGGCAGCGGAGGCAGAAACGCTGCCTGCGATACTTGCCAAGCTGGTTCAGCTGTTCTTGTTGTTTGCTTTTTTCTCGCTGGTCGGCAGCCTGATCGCGCACCATGGCCTGATCGAAGATATTGAAATCCCAGCACCACCGGAGAAGCCTGCGGACGAGGTATCGCGAGATCTGGAGAGTGCCCGCGCGCGCGTGCTCAATCATGCCTACGGTTTCATCAGCCGGGACAATCGTGCGGGCGGTTTCAAACACCTGTTCGATGGCATCGAAACCGATCCGGACCCGGTCGCCGCATGGGCCTGGTACTTTGAACGGATGCTGCGTTGGGAGGACCAGCGGACGGCGATGTTGTTCGCGCAGCATTACCTTCATGATCAGCTGACGCATGGCGAGTACGGGCCCGCCGTCAAACTCATGATGCGCTGCAAGCACGTCGACGAGCAATTCCAGCCTCTGCCCGAGGACCTCGCCGCCGCGATCGCCGCGGCTGAAGCGCGCGGCAACGCAGATCTCGTGGCCGTATTGAGCCGAAATTGAGCGTCAATTTGGGGTTTTTACGGCGGCAATGGGCTGTACAATAATGAGCTATGGATAAGCGACTTTTGACGATTCTGCGATGTCCGTTGAGCCATAAGGGCCTGGCGGTTCTGAAGAAAGACAAGCTGGAGCGGGTCAACGCCGCGATCCATGCTGGCGAACTGGTAAACCATGAAGGCTCGAAGCTTACCGAGCCGCTGGCGGAAGCGCTGGTTACTGATGACGGCAAACGAATCTATCCGGTCGCCGATGGTATTCCGGTTCTGCTGGAAGGCGAATCCATCTCCATGGAGCAGCTTGCTTGAAGATACAGGCAAATCAGCTCTCGTCGCATCTCAAGAAATCACTCGCACCCTGTTACCTCGTTACCGGTGATGAACACTTGCTGGTCGCCGAGGCGCTGGATGCGATTCGCGGCGCGGCTCGGGAACGCGGCTTCGGCATGCGTGAGCTGCACGTTGCAACGGCCGGTTTCGACTGGCCGCAGCTCACGGCGTCAAGCGGCAACCTGTCACTGTTTGCAGAACAGCGCATCATCGAACTGCGATTGCCAACCGGCAAGCCGGGACGTACAGGTGGTGAGGCAATTATCGAGCTCGTGCAACAGTCGGGCCCGGAGACGTTGTTCATTGTTACGGCGCCGAAGCTGGATCGAAGTGCAGCGGCCTCGAAGTGGGCAAAAACGATCGACCAGAAGGGAGTCAGCCTGGCCATCTGGCCCATTGGCATTCGAGAATTGCCGGGCTGGATTGCCAATCGCATGCGCAGTGCCGGGCTGCAGCCCGAGCGCGATGTCGTAACGCTCATTGCTGATCGGGTCGAGGGAAACCTGCTCGCCGCGGGCCAGGAAATCGAGAAGTTACGTTTGTTGCTCGGTGAAGGACCCGTCAGCGTCGAGGATGTCAGCAACGCGGTGGCCAATAGCAGTCGCTATGATGTCTACAAACTCACTGACGCCGCGATGGCCGGCGACGCGGCGCGGGCGGTCAGGATTCTGGGCGGCCTGCGCTCCGAAGGCGTCGAGCCGGTGATCGTTATGTGGGCGCTGACACGCGAGCTGCGCACGCTCTCGAGACTTGATGACGTTATTCGTCAAGGCGGTGATCTTGGCGGCGCGATGCAGAAAAACGGCGTCTGGCGCAATCGCCAGGGGCTTGTGCGTAGCTGTATCGGGCGACACCAGCATGGCTCCTTTAACCGCATGCTGAAAGCGACGGGACGAGCAGATGCGGCGGCCAAAGGGCAGCGAGCCGGCGATCCCTGGCAGATGGCATGCGATATTGTCGTTGGAATGGCGCGCCTATGAGGCTGATGGGCGTTTTCGGTGGCACCTTCGATCCGATTCACTACGGCCATTTGCGTACGGCGTTCGAGCTGCTGCAGGCATTACGTTTCGACGATGTGCGCTTCATTCCCTGTGGTGATCCGCCGCACCGCGGGACGACATTTGCCTCCGCGGCGCAGCGTCTGCGCATGGTTGAGCTGGCGGTCTCCGGCCATGAAGGGTTTACGGTCGATGACCGGGAGCTTCGGCGCGATGGACCGTCGTATACGATCGACACCCTTCTGGCATTGCGCGAGGAATACCCGGACTGGGCATTGGGTCTGATAGTGGGCATGGATGCGTTTCTCGGTTTGCCGGGATGGCATCGATGGGACGAATTCCTTGCCGTCGCACATATCGTCGTTGCGCACCGCCCGGGCTGGAAGGCGCCTGACATCGGTCCGCTGGGCGAGTTGATTACGCAGTTTGGCACGCATCGTGTCGATGACTTGCACGACGCGATGAACGGGCGGATTCACATTCACGCCGTGACGCAGCTGGAGATCTCATCAACCGAAATTCGTGACCTCGTTGCTGCGGGTCGTGATCCGAGATTCCTGATGCCGGACGCCGTTCGGGACGAAATCGGCAACAGTGGCTGTTACGCGCCCGCCATAAATGGAAATAGATAGGAGTCCAATTTGAAGATTATCGAGAACTACGCATGAACAGCGATGAGCTATCAGACCTGATTATCGACGCGCTGGATGACGTCAAAGCTCAGAGTATCGTCAAACTCGATGTTCGCGATATGACGACAGTGACGGACTACATGATCATCGCCAGCGGAACCTCCAGTCGCCATGTCAAGGCGCTCGTTGACAATGTCGCTGAGAAGGCCAAAAAGGCCGGCTGTCGACCCATAGGAGTCGAGGGTGAGGAAGGCGGTGAATGGGTTTTGCTCGATCTGCAGGATGCCCTGGTACATGTCATGCTGCCCAAAGTGCGCGAGTTCTATAACCTGGAGAAACTCTGGTCGATTGTCCCGACAGGGGACGCGACGGCAACCGACGGTTAGGCCGTGCACTTCAGACTATTGGCTGTTGGTGGTCGCCAACCCTCCTGGGTGGACGAGGCCTTCGGCATTTATGCCACGCGATTTCCACGCGAGTGGAAATTTCGTCTCGACGCGATCGCAACCGCGCGACGCAACAAAAACGAAAAATCACAACAAGCGATGGCGGCAGAAGGAGAGCAGATACTCGCGAAGCTGAGTACGACAGAGCGGGTTGTTCTGCTTGACGAGCGAGGCCAAGAGCTGACGAGCCAGGGACTGGCGGCCAGGCTCACGGATTGGCAAACAGATAGTCGCGACTTGTGCTTCATCATCGGCGGCCCCGATGGTGTTTCTGATGCAATCCGGCAACGCGCAGACTTCACGTGGTCGCTTTCCCAGCTGACATTGCCTCACGGCATGGCCCGAGTGCTGTTGGCCGAACAGCTGTATCGCGCATGGTCGCTGCAGACCGGCCATCCGTACCATCGGACCTGAACGATTGGCCATGACTCCGCAACGATCATTGTGCCTGGCATCGTCGTCGCCGCGTCGGCAGGAAATTCTCAAGGCACTGGGGCTCGAGTTTTCGGTCAAAGCAATCGAGGTGGATGAAGATCGTCTGGCCGATGAGACGCCGGAACAAATGGTTGTCCGACTGGCGACGGCGAAAGCCAGTGCGGCCGAGATGGAAGCATCCTGCCTCGTCATCGGGTCGGATACCGTAGTCGTGCTCGGTGACGAGGTGCTTGGCAAGCCGCGAGACCGGGACGAGGCGGTTGCGATGCTCCTGCGCCTGTCCGGACGCCGGCATTTCGTCTTAACCGGTGTGGCGCTGCGTGGACCCGATGGCGTGCAGACTGCACTCAGTTCGACCGAAGTCTGTTTTCGCGAAATCAGTCGGGACGAGGCGCGCGCTTACTGGCACAGTGGGGAACCTCGCGACAAAGCGGGCGCGTATGGCATACAGGGGCTCGGTGGAGCGTTTGTCGAGGCCATCAAGGGCAGTTACTCGGGCGTTGTTGGATTGCCCGTCTTCGAGACCGCGCGATTGCTGCAAGACGCAGGCATCGATGTATTGGCGAAGCAGAATGACCATGACGGATGAATCACTAAAAGAAGAAATTCTGATCAACGTGACAACGAGCGAAGTGCGCGCGGCGCTGCTCGAGAATGGCGTGCTGCAGGAGGTCTATGTCGAACGCGCGGCCCGCCGCGGACTGATTAGCAACATATACAAGGGTAGGGTGCTGCGGGTGTTGCCCGGTATGCAGGCCGCATTTATCGATATCGGACTGGAGCGCACGGCTTTTCTGCATGCCTCTGACATTGCTCCAGGCCAGGAACAATGCAGTTCGGAGGAGGTGCCAACCATTCGTGACCTGGTTCGTGAGGGCGACGAGATCATGGTGCAGGTTGCAAAGGACCCATTGGGCAACAAGGGCGCGCGACTTACGACCTTCATTACTTTGCCGTCCAGGCATCTTGTGCTCTTGCCGCACAGCGATGCTGTCGGGATCTCGGCGCGAATCGAAGATGAAGACGAACGCGAGCGACTTCGCGTCATTGTCGAGGAGATTCTTGCCGAGAGAAACCTGAGCTGCGGTGCCATCGTTCGTACCGTCGCCGAAGGCATGAACAAGGACGCCCTGCTCGCCGATCTGAAGTACACGCTCAAGTTGTGGGAGGTTATTCAGGAACGGTGCAGCAAGACCCGTGTAAAAATGCTGGTACACGAGGATCTTTCGCTGCCACTGAGAGTTCTTCGGGACATGGTGACCAGCGATATCGAGCGTATCCTCGTTGATTCCGAAGACGATTTTAACGCCATGCAGGATTTCGCCGACACGTATTTGCCGGATATCGAGCCGAAGCTGGAGTTCTACCAACGGCGGCGGCCAATTTTCGACCTGCACGGCATCGAAGACGAGATCCGCAAGTCATTGGACCGAAATATTTCCTTAAAATCAGGCGGATATCTGATATTCGACCAGACTGAGGCGATGACGACCGTCGACATCAATACGGGTGGCTACGTCGGTCATCGCAACCTTGAAGAGACGATCTACCGCACGAATCTCGAGGCCGCTGTTGCGATCGCGCGGCAGCTGCGCCTGCGGAACCTGGGCGGCATTATCATCATCGATTTCATTGATATGGAAGAAGCCGATCACCGTGAGAACGTCCTGCACGTGCTGCAGCAGTCGCTGGCGCGGGATCACGCACGAACGCAGATCACGCCTGTTTCGCCATTGGGCCTGGTCGAAATGACACGAAAACGCACGCGGGAAAGCCTGCAACATATCCTGTGTGAGGACTGTCCAAGCTGTGCCGGCCGTGGCTTCCTGATGACGGCAGAGACTGTCTGCTTCGAAATTTTCCGCGAGACCATACGGCAATCGAGACAATTCGAATTTGACGAGGTCCTGGTGCTCGCACACCAGAATGTCATTGAGCTGTTGCTGGATGAGCAAAGCAGGAGCCTTGCCGAACTGGAAGAGCAGACCGGGAAGTCGATCCGACTGCAAACGGAGTCGCTTTATGTTCAGGATCAGTTTGACGTAGTTCTGATGTAGGTATCGGAGAAACCGCAAAGAAATGAAAGCTTTTCTGCAACGCCTGTTCAAATTCGCCGCGTATACCGCGGCTGGCGTTGTAATTTTGCTGGCTATCGCGGTCGGCCTGTTTCGGCTTTTTCTACCGAGGCTTCCCGAGTACCAGGAAAATATAAAAGGCTGGGCCAGCACGGCGATTGGCATGGAGGTCGAGTTCTCCGGAATGGATGCGCGCTGGGGTTTGAGCGGGCCGGAACTCTTGTTCCGCGATACGGCGCTGATTCGGCTGGGCAGCCAAACTCGCGTAGTCGCGGCTGAAGAAGTGCGAGTCGGCATCGCGCTGACGCGGCTCCTTGTTGAAGGTGTCAGGGTTGTCGATCGCGTCGTTGTCCGTGGTGCGAGCGTCGAAGTCCGCCAGCTGGAGGATGGTCACTGGTGGATCCAGGGCACTCCGGCTGAGGAATTGCTGCAGACGAGCGCGGGCCGCAATCCCGGTCAGTCCGATGTCGAGGTGATCGGCGAGGATATCGAGATCATTTTTCTGCAGCCCGGTGATGAGCGGCCAAAGTTCTTCGAAATACCGCGCGTAACGGTAAGCGTCGACAGGAATCGTGTCGCACTCAATGCCGGCGTTCGCCTGCCGGAGGAGCTCGGCCGCCAACTCGGCATTTCGGCGACACAACTACTTACGCTGCCGCAGCAAGATCGTCACTGGGATATTGTTGTAGAGGCCGACGATGTCGACCTTGCCGGCTGGTCGCATCTGCAACGAAAAAGCGATCGACACGTGCTGTCCGGCGCCGGCGACGCGGATTTTTCGGTTGCTTATGCCGATGGCCGCATTCGCAAGGCCAGCGCTGATGTCGACTTCGACGGGATTTCACTCACGCAGGACGAGCTGTTTGACCTGCGTGGTCGGTTTGAACTCGACATCGCGTCTGACGGCTGGCTCGTTGCCGCCGAAGAATTTCAGATCTCGACGACGGACCACCAATGGCCCGAGGCGTCAATGCGAGCCGAAGTAAGTACAGATGACACCGGACAGGTGGTGTTGATGGATGTTCGCGCTTCCTATCTTAACCTGCAGGATGCCAGCCTGTTCATTCCGTTGTTGAGTCCGGATCGACAACAACAACTGTCGAATTACGAGCCGAGTGGCAGGGTCCGCGACCTGATCGCCACTGTGTCGGATATCGGTTCTGATTCACCGCGTTTTGACATAGCCGCGCAGTTGGACTCGGTGGGCGTGGCCGCTCACGGTAATCGCCCTGGGATCAGGGGATTTTCCGGTGTTTTGCGTGCCAATCGATTGGGCGGTCGCATCGAGATTCGTTCGGCCGACGTGATTGTCGACATGCCCGAATACCTTGCGAGCCCAATCGACATCGACTCCGCAGAGGGAACAGTCATCTGGCGTAGCGGTGACGCCAGAACGACCGTGTTGTCGGACAGTATTCGTATCCGTAACGAGGTTTTCGACAGCCAGAGTAATGTGCAATTGATTATCCACGCCGGTGAGTTGTCGCCGGAGATTGATCTTGATGGCACCTGGAGCATTACCGACGTGTCCGCCGCAAGGCAGTATATTCCGCAGAAAATTATCAAACCCAAGTTGTACAATTGGTTCCAGGCGGCGCTCGTCAAAGGCTCGATACCACGGGGCACAACGACGCTTAACGGTCCTCTGGACAAGTTTCCGTTTGACAACGACGAAGGCCGGTTCCTTGTGCAGGCATCGGTTCGTAACCTGACGTTCAAGTATCATCCGCGGTGGCCGGCTACCGAACGGTCCGACATGGACGTTGTTCTCGACAAGATGCGCTTGTACTCGGTGCGCAACCGATCAATTAGTGCGGGCAATCAGACGGTCGACGCCACGATAGAGATTGCAGACTTGCGCAACCCGGTTCTCACGATTGATGCTTTCTCGACCGGCACACTCGAGACGATTCGAGCTTTCTCGATGCAAAGTCCCATCGGTGATGTTTTTGGTGGTCAGCTCGATCGTGTCGCCGTGTCGGGAGATGCATCATTCACGCTCGATCTTACTGTGCCGCTACGAAACCCGAAGGCTTTCGAATTCACCAGTCGCGTGAGGAGCAACAACGGTACGCTCGCGATCGCCGGTTTTCCGGCGCAGATCACTGACGTGATTGGCGAAGTGACAATCGCCCGGAACGATATTTCGACCGAATCTCTCGGTGCCCGCTTTCTTGGTGAGCCGGTCGTCATGGATCTGACAAATTCGGATGATCCGCGATTCAGTGTTGTTGCGATTACAAAGGGATTTGTGACCGCGGGAGCAATTGTCGAAGAACTCGGGATGCCGCTCGAGGGCCTGATTACTGGTGGCACGGATTATGAGACGCGCATACTTTTTCCGCGCGGCAAACAGGAAACGCCTTCGCCTCTGACGATTCAGATCGACACCGACCTCGAAGGCCTGGGCTTCGCTCTCCCCGAGCCGGTTGGTAAACCAGACGCGACGGCCATGAAAGTCAAGGGCGACATTCGCTTCATACCGGGGGGCAAAGTAATTGAAAGCGCCGGGTTTGCCGAGAATGGCATCGCCTGGCAACTCGCCTTCAATCGTCCCGGAGACAGCTGGGACTTCGATCGCGGTGTGGTCACAATCGGCGGCGATGCCGTTCAGCCCGCCGAAACCCGTGGCCTGCATATCCGCGGCGATGCAAGCACTATTCGCCTCGACGACTGGCTCAGTTTGTCACGCAGCGGTGTAAGGGAAGTTGGTACGGCCGATCGGATTCGTTCCATCGACCTGGTCGTTGCCGATCTATACGCCGTGGGTCAGCACTTGCAGGGCCATCACATACGAGTTGATCGCAGTGCAAGCGACTGGCTGGTCCAGCTCGAGGGCGAGGACATCGTCGGCTCTGTGTTCGTGCCCTACGATTTCGCATCTGAACGCGCAATGGTATTGGAGATGGAGCGTCTGTACCTTCCCGGTGACCAGGAGTCGACTGACGAGCCGGCGATGCTCGACCCGAGGAAGGTGCCGCCAATCAGGCTGACTGCCGCTGACTTCGCGCTTGGCGAGCGCCATGTCGGTGCCGTTGAGGTACTCGTAGAGCGTATCGAAGAGGGTCTCGTGGCGAAGACAATAAAGACAACAGACAAGAGCTTTGAAATCGTCGGCACGGGCAGATGGGTTGCAGACTCGGCAGATCCACTCGGCAGCCGCACGTCCGCGACAGCGACACTGACAAGCACTGACGTGATGCAGACAATGACACGGCTCGGATTTACACCCGGAATTGTCAGCGACCAGATGAGCGCACTCATTGATCTGAATTGGTCCGGTGGTCCACGTGCCGATTTCCTCGATGTCCTGAATGGAGAAGTGCAGGTGCAATTCGAAAATGGTCAGCTTGAGGAAGTCGAACCGGGCGCAGGGCGCATGTTCGGGCTTATGAGTATCGTCGCACTTCCGCGTCGCTTATCGCTCGATTTTCGCGATGTGTTCAACAAGGGTTTTGGTTTCGACAAGATTGCAGGCACGTTTCGAATTGTCGATGGCGAATCGTACACTTGCGACCTGTCACTCGAAGGTCCAGCCGCGGATATCGGTATCGTGGGGGAGGCGAGCCTTGCCAACCGCGACTACGACCAGGTGGCTGTAATCAGCGCAAAAGTCGGCAACACGCTCCCGATCGTTGGCGCGATGGTAGGAGGGCCGCCGGCCGCCGCTGCCTTGTTGATTTTCTCGCAGATCTTCAAGAAACCCTTACAGGAGGTTGGCCAGGTTTACTATGGCATCAGCGGTTCCTGGGATCAGCCTGTTGTCGAAAGCACCGATTCGGCCGACTTTGTGCGCCACGGTGAGCTTGCGGGCTGCGTTGCCGGTGCAGAATAGAATGCGGCGCGGATTCGCGAGGCGGAATCAACGATGCGTGTAGCAGCCATTCAGATGAACAGCGGACCCGATGTGTCTGCCAACCTCGATCTTGCCGACGGCTTGTTAGCCGAAGCGGCCGAGGATGGGTGCATGCTCGCCGTCCTGCCCGAGAATTTCGCGCTGATGCCGGAAAAGGCGACCGATAAGGCAAAACACGCCGAGGCGCCGGGTAAAGGACCCATACAGGACTTCCTGGCCGAAGCCGCCCGCCGCCACGAACTCTGGGTCGTAGCCGGAAGCATGCCACTGGTATCGCCCGAAATAGCAGCGAAGCGCGTCTACGGTGCGTGCCCGGTCTATAACCCTGAGGGCGAAGCCAGGGCGTTATACCGTAAAATTCACCTGTTCGATGTGGATCTGGTCGACAAGCAGGAGTCTTATCGGGAATCCCGATCGATGTACCCGGGCGATGAACTCGTCACCGTAAATACACCGTGCGGTCGAATCGGCCTTTCGATTTGCTACGACCTGAGGTTCCCGGAGATGTTCCGGCGTCTCGTCGATGACGGTGCGACAGTCTTTACAGTGCCAGCTGCTTTCACGGTTACTACCGGCAAAGCGCATTGGCACATCTTATTGCGTGCGAGGGCCATAGAAAATCTGGCATATGTGATTGCGGCCGGGCAATATGGCCAACACCCGGACCGCCGTTCGACGTTCGGACACTCGCTGATCTGTGATCCCTGGGGCCGCATCCTGGCCGAGCAGGCCGAAGGCGACTGCGTTGTCATTGCGGACATCGATCCCGAGTTGCCGGCAAAGCTGCGCAGCGAGTTTCCGGCGCTGGCCAACCGTAAATTGAAATAGAGAGTCAAACTTGAGCATCAGTACGCCCCAATCGATTGACGCGGTCATGTCCCGTCTTCTTGAGCCCGTCGGGCTTGGCGAGCAACAGTTGAGCGCCACGCTCGGAACAGTCATGCGTGGCGGGGTCGATTACGCCGACCTGTATTTTCAGGTCAGCCGCCAGGAAAGCTGGACGCTCGAGGACGGAATTATTCGTGAGGGCAGCTTTAGTCTCGACCAGGGCGTTGGCGTGCGCGCGACCAGTGGCGAGAAGACCGGCTTCGCGTATTCCGACGAGCTTGTCTTGCCGGCATTGGAACAGGCAGCCGGCGCGGCACGTGCTATTGCACGCCAGGGGCAGGAAAAGCGCATTCAGGCGTGGCAGCGCAGCACGGCCGCACCGTTGTACCCGCTGGCGGATCCAACAACAAGCATTGATGATGCTCAAAAAACTGCCTTGTTGCTTGAAATTGATGCGGCCACACGTGAACTTGATCCACGCGTTGAACAGGTCATCGTTAGTTTGTCGAGCAGCCAGGACCTGATCCTGGTCGCCGCGTCTGATGGCACAATGGCCGCTGACGTTCGGCCGTTAATCCGCCTCAACGTCACGGTGATTCTCGAACAGGACGGAAAGCGGGAGCAGGGCTACTCAGGCGGCGGCGCGCGCGCGGATTTGCACTATTTCATCGATGGCGACCTGCCAATCGAATACGCACGTGAGGCCGTTCGTCAGGCGGCCGTGCAGCTGGAGGCGGTAGCAGCACCGGCCGGCACAATGCCCGTGGTTCTGGGTCCGGGTTGGCCAGGTATCTTGTTGCACGAGGCCGTGGGCCATGGACTTGAGGGCGATTTCAACCGCAAGGGCGTTTCGGCGTTTAGTGGCAAATTGGGGCAGAGGGTGGCCTCCAGGCTCTGCACGGTGGTTGACGATGGAACCATGGTAAACAGGCGTGGTTCGCTGTCGGTAGATGACGAGGGTACACCGGGGCAGAATACGGTTCTGATCGAGAACGGCATTCTGCGTGGCTATATGCAGGACAAACTCAATGCACGTCTCATGGGCGTCGATCCAACGGGGAACGGTCGCCGAGAGTCGTTTGCACACATACCGATGCCACGCATGACCAATACCTACATGCTTGCAGGTCTGCATGACCCCGACGAAATTATCGCGTCTGTGAAAAAGGGGATTTATGCGCCGAACTTCGGTGGCGGCCAGGTAGACATAACGTCCGGCAAGTTCGTGTTTTCGGCGAGCGAGGCATACCTCATCGAGAACGGTAAAGTTACGACGCCCGTAAAGGGGGCAATGCTGATCGGAGACGGCCCTGTCGCCTTGAACGAGATTTCCATGGTCGGCAATGATCTCGAACTCGATACGGGCGTCGGTACCTGCGGCAAGGAAGGGCAGAGCGTGCCTGTCGGTGTCGGACAGCCAACGCTGAAGATTGATGAACTCACTGTTGGCGGAACCGCGTAGCCGCGAACCCGGCATTTCACATAAGTTGAAATATCGCCGGTTCACGGCACACAGTGTGAGATGCCTCACTCCATACAACATATGCCTGATATAGAGTCGCGTTATCTCTGAGGAGGGATACGACGATGGCCTTCGAAAATACAATTACAGAACAAGACATGGACGCCAACGCACAGCAGTTCGTGCAGGGATTCCGCGGCGATAGCAGTGATATCGAACCGGACCTGGCCGTGGATGGCCTGTCTGATTCCATACTCTCGCGGCTCCTTGGCCTGTTCGGTGTCGGACGCTTCTGAGCTCACATAAGGCGCTGAAGTCCGCGCCCAGCCATCAAAATGCATCCTGGACCCGGCCCTGACGCCGGGTCTTTTGCATTGCGGCACTGGACAATGCGGCGCGGCTATGGAGAATGAAACGACGCCAAGCGGAAGCAAACAATACTATGTGGGTCTCAAAACCAATCTACGAAAGTCTGCCGTACTTCTATTTACTCGTGGGTGCGCTCATGCTGGGCGCTTCAATGTACGTAAATTATTGGCACTGGCCGACAATTTGCTTTGTCGTCGGGCTGTTCTGCCTGGTTGCGGGGCTGGTTGTGCTGTTGAAGCGTCGTGACTACCGGGTCACCGATCGGCGTGTTGGGCAGCGACAGGATAATTAGCCCGAGATCGGCTATTGCTCGTTGACGGCTGAATCCTGGTCGCCCGTTTCGTCGCTTTCGAAAACCTGGCCTGCATCCGGAGCGCCTGTCTCTTGCTGGGTCAGCCGCAGGTCGCGATAGACAAGTTCGTGTACTCCCAGGGAAACGACGTCGCCGTCCCGCAGGCGATACTTCTTGATCTGCTTTGCACCCAGGAACAGACCGTTCGTGCTGTTGAGGTCTTCGATGACACAACCGTTTTCGTCGCTGACCAGCTGCGCATGATGACGGCTGACGAACTTGCTCTTCACGTAAATCTCGTTGTCCGGCGAGCGTCCGACGATCACGCGCCCCAAAGGGAACGTGTGTTCAGCAAGGACCTCTCCATTCGACCGTACCGCGATCTGCGTCACCGATGCCGATACGGGCAAGCGCTGCTGAACCTGCTGCAGCTTTTCATAAATCCCGGTATCGCTTACGTGCTCCTTCCAGTTCAGCTCGTCGATGGCTGACAGGACGTCAGTTTCATCCACAATGGCTTTCTCATCCGCAAACGAGCACAGCAATGCCGTGTCGCAAAGCGTGTTGACAAGGCGCGGCACGCCACCCGAGAAACGGTAGATGAGGTCGAAACAGCCGTCGGTGAACAGGCCTTCTTCTTCGCGTCCGCCAACGGCCAGGCGATGCTTGATGTACTCCTCGGTTTCCCACCGGTTCAGGGCCTGGAGATGGAAACGCAATCGCACGCGTTGTACCAGTTGTTTCAGGCTCGGCGCATCCAGTTTATCCCGGAGCTCCGGCTGGCCCGCCAGGATGATGCGCAGCACCTTTTCCTTATGCGTCTCGATCCCGGAAATCAAGCGGATCTCTTCGAGCACTTTTCGACTCAGGTTCTGGGCCTCGTCGACAATCAGCACGACTTTTTTGCCGTTAGAGTACTGCTCGATCAGGAACATGTTGAGCATGTCCAGCAGCTCAACCTTGCGCATGTTGAACGGCTTGAAGCCGAACTCGGTCAGGACTGCTTGCAGGAACTGCGTCGGCGTAAGCTGGGTCTGGGATACGACAGCGTATACAACGTTGTCCTCGACCTCCGAAAGAAATGACTGCAGCAGCGTCGTCTTTCCGGACCCGATTTCGCCCGTGATGACGACGAAGCCGTCGGCGAGCCATATGGTGGACTCCATGTACGCTTTGGCGCGCGCATGCTGCTTGCTCCAGTATATGAAGTCCGGATCGGGCGTCAGCCTGAAGGGTTGCTCGGATAGCTTGAAATGTTGCAGATACGACATCCCAATTAGTTTACCTTTTTTTTCGGACTCGACACCATGCCGAATTCGCACGGAGATGCGTCGATCAGGTCACAGTTGTGTCAATTATGTCGAGAAGCGCGTCGCGATCGTCCGCCGTTTCACCTACCACGGTGATATGACCCAGCTTGCGGCCGGGTCGGGGCGCTTTGCCGTAATCGTGAAGATGGCCGGTCTCGATTGCTCGCGCTGCAGCCGGGATCTCGCCGATCAGGTTGATCATGCCGGCGTGACCGCGGCTTGCTGTGGAGCCGAGCGGCAGATTCATGATCGCCCTCAGGTGATTTTCGAACTGACTGGTTGCGGCGCCTTCGATGGTCCAATGACCTGAGTTGTGCACGCGCGGGGCGAACTCGTTGGCCAGCAAATGATCGCCCTTGACGAACAGTTCCAGGGCAAGGACGCCGACGTAGTCAAGATGATCGAGCAGCAGCCGCACATACCCGGCGGCTTTCCCGGCGAGTTCCGGGGCGTCGACGGGTGACCGCGAGCTCTGAAGAATGCCGTCTTTGTGGACGTTGTGGCTCAGCGCGTAAGTTCGAACATCACCATCGACATTTCGGACGCCGATCGAGGAGACTTCATAATCGAACGGCACCCATTGCTCGGCAATCAGGGCCTGGCGTCCGAGTGTCCCCCAGGCTTTGTCGATATCAGCTGTCGTTTGGACAAGGACCTGGCCTTTGCCGTCATATCCCAGGCGTCGAGCCTTGACGACCATCGGCAGGCCGAGCGCCTCAGCGGCAGCGACCATGTCTTCGCGTGTATCGATAGCGCGGTAGGCGGGCAATGGAATGCCGAGCCGCTCGAACAGCCGTTTTTCATCGAGGCGATCCTGTGCTTGCCGCAGCGCATCCACGGGTGGGTATATCGGAACTGTGGCATCTATACCCTGCAGCGCGCCGACGGGGACATTCTCAAATTCGTAAGTAATGACGTCGCAGCTGGAAGCCAACTCCGCCAATGCCGTTGCGTCGTCAAACGGTCGCTGGATGACATCACCACATACCCGCGCGGGCGGCGAAATCGATGGATCCAGGAAACGGCATTCGACGTTAAGGTCGCGGGCCGCAAAACCCAGCATCTGGCCGAGCTGGCCGGCACCGATTATGCCGATACGCATCGTCGTTATTCGGTGGGATCGCTGTCAGCCAGGACCTTGTCGGTCTGCGCCTTGCGAAATGTCTCGAGGGCTGCCGCAATCCTTGAATCGTTGTTGGCAAGCATTGCGGCGGCGAGCAGCGCGGCATTGACGGCTCCCGCACGACCGATCGCCATGCTGCCGACCGGGATGCCTGCAGGCATCTGTGCAATCGACAGCAGCGAATCCATGCCACTGAGCGCTTCGGATTGCACGGGGACCCCCAGTACCGGTAGACGCGTCTTGGCGGCCGTCATTCCCGGCAGATGCGCGGCGCCACCAGCGCCCGCAATGATGACCTTGAGGCCGCGATCAACGGCGGTCTCTGCATATTCAAATAGCAGGTCCGGCGTGCGATGCGCTGAGACAACGCGGACCTCGCAGGAGATGCCCAGTGTCGCGAGGGTCTCGCTGGCGTGACGCATGGTTTCCCAGTCAGACCGGGATCCCATGATAATTCCGACATCAATACTCATCGCGAAAGTCTATCACTCTCGACGATCAATGGCAGAGACGCTGCATCGCCGCGCGAATGGGTTCGGGGTCGACATGCCGCATGATCTTCCCGATGTACTGTTTCTGCCGGCGCAGCGCACTGCGAGACTTAATCTGGCGTGCGTCGAGGACAGCCTCGAGCAAGTCTTCGTCCAGCCCGATCTGCCGCAGGTCCGACTCATTCAATGCAATCAGCTCTTCGCCGAGTTTTTGCAGTGCGAGAAACTCGCGTTTTCTCGCACTTTTGCTGGGCTTTAATTCTTTCACCGGCTACAGTACTCCCGCGGCTGAGCCTTCCGTTCCGCGGCGGGAGTCTAGCATGCGGTGGATTGGCTGACAGGCTTCACAAAAGGATGCAGCAAACTATGGAAAAACTCGCCAGGCGGGAATCGTTGGGCCGGGAAGATCTCGAGGGCATCGTAAGACTGGCACTCGATGAGGCGCAGAAGCGTGGCGTTGACCAGGCAGAAGTGGCGGCAAGCCACGACATAGGACTGGCTGCAACCGCTCGCCTTGGCGATGTCGAAAATCTCGAGTACACAAACGATCGCGGAATCGGCATTACGGTTTACAAGGATTCCCGCAAAGGCAGTGCAAGTACGTCGGATATTTCACCTGGGGCCATTCGGGAAGCGGTCGCCAAGGCCTGCACGTTCGCCGAAGTGACGGCCAGTGATGAGTATGCGGGGCTGGCCGACGCGGAGCTCATGTGCACTGATCTCAAGAATCTCGAGCTTGACCACCCGTGGACGCTCGAAGCGGCCGACGCAATTGCGATTGCGATAAAGGCTGAAGCGGCGGCGCTAAATTTCGATAAACGGATCAGTAACTCGGAAGGTGCAACCGTTTCAACGAATCGCGGCTCACGTGCCTATGGAAATACGCACGGCTTCACAGGCAGTTACTCGCGCACCAGCCATAACATCACCTGCGTTGTACTTGCCGAATCGGAGGGCGTCATGCAGCGTGATTACTACTACACGGCATCGCGCGATCCTGACGACCTTTGGGAACCCGTGACCGTCGGGGAAACAGCGGCCCGACGCGTTGTAAACCGCCTCGGGGCGCGAAAAATAAAGACGAGGCGGGCGCCGGTACTGTATGCACCCGAGGTCGCTCGGGGTTTCATCGGTCACGCGATTGGTGCGATTGCCGGTGGTGCGCAATACCGGCGCTCATCATTTTTGCTCGACGCGGTGGGCGAGAGAATTTTTCCGGATTTTGTGAATATCCAGGAAAGGCCACACCTGGAAAAGGCCATGGCGAGCGCTGCGTATGATGCCGAGGGCGTCGCAACCTATGATCGCGAGATCGTGACGAACGGCGTGCTGCAGGGCTACATCCTGAGTAGTTATTCGGCGCGACGCCTCGGGTTGAAAACAACAGCGAATGCTGGCGGCGCACAAAATCTGATCGTTCCGGGGGGCGGAAAGGACCTGGATTCACTGCTAAAAGAAATGGGCACGGGTCTTCTTGTCGAAGAACTGATCGGGCAAGGCGTGAACGGGGTGACCGGTGACTATTCGCGCGGTGCCGTTGGCCACTGGGTGGAAAACGGCGAGATTCAGTATCCCGTTCATGAAGTAACGATTGCCGGAAATCTTCGCGAGCTGTATCAACGCATCATCGCAATAGGCAGCGATCAGGATACGCGCGGTGGGATTCGCTGTGGATCGGTGCTCGTTGGGGAAATGACGATCGCGGGCGCCTGACGGGAACAGCTAGTCGCGCTTAAGCCTCGCTCTCGTCGAGCAGGTCGGACAGTGAACGGCCTGCGAGCGCTTGTTCAACGGCGACGTCAACATCACCACCCAGCTTGTCGATTACCGCCGTCCATCTCGGGTCCTGGAATGAGCCGGTCTCGCCATCGACGCGCACAATCTCAAGAATGTCACTCAGCAGAATGCGCGACACCTCACGACCGGGCAACAGGTCTTCTTTTTCATTGCTCGTGAGCAAGCCACGTTGTTCAAGTGCGTTGATGATGGGCGCAATGGTTATAGACGGAATTTGTATACGCTTGCTCAACTTTGACAAGTCAATTGTTTTGGCCGGGTCTCGAAACGCCTGGCCTACCAGCAGCATCACGTTCAGGGCCAGGCGCTCGCGCATAGCATTCGACAAGCGTGGTTCCCGGCGGCCAATTCTCAAATAGGCGGGATTCTGGAAATAGAATGCAAGTTGGGCACCGATAAGCAGTATTAACCAGTTCAGGTACAACCAGATCAGAGTCGTAATCGCGCTGGCGAAACTGGCATAAATGGCCTGTGTACGAGCCGCGGTCGCGAGAAACGCGGCGAAAAGGACACTGACCGTTGCCCATAGAAAACCACCGGCGACACCACCCACGAGTGCTGCGCGGAAGTGCACCTGTGTATTCGGCATGTACATGTACAGGAAAGTGAAGACACCGGTCACTAACAGGTACGGCGTCAGCTTGCTGGTCGCGACGAAAACCGGGCCGAGCACGAAATTATGCACGAGGGCCTGGAAGATCGATTCGTCCTGCAACGAGGTAATCATGCCCAGTGCGATGACGATCACAACCGGACCAATGAGCAGCACCAGCATGTACTCGGTCAAGCGACGCGCAAAACTGCGTGGCTTGGTGACGTACCAGACGTAGTTAAAGCTCTCTTCGATTTTTTGCACCATCGAGATCGCGGTGTAAATAAAGAAAGCCAGGCCGATGCCGCCCAGGACGCTACCGTTGACGCTATTGACGAGTCTCATGAGCTGGTCGGTAATTTCTACGCCCTTGTCGCCAAGCGGCTCCAGGATCGTGTAGAGGCGTTGCTCGAGCTGTTTGTGGACACCCAGGCCCTTCAGTACCGAGAAGCTGAAAGCCAGTAACGGCACAACCGCGAGCAGCGTGGTGTAAACGAGGCTCATCGAGCGCAACGTCAGCTGTCCCGAGAAAATATCGCGGAACACGGCGTACAAATAACGCAGCACCTCTGTCAGGAGTCGGCCGGGCAGACCGTATCGCCGCAGCGTATCGCCCCAGACGAGATTCTCGATCTGGTTGTTTAAGCTGTTGATCATTATTCCATCATTGTACAACGATGAGCGGCTTCAGCGACGTGCGTTGTTTCATAACTCACCCACCACCCATCTTCCGCCCAGCATCCGGCCGCGGCGTCGATCGCCGGGGAATCTCAGTCGCTCGGACAGCTGTTTCACAAACTCGCTTTGTGAGACACCCCGGCACTCACCGCCGCTGCACTATCGTGCTGCGTGAGGGTGTCGGTTGGGTAGCTCCTCGAGCGTCGTGTGGAGCGCCGCGACGCAGGACGCCAAAGCAAGCGGAACCCGATGCGAGCGAGACAGGGATGTCGAGCGAGGTTAAGCGAGAGGAGCTACCCAACCGGCGCCCACTTGTAAGGAGGGTAGGTGGCGGGTTTACGAACCTGTCATTCGCTTGAGTGCTTCTCGGTATTTGTCGCCGGTTTGCCGCAGCACATCGGCGGGAAGCTCGGGTCCGGGCGCTGTCTTGTCCCAATCGAGCGTATCTAGGTAATCACGCACGAACTGCTTGTCGAAACTGGGCGGACTGATGCCGACCTCATAGCCGTCGACGGGCCAGAATCGCGATGAGTCCGGTGTCAGGGCTTCGTCGATGATATACAGGCGGCCCTCTTCATCGAGCCCGAATTCGAATTTTGTGTCGGCGATGATGATGCCTCGTTCGAGCGCGTAGGCCGCTGCACGTTCGTAAATCTGGATGGAAACGTCGCGCACGCGTTGCGCGAGTTTCTCACCGATCAGATCCACGACCGCATCAAAGCTGATGTTTTCGTCGTGGTCGCCGGCGGCGGCTTTGCTGGCCGGCGTAAACAGCGATTTTGGCAGCTTCTGTGCGAGTTTGAGGCCCGTGGGCAGATCGATGCCGCAGACCTGGCCTGTTTCAAGATAGTCGCGCCAGCCGGAGCCGATCAGATATCCTCGAACGACCGCTTCGATGGGCAACGGTTTCAGGCGTTTGACGACAAGAGAACGGCCGCGAAGCTGATCGCGCGTTTCCGGATCCTTGACGACGTCGTCTACTGTCAGGTCGGTCAGCTGGCTGTCGATGATGTCGGCCATCATTCGAAACCAGAATAGTGAGATTTGGGTAAGTACATGGCCCTTGCCCGGGATCGGGTCCGGCATAACAACATCGTAGGCCGACAGGCGATCGGTCGTGACGATCAGGAGATGGTCATTGTCGATACTGTATATGTCTCTCACCTTGCCACGCCCGAGCAGCGGCAGTTCGGGAATCGAAGACTCGAATAACACGTCGTTGATGCTCATTGCATGGCGCTCATCGTCTGGGGCACTGGGATCGGATGATCGCCTCTACGCAACAGGCAGGCAAGCATTGAGCATAGGAATGCCAGCAAACAAACGTTAGGATTGGCGTTCATTCCGCTGCCCGATGGCAGGAATTTGTAGTGTACTGGGGCAAGATCATTGGCACCTTGGCAGGGCTCGCAACGCTGAAGCCCTGGTTTGCGGTCCTCGGCCTGTTTCTCGGTCACCAGTTCGACCGTGGCTTCGCCGAGCGTTATCGCAGTTTTGAGAAGCAGGGTGCCGACATCGGTCGTGTTTCGGAAGATTTCATACGCGCGCTTTTTCAGACCATGGGCCATCTCGCCAAGGCGGACGGGCGCGTTTCCGAGGAAGAGATTCGTGCCGCGCGAATGATCATGCATCGCCTGGGGCTGAGTCCATCACAAGTCCGGCGCGCCATCGCCTGGTTCGATGATGGCAAGCGCCCCGGGTTCCTGCTGGTTCAGACGATTCGCGAGGTACGGCGCGTCAGCGCCAGAAGTGCGGCCCAGCGCGCGATGTTTGTGCGCCTGTTGCTGGAAGTGGTGCTGGCAAAGGAGGCACTCAAAAAGGACGAACGCTCCCTGATATGGAAGGTCTGCATCGAACTTGACATCGGGCGCGTGGAGTTCGCACAACTCGAGGCTATGATCCGCGCACAAAAAGGATTCAAGCGCTCACCGGCTGGCGACGCGGACGCGGCACGTGTGCGCGGCGCTTATGAGGCACTTGGCATGTCGCCCGATGCGAGTAATGAAGAAATCAAGAAGGCCTACCGGCGACTGATGAACAAGAGTCATCCCGACAAGATCGCCGGCAGCAACCCGGAAGCTGATGTAATCGCGGAAGCCGAGCGTCGCACGCGAGAAGTACGCGGCGCCTATGAAATGCTGAAAGCAAGGCGCTCCATTCGATGAACTGTATGATCCTGTTTTTTCAGGCTATCTTGCGCAATACGCCAGAGGAACGACCGTGAAACCACTAATTGCTCCCTCGATTCTTTCTGCCGATTTCGCCCGTCTTGGCGACGATATAAGGGCGGTACTCGATGCGGGGGCCGACCTCGTACATTTTGATGTAATGGACAACCATTTTGTGCCGAACCTGACTATCGGTCCGTTGATCTGCGATGCACTGCGCAATGATGGTATTGAGGCGCCGATCGATGTACACCTGATGGTCGAGCCGGTTGATCGCATCATTCCTGATTTCGCCAAGGCCGGCGCCAGCTACATCACGTTTCATCCAGAGGCGAGTCGGCACGTAGACAGATCGCTGGGGCTGATTCGTGAGCAGGGCTGCAAGTCAGGGCTGGTCTTCAATCCTGCGACACCGCTAACCTGGCTCGAGTACGTCATCGACAAAGTGGACATGGTGCTCATCATGTCCGTGAATCCGGGGTTTGGCGGGCAGAAGTTCATTCCGTCGGCGCTCGACAAGCTCTGTCAGGCCAGAAAAATTATCGAAAAAAGCGGGCGCGACATTCGCCTGGAAATCGACGGAGGCGTCAAAGTCGATAACATCAGGGAAATCGCCGCGGCAGGAGCGGACACATTCGTGGCCGGGTCGGCAATCTTCGGCAGCGACGACTATGTCGCGACGATTACGGCAATGAAATCCGAAATCTCGAAAGGGACGAGTTAGGAGGGTACCTCGGTACCCGGTTCGATCGCGCCGGGGGCGCCCCCTACAATTTTCTGTTGGGGCGTGCGCCGTATACGACTATCGTCTTGCCGCTGGCGGACACCAGCCCCTGCTCTTCAAGTACCTTGAGGACGCGACCCGCCATTTCCCTTGAGCAGCCAACGAGGCGGCTCAGTTCCTGGCGGCTGACCTTGATCTGCATGCCGTCGGGATGTGTCATCGCGTCGGGTTCATTGCAAAGATCCATGATCGCGTGGGCAACTCGGCCCGTGACGTCGACGAATGCGAGGTCACCCAGCTTGCGGTTGGTGCGATCGAGGCGCGTGGCGAGCTGCGTCGCCAGCTCGAATACGAGTCCAGGGCTTTCGCTCGCAATCTGCCGGAAGCGAGGGTAGGTCATTTCGGCAATTTCGCATTCGGTGCGCGTGCGTACCCAGGCGCTGCGAGTGGGCTGTTCGTAGAACAGGCCCATCTCGCCGAAGAACTGCCCTTTGTTGAGGTAAGCGAGAACCATTTCATTGCCATCTTCGTCTTCGATCATGACCTCGACCGATCCGTCGACGATGTAGTACAGCACGTCCGGCAAATCGCCGGCATGGATCATCACGGTTTTCGACGGTACTGTGCGTACTCGGCAGTAACTCAAAAATCGATTAATCGCCGGCACATCGCTGAGATTCTTGACTGTTGTCTGCATTGATTAGTCCTCGCCCCTGTTGCGGTCCTCTTTTAATACAGTTTACCGGTCAGGGCAAACTAAGTGCGTGTTTTGTCGTGCTTTATCGCATTTTGTTGCGTTGCTATACCCAATACGCAGTCCGTGTCATGACTTTCGCGGTCAATCGCATCAAGGTCTTCACCGGTCCAGGCAGATCAATGGCACCGGCCGCAACGGCGCTTTCACCGTGTTGCGCCTCCTCGTCACGCATCGTTTCGACGATAGCCCGGCTCTTTGCATCCTCGGCGGGCAAGCCATCGAGGTGCTTGTCGAGGTGCGCGCAGACCTGGCGCTCGGTTTCGGCGATGAAACCCAGGCTCCATTTGTCGCCAAGCAGTCCACTCGCCGCGCCGATGGCGTAGGCTCCTGCGTACCAGATCGGGCTCATACGACTTGGCTCCTCGCCAAGCTCCTGAATGCGTTGTTCGCACCAGGCCAGATGATCAAATTCTTGCGCCGCCGCGTGCTGCATCTGCGCTTCAATAGTCTTGTCGCGAGCGACCGTCGCGTGGCCCTGATACAGGGCCTGCGCTGCGACTTCACCAGCATGGTTTACACGCATAAGACCCGCAGCATGCGATCTACTGGCGGCGTTGAGGGCAGGCTCTTCGATCGAAGCGGCGGGATAGGCTCTTGCCGGGCGTCCGGCCGGCGCCGCGACGGTGCGCAGCGCCTTGTCGGCACCAGCCAGCAGGCGGTCGATCGGAGAAAGTTCACGAATTGTCACAATCGGATTATAGCGAAACCATGCAGTCTGACGGTATACTCCGCTGCCTTTTTTGGCAGCAACCCCGAAAGCACCTAGGAGATAGAGCATGAAACTGCGTGTGACATTGATCGCTGCGGCGTTACTGGCCCCGATTTCGTTAATGGCCCAGGAAGTAGCGAAGAGTCCATGGTCGGGCAAAGCGACGCTCGGTTACCTGGCGACCTCTGGTAATACAGAGAACTCTACCCTGAACACCGGCGTCGAAGTCGGCTTCGCGACAGGCAAATGGCAGCATTTTGCCAAAGCATTCGCGCTATCGGCCTCTGAAAATGAGATTACGACAGCGGAGGCGTATGAGCTGGGCTGGAAGACCGAGCGCAATCTGACGGACGTGGATTTCGTTTTTGGGCGCCTGGACTGGCGCAAAGACAATTTTGGTGCGTTCGATACCCAGTTTTCGCAAACCGTGGGCTATGGTCGCCGACTGCTCAAGACGGACAGGCACCTGCTAAATGTGGAGGCTGGCGTCGGTGCGCGGCAATCGGAGCTGCAAAACGGAATAACCGAAAACGAGACGATTTTCCGTGGTGGCGCTTATTACAAGTGGAAGTTCAGCGAGACGGCCGAGTTTCGTCAGGACCTGACGGCCGAGTCGGGTAGCGAAAACACCTACCTGGAGTCAATCAGTGCGGTGTCGGCCAAGCTGCTGGGCCAGCTGGCGCTGGTTGCATCGTTTACCGTCAAGCACAACACCGACGTCCCGGCTTTGACCGAAAAAAGCGATACTTACACGGCTTTGTCGCTCGAATACATATTCTGAGGAATCCTGCCGTGGCGATGGCCATCGACATCGCGCTTGTAAGGCACTGAAAAGTAAGCATAAAAAGCGCCCAAGTTTGGGCGCTTTTATTGTAGAAAAAAAACCCGGATCGTTTGCATTGCTGCAGGGGCTACAGTAGAATTTCGCGCCTTTCGCCTATCCCGCGATCGTTTGCGCGCGTGGGTGGCTGACGGGGTATTCGGGTCAAGCCAGATCCCCGGAAAAACTAGCTCATTCCCTTACGGAAACCAGAATTATGAAGACGTTTTCTGCGAAGCCAGCAGAGGTGCGCCGCGATTGGTACGTGGTCGACGCAACAGGAAAGACCCTGGGTCGCCTGTCAACCGAGATCGCTCGTCGCCTGCGTGGCAAGCACAAGCCGGAGTACACGCCGCATGTGGACACCGGGGACTACATCGTAGTCGTGAATGCGGAAAAGGTTCGAGTGACCGGCAACAAGCTGAAGGGCAAGATGTATTACCATCACACCGGGTACATCGGCAACCTGAAGTCCGCTTCACTCGAGAAGATGCTCGATGAGAAGCCTGAGCGTGTGCTGCAGTTCGCAGTCAAGGGCATGCTTCCACGCGGTCCGCTTGGACGCCAAATGCTGAGCAAGCTCCGCGTATTTGCGGGTCCTGAGCACAGTCATACTGCGCAGCAGCCTATTCCCCTGGATGTAAATGCCTGAGGCTTTGCCCTCCTGTGTTGAGAAAAGACTTATGAGTGATACATTTTTTTACGGTACCGGTCGTCGCAAGACCTCGACAGCGCGTGTATTTCTGTCGCCCGGAAAAGGCGACATTACGGTCAACAAACGTCCACTGGGCACTTTCTTCGGCCGCAAGACGGCGCAGATGATCGTTCGCCAGCCGCTGGAACTGACGCAATTGGCGGACAAGTTCAATGTCAACGTCACGGTCAAGGGTGGTGGAACGACCGGTCAGGCCGGCGCCATTCGGCACGGCCTGACGCGTGCGCTGATGGCGTACGATGAATCTTTGCGTCCCTCTTTGCGCAAAGCCGGTTTCGTGACCCGCGATGCGCGTGAAGTAGAGCGCAAGAAGGTCGGTCTCAGAAAAGCACGCCGCGCTACGCAGTACTCGAAGCGCTAGGCGCCCGGGACAACCGATCTCTTTTTACTGGGGGATCGTCTAGCGGTAGGACTGCGGACTCTGACTCCGCCAACGGGGGTTCGAATCCCTCTCCCCCAGCCAAACGAAGAAAGGCCCCGCTTGTCGGGGCCTTTCTTCGTTTTGATTGTGGGGAGCCCGGGAGTCGAGCCCTGTTCGACAAGTTCGCGAAGCGACTTGCTCGCGCGTAGCGCAAGAATCCCTCTCCTATACCCGCATCTCCCTGACGCCGTCGTCGCCGGCTATCAGAAGTATGTCGGCGGGCCTGTGAGCGAATATGCCAACTGCCAGAACCCCTGGGATACGGTTGATTCGCGCTTCCATTTCGACGGGGTTGGATATTTGCAGGTCTTCCACGTCGAGGATGTGATTGCCGTTATCGGTGACAAATCCCTCGCGCCATATCGGGTGTCCGCGCATGTTCAGAAGCTTTCGAGAGACGAACTCCTGCGCCATCGGCAGTACCTCGATCGGTAGCGGGAAGTCCCCGAGCATGCCAACAAGCTTGCTGTCGTCGACAATGCAGACGAAGCGCCGTGCCGCCGCAGCGAGCACTTTTTCACGCGTCAATGCGCCGCCGCCGCCCTTGATCAACTGCAGGTGCTTGTTGCACTCATCGGCGCCATCGACATAAACACTAATATCGCCACCCATCTCATTGAGCGTCCTGACCTCGAATCCGTGTTCCTGAAGAAGCAGGGTCGACGCGTTTGAGCTCGACACGACGGCCTCAATGCGATCGCGCACGTCGGGCAGCATATCGATCAGGTAATTGACTGTGGAGCCGGTGCCGACACCGAGGATGGTGCCGGGCTCTATGAACTGCAACGCTGCCTCGGCGGCGTTGCGCTTTTTCTGAGATGCGTCCATAGGAGCGTACTATAGTGAAATCGCCGCGAATTGCACGCATGAACGGCGGCGCATTAAGCTCAGCAATGAAAAGAGCCCGCCGAAGCGGGCTCTTCTACTTGCTTGGGAAGAAGGCCTCTTCCGAAGCGACCAGCTAGCTACCGACTTCTTCTGCGTGAAGCCTTCTTCTTGGCTTTGCGCTTGGTAGCTTTTCTCTTGGTCTTACGCTTGGCTACTTTCTTTTTAGCCTTGCGTTTGGCCTTTTTCTTGGTCTTACGCTTAGCGGTCTTCTTCTTCGCCTTGCGTTTGGCCTTTTTCTTGGTCTTACGCTTGGCGGTCTTCTTCTTCGCCTTGCGTTTCGCCTTCTTCTTCGTCTTACGCTTGGCGGTTTTCTTTTTCGCCTTGCGTTTCGCCTTCTTCTTCGTTTTACGTTTGGCTACTTTTTTCTTAGCCTTTTTCTTCGTCTTTCTCTTTGCTACTTTTTTCTTCGTCTTTCTCTTCGTTGCACGCCGTTTAGGCGCGGCTTTTTTCCGTGCTGTTACTTTCCGCTTCTTGGCGACTTTGCGCTTCGAAGCTTTTTTGCGAGACTTCTTTTTGGTAGCCATCTATTTTCTCCGTGTCGGGTACCCGGCGTTGAGTATATACAACAATCGCAAAAAATCCAGAAAGTTACGTTGTTATCAGCCCCTTAAGAAAGGCCCTCCGTGGCACGAGCCGAGAGCCGAGTCGCCAAAAATCTGTTCAGATTCGAATTGCGTCTGCGGTGCGTCCGAAAAAACGCTGGCCGGGAACTTTGAAACCGAACAATTAAGTACATCGATTCGCAACGATTGAAGGACTGAATCCGGATGACTCTTCCGGCGCGAGAATGTCGCCGCGTTGCGACATGTCGGACCGCGTAAAACGAATCAGTCTGTCGTATCGGCCGGCAGCAGAGCGTCGCTGATAACGCGATAAAGCCGTATATCCCAAGCATTTGGCGTTATTTTCTCGACTTTTTGGCACTCGAAGACGACGCCGACAAGTTTCGGCCGGAACCAGTGCTTTCGGTGTCGCAAAAATGAAAAGCAGCGGTCGTAATAACCGCTGCCCATGCCGATACGGTTGTTTTGGCGGTCGTACGCAACGGTCGGTGTAATGACGATGTCTAAATTGCGTGGGGAAATAAAATCGCCGCTCGCCGGCTCCCAAATTCCGAACCAATTCCGTTCGAGCGTCGATTCAGGGCGAATTTCCCGAAACGACATTTTGTGTCCGGCGCGCAAAACGGGGACAAAAATGCGCTTATTTGCGCGCCAGGCCCGTGCGATGATGTCGCGCGTATCGACCTCGTCATCCATTGGCAAAAAGCATCCAACGAAACAACTTGATGAAAATTCGCGGGAACGGATCACGCGCTCGCAGATTTTCGCGGACGCTCTTGCGCGCGTATCGGGGTGCATTTCGCGCCGTGCGCGCAACGCTGTTGCGCGGAGATCTTTCATAAGGAGGCGCCTCCCGCGTGTGCCGTTACAAACCTTCGCTCTCGAACCGGAGCAACAGGTGGGGTCAGCCGTGGCTTCAACAGGCTCACCGCCGAAACGGTTTTGCACATATGATGCCGACAGTACACGACCCCGAGGTAAAAATTTAGGGTCGAAAGGTTTCCAGGTCGGTATCGAACACTGCAGGAGACGCCAATTCAGTTATTAACTTCATCGCGGGTCACAGTTCAGAGATCGAGTTGTTGCGTATCGCTCAGAACATGGTCGACGCGATCGGAAATGAGTTTAAGTCGTTGACTAATGCCACCTTCAAGTTCCTGATCGCGTGCTTTAGCATGCATCAGGTCATTAGCCATATTGAGAGCCGCCATTACGGCGATGCGGTCGAGTCCCACGATCCTGCCACTGTCGCGGATCTCGCGCATTTTTGCATTCAGTATTTCAGCGGAGTCGAGTAAGTCCGTGCGTTCTTCGAGCGGACATGCAACCTGGTATTCCTTGTCGAGAATACGGACGCTTACCTGGGCAAATTGATCGGTCATGCGGCGTGCTCCATATGCCTGTGTTGCAACGATATCAAGAACCTTGCTCCATCGCTTTGAGTCTGCCAATCATAGCTTCGACTCGTGCGCGAACCTGCTCGTTTTTTTGCAGGAGGTTCGCCCGCTCGGAGGTCAAGACGTCTTGACGCTGTTTAAGCGAGCGATTCTCGTCCTGCAAGCGGTCGCAAACGCGAACCAGCGCATCGACGCGCTTTTCCAGTCGTTTGAGTTCGTGTTCAAAGGTCGAGCTGATGCTTTCAGTCATAATGAGAATATAGTCAGGCGACACGGGAGAATCAATCATCTCTCTGTATCTCACGATGGTGGCATGGCCCTGAGAAACTGTCCGTGGGATCATAAGAGTCTGGAAGAATTGAAAAGGTTGGCAGCTGAATGGATGAAAAAGTCGATCATGGCCGGCTTGATGATGTGCTCAAACGATGCGGCGCAAGCTGGGATGCTGCGCAAACTCACGGGCTATTGACCGGCCGGCTGGCCGTCGCCGGTGTTGTTGCCGGACCGGAATGGCTGACCCAGGTACTCGAAGGAACTGACGAGTCGAACGCCCTGCGTTCAGAATGCCAGAAAATGCTCGACAGGCTCTACCAGTCGACATTCTGGCAGCTGTCAGAACGCCTGTCTGAATTCGCGCCTTTATTACCAGACGACGACGACGATGCGGGCGAACGAACCGTCGCCATGGCGCACTGGTGCGAGGGATTCTTACACGGCCTGGTTTCGGCGAAGCACGGCGATGCTCTGCGAGACCGGCTCGCGGCCGAGCCGCTCGCAGACATTATTCGTGACATGCTGCAAATCACGCGGGCCGAGCTCGATGACACGACCGACGAGGAAACCAATGAAGCGGCCTACACGGAACTGGTCGAATACCTGCGAGTTGCGGCCCAGTTGACCTACGAGGAACTCGCCGAGATCCGCCACAGCACCGATTCTTCGCCAGAGAGCGGCCGCGACACCATGCATTAATGGCCGCGAGGGGCGTAGAATACGGCCCGTAAAAAAACAAAACGAGCGCAGTGCCAAATGGACAGGAAAGAATTTGAACGCCGCCGCAAGCAATTGGCACGTATGGTCGGTACCGGCGGTATTGCCATTCTTCCGGCGGCGCCGGTCAGGACGCGAAGTCGTGATGTCGAGTACCGTTATCGACAGGACAGCGACTTTTATTACCTGACCGGATTTGCCGAGCCGGAAGCCGTGGCGGTCCTGGTTCCGGGCCGCGATACCGGGGAGTTTTTGCTGTTCTGCCGTGATCGTAATCCGGACAAGGAACAATGGGATGGCTCGAGGGCGGGGCCGGCGGGCGCCGTCAGCGACTACGGTGCTGACGATGCATTTCCCATTGACGATATCGATGACATATTGCCGGGCATAATTGAGTCCTGCAGCCGTGTCTATTACACGATGGGCATGTATTCGGACTTCGACTCGCGCATTGCGGACTGGGTTAACTCTTTGCGTTCCGGCTTGTCGCGCGGTTTGCATACGCCGCAGGAATTCGTGGCACTCGATCATCTCCTGCACGACATGCGCCTTTACAAGAGCCGTGGTGAGATTGCAGCCATGCGGAAATCCGCCAAGGTGGCTGTGAACGCCCACAAACGGGCAATGCAAATGACACGGCCCGGACTCTTCGAGTACGAGGTCGAGGCGGAGTTTCGCCACGAGTTTCGACGTAATGATGCCTGGGTCTCATACAGCCCTATTGTCGGCGGTGGCGCTAACGCCTGCACTTTGCACTACGTTGAGAATAACGCCGAACTCAAGGATGGGGACCTGCTGTTGATCGATGCGGGTTGTGAGCTCGACTACTACGCATCCGATATTACGCGGACGTTTCCTGTCAACGGGCAGTTCAGCCCGGAGCAACGTGCGGTCTACGAAATTGTCTTCGAAGCGCAACGCGCAGCGATTGACAAGACGGTCAAGGGCAACCACTGGAATGACCCTCACGATGCGGCCGTCAAGGTCGTCACGAAAGGATTGCGAAAGCTCGGCTTGCTGGATGGCAAGCTGCCGAAGCTCATCAAGGACGGCGCCTATCGGCAGTACTACATGCACCGCACAGGCCACTGGATAGGCATGGATGTGCACGATGTCGGCGATTACAAAGTGAGTGACGAGTGGCGCGTGCTTGAAACCGGAATGGTGACTACGGTAGAGCCGGGTATCTATATCCCTGGCAAAAGAAGCATTCCGAAACGCTTCCGAAATATCGGTATTCGCATCGAGGACGACGTTGCCGTGACGGCCAGAGGTCCCGATGTTTTGAGCAAAGGCCTGGCGAAGGATCCCGACGACATCGAGGCGTTGATGCAGGGCTCATGAGCACGAGCGGTCAAGACAATTATTACGACATTGTGATTGCCGGCGGCGGCATGATTGGCACAAGTCTCGCGCTGGCGCTTGCGCCACTCGGTTTGCGCGTTGCCGTTGTGGAGGCTGTCGCGCGCAAAGCGAGCGCCCAGCCCAGTTTCGACGATCGTTCCACGGCGCTATCTCGTAGTACGCAGCGCATGTTCGAAGCAATGGGTCTGTGGGACGAGATTGTTGCGGCATCGACGCCGATTCGCAGCATCCATGTATCTGACCAGGGCCGTTTCGGTTTTTCGCACATCGATGCCGAAGAGCAAGGCGTGGAAGCACTCGGGTACGTCGTCATAAATCGCGTGCTGGGGAGCGTATTGCAGTCTGCAGTGCACGGGCTCGACGGGGTGGACGTAATGTGTCCCGCGCGCATTGTCGGCGTCGAGCTGACTGCCGAAGAGGCAAGGGCCGTCGTCGCGCCTGGCGAGGGCGAACGAAGAAACCTGCGTTGCAAGCTGCTGGTTGCAGCTGACGGCGCCAACTCAAGCGTGCGGGAAATGATGGGCATCTCGGTACAAAAGCGCGAGTACGGCCAGCGCGCCGTGATCGGTAACGTGCTGCCCGAGAACAAGCTGGAGAACCGCGCGTTTGAGCGATTTACACCTCATGGGCCGCTCGCTGTGCTGCCGCTTGCCGATGACCGTGCCGGGTTCATCTGGGCGGTTTCGGAGCACGATGCGGAACGTGTGCTGGCGCTGGATGATGAGACCTTCCTGCGCGAGCTACAGGAGGAGTTTGGTTATCGGCTGGGTGCTTTTTCGCACGCCGGCAAACGCGCGTCGTATCCGCTGACGTTGAGCAAGGCGCTGCGCCTTACTGCAACGCGAAGCGTGCTGATTGGCAACGCGGCCCATGGTTTGCATCCGGTTTCGGCCCAGGGTTTCAACCTCGGCATGCGTGATGTTGCGGCACTGTGCGACTGCATTGCTGACAGTCGCGCCGAATCAAGTGGTTTCGATCCGGGCAATGAACAGCTCCTGGAGCGCTACGCACGCTGGCGTCGCAGTGACCAGAACAAGCTCGTGCGATTCACGGATAGCCTCGTTCGATTGTTCGGCAGTTCTCGCCGGCCATTTCAGGCACTGCGTAACCTGGGCATGCTTGGGTTCGACCTGATCCCCGGCGTTCGATCGGTATTTGCGAAACACACGATGGGTCTTGCCGGTAATCTCCCGCGCTTGTCGCGCGGCGTGCCGCTCAAATGAAGCAGCATTACGAAGTCGTCATCGTGGGTGGTGGCTTGGCGGGGCTGACGCTTGCGGTACTGCTCGCACAAAGCCAATACAAGGCATCGCTCGGCATCACCTTGCTGGATGCGGCCGCTCGGCCTCTATTTCTTGCCGACGACGACATTTCGCTGCGGGTTTCGGCCATCGCGAGCGGATCGGTCCGGCTCCTGGAGTCGATAGGCGCGTGGCCGTTGATCAGCGAGTCGCGATTGAGCCCTTATGAATGCATGCGCGTCTGGGATGAGAATGACACGCCGGATGGCGCAGCTGCCCTGCGATTTGATGCGGCCGAATTCGCAGTGCCGCAACTCGGGTTTATTGTTGAAAATATTGTGTTGCAGGATGCGCTGCTTCGCCAGCTCGATGCCACGAATGTCGCGTTGCGATTTGCGAGCCCTATGCGCTCGCTCGAGCAAACCGGACAGCAATACAAGGTCGGGTTGCAGGGAGGCGAATGCTTCGTCGCCGATCTTGTCGTGGGTGCCGATGGGGCGCGCTCATTCGTGCGCCGCGCGGTTGCAATCGAGACCAGGAATTGGCCATACGCTCAGACGGCATTCGTCACGCATCTTTATCCCGAGCGCGATCACAAGGCGACGGCCTGGCAACGTTTTCTGCGCAACGGTCCACTCGGCATACTGCCGCTGGCCGACGGCCGGGTCTCCGTGGTCTGGTCCACAACGCCGGACCTGGCAAAGCGCGCGCTTGATGCATCCGATGAAACGCTCGGCACGATGCTCACAAGCGCGTCTGACAGTGTCCTCGGCGAACTCGCGGCGGCGGGGCCGCGAGGTGCATTTCCGCTCGGCGCACAGCACGCACGACGTTATGTATTGCCTGGCATTGCGCTGATTGGCGATGCGGCCCATGCGATTCATCCCTTGGCCGGTCAGGGCGCGAATCTCGGGCTGCGGGATGCCGCTGAACTTGCAGCCGTCCTGGATGCCGCGTTGCAGCAGGGGCTGCACCCGGGTGACGAGCCTGTACTGCGACGTTATGAGCGCGCTCGAAAGGGCGCGAATGCCACCATGTTGCATTTCATGACTGGCCTGAATCGCCTGTTTGCGACAGACTCGCGTCTGGTTGCAGAACTGCGATCGGCTGGAATGCGGATTTTTAATCGCAGTGGCCCGATAAGAGAACGTGCCGTCAAGGTCGCGCTAGGCGTCCGCTGACGCCGCAAAAGGGGAAACATGAAGCAGCGCTATGTCTACATGCTCGCGGCATTGCTGACGGTCATCGGTCTTTCCGTCTTTATTTACAAGTGGCAGGTGTTGGGTTTCCCGGTGAGCGAGAACCAGGAGACACCGGTCTGGACCATCGAATCCGCAGTGAATTTCGACAGCGGCCCCGGGTCGATCAAGGTGCAGCTGCACGTGCCGACGTTAACGCCGGGCTTTCGAATGCTCAATGAAAATTCGGTGTCGCGTGGCTATGGCTTCAGCCTGAACTACGGCAGCGGTGGTCGACAAGCGCAGTGGGCGATCCGCCGAGCCGATGGCGAACAAACGATCTACTACCGAATATCGGTTTATGAAGATGACTCGGTCGACCAGTCCGATACGACACCACCATTTCCACCGTTGCCCGTGATTAACGAACCTCTGAAGACGGCCGTCGATGTACTGGTATCCGACGTGCGCGATCAATCGGCTGATACAGCGTCATTTACGACCGAGCTGTTGCGCCGCGTTAACGACCCGTCACCGGATCCGAACGTAGAGCTCCTGATGGCGGGCGTGCGATCGAGCGCCGACTTCGTCTCGGTTGTGACGACGATACTGGCTGCGGCCCGTATACCTGCGCGCATGGTGCGCGGATTTCCGCTTGCAGGACGGCAGCGCAGTGCGTCGCTGGTCGCCTGGCTCGAGGTACACGACGGCGACCGCTGGCTGTACTTCAATCCCGTCACGGGAGAGGAGCGCCTGCCAGAACGTTTTCTGGTCTGGTGGCGCGGCAACGAGCCGCTTGTCAGCGTGGAGGGCGGCAGTAACGTCGAAGTAGGTTTTGCGATCCAGGAAAATCAGCTGGACGCGGTGGCCATTGCCGAAACGCAGGCGGCCAAGAGCGACACCTTTGCCGTCGACTTCTCTCTCTACAGCCTGCCCATACAGACACAGGCCGTGTACAGCGTGCTGCTCATGATTCCGGTGGGTGCGCTGATTATGGTTTTCTTTCGCAACTTCGTCGGCATCGATGCATTCGGCACGTTCATGCCTGTGCTGATCGCACTTGCGTTTCGGGAGACCAAGTTGTTCTGGGGTGTCGTGTTATTCACAACGCTGATCGCCCTCGGACTCAGCATCCGGTTCCTGCTCGATCGATTGCGGCTATTGCTCGTACCACGTCTGAGTGCCGTGCTTATCGTGGTCGTTATCCTGATGCTTTTTATCAGTCTGACCTCGCATCAACTGGGTCTCGAGACGGGTCTTTCTGTCGCGCTGTTTCCGATGGTGATTATCGCCATGACCATCGAACGCATGTCCGTTGTCTGGGAAGAGCGCGGAGCAGCTGATGCGATGCGTGCGGGTCTGGGCAGCCTCGTCGTGGCGATTGCCGCCTACATTTTCATGGGCATGCCGTGGCTCGAGCACCTTATCTTTACTTTTCCCGAACTGCTGCTGCTGATCCTGGCGATGGTCCTGCTGGCGGGTCGCTACACGGGCTATCGCCTGACCGAATTGCGGCGTTTCAAAGCGATGATCACGGACTGATGTTCGCAACCGCCAAAAAGCTGCGCAGCAAAGGTGTTCTCGGGCTGAATGAACGCAATTCGGACTACATCATGCGGCTCAACCCCCGGCGCCTTTACCCATTGGTGGATGACAAGGCATTGACCAAGGAGATCGCCCTCAAAGCGGGCATGGCCGTGCCCGACCTGTACGGCATCATCGAGCACCAGGGAGAAGTGCGATTGTTCGCGGACATTGTTCGTGATCGGGATTCATTCGTCATCAAACCAGCCCGCGGCAGTGGCGGCGACGGCATCGTCGTCGTGATCGGCCGCGGCAAACGTAAACGCGACAACTACTGCTTGAGCAACGGTATTTTTGTTTCGGAAGGCGAAATTCTGCACCATATTTCCAACACCGTCGGCGGTCAATACAGCCTAAGCGGAAATCCTGACAAAGCGCTGATCGAGTACTGCGTGCATTTTGATCCGACCTTTGCCGAGGTCAGCTACCAGGGGGTTCCGGATATTCGCGTTGTCGTGTATCGCGGCTATCCGGCCATGGCGATGGTCCGCTTGCCCACGCGGGCGTCGCAAGGCAAGGCCAATCTGCACCAGGGAGCCGTCGGTGCCGGTGTCGATCTTGCGACGGGCGAAACACTGTCCGGCGTACACGGCAATGACGTTGTTGATGAACACCCGGACACGGGTGCCCACATTGCCGGGCTACAGATTCCCAACTGGGATTTCATCCTGGAGTCTTCGGCACGCGGATACGATGTCACGGGGCTCGGTTATCTTGGCGTCGATATGGTTATTGATCGTGATCGGGGTCCGCTGATTCTGGAGATGAATGCGAGGCCCGGACTCAACATCCAGATCGCGAACGGGACCGGGCTTGCGCAGCGCATTGCGCGCATCGAAGCGCTTTACGATTCTTCCGCCGGCCCCGCAGAGCGCGCCGCTATTGCGCGGCGCGAGTTCCAGACTGTGGTGGAGCACCAGGCAAGCCTGTTTTAGTGTCGCGCTGCAGCTCCCTGTTTCATCTGCGCCGCAAGCCAGACATCCATGCGCTGCTCGAGAATATCGAGCGGTAACGCGCCGCCGCCGAGCAGCTCGTCATGGAAAGTCCGGATGTCAAAGTCATCACCGAGATGCAGTTCGGCGCGCTCGCGTAGCGTCAGCATCTTCAGTTGTCCGATCTTGTAAGCGAGTGCCTGGCCTGGCCAGGCAATGTAGCGATCGATTTCATTGACGATATCGTGCTCGGTCTTTGCAGCGTTGTCTTTAAAGAAGTCGATCGCCTGTTGGCGGGTCCAGCCTTTGGAGTGCATGCCGGTGTCTACAACGAGTCGCACCGCGCGCCACATGTCATAGGTTAGCTGACCAAAGCGTGAGTAGGGGTCCTTGTAAAGCCCGAGATCGTAACCGAGCCGTTCGCTGTACAGACCCCAGCCTTCGACAAAAGCGGTAAAACCCAGGAAACGCCGGAACATCGGCATATCACGCAATTCCTGTTGCAGCGCAATCTGCAGATGGTGGCCGGGCATGGCTTCATGCACGCTCAGTACCTCGATTTCGTACTTTGGGCGAACTTCCGGCTTGTAGAGGTTCACCCAGTAAATGCCGGCGCGGCTGCCGTCAGCGGCGGGTCGGGAATAGTAGGCCGTGGTCGTATCGGGAGCGATCGAATCGGGAATCGGTTTGACGCCATACGGCATTCTCGGCAGTACACCGAACAACTTTACGAGCTCCGGATCAATACGTTTACAGGTTGCGAGATAGGCTTCATACAGTTCGTCGGGATCGTCGAAATAGAACTGCGTGTCGGTTCGCAGGAAAACGAGAAATTCCTGGAAGCTACCGTCAAACCCGACTTCATCGATGATGGCCTGCATGTCACCGCGTATGCGCTTGACCTCTTCGAGTCCGAGCCGGTGAATCTCGTCGGGTGTCATGCGCGTTGTCGTGAACGAGCGGGCCAGGTGTTCGTACCAGGCGTCGCCGTTTGGCAGTGCCGACTGGCCAATGCTGTCGCGCGATGCCGGCAGGTACTTGCCGTTGAAGTAGCGGTCAAGCTTCTTATAAGCGGGCAGGACCTTTTTTTCGATCGTCTCGAGCGCCGATGCGCGCAGGCGTTGCTGGTCGTCGGCCGGTACCGAGTCGGGCATGTTGGCGAAAACGCGGTAAAACGGGCTGTCCACAGGATTCTCGACAAGCTGCATTGCGAGCTGCGGCGGTATGCGTTGCATCAACACCTTGGGTGCCATGATGTCCGCTTTGCGGCCAGCCTCAGCACGTTCGATTTCCTGGTCGATCACGACGTTGATCTTGCCCATACGAGCGAGCCAGTCTTCGAAATCCCTGGTCGTCGTGAGGCGCAGCTGATTTGTCAGGTTCTCGAGATTTTGCACACCGCCGCGATGGAAGAATGGCAGCAGGTAAGCACGGAACTGACGCAGGTCGACGTCGTCCTGAAGCTGGCGGCGAAACAGCTCGTAATTGAGCTGATTGGCTTCAGACAGCGCAGCGCGTTCGATGGCGTACACGCGGCGCAGGAATTCGCGTGTTTCTTCGTGGCGACGCTCAATCGCAGCCATGCTCTCGTCCTTCCACTGGTCGTTATAGCGACGATCGCCAATCATCGAGGCCATGACCGGCGAGTTCGCGAGCTGCCACTCCCAATGTTCCTCGAGGAGTGTCGCGAAATCGGTGCCCGCATCGGCACAGGCTACCGACCAAGCCGCCAGTAGCACCGTGGCCAGCGCGATGTTGAGCCTTTTCATGCTGAGTTCCTTGTCTGGGATCGGGGCATTGTCACCGTCGGCGCCCCGGCTGGCAACCGGACCGGCCTTTGGCTATGATTGCGCGCACTGATCTATAGCGTGCACAGAAGAGACCTCGTTCAATCGGGGCGCCGAAGGCGCAACACGCTCGGAAACGCTCAGGCAGAAGGACTGAGTACGCTGATCAGCTCTGGAGAGAGGCCAGATGGCCCACCGAAGGGGTATGTGGCTTGCGCCGAAACATCGGCGGCCATTGATCTCTCAGGTTGCAAAGGACAGGGGGGCGGCAGGCCTGGCGGCCTGCCGCCCCTGTTTTTTGCGTTACAACGACGACGAGCTGACAGCATGGGTTTAAAAACACCGCTTTACGAGAAACACGTTGAAGCCGGCGCGCGTATCGTCGCCTTTGGCGGCTGGGATATGCCGCTGCATTACGGGTCGCAAAAAGAAGAACACCATGCGGTGCGTCAAAATGCCGGCATTTTCGACGTCTCGCACATGACGATCGTCGACCTCAGCGGCGACAAGGTATGCGAGTTTCTGCAACACCTGGTTGCCAATGATGTCGCCAAGCTGAAGGACTACGGCAAAGCGCTGTACACCTGCATGCTCAATCCGGCTGGCGGCGTCATCGATGATTTGATTATCTATTTTTTGGCCGATACGCAGTACCGGTTGATCGTCAATGCGGCAACACGCGAAAAGGACCTGGCCTGGATCAGGGAGCAGGCGGCTCCGTTCGACATCAAGGTTGTTGAGCGCGCCGAACTGGCTATGATCGCCGTGCAAGGACCGAACGCGCGCGAACTGGCTGCACCTTGCATCGACGCAGACTGGCGCGATGCGGCGCTGGCATTGAAACCCTTCAACGGCCTGCAGGCGGGCGACGTTTTCGTGGCGCGTACTGGCTACACAGGCGAGGATGGCTGGGAGATCGTGCTGCCGGCGGCCAGCGCACCGGCCACCTGGGATCGACTGCTGGCCGCGGGTGCTGCTCCTTGCGGCCTTGGCGCACGTGACACGCTGCGGCTCGAGGCCGCGATGAACCTGTATGGCTCGGACATGGACGAATCGGTTTCTCCGCTCGAAGCAGGGCTCACCTGGACCGTGGCCTGGGAGCCTGCTGATCGCAATTTCATTGGACGGCAGCCGATGGAAAAATTGCGTAACTCCGCGGACAAGAAGCGTTTCGTCGGTCTGCTCCTGGAAGATCGTGGTGTGTTGCGCAATCACCAGAAAGTTGTCGTCGAGGGTGTGGGCGAGGGCGAAATCACGAGCGGCGGTTTCTCTCCGACGCTGGGGCGCTCGATTGCACTGGCACGTGTTCCTGCAGGCGATTACGACCGCGCCCAGGTAGAAGTCAGGGGAAAACTCCTGGATGTTCGAATCGTTAAAACGCCGTTCGTTCGTAACGGGAAAATTCTGATCGACGTCTGACGTCGCTGCAAAAAAAAATCATGGGGAGTAGCAAAATGAGTGAATTGCCGGGAGATCTTCTTTACACGAAAGACCACGAGTGGCTGCGGCGTGAGGACGACGGCACGGTTACAATCGGTATCACCGACCATGCTGCAACTTCGCTGGGCGATCTCGTGTATGTCGAATTGCCGGAGGTCGGGCAAGAGCTTGAAAGCGAGGGTGAAATGGCGGTTGTCGAATCTGTCAAAGCAGCCTCCGACGTGTATGCACCTATTGCGGGCACTGTTGTCGCTGTCAACGAAGACCTTGCTGACGATCCGGAAAAAATAAATTCCGAACCTTACGGCGAAGGGTGGATCGTCAGGCTGACGCCGGCTGCTGAGATTGACGAAAGCGAGCTGATGTCACCCGATGCCTACCAACAGCTTCTTGATGAGCTCGACGACTGAGTAGCGTGTAATGCCTTTCATTCCCCATACAGCGAAAGACACCAGGGAAATGCTGGCGGCGATCGGCGCCGACTCCATTGAGGATCTGTTTGACGAGATTCCGGCAGAGCTCCGTATCGACCATCTTCATGGCGTGCCCGAAGCAAAGAACGAAATGGAAATCGCGCGCCTCATGCGGGATCGTGCGGCGATGGACGGGTCACCGCTCTGTTTCATCGGTGCAGGTGCCTATGAGCATCATATTCCGGCTGCCGTTTGGGACATTGCGACCCGCGGCGAGTTCTACAGCGCGTATACGCCTTACCAGGCCGAGGCGAGCCAGGGCACGTTGCAGGTCATTTACGAATACCAGACGATGATCACGCAGCTGACCGGACTTGATGTCAGCAATGCGTCGCTCTACGACGGTGCATCGGCACTGGCCGAAGCCGCACTCATGTCTGTGCGCGCGAATCGGCGCGTGAAAACCGGGCTGGTGCTGCTGGCACCGGGCGTGAATCCGATCTATGAGCAGGTCGCATCGGCGATCGCCGGCAGCCAGGGGCTTAGGTTCGAACGCCTGCCCATGGACCCGGCAACCGGCAACGTGGCTTTTGGCGAGCTTGCTGACGACCAGAACCCTGTCGCTGTCGTCATGCAGCAGCCGTCATTTCCGGGCACGCTTGAGGACGTCGATCGACTGTCCGACTGGGCGCATACACAGGGTGCGATCGTCATCGGGGTCGTCAATCCCGTCTCTTTGGCGCTTCTGAAAGCACCCGGTCACTGGGGTGAGCAGGGGGCCGATATCGCGATTGGTGAAGGGCAGCCGCTGGGTGTGCCGATATCGTCGGGTGGACCTTACTTCGGTTTCATGACCTGCAAGCAAAAGCACGTACGCCAGATGCCGGGACGCATCGTAGGCCGCACGACCGACCTCGACGGCAATACGGGATTTGCCCTGACCTTGCAGGCGCGCGAGCAACATATCCGGCGCACAAAGGCGACATCGAACATCTGCACGAACCAGGGCCTTATGGTCACAGCTGCTACGATTTACATGTCCTTGCTGGGTCTTGAGGGCATTGCGGCCGTCGCGCGGCGCTCGCACGCCAACACGACCCGGCTGGTCGAAGGTCTCACCGCTATCAAGGGCGTGCGGCGCTTGTACGAAGGCCCGTATTTTCACGAGGTGGCGCTGAAACTGGATCGCCCCGTGGCGCCGGTGCTTGCCGCGCTGGCTGAGCAGGATATTCTCGGTGGCTTCGATCTGACAGGTTTCGCCGGCACCGACGCGCTGTTGGTATGCGCTACGGAAACAAAATCGGCGGCGGATATTGACGCCTGTATCTCGGCGCTTGCCGACGCGATGGCCTGATGCGGCCGGAGAAACGATAGTGGCAAAGATCCAGTTTGAACATGCGTCATACCGTACCTACGGCGACCTGCCAGCGGTAGGTAGCCGGGCACCTGACGTTTCGCTGGTCAATACAAACCTGCAAAACGTGTCGCTCGCGAACTGGATGGGCAAGCGGAAAATCATGAACATCTTCGTCAGCATCGATACCGCGGTCTGTGCGGAATCGGTCGTCAAGTTCGAGCGCTATGCCGGCGAACGGGATGATCTCGTGCTACTCATGGTTTCGTACGATCTGCCGTTCGCTCACAAAAGATTTCAGAAAGAACACGATCTCAAGAACGTAATTGGCCTGTCTGCCATTCGTCACGCCGGCTTCGGCGAGAATTATGGTGTCATGATCATCGATGGCCCGCTGGCCGGCATGTTCTCGCGGGCCGTTGTCGTGCTGGATGAGAACAACACGGTCGTGCACAGCGAATTGATTGAAGATATTACAACCGAACCGGATTATGGCGCCGCATTCCGTGCGCTGGGAATTGAAATCGATGAGTGAGCTTATTTTCGAAAAATCCCGCTCGGGTCGCCGGGCATTTGCGCAGGCTCCAATCGAAACGGCGGCGCCGGCTATTCCGAAGCAGTATCTGCGTGCCGACAAGCCGCGTCTGCCGGAAGCCTCGGAGCTGCAGGTTGTGCGGCACTTTACGCGCTTGTCGCAAAAGAACTTCTCGATCGATACGCAGTTTTACCCGCTCGGTTCGTGCACGATGAAATACAATCCACGCGCCTGCAATTCGCTGGCGTTGCTGCCCGAGTTCGCAGGCCGCCATCCCCTCGGGCCGGTCAGCCATGGACAGGGGTTTCTCACTTGCATGTACGAATTGCAGGAGATGCTCAAGGAAGTAACGGGAATGAAGGGTGTGTCGCTGACGCCAATGGCCGGCGCGCAGGGCGAACTCGCCGGCGTCGCGATGATCAAGGCCTATCACGAAGCTCGCGGCGATCACGACAGAAACGAGATTATCGTTCCCGATGCTGCCCACGGCACCAACCCGGCTACAGCGAACATGTGTGGCTGCATCGTGAAGGAAATCCCGACGGGGCCCGATGGCGATATCGAAATCGCCGCACTCAAGGCCGTTCTCGGTCCCAGGACGGCCGGTATCATGCTCACGAACCCGTCAACCCTGGGTGTCTTCGAACGGCATATCAAGGGCGTGGCCGGCATGGTCCACGATGCCGGCGGACTGCTCTATTACGACGGTGCCAACCTCAACGCAATCCTCGGCAAAGTTCGCCCGGGCGACATGGGCTTCGATGTCATCCATATGAATCTGCACAAGACCTTTTCGACTCCGCATGGCGGTGGCGGTCCGGGTTCCGGCGCCGTGGGCGTAAACAAGCGCCTGCTGCCGTTCATGCCGATCCCCGTCGTTGGCAAATCCGAAGTCGACGGGGAAACCGTTTACGACTGGCTTGCGGAGAAAGATCTGCCGCAAAGCATCGGTCGTCTTTCAGGTTTCATGGGCAACGCCGGCGTCTTGCTGCGAGCCTATGTCTACATGCGCATGATCGGCCGAGCCGGCATGGAGCGCATCGCAGAGTACGCCACGCTGAATGCCAACTACGTGATGGCACGACTACGCGATGCAGGATTCGAGCTTGCCTATCCCGGACGTCGTGCGAGTCACGAATTCATCGTGACACTTAAACACGAAGCCAAGTCCGTGCGCCTGACGGCCATGGATGTCGCGAAGGCTTTGCTGGATCGGAATTATCATGCGCCAACCACGTATTTTCCGCTGCTGGTTCCGGAGTGCCTGCTGATCGAGCCAACGGAGACTGAAAGCAAGGAAACACTGGATGGATTCGTTGCCGCGATGATCGACATCCTGCGCGCGGCTAAAGAGGACGGAGTGGACTACAAGGAGGCCCCGTACAAGATGCCGGTGCGCCGACTCGATGACGTGAAAGCTGCGCGGCAACTCGATCTTGCCTATCGTCCTGATTGATCCAGGTCGCATCGTGTGACCGATTTTGCTCAAATAGGGAACCGCTCTGGCCGCAGGCAGTCGAGAGTAAGGACAAGCGGGCATTCGGCCCGGCAATTGACCAGGATATCTATGAATTTTGGCAGGAACCTGGCGGCAGTCGCTGCACTGTTGCTTAGCGTTGCGGTGAGCGCCGCAGAAGACTCGGCATGGACCGAGACCCTCGAGCGCATATCTTCCGGCGTCGTGTCCATACGGATTGACAGCACGCGCGCCTTTGATACCGAGTGGAACAGCTCCAGCCAGGCGACCGGCTTCGTCGTTGATGCCGAGCGCGGCCTCATTCTCACCAACCGGCACGTCGTGACACCCGGACCGGTCATTGCCGAAGGCGTGTTCCGCAATAATGAGGAGGTGCGCCTGACGCCGGTATACCGGGACCCGGTGCACGATTTCGGATTTTTTCGTTATGACCCCGCAGAGCTGCGTTACATAAAGCCCGTGGAGCTGCCGCTGGACCCGGAAGGAGCCGGTATCGGCAAGGAGATTCGGGTCATTGGGAACGATGCCGGAGAGCAGCTCTCGATACTCGCCGGCACAATCGCGCGCCTGGATCGCAAAGCGCCGGAATACGGTCGCGGCAAGTACAACGACTTCAACACGTTTTATCTGCAAGCGGCCTCCGGTACCTCGGGTGGTTCATCGGGTTCACCGGTCGTCAACATTGACGGTCGGGTCGTGGCATTGAATGCCGGCGCCAACAACTCGGCGGCCAGCAGCTTCTTTCTGCCGCTCGACAGAATCGACCGCGCGTTGAAAGAACTGCAGCGCGGCTTGGCGGTTTCGCGCGGCACGTTGCAGACGACGTTCCAGAGCAAGGCTTACGATGAATTGCGGCGGCTTGGCCTGACCGCAGATTCGGAGCGAATCGCTCGTTCCTCGTTTCCGGAACAAACCGGCATGCTGGTCGTGGAGCAGGTCATTCCGGATTCGCCGGCCGCCGGCGAGCTCGCACCGGGCGACATACTGATCCGCATCAACGGCGAACTCGTAACGAAGTTTGTGCCGCTGGAAGCCATCCTGGACAGTCATGTTGGTCAGGAAATCAATATCGAGCTCGAGCGTGGTGGCAAGCAGGTAATTAGCAAAGTGCGTGTCGATGATCTGCACGCGATAACACCCGATGAGTATCTTGAGTTCGGTGACGCGATCGTGAACAGGCTGTCGTATCAACAGGCGCGTCATTACAATCGTGCGGCCGACGGCGTGTATGTGGCCAATCCCGGCTACCTGTTATCGAAAGCTGCGATACCACGTGGTGCAGTCATCGTTGAAGTAGACGGGAAAGACGTTCGAAATCTTGATGATTTCGAGGCAGTGCTTGAAGGGCTTGCCGATGGTGAACGTGCGCGCGTGCGATACGTTACGATGGAAAACCCGCAAAACTCTATCGTTCGCCTGCTGGAAATGGATCGTACCTGGTTTCCAACGCGTCGTTGCAAGCGGGACGATGCCCTGGGATTCTGGCCGTGCCGCGATCTCGCGGACGGGCCCGCACCCAAGCCGGTCGAGGTGAGCAGCACTCGCTTGACCAAGTACAATGATTCCATTGTCAGAGCAATCGCACCGTCGCTGGTCGTCGTCACCTTCGATCTGCCGTACACGCTCTCCGGCGTATCCGAGCGTCATTATTACGGTACCGGCCTCATCGTCGACAAGCAGCGTGGCTATGTCCTCGTCGACCGCAATACGGTGCCGATAGCCATCGGCGACGTCACGGTGACTTTTGCCGGATCGCTCGAGGTCAAGGGAAAGATCGAGCAACTGCACCCGCTGCATAATTTTGCCATTGTGTCGTATGACCCGAAAAGTATCGGCGCGACGCCCGTTAAGGAGGCGACATTCAATACGTCGACGCTGAAGCCGGGGGACGATGTCTGGGTCGTGGGTATCAAGGCCGATCACCAGCTGGTGCACCAGAAAAGCACTGTGTCATCTGTCGATCCGCTGTTATTGCCGTTGTCGCGGACGTTGCGATTCAGGGACTCGAACATTGAGGGCATCTCGCTGGTCAACGCGCCGAACGACGTGGACGGCGTACTCGTCGACAAGAAAGGGCGCGTTGCGGCGGCCTGGTCGAGCTTCATGTTGCAGTCCGGTGGAGACTCGGCGCAGTTCAATCGCGGTGTGGGCAGCGAAGTCGTCAAGACATTCGTTGAAACGGTCAGAGAAGGCAGGCCGTTCTATTCACTCGAAGCGGAGTTCGTATACGCTCCGCTGTTTGCGGCACGCAAGATGGGTGTCGACGAAGAGTGGGTCGCGCGGCTGGAGGAAAACAACCCGGTACGCAGGCGGGCGCTGAGCATCACACGCCTCGTCGCGGGCACACCGGCAGCAAAACTGCTCAAGAACGGCGACATGGTTTTGGCCATCGATGGCAACGTCGTCACCTCCTACCGGGCAATCGAAAAAGCCGTGCAAAAGCCGGAAGTTGTGGTCACGGTGTGGCGAAACGACAAGGTTCACGAGATCACGGTGCAAACGGCAGCGCTCGATGGCCTCGGAATCGACCGGGCCATATCCTGGGCGGGAGCCCTGCTACAGGATCCGCACCGTGCGATGGCGGCGCAGCGTGGTGTCGACACCGACGGTGTGTACGTTGCCTACTTCAGCTATGGCTCACCGTCGACCCGTTATGGCCTCTGGGCCGGTCGCAGGGTCGTCGAGGTTAACGAAACGCCGACGCCGGATCTGCAGGCGTTCATCGACGCTGTGAAAGGCATCAAGCATCGCGAGTCCGTGCGGCTGAAAACCGTGACATGGAATGGCACGGCCGAGGTCATAACGCTCAAGCTCGATAACCAGTATTGGCCCGCCTATGAAATCAGGCGGACTGAAGACGGCTGGCGGCGAACCGGCTTCGGGTCATGACCCGAAGCCCGGGCACGGGTCGTCAGCGCTGCATATACAGCGGATGTCGGCTTATTCGCCGCTTAACTGGGCTGCGAGCGCCTCCCAAGTCGTGACGGGCATTTCGCAATGCGTGCCGAGGCAGCGGTAGGCAACAGTCTCCCCGTCGATTGCCACACGATTCGCCAGCACCCCGGGCAAGTCGCGAGCATCGGAGCTGATGCCAAATACGAGTCGCCGCGGTGCATATAGCCTGGCCGCAGCATGCTGCCACCGTTCGATCTCGTCGGCGTCTCCGCGGATGACGATGATTTCCGGGTGATTTAGGTATTCCTCGAGTGCGCTCAGCAGGGTGACGTGGCCGTGCGGATACTCGCTTACGGCCCGCCAGCTGGCGCGCAGCGTTCTTTCGGCGGCGTCGAGATAACGCGTTTCGCCGAGTAGAAACCCCAGGCGCTGCAGCGCAAAGGCGGCAATGCCGTTACCGGAGGGCACAGCTTCGTCGGCTAACGGTTTCGGGCGATGGATCAGTGTTTCGTGATCGCCCGCGGTGAAAAAGAACGCGCCGCCCTCACGATCTTCGAAATGCTTTAGCATCAGCTCGGCAATCTGTACGGCAAACTCGAGATGCGCCGTATCCCAGCGCGCCTGCAACAGTTCCAACAGGGCATCGAGCAGGAACGCATGGTCATCGAGGTAAGCGGCAAAACGCGATTCACCATCCTTGTAACTGGCGAGCAGGCGGCCGTCTGCGACCAAGGTAGTTTGCAGAAACTGTGTGGCACATACCGCGGCGTCGATCAGATCGGCACGATCGAGTGCGCGGCCGGCAATCGCGAAGCCCCGAATTGCCAGCGCATTCCAGGATGTCAGTTGTTTTTCATCGCGATCGGGCGCGACGCGTTTCACGCGTTCCTTTAGCAGTACTTTTTTCGCAGCGTCGATTATCGATGCGACGTCCTTTTCATTGCGTCCGGTTGCGGCCGCAATATCGCTGATCGATTCGCGCACCGTCAGGTGCCACTGACCCTCGAAGTTGGCATCCTGGTTCAAGCCGAAACGCCGTGCGAATACCTCGTAGTCGTCGCCGAGCAGCTCACGCAGCTGCTCCGGATTCCACAGGTAGTAAATGCCTTCATGACCTTCCGAATCCGCGTCCCGAGTGGCGAAAAAACCGCCGTTATCGGCCCGCATGTCGGCGAGCATCCACTCCGCAGTCGCATTCGCCACATCGGCAAACAGCGAGTCACCCGTCGCAAGTGCAGACTGGGCGTACAGTGCGAGCAGCGGGCCGTTGTCATACAACATTTTTTCAAAATGTGGAATCTGCCAGTATCGATCGACCGAGTAGCGACAAAAGCCACCGCCAACATGGTCGAACAGGCCGCCATCGGCCATTCGCGTCAGTGTCAACGTCGCCATGAAGAGTGCTTCGATATCGGGTTCGGCGTCGTTCGCGCTTGCACGCCAGTGCCGTAACAGTCGATCGATCGTGGTCGGATGCGGAAACTTCGGCGCGGAACCGAAGCCGCCGTAGTCGCGATCGAAAGTCTGCTCGAAGGTGTTACGCGCGACGGCGAGCGGGGCAGCATCCAGCACGGTGCCAGGTCCGGCCGGTGCCGGTTCGAGCTTCGTGAATACCTCCAGCAGTCTTGTACTTTGCGAGCGAACTTCGTCGCGCTTGTCCGCGTAATAGCTGGCGACGTTTTCCAGTAGCTCACCGAACGCCGGCATGCCGTAGCGCGCTTCCTTCGGGAAATAGGTGCCGCCGAAGAACGGCCGCTGGTCTTCACCATCAAGAAACATCGTGAGCGGCCATCCGCCGCCGCGCTGTGTCAGCAGCTGATGTGCGGTCTGGTAGATTTTGTCGACGTCCGGGCGCTCTTCGCGATCGACCTTGATGTTGACGAACAGCTCGTTCATGAGTGTGGCTGTTGCCGCGTCCTCGAAAGACTCGTGTGCCATGACATGGCACCAGTGGCAGGCCGAATAACCGACAGACAGCAATACGGGTTTGCCGGTTTCGCGCGCCACCTGGAACGCCTCATCGCCCCACGGATACCAGTCAACGGGATTGTCGGCGTGTTGTTGCAGGTAAGGACTCGTTTCCCGGGCAAGACGATTTGACATGGTTTCCCCGTGGCGATCGCCACTATGACGCGTTGCTGAAACTGACTATGATACCCGTCTTGTATACATTCCGAGCGGGATTACATGCTGACCTACCCTGAGATCGACCCGGTCATTTTTTCGATCGGGTTTCTCAAAATTCGCTGGTACGGCCTGATGTATGTCATCGGCTTCCTGTTCGCGTGGTGGCTTGCCCGGCGGCGATGCAAACGCAGCGATTCGCCGATCAATGCGGAGCAGGTGGATGACCTGATTTTCTACGGCATGCTGGGCGTCATCGTCGGCGGGCGCGTCGGTTACGCGCTGGTTTACGGCTGGAGCCAGCTCACGAGCGATCCTTTTTACCTGTTCAGGATCACGGAGGGCGGCATGTCGTTCCACGGCGGACTCGCCGGTGTGATGATCGCGATGTGGCTGTACGGCCGTAAGCTGGGCCACTCGATCTGGCGCATGACGGACTTCGTCGCGCCGGTTGCGCCGCTGGGTCTCGGCTTCGGCCGCATCGGCAATTTCATCAATGGCGAGCTCTGGGGTAAGCCGACGGATGTCCCCTGGGGATTCCTCGTTAACGGCCAGGTACTGCATCCTTCACAGCTGTACGAAGCTATCCTCGAGGGTTTCCTGCTGTTTGCAATACTCTGGTTCTACACGGCGAAACCGCGACCTTACCTGGCCGCTTCAGGCATGTTCCTGCTGCTGTACGGCGTGTTCCGCTTCATTATCGAGTTTTACAGGGTTCCTGACGCCCACCCGGGCTACCTGGCACTGGGCTGGGTGACGATGGGCCAGGTACTGAGCCTGCCGATGGTGGCAGCCGGTGCTGTTCTGCTGGTCATGGCCTACCGTTCGGCCGGCGCGGCCGGGGAAAAGGCCTGACATGCAGCCATACCTCGACATGATGCGACTCGTGCGTGACACCGGTACACAAAAGGAAGACCGCACGGGCACCGGAACCCTCAGCATTTTCGGCCACCAGATGCGCTTCGACCTCAGCAAAGGCTTTCCGCTGGTCACGACCAAGAAACTGCATCTGCGGTCGATTATTCATGAGCTGCTGTGGTTCCTCAGCGGCGACAGCAATATTGCTTACCTCAAGGAAAATGGCGTGTCGATCTGGGACGACTGGGCTGACGAAAACGGCGACCTTGGACCCGTTTACGGCGTGCAATGGCGTAACTGGCCGACGCCGGATGGCGGCAGCATCGACCAGATCGCGCAGATCATGCAGCAGTTGCGTGAAACGCCCGACTCTCGTCGCATCATCCTGAGCGCCTGGAACGTTGCAGAAATCGAGAATATGGCGTTGCCGCCCTGCCATTGCCTGTTCCAGTTCTATGTCGCACAAGGCAAGCTTTCCTGCCAGTTGTACCAGCGCAGCTGCGACATATTCCTGGGAGTGCCATTCAACATCGCATCCTACGCATTGCTTACTCATATGCTCGCTCAACAGGCTGATCTGGGTGTCGGAGATTTCGTGTGGACCGGCGGAGACTGTCACCTGTATTCGAATCACCTCGAACAAGCGGATGAGCAGCTAAGTCGCAAGCCACTGCCGTTGCCGCGTCTCGCTATAAAACGTCGTCCGGCAACGATCTTCGATTACAGGTACGAAGATTTCGAGATTCTCAACTACGAATCGCATCCGCACATCAAGGCGGCGGTTGCGGTCTGATTGACGCATCATGATCAGCATCATAGCTGCGACGTCCATGAACAATGTCATCGGCGCACAGGGCGATCTTCCCTGGAAACTTTCGGGCGACCTGAAGCGATTCAAGCAGCTGACCCTGGGGAAACCCATCGTAATGGGACGTTTGACCTGGGAATCTATCGGTCGACCACTGCCGGGCCGGCATAATATCGTGCTTACGCGACAGGCCGATTTCGTAGCCGATGGCTGCGACGTCGTGGCGTCACCCGCGGCCGCGCTGGCCGTTGCCGGCGATGCCGAGGAAATCATGATCATCGGCGGTGGCCAGATCTACGAACTGTTCCTGCCAAAAGCCAGCCGTCTTCACGTCACGCGCGTGCACGCCACGGTCGACGGCGATGCCTATTTTCCCGCGATCGACGAAGCGACCTGGCAACTCGTAAGCCGCGAGTCCCACGAGGCGGATGACGTCAATCAATTTGCGTTCGACTTCATGACCTACGAACGGCAAGGTCATTCCTGACCGTATCTATTCGTGGCAGGCGATTCTCTACCGCGACCAGTGCGGCTGAAATATCGACCTCATCAATGGAATCTGCGTCGGCCGTGAATTCTTCCAGCAGCGCTTTCTGAACTTCACCGCGTTGCTGCGCCACCAGGTACGGTATGTCGGCGTGAAACATCACCATCGAGTAACGCGGAATGAATTGCTCCGGCAAGCGTTTCTCGAGTTCGAAAGCGAGCGCTTTGCGCAATGCGAACTTCGGGTCACGCACGGTGTCGCGCATCTCGACGTAGTTGTCCAGCGCCATGTCGGCAATCGCATTGGCGTTCGCGAGTTGTTCGGCTTCGAATCGTGCAAATACGTTGGCCCAGTCATCGCCGTGTTCTGTGACAAGGCGGTCGAGCAGAACACAGTCTTCGAACGCGAGGTTCATGCCCTGCCCGTGGAACGGCACTATGGCATGCGCTGCGTCACCCAGCAGCAGGACGTTGCCGCGATCATGCCAATGCCGGCAGCGCACGGTACCCAGCGTGCCGAGCGGGTGATTCAGCATATCGTCGCAGAGCCCGGGTATTAACGCGGCTGCGTCGGGGAAATAGGTTTCAAAGAACGCAATCACCGACGCTTCATCGCTGAGGCTCTCGAAACTGTTGTCACCGACATTGGGCAGGAACAACGTCAGTGTGAAATCGCCGCCAGGATTGGGCAGCGCGATGAGCATGAACCCGCCGCGCGGCCAGATGTGCAGCGCGTCCGGGGCCAGCTGGTACTCGCCGCCGGGTCCGGCCGGGATAGAGAGTTCCTTGTAGCCGTGCCGTAATAGCGACTCGATCCCGCCGAACGTGTCCGACCCGTCGAACGAGCGACGGATGCTGGAGCCCGCGCCATCCGCCGCGAACAGTGGGTCTGCTTCAACCTGGTACAGGCTGCCGTCGGTCTCGTCACGGACATGCACAGTTCGATCGGGTGCATCGTAGCCAATCGCGTTTTGCTCGAAGTTAAGGCTGAGGTTTGGCAGCTTGTCGGCAACGCCGAGCAGGACCTGGTTAAGGCCGAGCCGGGTTACAGAATAGATTTCCTCAGCAGCCTGCTGCCCGTAGCGCAGGAATTCGGTTCGCCCGTCCTGGTGATGCACCATGCGGCCGCGCATCGGTACGAGCAGTGGCTGGACCAGCGTGTCGATACCCACCTGGTGCAGCGCGTTGAGGCCGCGCGCGGCAAGTGCCAGGTTGATCGAGCGCCCGGCTTCGGCATCCTGTACGCGTGGATCTTGGAAGCGCTCGTAGACGTCGACGTTGAAATCGTGTTTCGCCAGCATGATTGCAATCAGCGTGCCGCACTGGCCGGCACCGATGATGTTGACTGATTTCTTACTCACGGAGTGTTCACGTGGCCAGGGCTTTCGACAGTCGTTCCCCGAATTCAAAAACGTCGGTGAAACTGTTGTACATGGGCACCGGTGCAACGCGAATGACATCCGGGTTACGCCAGTCTCCCGTGACATTCAGCTCGCACAATGTGTCGAACAGGGCTTTCGCATCGACGGACTTATCGTTCACGATCAGCGAAAGCTGGCAGCCGGTTGCATCGGCGGGAGTGATGGTACCGATTCGGTCGCCGAAGCGCGTTGCAACCAGCCAGCGCAAGAAACCCGTCAGGGTCCGCGACTTGTCACGCAACGCGCCGAATCCAGCCTCCTGGAACAGCTGCAATGAAGCAATCACGGGTGCGAGCGACAGGATAGGCGGATTACTCATCTGCCAGGCCTCCGCGCCCGGTGCCGGTTCGAAAGCGGAGTGCATCTTGAAACGACTGCTCTCCTTGTTACCCCACCAGCCTTGCAGGAAGTCATTTCCCGAATGATGCTTTTCATGGATAAAAGCGCCGGCGATCGCACCGGGCCCCGCATTGAGATATTTATATGTGCACCAGGACGCAAAGTCCGGAGCCCACGTGTTCAACGACAGCTCGACATTACCGATGGCATGCGCCAGGTCCAGGCCGACCTTGCAACCGTATCGACGGGCCAGGTCGCAAATGGCCTGCATGTCGAGAACCTGGCCCGTGTAGTACTGCACACCTGGCAACAGTAGCAATGCGACCGAGTCTCCTTCTTGCTGCAGCAGTTGCTCGAGGTCCTCGATTCTAAGGTGCAATTCACCGTCGCGCGGTCGCCATTCGAGCAGGTCGGAATCCGGATCGTAGCCGTGTACCCGAATTTGCGATGCGGCCGCGTATTGATCTGACGGAAAAGCGCCGTCTTCTATGACGATTTTTCGGCACTCCGCAGTCGGGCGATAAAAACTCGCCATCAGCAGGTGCAGGTTGACGGTCAGCGTGTTCATCGCAATCACTTCGCTCGGCTTCGAGCCCGTCAGTTCTGCGAATCCCGCGGTGGCCAGCCGATGATAATTGATCCAGGGGCGGTTGGAATGAAAATGACCGTCGACCGCGTAGTCCTTCCAGTTGTCCATTTCGTTCTGAACGAATTCCATGGCGAGCCTGGGTTGCAGGCCCAGGGAGTTACCGCAAAAATAAACAGGTGATCGTCCCTGCTTGTCGCGGGGGAAATTGAATTGCTCGCGGAACCCGGCCAGCGGGTCGTTATGATCGAGTGTTTCCGCAAAGGCGCGCGTATCCTCGTAGAGCATCAGCTTTTGCCGGGCCGGGGCATGACGCTGCCGCATTTGTCGCAGCGGCGGTGCTTCTTCGAGCCGTAGAAGCGATCGAAAACAGGCGGAAGTTGTTCGACGATATCGTCGACGTAGACACTTTCTTCATACAGCTTGTTGTCGCAGTTGTCACAAAACCACATGAAGCCATCGAGTTCATTCTCGAGCCGCTTGCGTTCGACGACGAGTCCAACCGTATTGGCGAATCGTTGTGGCGAATGCGGAACCCTGGGTGGCAGCAGCAACATCTCACCTTCACCAATCGTAATGTCTTTGCGTTCTCCAGCGTCGATGACCTGCAACACCATGTGACCTTCGATCTGGTAGAACAATTCCGGGCCCTCATCGACATGATAGTCTTTCCGCGCATTCGGCCCGCCGACAATCATGACGATGAAGTCATCTTCTTCGAAGACCTGCTGGTTGCAAACCGGCGGTTTCAGCCGGTCCCGGTGCTCGTCGATCCACGCGGCGAGATTGAACGCCGTCAATGATTTCACTTGCGCTGACCCCTGACCTGCATAACTCGTGGAATGCGCCTGTCGATTCGTACGGCGGTGAGCTCGCGGCCCCAGACACAGCCGGTATCCAGGCTGATCAAGTCCGGGAGTACGATGAGTCCCAGGGCCGACCAGTGTCCGAAAATGACACGCGTGCGCTGTCTGCTCGGATGCGCCGCGTCGTACCAGGGAGTCAGGCCCTTGCGCGCGCGCCACGGTGAGCCGCTGAAGCTGAGATCAAGATGCCCGTCAGCCGTCACCATGCGAATTCGCGTCAGGCAGTTGATGATAAAGCGCAGGCGTTTGTAGCCGGAAAGCTTGCCGGACCAGCTGTTTGGCATGTTGCCATACATTTTCCCGAGCAATGTCGGATAGTCATAGGCTTGCAGGGCCGTTTCGACCTCGGCGGCAAGCGCCAGCGTTTTCTTGACGCTCCAGCCCGGGTGCGTTCCTGCATGCACAAGCAAGGTATCGAGGTCTTCGTCGTAATGCGCGAGGGGTCGATGACGCAGCCAGTCGCACAGCTCCGCCACATCCGGTGCGTTGAGCAATTTTTGCAGCGTGCCGAAACGCTTTCCGAATCGCACGACGCCGGCCTCGAGCGCCAGCAGGTGCAAATCGTGATTGCCGAGCACCATGTTGACAGAGTCGCCGAGTTTCCTTACAAACCGTAGTGTTTTCAGTGACTTGGGCCCGCGATTGACGAGGTCGCCGGTTAGCCAGAGCGTGTCCCTGGATGGCTCGAATTTGATTTCGTCCAGCAGCCTGCGAAAGGGGTCGTAGCAGCCCTGCAGATCGCCGATTGCATAAACTGCCATGAACAAGTTACCTAGTGGAGCAGGCCCGGGACTGCCAGTGTGAAGGGTGCGATAGGTGCGTCGAAGCTCGCGCCACTATCCGTTTCCATGCGATACAGGCCTTGCATGGCGCCGACCGGCGTCTCAAGGACAGCGCCGCTCGAGTAGCGAAAGCGCTCGCCGGGGTTCAGGTGTGGCTGTTCACCGACGACGCCATCACCGCTTACTTCCTGAACCTTGCCGTTGGCGTCGGTAATTACCCAGTGGCGGCTGAGCAGCTTCGCTGCCACGTCTCCATTATTTGAAATCGTGATCGTATAGGCGAAGACATATCGATCGGCATCGGGTTCTGATTGATCGTCGATATAACTTGTCGCAACCTGGATTCGGATGTCGAATTGATTTTCGTCCATAGCGATATTCTAACGTATGCCCATTACCGTTGGCGCGCTGATTTTCGCTTCAGGTGATTACCCAGAGCGATATATTCGGCGATGCTTACCTGTTCCGGCCGAAGTCCGGCATCGATGCCGACGGCCTCGAAGTCGGCCGGCCCGGCGACGGTCTTGAGGGAATTACGCAGGGTCTTTCGACGCTGCATGAACGCAGTCGCAACCAGCGTCGAAAGTGCGGCTTCGTCCTCGATGACAAACGTATCGGGTGGCAGAGGGTCCAGCCGTACGACAGCCGACGTGACGGCGGGCGGCGGATCGAATGAGAGGCGGTCAACGTCGAACAAGGACTCAACACTCAAGTGACAGCCAAGCATTATCCCGAGGCGACCGTAAGCTTTGCTGCCGGGTCCCGCCGCCATGCGATCAACCACTTCTTTTTGCAGCATGAAATGCATATCCAGGATCCGGTCACGGAATTTCAACAGGTGGAATAGCAGCGGCGTCGAAATGTTGTAGGGCAGGTTACCGACAATTCGCAGTCGCTCGCCAAGGCTCGCGAAGTCGAAGGTCAGTGCGTCCGATTCGTGTATGGTGACATCGGGATTGTCGTCGAACTGCTTCCTGAGTTTCGCGGCGAGGTCACGGTCGAGTTCGATGGCATGCAGGTGGCCGGCCTGGCGCGCGAGTGTGCGTGTAATGGCACCTTGTCCGGGGCCGATCTCAACGACGACGTCCTGCCTGGTCGCGTGAATGCTCTGAATAATTGCGTCGATGACGCCGGGGTCTGTCAGGAAGTGCTGGCCGAATCGCTTGCGGGCCCGGTGAGCAGCCATTATTTGCCAGCCAGTTTCGCGGCCAGTTCGATCGCTGCGAACAGGCTGCCTGTATCGGCCTTGCCGCTGCCGGCGATGTCGAAAGCGGTGCCATGATCGACTGACGTGCGAACGATCGGCAGGCCCAACGTGACGTTCACGGCGTGTCCGAAGCCCGCGTATTTCAATACAGGTAGACCCTGATCGTGGTACATGGCGAGCACCGCGTCCTTGTGACCGGCAGCCGGCGTAAATGCCGTATCGGCCGGCAGCGGTCCACGCAAACATAAGCCCCTGGCAGACAATTCGTCGATGACCGGTGCGATGACATCGCGGTCTTCGTGCCCGAGGTGGCCACCTTCGCCGGCATGCGGATTGAGCCCGCAGACGATGATTTCAGGGTTCCTAATCCTGAATTTCGAGCGCAGGTCGCTATCGAGAATCTCCAGGACGCGACGAAGACGCTGCTTGCTGATGTAGCCGGGAACTTCACTTAGCGGAATATGCGTGCTGGCGAGCGCGACGCGCAACTCACCAGCAACGAGCATCATCACGGGTAACGCCGTGTTGGTCAGTTCCGCCAGCAGCTCGGTGTGGCCGGTAAACGGAATACCGGCGTCGGCGATGACGCTTTTCGCGATGGGCAGAGTGACCAGGCCCGAGAACTCACCGTCGAGACAGCCCTTGACCGCGAGCTTCAACCCTTCAAGCAAGGTTGCAACATTGGCCGAGTCGGGTTTTCCCGGGATCACGGGCGCAGGATACGGCGTGTGAATCACACGCAGCTTGCTGTTGATCTGCGATTTGTCGCCGATAACGACGACGTCGAGAGCGTAGGTAGAATCGGCCAGTGCGCTGCACAGCTCAGGTCCGATGCCGGCGGGTTCGCCGGCCGTGATTACGAGAGGCTTGTCCGGACTCACATTCAGATGCGCGGGTCGACGAAAGCCTCATCGCGCAGGCGTTGCATCCACAACTGCGTTTCTTCTTCCATTTTGCTGTTGCGAATCCGCAAGTCGCAGTTACGTTTCTTGAGGTCTTCAGTGTTGTCGTAGACACGTCGATCAAGGACCTCGACGATGTGCCATCCGAACTGGCTACGAAACGGCTCACTAACTTCGCCGATTTCCGCCTGGTTAATCACGGCATCAAATTCCGGTACATATGTTCCCGGGCCCGCCCATCCGAGATCGCCGCCGAGATTTGCCGAACCCGGATCGTCAGAAAGCAGTTTCGCTTGTTCGGCGAAATCTTTGCCCGCCCGGATTTTTTCAAGTGCTTCCGACAGACGTTGTTTGGCCGTGTCGTCATCGATGATTTCGTTGGGCGTGATGAGGATGTGGCGTGCCTTGACCTGGTTTACTTCGCTGCGCTCGACCGCACTCTTCAGGTTATCGACTTTTACAATGTGAAAGCTGGTCCCTTTGCGAAACGGCTCCGACACGTCGCCAGTTTTCATGCCTGGCAAAATGTCCGCAAACAGGGTCGGGACATTTTGCCCCTGCATCGGGCCAAGCGAGCCGCCTTCAAGCGCGGTCGGGCCCTTGGAATAACGTGCCGCGAGTTCGCGGAAGTCTGCACCGTCCTGAAGCCGTGCGTAGATCTCGTTGGCCAGCTTCTCGACCTCATCTCGCTCTTCGGTGCTTGCGGACGTCCCGATCGGCAACAGGATATGCGACAACGCCCAATCAGAATTAACCACGACATTGGTTTCAAGATCGATGATGCACTGCTGGATTTCGCGATCGGAGACATTGATGCTCTGGCCAACTTCGATGCGTCGTAATTGCTCGATCGTGATCTCGTCGCGCAGGCTGCGACGAAAATCCGCGTAATTGACGTCATCCTTTGCGAGCAGTGCGGGCATATCCTCGAAACGCACGCCGTTCTGGTCGGCGATGCGTGTGATCGAATTGTTGAGCATCGCATCCGAAACCTGCAGCCCGATCCGTTGCGCGCGTTGTAGCTGGATTTCGGTCAGTATCAGCCGTTCCAGAACCTGCTCCTCGAGTACGTTGGCGGGCGGCAACTGCATGCCCTGTTTCTCGGCGCGCTCCAGGATCATGTTCATCTGCTCATTGAACTGGCTCTTGAGAACCACGCCTTCATTCACGATCGCAGCCACGCCGTCCAGAAATTCCCCGGTTTCAGAGAGATCGGCGGCCGCCACGGTGGGCGCAGCGGCCAATGCGGCAAATGCGCATAAGCTGTTGATTTTTATCACAATTCTTTACCGAAGGTCTGGAGAATAGCCAAGAATACCACGTTCGAGGAGTTTGTCTGCCGCTGTGCCAACGCTCGTCATTCCCTTCAATACCAGTTGCAGACCGAATGAGGAATCCCGAGTTCCGTCGCGGGTGGAAATATAGCGGCGGGAAACGAGTCTCAGTCCCCAGCAGCAACTTTCATATTCGAGGCCGAAAAACTGCTCCAGTACTTCCTGATCGCGGAAAGAGAAGTTGTAGCGACCGACGAAGTTCCACTGTGTGCTAACCGGCCAGGACCATGACAGGTCGCCTTGTTCCAGAGACTGACGCCGAAAACGATAGGCGAGATTGAGGATCTTCTTATTAGCCGGCCGGTATTGCAGGCGCGCTTCCGATTTGGTCGTACCGCTGTCGCCGGTACCCCACTGGTGACCGAAGTCGAAATTGATGTTTTCCCAGAGGAGAAAGCGCAGCTGTGCAATGTAATCGGAAGTTTCAAGTGTTGATGCAGCTGTTGCGGGCAAGGTAACGAAGCGATCGCCAAAGTAGCGCGTCTGGCCGACGGTTGCTGTCATGAGCTCGCGACCTGACGAAACGTCGAGAATACGTGATGTGACGCCAATGCTGAGTTGTTCTGTGTCTCCAATACGGTCGATGCCAAGAAATCGGTTCTTGCGGAACAGCTGCACAAGATTGATGTCTGGTGTGATCGTGTCGAAGACGGGCAGGCCCGCCTGATCGCGGTACGGGATGTTCACATACAAGAGCCGTGGCTCGATCGTCTGCAGGCGATCGGCACCATTCAACATGCGCTCGAGCACCATGCCGGTATCCAGGCTGGCGATCGGTACGGTACGGGTCGGATCTGTCTCCGCTCCGGGCAATGTATCACTGAGTTGATAACGCGTGTGATCTAGCGAAACGGCTGGCGTAATAAACCAGCCGGGCCTCGCAATCGGCAGTTCGAGGGAAGGTGCGGCATTGACTCGCCAGCCGGTGACTCCGACATCGCGATCGAAGTTGACCACTTCGGCCTGAGCACCGAAACGCAGGAACGCGAGAGGCCACGAACCACTGGCCAGCAGTTGCGGAACACGCCGATACGGCTCATCGATCGGCAAAATCGCGTCATCGATAGTCTGGTAGTCCTGCAGCTGTCCAAATAAGGAAAATCGTTCGCTGAAATAGTCGAACCGCACACTCCGGTTGAGGTGCGTGATACTGGAGATACTCTGGCTGCCACCGAGATCCTCGAAATACTGGTTGTCCGAGACTTCCCGGTAGTCGATGCGATTGCGCCAGCCGTTTTCGAACAACGTTCGGTGCTGGAGTCGCATCTGGTGGCGCGCCTGGTTCACGGTGCTGTCGTCGGCCAGGTAATCGGCGCCGATGATGCCGTCGTTGCGAGGCGTCAGGTAGCGAAACTGTGTTTCCAGTTGCAGTCCGCGGCTGGTAAGCAGGCGCGGCGTGATGCTTGCATCGTAATTGGGCGCGATGTTCCAGTAGTAGGGCAAACGAATTTCGTTGCCACTGCGATCCGAGCTGCCGACCTCGGGCGCCAAGAAGCCGGACTTGCGTGCGTCACTGAGCGGGAACGTCAGGTATGGTGCATACAGTACTGGCACCCCTTTGAATTGCAGCTTGATGCCCTTGGCTGTACCAACGCCCTTGCCGGTATCCAACTCGATGGACTTGCCTTGCAACAACCAGTCCTCGGATCCGGGCGGACAGGTCGTGTATTCGACGCCTTCAAGTATCAACTTGCCTTCCTGATTGATCTCGAGTGCGTCAGCGGCGCCGCGTGCGTTACTGCTGCCGAGCGAGAATTCTGCGCCTTCGAAGCGTATGCGGCCGCTCTCATAGGAGAACTCGGCCAGGTCACTGTGAATCTGCGTGCCCGGGTCCTCGTAGCGGACGTCACCTTCGAGGAGAATCGCCTTCTGTTCCGGATCGTAGCGAGCTGTTTCGGCGCCGGCGAGTTTGTCTTGCCGTCGTAGCAGTACACCACCACTCAGTCTCGCCGTCGCATCCTTGCCTATTTGTGCCTCGAGCTGGCCTGCTTCGAGCACGATAGTGTCGGAATTTCCGAGTGGCACGCGGGACAGCGATGGATCGAGAGCCAGCGGTTCGCCGATCGACGTCTCGCAGGCAAGCCGATCTTGTCCGTGTGCACAGGTGACGGCCAGCATGCAGCAGGCGAGAATGAGTGATTTGGCAGACAATTCGGTGGTCGGCTCACGTTTGGGCCAAGCAGATACGGCCGGGATGTTAGCATGCATTACGTGTGTTACCTTCGCATAGTTTTTGAGGTGCTTCAACGCGTTACGGAGAACTCACATCAATATCCCGAAGGCCTCGCGCGACGCTCGCCTGGCCGCGCTGAAAGACTGGATTAACAGTATCGATACGGTTGCCGGCTGTGAGCCGATGCCTGCGTCCGGCGATGCCAGCTTCCGTCGATATTTTCGCTTACAGGCCGGCGCCGAGAGCTTCATCGTGATGGATGCGCCGCCCGAGCAGGAGGACTGCCTGCCGTTTGTCCGCGTGGCAGGCTATCTCGAGGCAATGCAACTCAATGCGCCGCGAGTTATTGCAGCGAATCTCGACGACGGATTCCTGCTGCTCAGCGACCTGGGAACACGCCTGTACCTGGATGAGCTACAGCACAATCCGGACGCCGTGGGGCCTTTGTATGCCGACGCGATATCGGCCCTGCTCACCATGCAGCGTCGCGGCGCTGCTTACCAGGCGTCGTTGCCGCCCTACGATGACGAACTGCTGCAGTTTGAACTGTCGCTCTTTCATGACTGGCTTTGCGGCGCACATCTCGGTTTGTCATTCAGTACGTCGGATGAGGCGGCCTGGAACGCGTGTTGCGATGTACTGGTGGAAAATGCGTTGCATCAGCCACAGGTGTTTGTGCATCGCGACTACCACTCGCGGAACCTCATGTTTACGAGCGACAACAATCCCGGCATTCTCGATTTTCAGGACGCGGTCGAAGGCCCGCTGACTTACGACCTGGTGTCACTACTAAAGGACTGTTACGTGAGCTGGCCGGCGAAGCAGGTCAGGCAATGGGCGTTGGAGTTTTACCGTGCACTTGACCAATCGCTGCGCGAGCAGGTTGATGAAATCCAGTTTCGCCGCTATTTCGAGCTCATGGGCGTGCAACGGCATGTGAAGGCCGCAGGAATATTCGCGAGACTCAACCATCGCGACGGCAAGGCAGCCTATCTTGCCGACATTCCCAATACGCTGTCCTACATTGTCGAACTCGGCCCGCATTACGAGGAACTGAGATTTCTCGTTTGTCTTGTCGAGCAGCAGGTATTGCCGGCACTGGCGAGCAAGTCATGATGGCCATGATTCTTGCCGCAGGCCGCGGCGAGCGCCTGCGGCCACTGACCGATGAGACGCCCAAGTCCCTGCTTGAAATTCGCGGCGAGAGCTTGCTCGAGAGGCACCTGGCGAACTTGCGAGATGCCGGTATAGAGACTGTTGTGATCAATCTCGGCTGGCTGGGTGCAGAGATAGTCAAACGAGTGGGCTCCGGTGCCCGATATGGCCTGCAGCTTACTTATAGCCAGGAAGGCAATAATGTCCTCGAGACCGGTGGTGGCATTCATAAAGCGCTGCCGTTATTGGGCAGCGATCCCTTCCTGGTGGTGAACGCCGATGTATACACCGACATGCCGGTTCCAAAGTTCGGGCTGGCTGCCGACGTTCTCGGTCATCTCGTCATGGTGCCGAAACCGAGCTATCGTGATCACGGTGATTTTGATTTGCAGGACGGGCTGATTCGCAACAGTAACGCGGCGACGCTGACGTTCAGCGGTGTCGCAATCTATAGACCGGAGTTTTTCAGCGAATGCGAGGCGGGCAGGTTTCCGCTGGCGCCAATGCTGCGCGAAGCAGCCGATGCGGGCCGATTATCGGGCGAACTTTATAAAGGATTGTGGGCAGACGTCGGTACGAAGGCGCGACTTGACGCACTCAATCGCGCGTAGCGGCCGGCAGCCCGTCGTCGCTGTGCACAAGGCCTGCGTCGGACAAACCCAAATGACGCAGAAAGTGTGGCAATAGCCGCGGCCATACTTTGTCGAGATCGGCCTCGACACCGAGTCTCTTCAGATCGGTCATCTCGAGCTCTTTGTACCCGCAGGGATTGATGCGCGAAAACGGTTCGAGATCGATGTCGACGTTGAGCGCCATACCGTGAAAACTGCAACCCCTGCGTATGCGCAGGCCAACACTTGCCAATTTTTTGCCAGCGACGTAAACGCCCGGGGCATCGGCGCGACTCGCGGCAGCGATGCCGTATTCAGCAGCCAGGTCGACGACGCTCTGCTCCAGCGCTGTCACCAGTGTTCGCACACCCATCGCCGAGCGCCGCAGGTCCAGAAGCGGGTAGATCATGAGCTGCCCGGGTCCGTGAAACGTAACCTGGCCACCGCGGTCGATTTGTACGACCGGAATGTCACCGGGTGCGAGCAAGTGTTCCTTGCTGGCATTGAGGCCCATTGTGAATACCGGGGGGTGCTCGGCGAACCAGATTTCGTCGCGCGTGGATTCTGTGCGCGCATCGGTGAAGCGTTGCATCGCCTGCCACAGTGGAACGTAGTCCTGGCGTCCGAGATCGCGAATCGCGATCACTTGCTGCGCGACGCTGGTCACAATGCCACCAGGACATCGTCGTGCGAGGAGACGTCGCGATAGATGTCATCGAGTTGTTGCTGGCTCGTCGCCGCGATCGTGACAGTCACCGAGACGAAGCGGCCGTTGCGGCTGACGGCCGCCTGTACCGCACTATCCGGCACCGCTCCTGCGTGAACTTCCACCAGCGCGCGGGCGGTTGCTCGAAACTCCGGGGTGTCCCGACCCATCATCTTGATTGGAAAATCGCAGGGAAACTCGAGGCCGGACTGCTCAGACATGCTTACTCGAACAAGAGGCTGACGCTGTCACGTGTACGCTGCCAGACCGATCCGGTCGGGTTATCGTCGAGGGCGCGCAAGGGCGCGCTCAACAATTGTTCTTCGCCGAGGCGAACTGTCAATTGGGCAACCGGTTGGCCAACGGCAACCGGCGCTTCGATGACCGCGGGAATGTCCAGGGACGATTCGAGCTGTTCATACGCACCGCGGCGAACCGTAATATAAAGATCTTCAAGTACACCGAGCCGTGAAATCTCGTTCGCGGATTTCCAGATACGTGCGCTCGTTACTTCTTCGCCCGCTTTGAACAAAAGTCGAGTCTCAAAAAAGCGGAAGCCGTAATTGAGCAATGCCTGGCTGCCATCGGTACGGGCGCGGATGCTCGATGTGCCGAGTACCGTCGAGATGATGCGCATGTTATTGCGCTTGGCCGAAGCAACAAGGCAATAGCCAGCATCATCGGTATGGCCGGTCTTCAGCCCGTCAACAGTCGCATCACGCCATAGCAGAGAATTGCGATTGCTCTGCTTGATGTCGTTGTAGGTGAATTCCTTGATCGCATGCCAGGCATAATAATCCGGAAATTCCAGAATCATGGCGCGCGCCAGCGTAGTGAGGTCTCTTGCTGTTGTCGTGTGGCCTTCGGCTGGCAGGCCCGTCGCGTTGAGAAAGTGACTCGAGTGCATGCCGAGTGATGCCGCGTACTGATTCATCAGTTCTGCGAACACACTTTCGGTGCCAGCGATATGTTCGGCAAGCGCGACGCTCGCATCGTTGCCGGACTGCACGATCATGCCGAGCAGCAGGTCATTGATCGAAACGCGCGAGCCGACCTCGACAAACATCCTTGAGCCTTCGGTGCGCCAGGCCTTTTCGCTGATCGTGACCTCGTCTTCGAGGTGAATTTGCCCCTGCTTCAGTGCGTGGAAGACCACGTAAGTGGTCATCAGCTTGGTCAGGCTGGCGGGAGCGAGTCCCGTATCGGGGTTAAGTGACGCCAGTTCGCGACCGGTCTGGCTGTCGATAACGAGGTAACTTTTTGCGCCAATGATGGGCGGTGCCGGTGCCGGCATGGGTGCTGCGGCGTAGGCGGCCGCCGCAAAAAATACAAGCAATGACGCAAACAACAAAGTCAGACGTTGAAACATGGGGCCTCTTGAAGATCAGGTGATTCGTATCGGCGCGTATTGTAACGCCTATTCAAGGACGAGATAGGGGTCCATTATGCCGATGGTCTCGAGTTCCTCGACGAGAATGTCGTACTCGATTACCTCGGCGACCGGGCCGATGCGGACGCGCAGCAGAGGTGGGCTTGAGGAAGAATCTTCGTGGATGAAGGCATCATCGATGCCGGACGCGGCCAGTACGGCCAGGCGACGCTCGGCATTTGCGCGATCACCGAATGCCCCTACCTGTACAAAGATTTGCGCGGTGCCGGCCGACGGCACCGGTGTCGGTTCGACGGAAGGCTGTACGGATGCTTCGGCGACGGGTGACGGCAAAATGATTTTCCGGGTTGGGCGGTCACCGGCAGGTAGGTCGAAGTCGATCGCCGTCACTTCGACCAGGCTCGTGCCGTCGCGCAGCATATCGAGCCTGGCGGCGGCAGCGTACGACAGGTCAATGATGCGGTTGTGCACGAATGGGCCTCGATCATTGACGCGTACAACAATGCTCTTGTTGTTTTGCAGGTTACGCACTCGTACATAGGTCGGCAGCGGCAGGGTCTTGTGCGCCGCGGTCATCCCATGCATGTCATAGACTTCGCGATTCGATGTCAGGTTGCCGTGGAATTTCTTTCCGTACCAGGAAGCGACACCGCGCTCCTGGTAACCATTGCTGCTTGGCATAACGCGGTAACGTTTGCCGAGAACTTCATACACCGGGCCGTTGCCGTACCTGCTGCGTGCTTCGGGTCGCGGAACTGCATCGCCTGGCAGACCGCCAATACGCGTACTGCCGGACAAAGGAGGGCCGTCACCACGTAACTTGCCGCTGCCGCAGGCGGCAAGTGACAGCGACACGACAGCCATCAGCAGCAGCCTAGCCAGCATGGCTTGCCACCTTCGATGCGATTTCCTGGCCTAATTGATGCGCCGCAAGCGCATACATGACGCTGCGGTTGTATTTTGTGATGACAAAGAAATTGTGGAAACCGACCCAGTGTTCCGTGCCGTTGCTGCCTTCGTAGGTCAGAAGCTCGCCCTTGCCGTCGGCGCATAGATCGGTTGCAAAGACGACGCCTTTCTTGCTCAGTGACTCAACCGTATCGGAAGCTTTCAGTGTATTTCTTGGTTCCGGCACAGGCCCCTTCCATTGCCCGCTCAGCGTGGCCTGGGCCGTGACTTCTTCTCCGGCCCGCCAGCCGTGTTCGAGAAAATAGTTGGCGACGCTGCCCGAAACATCGGCCCAGTCGTTCCAGATATCGCGCTTGCCGTCGCCGGTTGCGTCTACGGCGTAGGCGCGAAAGCTCGACGGCATGAACTGCGGACGGCCCATGGCGCCTGCATAAGAACCAATCGGGGCCGTTGCGTCGAGTTCTTCTTCGCGCGTGAGAATCAGGAATTGTACGAGTTCATTACGAAAGAACCGGGCTCGTTTCGGGTACTCGAACGCGAGCGTTGCCAGCGCATCAAGGACGCGGTCGTTGCCCGTGATGCGGCCGAAATACGTTTCCACGCCAATGATGCCGACGATCATCTCGATCGACACGCCCGATTCCTTGCTAATGCGTTCGAGCATGTCGCGATGTTCATGCCAAAAAGTAACGCCCGCGTTGATGCGCTCTTTTGTGATGAAGATTTTTCGGTATTCGCCCCAGGTCAGGGTACGTTCGGCCGGTGCGGATATTTTACGGATAATCGATGGCTTGATCTCGGCCTGGCTGAGTACATTACGCAATGCGTCGCGATCAAATTCGTGGTCGCTAACCATCTCGTCGATGAACGCGATCACTTTCGGACTGTCGACATCGACCTTGACCGGCCCAGGGTCTTCCGCAGATCGGGCGCAGGCGACCGAAAGCAGAAGTGCAGCGGCTACAACGAGTGTTTGATTGATCATCAGTGCGGCAATAACTTCCGGTGCGAGTGAATCGACATGAGAATACCGAATCCGGCCATTAGGGTCACCATGGACGTGCCGCCGAAACTGACCAGCGGCAACGGAACTCCGACGACGGGGATCAATCCGGTGACCATTGCTGTGTTAACGAAGACGTATACGAGAAAAGTCAGGCTGATCGAACCAGCCAGCAAGCGCGAGTAGGTATCGTGAGCCTGCACCGCGATGTAAAGGCCGCGACCGATGACAAACATGTAGAGCACCAGCAAGGTGAGCACACCGAACAGCCCGAGTTCTTCACCGAGAACGGCGAAAATAAAATCGGTGTCTCGCTCGGGCAGGAACTCGAGATGCGCCTGCGAACCATTGGTCCAGCCCTTGCCGAACAGGCCGCCGGATCCGATTGCGATTTTTGACTGGATGATGTTGTAACCCGCGCCAAGGGGATCGCTATCCGGGTCAAGCAGCGTCAATACACGTTGCTTCTGGTAGTCCTTCATGAAATTCCACAACACGAGCGCACCAGGCACGGCCAGCAATCCCATGCCCATGATCAAACGTAACGACATTCCCGCCAAGATGACGACGATAACGCCGGAGGCTGCGATCAGCAGTGACGTGCCGAGATCGGGCTGGCGTGCGATCAGGATGGTCGGTACGACGATCATCACCGCGATGACCAGAAGCTGACCCAGCCGGGGTGGCATCTGCCGATGGTGCAGGTACCAGGCCGCCATCATTGGTACACCTAGCTTCATCGCCTCGGACGGCTGAAAGCGAATACCGATATTGAGCCAACGCCTCGCGCCTTGTCCGACCTCGCCCGCCACGAGCACCAGGACCAGGAGAATGAGCCCGGCCAGGTAGCCCCAGGGGGTCCAGCGCCGCAAAAAGTCCGGCGGCAGCTGTGCCACTACCAGCATCGCGACGAAGGCCAGCCCCAGGCGGACGGCCTGGTTCATAAGAAGCCGGTTGCTTTCGCCGACAGCGCTATAAAGTATGAACAGGCCAAAGCCACTGATCAGGACCAGGCCGCCGAGTAACGGGCCGTCAATATGCATGCGGCGCATGAGACCCGCGAAATTTGACAGCGGCGCCGGCCTGGCCGTGAGCAGGGGTTTGGAGTCAGCGTGCGACATTATCACTGTACCCAAGGTACTGGTCCATGATCGCTCTCGCGACGGGTGCCGCTACACCGCTGCCACTGCTGCCGTTCTCGACGATGACGGCCACCGCGATTCGTGGCTCGTCAAGCGGGGCGAACGAGATGAATAATGCGTGATCACGTTGCCGCTCCTCTATTTCTTCCTCGTCGTATTCTTCGTCCTGTGCGATCGAGACCACTTGCGCGGTTCCGCTTTTTCCAGCCATTGTGTACGGTGCGCCGAAGCCAACGGCGCGAGCCGTTCCGCGTGGCCCCTGCATGACGTCATGCATGGCGTTGATAATGTTGTCCCAGTAAAAACTGTTGCTGATCTGGACATCCGGCAATCGTTCAGGGATCGTGAGTCTGCGCTCGCCACTGAGTGCATCTTCAATCGCAGCGACCAGGTGAGGACGAAAATGCTTGCCGCGCGTTGCCAATGTGCCGACCGCAGCGGCCAGTTGCAGCGGTGTCGCGAGCATGAAGCCCTGGCCGATCGAAGCAATGACCGTTTCACCGTGATACCAGCGCTGGTCGTCGCGGTTGCTGAAGTTGTTGCGCTTCCACTCCCGCGATGGCACGACTCCCGCCTGCTCGCCGCCAATATCTACGCCGGTTTTTCTGCCAAGGCCGAAGCGATCAAGATAATCGTGCATGTTGTCGATGCCGATGGTCTGGCTGATCTCATAAAAATAGACATCGCAGGATTGTTCGATGGCATCGTGCAGGTCGACCGGGCCATGACCTTCAGGCTTCCAGTCGCGATAGCGATGTGTCGAGTCCGGCAACATGAAATAACCCATGCAGAAGGTCTTGCGGGTCAGGTTGGTCGCGCCGGTCTCCAGCGCAGCCAGAGCCAACATCGGTTTGATCGTCGAGCCCGGCGGATATCGGCCGCGCACGGCGCGGTTGAACAGCGGCACGTCCACGTTGTCTTCCAATTCACCGTACTGCGCGGTACTCATGCCGACTGCGAACAGGTTGGGATCAAACGACGGGGCGCTGACGAGCGCGAGAATTTCGCCGCTCTGCGGGTCGAGCGCGACGACGGCGCCGCGCCGTCCTTCCATCAAGCGGGTTGCGAGTAATTGCAGATCGAGGTCGATGCTCAGGTAAACGTTCGCGCCGGGAGCGGGTTTTTCATCCATCGGCAACGAGTCGAGCAGCTGGCTCGAGTCGCCGGGGACCTGTCGGCCTCGAGCGTTGGTTACCAGGTGTCGATAACCAGCGGCGCCGTGCAGATCGGATTCGAAGCTGTTTTCGACGCCGGTCTTGCCGGTGTGCGATGTCCCGGCGTAGCGCGCCGGATCAAGCCGCCGCAAGTCATCGCTGTTCAATGCACCGACGTAGCCAACTGCATGCGCCACGGCGGCGCCGTCAGGATAGTGACGAACCAGCCTGGGCTTGAAATCGACACCGGGAAAACGCGGGCGCTGGATCGCGAAGCTGGCAATTTCCTCTTCGGTCAGCCGAAATTTGAGAGTGACGGGCCGGAAACGCGGCCCGCTGCGGCTGAGTTCTTTGAAGCGCGGAATATCCTCGCCTGCGATCAGGGCCAATTCTGCCAGTCGCTGGAGGGTATCGTCGATATCGTCGACCTGTTCAGGTATGAGCTCGAGCTGGTAAGCCGGCAGGTTTTCGGCGATGACGCGGCCCTTGCGATCGAAGATCAGGCCGCGGATCGGTGCAACGGGTTCGATGCGGACACGATTACCCTGGGCTTTTTCGGCGAACAGTTCGTGCTGCACGACCTGGAGTTGCACGAGTCGTGCGATGACGAAGCCTAGGAGCAGAATTGCTATGACCGTAGACGCCGTCACACGCCTGACAAACAAACGTCGTTCCGAATGATGGTCCTTGATCGGCGACAGCAAGGCCATGCTAGTTGCCCGCCCGGGCCCTGAAGCGCACACCCGACAGGAACATGTACAGGAACGGCCAGATCAATGTGCCTGTAACCACGGGCGCCCAGTAGGTCACTGTCGGTGCTGCAACGCTGGCGACACCATTAATCCAGAACAGCAGAAACTGGTACAAGGCCAGCAACGCGAACACGGTTGCAGATAGTTGCGATAACGGGAACACGCGCATCAGCAAATGAAAGCGCACCGTGATGAAAACGATGACGCACAATGCCAGCGCATGTTGCCCAAGCAAGGTTCCGTATGAAACGTCGAGGATGAGGCCAATGATCCAGGCGCTTCCGACGCTCCAGGTGCGTGGCAGCTGCATCGCCCAGAAAATGGTCAACAGTGCCAACCAGTCGGGGCGGAATGCTGCGATCATGTCCGGCAAGGGCATGATCGACAGCATGAGTCCGACAACCAGCGTTCCGATCACGGGCAGGCGGCGGGATGCGCGGTCCCTACTCATCATCCTGCTCCTCGACGACCGGGGCCGCCGACCAGATGAGCATGACTTCACGAACCTGGTCGAGCGCTGCCGACGGTTTCGCCGTGACATTCGCAAAAGGATCTTGCGGGATGCGCGTCACCGAGTCGACCATGGCAACAGGGTAGCCGGCCGGAAAAGCACCGCCCAAACCTGAAGTGACCAGCAGGTCGCCGGCACGAATATCGGCATTATTTGGCAGGAAGGGCAGGTCGAGGCGGTCGATCTC
>Ga0224512_10000052_pt1 | contig 125211 bp, 124 predicted proteins | sample SF_May12_sed_USG_4_FD_169103 | JGI IMG/M metagenome (GOLD analysis project Ga0224512, IMG submission 169103) | Sediment microbial communities from San Francisco Bay, California, United States - SF_May12_sed_USGS_13 | ecosystem: Environmental > Aquatic > Marine > Sediment | place: USA... | reverse complement strand
TCTTTACCTCTGCCGCGAGCGGCTCGACATCCGGGTCATCGACAAGTGACATGACACTCCTGGGGTCCATGAAACTGACCGAGACCGTGCCGGCATCGTCTTCACGAACCAGCACATTGCACGGTAACAACAGACCAATGTCCGGCACGGCGCTGATTGCCTGGTGGGCTAACGCCGGGTTGCACGCACCAAGAATCCGATAGCGCGGCATATCCTTGCCGAGCTTCTCTTTCATCTTCGCCGCAACGTCGATGTCGGACAGGACACCGAAGCCTTCTGTCTGCAGATCCGCCGTTACTTTCTCGATCGCCGCATCGAAATCCATGTCGACGTTCTTGCCAAATCCGAATCGGGTTTCCATCAGTGTTTCTCCTCACCGGCAGCCTGGCCCGTGCCGCAATAGATATCGTGGAGCACGTGAATAACCCGATCTGCCGGCCCGTCAGCCAGTGAATAATAAATTGTCTGCGACTCGCGTCGAGTTTCAACCAGGCCCTGCTGCCGGAGTCGGGCCAGCTGCTGGGAAAGTGCGGACTGGCTGAGCTGCACAACCTCGTTCAGGTCGCCAACCGAGCGCTCCCCGTCAGCCAGCAGGCACAGAATCATGAGTCGGTTCTCGTTGCCAAGCGCTTTCATCAGGCCCGCCGCGTCTGCGGCATGCTCTGACATCTGCTCAGCCGAAGAGGATATAAGCCGTTGATTGTCAATAGTTTTACCGTTTCTCATGGACCAATTCCCGGGCACGAAAGATCGCATAGCCATGTACTATAGACGATGCTAAATTAGAAGTCTATAATTTAGTCTTTACTAATGTAGCGAATTCACATATATTGCTTGCCGCGAGACACAGACCTGCCTGAGGAAGTGCCTACATGAAACACGCTGTTATCCATCTAGCAACCGAACGACCACGCACGGTGTATGCCGTCGTCGTGTTGCTCACTGTGATCCTGGGCGCGCTGATAACGCGCATACAGATCGACACCGATCCGGAAAACATGTTGCCGGTCGATCAGACAGACCGGGTGTTTCACAACCTGGTCGAGGAGCGATTCACTTATACGGATGCAATCGTCATAGGCGTCGTGAACGAGAACCATCCGAACGGTATCTACAATGTTGATTCGCTGACCGCGCTGCACAGTCTCAGCAAATCTATTCTCGCGCTCGACGGCGTGATTGCGCCAGATCTCGCATCGCTCTCGGAGGTCGACAATATCGACCAGGAAGGTCCCGGGACGATTCGATTCGAGTGGATGATGCGCGATGCGCCCGTTACCGAGCAGCAGGCCATGGATATCCGGCGCAAGGTTGAGCAATTACCGCTGTTGAAAGACTCACTGGTATCGGGTGACGGCAAAGCGGCCACGATCTACGTGCCCATAGCCAGCAAAGATCTGAGTTATCCGCTATCGCTCGAGATCCAGGCACTGATCCGGCAGCTCGACAGTGATGACGCGTATCACATCACGGGACTACCTGTCGCCGAAGACACATTCGGTCACGACATGTTTGTACAGATGGGTATTTCCGCGCCGCTGGCCGGACTGATGATATTTGCGCTGATGTTGTACTTCTTTCGCAGCCCGCAGCTCGTAATAGCGCCAATGCTGGTTGCGATGGCAACGGTCATTATCAGCATGGGTCTGCTGATTGGCATGGGCTTCACGGTCCACATCATGAGTTCGATGATTCCTATCTTTCTGATGCCAATTGCGGTCGTCGACTCCGTGCACATCATGTCGGAGTTCGCAGACGCCTATCGACCAGGCGCCGATGCGAAAATTGTCATCACGCGCGTTGTAGAACATCTTTTCACGCCGATGTTGTTCACGTCGCTGACTTCCGCCGTCGGCTTCCTGTCTTTGATGCTAACCCCCATTCCGCCCGTGCAGATATTCGGCGCGTTTGTCGCGTTCGGCATATTGCTCGCATTTGTCCTGACGATTCTTCTCATTCCCGCATACGTCATACGGATGAAGCCTGCAGCACTCGACAAGCTTTCCTCGCGCTCCAGCACACCGCACACCGATACACTGCTTGCCCGAACCCTGCGTCGCAGCGGCCGCTTCGCAATGCGGCGCGGCAAGCTGATTACGGGCATCGCCGTCCTGGCAATGGCCGTCAGCGTTGCCGGGATCTACCGCATTGAAATCAATGACAACCCGGTTCGATGGTTTAAAGCCAACCACCCGATCCGTGTCGCTGACGATGTACTCAACGAGCATTTCGCCGGCACCTACGATGCCTTCGTTGTACTGACGTACAACGAAGGCGATGCGATACCTGCTTTTAGCGCCGCCGCAATGCAATTGCTGAATCGCGTCGATGAAGGCTATGCCGCGGAGCTTCGTCAGCTCGTCGCCGCGCGCCCGGGTGACATCGGCGCCTGGTTCGGCGACATGATTACCGCTGTCGACGATGCGCTCTTCGATGCCGAAGACAGCGAAAGTATCGATGCGCTCGAACAGTTACTGGCGATGGCCGAAGAAGCCCAGGTCAAATCCAAGTACTTTCAACGCCCCGATATTCTGCAGCAAATCAGCGAAATCCAATCGGCGCTCACAGACTCCGGGCATGTTGGCAAATCCAACGCACTACCCGACGTCGTCAAAGTAGTGAACCGCGAGCTGCGCGGCGGCACGCCGTCCGACTACCGGATTCCGCCGACCGCCGCAGCCGTGGCGCAAACGCTGTTGCAGTATCAGTCATCGCACAGACCTCATGATCTGTGGCATATCGTGACTCCGGACTTCACCTCCACTGCGATCTGGCTGCAGCTCAAAAGCGGCGACAACCAGGACATGAGCCTAGCGATGGACTTTCTCGACGATTATCTGGCGGAGAACCCGTTGCCCGCTGAGGTCGAAATGCGTTGGGCGGGCAAGACTTTCATCAATGTTGTCTGGCAGGACGTCATGGTCACCGGCATGCTCAAGAGTTTGATGGGTGCCTTTGTTGTTGTGTTCTTCATGATGGCGTTTCTGTTTCGCAATCCACGCCTTGGCTTGTTGGCCATGGTACCTCTTTCGGTCACGATTCTTGGCGTTTACGGGATTATCGGCTGGATCGGCAAGGACTACGACATGCCGATCGCGGTCTTGTCGTCTCTCACGCTCGGTTTGTCCGTCGATTTCGCGATTCACTTTATCGAGCGAACCCGGGCATTGCTGAGAGACACCGGTTCCTTTGCGTCGGCGACTGAGCAGATCTTTGAGGAACCGGCGCGCGCCATCGCAAGAAACGCCATCGTGATTGCGATCGGATTTACGCCACTGTTTTTTGCCCCGCTCGTGCCGTACATCACGGTAGGCGCATTCATGGCAGCGATTATGGCGTTGTCAGGCATTACGACACTCATATTGCTACCGGCCCTGATGTCCTGGGCGGGTCCATGGTTATTCCCGGAAATGCGCGATTCGAGTGCCCGTTCACTCGCGCCCGCACAACCAGCGCAAGCCTGATGGCGAGGAGATGATTCGATGATTGCACGATTCTCGATAATGCTGACCGCACTGATCTTCACGACGGGTGCTGCCGCCGAAGTGCTGACCGACGCTGACGAGGTTATTGCTCGCGCCGATCTCGCGGCGTATTACGCTGGCGCCGACGGTCGGTCGGACGTCCGTATGATCATCAGCGATTCACAAGGCCGACAACAGCGCCGGCAGTTCACGGTACTGCGCCGTGACCTTGCGGATGCCGGCGATCAGCAGTTCCTGGTGGTTTTCAGCCAGCCCTCCGACGTGCGCAACACCGTGTTTCTGGTCGACAAACACATGGATCGTGACGACGACCGTTGGCTTTATTTGCCGGGCCTCGACCTGGTCAAACGCATTTCCGCGGGCGACAAGCGAACGAGTTTTGTCGGAGCGCACTATTTTTATGAAGACGTGTCAGGACGCCGCCCCTCGGACGATACCCATGAGTTCGTCGAGACGAACGACGATTTCTATGTGCTGAAGCACACGCCGATTGATCCACTGAGTGTCGAGTTCACGAGCTATGTCACGTGGATTGATCGCGAGACCTTCCTGCCCATGAAAATCGAGTACACAAACGCAGCCGGCGACTTATACCGGCGTGTCGAAGTGTCCGAGGTGGAGGACATTGACGGCCATCCCACGGTTACGAGCAGCCGCGTATCTGACCTTCTGACCGGCGGCAAGACGGATATGCAGTTCCGCTACATCAAGTACGATGTTGGCCTTCCGGAGACTGTGTTCACGGAACGTTCGTTGCGCAACCCGCCACACGACTGGCTGCAGCGGCCGGAAAGATAGCTACAGGCTGCAGCATGAAATTCTGGCCGCTGCTGTTGCTGCTTCCCGTTGCGCTGCACGCGCAGGACGACATGTGGGACGACGACGCCTGGGACGACGACGATCAGAAAACGGTCTGGAGCGGCTACCTGGAGGCTGCACTTGGAACTCGCTTTGATCATGACCCACTCATCGATGAGCGCAACACGCTCGAAGATCTGCGTTGGCGCGTCGAATCGGAATGGCAACGCGGCAGAGCCAGGATAGGATTCAAGGCGGATGCCGGCTACGACGGCATTGAAGATGACTGGGATGCCGATATCCGGGATCTGACCGTTGCCATGTCGTTTGGCGACAACGTCGATATCAAGCTCGGTCGTCAGGTGCAAACCTGGGGAACCGGCGATCTCGTTTTCTTGAATGACCTGTTTCCAAAAGACTTTGTCTCGTTCTTCGCCGGTCGTCATGACGAGTATCTCAAAGCACCCGGCAACGCCATTCGCGTGACGCGATTCTCGCCGTCGGTAAACGTCGATTTCGTCTGGACGCCGGTTTTCGAACCGGACGTCTATCTCACCGGCGAGCGCTTCTCGTTCTTTTCACCGCTCGCGGGCACCAATGTCGCTCCAGAACCGCCTCTGGCGGCCGACGATCCGGACAGATCCTTTGCAAACGGTGAGTTCGCGCTGCGCCTTTTTCGCACAATCGCGGGTCGCGAGTACGCGCTCTATGCCTACCATGGGTTCTTCAAACAGCCGACAGCGCTGACGCCGTCGCTGCAGGCGACGTTCGCACCCATGACGTCACTCGGTGCGAGTCTTCGCCGACCCGTTGGCCCCGGAGTATTCAACGCGGAGCTGTCGTACTACCTGTCGCGCGATGACCGCTCGGGAAACGACCCATTGTTGCCGAATGGCCAGCTGCGTTTTCTCGCGGGCTACGAGTGGGAAGCCAAACCCAACTTTGCTGTGGCATTTCAGTATTACCTCGAATCGACGCTCGACCACGATGAGCTCATCGACAATTCACCCAACCCTCAGTTCGAACCCGACGAGCACCGCCATCTGCTGACAAATCGACTGACCTACCGGGCTGGCCGGGACAAGCACACCTGGTCGCTATTTACTTTCTACTCACCCAGCGACAGCGATTTCTACTTGCGGCCGGTTTACAGCTATCGGCACAGTGATCAATGGTCAGTGACAGCGGGCGCCAATCTGTTCGGCGGCGACAATGATCATACGTTTTTCAAACAGCTCGCAGATGCCAGCAACGCCTACCTGCGCATCCGCTATCAATACTAGAATCGCACTGCGCGGCTGATCCGGACGTTATACTGCCCTGCATGAAGCAGGCGGGACACAATGCTCGGTAAGCTGAAGGACTACACCTGGCTCTGGATGCTGGCACTCTGTCTGCTCGTCGCCTGGTACGGCGTTCGCCTGGAGCCGACCAGCGTCGAACAGCAGGGACATTACAACTTCATGTCGCTCGTTCCCGCGCTCTCGACGCTGGCGATCTGCTTCGTTACCCGCAATGTCATTCTGGCGCTCTTCATGGGTATCGTGCTCGGCGGTCTCGTCACCACGCAATACAACATCATTCAGGTGTTTCTGATACCGAGCATTGGTTCTGAACGCTATGCACAGATTCTGCTCGTGTATTTGTGGGCCCTCGGTGGTCTGCTAGGTATGTGGAACCGTAATGGTGGTGCCTGGCATTTTGCACAGTACGTTTCCGATAACTTCGTCAAGACACGGCGCTCGGCGATGTTCTTTGCCTGGCTCATGGGCGTTATCTTTCATCAGGGCGGCACGATCAGCACGATCCTTACCGGCACAACGGTCAGGCCGGTCGCCGACCGGGAGAATGTTGCGCACGAAGAGCTTGCGTATATCGTCGATTCGACCGCGTCGCCGGTCGCAACGATCATTCCGTTCAATGTCTGGCCGGTCTATGTCGCCGGTCTGATCGCCATACCGTCGATGAGTCAGTTCATCCCCAACCAGGAGGCGGCTATCGATTGGTTCTTGAAAGCCATTCCATTCAACTTTTATGGCTGGCTCGCTGTTTTGTTCACCCTGTTATTCGCTCTGGGCAAATTGCCGTTCGTTGGAAAAACCATGCGCGCAGCGCAGATACGCGCGATGGAAACCGGCGAGCTCGACGCGCCCGGCGCTGAGCCGATCGTCTCGAGGGAACTCGCAACACTGAATGTCGCGGACGGCTACAGGCCATCGCTCGCCGACTTCTTTGTGCCGATCGGTGTGTTGATGAGTTTCGCAATTATCCCCTGGCTAGTGACGGGGTCGCCGATGATCTTCGAGGCGTTCGGTCTTGCCTTGGTCAGCAGCATTGCATTGTCGATCATGCGCGGCATGAGTGTCAGCGACGCATTCGAAGGCTTCGTCGACGGCATCAAGGGCGTGACCATCGGTGCGATCATCCTCGGTCTCGCCGTCACGCTCGCTGAGGTCTCGGACACGCTCGGCGCCTCTTCTTACGTCATCGACGTTACCGCCGGAGTCCTGACAGCGGTCCCGTTCGTGCTGCCCGGTATCCTGATGATCACCTGCATGGTCGTCTCGTTCTCGGTGGGATCGTCATGGGGAACCTATGCCGTGGTATTCCCTATTGCCCTGCCGCTGGCCTACGCAATATCGCCTGACCCGCTGTTCGTCACGCTGGCCTTCGGCGCGATCATGGGCGGTGCGGTCTTCGGTGATCAGTGTTCCCCGATATCGGATACGACCATCCTGTCGTCACTCGCCTGCGGCTCGGACCTGATGGATCATGTCGTTACGCAACTGCCAATCGCGATGGCTGCCGCCGGAATCTCCATCCTTGTCTATACGGCGACTGCATTGGCGTTGACCATGTAATATAATCGCCCGCCACCGCCTGGTCTTTCGGGCAGACAAATACGGCAAACTCCGGAGCAATAACTTGAGTCGGGACCAGAAATTTTTCGATATGTACTCCCTCGTGATCGGCATACTTGCCGCTTTCGCGCTCGCGATCCTCGTGCTCGCCATGAAGATGTCCGATCTCACCCAAGGGGTGTACACGCGGGACGCCCAGGAGTACCAGGCGGCGGTCGAGGAGCGAATTCGGCCGATTGGGCAGGTGTACCTGCCAGGGGAAGAACAACATGCTTCGGCACCAACTGTCGAGAAAGCCGTTGAACCCGCTCCCGTCGCGGCGGCGTTGTCCGGACCACAGGTCTACAACTCAGCATGCCTCGCATGCCACGGCGCCGGCATCGCCGGTGCGCCGATCCTCGGCGATGTCGAAGCCTGGGCACCGCGCATTGCCCAGGGTGTCGCCGTTCTCGAAGATCACGCCATCAATGGTTACACCGGCGCTGTCGGTTTCATGCCCGCGAAAGGCGGCCGCGTCGACTTGTCCGACGAGGAAGTCGCAGCCGCGGTTGCGTACATGATCGGCGAGGCCGACTAAGCAGGACAGTGCGGCATCAGGGCGCCTGCCGCTGCGATTACTGCAGACGCCGCTTGTCCATCTGCCGCAGCGACACAGCTTCCGCAATATGCGTGGCGGCTATATCTTTCTGCGCCGCAAGATCCGCGATCGTGCGCGCGACCCGCAGCACGCGCTGGTAGGCGCGAGCCGATAGCCTGAATTTCGCGGTCGCCTGCTCCAGCAACTGCAACACCTCGCCCGAGATCTTGCAGACATCGTTGAGCGTCTCACCCTCCAGTTGCGCGTTGCACACTCCACTGCGCCGTAGCTGAATGTTGCGCGCCGCGCCGACTCTTGCGGCGACCGCGCTACTTGACTCTCCTGGCGGCGCATCATGGCGCAACGCTTCCTTCGCGGGTCGCATGACCTCGACGTGCAGATCGATCCGGTCGAGCAGCGGCCCGGAGATTTTGCTGCGGTAGGTCGCAACGCGCTCGGCGCTACAGCAGCAATCGCCTGCCAGTTCACCGAGAAATCCGCACGGGCAGGGATTCATCGCGGCAATCAACTGGAAGTTCGCCGGAAAGTCCATTTGCACACCCGCACGTGCGATCGTAATGACGCCCGCCTCGAGCGGCTCGCGCAGAACTTCGAGTACGTTGCGATTGAATTCCGGCAACTCATCGAGGAATAACACGCCGTTGTGTGCTCGGGATATTTCGCCCGGCTGCGGGCCGGGGCCGCCGCCAACAAGCGCCGCCGGCGACGCCGTGTGGTGCGGGGAGCGGAATGGCCGTTGCCGCCAGCGGGCAAGATCGAGCGGACGACCAAGTACCGAGTCGATCGCCGCGGTTTCCAGCGCCTCTGCTTCTGTCAACGCGGGCAATATGCCGGCCAGGCGCTTGGCCAACATACTCTTGCCCGTACCCGGTGGGCCGATGTACAGCAGGTTATGCCCGCCAGCCGCCGCGATTTCGAGTGCACGTTTGGCCTGCGTCTGGCCCTTGACATCGGCAAGGTCCGGCGCCCCATGGCCGGCGAGCTCCGGCCGGACAGACTCGGCCATTTCGATGCCTTGTGTCCCGTTGAGGTGCGCCGTCACTTCCAGCAAGCTCGTGGCGGCCCGAACTGCGGTTTTCGCGAGCACAGCTTCGTTCGCGTTCAACAGCGGCACGATCATGCTGTGCCCTGCGGCATGTGCTTTCAGGGCCGCGGGCAGGATGGCGGGCACCCGTCGCAGATCCCCGTTGAGAGCCAGCTCGCCGTAAAACTCGACGCCGTCGACAGCCTCGAGTGGCAGCTGTTTGCTCGCTGCCAGAATGCCCAGCGCAATCGCGAGATCGAATCGCCCACCCGACTTGCGCATGTCCGCCGGGCCCAGGCTGACCGTTATGCGTTCCTGAGGAAACCTGAAGTCGGAACAAATCAGCGCGCTGCGGACCCGGTCCTTGCTCTCCCGAACCGCCTTCTCTGCCATACCAACAACGGAAAAAGACGGCAAACCGCCCGACAGGAACACTTCGATCGTGACCGGCGGCGCATCCGTTCCGAGTTGCGCCCGGCTTTGCAGGATTGCGAGACTCACGCGGCCCTCCCTGGCCTGTAAACCGTTGGGGTCAGCTCTGTTCGAACTCCGCCAGGCGCTTTTCCAGTGCCTCCAGTTTCTCCCGGGTTCGAGCGAGCACCGCTTCCTGCACCTCGAATTCCTCGCGTGTCACGAGATCGAGTTTGCCCAGCCCGGACTTGAGTACGGATCGAAAGCTCCCTTCCAGTTCCTCGCGCATTGCGCGCAGCCCTTCGGGAACCGCCTCCGCGAGTTTGCTCGCGAGATCTTCTATTGAATTATTACTCATGGCTGTTTGATACCGCAGCGCGATCCAAAACACCAGCAGCATAAGCGGTGTTTGCGTCCGGTTTTGCCAGCGCGCTCACCAATTTGGTGCAGTCACGGGATTCCCCGCTCCAAGGCGGAGCGGCCACACGAATCGAAAACTTGTAAGTACTTGTTATCCATTACTTTTCCTAACTTGGCACGAAAGCTGCTGTTAGGAGGCTGACTTTGGTTCATTAATTTATCGGGAGCAACAACACATGAAGATCTTGCACAAAGCCAGCTTATTGGCTGTTTTGTTATCACTGAGCGGCATCGCGCAGGCCGAATGGTCCACAAACCTGGGTTACGCGAGCGAGTACCACTACCGCGGCATCTTTCAGGACGAGTCGTCTGCCAGCGGCGGCGTCGACTTCGAATCCAGCGGTTTTTACGCTGGCACCTGGGTGGCGGATGTGGGGATCGGGCTGGAGTACGACGTGTACTTTGGGTATGGCGCCGACGTGGGCGAGGTCAGCCTCAGCATCGGTTATACCGGCTACTTCTACACCGATGACGATTTCGACAATACGTATCAGGAAATCAACCTGGGTGCCGGTCTTGGCATCTTCTCGCTGGATGTCGCCGTCGGCGAGTACGACGACCCGGCCGGCACCGCTGACTATACCTACTACTCGCTGACCGCTGAGAAGAACGGTTTCTACGGCAAGTTTGGCGGTTTTTCGCAGGATTTTGAAGGTGAGTACTTCGAGGCCGGTTACGGCACGACCTTGAGCGACATCGATCTTGGTGTAGCAGTGATTCTTGCCAACAAGGACCTCGTCGGTTTTCAAAACGGCGGCAAAGCCAACGAATCCATCGTGTTCACGATCGGTAAGGGATTCGACCTTCAATAACTTAACCGGGGCGGCCATGCCGCCCCAGTTTTTCACCTGGAGAGGGACTGAAATGAAAATGATCACCGCGATCATCAAGCCATTCAAGCTGGATGATGTCCGTCAGGCAGTTGCTGACGTCGGCATCCAGGGAATAACGGTCACCGAGGTCAAGGGCTTCGGCCGTCAGCGAGGGCACACAGAGCTCTATCGCGGCGCCGAGTACGTCGTTGATTTCCTGCCCAAGGCAAAAATCGAACTGGCCGTTGACGACGCCGTCGCCGATCAGGTCGTCGAGGCAATCGCCAATACAGCACGCACGGGGAAAATCGGCGACGGGAAGATCTTCGTCTCCGAGATTTCTGAAGCCATTCGCATTCGCACCGGTGAGACCGGTAGCGAAGCCGTCTAATTGCACGAATAAGCGGAGGAAATCACGTGGAAGATTTGACAACACTATCCGGACAGGTTACTGAACTGGCCTACGCTCTGGACACCTTTTATTTCCTGGTCATGGGCGCGCTGGTCATGTGGATGGCTGCCGGCTTTACGATGCTGGAATCTGGTCTCGTTCGTGCGAAAAACACGGCCGAGATTCTCACCAAGAACGTCGGCTTGTATTCAATCGCCTGCATCATGTACATGGTCTGCGGTTACTCGATCATGTATCCGGGCGAATTTGAGGGCGGCGTATTTCAGAGTCTTTCGACGCTCGGCAGCGGGCTGCTTGGTAGCAGCGACAACGCAGCGGCCGACGTCATCGCCGGCGATGCGTACTACTCGAACCTGTCCGACTTCTTCTTTCAGGTCGTGTTTGTCGCAACCGCGATGTCGATCGTCTCGGGTGCCGTCGCAGAGCGCATGAAGCTCTGGGCTTTCTTCGTATTTGCAGTCATCCTCACCGGCTTTATCTATCCGGTACAGGGTTTCTGGAAATGGGGTGGCGGCTTCCTCCAGGAGATGGGCTTTCTCGACTTCGCCGGCTCGGGCGTCGTGCATCTCTGCGGCGCCGCCGCAGCGCTCGCGGGCGTATTGCTGCTCGGTGCTCGCAAGGGCAAGTACGGCGAGAAAGGTCAGATCAACGCGATTCCGGGTTGCAACCTGCCACTCGCAACACTTGGCACCCTGATTCTCTGGCTCGGCTGGTTCGGCTTTAATGGCGGGTCGGAACTCAAAGTGTCAGATGTCGGTGAGGCGAATTCTGTCGCACTCGTGTTCGTCAACACCAACATGGCGGCGGCCGGCGGGCTTGTATTTGCGCTGCTGCTGTCACGTCTGTGGTTCGGTAAAGCGGATTTGACGATGGCCCTGAACGGCGCACTTGCCGGACTTGTTGCGATCACGGCTGAACCGCTGACGCCGACACCGTTGGCTGCAACGCTGATCGGCGCGGTCGGCGGCCTTATCGTGGTCGGCTCCATCGTGACTCTCGACAAGCTCAAGATCGACGATCCGGTTGGTGCCATCTCGGTACACGGCGTCGTTGGCATGTGGGGGCTCCTGGCCGTCTCATTCACCAACAACAGCGGCAGTTTCTGGGGCCAACTTGGTACTCAGGTCATTGGCCTGATTTCGATCTTTGCCTGGGTCTTCATCACGAGTTTCATCGTCTGGTACGTGATCAAACTCACCGTGGGTATTCGGGTCTCGGAAGAGGAAGAATACGAAGGCATCGATATCTCGGAGTGCGGCCTCGAGGCCTATCCGGAGTTCACTTCGGCCGAGTGATGGCTCGGCCGCCGGCTCGCGGATTTTCCATAAAGTGGAATCCGCGGGCTTGGCTGGAAGCCGAACTGGCCAGAAATCCCCCCAAAAGCAAGACCTTAGCGGGCCTCACGGCCCGCTTTTTTTTGCCCGCGTCATAGTGCTTCGCGACACAATATTCGCTGTGACTGCGATCACACCAAACTGCCGCTACACGTGGTTTAATGCGTTATTGTTCAATGCCTTCGGGAAGATTTCGATGAAACGCTACTCGCTTCTAATCACTGTTGCTGCAGCGCTCGCGACTGGCGGTACGGCTGTTGCGAGCGAAATCTACAAGTGGATCGACGGCGACGGAAACGTGCATTACGAGGATCGTCCAACCGCCAATGCCGCCGTTGAAAGGCTGGACGTCGTGTCGCGCAATACGGACAACTCCGCCGTGCAGGCCCGTGTCTCGGCAAGCCGCGAGGCTCGTGCCGCGAGAAAACAGGTTGCCGCCGAGGCACCCGCCGGGATGAGCAAGGAAGAGTTGCGCGCCGAGCAGGAGAAGCGCGAGCAACAGTGCCAGACATACCGCGATCGACTTGAATCCTTCCTGCGTTCGCAGCGGCTCTATCGTGAAGACGAGGCCGGTGAGCGTCAGTATCTCGAAGAAGCCGAAGTCATGGCCGCCCGGACGCGGGTCGAAGGACAAATCAAGGAATATTGCGGCTCGTAGAACCGCGCCTGCCTTGAGCACTGTACAATTCGCTCTCCAGTCCGATGGAGCGCCAGGCTTGACCGCAGCATCCGATTCCGGGAACAACACGTCACAGGCATATCTGCCTGATTTCTGCGCTGCCAGCACGGTTTTCATCGTTGTCCTGATCGCTCAACTTATCGCGTTTCTGCTGACGATTGCGGCTTACGACACGCCGGGCATGTTCCTGATCGAGCTGTCCAAGAACTCTCTGTTTATTCTGTGGCTGGCATTGTTGAGCAGCGTCATCATGTGCCTCTTCAGAGACAAGCTCGAAAGCGCCGGCAAGACGCGTGCGTTCCTCATCAGTTTTGTGGTGCTGCTCGTGCTGTGTGCGGCACTCGCGGAGATTGCCTACCAGGTGACCCGAATATTCGGCGAATCACTCATTATCGAGGACTCTCATTCACAGTTCCTGCTGCGCACGATCGCCATCAGTTCGATCGTCATCGCGCTGGCCATGCGATATCTCTATATCTCCAGCGAATGGCGCCGCAGCATCGTTCTCGAGGCGCAGGCTCGCATCAGCGCATTGCAGGCGCTGATCCGGCCTCACTTTCTCTTCAATAGCATGAACACGATCGCATCGCTGACGCGCACGGATCCGCGCCAGGCGGAGGAAGCTGTCGAGGATCTGTCCGACCTGTTGCGCGCCAACCTCGGCGGCTCGGGCGATCGGACGACACTCAAGGCCGAGCTCGAGGTCGCGGCCATCTATCAGCGCATTGAGAAACTGCGCCTGGGCGATCGCCTCAACGTACGCTGGGACATCGCCGACTTGCCTATGCGCGCGCTGATACCAAGCCTGACCATACAGCCGCTGCTTGAAAACGCGATCTATCATGGCATTGAATTGTTGCCAGACGGCGGTGACGTCGTCGTCGTCGGCAAGCGCGACGACCGTTTTCTCGAGATTACGATCTCCAACCCGATTGCGGTGGGGGAAAAACGCGCCAAAGGCGGCAACCAGATGGCGCTGGCCAATATCCGGCAGCGCTTCGAACTCGCCTACGGCAATCGCGCCACGGTGGATGTCGAGTCAGGCGACTCTGCCTATGCTGTGAAATTGCGATTCCCGCACGATGAGAACAGCGCGTGAAAATTCTGATCGTCGATGACGAAAAACCCGCCCGTGACCGTTTACACCAGCTTGTCGACGACTTCGGCAATTACGTGGTGATCGGTGAAGCCGCAAATGGCGAGGAAGCAATCGCTATGGCCGCAAACCTGGCTCCCGATATCGTGTTACTCGATATTCGCATGCCGGGAATGGACGGCATCGAGGCTGCGCATCACATGAATGCGATGCACAAGCCGCCGGCCGTGGTTTTCACCACGGCTTACGACGAATATGCGATCGACGCCTTTGACGCCCGCGCGATCGGTTATGTGCTCAAACCGGTGCGCCGCGAGCGCCTCGAGCGAGCACTGCAACATGCGTCGCAATTGACCGGTAACATGCTCAGGGAGCTGACCGCGCAACCCGGCATCGAAAGCCGCCGTAATCATGTTTGCGCGCTCGCGCACGGTGAACTCCACCTTATTCCCATTGGCGATGTCGACTTTTTTACCGCGGACCAGAAATACGTTTGTGTTTACCATGCCAACGGAAAACACCTCATTGACGATTCATTGAAGTCGCTCGAACAGGAATTCGCCGCAAACTTCGTGCGCATCCACCGCAGTGCACTTGTCGCAGTCGATCGCATCGACAGGCTCGAGAAAACGGCTGATGGCAAGACACGGATCGTGTTGCGTGATGGCGCGAGTGGTGATCTCCCAGTGAGTCGTCGTCACCTGGCTACGGTTCGCCGTCGCCTCAAAGGAGGGTAATCGCCCTTGGATATTCGTATCGCAACGCGCAAGAGCGCGCTCGCACTCTGGCAGGCAGAGCATGTCGCGGCAGCACTCGGTGCCCTGCCCGAGGTCGACTCGGTCGACCTCGTTCCGATGTCAACGCGCGGCGACGAGATCCTCGACAAGAGCCTGCAAAAAATCGGCGGAAAGGGCCTGTTCATCAAGGAGCTGGAGGTTGCGATGCAGGACGGCATAGCGGATATCGCCGTGCACTCCATGAAGGATGTGCCCGCCGATATGCCCGCAGGTTTTTGTATCGCCGCTGTTTTGCAACGCGCCAATCATGCTGACGCGCTCGTCGGGCGCAACGGCCGTGACTTCAACGAGCTGCCGCAGGGCGCGCGCATCGGCAGCTCCAGCCTGCGCCGCCAGGCGCAGCTCAAACTGATGCGCCCGGACCTCAGGATCGAGCCGTTGCGCGGCAACGTCAACACCCGCCTTGCAAAACTCGATGGTGGCGATTTTGACGCGATCATTCTTGCCGCGGCGGGACTCGAGCGTCTCGGGCTGCAGCATTACATCAGTCAGCAATTCACACCCGAAGAGATGTTGCCCGCCGCAGCACAGGGCGTCATTGGCATCGAGTGCCTCGAATCAAACAGCACGCTGCGGTCTGTTCTGCGGAAACTCGATCACGCGCCTACCGTGCAGACAACTGCTGCGGAGCGCGCTATTGCAAAGACCTTGCAGGCCAATTGCCAGTCCCCGGTTGCGACACACGCGGTCATCGATGACGCAGCGATCACCATTACGGCCCTCGTCGCCATGCCCGATGGCAGTCGCTCGATCCGGGATGTCGTACAGGGCGCGGCACATGACGCCGAACAGCTCGGCATAGAACTCGCGAAGCGCCTGCTGCAAAGCGGCGCGGGCGAATTGCTCGCCGCCGTGGGTGCTGCCAATGACTGAAAACGAACTCGCCGGCGTCGGCGTGCTCGTTACCCGTCCGGCACATCAGGCGAGCGACCTCGTCGAAGCGATAAGGGCCTGCGGCGGGGGCGTGGTCGCATTCCCGGTTTTGCACATCGTGCCGCGGGACAGTCGTTCTATCGACGCCGAGGTGGACAAATTGCACGACCCCGACATCGTGATATTCGTCAGCCCCAACGCCGTCAGGCATGGTCTGGCCTACGCCGGTACCGGGCAGCTTGCGGTCATTGGCCCGGCCACTGCGCGTGCGATCGAGGCTGCCGGTCGCAGCGTGGACATTTCCCCCTCGGCCGGCTTCGACAGCGAGCATTTGCTGGCCAGGGCCGAGCTGCAGGAAGTCAGCGGCCGCTGTGTACGAATCATCCGTGGCGATGCGGGCCGCGAGCTGCTCGCTGACACGCTCCGCGACAGAGGCGCGACCGTCGAATACCTGCCGGTTTACAGCCGAGAGCCACCCGATTACTCGCCGTCAGAGCTGGACGATCTCGAGCGAAAATGGCGTGCGGGCAAAGTCAATGTGGTTACCGTCATGAGCGTCGAGTCACTTCTGAACCTTGTAGCGGTGTTGCCCGAATGGTGCGCAGCCAGGCTGCGAGATACCCCACTGGTTACGCCGGCCACTCGTGTGATAAAAGAAGCGCTGGAACGATTCCCCGGCATCCCGACGACGCTCGCACGAGGACCGCAGGCAAGCGACATGGTCAACGCGATCATCGCGTGCACAAAGAACCCACCCGGATAAGCACTGATGAGCAAGAAAGACAACGTTAAAGACACGCCGCCAGTTGAAGAGCAAGCGGTTGCCGAGCAAGCTGCCGAGGTCGAGGAGCTGATCGTGGAGGATGCCGTGGAGGATCCCGTGGAGGAACCCGTCGTCGAACCGGCTCCGGAGACCGAGGCCGTCGCGCAGCCAGAAGCAGCATCGGTCACTTCACAGACCAGGGGCTCGGGTGGCATTGCCTGGCTGGGCCTCTTCCTGTCGTTCGTCGCGCTCGCAGCGGCCGGCTATGTAATGGTTCAGGACTGGCGTGCAGAGCGGAGCGCGAAGCAAAGTGCGATCTCGCTGGACGAACTCCGTGATCGCCTCGCGTCGTCGAATGAAACGCTGTCAAACCTCGATCGCGACCTCGCTCGGCTTGCAGAGGCCGACGCACAAACCGCCACGGACCTCGGGCTTTTGCAAACAGACATTGACGGGCGCATGCAGATGCTCGATTCGTTGCCGCCGCGTATTGCCAACCTCGAAAACTCGCTGGCGACATTGCAGGGCGTTTCTGTCGGAGCGCGCAACACCTGGCTGATTGCCGAGGCCGAGTACTACATGCAAATCGCAAATGCCCAGCTGCAGCTCGCTGGCAATCCACAGCTGGCCGCTCTCGCACTTGGCATGGCGGATGAGCGTCTCGTGCAGCTCGCAGACCCTGCGCTGACTGATGTGCGCCGGGCTTTGTCCGACGAACTCGCCGCACTCGAGCTAATGGAAAAGCCGGATATCGAAGGCGTCACGCTAACCCTTGCCAGTCTGGCCAGGGTTGTCGACGCGTTACCGTTAAAGAAAATTGTCAGGGCCACAAAGGACGACGACGCTGAGATCGATGCCGGCCTGAGCGGCGTCGATCGCGCCTGGGCTTCCGTAAAAGGAGCGGTTTCCGGGCTGGTTCGGGTCAGCGGCCCCGACGAATCGGCAATTCCGTTGCTGACACCCGATGCTGTCTACTTCTTGCGCACAAACCTGACCCTGCAGCTGCAGGCAGCACGTCTGGCGCTGCTCCGCGGGGAACAGGCCGTGTTCCAACAAAGCCTCGACGATGCGTCGGCATGGCTGCAGCTGTATTTCGATGCAGACAGCACTCAGGTCAACGGTGCGTTGCAGACGATCGCTGAGATTCGCGATGGCATGTTCGATGTCACAACGCCCGACATCTCGGAATCGCTGCGGCTTCTGCGGCAATTCAAGGCCCTCGGCGAGCCGGCGCAATGAAATTCGGCGCCATTGTCGTTGCGGCTCTGATTCTGAGCGCCATCGCGGCGCATTTTCTACTCGGCGATCCGGGCTATGTGGCGATCAACGTCCGCGGCTACCTGATTGAAATGTCGGTGCCGGTGCTGGTCGGATTGGCGGTCCTGCTCGTCGTGACGGTCTGGCTCTTGCGACGTCTCATTCAGGCGCCGCGCCGACTCGGCGAGGCAGCCGGCCGTTATCGCGCCGGCAGGGCCGGCCTGAAGCTGACTCGCGGCATGATCGAGGTCGCCGAGGGCAATTTCGCACGTGGTGAGAAACTGCTTGCCCGGGCCGCGAGCACCAGCGACACGCCGCTGTTCAACTACCTGCAGGCGGCGCGAGCAGCACACCTGCAAGGCAACGACACACGTCGCGACGAATGGCTCAAGCTGGCGTACGAACATACGCCGGAGGCGGCTAACGCCGTGCTGCTGACCCAGGCAGAATTTCAACTCGACCGCGAGCAGTACGAACAGGCCCTGGCGACGCTGCGCCGGCTCGAGGAAAACTCGCGAGATCACAGTCATGCGCTGGCATTGTTAGGTCGTCTGTATTTCAGGTTGCAGGATTGGACACAACTGGCCGACATTCTGCCCCGACTGCAGAAACAAGGCCGCGTAAAGCAGGAAACACTCGACGCGTGGACGGTTCGGGTGCACCGCGAGAAATTCGAACGTGCCGCTGACGGCGAGGCGGTGATCGCCGAGTGGAAGAACACCGCAAAGCGCCTGCGTGCCAATACGACCCTGCTCGACGCGTATTACATGAACCTGATGCGCACGGGGATGCACGACAAGGCCGAAAAAGACCTCGCTACCGCACTGAAATCCGAGTGGCGTCCCTCGCTGGTGCGCCTGTTCGGCCTCGTCGAGGGACCGGACCCGAGCAAACAACTGAAACGCGCCGAAGGCTGGCTCGCGAAACATGGCGAGGACCCGGATCTGCTGCTTGCGGCGGCCAGACTTTGCCTGCGCAACGAGCTCTGGGGCAAAGCCCGAAGTTATCTCGAAACTGTGATCAGCCTGCGAGCGACGCCGGAGGCGTACCAGGAATACGGTCGATTGCTCACGCAACTCGGCGAGACGGACGCTGCCGCCGATGCCTACCGCGAGGGGCTCGGCATGGTGGCAGAGGGCCCGTTACCGGCAATTCCGCACCTCCAGCCGGACAAGGTGTGACCGGGGCAACGATCGCCGACGGTACGGTGTTGGTCGTTGGCGCGGGCTACGTCGGGCAGCGATTTCTCGCCCGGCAGCCGGAAGGCTCCAGCATCGGTCTCAGCCGCTCTGCAATTCCATCGTCACGACAAATCGAGATTTTCAATCTCGATATTGGCGGCGAATTGCCTCTGACCCTGCCGCGCCGGTACAGCGTTTTGTACACCGTTCCACCGGCACGCGCCTCAATGTCCGATGTTCGGCTCGAGCGGCTGCTTGCGGTATTGCAGCCCGTCCCGCAACGATTCGTCTATATCAGCACGACCGGCGTTTACGGCAATCGCGGCGGTGCGTCGGTGGACGAAACGTCGCCCCTGAATCCTGAGACGGATCGCGCCAGAAAACGTATTGCTGCGGAGAACCTGCTGCATTCCTGGGGCTCACAGACGGGCTGCGAGGTCGTGATTCTCCGGGTCCCTGGAATCTACGGTCCCGGTCGGCTCGGTGTCGAGCGCCTGCACGAGGGTGCTCCGGTCATAGCAGAACACGACGCGAGCCCCGGCAATCGCATTCATGTCGACGATCTCGTAACTTGTTGCGCCGCGGCACTGACGAGCACAACGCCGCCCGGCGTCTACAACGTCGGCGACGGCGACCATCGAACATCGACGTGGTTCACCAATGAGGTCGCACGCCAGTCTGGTTTGCCGCTGCCGCAAACGATCACGATGCAGCAGGCCGAACGTGAATTCTCGCCAATGCGACTGTCGTTCCTCGCAGAATCTCGGCGGGTCGAGACGACCAGGATGCGTGATGTGCTTGGCGTATCGCCGCGTTACGCGAATGCCGAGGACGGTATTCGCGCGAGCCTGGCCGATTCCGAGCCCTAGCATCGGCGGCGGCCGCCGCCGGGAGTTTACGGCTTGCTGCGAGCGCTACGCAGCCACGCTGTCAGCGGCTCCCACTCGTCCCAGTCCGGCCATGCAAGATATTCGGGCAACTCGAAGATGCCGAGACCGCGCGTATACGCCCGCACGTAATTTTGCGCCTCGCGCAATGCGGCGATATAAGGCACCCGCGCTTTTGTCAGGTATTCGTCGAGATCGTCGTAAATCAAGGTGTTTTCCCGTACACGATTCGCCAGTGCACCGATCTTCACCTGCTTGCGCTGCACTTTGCCGACACCCTGCAGCTCTTTGAGAAACGTCGATGTGGCCTGCATATCGATCGTCGACGGCAGAACCGGGATGACCAGGGTCTCGGCATGCTTCACGAGATCCGTCAACTCCTTGCCATGTGACCGCGCCGGCGCGTCGCTGACGACAATGTCGCAACTGCGTGGCACGTGGCGCAAACCACCGTCAAAGGCTGCCACACCGGCAATCGCTGGCCGGTTTTCAGGCCGCCTGTCGAGCCAGTCCAGGCTCGAGCGTTGCGGATCGTAGTCAGCAAGGGCGACGGTAGCGCCTTCGTTGGCAAAATAAGAAGCAATGTTGGTGGCGAGCGTGCTTTTTCCGCAGCCACCCTTGGCGTTTAATACCATTATGTGCCGCATGACCTCTCCTCAAGGGCGATGTTTTTCGAGTTTTATGTAAACTACAGCCGCCGAGATCAAATGTCCATTGCGTTGCTTTGTTGACAAGTGAAGACGTTATAGTCGATCGATCAGCTACAGCAGGAACGAAAATTTCTCTCATGCAGTTTGCATATTTGAAGATGCAAGGCGCCGGCAATCGGATTGTCGTCGTCGACCAGCGCCGGAAAAAGCAGGCACCGCCGTCGCGGGCCGAGTTGCGGAAACTCGGCGACGAGCGGTCGGGCCCGGGATTCGATCAGCTAATGTGGGTGGGTCCGGCCGTCGCCGCGTCAGCCGCCGCAAGTTACCGGGTCTTCAACGCCGACGGTTCCGAAGTCGAACAGTGCGGCAATGGCGTGCGCTGCGTTGCGTGGATGCTCGCGCAGGAGCGCGGCTCAGGTCGGACGTTTGTGCTCGAAAGCCCGGCCGGGTTGATCGAGGCAACCGTACTCGATGACGCGCGTGTCACAGTCAATATGGGACCGCCCGAATTTGCGCCAGCACGGATTCCGTTCCTTGCTGAAACTCAGGCAGATCGTTACACGCTCGACGTTCTGGGCCGATCGCTCGATGTGTCTGTCCTGTCCATGGGCAATCCGCATTGCGTACTCGAGGTTGCCGACGTCGCCACGGCAGATGTTGCTGTTCTGGGCGCCGCGATCGAACGGCATGAGCGCTTTCCTGCCGCGGCCAACGTTGGCTTTCGACATATTCGTGACCGAACCAGCATTGACCTGCGCGTGCACGAGCGTGGCGTCGGCGAGACGCTCGCCTGCGGAACCGGCGCCTGCGCCGCCGTCGTTGCAGGCCGGCAGCTCGATCGCCTGGATACTGAAGTTGCCGTGCATCTGCCGGGAGGACGACTCGTGGTAAGCTGGCGCGGCGACACCGACCCTGTATGGCTCACCGGCGATGCCGAATTGATTAGTGAAGGAACAGTTGATCTATGAGCACACAACGTAAGCCGGAATTCATCGATGAGCCCGTATCGGAACGAGCCGTACAGGATTATCTCGAAGCCCATCCGGACTTTTTTGAACGCCACAGCACGCTGCTCAGCCATCTTGAACTGCCGCATGGCACCGGCGGCACCGTGTCCCTCGTTGAACGTCAGGTGTCGATGCTGCGGCAAAAAGAGCTCAAGCTGGAGCGTCAGCTCAAAGAGCTGATCGAGGTAGCCCGAGCCAATGATCTGCTTTCCGCCAAGATTCACCGGCTCGCTTTGCAGCTGCTCGCCGCGCGCGACCTGCAGGGCTGCGTGGTCTGCGTCGAAGAGGCGATGCGCAGCGGCTTTGGCGCCGATCAGTCGGTCCTTGTGCTATTTGGCGACTCGGCGATGTTCGACGACATCGACGCTGGACGATTCTTTCGTGTCGTCGAACGCGACGACGCGCAACTCGGTCCGTTCAACACGTTCCTGAAAGGCAAAAGGCCGCGATGTGGCCAGGCGCGCGACTCGCAGCAAGAATTCCTGTTTCACGGGGATGCTGCCGAGATTGGCTCAATGGCGCTTGTCCCGCTTGGGCACAAGGCGCAAATCGGCTTTCTTGCGATTGGCAGCGCCGATGCCGACCGTTTTCACCCCGGCATGAGCATCGATTTTCTGGCGCGCGTCGGCGACCTGATCGCGGGAGCGCTGCAGCGTTATTGAGGCGGGTTGAGCATAGCGGGAGTCGGTTCGGTGGACGACGCTGAAAAAGCCTGGATCGACAAGTTCATTCGGCACCTCGGATACGAGCGCCGGCTGGCTGATCTGACGTGCAAACACTATCGCCGTGACCTCGAGGCGCTGCTCGCTTTTTGCGACGAGAATCAACTCGAAAAGTGGGGCGACCTCGACAGCGAACATATCCGCGCCTACTCGGCCACCTGTTACCGTCGCGGTCTCTCATCTCGCAGCATTCAACGGCGTTTATCGGCCGCCCGCACATTCTTTCGCTACCTGCTTCGCGAGAAGCACGTCAGGACCAATCCGGTCGTCTCGGTATCCGCGCCAAAGTCGGGAAAGCGTCTGCCCGGCAATCTCGACGCCGACCGCATGGCCCGCTTGCTCGATATTCCGGGCGACACGCCCATTATCAATCGCGATCGAGCGATGCTCGAACTGCTGTACTCGTCGGGATTACGGTTGTCGGAACTCACCGACCTGGATTGCCACGATGTGGATGCGCAGGATGCGACGGTGCGCGTGACAGGCAAGGGCAACAAAGACCGCATCGTGCCGGTCGGTAAACACGCTTTGCGTGCACTGGCGACATGGCGCAAATCACGGCCTGAACTCGCTCCTGTCGATGAGCAAGCGCTGTTCGTCAGCAATCGCGGCACGCGTATCAGCGGCCGGTCAGTGCAAGCACGCGTCTCCCTCTGGGCCAGGCGGCAGGGCATTGATACAAAGGTCTTTCCGCACTTGTTCCGACATTCCTTCGCGACCCACTTATTGGAGTCAAGTCACGATTTGCGTGGCGTGCAGGAGTTGCTCGGACACGCCAACATCTCGACGACCCAGGTCTACACTCACCTTGACTTCCAGCATCTCGCCCAGATATACGACAAAACTCATCCTCGCGCCCGGGCCAAACCAAAAGACAAAGCCTGAACGCGCCTAACCCAGGTACAGCACCATGGAACAATTTCGAGGGACAACCATTGTCTCGGTACGCCGCAATGGCAAGGTCGCGATCGCCGGTGACGGCCAGGTCAGCATGGGCAATACGGTAATGAAGGGCAACGCACGCAAGGTTCGGCAACTTGCCGATGGCCGGGTTATCGCCGGCTTTGCAGGCGGCACGGCGGACGCGTTCACTCTGTTTGAGTTGTTCGAAAGCAAACTCGAGCAATACGGCAACCTGACGCGAGCGGCGATCGAGCTGGCCAAGGACTGGCGTACTGACCGTCGCCTCAGGCGCCTCGAAGCGCTACTCTGTGTCGCTGACGAACAGAGTTCGTTCATTATTTCCGGCAACGGCGATGTCATTGAGCCGGAACACGACCTGATGGCGATCGGTTCCGGCGGACCGTTCGCACAGGCCGCAGCACTTGCATTGTTGCGGAACACGGATCTCGAAGCGAAAGAAATCGTCGAAAAAGCATTGAACATCGCCGGCGACATCTGTGTCTTCACGAACCAGAATGTCGTTATCGAAGAACTGTAGGGGCTCGCACAGCGAGGCTCGGCACCAGGATCAGACATGTCACAGATGACTCCCAGAGAAATCGTTCAGGAACTGGACAAACACATCGTCGGCCAGGACGAGGCCAAACGTGCTGTGGCGATCGCGCTGCGTAATCGCTGGCGTCGTGTCCAGGTCGATGAGCCGCTGCGCAGCGAAATTACGCCGAAAAATATTCTGATGATCGGCCCAACGGGTGTCGGCAAAACCGAGATTTCGCGACGGCTTGCGCGTCTGGCCAAAGCACCGTTCGTCAAGGTCGAGGCGACCAAGTTCACCGAGGTCGGCTATGTCGGTCGCGAGGTCGATAGCATTATTCGCGACCTCATGGATATCTCGGTCAAGATGATTCGGGAAGATGAGATGTCCAAGGTGCGGCATCGTGCTGAAGACGCGGCTGAAGAACGCGTTCTCGACGCATTGCTGCCGCCACCCAGGCAGGGCATCGGTTTCACGACCGATGCAAAAGCAGAACCCGTGGGCGGCGACACACGGCAGAAATTTCGCAAGATGCTGCGAGAAGGCAAACTCGACGACAAGGAAATCGAAATCGAGATCCAGGCGATGCCTGTCGGCGTGGAAATCATGGCGCCTCCAGGCATGGAGGAAATGACCAGCCAGTTACAGGGTATGTTTCAGAATCTCGGCGGCAATCGCCGTGCAACTCGCAAACTCAAGGTCAAGGATGCGTTAAAACAACTGACGGACGAGGAGGCGGCCAAAATGCTCGACGAGGAGGATCTCAAGTCGCGGGCCCTCGAAGCTGTCGAGCAACATGGCATCGTGTTTCTGGACGAACTCGACAAGGTTGCGCGCCGATCAGAGACGCAAGGCGCCGATGTGTCGCGCGAAGGTGTGCAGCGAGACCTGCTACCGTTGGTCGAAGGATCGACTGTCAACACAAAGTACGGCATGGTCAAAACCGATCACATTCTGTTTATCGCATCCGGCGCGTTCCATGTCTGCAAGCCATCGGATCTGATTCCTGAACTGCAGGGCCGCTTCCCGATCCGCGTGGAACTCAAGTCGCTGACGACTGACGACTTTGTTAGAATTCTGACAGAACCGGATGCCTCGCTAACCTTGCAATACAGCGCGCTGCTCGCGACCGAAGAGGTCACCATCGACTTCACCGAGAGCGGGGTGCGGCGACTCGCCGAAGTCGCCTATCAGGTCAATGAAAATACCGAGAATATCGGTGCGCGCCGTCTGCACACTGTCATGGAACGCCTGCTGGAAACCGTCTCCTTCGAAGCGTCCGACAAGAGCGGCACGCACGTGCAGATCAACGCCGGTTACGTCGACGAGCATCTCGCCGAGCTGTCCAAAGATGAAGACCTCAGCAGGTACATCCTTTGACCGGCCTGCGGCCACCCCATATGACGCCCACACCGACAGAAATCCGTCTTCAAAAACAATCGCGGCTCCTCGTCGTGACCTTTGATGACGATTCGGAATTCAGTTTTTCATTCGAATACCTGCGTGTGCATTCACCGAGTGCCGAAGTCGTCGGCCACGGCCCCGGCCAGGAGACGCTGCAGACCGGCAAGGAAAACGTCGCCATTACGGCGGTCGATCCGGTCGGTCGCTACGCAGTGCGCCTGGTCTTCGATGACGGCCACGATACCGGGCTGTATTCATGGTCCCATCTGCATGAACTGGGGCGCAATATGGAGGCGAACTGGCAACGCTACCTCGACCGCCTTGCGGCGGCAGGGTATGCTCGCGCAAAGTCTGAATAACACCCATTATGAGCAAATCCGACGCATCGGCTGAATCCACCCATTTCGGTTACAAGAACGTGCCGGTTGACGAGAAAGCGGATCACGTCAAGGGAGTGTTCGATTCCGTCGCGTCACGCTACGACATCATGAACGACCTGATGTCCGCCGGAATGCACCGTCTTTGGAAGCGCCATACGGTTGATCAGGCTGCCGTGCGCGCGGGTCACCATGTGCTCGATCTTGCCGGTGGCACCGGAGATCTCGCGCTCAGGTTCGCTCGCCAGGTTGGGCCGGACGGTCACGTCGTGCTGGCAGACATCAACGCGGCGATGCTCGAACAGGGCAGACGCCGGCTGGTGGATGCAGGTATAGCGGGTAACCTGACCATCGCCCAGGTCGATGCCGAAAGCCTGCCTTTTGCAGACAGCACATTCGATCGCATCACGATCGCATTCGGTTTACGAAATGTCACCGACAAGAGCGCCGCGCTTCGCTCGATGTATCGTGTACTCAAGCCGGGCGGCAAGGCGCTGATCCTCGAATTCTCGCAGCCCGTCGACGCACTCAAGCCCATGTACGACCTGTACTCATTCAAAGTCCTGCCGCTGCTTGGCAAACTGGTTGCGCGTGATGAAGACAGTTATCAGTACCTGGCGGAGTCGATTCGCATGCATCCGGATCAGGAGGCCCTGCTCGGCATGATGCAGGACGCCGGCTTCGAGCGCTGCCGGTACGAAAACCTGGCGGGCGGCATCGTTGCATTGCACATCGGTTACCGAATCTAGGTCATCTGCGGATGGATCCCCTCGAGACATTACTCCGCCCGTTGACGACGATTCTCAATCGCAATATTCGCGAAGTGACGCCGGCGCGCGAACTCTGCCGGCAACTCGACGAGAAGACGATCGCGGTGCGTGTCAAGGACACGGCGCTCGCGATGTACTTCGAGATTGACGATGATCTCATCACGCTCGCGAGCCGATCGGAAGCCGATCCCGATGTCATAATAACCGGCTCATTGTTGACGCTGGCGCGCATGGCCGGCGCACCTGGCGAGGGTGCGATTCGAAGTGGCTCACTCGACCTGACCGGCGACGCGTATACCGCACAAGCCTTTCAGGAGCTGCTGGCATACGCGAAACCGGACATTGAAGAGGAACTCTCGACACTGATCGGCGATGTCGCCGCGCACCGCGCCGGCGAAATTGTCAGGGGCGTGGGGAACTGGGCGAAAGATGCTCGCCGGACAATGGGCGACAATATTCGCGAGTACCTGCAGGAAGAAAGCGGCGAAGTGCCGAGCCGCTACGAGGTGGAGCGTTTTACGCGGCAACTTGAGGCGCTGCGCGACGACGTCGCCCGTCTCGAGGCTCGTGTCGATCGTCTGGCGGGCAAGTCCTGATCATGCGCCGCCGACGCACCATCGGCCGTATTCTCGGCATCCAGCGCGTGCTCGTGAAGTATGGTCTCGACGACTTCATCAAGGAAACACACTTGCTCCGGCCGCTGCGCTTTCTCTTTTACGTATTACCGCGACGCCGCGATACGTCGGCACCCGTGGGCGAACGCATCCGGCTCGCGCTCGAGGAGCTCGGTCCGATATTCGTCAAGTTCGGCCAGGCGATATCGACGCGCCGTGACCTGCTGCCGCCGGACATTGCCGATGAACTGGCCAAACTTCAGGACGAGGTGCCACCTTTTCCCGCAGAACAAGCCATTGCGATACTAGATGAAGTCTATGGCGAGCCTGTCGACCAGGTATTCAAACGCTTCGATGTCGAGCCGTTTGCGGCCGCCTCGATAGCCCAGGTGCACACCGCGCAGTTGCCGAGCGGCACAGAGGTCATCGTCAAGCTGCTGCGCCCAGGCGTGCAGGACCAGATCGAGCGCGATCTCGACGTACTGCGCATGATTGCCGGATTGGCACATCGATACTGGGAACACGGCAAGCGCCTGCGACCACTGGAAATCGTCGCCGAATACGAGCGCACGATCATTGACGAACTCGACCTGATGCGCGAAGCAGCCAACGCGTCCCAGTTGAAACGAAATTTTGCCGGCTCGGCGATGTTGTATGTGCCAGAGATCTACTGGGATTACTGCCGGCCCGAAGTTCTGGTGCAGGAGCGCATTTATGGCATTCCTATCAGTGACATGGATGCATTACGCGAGGCTGGCGCAAACATCAAAGTGCTCGCCGAGAATGGTGTGGAGATCTTCTTTACGCAGGTGTTCCGGCACAACTTTTTTCATGCCGACATGCACCCGGGAAACATATTCGTCATCACGACAGATCCGGATAAGCCCAGGTACGCAGCGGTCGATTTCGGCATTGTTGGTACGCTGCACCCCGATGACCAGCGCTATCTGGCGCAGAATTTCCTGGCGTTCTTTGACCGTGACTACCACCGCATAGCCAAGTTGCACATCGACTCCGGCTGGGTGCCCGAGGGCACACGAATCGATCAGCTCGAGACCGCCGTCAGAACCGTATGCGAACCCATTTTCAACAAACCACTTTCCGAGATTTCCTTTGCACAGGTCTTGCTGCGGCTGTTCAGGGTTGCACAGCGATTCGATGTCGAGGTTCAGCCGCAGTTGATCCTGTTGCACAAGACGCTCTTTAACATCGAAGGACTGGGCCGTGAGCTGTATCCACAACTCGACCTTTGGAAAACCGCGCACCCGGTGTTGAAGAAGTGGATGAATGAACAGGTCGGCCCAAGAGCCATTCTCGACGACCTGCGAGAGAGCTTGCCGCAGCTGCGCGACATCCTGCGCGAATTGCCAGCCATTCTAAAAAATCTCGCGGCACTCCTGGCCGAGTCGAAAACAGACGACAGCGGGACAGCGCGTTGATTCTCCCGCACGTCGCCCGGTTCCTCTTATGGCTCGGCGGCTGGACCATAGTCGGCGGCGTACCGAGCATCAAAAAGGCTGTGGTCATAGCAGCTCCGCATACGTCCAACTGGGATGGCTTCTGGGCGATCGTGTACAAGACCCTGATCGGCGTGGATATCCGCTGGTTCGTCAAGGACTCGATGTTCTGGTTTCCAATGAATATTTTGCTCAAGGCCTTCGGTGCCATACCGTTGAACCGCAAGCAGGCGCGCTCCGCCGTGGCCGAGGCGATCGCCGCATTCGACACGCACGAGAGCTTTTATTTCGGCCTGGCGCCCGAAGGCACGCGCAGCATGACCCCCGGCTGGAAGAGCGGCTTTTATCGCATCGCCGAGGGCGCCAACGTGCCGGTGATATTCGGCTTCCTGGATTACGGCAACAGGCGGCTGGGTCTCGGTCCGACACTGACACTCACCGGTGACAAGGAAGCAGACATGAAGGTCTGTCGTTCCTTTTACAGTTCCATCAGCGGACGCTGCCCTGAACAGACCAGCACGATAAATCTCACTCGCTAGGACCATCGAAGGTGGCACAGCGAAGCGCATCGAATCACCATCGACCGATCCGCAGCTTTGTCCGCCGCGCCGGGCGACTGACGCCGTCACAACAACGGGCTCTGGATGAATTGTGGCCCGAATTCGGCGTCGATTTCGAGGCAAAAGCACTCGACTTCCGCGCACTTTTCGGCCGCACTGCGAACGTCGTGCTCGAAGTAGGGTTCGGCAATGGCGAATCCCTGGTACAGCAGGCGGCCGAGCATCCCGAGCAGGATTATATCGGCATCGAAGTCCACGATCCCGGTATCGGGCATTGCCTGATCGCCGCCCGGGAAGCGCAGATCACCAACCTGAAATTGATATCGCATGACGCGATCGACGTGCTGGAGATGCAGATTCCAGCCGGCGCCCTGCAGCGCATCAATATCTACTTTCCGGACCCCTGGCCAAAAAAACGCCATCACAAGCGGCGCATCCTGCAGGCGCCTTTCCTGGCGCTCTGTGCCTCGCGGCTGGCGCCAGGCGGCGCACTCCACATCGCCACGGATTGGCAGAATTACGCGGAACACATCGATGAAGCATTTCGCCGGTTGGACCTGTTTGTCTGTGTCGAACGGCGCGAACATGACGGCGAACAGCCGCTGGAACGGCCAATGACCAAATTCGAGCGTCGCGGGCTGCGCAAAGGACACCGCATTTGGGATTGGAAATTCGCCAAGGCGTGCTAAGGTATCAGGGTCTTGAAGATTGGAATTAATGCTCTATAAACAGTAGAGAAGCTTCAAGTCCGTGAAGCTCCAGGAGTAACCAAATGGCAGTCGCATATCCGTCAATCGGCCAGTGGTTTCGCCGCCCAAATGGCGCTCTCCTCGAAGTTGTTGCCATCGATGAAGATGACGGCACGATCGAGATTCAGCTTTTCGACGGCACGATCGATGAGATCGAACTCGATGCCTGGCCGGAGCTATTCCTGACCGAGGCCGCCGCTCCGGAGGACTGGTCCGGCTCGGTCGACATGGACCCTGAGGATTACCTCGGCAAACGCAAGGATGGTCTGCCGCAAGGCTATCAAGACCCTCTGGCGTTTCTCGACCGGGCTGAGTAATCGCTCGGAGGGACAGGCGCCCTGACTTGAGTAGGCGCGGTGCCCAGCCGTGCGGTTTCACATGCTAGTCGGACCCGTCACGTAAATTACCCCGTCGCGAATCTCGACATCGACCGGTCGCAATGACTTGCCGACGCATGGGCCGCGGAAACAGAGCCCCGTATCGATCTCATACTGAGCCCCGTGAGACGCACACAGGATCGCGCTGCGATCTTTACTCAGAAATCCGTCGGGCATCCAGTTGAGTTGATGGCCGACGTGCACACAGAAATTCTGGTACGCATATACCTGGCCTGCCTGGTGCACGACGAAACCCATGAACGGCCAGTCGCCGTCACCGATTTGAAATTCTCGGCAACCCGGGTCTTCGATCTCGGCTACCAGGCCGACTGCAATCTCAGCCGTCTCGTTCATCTGCACCCCAGGGCGCTATTTTAAACAGCAGCAGCATTCCCGGAATCGCAAGCGCCGTACACAGCAGAAAGAAAGTGGTCCAGCCGACCTGCTCGACGATGATCCCGGTCACGGCGTTAGCCAGGGTTCGGGGCACCGCCGTCAAGGCGGTAAACAGGGCGAACTGCGTGGCCGCAAAAACGGGATTGGTCGTGCGCGCGATAAACGCGGTGAACGCCGCGGTACCCAACCCCACTCCCAGGTATTCCAGGGCCACCACAGTGCCGAGCAACCAGGGGTTCGCCCCCACCTCCGCCAGCAACGCAAAGCCCAGAATGCTCACGACCTGGACGACACCGAAAATCCATAACCCGCGGTTGATGCCCAGCCTGATCATCATGACACCGCCGACGAGGCCGCCAACGATGACCGCAACGAGTGATGCAAACTTGGCAATGGAACCAATTTGCGTCAGCGTGAATCCGGTATCCACATAGAATGGCGTCGAGAGCGCTGTCGCCATATTGTCGCCAAGCTTGTAGAGAAACAGGAACGCAAGGATCAACGCCGCTGCCGCGATGCCGTTGCGTTGCACAAACTCCCGAAACGGCTCTACTACCGCTTCGCGCAGGGTCTTCGGCGGCGTTGGATTCGCAATGGCTTCCTGGATCAGCAACGTCATCAGGAGTCCAACACCCATAAACGCTGCCACCACGACAAATACGATATGCCAGGGCAGAAAGTCCGCGAGGATCAGCGCCAGTGACCCGGGTACCAGTCCGGCCAGGCGGTAGGCCTGTACATGGATAGCATTGCCGAGGCCCAGTTCCAGGTCGGGCAACAGTTCGCGTCGATACGCATCCAGCACGATGTCCTGACTGGCGCTGAAGAATGCGACGGCTGCTGCGAGATAGGCCACGGTCCAGATGGACAGTGACGGCTGGATGAATCCCAGCGCAGCGATCGACAACAGTAACGCCAGCTGCGTCACCAGCATCCAGCCGCGACGACGCCCCAGAAAAGGCAGCGTGTACCGATCCATCACCGGCGACCAGAGAAACTTCCAGGTGTAGGGAAACCCGACCAGTGCAAAGAATCCGATCTCGGCCAGACCGACGCCTTCAACGCGCAACCAGGCCGGCACAAGTTGAATCAGAACGTAGAGCGGCAGCCCGGATGTAAAACCGGTAAAGACGCATATCAGCATCCGCCGGTTGAGGATGGCTTCCCTGAAGGACTGCCTCGGCATCAGCGGCGTGTGACTTCAGTCGTCATGCTGCCAATCGTAATCCATGATGAGAGGGGCGTGATCGGAAAATCGTTCGTCTTTATAGATCTCTGTCCGCAACACCTTGTCTTCGAGACCTTGCGTGACAACGTGATAGTCGATGCGCCAACCGACGTTGTTGTCCCAGGCCCGACCACGGTTCGACCACCAGGTGTATTGATCCGCGTCCTGCGGCAGTGTCCGAAACGCATCGACGAATCGATATTCACCGAAGACCTTGTCCATCCATTCGCGCTCTTCGGGAAGAAATCCCGAATTTTTTTGGTTGGCCTTCCAGTTCTTGAGGTCGATCTCCTTGTGTGCGATGTTCCAGTCACCGCAAATGACGTATTCCGACCGGCGCCGTCGCAACTTGAGAAGATGCTTGGTGAATGTGTCCATGCAGCGGTATTTGGCCTCCTGCCGCTCCTCGCTGGATGAGCCGGACGGCAGGTACAGGGACACGACGGAGATACCGCCGAGCTGCACTTCCAGATACCGGCCTTCGGCATCGAATTCCGGATCGCCGTAACCGCGTATGACTTTTTTCGGTGCCTGTTTCGAGTAGACTGCGACGCCGCTGTAGCCTTTCTTGACAGCGTCTTCGTAGTAGCAGTGATACCCCGCCGGCGAGAAGACATCGTCGCCAAGCTGATGAACTTGTGCTTTGGTCTCCTGAATGCAGACGACGTCCGCATCCTGCTGTCGCATCCAGTCAAAGAAGCCCTTGCGTGCCGCCGCGCGGATGCCGTTGGCATTCAGGCTGATTACTCGAAACAATCGGTTTCTCCGTGAGGTAACGCGTGTCATACTCCGACGCGCGATTCGAAGGCGGCCATGATACAGAAAGACCACCAACATGCAGGCCTATAAGAGGGAATTCATTGCCCTTGCTCTCGAGCTCGGCGTGCTGCGCTTTGGCGAGTTTACGTTGAAGTCGGGCCGTATCAGCCCGTATTTCTTTAACGCCGGACTCTTCAGCAGCGGTTACGCGGCGGCGAAACTCGGGCGAAACTACGCGGCGGCGATCGCCGAGTCAGGCCTCAAATTCGACATGTTGTTCGGCCCTGCCTACAAGGGCATTCCGCTGGTGGCTCTCTCGGCGGCAGCGCTTGCGGAACATCATGACATCGACTTGCCGTTTGCGTTCAATCGGAAAGAGGCAAAAGCGCACGGTGAAGGCGGCAGTATTGTCGGCGCGCCGCTCGCAGGCCGCGTGCTCATCGTCGACGACGTCATTACCGCTGGCACGGCCGTCCGCGAGGCGTATCAGGTCATCTCCGCGAGCGGTGCAGAAGTTGCCGGACTCGCCATTTCTCTTGACCGCCAGGAACGCGGCCAGGGCTCGCTGTCCGCCGTGCAGGAGCTCAAACAGTCGCTCGGAATCCCGGTCATCAGCATCGTCACGCTCGGTGACCTGATAGATACCCTCGAAGAATCAACGGAATATGAGGAGTTCCTGGATCCGGTCATGGCGTATCGCAAAAAGTACGGTGTTATCTCTTAAGCGCTTGAAATTATTGTGATATTGGTCAAAAGTTTACTTGGGTCCGGTATCGGACTAAGCTTAAATTTCGCGAACCAGTCCCGAAAAATTTATTGCTAATCGTGTCATAGTTTCGCTATGCGTATATCAGTCTTCCTAGCAGCCGTCTTTGTCCTGATGCCTGTCGCAGCCAGCGCGCAAAGAGGCACTTTATACAGTTGGGTCGATGACGAGGGCATTCGGCACTACGGCGACAGCATTCCCGCCGAGTACGCTGATAAACCGAAACAGGTTGTCAATGAACACGGTGTCACCGTAGGTCATATTGAGGGCAGGAAGACCGCCGAGCAACTTGAAGCTGAGCGCGTCGCGCAGGAACTCGCAACGGAAATTGAGTTGCAAAAACGCGCCGACCAGGCATTGCTTGCAACCTATATCGACGTCAATGAAATCGAAATGCACCGCGACCGGCGTGTTGAGTTGTTTCAGGCGCAGGCCCGGGTGACTGAGCTGTACCTGCGAAATCTGCGCCGACGACTGGATCAGCTACGAAGCGATGCCGGTCGGTTCAAGCCCTATAATTCGGACCCCGGTGCTCCGACGATCGACCCGACTCTTGTCGAGGACATAAACGATACCGAGGCGGCGATTGCGCGCCATGAATCCAACCTCAAGAAGTACCGCCAGGATGAGCAACAGATCAAAGAGCGCTTTCAGATCGACATTAATCGTTTCATGGCCCTCAAAGGCATCACGATGACAACGGCTCAGACCGTACCTGAGTGACCAAAGCCCCCGGCGCCGCGATCGCTGTCGTCGAATTCTGCAACCACGTCAAAACGAACCTGCTCAACCGGCACAAACACCATTTGCGCGATTCTCTCCCCGGGCTGCACCTCATAGGTTTTTGCGCTGCGATTCCAGCAAGAGATGAAAACCTGCCCCTGGTAGTCCGAGTCGATCAGTCCGGTCAGATTTCCCAACACAAGACCGTGTTTGTGACCTAGCCCCGAACGTGGCAGCAACACCGCCGCGAGCGATGCATCCGCGATATGAATTGCGAGCCCCGTCGGTATCAGCTCCGTCGCGCCGGGCGCAACGCTCACGGGATTGTCGATACACGCTCGCATATCGAGTCCGGCCGACCCTTCAGTCGCATAGTGTGGCAGCTCTATCGAATCCCCGACGCGGGGATCGAGAATTTTTAGTTCGATCGATCTCATGAAATACCTGGAAGAGTGTCTTATTGGTCTTTGGTGGAAATCACAGTGAGCTTTGGTTGTGTCGCAGCACCACGCGTGGCCTCGTAACGCTCTGCGATCAGTTGCACGATCTGCCGCGCGAGGTCCGTTTTTGCGGTTTTGGCGAAGCTCTGTTCGCCGTCACGCCAGTAGACGTCGACCGCATTATCGTCGTAATCGAAACCGCAATCTTCACCGACCTTGTTTGCTACGATCATATCGAGCTTTTTGTTTTTCAACTTACCCAGTGCGTAGTCACGGACGTTTTCAGTCTCGGCCGCAAAACCGATAGTAAACGGCGCATCGTCAAGCCCGGCCACTGACGCGAGTATGTCATCCGAGCGAACCAGCTCGAGCCGCATCGTTTCCTGAGTTTTTTTGATTTTCTGCTGAGGCGCGTCTGCCGGTCGATAGTCGGAAACGGCCGCCGCGGCGATAAACACATCGACGCCCGCAATACTGTCATGGGTCGCAGCATACATTTGCGCCGCGGTCTTCACGTGAATCACTTCGACACCTGCCGGCTCGGGCAATGACACCGGGCCGCTGACCAGCACGACTCTTGCTCCCTGCGCCGCTGCGGCACTGGCGATTGCATAGCCCATCTTTCCGGAACTGCGATTCGTGATGTAGCGCACCGGGTCGATCGGCTCGCGCGTCGGGCCCGCCGTTACCAGCACAGTCTTGCCGGCCAGCAGCTGTTGACCATCGGTACCCGCGAGTTGTGGCCCGCAAACGATCGCCGCGATTTCGTCCGGGTCGAGCATGCGCCCGGCGCCGGTTTCGCCGCAAGCCTGCGAGCCGTAATCGGGGCCAAGGATCCGCACACCGCGCTGTTCGAGTGTTCTGCGATTGGCCTGCACGGCCGGGTTGTTCCACATCACGTGATTCATTGCGGGCGCGATAGCGATCGGCGCCTCGGTCGCGAGACACAAGGTCGTCAGCAAATCTGCGGCGGCGCCGCTGGCCAGGCGCGCCATAATCTCGGCCGTTGCGGGTGCGATGAGGACGACGTCAGCCCAACGTGCGAGTTCGATATGACTCATCGACGCCTCAGCCTCCTTGTCCCACAGGTTCGCTCTGACCGGCCGCCCGGACACGGCCTGCAACGCCGTTTCGGTGACGAACTCCGCGGCCGAAGCAGTCGTTACGATCTGTACGTCGGCACCACGGCCCCGCAGACGCCGGACCAACTCCGGGGTTTTGTAGGCAGCGATGCCGCCGGTTATGCCGAGAAGCACATTCATGATCGGCAGCTTATCCCTTTGTTCCCCGCAAATTCCACCGAATAGGTGTTGCGGTCGACGTTTTCACCGAATCTGCCGAAGCACCTGCAATGATGAAGCCGTTGGCGCTACAGGCGATTCCCTGAGATCCGGTTCTGCAAATCCGGCCATCCTGGCCCGATTTTCGGCTGGTCGTCGAGCGCGCCAACGCCATAATCGTGTGCATGACTGCCGCTCAGCGACAAGCGATGGCCCGGACCGACGCCGAGTTACTCGCGATAATCATTCACAGCGGCTGCGGCACGCATGCGGCTCTGGATCTTGCATCCCGGCTGTTGTCTCGATTTGGCGGGTTGCGCCAGCTACTCCACGCCAATGACGATGAACTGCAGCAGGAATGTGGCATCGGCATTTCACGGTCGGAAATCATTCGTGCACTGCCCGAGTTGGCGCAGCGCTACTACGAGTCATCCCTGCCAGCAGGCGAAGCCATCAAAAGCCCGAGAGATACGGAGTCCTATCTCCACGCAAGGATTGGAAATCTCGGACACGAGCTGTTTTGTTGCCTTTACCTGGACAACCGGCACCGCGTGTTGCGTTTCGACGAAATGTTCCGCGGCACGATCGACGGCACCAGCGTGTACCCCCGCGAGGTGGTCAAAGAAGCCCTGGCCATCAATGCGGCAGCTGTAATTCTCGCGCACAATCACCCATCGGGCGTTGCCGAGCCCAGCCAGGCGGATGAGCGCATCACGAAGCGCCTCAAATCGGCCCTCGGACTCGTCGACATCCGGTTGCTCGATCACCTGATCATCGGTAACGGTGAATCCACGTCGATGGCCAGTCGGGGACTATTGTGAAGGGGCTCAGCGGCCCTTTCGCGAAAACGGCCGTGACCCTGAGCCCGGCTCTTGTATTGCGCACCTGAGGCTGGTATAAAGTTGCGCTCTCTGCCCACTGGCCGTGGGCAACTTTATCGTAAAAACAGAGACTTAGAGTAATGTCCAAGGTATGTCAGGTCACCGGGAAGCGCCCGCAGAGCGGAAACAACGTTTCTCATGCCAATAACAGGACTCGCCGCCGTTTTCTGCCGAATCTGCAGAACAAGCGATTCTGGCTGGAATCCGAGAAGCGCTGGGTGCGTCTGCGCGTCTCGCACAAGGGCATGCGCATCATCGACAAGCACGGCATCGACAGGGTCCTGGCCGACATGCGTGCACAGGGACAGCGCGTCTAAGCGCCGGAGTATCAGCTAATGGCCAAAAGCAATCGCGAAAAGATCAAACTCGTATCGAGTGCCGGTACCGGACACTATTACACGTCGGCGAAGAACAAGAAGCTTCATCCCGAAAAACTGGAAACGAAGAAATACGATCCGACGATTCGCAAACACGTGATTTACAAAGAATCGAAGATCAAATAGATTCAGCCAAAGCATTCAGATAAAGCCCGCTCAACGCGGGCTTTTTTGTTGGCAGGTCTCAAAAAGCAATCCAGGCAGTAAACTAGCGCGATGCCCGAACTACCCGAAGTCGAAACCAGCCGCCGTGGTATCTCGCCGCATATCACTGCCCAACGCATCGACGAAATCGTGATTCGTGAGCGCCGATTACGCTGGCCGGTCGGCATGGAGGTTGAGGAAGAATTGACGGGTGCGACGATCGAATCGGTGGGTCGCCGCGCGAAGTACCTGCTGCTGAACACCGACAACGGCACGGCGATCGTGCACCTGGGAATGTCCGGAAGCGTCTGCATCGTGGAGCGCGATGCGCCAGCCGGCGTGCATGATCACTTCGACTTCGCGTTCGGATCCGGAAAGTCGCTGCGCTTTCGCGACCCGCGACGATTCGGTTCCCTGCACTGGACTGACAACCCGGCGAGCCACTGGCTGCTGCGAAAACTCGGTCCGGAACCACTCGGTGACGACTTTTCGGGTGCCTATCTCTGGCGTAAGTCGCGTGGCCGCCGGGTCACCGTAAAACAGTTCATTATGAATGCCGCGATCGTTGTCGGTGTGGGCAACATCTACGCAAGCGAGTCGCTGTTTCTCGCCGGCATACACCCGCAGCGTGCGGCAGGAAGAATTGCCTTACCACGCTACGACGTGCTCGCAACGATGATCCGGGAGGTGCTCGAAAGAGCAATACGCGCTGGCGGCACGACGTTGCGCGATTTCTATGGCGGGGACGGGGCGGCGGGTTACTTCCGGCAAGAGCTGGCCGTCTACGATCGAAATGGCGAACCATGCCTTGTCTGCAAGCAGCCGATAGCAGCGAAGGTGCTTGGACAACGCTCGACGTATTATTGCAAAGTCTGTCAGACCTGATTGCCGGGACGGCCAACACGCTCAAGCAGCGCCTGCCTGACCTTGGGTGACACGAATTCGGATACATCGCCGCCGAGCTCCGCCACCTCACGCACCAGGCTTGATGAGATAAACGTGTACTTTTCGGTAGGCGTCAGGAACGCCGTTTCCACTTCGTCCGTAAGATGCCGGTTCATATTGGCGAGCTGAAACTCGTACTCGAAGTCGGACACGGCGCGCAGCCCGCGAATGATGACTCGTAGTTGATTGTCGCAGGCAAAGTCGACCGTGAGTCCCTTGTAGCCGGTCACATCGACGTTCTCGATGTCGGCCAGCGCACCCGTAGCCAGCGCCACCCGTTCTTCAGTACTGAACAAGGGCGCCTTGCTACCGGGATTGTCGGCTATTGCAACAACAACCCTGTCGAACAAGGTTGACGCTCGTCTCACGAGGTCTTCGTGACCCAGGGTAATCGGATCAAACGTGCCGGGATACATCGCTGAAATAGACATCACCTTTGGTCCTTGTCGTCAGGGGTCACAAGTGAGTAGCGTACGTTGCCTGCGGTTTTCGACTTCATTACCCGCCAGCCCTCCGGCAGCTGCAGCTCCGGACTGGCTCGATCCTCCTCCAGATAGACCAGAGCTCCGTCTGCGAATACAGGCACCTCATCCAGAAGTCTACACAAATTGTCGAGCATATCGGCGGCGAATGGCGGATCAAGAAACACTATATCGAAGCCCCTTGCCGCTTCGCTGTGCAGAAAATCGAATGCGTCTGCGTGGCAGACGGTCGCGGCAGCGTCACCCAGCAGCTCGATGTTGCTCTGCAGGACGCTCGCGGCGACCGCAGATTTTTCGACGAAGACCGCCTCCGCCGCACCACGCGACAGCGCCTCGAGCCCCAGCGCGCCGCTACCGGCAAAGAGATCGAGACAGCGGGCTCCGCTGATGCGTGGCGCCAGCCAGTTAAATAGGGTCTCGCGGATGCGTTCCGACGTTGGCCGCAAACCCGGCACATCGGCGATTTGCAACAGACGACTGCGCCAAATTCCCGCTACAATACGCAGCCTCCCCGACCGGGATTTTTTGCCAGACTTCGCGGTTCGCTTCGCCATTTTTTCTGCTGCCTGTATTGCCGCATCGCTCTACGGGCACAGTTTAGGTGATTCGCCGCCCACAGGTGACTTTGTAGAACGTGTTTCCCAGGAAAGAAAAACCCGTTGAACGCCAGGGATTCGTCAAGCGCTTGCGTGCACGCCTCAATCGGGGCGACAGCTGGCTCACGTACGACCTGGCCAATCTCGCGCCCGGCGGGAAGATCGATGAGGATGTTCTGGACGAACTCGAATCGCTGCTCGTCATGGCCGACGTGGGTATCGATACGACGCAGCGCATTATCAGCGACCTGCAGGCCAGCCTTGCTCGTAAGGAACTGAAGGACGTCGATGCACTGAGGTCCGGATTACGCCGCTCGCTTGTGGCTATTCTGGAGCCAGTGGCCAGGCCGCTGGAAATTGTCGGCGAACATCGTCCATTCGTCGTCCTGATTGTTGGTGTCAACGGTGCCGGCAAGACGACCACGATCGGCAAGCTGGCGAAACGCCTTAAGCAGGACGGCCTCTCAGTGATGCTTGCGGCCGGCGATACATTTCGTGCCGCCGCGGTCGAGCAGTTGCAGGCGTGGGGTGAGCGTAATGCCGTCCCGGTCATCTCGCAGCAGGCTGGCGCGGACCCCGCCGCTGTGATATTTGATGCCTGGCAAGCGGCCAGCGCACGCAACATCGACGTACTGCTCGCCGATACAGCGGGCCGCCTGCAGAATCAGAAGGGACTCATGGATGAGCTGGCGAAGATCAAGCGGGTTGTTGCTCGCCGCGATGAGACGGCGCCGCATGAGATCATGCTGGTTCTTGATGCGAGTCAGGGGCAAAACGCACTGGTGCAGGCAGAGAAGTTTCATGCGGCACTGGGGCTGACCGGCATTACCGTGACCAAATTGGATGGCAGCGCCAAGGGCGGCATTCTTCTCGCCATTGCCAATCAATTGCAGGTACCGGTGCGATTTATCGGCATCGGCGAATCGGCGGACGACATGCAGACTTTTTCAGCAGAGGAATTTGTTGACGCCCTGCTTGCGGGTGGCTCACAGTGATGATTCAACTCGACAATGTAACCAAGCGGTTTCCGGGTGGTCAGGAAGCGTTATCAGGATTGACGCTTGCAATCGACAAAGGTGAGATGCTGTTTGTCACGGGTCATTCGGGCGCGGGAAAAAGCACGTTGCTGCGATTGATTGCGTTGATTGAGCGGCCAACCAGTGGTCAGGTCATCGTCGACGGACAAAACACGCGGCGCGTGAAACGGCGCAGGATTCCGGCCTACCGACGGCAGATCGGCATGGTCTTCCAGGACCATAAGCTGCTGTATGATCGGCCGGTCTCGGACAACGTTGCTTTGCCGCTGGTTATCGCCGGTGTGGGCCATCGCGAGGCCGGGCGACGGGTTCGTGCGGCGCTTGACCAGGTCGGATTGCTCCACAAGGAAAAGCAGCGACCCGAAACACTTTCGGCCGGCGAACAACAGCGCGTCGGTATTGCCCGCGCCATCGTTACCCGCCCAAAGCTGCTTATTGCCGATGAGCCAACCGGCAACCTCGATCCCGATCTGTCACTGGAAGTCATGCGCATATTTCGCCGCTTCAATGAGGTCGGCGTTACTTTGTTGATAGCGAGTCACGATATTTCGCTTATCGACCGAATGGGCTGTGCCAGGATCGCGCTGGATGAGGGTAAACTTGTCGAGACCGAAGAGGAGGATGTTGCTTGGCAGTAACACGCCATTCCGATGCGGTCGCACCGGTGCGATCTTCCGGGCCATTGAGCACCTGGCTTACGCGCCATTTCAGCACATCGATAGGCGCGCTGGGCCGCTTGTTTCGACAACCGTTTGCCAGCCTGATGATCGTCCTGGTGATCGCTGTAACGTTGGCAATTCCGGCCGCGCTGAGCCTCGTTGTCAAGAACGCGCAGGCAGTTAGCGCCGGTTGGGATAACGCGCTGGATTTCTCGATTTATCTGCGTCGCGATATTTCCGAGATCGAAGCCGATGGGCTCGCGAGACTTATTCGGCAGCGAGCCGACGTTGAGGATGTACGACTCATAACGGCAAGTGCGGCACTTGGCGAATTCAAACAAGAGTCGGGTTTCGGACAGGCTCTGGATCACCTGTCGGAAAATCCCTTGCCACACACGCTTGTCGTTCGACCCAGTCCGGCAAATACGAGCCAATCGATGATCTTGCTGCAGGAGGAGTTGGGCAATTTGCCGGAGGCCGAACTTGTGCAGGTGGACACCGAATGGGTGCAGCGCTTTCACGCGATCCTCGACATCGTCAAACGCGCGATCGTCATCGGCGCATCGCTGCTTGGCGTCGCGATCGTGGTCATCATCGGCAACACCATTCGACTGGATATTCAGAATAGGCGCGAAGAAATAGAGGTCACCAAGCTGATCGGTGCCAGTAATGCGTTCGTTCGCAGGCCATTTCTCTGGTCGGGGTTTTGGTACGGGCTCTTCGGTGGCTTGCTGGCGCTCGGACTTGTGCAATACGGTCTGTTCTTGCTGGAGCAGCCGGCAGCACGGCTGGCCGGTCTGTATCAAAGCCGTGTGTCGGTGCTGTCACTCACACCGGCCGAGAGCTTTTCCATTCTCGGTGTTGGCGTCGCTCTCGGACTCGTCGGTTCCTGGTTTGCGGCCGCCCGCCACATGCGGCGCATCGAGCCTCGCTAGCGCCATTAGACATAATCCATGATCAGGCCGGCGAGTTAAGTCTCTGTTTTTCATGGGTGCTTTTCCGGGGCTTCACGGGAACCTTCTCGCTTGTTAGCACTCCAAGATCGCGAGTGCTAAAATTCGAACTGGAACTGGAGGTAACTGAATGACGACAGCTGTTGCAACAACGAATCACGACCTGATACTGGCCGGACCAGTAGGCAGCCTGGATGCTTACATCCATGCTGTCGGCGCCATAGATGTCCTGACCAAAGAAGACGAGCAGGCTCTCGCCACTCGCTTCCGCGATGCCGAGGATCTCGACGCGGCGCGCGACCTCGTCATGGCGCACCTGCGTTTCGTCGTACATATTGCCAAAGGCTACACGGGTTATGGTCTGCCGCTCGCCGATTTGATCCAGGAAGGAAATGTGGGTCTGATGAAGGCAGTCAAGCGGTTTAATCCCGACTACGGTGTACGCCTCGTGTCATTTGCGGTGCACTGGATTCGCGCCGAGATTCACGAGTTTGTTCTCAAGAACTGGCGCATCGTCAAGGTCGCGACGACCAAGGCGCAACGAAAGTTATTCTTCAATCTTCGCAAGTCGAAGAAGAGCCTGGCGTGGTTGTCGCATGCGGAAACTCAGGCTGTCGCGAAGGACCTCGGTGTAACACCGAAAGAAGTCACGGAAATGGAACGCCGGCTCAGCGCCCGCGATGCGATTTTTGATCCGGCCCCCGATGCGGATGATGACCAATCATTTACGCCCGCGGCATACTTGCCCAGCCCCGACGCAGACCCGGCTTTGCAGGTTGAGACAAACGACTGGCATGATGATGCAACCGAGCGCATGGCAAAAGCGATGACAACGCTCGACGAACGTAGCCGGCATATTCTCGAGAGCCGCTGGCTGGCAGAGAAGAAACAGACCTTGCATGAACTTGCGGACGAATACGGCGTTTCTGCCGAGCGCATCCGTCAGATAGAAGCACATGCCATCAAGAAACTGCGCTCCGTAATGGCCGTAGCGTAACAACACGAGGCGCGGCCACTGTCCTGGGTTGCTACGCGTAAGTCTTGCTTCGAAAGCGGATCCAACCGCCATCTTCTATTCCCAGCGGGTCGTGGTGCGTCCAGTGCACCAGCCCGCCGAGGTCGTTCCACTCGTACATTCCGCGAAACCGGATGCGATCGCCCATTCCAAGCGGAACACGACGCGCCAGATCTATGTTGTGGGCGACCAGCAGTGACTGGCGATTGCGCAAACGGAGTATCAGGCGCTGGTGCCGCGAACCGTCGTTGTCGTCCGATAACAAACGTCTGACAACGCCCGCGTCCTCGATCCAGCGCCCGGTATCGTCCTTCTTGTAATGTTCCTCGATGTGGCGTCTACCCTGCGGTCAGCGGCACCATCGTAATCTCAACGCGACGGTTGGCCTGGCGACCCGACGCCGACGAATTGTCTGCAACCGGACGCAACTCGCCCATGCCGACAGGAATGAGACGTTGACTCGATATTTGCCTTGACTGCAGGTACTGCGAAACGGACGCAGCGCGGCGCTCGGACAACGACTGATTGTAGGCTTCCGATCCCGTGTTATCGGTATGGCCGGCAACCTCAACCACGGTCTGCTCAAATTCCGTCAACACCTTTCCAACAGAATCAAGAACCGGAAAAAAGTTGGGACTCAGGTCAGAGCTGTTGGTCGCGAACGTTACATTGCCGGGCATATTCAGAGTGATGTTATCGCCGATGCGTGTAACGCTGACGCCAGTGCCCGCGAGCTCGGCACGCAGCTTCGCTTCCTGACGATCCATATAGTAGCCAATCGAGCCACCCGCCAGAGCGCCAACGCCGGCCCCGATCAGCGCCCGCTTGCGCCGCTCGACGGCGTCGTCGCCCGATACGAGGCCCACGACAGCGCCCGCCGCAGCGCCGATGAGCGCTCCTTTGGTCGTACTGCTCGTTTTCTCCTCACCAGTGTACGCATCGAACGTCTCGCAACCACTGAACATTACAGCGGCTCCGAGCACCGCCAACCGAACAATCCCGAATTCCATGATTCTTTCTCCTATCATGCGACAAACCCGTTCAGGGCATAGCCAGAAGTTTACTCGCGTATTTGGCGTTAGCCCACCTGAACGAATACTTAACGGCAACGCTTATTGTAGAATAAGCTGCTGCGCGACCGAGAAACACGATGACAGAAACTGACGGCTGGCTCAAACGTTACGAGGAATCCCATGCCGATGTGACTCACCCCGTGGTGTTTTGGGCAGCAGTTCCAATGGTCGTTGTCGGTACGGTCGGAATTCTGTGGACCTTGCCAATACCCGATGCGTTCCTCGAAATATCACCACTGCTTAACTGGGGCACAGCATTTCTGATGGCATCGGCCGTCTACTACTTCATCATTTCGCTGTCACTGGCGATCGGCATGTTGCCATTCATCGTCGGCATTGCTGGCGTGCAAGTGTGGCTTGCGCAATCAGCACTATCGCCTGTGCGAGTATCGCTTGGCATATTGCTCGCCGGTATCATTGGGCTCTGGATGGGACACCGCAATCAAAACGGCTTGCGGCCGCTGTTCCGGGATCTGCACCTGATGATGATTGGCCCCGCCTGGATCTTATCTGTACTTTATCGACGAATTGGAATTCCGCTTTGACCACACGACACTCAAAACTCGACCCACTTGATCTCTTCGACGTCCGATCGGAGCTGACTGATGATGAACGCATGGTGCAGGATACCGTCGCCCGTTTCGTTGACGAGCAGGCAATTCCCGTCATGCGCGAAGCCTTTGAACAGCATCGTTTTCCCCGCGATCTCATCACGCAGGTCGCCGAACTCGGATTGCTGGGCAGCTCGATAGACGGCTACGACTGTGCCGGACTCAACAGCATTTGCTATGGATTGATTTGCCAGGAACTGGAACGCGGCGACAGCGGCCTGAGGAGCTTCGTGTCAGTGCAAAGCAGCCTTGTCATGTTTCCAATCCATGCCTACGGCTCTGAAGAGCAGAAGCAGCGCTGGTTACCGGCCATGGCGAGAGGCGAAGCCATCGGTTGCTTTGGTCTTACCGAACCACAGGGAGGCTCTGATCCGGCCAATATGAAGACACACGCCAAACGCGATGGCGACGACTGGATCATCAATGGCTCCAAGATGTGGATCACCAACGGCACGATCGCCGATGCCGCCGTTGTCTGGGCCATGACAGACGAGGGCGTCAAAGGCTTCATCGTTGAAAAGGACATGCCGGGGTATACGGCGCAGGAAATCGAAAACAAGTTCTCGCTGCGAGCCTCGGTAACTGCCGCTTTGTTTTTTGACAACGTTCGTGTCCCGCAGTCCAGTGTCCTGCCTGGAGTCAACAGCCTGAAAGGACCTCTAAGCTGCCTGACGCAAGCCCGTTACGGAATCACCTGGGGTGTCATAGGCGCAGCGCAGGCATGCCTCGACGAAGTCCTTCGCTACGCTGAAGATCGCGTGCTTTTCAATCGGCCGATTTCCCACACGCAGACGATTCAAATTCGCCTCGCCGACATGGCACGGCAAATCACAACGGCACAGTTGCTCTCTTTGCAGCTTGGCCGTCTCAAGGACAGGGGGAAGCTCAGTCCGACGCAGGTTTCACTCGCAAAGTGGAATAACTGTCGTGCCGCGATCGATATCGCAAGAGATGCCAGGGACATTCTTGGCGGTAGCGGCATCAGTGCGGAGTACGTCCCTATTCGTCATATGCTCAACCTCGAAAGCGTCATAACGTATGAGGGAACCGAGACTATTCACCAGCTGGTAGTAGGCAAGGAACTGACTGGCACCAACGCTTTCTGATGAGCACCGCTTGACCGCCAGGCAGCTGCCCGGAGATCGTCAGGTTTGGCGCATCGCTGCGCCGATGATCCTGTCCAACATCTCCGCGCCACTGCTGGGCATGGTCGACACAGGCGTAACCGGCCATCTCGACAGCCCGACCTATCTCGGTGCCGTGGCGATCGGTAGCACAATCTTCGGCTTTCTTTACACCGGCATGAATTTCCTGCGCATGGGCACCACGGGCATTGCTGCGCAATGTTATGGCGCGGATGACAACGATGGTTTGCGTGTGTCGCTGGGCCAGGCCGTCATTGTCGCCCTGCTGATCGCCTGTCTGTTGCTTGCACTGCAGTGGCCAATCGGCCAGTTCGCCATGCGCTTAATCGGTCCTCAACCGGAAGTCGAGATCTTTGCGCTCGAGTATTTCTCGATTCGTGTGTGGAGTGCACCAGGAACGCTGGTAAATTATGTTTTGATGGGCTGGTTTCTGGGGCTACAGAATGCCCGCGTTCCCCTGCTGATATTCCTCACGATTAACATCACGAACATCGTGCTTGATCTGCTGTTTGTTCTCGGCTTTGGAATGAAAGTCGACGGTGTGGCGCTCGCCTCCGTCATCGCCGAATATTCCGGCCTGTTCGTTGCTTTGATTTTCGCAACCCGCGCCTTGCGTCATCGCAGCGGGCACTGGCCGCTTGTCAGACTCTTCAACATTCGCGCGTATGCGGCCTTTTTCGCGGTAAACGGCCATTTGCTTGTTCGAACCATGGCGCTGATGTTCACATTCGGTTTTGTAACGGCACAAGGCGCTCGCCTTGGTGGCCTCATTCTTGCCGCCAACGCAGTGCTACTGAATCTGCAACTGCTGACCTCGTTCGCTCTTGATGGAATCGCACACGCCGCCGAGGCGCTCGTCGGCAAAGCCGTCGGCGAGCAGCACCGTGAGTCGCTCGAGGAGTCAGTGCGACTGACGCTAAAATGGTCGCTGATCTTTGCGGCCGGTTTTTGCGCGCTCTATTTCCTTAGTGGACCACTACTGATCGGCGTGTTGACGAATCTGCCCGATGTTCGCGAAACAGCCCTGCAGTACCTGCCCTGGCTGGCCATTTCTCCGCTCGTGTCTGTTTGGTCTTTTCTGTATGACGGCGTCTACGTCGGCGCAACGCGGGCGCGGGAAATGCGCAATATCATGCTTGTCTCGACATTTCTGGTCTTCCTGCCCGCCTGGATCGCATTGCAGGGCTTCGGCAACCACGGATTGTGGCTCGCATTCACGCTGTTTATGGCAAGCCGCGGCGTTGGCATGCACTTTGGCTATCGCCGATACGTATTGCCGCAGGTCACTCGCTAGCCGCTACCGTCCCCGGGGCGTCCACGTATCGGTTTCCTGATGTGCATTTGAATAACGGTACCGACCACGTGGCAGAGAATCCCTGCATCGCCACAAGCTTGTCGGGCCACGAAATCGCCAGTGCTATCGATGCTGCAGTGCCCTCGGACATGGTGTTTTTTGTGAAGCAGGTCTCATTTTGGTAGCTCACCTGACTTCCGCAGCATATCTTGTGATCGAATCCCGCGCTTCGCGCAGCGTTGTGCTGCATCTTTACACAACCAAGTCTATCAACAGAGCTGAGCAGCGAACCGATGTGGATTCCAACCCCGATGTACGAACGCCTCCCGCACTTCCTGCTGCTGGTGGGCCTGATATTCATGTCCACCGTCATGTATCTGGGACTGGAGCATCCGCAGGCTCCGATGTACTTCGGCTCCGGCTTCTTCTGTTGCCTCTGGAGCATGGTGGTATTCTCCCTGCGCTTGCGCCACAGGCGTCCTGTCAAGCAGCCTGGTGCGCAGCGAGAATCTGTCGATCAATCGTCGAAAGACTCCGAACCTGCTGCCTGAAGCTGTCCGCGTAACTCCGATTCCGCGGCGATACGCCCGTGAACCGCTGCCTTTGCCCACTGATAGGCGAGAATACCTGAAATAATATTCGCGACCGTGTAGGCCGCAAATATTCCCCTGGCGTCGAAAAATATCATGCCCGCCATTGCCAGCGGCATGTATAAGGCGACTATCCGGCCAACACTGATACCAACAGCGGGCATCGGTTGTCCAAGTCCATTGAACGATGCGTTCATCACCATGACCATGCCGTACGCGCCATAGCTGATCGGTGCAATCAATAGATACAGGCTGGCCATTCGAACGACGTCATCACTGTCGCTGAACAGTGACGGCAAAAAATTCGATAATGCAGCGAGTCCCACAGCCAACAACAAACCGCTGGCGATGCAGAACAACATGCACAGACGCAGCGCCTGCAGGATGCGCAAATGTTTGCCGGCAGACAGGTTCTGGCCAACGAACGGGCCGATGATCGCTGACATCGCGTAGAACACGACAAGCGTCATCGATTCGATTCGGCTGGCGACACCGAAACCAGCGACCGCTTCCGGCCCGTACCGCGCAATCATTGCCGTGATAACGGCAGCGCCAATCGGCACGATCGCATTCGTGCCTGCCGCCGGAAGACCGACATGCAGAACGTCCCGCCAGGACCTGCGCAGCTCACCTGCACGCGGCTTATTGAAGCTCACCATGTTCAGCCGGCCACGCAACAAGTGAAGAGCACCAACAAATATGGTGCCACGCGCGAGCAATGCCGCCATGGCGGCACCATTCAGGCCCAGCGCCGGAATCGGACCAACACCGAATATCAATATGGGGTCCAACGCAACATTGAGAATCGAACCGAATATCATCAACTTGCCCGGCAGGCGTGTATCTCCGGTTGCTCGCATGCTCGCCATGCCCACCATGCCGACAACCACGAATGGCACACCTGCGTAGAGGATCGTCATGAAGCCGCGAATCAGCGGGATCATGTCCTCAGGCGCACCGAGCAAGCGAAAAAGCGGATCGATCGTGACAACGCCGACAGCAGAGACCGCGGCCGTCACCAGGAACGATAACAGCAGGCTATCCGTGGTAAGGCGCCGGGCACGACGGTGGTCGTTTGCGCCGATGGCGCGTGCAACGACCGACGAAGTCCCGGCACCGAGACCTATTGCGACGCTCGAGACAATCATAAGTATCGGAAAGCTGAATGCGTGTGCGGCAAGGGCGCGATCACCGACGCGACCCAGAAACCACGCATCGATCAGCGCCTGTCCCATCATGGTGACGATGCCGAGCAGAACCGGCACCGTCATCGTCACCAGATGACGCCCGACCGGGCCGTCGGTGAGCGTGGTTCTGTCTGTCTGCATCGATACTCACGCACTGCGGGTGGCCAGGGGCGCATAGGTTATCATCGACACATGAGCTGGAAGAAACTGAGTTCGCGCAGCGTCTACGAGAACGACTGGATGCAGGTCCTCGAGGACCACGTCATCAATCCCGGTGGCGGCGAAAACCTGTACGGTCATGTGCACTTCAAGAATCGGGCAGTCGCAATCATCGCGCTCGACCAGGACGACAATGTCTGCCTTGTCGGTCAGCACAGGTACACGCTCAACGCCTGGTCATGGGAGCTGCCGATGGGCGGTGCACCTCTTGATGAAGATCCCGTGGTCGCAGCGAAGCGCGAACTCAAAGAGGAGACCGGCCTCACTGCAGCGCAGTGGACCGAGGTCATGCGGCTTCACCCGAGCAACTCGATCACGGACGAAATCGGTATCGTTTATCTGGCCGAAGGCCTGACCGCGGGTGAACCCGAGTTTGAAGAAACTGAGGACCTCGAGATTCGGAAGCTGCCGCTGCAGGATGCCGTTGCCCTGGCCAGCAATGGCGAGATCACTGACGCGATCAGCGTGGCCGCCTTGCTGCGAATTGCCGCCATCAAAAGATCATCTTCGCTGTAACGACGTAACGCAGCGGGCCGCCGACTTCACGTTCGTCAAACGGATAACAGGTTACCAGGCTCAGGATCGCTGCTTCGGTATCGAGCAACAGGCTGCCGCGCCGGGAATCAACCACATCGATGCCGATTACCTTGTACAGGTGCTTGCGGCCACCAATCTTCTCTATGACAAGCGACTCGCCGATGCCAAGGTCGCGCAGGAAATTGAAATGTGTGTCCTTGTGGCCAGCGATGACACTGTTTCCCGACTCGCCCGGCAAGGAACTCGCGCTCAGGTGGCCGGGACCAAAGGCCAGCGTTCGACCCGAGCCCCCGGCGAGAATGATTAGATCGACCTCACCTGACTTCGCCGACAACCGGGCCACTGGCCACGTGTCCGCCCAGGGCCAGGGGGGTTGCCGGTCGTCATCCTCCTCGGCCGCGCGCGCCCAGGCGCGCTGCATCAACTCCTGGGCGAGCCACGCCTTGGCGGGAATGTAGGCGCCCTGGCCAAGCTGCCAGAAGCCAAGACACAGCAGACAGGCCACAGTCAGTCTCTGCGCCGACCTAATACGCCAGGCCATGGGTCACCCTTCTTCGCAATGCAGGCATTGCAAGCATCAACAGTGCTGCCAACAGCGTAAGCGCTCCGCCAAGTCGAAGGCCGGGAGCATTTGTTGCCGTCGCCGGAAAGCCGAAGATCGCCGACCCGCTCTGGCCGTATGGCATCAGATTCGGCACCTGCTCGCTCGCGAGCGGATCCCCGGCCGGTCGAACCGGCGTCTTGTCGACCGCAACAAGGCTCGTGTGTTTGCTGACAAGGTGATGGGCGAGCGCCGTCGCGACGACCGCCTGTCGCGTCACCTCGGAATCTGCCCCGCGCCGTTCCGCATCAAGGAGTTCGGCAATTCGCGCACGCGCCCACAGTGCAGCAACGCCAGGACTTTGCGCATCGACATCCAGCGCGACGTCGTGCCCCCACGCACCGGCGACCGAGTCGCCCTCGATGCGTATCGTGGCGCCTGGACGAAAGGCTCCCGAAGCCTTCGCTTTAACGCTGATGGGCTCGCCGAGATACAGGTCGGGAACGACGGATGGATAGCTGTCGACGAGTGTTCCGCCTGGCCATAGCAGATTGATGTTCGTCACCTGCGGGTGCTCGAGCTTGCGGAACAGGCGATCCATTTTTTCGGCGACTTCGTGCAGGGCACTGATCGTCGTAAAGGTGCCGCGGCCGCTTTCGGCAGCTTTGCGCATGAACCAGCTGTTCGGTGCCGAGCCGATGCCGACGGTGAACATGCGTGCGCCATCGAGTTGCTTTGTGATCAGCTCGAACAGCCCCTCTTCGTTGCCGACGGCGCCATCGGTAATAAAAATGACTTGCCGCAAGAACGCTTCCGTCGGTGGTGTTCGCAGTGCGCGACGCAGAGCGGACTGCATCTCCGTACCGCCGTTTGCTCGCAACCGGCCGACGAAGTTCTGCGCCATACCGACGCTGCCAGGCTCAACCGCCACGCTGTCCTCGAACAACGCGTTTGCATGTGAGTTGAATTCGATAACGTTGAATCGGTCCCCGGGATGCAGGCCATCGAGCGCCCGTTGCAGAGCCTGCTTCGCCTGTTGCATCGATACACCGTGCATCGAGCCCGAGGTGTCGATAACGAAGATCATTTCCCGAGGCATGCTTGCCGCGGTCGAAGCATCGCCGTCCGGCGGCATTACCATGAGCAGGTAATGTGGCTCGCCATTAATGGTCTCTGCAAACGCCATCGCGCGCGGCGCAGATGAGGAAACCGGACGCCACAGCAATTCGAAGTCATGGTCCATTGGCACCCGGCCAGAGGCGAGGGCGACCCGGTACTGACCGCTGTTCTCGCTGACATTAACCGGGTGGTAACGGCTCGCGATGATTTCGAGCGGCATGCCTGCATTGACGCTGACCTGAAGCGACACCTTGTGGCCGCGAGACGCGTTAACCATGGGCGGCGTGATCAGCGACGCATCCGCGACGAGAGACGTGTCCGCAGACCAACCGCTACCCTGTCGGTCCGTCAGTGCCTGCCCCGGGATATACCTTGGCGTCAGCGTCATCGGGAAGCGCAGGCTGAATGTCCCGTCGTCGTAGCGAATGTTCTCGAGGTATTCGATCTCGACGATAACCGTCTCGCCGGGCGCGACGTTGGCAATCGAGGTCGTAAACAGGTTGGCCCGCCGCTGCTCGACCAGGCTTGTCTTCTTGCCCGCCTGTTTCGCCTGTTCGTATTCCTTTCTGGCCTGCTGCTTTTCCCGGATTTCGCCTTCGATCAGGCGGTCACCGATATAGAGACGCATGCGGTCCACGGCCGCGTCGTCCGGTAATGGAAACACGTAAATGCCTTCTACCCATTCGACTCCCTCGTTCTTGAATTCCTGCATGACCGAGACCCGCGCAACAAGTCCATTGACTTTGATGTTGACGTCTGTGTTCAGCAGCGCTGCGGTTACGTACCCTCCGCTCATGCGCATCAGCAGGCTGCCGGTTTGCATGTCGGCCGGCGACAGGGTTTTTGTCGACGCGAATCCAGGACGGACCGCCAGTATCGTCAACAGCAGCATGATCCAGGCCGGTGCCGTGTTACGCGCTTTCTCGTGCATTACAGATCTCCTTCTCTATAGCGCACCATTGAAGCAAGCCAAAACGGCCCGCTGCGGGCTGTGACATGGCAATGCACCGGCGGAATGTGGCAAATTGTGGCGAGGAGCGGCAGCCTTGCCGCTCCGAGGTCGATTATTGGGAGTGGCGGTGGCCAAACGTATTGCGATTGTTGAGGATGAGCCTGCGATCCGCGAAAACTACGCGGCGGCGTTCGAGCGCGAGGGATACGAGGTCGATGCCTATGACGCGCGCGATTCGGCATTACAGGCCTTCGACCTGCGCCTGCCCGACCTTGTAGTGATCGATGTCAATCTGCGGGACGATGTAGAAGGAGGTTTCGAACTCTGTCGGGAACTGCGTTCCAGGGCGGCGGAGTTACCCATCATCTTTCTTACAGCCCGGGACAGTGAATTCGATGCTGTGTCCGGACTTCGACTCGGGGCCGATGATTACCTCACCAAGGACATCAGCCTGCCGCACCTGATGGCCCGCGTTGCGGCCTTGTTTCGACGGCTCGATGCCATGCAGAGACCGCAATCCAAAGAAAATCGAATCAGGCGTGGCGACCTTGAAATCGACACAGACCGTATGACCATACTCTGGCAAAACCAGGCTGTCGGTCTGACGCTGACCGAATTCTGGCTCGTACACGCCATGGCCCGCTACCCCGGGCATGTGAAGAATCGGCAACAACTCATGGACGCTGCGCAGGCTGTGCTGGATGACAACACGATCACATCACACATCAAACGCATACGTCGAAAATTCGTGGCCATTGACGCGACTTTTGATGCAATAGAAACAGTGTACGGCATGGGCTATCGCTGGCTTGCCGACTAGTCGCTGCCACCAACAATGAACCTGAAACGGCAGTTGCTACTCGTCAGTGTGCTGACACTCGTACTGCCATGGGCCGGCTACCAGTTCATTCATGAAACCGAGTCCGCGTTACGCACAGGACAGCAGCAAATGCTTGGGGGCACCGCCAGAGCGATAGCCGACTCCCTCGCACAATATCGCGAAGAATTTCCGGATACCGAAGGCAGCAGTCACGTCTACGGCGAACAGCTCTATGGCCACCCTCTCGAGACGCGCCCCGAGATAGATGGCTACTTCGACGACTGGACGCTGGAACGCGATTCCCTGCAGTTGCTTCGCGGCACCGATGGCCCGGTTCGGTTTGCCATCGGCGTTTTTGATCAGGCCGTTTTTCTGTACGTAGAAGTCAGCGACGACAATGTTGTTTTCGCCAGCCCCGGGGTGATCGCAGTCGACGATGGGCCGCGCTTCGCCGATCGCATCAGCATCATCAGCACCAGTCCGCCGTATCGGAATGAAACACTGACTTTCGCCGCGGAAGCGCCTGGTCCGGTGGTCGCGTATGTGCGCAACGAATATGGTTTCGGCCCCGACCCGACAATACTTTCGTATCTACAGGATGTTCCGCGGGGCTATCAGTTCGAAGCACGTATTCCGGCAAGCAAACTGGGCACCCACCTGGGCATCATCGTCAGTAACACCGCGAGCGAGTTCGAATCGCCGGTACGCAGTGCCAGTTTTTCGTCACGCACGCCAGGGGCGTTTGTCACGGTGTCGCCTGATTTAAATGCGGTTGTGACGGGTCTTGCGCAGGCCGGCATGCGCCTTATCGTGACCGATGCATCGGGCTGGAGGATCGCTGCGGGAGGCGCGCTGTCGAGCGCGAACGTATCGGCGGACAACGCCAGGTCGGCGTGGCTGCGCATTGCCTACGATGCTCTCGTCGAGTCCGGTGAAGACGCCGAACTGGCAAGGCCCGATCCCAGCGGTCGCGAGCAGCAACGCTATATTGCCGATGCCCTGAACGGCGTTGAGTCGGTCGGCTGGTTTCGCAGTGCTGAAGGTGGCCGAGCGATCGTTGCCGTGGCACAGCCTGTGGTGGCAGACGGTGAGACCATCGGTGCGGTTGTGCTGCAACAGGGCACCGACGCAATTCTGAGCCTGACGAATCAGGGCCTGGTCCGCCTGTTGAACGTCACGTTGATCGCGACGTTGCTCGTTGCCGCGGCATTGCTTGGCTATGCCACCTGGCTGTCGCGCCGGATTCGCCGGCTGAGCATTGCCGCCGAAGACGCCCTGGAGCAGGACAGTCTGCGGGTCGAATTGCCCAGCGTTCACGCCGGAGATGAAGTCGGCGATCTGTCGCGCAGCTTTTCCTACGTGCTACAGCAACTGGGAGACTACAACGAGTACCTGCGTTCGCTGGCGTCGAAGTTGTCGCACGAACTGCGCACCCCGCTTGCAATAGTCACCTCCTCTCTGGAGAACCTGGAGCACGAACCGCTGAATGAGGCTTCGTCGGAGTACGCGTCGCGCGCACGCGACGGCGCTGATCGACTGCGGCGAATTCTGACGGCGATGAGTGAAGCCAGCAGGGTCGAAGAACTCATGCAACACGCCGAGCCGGAGACCTTTGATTTTCATGCGGTGCTGGCATCCACCGTCGCCGCGTATCGCGATGCCTACTCCGATCGTGAATTCGAGTTCGCATCCGACTTTGACATTGCAATGATGCGCGGCTCGCCCGAACTACTCATACAGATGCTCGACAAGCTCGTCGACAATGCTGTCGGCTTCAGCAAGGACGGCGACGTCATCGACATAAGCCTGACGGCAAACGGTTCGACCTTGTTGCTGACGGTGACAAACACGGGGCCGCCACTGCCCGAGCGTATGCGCTCACGAATGTTCGACTCGATGGTGTCGGTGCGCGCGGGGCGCGGCGACAAACACCTGGGGCTCGGATTGTACGTGGCAAGGCTCATCGCGGAGGGTCATGACGGGAGAATTGATGCGAAGAACACCGACGACGGTGTCGCCGTCTGCGTTATCTTACCGCGAGATACTGATGGCAGATGATGGCTGCCACGAGCCAATCAGCGAACCGGGTGATAAAGCCCGTGACAGCCGCGTCGGGTTTCGCATCAGTTCGTGATTCGTTCGAACACCAGATCAAAGCCGCCACTCACAGTCAACATTTCGTCAGGGCTGATCGTGAACACTGAAGGCGGCTGCTCGACCGTGCCTGTAACCTCGAGATTGTTGTAGATTACTTCACGGAAACCGGCGCCGATCAACTGGAACTCGTTGTCGAGTTCCCACACGTAGCCGCGCAGACCAACGCTCCCGTTAAACAGCGTATCGAATCCGCTGCCCGAATCGTCGAACCAGCAGTCTGTGAAAGCCCATTCAAAGTTGTCGCCTTCGCTCGGTGCGTTTCCAGGGCCAAGCCAGGTCACCGTACTTTCGCCTTGCACAAGCACGTTTGCCGGTGGAGTGCCTGTAAAAGGATCACAGGCGATAGCTGCAGGGTTGACGTTTAGCATTTCATCGTCGATGTAGTTGAATGTATCGGCGATTGTGGCGATCTGAATCAGAACGAAGTCGAGCACCTCGGTCGCCAGCGCCGCACGACGTTGCCACGCTGGTGCGAGCTTGTCGTCCAATGATGCAGCCAGCTGGTCCCAGGACAGCCAGACAGACCCACCCGCGCCCACGCTGATTTCGACACTGCTGAAGGGACCGGGAATGACCTGCACATTGACTATCTCGGCGGGTGATATCACCTGATAAAAGCCCCAATTCGGCGGGTGGTGTGGGACGTTGGGCATGTACACCAGGTCGCCGATGACTTTGACATCGAACACTCCAAGGAACGCCTCGTCGCCAACGTCAGAGTCCACCGTAAACGACGACGGTGTCTTCACCGTGTAGTCCTCAACGCTCAGGTAGTCGTTGTCATCGACCACGAAGCTGATCTCCCCTCGCAAGGTGCTGCCGAAGTCTACGCTGACACCCCACATCGAGCCATCGCCGGGGACACTCACTTGCAGCAGATCACCTGCCGCCGTCGAACTGACCTCGAAGCCATATTCCGGCAAGATAACGGCGTCAACACCAGCAACTACAGGTTGCGAAACAAATGTACTCGGAGAATCGCGATCACTGTCGCCAGTACAGGCGGCGAGTGCAATCGTGACCAAGACAACCAGAATACGCACATTACTCACCTCCGTTTTTCATGTGGTATTACAATTTTGATTTTCAATAAGGAGATGTCGCAGAGGCCGACCATGACAAACAGCGGATTCCTGCTTCGCTCGATTAGCGATTTGTCGCGGGCTTCGGGCGGCTACTCGATCGGCATGACATGATTCGCCTCGAAATCACACACACCGAGTTCGTAATCGTAACTCCCGCCTTTGTCCAGGCAATCGTCGACTCGTGCCCAGTCGATAAAAAGTATGACTGCCCACACCACGAACAGCAGAAATGTCGCAGCGCAAAGCGATCCCAACAGCAGGACCAGTTTTCGTTGCCAGGGTGGTGCCGCCTGTTTCTTGTATTTACTGAGCATGAATGTAGATGAGAATGGCCATTTTGGGTTGCGGCCGCAATCGGCGGCACCTGGGTCCTAACTATAGAGCGGAGGCTGACGCAGATGAAGCACCGATCGGGAATTTGTCGGGCCGGGAGCGACTGATGCCGCAGTCGACAGCGGCAGTCGGGCTGCTAGAATGGTGCTTGGCTGCAGATGAGCCATCGCAGTAGTCTGCTCGCGATCGCTTGCTACCCTTCGTGTTCTTGAAATCTGCAAGGAGTTGATTATGCGCGGTTTCAACATAAACGGTATTCGCATAGAGCTTCTTGAGTTACCGCCCGAGTCGCTCCCCGCACGCGCCATGGAGCGCTGGAAATAGTCCGGGTTCAGTCGCAGTGACAAGATCGCACTTTCACAACAAGCATCCGCCTGTCGCAGAGCGTCTCTCACCTTGTCACGCGAACATGCCACGCCGGGATTTTCTGAAGTCGGGCATTGCGCTTGGGCTGAGCAGCACGCTGCCCCTCGCGTTGATATCCCGATCTGATGCGAATCATCACCCCCATCCGCACGAGGGCAGCATCGACTTCCTCGATCGCAATATGTACATACACGACATGGAGGTGCTGCAGCACTTCGAGGCCGGCAAGAACCGCCGCGGTGATCTCCAGTTCATGAGTCGGGGCGCGGAGCGATTTCTCTTTCAGCTGACCTCTAAAGGCTGTTCTGTCTATGACATCAGCGACCCGCTGCGCCCTTCAATTATCAACGAAGGCGCTTTCGATGCTCAGCAGATTCAGCTGGCCTACAACCGTAAGGCAGGCAAGTGGATTGTGATCGCGGCGCAGCATTCCGACCCTGCAAACGTTTACCCGTCCGCGGAGTATCCACAAGGACGTTACGACAACCCGCGTATCGAAGATGCCTGGCGAGACTGGAAAGGTCTGCGGGGAATAGTGATCTGGGATGCGACAGACCCGACCGATATCAGGCAGCTCTCCGAATACAATACGGACGGGGGAGACCCTTCCCGCGAGGTTCAGGAGGGGATGGGGGTCAAGGAGTCTTTCTACACAGGCGGCAAGTACTGTTTCCTCGATACGTCACCTGACAACAGCTTTATTCACATGGAATCTCCGCTTCGGTATTACTCGAATGCCATTCAGGTGATCGATGTGGAAGATCCGGAAAATCCCAGGTTCGTCTCCAACGCCTGGCTGCCGGGTCAGCGCGCCGGTGAAGAGGCAGCCTACAGGGCCTGGCCGGAGCATGGCGACAAGCTGTCGTTTACCGGCTTGCACAGCGGCACGGCCGTGCCCGTGAACATCGAGGATGGTGGGCGGTACGGTTACTCGGCGTTCGGCGCCCTTGGCATGGTCATCCACGATTTCTCACGACCTGAAAGCCCTCAAGTCGTGGGGCATTTCGATCCGCCGTCCAAACCCGGCGCCATTGCCATGCATACCGTCGACGTCACCCGCATAGATGCGCGTGGCATAGTGCTTGTCGAGCCCGAAGCGGTGAATCCGGACTGCAATGAACCGCAACATCCGATCTGGATCGTGGATGTCACCGACCCGGCGAGGCCCAGGCCGATCTCTCAGCTCCCCAAGCCCGTGCCGCCGCCCGAAGCACCGTACCGCGACTTTTGCGACAAGCGCGGGCGTTTCGGCACGCATGCACCACCCGCATGGAACGCACCCGGCAAGGTCGACCTCAACCTGACCATGTATCCGTATTTCATAGCCGGGTTGCAATGTTTCGACATTACGAACCTGGCCCGGCCCACGATCGCCGCCTACTTCATACCGCCTCAGGCGGGCAATCTCGAGGACCCCGGGAGCTACCATCGGACCGTGGATCACATCCTCGTCGAGTGGGACCGAAACCTGATCTGGGCCGGAACCGACAGCGGCGTTTATCTTCTCTCCACGCCGCGCCTGGGTGAGCCCATCGTCGATCCCATGCCGGTTACGGAGTGGTCGCTGCCGGGCTCCAACATCGGCCACGACGCTTCAGAAGCAGGCTAGCGCCGATCTAGACACCCAGGAAGCCGGCAATCCCTTTCGCTGCCTCCCGCCCCTCGAATACAGCCGTTACAACGAGGTCGGAGCCACGCACCATGTCGCCACCCGCGAACACTTTCGGGTTGGTCGTCTGAAACGGGTACTCGCCGAGTGACGCAACGCGTACACGACCGCTCGGCAGCGTCTTGACATTAAATTCGTCGAACCAGGCGGGTGGGTCAGGCTGGAAGCCGAAGGCGATGACAACGGCGTCGGCAGGCAGAATCTCCTCCGTGCCGGCCACGGGTACCGGTCGCCGACGCCCATCGGCGCCGGGCTCGCCAAGTTCAGTCGCAATGACTTTGACACCTGTCACGCCGTCCTGACCAACGATCTCGAGCGGCTGCCTGTTGAACAGAAACTCGACCCCTTCTTCCATGCTGTTCGCAACCTCGCGTCGCGACCCGGGCATGTTCTGTTTGTCGCGCCGATACGCACACTGAACGCTTGTCGCACCTTGTCGGACCGCGGTCCGGACACAGTCCATGCCAGTGTCGCCGCCACCGAGTACAACCACCCGCTTGCCGGCGAGATCGATGTAGGGATTCAATTCATCATCGTGACCCAGCTCGCGATACACGTTACCAATGAGATAGGGCAGCGCCTCATGCACCCCTTGCATGTTTTCGCCCGGGAAGCCGCCGCGGACGAAGTTGTACGTACCCATGCCCAGGAATACGGCGTCATAGTCGGCGAGCAGTTCGGCAAACGGCTTGTCGTGTCCGATCCGCGTGTTGAGAATGAACTGCACGCCCATGCCCTCGAGAATTTCCCGGCGTTGTCTCACGACCTGTTTTTCGAGCTTGAACGGCGGGATACCGTAGGTCAGCAAGCCGCCTGCTTCCGGGTAGGCGTCGTACACGACAGAGCGGATGCCCTGCCGCGCGAGAACATCCGCTGCTGCAAGGCCTGCCGGACCGGCACCGACGATAGCGACACGCTTGCCCGTATCCACCACGTGCGACATCTCCGGTCGCCAGCCCAGTTTGAGCGCCTCATCCGTGATGTACTTTTCAATATTGCCAATCGATACGGCGCCGATGCCATCATTGAGCGTGCAGGCACCCTCACACAGGCGATCCTGCGGGCAGATGCGGCCGCAGATTTCAGGCAATGAATTCGTCTGATGCGACAACTCGGCCGCCTCGAACAGCTTGCCCTGTTCCACCAGGTCCAGCCAGTTCGGAATATAGTTGTGTACCGGACACTTCCATTCGCAGTAAGGATTACCACAGGAAAGACAACGCCCGGCCTGTGCGGCAGCGCTTGCGCTGTCGTATTGGCCGTAGATTTCGCCAAAATGAAGCACACGCTCTTCCGCCGCCTCCTTGTCGGGGTCGCGTCGCGGAATTTCCAGAAACTGCAGCGGATGCTTGGCCATGATCGCGTTACGCTGCCTGCCGCAGGGATTCGATCAGTGAGCCCAGCTCGGCGGCTTTCGGCTTGACGAGCCAGAACTTCGGCAGGAACGTGCGGTAGTCGTCGAGAATCAAACGACCCCACTCGCTGTCAGTTGCTTCGACGTGCTGCATGATCAGCGACCGCAGATGATGCAGGTGCGCCTCCATGCTTTCGGGCGTTATGCGGTGGATATCGATGAGTTCGTGGTTGTAGCGATCGACAAAGTCGCGATCGATATCGAGCACATAGGCGAACCCGCCCGTCATGCCAGCACCAAAGTTGACACCGGTAGGGCCGAGGACCACGACAACACCGTCTGTCATGTACTCGCAACAGTGATCGCCCGTGCCCTCGATAATAGCGGTAGCGCCCGAGTTTCTAACGGCGAATCGCTCCCCGGCAGTGCCCGCGGCAAACAACGCACCACCGGTCGCACCGTACAGGCAGGTGTTACCAATGATCGCCGTCTCGTGCACGACGTAGTTGGCATCTTCCGGCGGCCGAATCACAATGCGACCACCGGCCATACCCTTGCCAACATAGTCGTTTGCGTCGCCGATCAGCGTCAGGTTGAGTCCCCACACGTTCCAGACGCCAAAACTTTGCCCTGCCGTACCCCGCAGCAGGATTTCGAGCGGCGTGTCCCGCATGCCCTCATTGCCGTGTTGCCTTGCTATCTCTCCGGCGAGTCGTGCGCCGATCGAACGATTGAAATTGCGCACCTCGAAACCGAAGCGTCCACCCTCTTTCGCTTTGATGGCAGGCATGGTGGCTGCGAGCATTTCCTCGGCAAGTTCACCCTTGTCGAACGGCTCGTTGCGCGGTTCCGTGCAAAACTGCGGCGCGTCTTTGGCGAGCCCCGCGTCAGACACGATCGGCGACAGATCGAGGCGAGCCTGCCGATCCGTCACGCCGCTTTCCAGGGCGAGAAGGTCGACACGACCTATCAGCTCATCGAGCTTGCGAACGCCAAGTCCGGCCATCAACGTGCGTGTTTCTTCGGCCACGAAGCGGAAGAAATTGATCACCATCTCCGGCAGACCGACGAAGTACTCGCTGCGCAGAATGTTGTTCTGTGTCGCAACACCGGTGGCACAGTTGTTCAGATGACAGATGCGCAGATACTTGCAGCCCAGCGCGACCATTGGCGCCGTGCCAAAACCAAAGCTCTCCGCGCCCAACATCGCAGCTTTGACGACATCCACCCCTGTCTTGAGACCGCCGTCGGTCTGGAGTCGGACCTTGTGACGCAAATCATTCGCTCTCAACACCTGGTGCGTCTCGGACAAGCCGAGTTCCCAGGGGCTGCCGGCGTATTTGACCGAGCTCAACGGACTTGCGCCGGTGCCACCGTCGTAACCGGAAATCGTAATCAGGTCCGCATAAGCCTTGACGACGCCAGCGGCGATGGTGCCAACACCCGGCTCGGCGACCAATTTGACCGACACCAATGCACCCGGATTAACCTGCTTGAGATCGAAGATCAGCTGCGCGAGGTCTTCAATCGAGTAGATGTCATGATGCGGCGGGGGTGAGATCAATCCGACGCCAGGCTTGGCGTAGCGAAGTCGGGCGATCATTTCATTGACTTTGTGACCCGGCAACTGGCCACCTTCGCCCGGCTTGGCGCCCTGGGCAATTTTGATTTGAAGGACTTCGGCGTTGACAAGATACTCAGCCGTTACGCCGAATCGGCCTGACGCGACCTGCTTGATCTTGGAGACACGCTCGGTGCGATATCGTGACGGATCTTCGCCACCCTCACCGGAATTGGAGCGTGCGCCGATGCGGTTCATCGCGATCGCCAACGCCTCATGGGCCTCGGGAGAAAGTGCCCCCAACGACATGCCGGCACTGTCAAAGCGGACCAGGACATCCTCAACTGGCTCGACCTCGTCCAGCGGAACTGGCGGTCCGGCAGGCTTGAGTGACATCAGGTCACGCAGTGTCGCTACCGGCCGATCGTTGACGAGTTTCGCGTACTCCGTATATCGATCGAAGTCCCCGCTGCGTACTGCCGCCTGCAAGGTGGCGACGACATCCGGGTTATAACAGTGGTACTCACCGCCATGCACGTACTTCAGCAGCCCGCCCTGGCCAACCGGCACACGTGGTTCCCACGCCATTTCGGCAAGCTGTCGCTGATCGTCCTGCAGATCGGCAAAATCAGTTCCCTGAATCCTCGAGCTCGTACCCGCAAAGCATCGCTGCACGACGTCCTCGTGCAAACCAACGATCTCGAACAACTGCGCGCCACGATAACTGGAGATCGACGAGATGCCCATTTTCGACATTACCTTGAAAAGGCCCTTGCGGACCCCGCGCCGAAAGCTGCGACCGAGCTGTTGTTGTTTGTCGAGATTGCCGCGCTGCGCGATATCGTGCAACGACTGATAAACAAGATACGGATACACCGCCGTCGCACCGTATCCGATCAGACATGCGAAGTGATGCGGGTCACGCGCAACGCCTGTTTCGACGATGATATTGACGTCGCAGCGCAGGCCGAGGCGAACAAGGTAATGGTGCACGGCGCCTGTCGCCAGCAGCGCATGCACGGGCAATTTGCCCGGTTCGAGGTAGCGGTCGCTGAGCATCAGAATCAGCTTGCCAGCACATACTGCCTGTTCCGCTTGTGCGCAAATTTCGTCGAGCGCCTCCGGCAGGGACAGCGACTCGCTGATATTCAGATCAATAAACGCATGGCTGTCTGCGTACATGTCGTCGCTCAACAGCTGCCGCAATTTCATTTGCGACAGCACTGGCGAATTCATGATGACGTGCTCGACATGTCCGGGGCCGATATCGAACAGGTTCGATTCGCGTCCGATATTCGTCTGCAGGGACATTACGATGCGTTCGCGCAGCGAATCGATCGGCGGATTCGTTACCTGCGCGAACTGCTGCCGGAAATAATCAAACGGTGAACGTATCTTCTGCGACAACACGGCCATCGGCGTGTCATCACCCATCGAGCCCACCGCCTCCTGCTCCGCCTGGGCCAGCACCGCGACGATATCGTGCAACTCTTCTCGCGTCAGATTGAACATCTTCTGATACGTCGCGAGCACCTCCGGCTCCATCGGCTCGGCCGCAGTGCGCGTATCGATGAGTTCTGAATCGAGGTAGCGCACGCCCTTTTTGAGCCACTTCTTGTACGGCGCGCGCGTTTTCAGGATGTCGTGAATGTCGTCGTTGTCGAGAAGCACGCCATTCACGAGGTCGACAGCCAACATCTCACCAGGGCCGAGACGGCCTTTGGTCACAACATCCTTTTCTTCGTAATCGTAGACACCGATCTCGGATGCCACGGTGATGTGCCTGTCTTTCGTGATGACGTAGCGCGCCGGACGCAGCCCGTTCCTGTCCAGGCAACACGCGGCATAACGGCCATCAGTCAATACGATCCCGGCCGGACCATCCCAGGGTTCCATCTGACAGTCGAAGAATTCGTAGAACGCCCTGACATCGGGGTCGACGTCGTCAACTGCCTGCCATGCCGGCGGCATCAGGATTCGCATGCCCTGCAAGACGTCCATGCCACCTGCCCGCAGAACTTCGAGCATGTTGTCGAGGCTCGACGAGTCTGATCCGACGAGCGAGATAATCGGATCGAGATCGGATATGTCGTCCAGTTTGTCCGAGATGAAGTTTTTCGCTCGGGCTTGCGCCCAGTTACGATTTCCCTGAATCGTGTTGATTTCGCCGTTGTGCGCGAGGAATCGAAATGGCTGTGCAAGTCGCCACTGCGGCAACGTGTTGGTCGAGAATCTCTGGTGAAAGACACATACCGAGGATTCGAGCCGCGGGTCCTGCAGGTCCGGGTAAAACGTCGGCAGCACTCCCGGCATGATCATGCCCTTGTAGCTGATCGTGGCCGACGACAAACTCGCGATATACGCTGCACCCTCACCGATGCGCTTTTCCGCGCGGCGCCTGGCGAGAAACAGGCGCCGGTTGAAACGACCGCGCGGCATGCCGTCCGGTGCGTTTACGTACACCTGCTCAATACGAGGCAACGTCCTGAGTGCCTGTTCACCACAGACCGACGGGTCGGTCGGCACCTCTCGCCAGCCGGCGACCTCGAGACCGATCTCGCGAACTGCGGTGCCGATGACGTCCCGGGCTGCGTCCGCGCGCGCTTCATCCTGATGCAGAAACACACTGCCAGCGGCAAACCGTGCGTTGAGTGAGAAGCCCAGATCTTCGCCGACCGCGCGCATGAATGCCTTTGGAAACTTGAGCAACAGCCCACAGCCATCGCCGGTCTTGCCGTCTGCCGCGACTGCGCCGCGATGCGTCAGACGGGCGAGCGCGGAGATCGCCGTATCGACGACCCAGTGGCTCGGCATGTCGTCGAGATTTGCGATCAGTCCAAAGCCGCAACTGTCGCGCTCGAATGCCGGGTCATACAGACCTGCTGCTTGTCGCTCGGTCATAGACGCCCTGAGAGTCACGCGATCCGCGCGCCCCGTTAATTATCACATTGAGGTGGCGCTGCAAGCGCCGGATTGGGCCAGCACGCTGGAGTACGCCGCCGCCGCCCGAACGATGAAGTATATGTTAGGTCTTGCTCGAGCAGCCACCGCACGGGGACAAAAGCCTCAAAACGAACCAGTTTCGAGGCATTCGCCGCCAATTCCGACCAAATTCATGCCACGCAAATGATGGTTACGCGCGTAACCAAGAGGCACGGTCGGCGATCTGAATGGCTAGCGAGCGCTGGCTCGCAAGCGAATGTCGCCCGTCGACTCGAACGACACCGGCCTGGTCAACGGAATGCCGAGCCCGAGTTGCCCTGTCAACGCATACGGAATGTCACGCATTACGCCATCGCGGACGATATACATGAGCTGCGGTGCGGTCTTGAGCAGATTGAGTTCGACGCTGATAGCAAACCTGCCGTCGCCGGACGCCGGAATAGTAAATCCACCTTCGGTTTCACCCGTCGCGAAGCGCAATCCGTCCAGGTCGACCCCGTAGGATACAGCCGTTATCGGCAATGGAAACGGGTTTGGATTCGTCACATCAAAATCGAGCACAAAGGTCTGACCCGAGAAATCGATGCCCGTCATCTCGATGTTGCTGAGACGAACGCTCGGCGCACTGATCAAATCGCCTGTGCTGGCGCAGGCCGAGAGCAGGCAGGCGGCGATCAACGCACTCGCGTGATGCTTCAGTGTGAGTCTCGGCATGTGCAGGTCCTCCGTATTGTCCTAGAGCAGGTCTCCGCCGATATCGCCCCATCTGGCCGACGTCAGCAGCCATTTGCCGCCCTCCAGCTCGAATTCCATCTCAAAGCGGTAAGCATCAGCACTAAAGCCCAGGGTGCCATCGTTCGTCCCCGCCATGGCCACAGAAAGCACGAGGTCGGCGGCCGAATCCGCGTGGATATTAAGTTCTTCGATGCGGGTAATCAGCGCGACTTTATTCTGGCGCAGGAAATAGATTCGGAACTTGTCTTCGATATCATCGCGGTTGTTACCCCGGGCATCGGTGTAATTGGGCGAGATCATCCCGACGAGTGCGCGGCGATCTTTGGCCTCGGCCAGTTCACGTCCCTGCTTGACCCAGCTGCGAATCGCTTCCTCGGGGCCTTCTGCGGGACCACCACAGCCACACAGCCAGACACTCAAGAGTCCGGCGATTGCAATTCGAGACGGGATTGCGCTAAGGACAGCCATCATCTGCTAAAGTCTACTGGGAAATGCGTCCATAAATGGACTGTAAATCCCAAATCGTGACCTGGGTCGCAAAACTCTTGCTTCGCGGCGTCACAATGAAACGAGTATCGACACGCAACATGGCCCGAGACTAGTCAGATGTCCGTAAAACTGCTCAGTGAAAGCATGGATGCGACAATCACCGATGAGGATCAGATCCGCATCGACGCCATCCTGTCCTTTTGGTTCATGGAGCAGAAGCTCTCGGCGCCCCAGATCGATCAGCGCATGGACATCTGGTTTGGCGCCGATCCGGTATTCGATCACGAGTGCAAGAAAGAGTTCTCCGACGATGTCGACAAGGCCAGCGACGGCAGACTTAATCACTGGGCGCACAAAAAGCGTGGTCGTCTGGCGCTGATATTGTTGCTGGATCAGTTTCGCCGCAACATCTATCGCAACACGGCCGATGCCTTCGCCATGGACAAGGTCGCGCTGAAACTGTGTGTCGAGGGCGCAATGCAAAAGAACGACCAGGGATTGACGCCAATCGAGCGCGCTTTCTTTTATATGCCTTTGCAGCATGCCGAGTCTCGTAAAGTGCAGGCGAAAGCCGTGCAAATCTACAACCGCCTGGCTGAAGCCGTTTCACCGACCCTTCGCGAGACTTTCGAGACAATCGCGCAGTTTGCCGAGCTGCATCACGACATTGTTCAGCAGTTCGGCCGATTTCCACATCGCAACAAGTTGCTCGGTCGAAAAAACACACCCGAAGAAGACGAATATCTGGCTGGCGACAGCCCCGATTTCGGTCAGGGCAGCTAGACTTAAGAAAAACAAGAATCGAACAAGGGGAACTCCATGCACAGACGTACGTTCTGCAAGTCCGCCGTGGCCGCGGCCGTGGCGGGCACGCTTCCCGGCTGTAGCTCCGAAAAGCGCGAAGTGGATGTCGGCAGCCGGATTGCCGCTATCTCCAGAGAAGGTAATGAACTCTCGATCGAGACCGCGGCTGTCAATGAGCTTGCAGATAGCCTGCAAGGATCACTTTTTCTCCAGGCTGACGAGGGTTACGCCACGGCAAAGCAAGTCTGGAATGGCATGTTCGATCATAAGCAGCCGGCGATAGTCGTACAGTGCGTGACGGTCGACGACGTGGTCAATGCCGTTACTTTTGCCCGTGAACGCGACCTTCTTCTGTCGGTGAAATGCGGTGGGCACAGCCTGCCCGGCAAGTCGACAAGCGACGGCGGCATGATGATCGATCTGTCGCAAATGCACTCTGTTGACGTTGATGCCGACGCCATGACGCTCCGGGCGGATGGTGGATCGTTGCTCGGCCACATCGACACCGCCGCATCGGCGCACGAAATGATGACCACAACCGGTATTGTCTCTCACACCGGTGCGGGCGGATTCACACTGGGTGGCGGCTTTGGGCGTACCGATCGCAAAATGGGCCTGGCTATCGATAATCTGCTCGCGGCAACCGTTGTAACGGCCGCTGGCGATGTCGTTCGCGCCAGCGAAGACGAGAACCCCGACTTATTCTGGGGGCTGCGGGGCGGGGGTGGCAATTTCGGCATCGCCACCGAGTTCGTTTATCGCTTGCACCCGTTCAATCCCGTTGTCTACGGCGGTACCTTGTTCTACAAATTCGACAAGGACTTTCTCGATTTCTATGCTGAGCTGCAGGCAACGGTGCCTGACGAAGCCAATATCGAGCCGAATTTCGTCCCGGGCGAGGACGGCAAGACGATCGCCATGGTTGAGGTTGTCTGGTGCGGTGATCACGCGGCCGGCGAAAAGGCTTTGGCGCCAATGCTGGCTCACCCCGGCCTCGTGAATGGCGACCTCGGGCCATTCCCGTATCGCGAGATACAAACCAGTGTCGACGGCTTGCTCGGTCATGGCAAACAGTACTACCTCAAGTCGAGCTTTTTGAAAGAGCTCACTCCGGACGCCATCGATGTCATTGTCGAATTCGCAAACCGTGGCACGGTAGGTTCCTGGTTCCAGCACCTCGGTGGTGCCACCTCAAGAGTCGCAGCGGACGCTACTGCCTACGCGCACCGCGACGTCGCTCTCAATTTCGGCATCATGTATTTCAGCGAGGACCCGACGCAGAATGAAGCCAGGATTGCGGCCGTACGTGAGTACTACAAGGCGATGGAGCCGCATATGGCTGGCTTCTATACCAACCTCAATGAGGATGACGAGAAGAGGACCTGGGGCAACTACGGTGAGAACTATCCGCGCTTGGTTGCACTGAAAAACGAATACGACCCGATGAATCTGTTCCGTCTCAACGCCAATATCAAACCCGGCATCTGAGCAGCGCCGTCAGTCCGCCAGGTACTTGCGAGTAATCCTCGCGTAGCGCCAGGTCAGCAATATCGCCGCGACAGTGAGACCGATGACAAATCCGCCCCAGACGTAGCTTGGAGGTGATTTGAATGTGACGGCTGCGAGGTAAGCAAGCGGGAAGGCCAGCACCCAGTAGGCAAATATGTTGATCACCATCGGTACCCGGGTGTCCTTGAATCCGCGCAACGCACCCGCTGCGCCTATCTGCACGCCATCCGCTACCTGAAACACCGCGGCCATCAGTAACAGGCTTATGGCGATACTCGAAACAGACTGGTCATTTGTATAAACGCTGACCACCGTATCGCGAAATACCAGTAGAAATGCCGCAGAGAGGCTCATAAACAGGCCACAAATCAAAATACCCAATGCGCCGCTGAATCGGGCCGCATCGGTGTTGCCGGCTCCCAGCGCGTGCCCGACACGAATTGTGATAGCAGAATTCAGCGCAAGCGGAATCATGAACATTGTCGCTGAGAAGTTGATGGCGATCTGGTGCGCAGCCGCAATCGCGGCTCCACGAGTTCCCATCAGGATCGACACGGCATTGAACAGCCCCGCCTCGGCTGTGATCGTCAATGCGATGGGTACACCCAGGACTACGATTTCTTTTAGCACCGGCAGCCGTGGCGGCTCCCACCGGGAAAATATCGCTAACGGCCGGAATCGACGACTCGCGAGTGTGTGGATCACCAGAGACAACATGACGATCCACATCGAGATTGCGCTCGCAAGGCCACAGCCAACCGCACCGAGCGCCGGGGCACCAAAGTGGCCATACATCAGCACATAGTTCAGGAACACGTTGCACACCAACGCGAAAATCGACGTGTACATGATGGGTTTCGTATGACCGATTCCCTCTGTCGTAAAACGCAGGGCCAGAAACGCAAATATAGCGGGGGCGCCGGGTATGATAGCGAGCACGTAGCCAACCGTAATATCCCGAAACCCTGGATCGATGCTTATCGCGACAAGCACCGGCTCCACGAGAATGTGAGCCAGGATGATCAGCAGCACGCCGAAAGTCACGGCGATGTAAATGCCTTGCCGCGTATAACGACCGATCAGTTGCAGGTTACCAGCGCCATAGTGCCGTGCCACGATCGGCGAGATCGCCATCAGGATGCCCAGACACAGCGTAAAACCGAGAAACCAGACGCTGCCACCGACGGCAACCGCGGCCAGCGACTCCGCGCCCAGACGACCGGCCATGACCGTATCGGCGAATTGCATTCCGATGACCGCAAGGTTATTCACGATGAGTGGCCCGGCGACACGAAAAAGCGCCGGGACTTCCTCGCGCCAATTCTCGGATCTCCACATTCGGCAAATGTATCCCATTCCCGACGGCAGATGGGAGCGCCGCGCAAATTCGCACCCTTCGCGGGGCGGTTATCGCGGGCGAATCCGGCGGGCGAATCGTGTAAAGTTAACGGCGCGCACAAGGCCACAAGATCTGTACGGAGAAAACGCATGTTGCACGATGGTCGAGCTAATCGAGTTGCAGTTATCGGGGGTTCCCGAATCCCGTTTTGCCGGTCGCATTCAGTTTATCGAAAGTGTTCCAACCAGGACCTGATGGCTGCCGCGCTCGGCGGCCTCATCAACAAATACGATCTTAAAGGGCAGACGCTCGGTGATGTCGCGCTGGGCGCCGTCATCAAGCATTCGCGCGATTGGAATCTGGCGCGCGAATCCTTACTCGACGCGGGACTGTCGCCACAAACACCGGGCGTTGACCTGCAGCGCGCCTGCGGCACGAGCCTCGAGGCCTGCGCGATGATCGCGAACAAGATCGCGCTTGGACAGATCGACTCCGGCATCGCGGGAGGCACTGACACCATCAGTGACGCACCGATCGTATACAACGACGACTACCGGTCCATTCTCCTGGACGTCTATGCTGCGCGTTCTGCGATGCAGCGCATACTGCCGTGGTTTCGCCTGCGGCCGTCACACTTCAAACCTGCGTTCCCTGGTGTAACCGAGCCACGCACCGGACTCTCGATGGGCCAAAGCATGGAAATCACTGCGAAGCAGTGGGAGATTCCGCGCGAACATCAGGATCAACTTGCGTTGGCAAGTCATGTCAAAGCTGCTGCGGCCTACGACGCGGGTTGGTACGAGGACATGGTTGTACCCTTCATGGACTGCGAAGAGGACAATAATGTTCGCCGCGATACGACGTTCGAGAAACTCTCGGCATTGAAGCCCGTATTTGACAAGGGCGAAGACGCGACAATGACGGCAGGTAACAGCACGCCATTGACCGACGGTGCCGCCGCTGTATTGCTTGCGTCCGAAGACTGGGCGCGCCTGAAGAATCTGCCCGTATCAGCCTACCTGACTTTTGTAAAAGTCGCCGCCGTGAACTTCGTCAATGACGAGGGCCTGCTGATGGCCCCCGCATATGCCGTGTCGGAAATGCTCAAGGCCGCCAACCTGCGCTTGCAGGACTTCGATTTCTACGAGATTCACGAGGCTTTTGCGGCGCAGACGATCGCAACCTTGAAGGCCTGGCAGTCCGAACAGTTTTGCCGCGACCGCCTCGGCCGTAACCAGGCGATGGGCCCCATTGACTTATCCAAGCTCAACGTCAAAGGGGGCAGCCTCGCAATTGGCCATCCGTTCGCTGCCACCGGCGCACGCATCGTCGCGACGATGGCGAAGCTGCTGAGCGAAAACGGTTCGGGCCGCGGCCTTATATCGGTGTGCACGGCTGGCGGCATGGGTGTCGCTGCGATCATGGAAGCCGCCTAAGAGCGGCATGGCCGTGTAATTCGGTCCGCGAATGAGACGAATCTCAGTGTTCGTCTTCATTACGACGGCGCTGCATGGCCGCCATCGCTTTCTCGATCCGCTCCTTCGCTTGCGACGTGACCGCACCTCGCTTGTATTCGTCGACAAGGAATGACTCGAGTCGCGCTACGACCTGATCGATATCGCCGTCACCAAAGCGATTCTCTTCGACGACTTGCGGCGGCGCATTCTTCAGCGCTCCGAACAGATTGATCCAGTGCTCGCTCTGCTTGCCGACACCAATCAAGGTATAAAACTCGGGACCCGGCTTACCGTCCTTTGTCCTCACCAGACTGACGACACCCGCGATCAGCGACGCAGGAACCAGTATCAGGTCGCGAGCGCCGTCAACGATGAGTTTGACCTGCAGGACCGCGATATCGCGTATCAGAGTCCACAGGGGAGGGTGACTGTTAGCACTTTCAGATTCCGGGTTCATGCTTCGCTTCTTGTGACAATTTCCAATCAAGACAAAGGATTATAGACCTGCCTGGTGGCGCAGGAACGACCTTTGGTTTAATGTTAGCGCGTCCGAGATGGCTTGAAAGGCACATGCCGACGTTCCAATCCACACCGCAATACGAGCATGGGCTGCCCGAGTCCCTCGGCGTCCTGCTGGTCAACCTCGGCACGCCCGACGCGCCGACGACGGCAGCCGTGCGACGATACCTCAAACAGTTTTTGTCGGATCCGCGCGTAATCGAGGTCCCCCGGCCATTGTGGTGGATCATCCTGAATGGATACATTCTGCGCGTGCGCCCCGCCCGATCCGCAAAGGTCTATCAGAAAATCTGGACCGAATTCGGCTCACCGCTGCTACTGCACTCGCGAGACATTAGCGACGCTATTGCCCAGCAACTGACCGCTCGTATCTCCGGGACCGTCAATGTCGAACTGGGGATGTCGTACGGGGAGCCGTCTATCCCGGCCGCACTCGGTCGGCTTCAGGCGCAGGGAGCGCGGCGCATCGTTTGCCTGCCGCTGTACCCTCAGTACTCAGGCACAACGACAGCATCGGTCTTCGAAGCGGTCACTGCCGAGATGCAGAGCTGGCGCTGGGTTCCCGAGTTTCGCTTTATCAGCCACTACCATGATTCGCGCGGCTACATTGCCGCGCAGGCGCAGAACATTCGTGAGCACTGGGAGCAACACGGCCGCGGTGAGAAATTGCTGTTCTCATTCCACGGCGTACCACGGGAAACCTTGCTCAAAGGCGACCCCTATCACTGCCAGTGCCAAAAGACCGCGCGTCTGATAGCAGAATCGCTGGAACTCGCCAATGAGGATTGGGTCGTGACGTTTCAGTCGCGCGTCGGACGCGCCGAGTGGTTGCGACCCTACACCGATGAAACGGTCGCCGAACTCGGCCGCCAGGGCGTCGGCCGGCTCGATGTTGTCTGTCCGGGATTTGCCGCCGATTGTCTCGAAACACTCGAAGAGATCGCGATGCAGAATGCGGAAATTTTCAGCGCGGCAGGCGGTGGCTCCCTCAACTATATTGCGGCGCTCAATGCCCGCGATGATCATGTTGCGTTTCTAACCCGCTTGATCGAGAGACACATCAGTGGCTGGCCCGAGTCGTCTCCGGACTGGAGCGCCAGCGACGTTGCTCGCGAACAGGACAAGTCGCGACAGCGAGCGCTCGCCATGGGCGCGTCATCGTGAGCAGCCTGGGTCGCTTTCTCGAGTTCAGCGTACACACTCCGGATATCCTCGAATCACTCAGCTATTACAAGCTACTCGGTTTTACGGAGCTTGAAATCGGCGAAGTCTGGTCGCACCGTTATGCCGTCGTCAGTGATGGCGTATTGTGCATCGGTCTTCACGACCGGGTTTTCGATGCACCGGCGATTTCGTTCGTGCAACAGGATCTTGCCAGGCACGCACGCGCAATGACCGACCACGGCTTCAATTTCAATTTCATGCGCCTTGACGAAGACGTGTTTAATGAGCTCCGCCTTGCCGATCGCGATGGCCATATGGTCACCATGCTCGAGGCGCGCACATTTTCCGGCGGTGACCAATTCGATAATGATTCAGTTTGCGGAACCTGGTTTGAGCTATCTTTGCCCGTCCGCGACGCTGTTCGCGCCGCCCGCTTCTGGGCTTCCGTAGCGCCGAACTTGCTGCGCATGCGGGAAGAACCGACAACTCACATGCGTTTCGATGCCGGTGGCGCACCGCTGGGCCTGTCCGAGAGTATTGCTCTTGGCGGGCCATCGTTGTGCTTCCGCTGCCAGGACAAAGACGCAATCAGTGCGTTGATCGCCAGGCACGATTTACCACATCAGAAGTTTCCCGGGTTCGAGGGTGCATTCATTGCCCTGCAAGCGCCCGAAGGAACGATGCTGTATGGATTCGATGAGGACTTTCTCGGTGAAGCGATCGAAGTCGAGGAGTCCGACGATCTGAGTCAGTTCCCTGGCTAGGTCAGATCTTCGATCAGGCGTACTGCTCGATTCAGATACGATCGGCCGAAAAGATTCAGATGATTGAGAACGTGATACAGCTGGTACAGCCGGAGGCGTCGTTCGTGCCCGGGCGCCATTGGCCAGCTCTTTTCATACGCTTCGTAGAATGGCCGGCCGAAGCCGCCAAACAGCATTGTCATCGCGATATCGGACTCCCGATCGCCGTAATAGACCGCCGGATCGTATAGCACCGGCTCGCCATTGACACTTCCCCAGTTGCCACCCCAGAGATCACCATGGAGCAACGAGGCAACGGGCTCATAGTTTTCGAATAATCCGGACAGTTCGCGCGACAGGCGATTACCCCGGACTTTGACCTCCCCGCCATAACCGTTCGCCGCAGCGAGCTCGAGTTGATAGTCGAGTCGCTTCTCACGGAAAAACGCCACCCAATCGTCCGACCAGCCATTGATCTGCGGTGTCGGCCCTATCGTATTGTCGCGAAACCAGCCAAATCGCTCTGCCGTGTGACGATGTAACCTGGCCAACTGCTCACCGAGTTTTGTCTCGGTGTCCGCCGTTGCGCGATCGAAGGTAAAGCGCTCGAGCTCGAGAAAGCTCTCGCCATTTTGGATGCCACACCCCAGTATTTCCGGAACACGAATCGTCCGCGTTGCCTGAATTTCCCGCAGGCCGTCCGCCTCGGCCTCAAACATGGCCAGTGCGGATTCAGGGCCGGTTTTGCGGAAGGCGCGGCTAATCGCAGCTCAGATCCGATATTCGCTCAGCTTGCCGCCGCAGCGCCGTACCGATATCCGCCTCATCGAACAGTGCATTGATATCGCCGAGTTTCGGCCGTGATCTCCGCAACGACGTTTCGGCATCGTCGAGCGGCGCATCGCAGGCAATCCCGGTCAGTCTCCGCGCGAGGTATGCCGCGTCTTTGTGCTTTGCCAGTTTCTCACCCAGTGTCCTGGATCCACGTACGTTTATTTCATGCACGTTGTCGAGATTGTCGTAGATACTATCGAGGCTGCCGAAGTTTTCCAGCAACACCGTCGCCGTCTTCTTGCCGACACCCGGCACTCCTTTGATGTTGTCCACGGCATCACCCGCGAGCGCGAGAAAGTCGGCGATCTGTTCGGGCGGCACGCCGAACACGTCGACAACCTGTTCGTAACCGATCTTGCCTTTGCCGGCGAAGTCCCAGAAGACATCGTCCGGCGATAATAACTGGGCCAGGTCTTTGTCACGCGTGACGATGGTTGACGGCCGGTTGACAGACCGTCCGTGCTCTACGAGCGTCCCGATCAGGTCGTCGGCTTCGTATCTTGGACTCCCCCAGTCCATGATGCCCAGCGCACGAGTGAAGCGCCGGCACTGACCAAACTGGCGCTTGAGGTCCTCGGGTGCCGGGTCTCGATTGGCCTTGTACTCGGGATAGATTTCCGTACGAAAAGACTTCGAAAGACTCTCATCGAAGAGCACGGCGATGTGTTCCGGATTGACCTGCTCCATGAAGTCGCCGAGGAACCTGCAGAATCCGTACAAAGCGTTGATGGGGTTGCCGTCACCGTCAACCATATCCTCGGGCATCGAGTAGTAGGCCCGAAACACGTAAACACTCGCGTCGATGAGATATTGCATTACACCCAAGTATAGCCACGCGGATACACGAGCGGGGCATTTGCTTCACTCACGGCTCGCTTCGCTGCGCTTTACTTCGCGCAGCAGACACCCCGCTCGAGATCGGCACCGTTATTCATGAAAGTGAACGTCGACGATTTCCTTGCCGTCGGCGAGATGGCCGCTCAATCGCGCGTGTAGCGGGCTCGAGCGCGGAATGTGTGCAAGCAGATACTGCATTTGATCAGCGAGAACCCGGCGCCCCTTGAGATAGATGTACTCAGCGTACGTGGGCGTGAACGGAACAGCGATCAACTGCATGGCCGCCTGCTCAGGTGTGCGCCCGCCTTTGTAATTGTTACAGCGGCGACAGGCCGTCGCGACATTATTCCAGGTGTCGCCACCACCCTTCGAGATCGGCGTGATGTGATCGCGAGTCAGGTCACGAGTCGGATAGCGCATCGCGCAATACAGGCACAGGTTTGCATCGCGCTTGAACAGCGTTCGATTATTGAGTGGGGGAACATACTTGTCGCGATTGCGGGAAAGACCCTGACTCGTGCCATGCGTGGCGATGATCGAGTTGACGTCGACCTTGCTGCGGGTACCGTCGATGCTGCTGTATCCGCCAAAGACGGTGTAGAGGAGCGTTCCGGTCTGATAGGCGACCTGATCGGCATGGTACAGCCGGACCGCCTCCCGGTAGTCAATCCACTCGAGTGGCATCCCAGCTACATCCGTTCGCAGCACCTGCTGCGAGATATCGGAAGCGATTCCTGCAAGCATCGGTAAGCCTCATCGCGCCCTGCGCGACTGTATGCTTCCTAAGTTTGCCGATCGCGTGTCAAAAAGCAATACGATTCGTCACAATGCTTTGAACACCGCATCGAGGCTGTCTTTGGCGTCGCCGAACAACATCCGCGTGTTCTCCTTGAAGAACAATGGGTTCTGCACACCGGCATAGCCCGTCGCCATACTGCGTTTCAGCACGATTGTCGTCTTGCCTTTCCACACCTCGAGCACCGGCATCCCCGCAATCGGGCTGTCGGGCTCTTCTTGTGCCGATGGATTCACGATGTCGTTCGCGCCAATTACGATCGACACATCGACGTTGGGGAAGTCTTCATTGACCTCGTCCATTTCGAAGACGATATCGTACGGCACCTTCGCTTCGGCAAGCAGAACATTCATGTGTCCCGGCATACGTCCGGCGACTGGGTGAATGCCGAAACGCACGTTGACCTTGCTATCGCGCAGAGCGCGTGTGATCTCGTAAACAATGTGCTGTGCCTGGGCGACCGCCATGCCGTACCCCGGGACGATCATCACTTCTCTTGCACCAGCGAGCAGAGCTGCGGTTTCCTGGGCGTCGATTGGTACGACTTCGCCCTGCTGTTCGCCGCCAACGCTGGCAACTGTGCCACCACCCGTACCGAATCCGCCTGCGATCACCGCGAGGAATTTTCGGTTCATCGCACGACACATGATGTAGCTGAGAATTGCACCGCTCGAGCCGACCAGCGCGCCCGTTACGATCAGCAGGTCGTTGCTGAGCATGAATCCCGTCGCGGCGGCCGCCCAACCGGAGTAGCTGTTCAGCATCGAGACAACCACGGGCATGTCTGCTCCGCCGATCGCCATCACCATGTGAATGCCGAAGATCAGCGCGATGACCGTCATGATGATCAGGGGCTCGAGTCCACCGCCTGCGGCCGCTTGCAGCACGAACTCGCGACCAAACCATATCGCGGCAATCAACAGCCCGAGATTGAACAAATGCCGTCCGGGCAGGGTCAGTGGAGTGCCGCTGATGCGGGCACTCAACTTGCCGAACGCGATGACCGATCCCGAAAAGGTGACCGCACCAATGAGGATGCCGAGATAAACCTCGATGTTGTGAATCGTGTGTTCCACACCCTCGAAATGTGCGGACGGATCCATGAAGCTGGCGAAACCGACCATGACAGCCGCAAGTCCGACGAGGCTGTGCAGGATGGCGACAAGCTCGGGCATCTGGGTCATCTGTACGCGACGCGCCAGTATCAGGCCAATGCTGCCACCGATCAGCAACGCAACAATGAGGGTCACGTATTGCTGTGTAACGACTCCGAGGATGGTCGCCAGCAGCGCGATTGCCATGCCTGCTATGCCGTACCAGTTTCCTCGACGTGCCGTTTCCGGATTGGAAAGTCCGCCGAGGGCGAGAATGAAAAGGACCGTCGCAGCGATATACGACATTGTTACGATGCCAGCGCTATTCATCTGAATCTCACTTCCTGAACATTTCGAGCATGCGCCGAGTGACGGCAAAGCCGCCTGCAATATTGATGCTCGTTATCAATACCGTGGCTGCAGCGATCCACATGATCACTGTGTCTGTTGAGCTGATCTGCAACAGTGCGCCGATCACGATGATGCTCGATATCGCATTCGTCACACTCATTAGCGGAGTGTGCAGCGCCGGCGTGACATTCCAGATAACCATGTAACCGACAAAACAGGCCAGCACGAAGACCGTGAAGTGCGCCATGAATGACGGCGGCGCAACAGCGCCGAGCGCTAACAGGGCCAGTGCGCCAATCACCATCGCGATGACGGGTCCCGCCACCGACTTCTTGCCTGCGCTTACAGCGGGCGCCGGGGCCGGCGCTGCCGCTTGCGGCGGTGCCGCCGAAAGCTTGGGCGCGGGTGGCGGCCAGGTTGTCTCGCCATCTTTGCATACGGTCGCGCCACGAATAACCTCGTCTTCCATATCGACGACGATATTGCCGTCCTTCTCAGGACACAGCTCGGCGATCAGATGGCGCAGGTTGGTGGCGTATAACTGGCTCGATTGCGTGGCCAGCCGACTCGGCAAATCTGTGTAACCAATGATGGATACGCCGTCTCGCTGCACAACCTTGTCTGCTTCTGTCAGCTCGCAGTTGCCTCCCGTTTCGGCGGCAAGATCAACGATGACACTGCCATCATTCATCATGCTGACCATTTCTGCCGTAACGAGTCTCGGCGCGGGTTTTCCGGGAATCAACGCCGTTGTAATAATGATGTCGACTTCCTTGGCCTGCTCTGCGAAGAGCGCCATTTCAGCCGCGATGAATTCGTCGCTCATCACTTTGGCATAGCCGCCTTCACCCGTGCCGTCTTCATCTGCGAAATCGAGCATCAGGAATTCACCATCCATGCTCTCGACCTGCTCTTTTACCTCGGGGCGAGTATCGAAAGCGCGCACGATGGCGCCCATGCTTTTTGCGGCACCGATCGCCGACAACCCGGCCACGCCCGCGCCGATCACCAGCACCTTTGCGGGAGGTATCTTGCCGGCTGCCGTTATCTGGCCTGTGAAGAACCGCCCGAAGTGTTGTGCCGCTTCAACGACCGCACGGTATCCCGCGATATTGGCCATGGAGCTAAGCGCATCCATCTTCTGTGCTCGCGAGATACGCGGCACGCTGTCCATCGACAGGGCGGTAGCGCCACTGTCAGTGAGTTGTCCGAGTAGCTCGGGGTTCTGCCCGGGAGCGAGAAAACTGATCAGGATCTGATCTGCCCGCAACAGCTTTTCCTCGCCGTCCTCCGGCGCTCGCACCTTTAGAACCAGGTCCGCCTGCGACCAGAGTTCGGCCGCCGTTGCCACTATCTCGCAACCCGCGTTCTCGAAGGCCGCGTCCGAGTAGCTCGCCGCGGCACCAGCGCCTGTCTCGACAGCGACGCTAAAACCCATCTTGATTAACTGAGATGCTACATCAGGCGTCGTCGCTACGCGCCGTTCACCCTTGTGAATCTCCTTTGGTACACCGATCTTCATTGCTTAGCCTCCCGTAGGACGGGCGTACTCTAACAACATCGGTATTCGGGGTCGAACCGGGATTTCTACTTAGATGCGGGCGAAGCCGGCTAATCCCGGCTTGTGGTGCGCGGCCTGTCCGTCAGTCGCTCTCGAAGCCGCTTGCGCTGCTCGGGAGACATGTCGCGATAGCGATCGCGCAGCATCTGCCGGCGCTCCAGCGGCATTCTCTGGTAGCGGCGGAAATTGTCTCTTACGCGCTTCTGCTCATCAGGTGCCATCTCGCGATACACCTGGTAGCGGTCACGAATCTTCTCTCTGCGATCCGGCGGCAGACTGTTCCACTTCCTGAAGCGTTCCTGGGCAGCGGTTCGTTGCTTGGGCGTCATGCTCGCCCAGCGATCTGCGCCCATTGATAACCTTGCCTGCCGCTCCGGCGCCAGGTTGTCCCAGTCATCCGAGAAGCCACTTAGCACACGCTGTTGCTCCTCGCTCAGGCTTTCCCACGCAACGCCTTCCTCGTCGGCCACAGCGAGGCCTGCAAACATGAGCAGTGCGATAGCCAAAATAGTCCTAGCTCTCATCTGTCTTCTCCGTCGATTCTTTACCTTCCGGCACGGGATCGCTCCGTTTTTCCGCATCGGCTGTGATCGGTTCATCAAAAATCAACCAATCCTCGTCCGATTCCTCCCAAAGTCCCAGGTACTCCAGAAATGCCACGTCGGGAACTTCATCATCCGCGGCGAGCACCACACCGCAGCCCAGCAACAACGAACCGATCAGTGCCGACCTGCTAGCCGACATCGCCATTCGCTTCCAGATCTACCTCGTCGAGCAAGGCGTAGAACTCGAGATCTTCAAACATTTCCAGACTATCTTCCTCGAGCAACATCTCGAAATCTGACGCCGTTACCGTCTCCTCCATCAGGTCCAGATCCGCAGTACCGCGCACGACCAGAACCGTCACGAGCACAGCGGCCGCAACACCCGTTGCCGGCAGCCATCCGCCCCACTTGATAATGCCGGCGGGTTTTTGAAGTTCTGCCAACGCCTTATGCCTGCCCCGGTTAAGGCGCGACAAGGTCGCCGCGTCGAGCGTCTCGACGCTGTCATCAAAGAGTTCCTTCGCCTGCCTGGCGATGCGCTCTTCATTTCCTGGTTCATTCATTGCCAGTGGTCTCCCAACTTATTCCGCAGCGCATGTACCGCCCGGGAATAGTGTGTCTTGACGCTGCCGGCACTGCACCCCATCGCAACGGCGGTTCCCGCAACATCAAGCCCTTCAAATGTGCGCAGCATAAAAGCCTCGCGTTGTCTCCCCGGCAGTTCATGCAGCGATGCTTCCAGGTGTTGCATGGCTTCATGCGTCTGCAACTCAACGTCCGGTGCCCGGCCCGCCGGATCCGGCGTGTTCGCGGCGATATCGTAATCATCCTCGCTGGATGTGCCGCGCCCAAACCACACCATCACACGATTCCTGACCTTTTGACGGCGATGCCAGTCACGAACTCCATTTTGCAATATTCTGTAAAACAATGGCGTCCACTCATCCCCCGGGCGATCGGCGTAGTTCCGTGCCAGCTTGATCATAGCCTCCTGCACCAGATCGAGCGCTTCATCCCGGTCACGAACCGCAATCTCGGCAATCCGCAAAGCCCGCCGCTCCACGTCAGCCAAGAACTGATTGAGTTGCTGTTCGCGTTGCAGCGTCCCCGCCCCCGTCGATTGCTCGCGAGTGCACGATACCGCAAAAACACCAGCCGCGGCGTTCATGCGGTACCACTCCATGTCAACATGCCGACAAGATCCATCTTCCGGGTCCTCTTGACTCCATCACGAGGTGAACTACCGTGTCACATAGATTTAACGCCCTGCCGGATGCCCGGTTGACATCTATCGTCAACAAGTCGAATTTTATTATGTCAAGTAATCGCTCGTGACCAGTACCTGCATCCTCAAGGTTGCCATCAATGTGCCGTTGTCGCGCGAATTCGACTATTTGCCGGCTGACCGCGGGGCTCCGGCGCCACCCGGCAGCCGCGTGCTTGTGCCCTTTGGCCGGCGCCGCCAGGTTGGTGTCGTCATGGCGCACAGTGACAGCAGCGAGTTGCCGGCGTCGAAGATGCGCCATAGCCTTGCGACGCTGGATGACAAGCCGTTGCTCGGTGACGACGACCTGTGGCTCATTCGATTTGCGAGTAACTACTACCACCATCCGATAGGCGAAGTAGTGGCCGCCGCTCTGCCGACTCTGCTGCGGCAGGGCAAGGCACTTTACCCACGCGTGGCGTGCGTCGCCATCACCGATGCAGGCGAATCGGTCGACAGCGGCATGCTTGCGAAACGCGCGCCCAGACAGGCGGAGTTACTCGATTTGCTGCGCGATGCCGGCGGCAACGGCATCGATGTCGAGTCTCTGACAGAGCAGCTGCCAAACTGGCGCCGCGCGGCGAAGACACTGCTCGAAAAGGGCCTGATCAGTCGCTTCGAAGCCGTGGCCGATGAGGCCCAACCCGCCGCGACCTGCCCGGGTGAGCCGGGGCCGGAACTGGACGAATATCAGCGCCAGGCCCTCAGCTCGATTCGCAAGGCGAAGGGCTTTGAAGTCTTCGTGCTCGACGGTGTCACAGGTAGCGGCAAGACCGAAATTTACCTGCAGCTGATGCGAGAGGTACTCGACCATGACAAGCAGGTGCTCGTGCTGGTGCCCGAGATTGGCCTGACGCCTCAGCTTGTGTCGCGCTTGTCGAGTCGACTCGGTGTAGCTCCAGCAGTCCTGCACTCCCGGTTGACGGATACGGCGCGCCTTTCGAGTTGGCGCAGTGCCCGTTCGGGCGCGGCAAAGCTCGTCGTCGGCACCCGCTCCGCAATATTCACGCCGCTGCCGGACGTCGGGCTGATCGTGATCGACGAAGAACACGATCATTCCTTCAAGCAACAAGAAGGCTTGCGTTACTCCGCCCGCGATCTGGCCATTGCGCGCGCCAAGCATCACGACATTGCTGTGGTGCTGGGCTCGGCGACACCCACACTCGAGATGCTGCAGCATTGCGCTGCGGGCAATTTCCAGCGCGTCGTGCTTCCGGAGCGCGCCGGCGGTGCAAAACCACCGACACTCCGGCTTGTCGATCTAAGCCGCGCTGCGGCAAGTGATGGACTGAGTGATGTGTTGCTGAAAAGCATCAGGCAACATTTGCTCGCAGGTGGGCAGGCCCTGATTTTTCTGAATCGTCGTGGCTTTGCGCCAACTCTGATTTGCGCGAGCTGCGGCCACGTCTCCGAGTGTGAGCGTTGTGACTCGCGCATGACCGTGCACGCAAAAGACAAGCAGCTGCGCTGTCACCACTGCGGTGCGACCAGAATTCTCGACACAAGCTGTTCGGCCTGCGGCTCGGAGGTTCGACCGCTGGGCGAAGGTACGCAGAGACTCGAGCAAGCGCTGTGTGAGCATTTCCCCGACCACCGAATTGAACGCATCGACAGCGACAGCACGCAAAAGAAGGGCGCCATCGACGCAGCGCTGGCACTCGCCGAGCAAGGCGGTGCCGACATTCTCGTCGGTACACAGATGCTCTCGAAGGGCCATCATTTTCCGCAGCTGACGCTGGTCGGTATCGTCAACGCGGACCAGGGACTGTTCGGTACCGATTTTCGTTCCGCCGAGCGTCTCGCACAGTCCATTGTCCAGGTCGCGGGTCGCGCCGGTCGCGAAAGTCGCCAGGGCGAGGTGATAATTCAGACGGCGTTTCCGGATAACCCGTTCTGGCAACGCCTGATCAATGGCGGTTACGGACAGGTCGCGAATGATGCTCTCGCCGAACGTGAAGCGACTCGCTGGCCGCCCTTCACGAGACTCGCATTGATTCGATCTGCTGCCCACCAAAAGCACGACGCGCATGCATTTCTCGAAAACACGAGGCGGCGAATTGAGTCGTATCAGGTCGGTCAGCTGCGGGTACTCGGGCCGGTCGACGCACCAATGGCTCGCAGGGCGGGACGCTACCGCGCGCAGTTGTTACTGCAAAGCGCAGACCGCAAAGCACTGCACGCAGTGCTCGGCAGGTTGCGGCCGGCACTCGAAAACGACACCGCGGCACGCAAGGTGCGCTGGTCCATCGATGTGGATCCGATTGAGCTGTTTTAGCCGACAGCATCAACTAATCACTGTAGAATTGCCGCCTCGCAAATCGGGGCCGAACAACCACCGGGGTCAGAGGCTTTTTGTCATAAAGGGCTCTGACCCGGAATACTCCAATGAAATCCATAGTCGCACACCTTCTTGAGAACGCTCTGGCCACGCTGCCGGAACTGGCTGACGCGTCCGCCGATATTGCCGTTGCCAGCACAGTCGAGCGAACACGTGATCCCAGCCACGGTGACTTTGCCTCCAACATCGCCATGCGCCTTGCAAAACCGGCGCGAATGAGCCCGCGTGATATCGCGGCGAAGATTATCGAGAATCTCGCTGATAGCGAGCTGGTCGACGAGATTGCGATCGCGGGCCCGGGCTTTATCAACTTCCACCTTAGCGCCGTGGCGTTGCATCGCGAATTGCTCACCGTGCTTGATCAAGGGACCCGCTATGGCCGGCAACCAGCCAGAAAAGCGCCGCGCATATTGCTCGAATTCGTTTCCGCAAACCCCACCGGCCCGCTGCACGTAGGCCACGGGCGACATGCGGCTTATGGTGCGACCGTGGGCAACCTGCTCGAGGCGGCAGGCTACCCGGTGGAACGCGAGTATTACGTCAACGATGCGGGACGTCAGATGGACATACTTGGAGTCAGTGTCTGGCTGCGTTGGCTCGAAGCACAGGGAGTAGACATTTCATTTCCCGAAGCCGGCTATCACGGCGACTATATTCGCGACATTGCCGACAGCATAAATACCGAAGCCTGTTCCGTTGTCGACGCCGAACGGCTGGTGCACGGCCTGCCCGAAGACGACAAGGAGGCAATCATTGAGGCGCTCATCAAGACGGCGAAGGACGCGCTGGGTGCCGATGGCTTCGATCACATTCGACAACAGGCTCTGGAATCGATTCGGGCGGATATCGAGGAGGACCTGGCTGAGTTCGGCGTCACTTTTGATCGCTGGTACTCCGAGCAAAGCCTGACGACGAGCAATCGCATAGACGAGGCGCTGGCCGTGCTCGAGCAGCGAGGCATGCTCTATGAAGAGGATGGAGCAACGTGGTTTCGCGCCACGGACTTCGGCGACGAGAAGGACCGCGTCGTGGTTCGCGAGAACGGCAACAAGACCTATTTCGCATCCGATATTGCCTATCACTTCGACAAGCGCGAGCGGGGCTTCGATCACCTGATCGACATCCTGGGCGCCGATCATCACGGCTATGTAACCCGTGTTCAGGGTGGTCTGGCAGCGATGGGCTACGCCGCTGAGGATCTCGAAGTAGAACTCATGCAGTTCGTTGCGCTGTATCGGGGTAACCAGCGAATGCAGATGTCGACGCGTTCAGGAGAATTCGACACGTTGCGACAGCTTCGGGCCGAAGTTGGAAACGACGCGGCACGGTTCTTCTATGTGTCCAGATCCAACGACCAGCATCTCGACTTCGATCTCGATGTCGCCAAATCGGAGTCAAATGATAACCCGGTCTACTACATTCAGTATGCACATGCCCGTATCGCCAGCGTATTCCGGCAACTCGCGGAAAGATCGCTTGAATGGGATACGCCAAGTGGCAGCGAAAACCTTGCGCTACTGACGGAACCGCAGGAAAAAGCGCTGATGACGACGCTGAGCCGTTACCCGGAGGTCATTGACCTCGCCGCAAACAATCGTGCGCCGCAACATCTGGTGCACTACCTCCGGGACCTGGCGAACGATTTTCACACCTACTACAACGCCCACGCGTTCATAGTCGATGATGACAAGCAGCGCAACGCGCGACTCTTGCTGATTCGTGCGACGCAGATCGTTATCGCCAATGGCCTCGCAATTCTTGGTGTATCCGCGCCGGAGACCATGTAATGGCGAAACGCAAACGCCGCCACTCGAGCCGCCGGTCGACGAAGAATCAGGGGTATCCCGGCTGGCTGTGGATGCTGTTCGGACTGTCGCTCGGGCTGTCTGTTGCTTTTGCGGTTTACGTTAAGGACCGCAAGCCAGCAATCACAGCGCAACCAGCCGCGGTGCAACCGGCCAGCCTGCAGAACTCCCTGGATGACAACGGAGAAGGTGTCGCGGGTGACAAGCAGGAAGCCGCACCGTCGGAAAAGCGCTTTACCTTCTATGACATGTTGCCGAACTTCGAGGTTATCATTCCGGAGCAGGAAACCGATGTCGCCGCCGACGTTGAGCCCAAGGCTGTCCTGGAACCCGGTCTCTATGTATTGCAGGCGGGGTCCTTCTCAGCCTATGCGGATGCCGATCGGCGGCGTGCCGAGCTGGCCTTGCACGGCATCGAGTCGCAGATACAACGCGTCACAATTGACGACAAGACGTATCACCGTGTACGTATTGGTCCAACCAACGATCTTGGCGAACTCAACACGCTGCGCAGTCGCCTGCGCTCCGCGCAGATTGACGTACTTCGCATCAGGCTCGGTGACTAAGTCTGCGGCGATCATGGCTTTGCTGGCGCTGGCTGCGCTCGCTGGCTGCGCGACCGCTCCGCCCGATGAAGCACCGGCGCCAGTAAAGAAGGTCGAGCCGGCGATGCCGCGACCGTCTGCGCCAATACCGCCTGCCAAACCCGACAAGAGTTTGATGCGGATCAGCATTGCGTCGGTTGGCGACATGATGCTGGGCACCGACTATCCCCGGAATCATCTGCCTGACGACGACGGCGCAGGCTTTCTGGCTGACGTGACAGCCGTCCTGTCGTCGGCTGATCTGGCTTTCGGCAACCTCGAGGGTGTTCTTGTTGATGGGGGCGAACCGGCCAAGACATGTAAAGACCCGAACGCCTGCTATCTGTTCCGCTCCCCAACGCGCTATGCGCGCTATTACCGCGACGCCGGTTTCGATGTGTTGAGTCTCGCGAATAATCATGCGCGTGATTTTGGCGAGGAAGGCCGCAGCTCCTCGATGGCGGCGCTTGATGCGGTGGGTATCCACCACACCGGTCGAGAGGGCGATTTTGCGAGCCTCGTCGTCAACGGCCTGCAGGTAGCTGTGCTCGCCTACGCCGTCACAAAAGACTCAAATATGATGCTCGACTATGCGCTTGCGGAAGCGACCGTCGCCGAGTACGCCGGTACGCATGACATCGTCATTGTTTCGTTTCACGGTGGTGCTGAAGGCGTCAATGCCAGGAACCTGCCGTTCGCCGAAGAAGAGTATTACGGCGAGCCGCGCGGCGATGTCGTGCTGTTCGCGAGATGCATGGTTGATGCCGGAGCCGATCTTGTCATTGGCCACGGCCCGCATGTCGTTCGGGCCGCGGAGCGTTATAAGGATCGCCTGATCGCTTACAGTCTTGGCAACTTCGCCACCTACTACGGAATCAGTGTTGCCGGAATAAAGGGTATCGCACCAATACTCGTCACGACACTGGATGGTGACGGACGTTTCGTCGAGGGCGAGATTATCTCAACGATTCAACTGCGACCCGACGGACCCTCCATCGACCCCCGACAACGCGCATTGAACCTGATGCGCGGCCTCAGCGCCGAGGACTTCGACAACCCGGGCCTCCGTTTCCTGCCGGATGGGCGCGTACTACCGGCAGACCGACAGTTGCCACAGGACCGTGAGCGAGATATTGCTCATCGAAAGTAAGGCGCAGCGCAGCGAGCCGTGACGACGAACAATGTGTCGTTCGCGGCCCTCAATCCTCTGCTGACACCGACTTGAAATCGACGCCCAACGATCGCAGCTTCCGATACAGGTGAGTTCGTTCCATGCCGACGCGCTTCGCCAATTGTCCAACCTTGCCTTCGCACAGCACCAGCTGTTGTTGCAAATACGCCCGCTCGAACTGTTCTCGTGCTTCACGCAGCGGCAATGCCAGCAGGTCCTGCTTGACCAACGGTTCGTCCGCCGGCGCTCCCGCGCTGATTTCGACTTCGACTTCTTCGAGCGTGATGTCTTTGTCGGAACCGGTCAGTAACAGGCGCCTCACGATGTTCTTCAGTTCGCGTACGTTATCGGGCCATGGGTAGTTGCGCAGTCGATTCTGCGCGGCAACGCTGAATCGACGAAACGAAAGACCTTCGGCGTCTACCAGCTTGTCGACGTAATGCGCCAATAGCTCGGGAACATCTTCGGAGTAGTCCCTGAGCGGTGGAATCCTGAGACTCAATACGCCCAAATGTGAGACGAGGTCACGGCGCAACGAACCGTCTTCGATTCTCGCTTCGTAGTCAGCGCCAACGCTTGCCACGACTCGCGCCCTGAGCTTAATGGGCTCGGTTCCGCCAATGCGACGATAAGCCCGGTCTTCCATCACGGCGAGCAGTATCTTTTGCGCCGCATTATTGAGGTCGCCTAACTCGTCGATAACCAGCGTGCCGTTAGCCGCTCGATCGAACGCGCCCGCGTAAATTTCCCCGTTCTGTTCGCGTCCAAGCAGCTGTTCTTCGGCGCTGCCCTCCGTAAGCGAAGCGGCCGTTACACTCACCAGCGGCTCATCAGCGCGCGAACTCAATGCGTGCAAATAGCGCGCAAACGCCCCTCGCCCCGCTCCCGGTTCACCACTTAGCAATACAGACTCATCGTGCCCTGCGTACTGCTGCACCTTTTCACGCAGCGCCTGCATCTGCGCGCTTCGGCCGACGGGTGCCAGCAATGACGGCAGTATTCTGCGCGCACCTGCTGATGGCTTGTCCGCTGATTCCAGCGCCGCCTCGACGGTGCGCAAAAGCTTCGCAAGCGACAGCGGCTTTTCGACAAAGTCGAACGCGCCGAGTCGTGTCGCTTCGACGGCTGCATCCACAGTGCCATGGCCCGACATGATCACCACCGGGCAAGTCAGGTCACCGTTCTCGGACCATTCTCGTAGCAGCGTAATGCCGTCGGTATCCGGCATCCATATGTCCAGGAGGATCAGATCAAACTTCTCATCTGCCCGCGCCCTGCGCGCTTCGGCCGCATCCGCCGCTACAACCACGCCGTAGCCCTCGTCGGACAAGATGTCCTGAATCAAGGCGCGAATGTCGGCCTCATCATCAACTACCAATACATGAGAACTGCTCACCCTCTTTCCCTCCTCAAGTCAGCACGGGCCGGCGCCTTGGTAATTATCGCTTCACGCGCTGCTTCATTGAGCGGCAATCGAAGACTGATCACTGCGCCGCCCTCCGTATGGTTATAAGCTCTGATCGAACCAAGATGTTCCTCGACCAGTTTCTTGACGATAGCGAGCCCGAGACCCGTGCCTTTCGGTTTCGTCGTCACGTAGGGATCGAACACCTGGCTGAGCGAGCCCTCTTCAAAGCCAGGACCGTTGTCCTCAACCCTGATTTGCACGACGTCGACTCCGTCTATTTCAGCAGCACTGACATGCAAATCGATGCGCCCATTCGCCGTGTTCTCGAGTGCCTCGGTAGCATTTCGAATCAGGTTGTGCAGAATTTGCCGGATCCGGCCCATGTCCGCCTCGATCATCGGCATGGTCGGGTCGGACGTCAGTACGATGTCGATGCCGCTTTCCTGCGCACGATAAAGATCGACAACCTCGTGCACGAGCTTGTCCATGTCGAAGATCCCGAGCTCGATGTCCGGCGCACGCGCATAATCGCTGAATGCATTGACCATCTCTTTCATCGCCTCGACCTGCTGCACGATCGTGTGCGTTGCCCGATCAAGGATTTGCGCGTCCTCTTCGGGCATGGTGTCGAGATACTTGCGCCGCATTCGTTCAGCGGACAACTGAATCGGGGTCAATGGATTCTTGATCTCGTGCGCCAGGCGTCGTGCAACCTCGCCCCAGGCGGCATCGCGTTGTGCCTGCAGCAGCGCCGTGATGTCGTCAAAAACGATGACATAGCCGGCGGAATGACTTTCGTCCCCGGGCAGCGTTGTGCAGGCGCAGGTCAATACGCGCCGACCGACCTCACCACGCAACACAATTTGCTCGCGCCACTCGGTTTCGCCAGCCCTGAGATGCACCTGCGCCACATCGACGAACTGTTCAAGCAGCGATTGACCCTTCGCAACATCGGGCAGGTATTCGCCCGTCCTGCTCTCGAGATCGACGCTGAGAATCGCGCCGGATGCCTGGTTTGCTGTGCGTATTCGCAGATCTGACTCAAGCGCCAGTACACCGGTTGACAATCTTGCCAGAATCACCTCCAGGTTAGTTCGTTCGGCTTCCACCAGCGCCTGCGACAAACTCGCCTCGCGTCGTGCAGTCGCGAGCCGCTGTGTCATATCGTTGAATGAGCTGATCAGGAACCCGATTTCATCGCGTGTCGGCGTTGGCAGTCGTGTATCGAAGTCTCCCTCGGCGACCGCTCGCGTACCGGCCACGAGATCCTGAATCGGAGCGACGAGACGACGCGACAGCACGAAGGCGCCGTAGATGGCCGATAACAGGCTGAGCATCAGGACAACCGTCAATGTCAGCGTGAACGTGCTCTTCAGCGGCTTGCGAAGAAATACGAGCTGTTGATACTCTCGGTACGAAGTGTCGACACTATTCGCCATGCGAGCAAGCCGCTCCGTCACCGGGAAGTGTGCCTGTAATACGCCGATCGGGTCGGCGCGACCGCGACTGGTGAAAAGTACGGCTGTGCGAATCTCGAAGTCGTCGGGATCCAATGCGACGTAAGGTCTGTCCTGCTGCATCTGCAACAGCACTTCTTCAGCCAGGGGTCTGGGCAAGCTCGCCGACGAGCTGTCCGAGCTCGTCGCCAGAATTCGATTGTTTGCTCCATAAATCGTAATTTCGCTGGCGCCACTTTCGCGGCGCATCATGCTGAGTTCGAAAATCAACTGCCGCTCGCTGACATCACTCAGGCGTTGCGAAATCTGCTGGGTAGAATACAGATGCTGGCGCATCTGCATCTCAAGGGCAGCGCGACTCAACTTGAGAGCATTTTCCAGGCCTGCCTCGACTTCGACGTTAAACCATGTATCGATACCGCGATTGATGAACTGGATAGAGAAATAAAATACGACGAGCAATGGCAGTACGGCGAGGCCGACGAACATGCCGACAATACGTGCCTTTAGTTTCGCTCCTGGTACGTGCGTCCGGTACTCGCGTAATAACCGTGACAGATTGCCGACGAGAAAGACGAACAAAACAACGACGCCCGCGACATTGATCGCAAGTATGACGTTGTGCAAACGATTAAAGTCGTCCGAGTTTTGCGCGGTGCGGCTGAGCAAAAACAGCGCGACAAGAACAAGGCCTACGCCAGCCGCAGCCAGAACTGTATATGCAACCCGTTTTATCGCTCTAGCAACCATTCAAACCATTCGCTTTGTAACTGCCACTGGTCGCGCCAGAAGAAGAGCAATCGGAGCGGCGCAGGGTATTGCTGAGTATTGAGCATTGCGCGTAGCCGAATGCGGTAGACCCGATCCGCCTCCAGTAGCGCGTCGTCAATAATTGGCAGTCCCTGCACCCGACCGAGGCTGTTCAGCGCGGAGTAGAGTGTTGCGAAGGAATCCTGGTCACCACTGTTTAGATTTCTGACGATATATCGTTGACTCAGCGGCCGATACTCGAGTTCATACCTGACCGCCAGCTCGGCTTCTACGTCGTCCATGTAAAATCGCCGCACGCGAATCATTTCGATCTGTAACTCGATCGTGAGCGCGACACCGCTCGCCAGAGCGTCGAGCGCTTCGCTGCTGAGCACGAGCTGCAGCCGCGCATCGAGCGTATGCACACCGTCCAGCAGCTGCGATGACGCCGAGCGCACCTCGAAATAGCCTGGCCGATCGACGTTATCCTGTGCCGAGGCCGGCTGAACCAGCAGACACAAGGCCGCAATAGCGCTCAGACAACGTGACCTCGTCGTGCTCCGTTGGCTGTGGCTGTTGATGAATGCGCGCGACATCGTTTCTTCAGGAGACCTTCACAAGACCTGCGTAGTAAAAGCCATCCATACCTGCCGTTCCGGGCAGAATCTGGTAGCCACAGGTCTTGCTCCGCATTAGATCGCGGATGTTGTTATTTTGCAACAAGTCATATTCCCGTGCATCCCCGGTCTCCCGCAGAAAGCGTGCCACGACCGCATCGTTCTCCGCCGCAAAGACGGAGCACGTCACATACAAAAGACGCCCATCCACCGCCAGCAACGGCCACAGTGCCGCCAGCAGGCGAGCCTGCAAGGCCGCACCCTTGTAAACATCCGACGCACGCCGCAATAGCTTGATGTCCGGGTGGCGGCGAATCACGCCACTGGCTGAACACGGCGCGTCGAGCAGGATGGCATTGAACGGCGAACCATCCCACCATTCCTCAGGTTTCGATGCATCGGCGGCGATAAGGGTTGCATCGAAGCCCAGTCGATCGAGATTCGCCGCGACAGTGCCGAGTCGCATCTCGTCACTGTCTACGCAGGTCAGGTCGATTCGGTCTCCGCCGAGTTCGAGCAGGTGCCCGCTCTTGCCGCCCGGCGCCGCGCAGGCATCCAGCACCCGGCCTCTCGTGCCATCGATCAGCAACGCCGCCGCCAGCTGCGCGGCCGCATCCTGCACGGACACGTGCCCGCTCGCAAAGCCCGGCAGGTTATCGACAGGCCGCGGCTCGGTCAGCCGCACGGCCTGTGGCGCTGCAGCCAAAAGCTCGCACGCTATCTCCTGCGCCGCAAGCTGTTCGGCATATTCCGGCGCCGATGTCGCTGCCGGGTTCACCCGCAGCCACATCGGCGCACGGGCATTATTAGCCGCGACGATATCGCGCCAGTCATCGGGCCAGTCGGTCTTCAGCACGTCAAGCAACCACTCTGGATGATCATGCAGCGCACACTCATTTGACGGCAGCGTGTCGAAAATCCGGTCGCGCAGCGCGCGTCTCAATATTGCATTGATCAGTGACGCGAGCTTCGGTCGACGCAACGATCGCGCTGCTTCAACGGTTTGCGAGACGACTGCGTGATCCGGTATACGAGTATCGTTGAGCTGATAGAGGCCGACCGCCAGGAGTGCATTGACGACGCGGTCGCCAGGCTTGAGCGGTCGGTCGAGCAACGCCTCGATCCAGAATTGCAGCCGCCAGTAGTGTCGCAAAACCCCATAGCAAAGCAGACGCAGCAATGCGCGATCATCCGCAGCAACACGATCTTCGCTCGCGCGCAGCGCCGCATCGAGCGAGCGGCCGTCGCTGACGACGGCATCAACGATTTGCGCCGCCGTCGCCCGCAGCCTTGCACCCCTTCTGATGCCGCTCACAAAACCCGACCGACAAGATCGACCTGCGATGAGAACTCGCCGGCGGTTACGGCACGCCTGCCAGGCCGCTGCAGCGAATCGATCAGCAGCGCACCTTCACCGCAGGATACGGTGATGCCGTCATTGCCGGCCCCCACGACAGTGCCTGGCGCCGCATCAACTCCCGCCAGGCATCGCGATTTCCAGCATTTGATGCGGACCTCATCGAGCATGAACCATGCGCCCGGGACGGGATTGTACGCTCGCACCCGGCGATCCAGTTCCACGGCCGGCCGTCGCCAATCGATTTCCGCGTCGGCTGTTTTGATCTTCGGCGCGTAACTGGCGAACTTGTGGTCCTGCTGTCTGGCTTCGAGTGCGCCATCAATGATATCGCCGAGGTGTCTGGCCAGCAGGGCGGCGCCAATACCGGCAAGTCGATCATGCAAATCACCGGCGGTCTCATGCTCGCCGATCGACACCGCCTCACTGACATAGACCGGCCCGGAGTCGAGCCCCGCTTCCATGGACATCAGGCATACACCCGTCTCGACATCGCCCGCGAGTATGGCCGCTTGTATCGGCGCGGCACCTCGCCAGCGCGGCAACAGCGAGGCATGCACGTTCAGACAACCGGCGGGCGGAATATCGAGCACCTCCTGCGGCAATATCAGGCCATACGCGGCAACGACCAGGATATCCGGCCGAAGCGCCTGCAGTTCCGCAACAACTTCTGCATCGCGTAAAGTCGCCGGTTGCATGACCGGGATGTGCTGCCGGATTGCGTATTCTTTCACCGGGCTCGGTGTAAGACGCTTACCGCGACCGGCAGGTCGGTCTGGCTGTGTCAGGACGGCAACGGGCACGAAGCCACTTTCGACAAGTGCCTTGAGGGAGGCAACCGCAAATTCCGGCGTGCCAGCAAAAATAACTTTGGGATTCGTCATGGCGATTGAATTCTTTGAAGCCACAATTACAGGGGCGGGCACCTCATCTCGCCGCTGCAAAGCGCAAATACAGAGGGTTCAGGGTGCCTGTCCTTATGACTGCCGCTGTTACAGTGTCACAGCCTCGGCTGTCCGATGTCGTTTGTCTTTGACCAGGCGTTTGCGAATTCGTTGTCGTTTCGCCTCGGAGAGGTAGTCGACAAACAACTTGCCATCAAGATGATCGATCTCGTGCTGAATACAAACGGCGAGCAAGCCTTCGGCATCCATTTCCACGTCATCGCCCTTGCGATCCAGATAGCGAACACGAATATGCTCGGCGCGTTCAACCTCTTCGTAGTAACCCGGCACGGACAGGCAACCTTCTTCGGTAACGACCACACCGTCTTTCTCGATAATGACCGGGTTAATGAAGACGTACGGCGAACTCTTGTCCGCTGACACGTCAGCAACCAGCAATCGCTTGTGCACGTCGACCTGCGTCGCCGCCAGACCGATGCCGGGAGCGTCGTACATCGTCTCGAACATATCGTCGATCAGCGTATCAAGCTCAGCATCGACAGATTTTACCGGTGTCGCCCTGGTTCTGAGCCGTGGGTCCGGGAACTCTAAAATTGTCAGTTTTGCCATAATTTCGTTGCGGTAATTCCGCGCTTTATTCGTGTAAATTGCTACAAAAACGACCTAAATGTTTGACTTTATTGAATAAGATATCAGACAATGCCGCCAGAAAAAGTGCCTTTCAACCGCCGCCTGGAGCCGGAAGTGTGACGTGATTGGCAGCTTCAGCGGCACCGGAACGACATATTATAGCAACGCTAAAAAGCCACAGGTCCCAGTACCTTGTATGGAGCACGAGGAATATGTCCCTCAGCAAGAAATTTCTGAATAATCGTCTTCGGTTGACCGTTGTTGCGCTGATCGCAGCACTGTCTCTGGGGTCGCTCACTGCGTTTTCGCAAGATAGCGCTCGCCTCGCCGCAGACGCCCCTGACGAATATGTCGTACAGGTGGGCGACACGCTCTGGGATATCGCCGCAACGTTTCTCAGGGACCCCTGGTATTGGCCCGAAATCTGGTATGTCAATCCACAGGTCGAGAATCCGCACCTTATATACCCGGGTGACGTACTTGGGCTCGTCTACGTCGACGGCACCCAGCGCGTCACCACCGTCCGCGGCTCCAGCTATCGCCTCTCTCCCGAGGCGCGGGTTACGCCTTTGACCGAGGCAATTACGAGTATTTCCTATGATTCGATCTCCGCGTTCCTGAGTCGTGGGGTCGTTATCGAAAAGGGCGAGGTCGACTCGCTGCCGTACATTGTGTCGACGAAGGGCGATCATCTGATTGCTGCTGCCGGGAACACCGTTTACGTGCGCGGTAGCAGCGCCAACCCCGGCGAACGATTCAATATCGTGCACATTGGCGACAAGCTTATCGATCCGGAAGACAATCGGCTGATTGGCTACCAGGGCATCGAGATCGGTGACGGCGTTGTCACGCGAGGCGGCGATCCGACGACGATGAATCTGACTTCGTCGAAGCAGGAGGCCGTCCAGGGCGACCGCTTGATTCCGGCCGCCGTGGAAATTCCGCTGAACTTCTTCCCGAAGGCGCCGTCCAGCAACATCGAGGGGCAGATCATCGCGGTTGTCGGCGGTGTCACGCAGATCGGTCAATACCAGGTCGTGGTGATGAATCGCGGCAGCAACGACGGTCTGGCTGTTGGTGACGTGTTGTCCGTCTGGCAAAGGGGCGAGGTCGTAAAAGACCGCGTCGAAGGCGGCAGCGTCCGGATTCCCGATGAGCAGGCCGGCACCCTCATGGTCTTCAAGGTTTATGATCGCATCGGTTACGGCCTCGTTATGGAAGCAACGCAGGCTCTGCACACGCTCGACTACGTTCGTAATCCAACGTAATTCTGCGACAAGCTTTGAATTAAAGACGGCGCTTTTAAGCGCCGTTTTTTTTACACTGCAGAAATGGACGAGAACGACTGGTTACAGCAACCCGCACATCACCTGATTCCCCGTGGCGATGCCGGGTATCCCGACCTTCTCGAGCAGATCTCGGGGGCGCCCGCACAGTTATTTGTGAACGGCGACCCTGGCCTGCTGCACATGCCCGCTCTCGCTATCGTCGGCAGCCGTAACCCGACGCGAGCCGGTGCCCGTAACGCATTCGAGTTCGCGCGTCATCTTGCCAGCTGCGGTTTTTGCATCGTCAGTGGTCTTGCCGAGGGAATTGACACTGCGGCGCACCGTGGCGCACTCGATGCCGGAGCAGCGACGATCGCGTTTCTCGGTCATGGCATCGACCGCGTGTATCCGGCATCCAACCGGGACCTCGCACACCAGATCGCGCAACATGGTGCCCTGGTCAGCGAGTTTCCGCTGGGAACGCCTCCCGGCAAAGCCAACTTCCCGCAACGAAATCGCCTGATCAGCGGCGTCAGTATCGGCACGCTGGTGGTCGAGGCCGCACGCCGGAGTGGTTCACTGATAACGGCGCGGCACGCTGGCGATCAGGGTCGCGAGATATTCGCCTTGCCAGGCTCTATCCATAATCCACTTGCGCGAGGCTGCCATCAACTCATACGACAGGGCGCGAAACTCGTGGAAACGGCCGATGACATCCTCGCAGAGCTTGCACCACTTGTGGCCCATATCCGACAAAACACTGTGAAATCAACAGCAAGTGCGACACCTGCCGACGTCCTCGACGATGAATACCAACTTCTAAAGAAACATCTGGGCCATGATCCGGCCGGTATCGACGAATTAGCCGAAAACTCGGGTTTGACGATTGAGCAGGTTTCCTCCATGCTCCTGATCCTGGAGCTAGAGGGAGAAGTTGAATCGCTGTCGGGTGGTCGCTACTCGCTGCTGGGCTGAAGCAAACTGGATTGGACAACGGACGGGAGCCGCTCCAGGCATGAAAGAAAATGTACTCGACGTACTGATGTATCTTTTTGAGACTTACGTCGACACCGATGAAGAACCCGAAGCCGATCACAACGAACTGCGCGACGAACTTTCGCGGGCAGGTTTTGCCGACCTCGAGATAGACCGCGCGCTGGAATGGCTCGATGGATTGACGGACCATCAGAACGGTCTTGCATTCAATGCACAGACCGCGCATGGCACGCGCATCTACAACGACTTCGAGCATGAGCGCCTCGACTCCGCCAATCGTGGCTATATTACTTACCTCGAGCAAATCGGCATTCTTTCGCCGACACAACGCGAGATCCTGGTCGACCGATTACTTGCGCTGGAGTCAACCGACATTGACGTCGAGCAAATCAAGTGGGTCGTACTAATGGTCCTGTTCAGTCAGCCGGGACAGGAGCTGGCCTATGCGCGCATGGAGGACCTTGTTTTTGAAGAGAGTACCGGCTCGATACACTGACTAGCGATTGTCGCTGCATAACGCCTCCACAAGTACTTTTTGAGCCCGGTTCGCGAGTCATGCGAACCGATTTCCTTGACACACGACTATCAGGCATTGTATTGAACCGCGGCACTATCCGCGGTTGTCTGCTTCTGAGCACCTATCTTTATGTCCAAGAATCTCGTCATCGTTGAGTCGCCGGCCAAGGCGAAGACGATCAGCAAGTATCTGGGTAAGGACTTCGACGTCCTGGCCTCTTATGGCCATGTGCGTGATCTGGTGCCCAAGGTCGGCGCGGTGGATCCCGACAATGACTTTTCGATGAAGTACCAGGTAATCGAACGCAACGAAAAGCATGTCAAGGCAATTATGCGCGCGCTCAAGAAAGCCGACGCCTTGTATCTCGCAACTGACCCGGATCGCGAAGGCGAGGCAATTTCCTGGCATCTTATCGAGTTGCTTAAAGAGAAAAACGCGTTGAACGGTAAGCCGGTGCATCGCGTCGTGTTTCACGAAATCACCAAGGCCGCCGTGCAGGAAGCGATCGAGAACCCACGTGACCTCTCGGACGATCTGGTCGGTGCGCAGCAAGCACGCCGGGCGCTCGACTACCTGGTCGGTTTTAACCTGTCACCGCTGCTGTGGAAAAAAGTCCAGCGCGGCTTGTCGGCAGGTCGCGTGCAAAGCCCGGCACTGCGAATGATCGTCGAGCGCGAGCTGGAAATTGAAGCGTTCAAAGCACGCGAGTACTGGACGATAGAGGCCGACGTCAGCAAGGACGAACAACCATTCGTCTCCCGCCTCGTAACCTATGGTGGCGAGAAAGTCGAACAGTTCAGCTTTGAGAACGAAGCAAGCGCACGCGCTGTCGAAAGGACCATTCTGGCTGCAGCCGATGGGAAGCTCACGACGCAAAGCGTCACCAAACGTCAGCGCAGGCGCAACCCGGCCGCACCATTTACTACCTCGACTTTGCAACAGGAATCATCGCGCAAGCTTGGCTTCAACACGCAGTGGACCATGCGCGTCGCACAGAAGCTCTACGAAGGCATTGAATTGCCTGACGAAGGCAATGTCGGCCTGATCTCCTATATGCGTACCGATTCGGTCACTCTGGCCGATGTCGCCATTGACGAAATACGTGAGGTCATCGCCGAGCGTTACGGAAAAGAAAACGTTCCGGAGTCGCCGCGCACATTCAAGACGAAAGCAAAGAACGCGCAGGAAGCTCACGAAGCAATTCGGCCAACATCCGTTGCACGAACCCCGGAGTCTCTCAAGGGCGCGCTTGATGAGGATCAGTTCAAGCTTTATTCCCTGATATGGAAGCGAACGATGGCCTGCCAGATGGTACCTGCCGTATTTGACACGGTTGCCATCGAATTTTCGGCCGGACCGGCCGATGACGGCCATACGTTTCGGGCCAACGGCTCGATACTGGTCGAACCGGGTTTCATGGCGGTCTATAAGGAAGGCAAGGACGACGCCGGTAAGGACGATGATGGTGACAGGCTGTTACCGAACATCGTGGAGGGCGATGTCATTAGCCTCGACGAACTGCGGCCCGAGCAGCACTTCACCGAGCCACCGCCGCGATTTACGGAGGCAAGCCTTGTCAAGACGCTCGAAGAATACGGCATCGGCCGGCCTTCAACGTATGCAAGCATCATTGCGACTCTGAAGAACCGCGAATACGTCGAGATTGACTCCAAACGATTTTATCCAACCGACATCGGTCGTATTGTGAATGGCTTCCTTACGGATCATTTTGCGCAATATGTCGACTACGATTTCACCGCGAAGCTCGAGGATGACCTCGATGAAGTCTCGCTCGGTAACCGCGACTGGGTGCCGCTGCTGGACAGCTTCTGGAGGCCTTTCAAGAAGCTCTGCGACGATAAGGAAGAATCAGTCACGCGTGAACAGGTCGCTCAGGCTCGCGAACTCGGCACGGACCCGAAAAGCGGCAAACCAATGACGGTTCGCATGGGCCGCTACGGACCGTTTGTGCAAATTGGCACAAAGGACGACGAGGAAAAGCCCAAATTTGCCGGGCTGCGACCTGGTCAGAAGATGAACGAGATTACTCTGGAAGAGGCGCTCGAGCTGTTCAAGCTGCCGCGCAAACTCGGCGAGACGGCTGACGGCCTGCCCGTATCTGCGAGTATCGGACGCTTCGGTCCTTACGTTCGTTACGGCGACAAGTACGTGTCCATCAAGGATGACGACCCATATACGATCGATTTGCCGCGCGCCCTCGAGGTTATTGAAGCGAAGAAGATCGAGGACGCAAACCGCATCATTCAGGATTTTGAAGAACAAGGTATCCAGGTACTGAATGGTCGCTATGGCCCCTACATAACCGACAAAACCAAAAACGCTCGCGTACCAAAAGACCGCGAGCCAACGTCTCTCACGCTTGAAGAATGCATAGAACTACTGGCTGCCGCGCCGGTCCGCGGCAGACGCGGCAAGAAAAAGGCCTCGAAAAAGAAAACCGCCGTCAAGTCCACCGAAAAGAAGAAAGCCGGGAAAAAGGCCAAAAAAACGGCGAAGAAAAAGGCGCGCAAGAAAGCCGCCAAGAAAAAGTCCGGCGACTAGACGTACACACATCCAATGAGACTAGCTATCAACCGGGCCGCTGATGTACTGCTCGGCGGTGGCGTAATCGCCTATCCCACTGAAGGTGTCTTCGGTCTCGGCTGCATGCCAGACGACGACGCGGCCATACTGCGAGTCCTTGCCATTAAGCGCCGCCGCCCCGACAAGGGGCTGATCCTGATCGCTTCGAACAAGCAGCAACTGCACGACTGGGTCGATCTGCGCGATGGCCAGCTACCCGATGCGCACCCACTCCGGCCAATAACGTGGATAGCACCGGCAAGACCTGGCGTCTCACCGCTGCTCAGGGGACACCATCGAACCCTCGCCGTCCGCCTTACGAGTAACCCGACCGCAGCGGCAATCTGCGATGCGGTGGACTCGCCTGTCGTGTCAACGAGCGCCAATCTCGCCGGCGAAACGGTGGTCCGTAACAACCTGATCCTGCGCCGCAAGTTCGGCGGATGTGTAGACTATATTGTACCGGGCAAGTGCGGACCCTCACCGGGTCCATCAGAAATCCGCGACCTCGCAACAGGCAAAATACTACGACCGGGCGCAGCATGAACGAACTCAATCGTGTCAAGGATTACCTGCAGGCGCTGCAGAGCCGCACCGTCGCGGAACTGGAGCAACTTGATGGCAAGGCCAGCTTCCGCCGCGATGCATGGGATCGCCCGGGCGGTGGCGGCGGCCTGAGCTGTGTCCTCAGTGATGGCAAGGTTTTCGAGCAGGCCGGCGTCGGCTTCTCGCATGTGTTTGGCGACAAGATGCCACCATCGGCGACCCGCCACCGGCCGGACCTGGCCGGCTGCAGCTTTCAGGCCGTTGGGGTCTCGCTCGTCATTCATCCTCGTAATCCATACGTGCCGACAACGCATGCAAATTTTCGCTACTTCACAACCAGCGGTGCCGGCGAGCCCGTCTGGTGGTTCGGGGGCGGCTTTGATTTGACCCCTTACTACGCTTTTGAAGAGGATGTCATTCACTGGCACGAAACTGCACGTGCTGCATGTGCGGCGTTTGGTGGCGATCTGTATTCGCGTTACAAAACCTGGTGTGACGAGTACTTTTTTCTCAAGCATCGTAATGAGACGCGAGGTGTTGGCGGACTGTTCTTCGACGACGTGAATGAGCCCGGATTCGAAAAGAGTTTCGAGTTTCTGCAGGCAGCCGGTGATGCTTTTCTGCCCGCCTATCGGCCAATCGTAAAGAAACGCAGGAATCATCCCTACGGAGAACGGCAGCGTGAGTTCCAGCTCTATCGTCGAGGTCGTTACGTCGAATTCAATCTGCTCTACGATCGGGGCACGATTTTCGGCTTGCAGTCCGGCGGCCGCACCGAATCGATATTGATGTCGCTGCCGCCACGGGTGCGCTGGGAGTATGACTGGCAACCGATCGCCGGGTCTCCAGAAGCAAAGCTCTACACGGACTTCCTGCGGCCACGTGACTGGCTCGGCATCGACGGAGCATCGACGCGTGAGCACCACTGACAACACACTTAATCCATTTCACCTGGCGATCCCTGTAAGCGATCTGGCGGCTGCCGATGCTTTTTATTGCGGCCTGCTCGGCTGCGCAAAGGGACGAACTGCGTCGCGCTGGATCGACCTGAATTTTCATGGGCATCAGGTCACTTTGCATCTGGTCGACGCGGCGGCTGGCGGCCCGGGCATGAACCCCGTCGACGGTGACCAGGTACCAGCCAGACACTTTGGCGTTGTCCTGCCCATGCCGGAGTGGCAGGCGCTCGCCGACAAACTCGAGTCATGCGGCTACGAATTTCTGATCGCGCCGAAAGTGCGATTCAAGGGCGAGATCGGCGAACAGGCGACCCTGTTCATTCTGGATCCTGCCGGAAATGCGTTGGAATTCAAGAGTTTCGCTGATCCGGCCATGCTCTTCGCGACCTGAGCGAAATCCTCCCGCAACCCTCACGGGACATTCTCTTTTGACCGCTTGAGTGGTAACGTCGAGTGATGTCCTGGATAGAAGAAATCGACGTCGACGAGGCCGACGGCAAGCTCGCGACTCTGTATGCCGAGCTTGTCCAAAAGCGCGGCAAAGTATCGAACATTCTCAAGGTGCACAGCCTGAATCCGACCGCGATGGGCAATCACCTCGACCTCTACATGACCATCATGTTCGGCAAGTCCGGGCTCAGTCGTGCGGAAAGAGAAGCGATCGGCGTCGTGGTGTCAGCGGAAAACGAATGTGCTTATTGCGTCAATCACCACGCCGAGGCGCTGCGGCGCTACGTCAAGGACGATGAGACCCTGGAAATGCTGATGACCGCGGACGGCCTCGAAACCCTCGAGCCGCGCCTGAGCAACATCGTTCGTCATGCGGAAAAACTGACGTCGGCACCGTCAGCCATGACCGAAAGCGATCTCGGCGAACTCCGCGCCGTTGGGCTGTCGGATAGCGATATTCTCGATTTGACCCTGATCGTCGGATACTTCAATTTTGTCAATCGCATTGCACAAGGCCTTGGCGTGCAGTTTTCCGATGAGGAAATGAGCGGCTATAGCGACGACTAAATGAAACTGATGCGACTAACGCTGCTTGCCATCTTGCTGTTTTCGCTGAGCACGCAGGCTCAGTACGAATCCCGACTGCGCGATGCGGGCAGTCTCGGCGGGATTCGCCTGGCCGGCAGCGACGATCCGAACATTCGCAAGGTTTACATTGTGCAGCTCGCTACGCCGTCGGCAGCCGATTATCATGCCGGTCTGGTCAAGGCAGCGACAAAGGCCGCGTCGAGAAAGGCGCCGCGCGTCCGGTTCGATAAAGCAAACCCCGCAGTACAGAGCTATGCAGACAGCCTGATTCCGGAGCAGGACAAGGTATTGTCGAAAGCCGGCAGTGGCACGGAATTGATCTATCGCTATCGCTTCGGGCTGAACGGCTTCGCAGCCAGGATGCATCCTTCACAAGCGCACAAACTGGACAGCCTGCCCGAAGTGCTGCATGTCTGGGAAGACGAGATTCGGCCTCTGGCAACGAACTATAGTCTTGATTTTCTTGGGCTTTTTGATGCCGAGGTCGGCCTTCGAGGGGCGCCGGGGCTGGATGGCGAAGACATTATCATCGGCTTTATCGACAGCGGTGTCGCACCCGCGCACCCGGCCCTCAAAGATACCAGGGAAGCAGACCGGCCACGCGCCTGCCAGGGTGACTGGGCCGAAAACACGTTCCTCGGCAAATGGTTGTGCCGGCGCTTCGAGAAGCGCGAGGATACGCTTATTTTCGAACCGCCCGAGAACTGGAATGGCGTTTGTCAGAGCGGCGAGCAATTCGAAGCCGCCGACTGTAATAACAAGCTGATCGGTGCGCGCTATTTCATCGATGGTGCGGAGGCTTCGGGCCCGATCGACGAAGGGGAAATCCGCTCGGCCCGTGACGTCGATGGGCACGGCACGCACACAGCGACAACTGCTGCCGGCAATCGTGTCAAAGCATCGATATTTGGAACGTTCATTGGTCGCGTTGAAGGGGTCGCGCCACGTGCAAGAGTTGCTGTCTACAAGGCTTGCTGGCTGCGACCTGGCGACCAACGAGCGAGTTGCAACACATCCGATCTGGCCAATGCGATTGATGCGGCGGTCGCAGATGGTGTCGATATCATCAACTACTCGGTCGGCAGTTCACTGCTGCGGCTTACCGCGCCGGACGACCTTGCCCTGATGGCCGCCACCAAGGCTGGCGTTTTGACTGTCGTGGCTGCAGGCAACGAAGGGCCTAACCTCGGCACGATCGGGTCGCCTGCAGGCGGCCCGTGGGTGATTACGGCGGCCGCGTCCAGCCGTGACGGCGAGACCTCGCTGGAGGCACTGGAAATTACCGCACCGCCCGCCATTGCCGGAAAGTACGCTGTCAAGGAAGCAAATTTCACGCCACCACTGGCCGACAACGGCCCGATCGAAGGTAACCTCGTTCTCGCCGATGACGACGATGACACGCTGGATGATGGCTCCGCCGGCACAACCAGCGATGCGTGTGAACCGCTCGTCAATTCGGTTGACGTGGCAGACAACATTGCGCTGGTGCAACGTGGCGGTTGTGAATTCGATGTCAAGATCGCGAATGCTGAGGATGCCGGCGCGATCGCCGTGCTGGTTTATAACATCGCCGGTGACCCGATCGTGATGAACGGCAACGCTGAGCTTGCCGGCATACCGGCCTTGATGATCGGCCAGGCTGACGCCAACCTGATCCTCGCCGAGCTCGACGCCGGCAATGTCGTTTCGGTCGTGATGGACAAGGACCTGCTGCTGACCGAGAGCGAGACAGGTAACGTGATGGCTTCGTTCTCGGCGCGCGGCCCGGGGCCTGCCGGGGACATACTCAAGCCGGATGTCACGTCGCCAGGTATTAACATCCTTGCAGGCTTTACGCCCGATGCAGCCAACGCGATGCCGGGTGAGAACTTCGCTTATTTGTCGGGAACCTCGATGTCCACGCCGCACGTGGCCGGCGTCGCTGCTCTTCTGTTGCAGGCTCATCCGGACTGGAACCCTTCCGCCATCAAGTCCGCCCTGATGACGACTGCGCGGCAGTCAGTCACCGCCTCGGACAGCGAAGATCCCGCAAACCCTTTCGACTTCGGCGCCGGACATATTGTGCCGAACGATGCCGTCGACCCGGGACTCGTTTACGACGTCGGCGACGACGAGTTCGATGCGTTTGCGTGTGGCACACAGTCACCCGCCGTTGCCGCGGAGCGTTGTGACGAACTGGCGCTGGCGGGATTCTCATTCGCAGGAGCCGACCTGAATCAGCCGTCGATAGCCGTTGAGCGTCTGGCGAATCAGCGCACCATCAGCAGAACCGTCACCAACGTCAGCGATCAGGCAGAAACATACACCGCGAACATCGTGGCACCGTCCGGTATTGCCGTTACGGTGAACCCGTCCAGCATCAATGTGCCTCCAGGCGCTTCGGCAACATTCGATGTCACGTTCACTTTCCAGTCCGGTCCACTGGATCTGTGGCGATTCGGCTCGCTTAGCTGGGACAGCGGTAGTCATTCTGTCTACAGCGCGCTTGCCATCCGTCCGATATCCGTTACGGCGCCTGCCGAGGTCACCGATTTCGGCGCCAGCGGTACGCTGGTCTTTCCGGTCGAGTTCGGCTACACAGGCGCCTACACGCCGGGCGTGCACGGCCTGCGCCTGCCGCTCGTCGTACTGCAGGATGATGGTTCGCAAAACTTCGTCGACGATGACTCGACCAAGACATTCTCTTTCCGCACCACCAATGGCGTAACAGCACATTTGATCGACGTGCCGGCCGACGAGGCCTATTTGCGATTCGCGCTATTCGACAGCCTGACGGACGGCAACGATGATCTGGATCTATACGTTTACTACTGCGCCGACAACATCAACTGCGTGAAGATCGGCGAGAGCGGCGAGCCGACATCAAACGAAGAAGTCAACTTCCTGTTACCTGCCGGTGGTCGCTATGCCGTGCTGGTGCACGGTTTCGCAACGGATAACGTGATCGGCGGACGGGGTGCGCGCTACACCTTGCTCGCCTGGTCTTTCGGGCTGGTGGATGATCAGGGCAACATGACCACCAGCGGGCCCGCGTTCGTCAATGCCGGGACAACAGACAACGTTACGGTGAATTGGTCGGGGCTGCTGGCGGATACGATTTATCTCGGCGGAGTCTCGCACAACACGCCGCAAGGTCTCTCGGCAATAACCGTCATCAGAATCGGCAACTAGGCAAGCCAGCCTTTGTTTCTTGCGGAGCGCGAGTACAAAAGCAGCGCGACGCCAATGACAATCACGATAACGGGCAGAATCACACCCTCCATGCCCCAGACCTCGATGCCGTTGTTCATCACGAACGCATTGACGTCCTGCACAACGATGCCAAGCAGCGACAGGATAAACATCGGTGTCGCCCATGCCTTGCGCAGTAAGAGAAACAGGCTTCCCAGCACGCCTGCATTGACCGCCGTTGCATACGCCGCGGTCGCCCACGTCGGCGTTGCTGCGAAAAAGTCCTGTTGCGCCTGCGTGAACCCGGCCAGCGCCTCAGGAGTCATGGTGACGTGGCTGTAATAAAACACCAGGCCGATCAGGTTCCACACCAGTGCAGCCGCACCAATGATCCAGAATGCTGTCGATGGTTTGCCATCCAGGAAGTCAGTCATTGCGATCCCCTGTTTGTGGTCTTGTTCGCGGGATGCACCGATGATCCACCGGCAAAATGCCAAATGCAAGTATCTGCAGGCAGTTCAGGAACGCGCTTTGCCCAGTGCGGCGCAGGGTTTGTGCCGAAAACATCCAACCACGTGGTCATTGACAAGACCCGTGGCCTGCATGTGCGCATAGATGATGGTGCTGCCGACAAACTTGAAGCCACGCTGCTTCAGATCCTTGCTCAGTGCATCAGACTCGGCTGAAGTCGCCGGTATCTCCTCATCTTTGCTGAAGTTATTCTGAATCGGTTTGCCATCTACAAAACCCCAAATGTACTCGCTGAAACTGCCAAACTCCTTTTGCACCGCAAGAAACGCTCTGGCATTGTGTACCGCGGAACGCACTTTGAGCCGATTGCGCACAATGCCGGGGTCTTGCAGCAATTTTTCGATGCGTTTGTCGGTGAAGCGCGCGACCTTTTGTGCATCGAAATCAGCGAAAGCTTTCCGATACCCATCCCGCTTGTTGAGAATTGTGGACCAACTCAGGCCCGCCTGTGCGCCCTCGAGCAGCAAGAATTCAAACTGCACGCGGTCGTCGGTAATCGGCACCCCCCACTCCAGGTCGTGGTATTCGATGTAGTTGAGCCCAACACCCTCAGCCCATTTGCAGCGCGTTACTGTTTTAGTCATTGTGGTCCCGTTTTGAGGTTCCCGACCTCTTTTGATCCGGTTATTCTAGCCACCGCAACAAGCGTCTGCAGCACCTGATTCCAGTCTTTGATTGCATAATCGTTGCTGCGAGTCGCCCCGGCACATGCCCAAAAAAAAGCCCGCGCACTGCGCGGGCTTTTGTCTGCATTTGTGAGCAGAGCTTGCCAGTGATCAGACAGAGCCACCGCAAGAGCCTTCACCGCATGCGCCTTCAGCTTCCTTATCGCCGCCACAAGAGGCTTCGCCTTCCTTGTCGCCGCCACAAGAGGCTTCGCCTTCCTTATCGCCGCCACAGGACGCTTCGCCTTCCTTGTCGCCACCACAGGACGCTTCACCTTCCTTGTCGCCACCACAGGACGCTTCACCTTCCTTTTTCTCTTTGTCGCCGCCGCACGAGCCTTCGCCCGCACCCAGCATATAGCCGGCACTCAGCGTTGACATTGCGAACGGGCTCTCGACCGTATCGGCACTGGCAATGCTGCTGGACAGCGCGAAAGAACCAGCAAGGGCAGCGCCCACAGCTAGAGCGATTGGCTTAACTACTTTTTTCTCTGACATTTTCTCTCTCTCCTACTAGGGGTTGTTCGCCCGAGCCGGGCAGCTTCTCAGGCAGTGCATTGCTTATGTGCTCCACACTACCGTTTTCAAAACCTGTTGCTCGATTCTGTCGAGGTTTTCTTCGCTTTCACCGAGGATCGCAATACTGCCGTTACCCACCGGCAAAATGACGCCATTGATGCTGTCGCCTGTTATCGACTGCGGACCGTCCAGCATCTCCTCAGGCATCAGCAAAATGGTCACCGGTCCGCGCTCGCCCTGGATGACGAGATGCGGCACATCGTGACCATTGATCACACAATTCTGGGCATACGAGATCAGCCCGACGCTGCGATCCACTCGTGCGACGTCGGCGCTCACGACTGAATTGAGTCGCTCATCCGTTATCGCCACGTCGGTAACACGCAGCGCATAAGGTTCGTGGTCGAGGTGGGCGAGGATTTCGTCAGCCAACGACTCGTGTTCTATGCCCGTACCGATCAGGCGCACACCCAGCACCGCAGCAACAACGACCGTCGCAGCAACCGCAAACCAGCTTGGAGTCACCCACTTCCGTTTCGGCAGCGCGATCACATTGTCGGACCCGGACTGAGACAACTCGGGCAATTCCGGCATGCGAAGAGCGGGCACCTCGAGCGCAAGCGCGCGGCTGATCGCATCATCAAGCGCTTGCATCTCGGCGCGATACGCCTGGCAGGCGGCACATTCCGTGAGGTGCCCGGCCCCGCCGTCGAAGGACGGGTCTGCTGCTATCGCTTCTCTGTAGTCTTCACAATTCATTGTCGTGCCATGTGTTCCCTGAGCTTTGCTCGCGCCCGGTGCAAGCGTGTCAGCACCGCTCCTTGCTTCAGCTCCATCTGCTCTGCGATCTCGTTCGTGCTGTAGCCCATCAGGACCTGTAGCACGAGCGGTTCGCGGTAATCATCGTCCAGTTCGTAAATCGCCTGCCGCATGTCATCGAGCTCTTCGTTCGGCTGCTCTGCCAGCAGAGCCGCCTGTGACGCCGTCAGATTGTCAATATCGACCGTTTCGAGCCGTTTGCGCTCAAAGTAGCGCGCGTTTTCTCTCCTCACGATCGTCAGCAACCATTGCCTGGCAGACGATTCGTCACGCAGCGCATCCAGCGATTTCCAGGCCCGTAGCAGGGCCTCTTGCACGACGTCCTCAGCTATCGCCTTGTCCCGGCTCAGCCAGGCTGCGTAGCGGTACATGTCCTGATGGTAAACGCCCACGTACTGATCAAACCGCTGACGCCGCTCGATCGCGGCTTTACTGCTATGCATTTGAGATGACCCGCCTCGTCTGATTTTTATTACTGATTCGGCCGAAAATTGTGCTTCAGGCGTAGAAACCCTACCTAAATACAGGGAAAATAAAAAATTACTGTGTTTATATCGACTTGCTATGAGTGCATCCGAGCCCGGTCAGTTCCCCAATACCCGCCTGCGACGCAGCCGCAGAACGCCCGCGCTGCGGCGCCTCGTGGCCGAAACGGAACTCGGCCCCAATGATCTGATCTACCCGCTGTTTGTCCTCGAGGGCGAAAAGCGCGAGGAAGCCGTGCCGTCCATGCCGGGCGTTCAGCGCAGGAGCATTGATGGTGTAATCAGGGAACTCGCGGAAGCGGTAGACCTCGGCATTCCCGCGGTGGCGCTGTTTCCGGTCATCGACACCAACAAGAAGAGCCTCGACGGGGCCGAGTGCGCCAACCCCGAGGGTCTGGTGCAGACGGCCGTGCGGGCCATCAAGGCCGAGTATCCGGATCTGGCCGTCATCACTGACGTTGCCCTCGACCCTTACACGACGCATGGCCAGGACGGCATCATTGACGCGTCGGGCTACGTGCTGAACGACGAGACCGTTGCCATGCTCGTGCGCCAGGCGATATCGCATGCTGACGCCGGAGCCGACATGCTCGCGCCGTCAGACATGATGGATGGACGGATTGGTGCGATTCGGTCCAAACTCGAAACGAAGGGCCACATCAACACGCTGATCCTCGCCTACGCCGCCAAGTATGCATCGTGTTTCTATGGGCCATTTCGCGACGCTGTTGCGTCGGCGGCCAACCTGGGCGGTGGCGACAAATCAACCTATCAAATGGCGCCCGCGAACAGCGACGAAGCACTGCGAGAAGTCGGCCTGGACCTTGCGGAAGGAGCCGACATTGTCATGGTCAAACCGGCGCTGCCGTACCTCGACGTCGTTCGTCGCGTGCGCGAAACCTACCGGGTACCGACATTCGCCTATCAGGTCAGCGGCGAGTACGCGATGCTCAAAGCAGCATCCGACAATGGCTGGCTGGACGAGCGGTCTGCCGTACTCGAGGCGCTGCTGTCCATCAAGCGAGCCGGCGCGAACGCGATTCTATCGTACTATTCGATCACGGCCGCCAGATGGCTTAACGATTGATGGATGCAACTGTGACGATTGATCGCTATGGAGTGATGGGATATCCAGTCTCACACAGCCGCTCGCCCGTCATCCATCGTCTTTTCGCGTTGCAAACGGGCCAGGACATGCAATACGAACTGTTGCAGGTTTCGCCCGATAAGCTCGAGACCGCGATACGTCAGTTTCAACGCACGGGCGGCAAGGGTCTCAACATTACCGTGCCGCACAAAAACGCCGTTACTCGCATGGTCGATCAAATGAGTGAGCGGGCCAGCACCGCCGGTGCCGTGAACACTATCGCGTTCCGCGGTAGCGAAATGTATGGCGATAACACCGATGGTATTGGCCTTCTGCGGGACCTTGGTGTCAATCTGGGGATAAACCTCGAAAATGCGAACATTCTGATTCTGGGCGCCGGCGGTGCGACTCGCGGTATCGTAGGCCCGTTGCTGGAAATGCAGCCGGCCTCGCTGCGAATAGCGAACCGCACGATCGAAAAGGCACAGATGCTGGTCAAACAATACGCGGCGCAAGGACCTGTCAGCGCCTGCCGATTCGATGTCGTGCCAGTCAGCGACCCTTACGACCTGATCATCAATGCGACTTCGGCCGGTGTGCGCGGTGAAATGCCACCGTATCCCGAAGCCGCGATCTCAGCCAATACGTTTTGCTACGACTTGTCTTACGGCCTCAGTGCCACCCCGTTCAGTGTCTGGGCGGCGCAGCACGGAGCCGCAAGATCTGTCATGGGCTGGGGCATGCTTGTCGAGCAGGCAGCGGAATCGTTCAAGCTATGGCGTGGTGTGCGTCCCGATACGGCGCCGGTTCTCAAGCAGATGCATATCAACGCATAGTGACAAGCTCTTCGGCATTGGTCGGGTGTATTGCGACCGTATCGTCGAAATCCGCTTTCGTCGCACCCATCCGAATCGCCACAGCGAAACCCTGCAGTAATTCATCCGCACCATCGCCGATGACGTGGCAGCCAACCACCTTTTCGTCGTCGCCTGTCGTGATCAGCTTCATCACCGAGCGTTGCTTCTTCTCGCCCAGCGCATAGTACATCGGTGTAAACGCGGACGAGTAGACCCTGATGGCGTCACCGTACCGGGCGCGCGCCTGCTGTTCGGTCAATCCGACCGTGCCAATCGGCGGGTGGCTGAATATGACGGTGGGAATCAGCTCGTAATCGAGATGTCTGCCTTGCATGCCGCCATACAGGCGGTCGGCGAGGCGCCTGCCGGCGGCAATAGCAACCGGAGTCAGCGCTGCGCGACCAGTGACATCGCCGAGTGCAAAAATGTGTTCGACATTCGTCTGCTGCAGTTCGTCTGTCGGGATAAATCCGCGCACGTCGATTGCCACGCCGGCTTTTTCCGCCGCAAGGCCCTCGACATTCGGCGCACGTCCGATCGCCCACAACACTGCGTCAACCGGACCAAAGCTTCGGCCGTCTTGGGCATGCAGGACAAGCCCGGCAGTCGTCTTTTCGATACGCGCCGGAATGAACCGCGTCTCTACCTGGATGCCGTCATGTTCCATCGCCTGCATGAGTTGTTCACCCAGCATTTCGTCAAACTCCCTGATGACGCTGTCCTTGCGGACCACGACCCGCGTTTGGCTGCCCAGTGCATTGAACACACCTGCCAACTCCACGGCGATGTAACCACTGCCCGCGACGAGGACCCGCTCGGGCCGATTCTCAAGTTGGAAAAATTCGTCCGACGTAATGCCATGTTCCGCGCCCGGGATGTCAGGCACCTGCGGCCGTCCGCCGGTGGCAATAACGATGCGCTCGCCACGGTATTGTCGATCGCCGACCGCCACAGTGTGCGCGTCCACAAACCGCGCTGCGCCCGCGATGTAGCGAACACCACTGCTGTCGAGGTTGGACTCATAAATCCCGTTCAGGCGGCTAACGTAGGCGTCGCGGCGCGCTTTCAGCGCGGCCCAGTCGTGCCCATCGACATTGACAGTGAAGCCATAATCAGCGGCATGCTCGAAATGATGCGCGTGGCTCGCTGTGTACCACATGATCTTCTTGGGCACGCAACCGACATTGACACAGGTGCCTCCTAACGGCCCGTACTCGATAACGGCCACCTGCGCCCCGTATTCAGCCGCTCGACGGGCATGCGCGATGCCACCACTGCCACCGCCGATAACGACAAGATCAAATTTTTCGGCCAAACCAACTTCTCCCGATGTGGTGCAATCTGGCAGGTTCAGATCCCTGTTGAGCAAAAGAGCTCTGACCCCCGGTGTTGCTGTGAGCTTATGCTAGAATCCTGCGCCTGAAACGGACATCAGATACGCCAATGCCCAACCCGCTCCACAATACCTCGTCATTACCCCGATTCGCTGAGCTTGATCCGGATCAGGTCGTGTCGGCGCTGAGCGAGCTTATCGCAGCACATCGGCAAAAGCTCGAAGCGCTGCTCGACGCAACCCCGAATCCGGATTTCGATTCTCTCGTGATGCCGCTCGAGGACATGGAACACGAGCTTTCCCGCGTCTGGTCTCCGATCAGCCATCTGCAGGGTGTGCTCGGTTCGAGCGAGTGGCGTGATGCGTACAACGCAGCACTTCCATTAATGACCGAGCATGGCACCGAGATGTCACAAAACCAGCGCCTGCAGCAGGCCTATGCCGCCGTTGACCGACAACTGCCCGATGACGCCTGCCCGGCCCAAAAAAGTGTCGTCAGACAGGCTTTGCGGGATTTTCACCTTGCGGGTGTCGACCTGCCCGAGGCCGACAAAGCGCGATTCAAAGAAATCCAGCAGCGGCTGGCCGCGACTCAGGCAGCGTTCGGGCATAATATTCAGGACGCGCAGGACGCCTGGTGTCTGCACATAGACGATGAGAGTGAACTGGCCGGCCTCGCGCAACAGATTCTGCAGCGCGCGGCAGCCGACGCGCGCAAGCGCGATCGGCAGGGTTGGCTGCTGACACTCGACTACCCGACCTACGATGCCGTCATGCGGCACGCCGAGAAACCTGGCCTGCGCGAGACCTTCTACCGCGCCTGGGTCACGCGCGCATCGGATCAGGGAGATAACCCCGACTGGGATAACAGCCGTAATATCAACGAGATCCTGGCCCTGCGCCACGAGGCAGCGCAGTTGATCGGTTATGCCAATTACGCCGAATACTCGCTCGCAACGAAGATGGCGGACACACCCGACGAGGTCATCGGCTTCCTGCAGGAATTGGCTGAACGTACCCGAGCCTCAGCAAAGAAAGACCTCGCCGAGCTATCTGAATTCGCCGGCATCGCGCTAAAACCGTGGGACTACCAGTTCTGGCTCGAAAAGTTCAAGCAGGAAAAACACTCGATTTCGTACGAGACACTGCGCCAGTACTTCCCGGTGCAGACCGTTACTCGTGGACTCTTCGAACTCGCGGAACGCCTCTACGGTGTGAAGCTCGAGGCGCATGAAGATGTTTCGACGTGGCACGAAGATGTCCGTTACTTCTCGGTACAGGACAAGGGCGCACCGATCGGCGGCTTCTACATGGACCTTTTCGCCCGCAGCGGCAAGCGAAATGGTGCCTGGATTGACGAGTGCATTGTACGCAAGCGTCTGAATGGCCAAACGACCTTGCCCGTAGGCTATCTCGTCTGCAACTTTCCGCCGCCGGAAATCGGGGCCGACCATCAGTCTTTACTGACCCACGAAGATGTCGTCACGCTGTTCCACGAATTCGGCCACATGTTGCATCACCTGCTGACGCGCATTGACTATCCGAGCATCGCCGGGATCAACGGCGTTCCCTGGGACGCAGTCGAGTTGCCGAGCCAGTTCATGGAAAACTTCGCATGGAATTTCGACGTGCTGCGGCGATGCTCGGCACATGTCGAGACAGGAGAGTCGCTGCCTCGGGAACTTTTCGACCGACTGGACGACAGCCGCCATGTGGGCGCAGCAATGGCAATGATGCGACAGCTCGAATTTTCGCTATTCGACTTTCGCGTGCATGCCGAGTACGACCCGGTCAGGGGCCCTGCTGTGCTCGAAACCCTGCGCCGCGTCCGAGAAGAGGTCTCACTGCTCTCTCATCCTGACTACAACCGCCTGCCGCACGCTTTTTCGCACGTATTTGCTGGTGGCTACGCGGCTGGTTACTACAGTTACAAGTGGGCTGCCGTGCTGGCTGCCGACGCTTTCGGCGCATTCGAGGACAGCGGCATTTTCGATCGTGAAACGGCTCAGCGGTTTCGCAGCGAGATACTCGAGATCGGCGGCAGCTGCGACATCATGCAGGCCTATGTTGCGTTTCGCGGTCGCAAGCCGGAGCTCGACGCATTGCTCAGGCAGAGCGGAATCTCCGCCGAGTGAAGATCGCAACGTGGAATGTGAATTCCATGAAGGTGCGGCTGCCGCAAGTGCTCGAGTGGCTGGCAGCGAACGACCCCGACGTTTTGGTACTGCAGGAGATCAAGCAGGTCACGGAAGCGTTTCCCGGCGAAGCCCTCGCCGAAGTGGGTTATACCTCGATCGCCAACGGCCAGAAGACCTACAACGGCGTGGCAGTAATCAGCCGGTCCGATCCTGCAGACCCTGTGATCGAGCTACCCAATTTCGATGACCCACAACGCCGGGTCCTCGCTACGACAATTGATGATGTGCGAGTCGTAAATCTGTACATCCCGAACGGCCACTCGGTCGGCTCGGAAAAATATGAGTACAAACTCGGCTGGCTCGCCGCATTGCGCGACTACCTGGCCGAGGAACTGGCCCGGCACGACAAGCTGGTCGTGCTCGGCGACTTCAATATCGCCCCTGCCGATCAGGACGTTTACGACGCCGAAAAATGGGGAGAAGCAATATTGTGCAGCCCGAAGGAGCGGGCGGCGCTCAATGAGCTGCTGGCGTTGGGCCTGACGGATGTTTTCCGCAAGTTCGATCAACCCGAGAAGAGCTTTAGCTGGTGGGATTACCGCGCCGCGGGATTTCGGCGTAACGCCGGCTTGCGTATTGATCTGATTCTGACCAGCGATGCAATGACGCGTCGCTGCAGCGCCAGCTATGTCGACAAGGAACCGCGCGCCTGGGAAAGGCCGTCAGACCATGCACCTGTCGTTGCCGAATTCGAATTTTAGACCCCGATGTCGCCCGTCGCTGTACTCCGTTTACATGACATATTGCGGATATTTGCCCGGTCTTTTGCAGGGTTGCCGTGTATGATTTCAGTACATGAGCCAAAGTCCGGGGGAGGCGCTTGACTGACATCAGACGCAATGCGCCAGCCGGTCGTTCGGCGACAAAGAACAAAAATAATAAGAACAGGATCATGTCTCAAGACCGCCGTAACGATTACGACGTAACCAATACCGTGAAGGTCAGTGACCCGGCCTCGGTTCGAAGTGCAGTATACGAGTTATTTAGAGAAACATTTCCGGGCGCCTCGTACGACAAGATATGGCTCGCGTTTTACGATTTCGAGCGCCTGTTCACCGGTCGGTTTCCCGGCTACAAAGGTTGCGATACAACTTACCACGATGTGCAGCACACGCTGGACATGACGCTCGCGCTCGCGCGCCTTGTCGCCGGCTACGAGCGCAGCGCCGAGCAAAAAGACAGGCTCGGCTCGCGCCGGGCGCAGATGGCGATCATCACCTCGTTATTTCACGACTCGGGCTACATTCGTCATGATGAACGAGACAGCGACTTTTCGAATGGCGCCGAATTCACGCTGTATCACGTATCGAGAAGTGCGGATTTTCTGCGCCGCTATTTACCCGAGCATGGCATGGCGAGAGACGTCGCCGTCAGCAGCATGATCGTACATTTTACCGGCTATGAACTTGATCTGGACAAGATCGAGCTCGATGATCCTCGCGACATCATTTGTGGTCACCTGATCGGCACAGCGGATTTGATGGCGCAGATGGCTGATCGATGCTATCTCGAGAAATGCCGTGACCGGCTGTACAAGGAGTTTGTCGTCGGCGGCGTCGCAGTCGAGAATTCGAGTCCCGGTGAATACATGGTTCGCTATCGGTCCGGACTCGATCTGCTGAAAAAGACGCCGGCGTTCTATCAACAGGTCATGCGAGATCGGCTGCATCGGAAGTTCAATCGCGTGTATCGCTACATCGAAGTGCTTTACGACGGCCAAAACCCGTACATCGACGCAATCCGCAACAATATTTCGCACCTGGTTCGCGTCATCGAGTCGGGAGACTGGTCGTTACTAAGACGCGAGCCACCTTACTTCCTGGGTATCGTCAATGCCGTCAACGATCTCGAGATGCTGGTTAAACGGCAACTCGGCTCGCTCACTGGCAGAGCGATCGAATCCAACGGTTTATTGATGCCGGTCTGACGGCCCTGACCGTGGCGGATTTTTCGACATCGGTACGAATCCCGGCTGCGATTCAACTCTCTCCAACCACGCATTGATGCGCGGATAGCCGCTCAAATCGAAGCCGCCTTCGCCTGCCACATGCGTATAGGCGTACAGCGCAATGTCGGCGAGGCTGTACGTGTCATTCGCCATGAAATCATGGTCTGTGAGCTCACGCTCCATGACGTCGAGCGCCATATAGCCGCCGCCCTTCCTTGATTCAAGGTCGCCTTCGCGCTCCTCGGGCCGACCGAGGTACTTAATAATGAAGCGCGACGTCGCGATATAAGGCTCATGACTGTATTGCTCAAAAAACATCCAGCGCAGCACGTTGGCTTTTTCGAAGCGGTCTCTGCCCGCCAGATCACTGCCATGCGCGAGATAGCAGAGGATCGCGTTCGATTCTGACAGGTAGCGGCCGTCCGTTAACGCGAGCAGCGGCACCCTGCCGTTCGGATTCATGGCCAGATACTCTTCTGTCCGGGTTTCTCCGGCCATGATGTCCACTTCGTGCCACGTATAATCGATCGCCAGCTGTGCACAAGCGAGCTTGAGCTTGTAGCAATTGCCGGATATCGAATCACCGTAAATCTCGATCTCACTCGACATCGCCCTAATCCTCTTGCCATTTGTGCAGCGCCAGATATTCGGCCCGACTCAGTCGGCGATTGGCATAAAATGCCGCAATCGCCGCGCCAAAGAGCGCGAATACTATATCTGCTGACGATATCACCTCGTCGAAAAAAACCGGCCAGGTCAATGATGTAATTGCCCGCAGTATCGTGAATGTCGTCCTTTCCATGTCCTCCGCCGTGAACGCGGCAGCAACCACGACATTGCCGACAAGTGCACCGATGAGCGCGATCGCCGCCGCGAGAACGGGGAAGCGCCAGTCGAGACCGCGGCCAGCGCGTCGCACGGTCAAGCCAATCAGCATTCCGAGCACGACCGTCATCCACGGGAAGATGCGGTCGAGGAGCACCGATGTCATCGCCCAAAGAACGCTGAAGAGGATGATGACGATAACGCCACCGATAAGCGCACCGCGTAAGGATTGTTGCTGCAGCAGGCGAGACCGATCGCGTGCGCTGACCTCGATCGTCTCCGCCGGCGTGTGTCGTTTGCGAATGCGCAGCACACTCTTGTTGACCTTGTTTGTCACGCGTCCATTCTGTCAAACTGGCTGGACCGATGCGAATCGGTTTTCGAAAGGGTGATGAATGGAACAGCGCAGAATTGACTGGCCAAGCTTCGGCGCCTGTGTGGCGATCATCGTGCTGGTTTGTATTCCGCTCGCAGTATCACCCGACACCGCCGGCGCCTTACTGAGTTCTCTGTACGAATATATCGCCGCCGAATTCGGCGTCTTTTACTTGCTCGCCAGCGTCGCTGCTATCTCTTTCCTGGTCTGGCTGGCCAGCAGCCGCTTCGGCCTAGTCATACTCGGCGATACGGACAGCGAACCGGAGTTCGGCCGGATGAGCTGGATAGCAATGCTGTTCTGTGCCGGCGTTGGGGCAGGGCTCATGTACTGGTGCGCAACGGAATGGGCTTTCTATTACGAATCGCCGCCGTTCGGGGCAGAGCCGGGAAGCACCGCCGCCGCTGAGTGGGCATCCACTTATGGTCTGTTTCATTGGGGATTTACCGCCTGGGCGTTCTACTGCCTGCCTGCGGTCGCGATTGCTTACCCTTATTACGTGAAGAAGATGGACGTGTTGCGCTTCAGCCTGAGCTGTCACTGGTTTCTGCGTGGACGCGAGCAAGGCGCGGTAGCACGAGCGATCGACTTCCTGTTCATGATCGCACTGATAGGCGGCGCCGCAACGAGCCTCGGTTTTTCGGCACCAATGATCGCTGCTTGTCTTGCATGGTTGGTTGATACCCCAACCAGCTTCGAACTCCAGGTTCTGGTGATGGGTATTTGTGTCGCGCTGTTCGTGCTAAGCGTCTGGCTCGGGCTGAAGCAGGGCATCAAGCGCTTGAGTGACATCAATATGTTTCTGGCGCTGGGGCTGTTGTTGTTCATTTTTGTCGTTGGCCCGACTGTATTTCTCCTGAAGACGAGCCTCAATGGCCTCGGCATGCTGACACAGAATTTCCTGCGTATGAGTTTCTGGACGGATCCGTTTACTAAATCGGGATTTGTAGAGAGCTGGACAATCTTCTACTGGGCGTGGTGGATAGCCTTCGCGCCGTATGTCGGCCTGTTCATCACCCGAATATCACGCGGTCGCACCATCCGCCAGGTCATCACCGGCATGCTGATTTTCGGTTCGCTCGGGAGTTGGATCTTCTACATGATCATCGGCAATTATGCACTGTTCCTGCAGCTGACCGATGGCCTCGATTTCGTCAACGTCATGAACACGGTCAACGGCGACGCCGCAATAGTGGCGACGCTCGAGACACTGCCACTTGCGCCATTGGTAATCACGGTATTTGCCCTGGTGTCCATCGTGTTTGCAGCGACGACCTATGACTCGGCGTCCTACTCGCTGGCCTCGGGCGCAACGCTGCACCTGTCGGCCGGTGATGATCCTGCGCGCTGGCATCGGGTCTTCTGGGCATTTGCGCTCGCGGCATTACCCATATCCCTGCTGTTCATTGGGGGAGACCTCAAAGCGATACAGGTCGTATTGCTCGTCGTTTCGCTGCCCATACTGGCTGTTGGCATCCTGATGTCCGTATCTCTGGTCAAGAGCCTGCAGGCAGATCACCCCGTTTAAGTCATGTCCAGATTCGTGTCGTTAATTGCTGCATTAGTGCTCGTCGGCTGCGATCGAGGCCCGGCCGTCGACGTCGACGGCGAACGGCTGATCGGCAGGTTCGTGGGCGAAGGAAAAGTCGCCGCGTTTCTCGGCGTGCCATTTGCCGAACCACCAGTCGGGGAGCTGCGCTGGCGTGCGCCACAGACGCTGCAGTCAAAGCTCAAGCGCCGCCAGACAACTGAATTCGCGGCCGCATGCATGCAGACGATGCGTATTCTCGACTGGTATCGCTACATGGCCGAAACATTCGGTGGCTCGGCCGATTACTACCCGGACCTCGAGGTCAGCGAAGACTGCCTGTATCTCAATATCTGGACAGCAACTCTCGACGGCAACGCAGGATTACCCGTCATGGTCTGGGTTCACGGCGGCAGCAACAGAAGCGGCTGGTCGTATGAACCGAATTATCACGGCCATGTACTTGCGCAAAAAGGCGTTGTAGTCGTGTCCGTCGCCTATCGGCAGGGGGCGTTCGGTTTTCTCTCGCACCCGGAGTTGAGCCGCGATGGGGCGTTAGCGAATTTCGGACTCTGGGATATCGTTGCGTCGTTGCAATGGGTACGGCAAAACATCCGACAATTCGGCGGTGACCCCGATCGAATCACCGTGTTTGGGGAATCTGCCGGCGCCGAGGACATTCTGGCGCTGATGTTTGCCGAGGCCGCCAGGCCCTTGTTTGATCGCGCGATTCTGCAAAGCAGCTCTGGCTACGGGATCAATAAGGTATCACTTGCCGCTGAACAGGCCCGCGGCGTGAAGCTGGCGCAGCTTCTCGGACTCGATGCGAGCGAATCGCTCGAGCAGCTGCGGCGGGTGCCCGCCGACAAGTTATTGCACGTCTATGAGGAAGCGTTCTCGGAATATTTCCACTCTCCTGCCATCGATGGTCAACTGATCACCGAAGCGACGTGGGAAGGCATTCAGGCCGGCCGCTTTGCGGATCACGAGTTGATCATGGGTACGAACGCCGACGAATGGTTCGACTCCATAGCCATCGACGCGACAACTGCGGACGTTGTTGCGGCAGCCGAAGAACTTCAATACCTGGAAAGCTCCGCAGCTCTGGCGGCCGTCGCGGCCGAAGTGGATCCGCGGCGCGCCCTCGATCGCCTGACGACGGCCGAGAACTATCTGTGTCCGACCCAAAGCACCGCCGCGGCCATGACCGCGGCCGGCGGCGATGCCTGGCTTTACTACTTCACCCGCGTCCGCGAAGATGCCGGCGGCCAAAAAGTCGGTGCTTTCCATGGTGCCGAGTACGCGTACGCGTTTGGCGTGCACGATGCCTACATGCTCACCAACGATGTAGATCTCGCGCTGACCGACACCATGATGGACTACTGGGTTCAGTTTGCAGCAACGGGTAACCCCAACTCTGAAGCAACGCCTCACTGGCCACAGTTCCGGGCACCGGACTTCCTTGTTCAGGAACTCGGGAACGAGGTGCTCACGATTCGGGCCCCTGAGCCGGAGCTGTGTGCTTTGTTCAGAGCCCGAATCGCCGGCCGCGACTAGAGTTTTTGCGCAACGTCTCCGGTCTTGATGTCGCCGGACTGTACGACCTTCGCGTTGATGCCACGGAAGTTGAGCGTCTTGCCCGCTCCGGAATTGACGAACAGCATTGCATCACGACCGAACCGCGCAGCGAATTTCTTGCAGCCTGTATGCGGCGGCTCAGTGACTTCGATGATCGCGCCACCGATGGCAAGACGGGTTCCCGGTGGCAGGTTTTCGGTGCTCAGATCCATATCCAGATATAGCTGATCCCCGGCGAGTTCGCGCCGCTCGGGATCAATGGCGACCAGGCTGACAACGCGCGAATTCATGATGTTGAGCTGCATGTCCGGGTCGGCGGCACCGTCGGGCATATGCCGGCTGCCACGCTTTAACCAGCTGTCCCCCACAAGGCCCTGGTCGGTATCGAGGCGCGCAGTGCTGACAGTTTCACGTTGGTCGACATCGGGTCGCCTGACGATGAGTTCGAGGCGGCCCTCTTCTCTTGGTGACTGCAATATATTGTCGAGTCCCTTTTCCAGCTGGGCTGTCGTCAAGTGCTTTGCCGCCGTCACGTCGATTCCCACCCTAGTCCTCGAGCACCTGCATAACCTGGACAATATAGCCGTCAGGATCGCGCAGCTGCAACATCAACAGCCTGTTACGCTCGTCGTGGAGAATGCGCGGGGCGGTCCCTGTCTCCGGTAGGGATGCCGCGAATGCTTCTACGTCGGCAACCAGAAGACCAACTTTGAATGGCCCCTGGATTCGACCTTCTGGTCTGTCTGTCGCGGCATCGAGTTGGAGCAATTCGACAAACAGGCCGGGTCGAGCGAGGTTCACGACATCGTAACGACCCTCTTCTGAGAACCGCGTTAGCTGCTCGAGTTGCAAATTGTTCCGGTACCACTCGCGCGATACCTCGATATCGGAAACGATGACCGCAAAATACGCGCCGGCAAGGTCCGTCGATTCGTCGCCCGCGTAACTGGCCGTGATACCCATCACCAATAGCAGCAGCGTCATTGTTTTCATTTGGAAACATCCTTCTCGAACCAGTCGACGTCCCAGTATTTTCCGAACTTGTAGCCAACCTCGTGATACGAGGCCACGTGCGCAAAACCGAGTTTTTGATGCAGGGCGACAGACCGGGGGTTTGGCAGGGCAACACCGCCGTAGGCGCGATGCACCGATTGCTCGTCGACCAGTTGCTGCAGCAGCTGCGCATAAAGCGGCGCACCGTAGCCCTTGCCTGTGTGCGCATGATCAATGTAGACGGTGGTTTCAACCGAAGTGCCATAGGCCGGCTTGGGTTGGAACCGGGTACTCGATGCGTAGCCGATAACAGCGCCATCCAGCTCCGCGACCAGCAGCCGATACGGCCCGCTTTCGGCAAACTGGGTGAACCACTGCGTGCGTGCCCCGACCGCGAAAGGCTCTGTATCGAAAGTGACGTGGGTTTCGCTGACGTAGTGATTGTAGATTTCGACCAGGCGACTGAGGTCACCTGGCTCGCCGGGTCTTAGCTGCAACGTCATCTACTCAGGCGCACCGGTGGAGATTTGGCGGATTTCTCTCATATGTGGATATTTCCGAAACGCTCAAAAAGTGACTAAATTAGCTTGTTTCCCTGCCCATGGCGTATATACTGCGCCCAGCTTGAATGTACGCCAACTATTTATGTTTTTCGTTTCGATGTTCCATTTTTGTAGCTCGACCTGTTTTTCATAAGTAACAGCAACACTTTCAGCGAAACGGCCCCATCAAAGGGCCACATTTACTAATGTTTGACAGGAGACAACTATGTCTACAACTACAGGAACCGTTAAGTGGTTCAACGACTCCAAGGGTTTCGGCTTTATTGAGCAGGAAAACGGCCCCGACGTATTTGCGCATTTCAGCGCGATTCAGGGTGACGGCTTCAAGACGCTCGCCGAAGGCCAGAAGGTTGAATTCACCGTAACGCAGGGCCAGAAGGGTCCGCAGGCGGAGAACATCGTACCGGTCTAATTCGTTAGATACTGAGTACTGCGAGGGCGAGGCCTGTGGGTCTCGCCCTTTTTTTTTGTGGCTGCCTCGAGGCCGGCTAACAGGAACGCAATTTCTGGGTCAGGCCCCGAAGTTGTTCGCGGTATTGTTCGCCCTGAGCCGACGAGTAGCCGCGCCGCATCTGCGCATCGATCGCATCGATTTGGTCACGGTACATCTTCTTACATTGCTCGGTGACATCTTCATCAGCGACGCTTGCTCGTGGACGATCTGCCAGGCGTGCATCCGCCCCTCCCTGCTGCGCGGGTGCGGCACTCAGCTCCGCCTGAATCTCCTGCGGACCTGGCTCCTGCGCCGACGGGCTCGCAGGGTTTTCCTCACCGCCGGCCTGGCAACCACCGAGACTCTCGGTGAACGATGTGGGCAGCGCCTCACAATTGGCATTGCCAAAAGACCTCGCCTCGCATTTTGCCTGAGCCAGACCAGCGATCCTCTCGAGCGATACACCGGCACTTGTCCGAAACGAATACACGTAGTTGATAACGCCGACCGACCCTTTCGAAAGTGAATCGAGCCCGCCGTAGTAATCAAAGACCTCGTCAGATCCGAAACCGCGACGCATCATCCGCGCGGTCGTGTTCGCGAACTTGTTGGCATGCGAACAATCCACATCGCTCTTGGTGCTTTCCGACGGTCCGACAACGACAGACTCCTGCCTGGCGCAAGGAGTCTGCGAGAACATCAGGTTGCCGTCGTCGTCCTTGCACTTATAGATGTCCGCCCAAATGCCCTCGTTCAGGAGAAGACCTGCGGCCAGCAGCAGAGCGGCGAATTTATTGACGTTTGGCATGCTGCGACTGTACATGTGCGTATCCCGTCATGCGACGTAGGGCGTCACAATTCGATTGCCAGACGCCACTCAGCTAAAATTCAGTACATCTCAGATGGGGACAAGAAATGACCAATAGAGTCGCATCCTTCGCCACCGTTGACCCGTTCGCGGGCATGACCTCCCGCTCACCTGCCAGGCTGCAAAATCTCGTCGGTGGAGAGTGGCTGTCCGACTCGAAGACCTTACACGTCGTCGACCCGTTGAATGGCGAACGATTTATCGAGATGCCGGACACACAGGACATCGCTCCATTCGTTGCCGGGCTGCAAAGTTGCCCGAAAACAGGCTTACATAATCCGCTCAAGAACGTCGAGCGCTACGTAGCGTTGGGCGCTGTCTGCGCCAAAGCAGCGGCTCTGCTTGCAGAACAGGACGTCGCGGACTTCTTCACCAAACTCATACAGCGCGTCATGCCAAAAAGCTGGAATCAATGCATGGCGGAGGTCACGGTAACGCGCACTTTTTTGCACAACTTCGCCGGTGATGGCGTGCGCTTCCTGGCGCGCGGTTTTTCTAACCCGGGCGACCGGACCGGGCAGGAATCACGCGGCTACCGCTGGCCCTACGGTCCGGTCGTAATCGTGGCGCCATTCAATTTTCCGCTCGAGATACCGGCGCTGCAGGTCATGGGTGCACTGTTCATGGGCAACCGGCCACTCCTGAAGTCGGCTACCACGGTTGACGTCGTCATCGAGCAATTTTTGCGTCTGCTGATTCATTGCGGCCTGCCTGCAGCCGATGTGGACTTGATTCATTGTGGCGGACGGACCATGGGCAGACTCATCGAAGAAGCCAAAGACGACATACGGCTGGTTCAGTTTACAGGTTCAAGCCATGTCGCCGAAGCCACGTCGGTAGCGGTGAATGGTGCAGTGCGCATAGAGGATGCGGGCTTCGACTGGAAGGTGATTGGGCCCGACTTTGACGCAGCGTGGCTCGACTATGTCGCCTGGCAGTCGGATGAGGACGCCTACAATGCGGCGGGCCAGAAGTGCTCGGCGCAAAGCATCCTGTTCGTCCACGATAACTGGGCCGACGCTCTGCTGCCGAAGCTCGGCCCGCTCGCCGCGCGTCGCGGGCTCGACGACCTGACGCTCGGACCGGTGTTGACCTGGAATAATGACCAGATCAAGGCACATATCGACGCGGTACTCGAAGTGCCGGGCGCGGAACTCCTGTTCGGTGGCTCACCGTTGACCGGGCACAGCATCCCGGATTGTTATGGAGCTTATGAAGCGACAGCGATTCGCGTACCGGTATCGGCCTTGTGCGGGGAGCATTTCGGGCTGCTGACCACCGAGTTATTCGGACCGTTTCAGATCGTCACCACCTACGGCGATGAAGAGCTACCCGCCGTCCTGGAGCTCCTTGAGCGCATGTCTCACCATCTGACGGCCGCGGTTGTCAGTGGCGATGCCGTGTTCCAGAACAAGGTGCTCGGCGCGACCGTCAACGGCACGACCTACTGTGGTATGCGGGCCCGGACTACGGGTGCGCCGCAGAACCACTGGTTCGGTCCGGCCGGCGACCCCAGAGGTGCAGGCATCGGTACCCCCGAGGCGATCAGGCACACGTGGAGCTGCCACCGCGAGATCATCATGGATCAGGCGGCACTTCCCGAGGAGTGGGAAACGCCACCCAGCCTGTAAACGATTTGGGCGTTTGTCGGCCCGATTGACGGCATGTAAATGCCGCGTTGCCGGCCGCGGCGTCTTCCACATATGGGCGGTTTCGCCCATTTTCGGCCGCAACGCACCGGCACCGATGGCTGTCTCAAGAATCTCCCGTGCTGGCCGTTAGAACTGTCAGAAACTTGAATTGGGTCGACGCCAATGCGTTCAAGTTGAGCTATTTTAATGCAATTGGACGAATTTTGGACGGCGAATGGATCGCAGCAAGACCAAATGGAGTTTGGGCAAAAAGATCGTCGCACTATTTCTGGTGCTCGGATTGAGTTTTGCTGTCGGTAGTTACTTCGCCCTTCAAGTATCTGTGCTCCCTGTGTTCGCTGAGTTCGAGCGCGAATCTTCCGAGACCACGCTTGCCAGAGTGGATCAGGCGTTGAAAGCGGCTTTCCGCGAACTCGCGGTTGTCAACAGAGAGTACACACTCTGGGACGAAACCTACTCCTATGCCCAGGGGCGAAATCCGGATTTCCGCCCTGAAAACCTCGACACGGAATACTGGCGCACTCTCGACATCGATTTGGTGCTGGTTTTCGATGTGCATGGAAATCAGCTGTACAGCTCTCTGACAGACCCGTCAGACGGAAGCCATTTGTCGTTAGAGAATGAACTGCTTCAGCCACTGACAGCATCTGACCGGATTGCTTCTCATGCGTCGAGCGAACATTCTTACAGTGGAATTTTGCAAACGCGATCCACGCCGCTGCTCGTAGTCTCGTATCCCATATTAAAGTCCGATGAAACCGGCCCACCAGCCGGTAGTTTCGTCCTTGGCCGCTTCCTTGGCAGTGACAGCGCAATCGAATTCGGCAAACGCGCAACAGCAGACGTCGCCATTCACCCGGTAACACCTGAGAGTGCACCTTTCGGAACAGCGACCACGATGCAGAGATTAGTCGATTCCGACGAGGGGCTGATCCAGCAAATCACCGACACATCGATTATTCAGTATCGGCTTCTGCGAGACATTCGTGACACCCCTGCCGTCGTTCTCGAAGTACGTACACCACGAAGGATTACACAAATCGGTTCGGCCGCTGTTCAAACTTTTATGACTTTTCTGATCGCGGTCAGCATGGTTTTTCTTCTATCCGCCTGGTTGTTCACACGGCGGATCATTATCTCGCCCATAAGAGCGCTGAAAGATCAGATGTTCGGCATTCGGCAGACCGGCAATTTGAGTACCAGGGCGGATAGCCGCCGATCCGATGAAGTCGGCCTGCTCGCCGCCGAGTTCAACGAGTTAACTTCAAGGCTTAGTCACGCTCAGGAAGAGTCGGAAAAAGCGCGGCAGGAATCAGAGATCGCACGTGATGAAGCAGTGGCCATGTCCAAGACCAAGAGTGAGTTTCTGGCCCGGATGAGCCACGAAATTCGTACGCCGATGAACGGTGTACTTGGGATGACTGAATTGCTGAAAGATACACAACTCGACAACAAGCAACAGCGATTTACGCAGACCATCTACGAGTCGGCCGAGTCACTACTCAATATCATCAACGATATTCTCGACTTCTCCAAGATCGAGGCAGGCAGGCTCGAGCTGGACTTGCTCGAAACCGACCTTAACAACCTTCTGGAGGAGACGGTCGAAGGCCTGGCCGGCGTTGCGCACAAGAAGGGTCTCGAGCTCATCAGTATGGCGCCCGCCGATTTGGATTCCACCGTGTATGCCGACCCAGGCCGACTTCGGCAGGTACTGACGAATTTGGTGGGCAATGCAATCAAGTTTACTGATTCAGGCGAA
>Ga0224512_10000050_pt1 | contig 127695 bp, 128 predicted proteins | sample SF_May12_sed_USG_4_FD_169103 | JGI IMG/M metagenome (GOLD analysis project Ga0224512, IMG submission 169103) | Sediment microbial communities from San Francisco Bay, California, United States - SF_May12_sed_USGS_13 | ecosystem: Environmental > Aquatic > Marine > Sediment | place: USA... | reverse complement strand
TTCTCCCCCTATGCAGGCGCTCGCCCGGCGGCGCAGACGCGGCCATGCAATCGACGGCGCACGATAAAAAGCCTGGCCGTGTCCCCGTTTTGATCTGGGTCAACAACGACGCGCGCCCCCTGCGGTAACTTGGCGCTTGTTTTCGGAACCGCCAGCGCATCGGCCGCCGAACCCAGCGCCGATAAAGATATCCGACAGCACGCCAAGTGCATTCCTCCGCACCGAGAGCCTCAGGCGAGAGCGGCTCACCGCCTTCATTCGAGCTGGTGTGTCCCGCAGGGGCACTGCCCGCGCTCCGCGTCGCGGTCGACAACGGCGCCGACTGCGTCTACCTCGGTTTCCGCGACGACACCAACGCGCGCAATTTCACCGGCCTCAATTTCGACGACGCTGCCGCCCGCGAAGGCCTGCGCTACGCGCACGCTCGCGGCGCTAGGGTGCTGCTGGCGATCAACACCTACCCCCAGTCCGGCAACTGGAAGCGCTGGACACGCGCCGTGGACAAGGCGGCGGAGATGGGATTCGACGCAATCATCATCGCCGACGCCGGTCTTATGGAGTACGCCGCCCGCGTGCATCCGGAATTGGCTCTGCATCTCTCGGTGCAAGGCTCCGCTACGAATTATGAAGCGATCAATTTCTATCACGACCATTTCAAGGTCCGGCGTGCCGTGCTCCCGCGCGTGCTCGCGCTCGCGCAGGTGGAACAGGTGGTGCGCAACACGCCGGTTGAGATCGAGGTGTTCGGTTTCGGGGGACTCTGCATCATGGTCGAGGGCCGCTGCGCGCTGTCCGGTTACGTGACCGGCTGCTCCCCCAACATGGCCGGGGCATGCTCTCCAGCCGCCTCGGTTCGCTGGTTGCAGACACCACAGGGAATGGAGAGCCGCCTCAACGGCATGCTGGTCGATCGTTTTGCCGACGGAGAGCGCGCCGGTTATCCCACCCTGTGCAAGGGGCGCTACAGGGTCCGCGGCGAGACTTACTACGCGATCGAGGAGCCAGCGAGCTTGAACGCCCTCGAGCTCTTGCCCAAGCTCATGGCGATGGGCGTCCGGGCCGTGAAGATCGAAGGCCGGCAGCGCAGCCCCGCGTACGTGGCGCAGGTGACACGCGTCTGGCGCGACGCAATCGATGCCTGCCGGCGCCATCCGCGCGCATTTACACCGCGGTCTGAGTGGATGCAGGCGCTCGACCGCGTCTCGGAAGGCCAGAGCCACACGCTCGGCGCCTACCACCGCGCCTGGAAGTGAAATGAAAATCGCCCTCGGACCCCTGCTCCACTACTGGCCGCGCGACGCGGTCTATGCGTTCTACGACGAGATTGCCAACTCCGCGGCGGACGTCGTCTATCTCGGCGACGTCGTGTGTTCCCGGCGCCGCGAGCTGCGGCTCGAGCAGTGGCTCGAAATTGCCCAACGCCTCGAACGCGCCGGCAAGGAAATCGTGCTCTCGACTCTGGCGCTCATCGAATCCGAGGCTGACCTGAGAGGCCTGCGCAAAGTCGTGGGCAATTTGCGCTTTCGGGTGGAAGCCAACGAATGGGGCGCGGTGCGGCTGCTGCAGGGGCAAACGCCGTTCGTCGCGGGGCCGCATCTCAACATCTACAATCCTGCGACGCTCTCACTGCTGGCCAAACTCGGTGCCTGCCGCTGGGTGGCGCCGGTGGAAATTACGCGCGAAGCCTTGAGCGGATTGCAGGAAGCTCAGCTGCAAGCCGTCGAAACCGAGATCTTCGCTTACGGCTCCGTGCCGCTCGCGTTTTCAGCACGCTGTTTTACCGCCCGCCACTACAACGTGCCCAAGGATACCTGCGGATTTCCGTGCCTGGACCACCCCGGGGGCCTCGCGCTCGCCACACGCGAGGACCAGCCGTTGCTCATTCTGAATGGAACCCAGACGCTGTCCGCGGCGACCTACAACCTGCTCGGCGAAGCAGCGACGCTGCGCGAGATGGGGGTCAACGTCCTGCGCGTGAGCCCCCAGCCGCAGGGTACCGCCGAAGTGCTCCGCGCGTTTCGGCGCTGGGCAGATGGTGAGCTTTCTTCCGCCCAGGCCGCCGACGGCGCAGCGGCACAAGCAGGTGTCTGCTGCAATGGGTTCTGGCACGGCCGCGCGGGCATGGAGTTTGTCAGCGGTGCCAGATGATTGCCGGTACCCAATTCCCGAGATCGCGCGATGAGACCGGAACCTTTTCATCTTCCTGAAGCTCTGGCACGAATCGCCGCCGCCCTGCCGCAAAGGCCACCGACGTTCGCGTTCTGCCTGGCGCTCAATGCCATGCGCGATCGCCTGCTCACTGATGAGCTCTGCGCCGCCCTCGAAGGAAGGCATCTTCGCCTACAGGTCACCGACGCCGGTCTCACGCTCGATTTCGCTCTCAAGCGCGGCCGCTTCATTCCCCGGAGCGAGGGCGCCGGGGCCGATCTCACGATCGCCGCGACGGCCTACGATTTCGCGTGCCTCGCGTCGCGCAGCGAGGACTCCGACACGTTGTTCTTCGCGCGCCGCCTGGTGATGCAGGGCGATACCGATCTGGGCCTGCTGGTGAAGAACACACTCGACTCGGCGAACCTGCCCGCCTTGAGCGCGGCCGACCTCGCGCCGCACCGGGTCCTGCGGCGCGTCGCAAGTCTCGTGCTCCCGCGTCGCGCCTAAAGCAGCAGGACTGTTACTGCTGCCGAGAGTCCGTCCGGCGCGTGCGCCGGCTGCGTCGCCTTGACCATTCCGAAGACACCGACGCCGACGATCAGAACGGCGAACACCGTGCGCACCGCGCGCGAGCGCGCCACCCTCGCGACATAGCCGAATGACGCGCCGATGGCGAGCAGGTTGGGAAGCGTGCCCAGCCCGAATGCGAGCATGAGCGGCGCACCGTGCCAGGGATCTGCGGTCGCAAGCGCCGCGATCAGGGCGGCGTAGACCATGCCGCACGGCAGCCAGCCCCAGACCATCCCGAGACCGAATGCCCGCGGCGCCGAGTCCGCGGGAAGGAACCGGCGCGAGTGCGGCTCGATGCGGCGCCAAAAAGCCGCGCCGGCAGACTCGATCGTGCGGACCAGCGGCGCGACGCCGCCGACGTACGCGCCCAGCACAATCAGCGCGCCGCTCATGAGCGCGAGCAGGGTCTGCTGCACAAGTGGCGTGCCGCGCAGTGAAAGCCCGGCGGCGCCGAGCGCGCCGGTCAGCGCTCCGGCAGCAACATAGCTCGCGATGCGGCCAGCGTTGTAGGCAAGCGCACGCTGCCACCATGTGCGATGGCTGAGTTCGCGGGCGCGCGCCCCGGATGCGATGCCGACCAGCCCGCCGCACATCGCTGCGCAGTGCGCGCCGCCCGCCAACCCGGCGAGGAAAGCCGCGCCGAGCGTCGCTTCAAACCAGCCGTTCATTCTTCGAAATTACGGGAGATCGTGAGATCGAAGGACCGTGAGATCGGGAGTTCGAAAAGCCGGGAATCCCCCTCCCGCTTTAACGCCCTTATGCTCTCACGAATTTGGCCACTCTCGCGCTCTCACGTCTTCACGCCCTCACGTGGTCATATCACGCGCGAGTAGCGGCGCACTTCCTGGTCGTGCCTCAAGTAACGGTCAAACACCATGCAGATGCTGCGAATGAGGAACCGCCCATTGGGGGTAACCGCGATCCAGCCATCCTCGAGCGCGAGCAGCCCCAGCCTCTCGAGCTCGCGCAGCTCCTCGAGTTCGGTCGCGAAGTAGCGGTCGAAATTGATGAGATGAGCAATCTCGATGGCCTCCTTCGACAGGGAAAAGTGACACATCAGCGCCTGGATCACCGCGCGCCGCACCAGGTCGTCGGCGGCGAGCTCGATGCCTCGCATGATCGGCAGCTTGCCGTCGTCGAGGCTGTCGTAGTAATCCTCGAGGGTGCGATGGTTCTGGCTGTACGTGGGCCCGATAGCGCCGATGGACGAGACGCCGAGCCCGACGAGGTCACCCTCCGGGCTTGTCGAATAACCCTGAAAGTTGCGGTGGAGCCGGCCCTGGCGCTGCGCCACCGTGAGCGCGTCGTCCGGCAACGCGAAATGGTCCATGCCGATGTACACATAGCCGGCCGCACCGAGGCGTTTGATCGCGTGGCCGAGGAGCTTCAGCTTGGTCTCGGGCGCCGGCAAATCGGCCTCGTTGATCCGGCGCTGCGGCTTGAACAGCGTGGGCAGGTGCGCGTAATTGTAGAGCGCGATGCGGTCGGGACGCGCCGCCACCACCCGCGCCAGTGTCACGTTGAAGCTCATGAGCGTCTGCTTCGGCAGTCCGTAGATGAGGTCGATGTTGACCGATTCGAAGCGCGCGCGGCGCGCAGCCTCGATCAGCTCCAACGTGCGCTGCTCATCTTGCGGCCGGTGGACTGCCGCCTGGACCGCCGGATCGAAGTCCTGCACCCCGAAGCTCGCGCGGTTGAACCCCATCTCGCGCAGCGCATGGATCGTGTCGGCGTCCACGGTGCGCGGATCGATTTCGATCGAATACTCGCCATGCGGGGTGAACGTGAAGCATTCCGCGAGGCGGGCGAACAACCGGGTCAGCGCAGCCGTATCGTAGTAGGTTGGCGTGCCGCCGCCCCAGTGCATCTGGGACACGTGAGGATCTTCCCGGAACAATTCCGCCTGCAGCTCGATCTCCCGGCTGAGGTAGTCTAGGTAGAGCGACGCCTTACCCGCGTCCCGCGTCACAATCTTGTTGCAGGCGCAGTAAAAGCAGACGTCGTGGCAGAAGGGAAGGTGCACGTAAAGCGAGAGCGGCCGCTGTATTCCCCCGACATTGCGGCGCGCGGCCCAGGTCCGGTAGGCCTCGTCCCCGAATGCCTCGACGAAGCGGTCGGCGGTAGGATAAGACGTATAACGTGGCCCCTTACGGTCGAAGCGGCGCACCAGTTCAACGTCGAATTCGATCGGCACTCCCATGGTCTGCCCGGGCCCGGTTCCCCGCACTGTTCGGTGGTTGCGACGGGGCCAGTATTGCACGGCAGGTATGGATCGCCTTGATTTAGGTCAAATGAAGGCACGTACCCCCCGGCATACTGCGGATCATGGAAAATTATCACGATCCCCCGGCCTCCTCGCTCGACGGGGGTCATCCGCACGTGGTGTGCTCCTCATGCAGCTTGCGCGAGCTGTGCCTTCCGGCCGGAATCGATCCCCGGGAGATGGAGCGTATCGACAGCCTCGTCAATCACCGGCGCAAGTTCAGGCGTGGCGAGCATCTTTACCGCGCCGGTGCGCCCCTCGCCTCGCTCTATGCCATCCGCTCCGGGACGATGAAGAGCTGCGTGCTGTACGAGGACGGGCGCGAGCAGGTCGCGGGCTTTCACATGATGGGAGACCTCCTCGGCATGGACGCGATCAGCGCCGGGCGACACATGTGCGATATCGTGGCGCTGGAGGATTGCGAGGTCTGCGAAATCCCCTTTTCCCGCCTGGAACAGCTCTCCCGCGAGCTGCCGCCTTTGCAGCATCAGCTGCACCGCATCATGAGCCGCGAGATCGTGCGCGACTACGGCGTGATGCTCCTGCTCGGCAGCATGAAAGCCGAGGAACGCCTCGCGGCTTTCCTGCTGAATCTCTCGCAGCGTTTCGCCACGCGCGGCTACTCAGCCACCGACTTCAACCTGCGCATGACCCGCGAGGAGATCGGCAGCTACCTGGGACTCAAACTCGAGACGATCAGCCGCGTGCTCTCGCGCTTCCACCAGGATGGGCTGATCGAGGTCCATCACAAGCACCTGCGCATCACTGATGCGGGACGCCTCCGCCGCGTGCTCGGACAGACTCCTACGGCTGATGCGTGATTGCCCCCAGACCTGGTGATGGAAAATGGTGATAGATACTGGTGATGAGAACTGGGGATGAACACCAGCTCATGTCACCATCTTTCATCACTATTAATCATCACTTCTAGTGGTAAGAAGCTGACGAGGAATCCCACCCATCTACGATCGCCAAGCCGCCGGTTCTAATAGCGGTATTTCGTCTCGTTGAGGTACCAGACCACGTCTGCAATATCCTCCTCGCTCCAGCGGAGATTCTCCTGCTTTGCCCAGTTGGTCACGATCTGCCGCAATTCGCTCACGTTGAGCGGAATGCGGTTCGGCCGGCTGTGCACCTTGGGCGTGTGGCACACGACGCAATGATTCTCGTAGAGCGCGCGACCACGCTCTACGTCCGGAACATGAGCGCCACTCACCAGGCTGGCAGCCACGCCAAACACCAGCGCTAACACACCGCCCGCGCGGTATGCGCGCACAAGGCTCACCGCTTCATGCCCTTGCCTTTGCGCCCGCCGCGTTTCAGGATCGCGTCGATCTCGGCCGCAGCTTCCTTCAGGTCCTGCTGGCGATAACAACCCGGCTCCGCCGGCCGGAAATGATCGGCTCGGAAAAAAGCGCAGGCCTCGATCAGATGACGACGCTCATCTGCACCAACAGTCGTGTCCGCGCGCACCTTCTGCGCTTGCCGAACAACCGCGGCCACCCTTTTCCTCCGCCCGCGGCCTGCGCCCCCGGTGACCATGCCCCACGCTTTCAGTTGACGGTGAGCTTCCTGGTCGTCGCCTTGACCTTCATCGGTAACTTGAGGTCCAACACGCCATCAGCGTACTTGGCGACGGCCTTGGCTTCGTCGACTTCGTGCGGAAGCGTGAAGCCGCGCGACACCTTCCCGTAGTAACGCTCGCTGCGGATGATTTCTTCACCCTTCTTTTCCTCGCTTTCTCTTTTCACCTCACCGCTGATCGTCACCTGGTTGCCGTCGATCGAAACCTGGATGTCTTCCTTCTTGATGCCGGGCATCTCGGCTTTGACGATGTAGCTGTCATCCGCCTTGGTGACATCGACCTTTACCTTCATCTCTGACGGCATGTCGAGATCGAACCGCATCGGACGCACGAACAGCCCTTTAAACAGGTCATCCATATCGTTGAACGGATCGAATCGAGTGATACTTGCCATGATCCACTCCTTCGCTGCAATGGCAGGGCTATGATCTTCGCAACCCCTAAACCTTTAAGGGCAACCCGCCTTTAAATATGCTACGCCTGCGGCCCCGCGATGTTTTGACCTACATCAAGGCGCCTTTCGGTCGTCCCGGCGAATTGCAACCCCCTGTTTTCTCGCGCCCGGGACGGCCGGGCGGGGCGCGCTACCGACGATTCACCTCATCGGACCCGCGCTGCAAGAAGCAGGTGAAGGCACTCGATGCCGCAGCAAACAGCCAGAACAGGAAGAACCCCAGCGAATAGACGGCCAGGCGGCTGAGCTCGAGCGACTCACCGAAGATTGCCAGGTCCGAGGGATCGAAGAGCGTGAAAAACACCGCCTCCGCGACTCCCGCTACGATGAAAGACGGCCACAAGATCCAGATTATCCGTTGTTGCATGGCCCCCTCCTGGTCACTGACTGCGCGGCGCGAGTTCCAGCGGCTGGACCGAAGGCAGTCTCCACTCGCCGGTCAGCCGCCAGGTGCCGGCTTCGTCCTCCAATATGACGCGCCTGCGTCCGGCGGGCAACGGTACACGCTCGGCGCGATAGACGCCGGTCTCCACGCGCGGCAGCGGTAGCACCCGATCGTCTCCTCCCCGCGTCGGATGAACGAGCCGGAGCGTCAGCGCCGGCGGCAGCGCGTTGCCGCCGGCCAGCGATACCTGGAGCGCACCCTGCCCGTCCTGGCTCACCGTGGCACGCAAGCCGAGCGTGGCCGCGAGCCGGTCCCGCCCGAGCACCTTGTTGATCGCAAGCCCGCGCCGGTAATAATCATCCGCGACGAGCCCATCGTCGCTGCTCACCGCGAGCCAGATCGTGATCGCGCCGGCCACGATCACGGCCGCCGGACCCGCTATAAGCAGCCACGGCCAGGGCTCGCGGAACCACGGCTTAGCCTCGTGAACGGTGAACGGTGAACGGTGAACGGTCCTGCCCGCCGGCGCGCTCACCGGGTTGCGACCCGGCAACACCATTCGCTTTCTCCTGTTCATTGTTCACCTATCTCACGTAGAAGCGCGTTTTCTCGTGCACCGCCACCTCGGTTTGATCGACATCGGTTACGTGGAAGGTGATGGCATGCGATCCCCGCTTGAGCTTCGCCGCATCGACCCGCACTGAAACTGGAACGCTCAGCGCGGACGCCGCTGGGATCTCAACCGGCTGCTTCGCGATGATTTGCGCGCCCGCCAGCCCCGAGACGCTCACCGAATAGCGGTGTGGTGTCTCCCGGGTGTTCATGACCTGGAGGCGATAGACGTTCTCGAGCCGGCCATCGGAGGTCTCGCGCACCAGCGTCGCCCGATCCCGGATCACGTCCACCTTGAGCGGTATCCGGAGGTAAAGCGTCGCGATCAGCGCCGCCACGACTGCAAGCAGGATGGCGCCGTAGAGCACGGTCCGCGGCCGCAGCACCCGCCGCGCGATCTGGCGCGCCGGGTAGCCTCGCTCGATCGCCGTTTCGGTCGAGTAGCGGATCAGGCCGCGCGGATAGCGCATCTTGTCCATGACCTGGTCGCACGCGTCGATGCACGCGGCGCAGCCGATGCACTCATACTGCAGGCCGCTGCGGATATCGATTCCCGTCGGGCACACCTGCACGCAGATTCCGCAGTCCACGCAATCGCCCAGCCCGGCCGCCTTGTGATCCGCCGAGCGGCTGCGCGAACCGCGCGGCTCGCCGCGGCGCGAATCGTAGGTAATGACGAGCGTGTCCAGATCGAACATCGCGCTCTGAAAGCGCGCGTACGGGCACATGTACTTGCAGACCTGCTCGCGCATGAAGCCGGCATTGCCCCACGTCGCGAAGCCGTAGAAGAAGACCCAGAACGTCTCCCACGGCCCGAGCGAAAACGCGAGCGAGTTCTGCGCCAGGCTGGTGATCGGGGTGAAGTAGCCAACGAAGGTGAAGCCGGTCCACACCGCCAGCGCCACCCATGCGACATGCTTGGCCGCTTTCGTGGCAAGTTTGCGCGCCGTCCACCGTGCCTGGTCGAGCCGCATGCGCGCGAGGCGATCGCCTTCGATTTTGCGCTCGATCCACATGAAGATCTCGGTGTAGACCGTCTGCGGACAGGCGTAGCCGCACCATAGCCGGCCCGCCACGGTGGTAAACAGAAACAGGGAGAGCGCGGAGAGGATGAGCAGGACGGTTAGATAGATGACGTCCTGCGGCCAGAACACCAGCCCGAAGATATAGAACTTGCGCGCCCCGAGATCGAACAGCACCGCCTGGCGCTCGTTCCATGTGAGCCAGGGCAGACCGTAGTAAATCACCTGCGTGAACCACACCAGAGCCCAACGCCACCCGGCCCACCAGCCGTGGACCGCGCGCGGATAGATCTTCTTGCGTACCTCGTAGAGGTCGGTCTCGAGTTCGCCGCTCACCGATGAGACCTGCGCACCCTGCGCTGGCTGCATTACGAAGAGCCCCTAACACAATGAAACACACGCTGCGCTGTCACGATTTTGGCTGAAGACCTAAGGCAAGTAGTAGAGCAATTGGTTTCAAGGTAAGTCTGTGAGCGCGCTATGGGCCAAAATCGTGCCAGCCCGCAAGGGGTTGCGGCCAAAATCGCCGGCGCGCCGAAGCCTGGAGCAGGGGCCCCGCTTGCGGGGATGCGATCGCGTAGGCGCGTGTGAGTCCCGCGTATGATGGCGCGCTCATGTCCCGCTCCAGGGTCGCATCCAAGCACACAACGCTCGGAACCTGCTCGGCCCTCCGCGGGACGCTTTGTCGCTCGGCTTGCCAATATCGACATATTGACTGCACCTCGCTTCGCGCTATCGACGATTCTGCCTCGCAACGCACGCGCGTTTCATTATGTTAGGGGCTCTTAGCGCTCCGTTTAAAGTTGACACACCGGCCTAATGCAGCGGCCGGCGCGATGCTCGGGCGGACGGAAGGAAAAACATGATACGCCAGCCCCGGTCTCCCGCCAGCGCATGGGCAATCGTCGCACCCACGTGAACGGCGAGGAACGCAGGAATCAGCGTCTCGCCCACTTCGTGAAGTTCCTTCACGAAATCCAGCCACGGCCCGGGCCGTACGCCGGGCTCGAGCGTGAAGAAGAGTACCGAACCCGTGGCGGAGACCCAGGCAAAGATCAGCAGACCGATACTCTGGACGACGCCGGCAAGACCCTGGTGCGGGGCCCGCTCCGGGATCCGGAAGCGGAGCAGCGTGTGCAGATCCTCGACGACGAGCCGCAGCCGGTCACGCGTCACCGGCAGCCATGACGAGAAGCGGGCCGAACGGGGTCCCACGATCCCCCACGCCAGGCGCAGCCCCACCGCGGCGCTTGCACCAATGCCAAGCCAGCTGTGGATGGCAAACCCGAGCGAGACGCCGCGCTCGTATCCATCGGCAAGGTCACCGGTCAGCCACGCCGCCAGCCCGAATACGACGAGTGCGAGATGGAGCAAGCGCGTAACGACGTCGATTTCGCCCGCCCCGCGATCCAGCGCCACCGCAATCTGATCGCTGACAGGCTGCATCGCCCGCTATTGGCCCCCCTCCGCGGACAGACCGTAGACGTAGGCTGCGAGCAGATGAATCTTCGCTTCGTCCAGAAAGTGCTTGTGCGCCGGCATCTCGCCTTTGCGCCCCTTGAGAATGGTTTCGATGATCGCCGTCTCAGAACCACCGTGCAGCCACACGTTATCGGTCAGATTGGGTGCGCCGAGCTGCTTGTTGCCCTTGCCATCCGGTCCGTGACACGCGAAACAGACGGTCTGGAACTTGGCCTTGCCGCGGAATGCGCGCAGGGAATCATGGGTACGCCCCGAGAGCGAGAGCACGTAGTGCGCCACGTCTTTGGCGCCCTCATCGCCACCCACGAGCGCGCCCTGCGGAGGCATCAGTCCGGTGCGGCCCTCCGCGATGCTCGTCTTGATTGCCTCCGGCTCGCCGCCGTAGAGCCAATCGCCGTCCCGCAGGTTGGGGAAGCCCTTTGCCCCGCCCGCATCCGAGCCGTGGCACTGAGCGCAGTAGTTCAGGAACAGCTTCTGTCCTATCGCGCGCGCCGCCGGATCCGCTGCGACCTGCTTGAGATCCTGCGCCTGGTACTTCGCGAAAATCGGGCCATACCGGGCGTTCGCGCGCTTCACTTCATCGGTGTACTGGCCAGTCGAGCTCCAGCCCAGGTAGCCGCGAAAATTGCCGAGCCCAGGGTAGAGCGCGAGATAGACAATGCTGAAAACGATCGTGATGTAGAACAGCCACATCCACCAGCGCGGTAATGGATGGTTCAACTCAGTGAGATCCTCGTCCCAGGTGTGCCCGGTGGTGCCGACCTGCTCGTCCTTCGCGACGCGCCGGGTGCTGAGGGCTTTCAACAGCACCGCGCAGGCGATGATGCTGATCACCGTGATCAGCGCGATGTAGAGGCTCCAGGCGTCGTGGGAAAAATCGCTCATCTCAGCCCCCCCTGCTCTCGCCGCGCCCGAGGTCGGATCCGGCCGTCCCCGCATTCGATTCCGCTTCCGCGTCCTCCAGCGGCAGCCGCGCCGCGGCCTCGAAGCGCTTCCGGCGCGCCCCGCTCCAAGCCCAGACGACGATGCCGATGAACGTGACGAAGGCCGCCAGCGTCACGAGGCTGCGCATCAAGCCCATGTCTATGCCCATGTAGAGTCCCTCACCTCACCTTGCGCAGCGCACCGCCCAGGCTCTGCAGATAGGCGATGATCGCGTCCATTTCTGTCTGGTTCTTCACGCTCTCGGCAGCCCCTGCGATGTCCTCGTCACTGTAGGGCACGCCGATCGTGCGCAGCGCGCGTAGCTTCGCGGGCAGGTCGCCCCCGTTGAGCGAGGCGCTTTCGAGGAACGCATATGCCGGCATGTTCGACTCGGGCACCAGGTCCCGGGGATCGACGAGGTGCACGCGGTGCCACTCGTCCGAATAACGCCCGCCGACACGCGCGAGATCGGGACCGGTGCGCTTCGAGCCCCACAGGAACGGATGTTCGTACACGAACTCGCCGGCCACCGAGTAGTGGCCGTAACGTTCGGTCTCGGCCCGGAACGGCCGGATCATCTGCGAGTGGCAGTTGTTGCAGCCCTCGCGGATGTAGATATCGCGCCCCGCGAGCTGCAACGCGGTGTAGGGCTTGAGGCCAGCAACCGGCTGCGTCGTCGAGCGCTGGAAAAACAGCGGCACGATCTCCACCAGGCCGCCGACGGCCACGACTGCAATCACCAGCGCGATCAACACCCCGACCTTGCGTTCGATCACGTCATGTGCCGCTACGGGGCTCTTGCTCATAATCTATTCCAGATGCGTGAATAGTGAATAGTGAGTGGACCGAATGCCTTCGTTTGCGTTGGCCGTGGGGAGAATCCATTCACCATTCCCCGCTCACCATTCACCGGTTCTCAAGCGGCGACGGCAGCTGGAATCGGCGCATCGACCGCCTTTTGCCCGACCACCGTTTTCCAGACGTTATAGGCCATGACCAGCATCCCGCCGAGGTAAAGCAGGCCGCCCAGCAGGCGGATCGCGTAGAAGGGATAGGTCGCCTTGACGGATTCGACGAAAGTGTAGGTCAGGGTGCCGTCGGGGCTGACCGTCCGCCACATCAGGCCCTGCATGACGCCCGCGATCCACATCGCGGTAATGTAGAGCACGATGCCCACGGTCGCGATCCAGAAGTGCAGGTTAATGAGACGCACACTTGCCATCTCGGTGCGCCCGTAGAGGCGCGGGATCAGGTAGTAGAGGCTGCCGATGGAAATCAGGCCGACCCAGCCCAGGGCCCCGGAATGGACGTGGCCGATGGTCCAGTCGGTGTAGTGCGAGAGCGCATTGACGGTCTTGATCGACATCAACGGCCCCTCGAGCGTGGACATGCCGTAGAACGAGAGCGAGACAATGAGGAACTTGAGGATCGGGTCATCGCGCAGCTTGTGCCACGCGCCCGAGAGCGTCATGACGCCGTTGATCATGCCGCCCCAGGACGGCGCGAGCAGGATCAGCGAAAACAGCATTCCGAGCGTTTGCGTCCAGTCGGGCAGCGCAGTGTAATGCAGGTGATGCGGACCCGCCCACATGTAGGTGAAGATGAGCGCCCAGAAGTGCACCACCGAGAGCCGATACGAGTAGATCGGCCGCCCGACCTGCTTCGGAACGAAGTAATACATCATCCCGAGAAAACCGGCGGTGAGGAAAAAACCGACCGCGTTATGACCGTACCACCACTGCACCATTGCGTCCTGGACGCCGGCGTAGACCGAGTACGACTTGGTCAGCGTGACGGGAATCGCGGCGCTGTTCACGACGTGCAGCAGCGCGACCGTGAGGATGAAGGCGCCGAAGAACCAGTTCGCGACGTAGATATGCGGGGTCTTGCGTTTTACGATCGTGCCAAAGAACACGATTGCGTACGCCACCCACACCAGCGTGATGAGCACGTCGATCGGCCACTCGAGCTCGGCGTACTCTTTCGATGTCGTAATGCCCAGTGGCAGCGTGACGACGGCGGCCACGATCACCGCTTGCCAACCCCAGAAGGTGAAGGATGCCAGCGCATCGCCGAAGAGCCGCGTCTGGCAGGTGCGCTGCACGCAGTAATACGATGTCGCGAACAGCGCCGAGCCGCCGAAGGCGAAAACGACCGCGTTGGTGTGCAGCGGCCGCAGCCGACCGTAGGACAGCCATGGCGCTAAATTGAGGTCCGGCCAGATCAACTGGGCTGCGATCAACACGCCCACCGCCATCCCCACCACACCCCAGATCACGGTCGCCAGGGAAAACTGACGCACGACCTTGTAATTGAACGTATCCTGGGTCTGCATCGGGATTCCTCGGCGACGAAAAACTCGCCGTAGGATACGGTGCCGCCCCAGAAGCCGGGTTGATCTATGTCAACCGCCCCGGGCCGCGTCCGTTACCGCCCACCATCGCGGCCGTCCTGCGATCGTCAACGCGCGCGTCGTTCGGCGGCCTAGCCCGGTCACCCGCTGTGATAAATCTCGCGGCTGCCGACGGTGACGACGCGAACGCCTTGACCTGGATCAAAGCCGGACGCTATCCGGAACGGTAACGTCGCGTGATACAAAGGGAAATCGAGGGGCCACGCATGACGACGATCACCGACCGTATCGACAACGTCACCCGCATCCCGGCGGACTACCTGAAGGCCGCCTTGCCAGCACCCAAAGCGGTGAAGATCGAGATCTCGCCGCGCTGCAACTACCGCTGCGGCTTCTGCGCGCTGCGCACGCGCGAGGTGCAACCGAAATGGGACATGGATTTCGAGCTGTTCAAGCGCGTCACCCGGGAAATGCGCGAGGTGGGGGTGCAGGAGATCGGCGTGTTCTACCTGGGCGAGTCTTTCATGAACCCGCGCCTCCTGGTCGACTGCATCCGCTATCTCAAACGCGACATCGCGATGCCCTACGTTTTTCTCACGTCCAACGCCTCAATGTCGTTTCCGGAAGCCGTCGAGGAATGCATGAAGGCCGGGCTCGATTCACTAAAGTGGTCGGTGAACGCGGCCGACGAATCCCAGTTCGAGCACATCATGGGCGTGTCGGGAAGACTCTTTGGCCGCGCGCTGGATAACATCAAGGCGGCGGCGGGGGTCCGCGCACGCGGCGGCTACAAGACCGGACTCTACGCCTCCTCGATCCGCTACAACGGCGAGCAGCAGGAGAAGATGGAGCAGCTTCTCTCGGAGCGCGTCCGGCCGTATGTCGACCAGCACTACTGGCTGCCGCTCTACTCGATGGGCGCTTTCGCCACGCAGCGCGAAGAGCAACTCGGCTACCGCCCGACAGCCGGCAACCAGGGCCGGCTCGACGCGTTGCGCGAGCCGCTGCCGTGCTGGTCGGCATTCACCGAGGGCCACGTCACGGCGGAAGGCAAGCTTTCCGCGTGCTGTTTCGATGCAACCGCCAATTGGACCATGGGCGATCTCAACCAGGTCTCGTTCATGGACGCCTGGAATTCGAAACCCTTCGTGGCGCTACGGGCCGCGCACCTCAAGAAGGATGTTACCGGCACCGTTTGCGAGAAGTGCGTCGCCTACCAGTGAGGGCCGGACCCGGTTTCCGCCACAGTTGACCCAAATCAATACGCGAAGCGCCTCCTGGAGTAGATTGTTCATGAGGCATTACAAGCTCGGCGTGTTGCGTAAATTTTCACAGGCAAGCGGATTCGCCTATGGGTTAACGCCCTGCAATGCCGGGTGGGCGGCTGGATCCGCGAACCAGGCGCCGGGTTTGGCGTTGACCCAATCACCTGGAGGCTGAAGCCATGTTCAAGAGCATTCTGGTCGCGACCGACGGCTCCGGTCCGTCACGGCGCGCCATCAAACGGGCAGTGCAGCTTGCGAAGCAGCAGAAGGCGCGGTTGACCGGGTTCTACGTCGGCCCACCCTGGCAGCCAGCCGCGTACGCGGAATTCGTGCCGCCGGCAAGCCTGTCGCCGAAAATGCACGAGGCGAGCGTCAAGAAAGCGGCGATGCGTTATCTGGGCGTTGTGAAGAAGGCGGCGGCAGCGGCGCGCGTGCCGTGCAAGACGTTCTACGTCATGGCCGAGTTTCCCTATACGGAGATCGTCAAGGCCGCGAAGCGCAATCGCTGCGACCTGATCGTGATGGGCTCCCACGGGCGCCGCGGCATCTCACGGCTGCTGCTGGGCAGCCAGACGAGCAAGGTGCTCGCACACAGCTCGATTCCCGTACTCGTCATCCGCTAAGAGATCGAAAATGTTTAAGGAATCTGCGCGTTCTGTGCCCATCCATCCCCGCGGCCTCCCGCGCGCAGATTCCTCACCAGTGGCCGACTAGCTCCATCAGGCCATCGACGTCGTTCAGCTCGATATCGCGCTGTTGCACCGCGATGAGGCCGGCACGCTGGAAGCGTGACATCAGCCGGCTGACCGTCTCGAGCGTGACGCCGAGGTAGTTGCCGATCTCCTCGCGCGTCATGCGCAGCACGAAGCAGCTGGCGGCAAAGCCCAGGCGCTGGTAGCGACGTGACAGGCTCAGCAGGAACGCGGCCAGCCGCTGTTCTGCGCTCATGCTTCCCAGCAGGAGCATCAGTCCCTGATCGCGCGAGATGTCGCTGGAGAGCGCGCGGAAGAGCTGGCGCTGCAGTCCGGGAGTCGATGCCGCCATCTGCTCGAGCTGCGCGTAAGGAATCACGCACACCTCGCTGTCCTCGAGCGCGATCGCATCGTAGGGGTGGCGACCGGGACCGATCGAATCCAGCCCGAGCATCTCTCCCGGCAGGTAGAACCCCGTGATCTTCTCGTCGCCCTGCCGCGATATGCCCACGGACTTGAAGGCTCCGCCTCGCACAGCGTACAAGGCTTCGAAAACGTCGCTGTTGCGGTAGATCGCCGCGCCACGCGCCACTTTGCGCTTTTGCGCGACGATTGCATCAAAGCGTTCAAGGTCCCGGCCGCCAAGGCTCGACGGCAGGCACACGCCCCGCAGGCAACACGATGTGCACGCAACGCCGGGCCGGTGTTCCGAGACCAGACGCGGAGAACCATTTGCACGAGCCGTTAGCCGGCTCGCCGGGATCACAGGGGTGATGGCAACGTCTTGCAACATGCTGAACTCCTGGTTGACTGCTCAGTTACGTTCAAACTTTTTTCAGCTCGAAACCTTAGCGATGTCCTTGCGGACCCATCATCTGCTCCAGAATTTCGGTGATGCGCTCGAAATCAACGGACTTGTCCAGAAAGTACTCAGCCCCGGCGTCCGCGCTCGCCCTGAGGTGCTGGGGCGAGTTGTAGTTGGTCAACACGATTCCTCTCAGTCCTGGCAGGCGCGCCTTCACGTGCGCCAGCACGTCGATGCCGTTTCCATCGGCAAGGCTGATGTCGAGTATCGCCACGTCGGGGTGAGTGGACATGATTCCCGCCACGGCTGTCCGGTAGCTGTCCGCCTCGCCGACGATGTCCACTCCGTCGACCTCGCGGATCATCTCGATCAGCCGTTCCCGAACGAGTGCTGAATCCTCTACTACGAAGACTTTCACTTCACCGGGTACCGTAACGTTATTGTTCATGGCCTCAGTATGGGCAGCGGCCCGGCACTAAAGTATCGGCGGATCCTTAAACTGAATGTAGGAATCCTCCTACAAGGCGGGCACGCCTCGAGGTCGAGCGCGCCTGGCGCGCCCGCCTAAGAATGTTCTCTCCCGGAATTACGATACCGTGCCGCCAAAAAAACGCCCGACGGATAGCCGGGGTAAGGAGTTTGTGCGGCGTAAGGCCGGCAAACTCCTAAGCGGACTAGCCCCCGATTTCGTCGAGCAGCTTGTGCTCGATCGCGTAGCGAATGAGCTCCGCCTGGTTGGCGAGCTGCATCTTCCGCATGATCCGGGTCTTGTGTGTGCTGATGGTTTTTACGCTCAGGCTGAGCTGCCTCGCGATTTCGCTCACTGACGTGCCGCCTGCGATCAACCTGAGCACCTGGAACTCGCGGTCGGAAAGCAACGTATGCGGAGCAGCGGTCGCGGCGTTGTTGACGTCGAGGGCGAGCCGTTGCGCAGTTTCCGGAGTAACGAACGCGCCTCCCGCCGCAATCCGCCGGATCGCGGCGACCAGTTGATCGGCAGCGCTCTCCTTCGTCAGGTAGCCCGATGCGCCTGCCTTCAACGCCCGCACCGCGTACTGTTCCTCGCTGTGCATGCTGAGCACGAGGATCGGCAGGCGCGGCTTTTCCTGCTTGACCTGCCTGATGAGCTCGATCCCGCTGCGGCCGGGCATGGACATGTCGAGCACCGCGATGTCGTAGTCGCCTTCGCGAATCCGCGCCAGTGCCTCGGCTCCGTTGTTGGCCTCGCCAGAGACAGCAATGTCACCGGTCTCGGAGAGAAGCTCCTTGAGTCCCGCGCGGACGATCGTGTGGTCGTCCGCGAGCAGCACTCTGATCATCGGCGCACCTGCGCGCCGCGGTACGGGGCAACTGGCATCTCGATTTCGATGAGCGTGCCGCCCTGCGCCCGCGCCCGAATGCTCGCCGAGCCGCCCAAGGTGCGCGCGCGTTCCCTGATTCCCCGGAGACCATACGATTTTTCCTTGTTCAGGGCTTCGGGATCGATGCCTTTGCCGTTGTCCTCGACGGCGACCTTGAGACGTTCCCCGGCCACTCTTACCGACACGCGAGCTTCGGTCGCCTGCGCGTGACGCACCACGTTGGTCAGCGCCTCCTGCACCATCCGGTAGATTGCCGTCACCAGCGGATCCTTGAACTCCAAGGCGCCAGAATCGAGATCCAAGCTAACCACGATGCCGGTGCGTTGCGAGAACTCGTGCACCAGGTGCTCGATCGCCGGCGTGAGACCGAGGTCATCGAGCATCGCCGGCCGCAGGTCGGCAGCGATGCGGCGCACCGCGCCGACCATGGTGTCGACGAGCTGCTTCATCTTCTCCGCCTTGTCGACCAGCTGCTTTTCCGCACGTGGCAAGCGCGCCGCCAGCCAGGAAACATCCATCTTCAATGCGGTCAGCCATTGCGCCAGCTCGTCGTGCAGCTCGCGCGCGATCCGCATGCGCTCGGCCTCGCGCACATCGTGCATGGCAGCGTAGAGCTCGTGCATCTGGCGGTGGGTCTCTTCCAGCGCGTCCTGCGCGCGTTTGCGCGCCGTGATATCGCGCAGAACCACGGTGAGGAGCCCGCGCCTTCCGGTCTCAACACGCGAAATCGACGCCTCGAGCGGAAACTCCTCGCCGTCCGCCCGCAGCCCGTAGAGGACCGTTTCGTCGCCCATCCGGCGGGTAGTCGTCCCCTGCTTGCGAAAGTGCCCGACATGCGCGCGGTGCGCCGTCCTGAAACGCTCCGGGATGAAACGGTCGAGCGTGTGGCCGACCGCCTGGGCGGCGGAGCAACCGAAGATACGTTCGGCGGCGGCGTTGAAGAGCACGATCCTCTGCTGCTCGTCGATGGTGATGATCGCGTCCATCGCCGACTGCAGAATACCGTGCAGCTGCGAACTTTGGTCCGCGCTCTGATGCTGCGTGTCCGGCTGAAACTCCTGCGCCATCAGTAACCATTCCTCGAGGCGCCGCGCGCGCGTTGCGCCATGAACACTGGCCACGAATACAGGAGTCGACACGGGAGCGGCCGCCCGATCGCGGCGTGATTGCGGAAGTATACCGAAAGCGGCCTGCGGGGGCGCTCGAGCCCTCGCCAGTCCGCGGCACGTGCGGGTGCTATGGCACTAAGACGTACTGTCCCGGCGACTCCGCGAGCGGCGCGTACCCGCGTGCGGGCGCGCCCATCGCGGGCGGACGCGCCCGGCCGGTGGAATGGGCAGCAAGCCAGCGCTGCCACTCCGGCCACCACGAGCCCTCGCTGACCGGGGTTGTCGCGCGCCACGTGTCGGGATCGACGTACTTGCCGTTCCGCTTGCGGGTGTCGACCTGGTAGCTGCGATTGGCGTGTCCGGGCTCGCTAACGACGCCGGCATTGTGCCCGCCTGTAGTCAGAAGAAAGGTGATCTCGGTATCGGTAAGAAGATGGATCCGGTACACGGATCGCCACGGAGAGACGTGGTCGCGCACCGTTCCAACGGCGAACAGTGGCACCTCGATATCGCCCAGCGCGATTGGCTTGCCGCCGACTTCGTAGCGGCCCTCGGCGAGATCGTTCCTGAGGTAGAAGTCCCGCAGATACTCCGTGTGCATGCGATACGGCAGGCGCGTGGCGTCGGCATTCCACGCCGTCAGGTCCGTGAGCGGGCGGCGGTGCCCTATGAGGTAATCGCGCACGACCCGCGACCACACGAGGTCCTTGGAATTCAGCAGCGTAAAGGCACCAGTCATCTGCTTGCCGTCCAGATAGCCCTGGTCCCACATCAGATCTTCAAGGTAGGCAACCTGACTCTCGTCGATGAAGAGCGAGAGCTCACCCGGCTCTTCGAAGTCGACCTCCGATGCCAGCAGCGTGACCGAGCGCAGGCACGTGTCGCGGTCCCGCGCCAGGCACGCCGCGGCAATCGCAAGCAACGTGCCTCCGAGGCAATATCCCACCGCGTGGATACGGCGCTTCGGGAGCGCCGCCGACACGGCCTCAAGCGCGGCCATGACGCCTTGCCTCAGGTAGTCCTTCATGCCGAGATCACGGTCCGAGGCATCGGGGTTCTTCCACGAGATCATGAAGACCGTGTGCCCCTGCCGCACGAGATAGCGCACGAGCGAGTTGTGGGGAGAGAGGTCAAGAATGTAATACTTCATGATCCACGAAGGGACGATGAGCACCGGCTCCCGGTAGACGCGTGCCGTCGCGGGCCGATACTGGATAATCTCCATTAGCCGGTTGCGGAAGATGACCTTCCCCCGCGTCACTGCAACCGTCTTGCCGACCTCATAGGCGTCGGCACCTTCCGGGCGGCGCCCCGCCGCGAGCCGCTCCACGTCATCCCACCAATTGGCCGCACCCTGCAGGAGGTTCAAGCCGCCGCTGCGGCTCATCTCGCGCAATACTTCCGGGTTGGTCAGAGGGAAATTGGACGGCGAGAACACGTCCAGCAATTGGCGCGCAATAAAGGTGACAACCTGCTCGTGGTGCGGCGTCACGCCACGCACCTCCGTCGTTGCGTTCCACCACCACTGCTGCAAAAGCAGAAAACTCTGGTAGATGACGTTGAATGGGTACTGCTGCCAGTCGGGATGACGAAAGCGGGTGTCCTGCACGAGGGGCTCGATACACGGCGGGCATTGCGTGTGCGCCGACCGCATGAGGTAGAGCGCCAGCCGGTGCAGCTTGCGCAGCGCCTTTTCCCCGAGCTGCTGCTGCTTGCCGGGCGAGAGCGCAAGGTGCGTCAGCCAATCGCCCATCGCCGCTCCCACCGATGCCGGCGACAGACCGTGCGTTAACCGCGCCATCGCCGCATGCAGCATGCGGTCCTGGTTGTAGCCGTGCCCGCTGATCAGCTCGAAATCCTTGATATCGCTCAGATCCATGCCTCGGCCCCGCCTGTGCCGCACCCCCTGTCGTTTCACTAAAAATTCTCCTCCAATCACGCTGGACGCCATTGACGCAGATCAAGCTAGCGGCCGGCAACTGGCGGGAAAATTGCCCATGATTCCGCGTACATGCCAGACCCAGGCCTCCAACGGGTCGCGGCTCGAGAACCACGGAGTCGCTTTCGCGGCGAAAGTCGCTTACCTCATCCGTCCCGAAAGCTATCCCGAGCGGACCGCGGCGGTGGACGTGGTCCAAACTCATATGTCATTCGTGTTTCTCACGGACCGCCACGCCTACAAGCTCAAGAAGCCGGTCCGTTACGAGTTTCTGGACTTCAGCACCCTCGCAGCCCGTCACGCGGACTGCCGCGAGGAGATGCGGCTGAACCGGCGTCTCGCGGGCGACGTATACCTCGATCTCGTGGCACTGACGCAAGCGGCAGGAGGACAGTTGCAGCTCGCCGGCGACGGCGAAACTGTCGAGTGGCTCGTCAAGATGCGCCGGCTGCCCCGGAAGCGCATGCTCGATCGCGCGATAAGTGCCGGGCGGGTAAGCCGGGACGACGTGCGTCAGTTCATGCTCGTGCTGGCCGATTTCTATGCGCGCGCGGAGCCCGTTGCAATGAGCGCGGACGAATACCGGCAGCGCTTCGAGCGCGATATCCGCGCCAATCATCGCGAGCTTTCGTTTCCCGAATACGGAATCGACGGCGCGCTCAACCAGTCAACCGCCAGCGCTCAACTCGCTCTCCTCGAGATGGCCGGAGAATTGCTCGCTCGCCGCGCGGACGATGGGATGATCGTCGAGGGCCACGGCGACCTGCGGCCCGAGCACGTCTTCCTCGGCCCCGAGCCGCGTTTCATCGATTGCCTTGAGTTCAACCGGGCCTGGCGGCTCCTCGACCCCGTCGAAGAGATCGCCCACCTCTCATTGGAATGCGAGTACGCGGGAGCCCAATGGATCAGCGACGTCGCACTTGACATCTACTGCGAGCGCACCGGCGACGCGCCCGCCGCGCAGCTGGTACGCTTCTACAAGTCCGTCCGCGCAAGCCTGAGAGCCAAGCTCTCGGTCTGGCATCTCCGGGATCACCTCGAACCGGCTGCGCGGGAGAAGTGGATCGGCCGCGCGCGGCGTTATCTCGAGCTGGCTAGTCGCTACGCCTCAACTCCGTGAATCGTATTTCGTGAGTCGTGAATCGAAGAATAGCCGCAGATAAACGCAGAAAAATACAGATTCATATATACAAAAGACGGAAAACCCAGAAGAAGCGCAGGATAATTTAGCCGCCGATGCACGCCGATGCACGTCGATAAACCCCAAAATTGAACCGCCAAGGCGCCAAGAAAATCACATCTCGATTCACCATTTACGGTGGCTAAGATTGGTTTTTATTTTTCGTTATATCTGTGTGTATCTGCGTTTATCTCCGGCTAAATGAACTTGGGGTTGGGCTTCATCGGCGTCCATCGGCGGCTCAAAAGGAGTTCTTAAACGTCCAGCAGATCCACGATCGAGCCGCCCGAGTGCATGCGCCGGATGGCTTCGGCGAAGAGCAGCGCCGTGCCAAGAACCTTGAGCTTGCCGCGCGCCGCGGACGACTCGAGCCGAAACGGGGGAACAGTGTCGGTCACGATGAGCCGCTCGATCGTGCTCGCGCCTAGCACCTCGCCGGCCTTCTGCGCGAAGAGCCCGTGGGACGCTGCGGCGTAGATCCGCCGGGCGCCGCCGCAGGCGGCCGCCGCGCGGGCGAGCGTCGTGCCGCTGCTGATGAGGTCGTCGATGATGATCACGGTCCGGCCGTCCACCTCGCCGACAAGCCGGTCGCCCGAAACCACGCCGCCGCTGCGCTGCTTCTCCATGAAAGCGCGCCCCACCGGCCGGCCCAGCCGCCGCTCCAGCGCCTCGCGAAACGCCTCCGCGCGCTTGACGCCGCCGACGTCCGGAGAGAACACCGCCACGCCCTCGTCCGCGAGCAGCGGACTGAAATAGTCAACGAAAAGCTTCCTTGCCTCGAGATGATCGGTACGGATGCGAAACGCGTTTTCATACGCGGCAAGGTTGTGCACGTCGAGCGTAATCACGTGATCCGTGCCAACCGCCTCCAGCAACGCCGCAATGTAGCGGGTCGACACGGGGTCGCGCGATTTCGTTCTGCGATCCTTGCGCGCGTAGCACAGGTAGGGCAGCACGGCGGTGATCCGGCCCGCCGACGCGTCCCGCAGCGCGCCGATAAAGAACAACAAGCGCACCAGCTTGTCATTGGCGCTCTGCACAGGGTCACCGTAGAGGGACTGCAATACGTAGAGGTCGCGGCCCCGCACGCTCTCGAGCGGCCGGGCCTTGTGCTCGCCGTCTTCGAATTCCCGCTCCTCGTGCGCCGACAACGGCACGCCCAGCGCTTCGGCGACGTGCTGACCGAACTCGCGGCTCGCATTCAGCGCAAAGAGAGCCAGTTCCATGTGGTTGATGGACAGGATTAACAGGATTTACATGATTCTTTCTTGCAATTTAATCCTGTGAATCATGTAAATCCTGTCTATGACTTTCTTGATCTTCATCGGCGTTTATCTGCGTTTATCCGCGGTTAATACCAGGTTTTCAGCGCTTCGATTCGCGATTCACGTTTCACGGCCGCGAGGTGGCGTTGGAACCAATCGCGTGCGTGCCGTGCTACCTGTTCGAGCGCGCCCGGCTCCTCGAACAGGTGGGTCGCGCCCGGCACGATCTCGATGCGGTGCTCGGTGCGCAGCTGCGCGGCGGCTTCGCGATTCATCTCGATGACCGGCGCGTCGCGCCCGCCCACAATGAGCAGCGTGGGCGCATGCACCCGCGGCAAGGCAGCCATCGCGAGATCGGGCCGTCCTCCGCGGGAGACCACAGCCGCAACGCGATCGGGACGCTCCGCGGCTGCACGCAGGGCCGCCGCCGCTCCGGTGCTGGCACCAAAGAGTCCGACTCCAAGGCTGGCGGTATGTGCCCCCGCGGCCAGCCAGTCGATTGCGCCGATCAGGCGACCCGAGAGCAGGTCGATATCGAAGCGCAGCTCGCGAGTCAGCTCGTCGATCTCGTGCTCTTCGGCTGTCAGCAGATCGAAGAGCAGCGTTCCCAGCCCTCCCTCGTTAAGGAAATCGGAAACGTACTGGTTGCGGGGACTGAACCGGCTGCTCCCGCTGCCGTGGGCGAAAACGACGATGCCTGCCGCGCGTTGCGGGAGCACCAGCGTGCCTTCCAGCGCGGCATTCGCCGCTTGTACCGTGACGTCGTTGGTCCCGGGCCGGGCGCCCATGATTAAAGAGCTCCGCGTGCGCCGCACCGCCCGATTGGCCGCAATGCCACGGGGCCTGCCGCCGCAGCGGTCATCGTTTGCGGATCAGAAGGACGGGGACCGCGGCGCGGCGCGCCACTCCTTCGGCAACGCTGCCGAGCACCAGGTGCTCGAGGCCGCGGCGCCCATGCGTCCCCAGGACGATGAGATCGACACCCGCAGTGTTCGCCTCCTCAACGATCGCGCTCGCCACCCGCCGCCCCGCCGCGTCGAGCACCCGGCTGCGCGCTTCGACTCCGGCCTTGCGGGCCTCCTCGAGCGCGCCAGCGACGATTTGGTCACCCTCGTCGCGGATCGCTTGCGTGAGATCGACAAGGCCGTGGGTCGAGGAACTGACAATCGGCTCGTAAACGTACAGCAGCAGGACTTTCGCCCCCTGCTCCCGGGCCAGCTTGAGCGCATCGTCCAGCGCCGAACGCGACGTCTCGCTTCCGTCCACCGCGATCAGAATCTGCTTGTACACTTCACCCCCTCGCTTTCCGGGACGCAGCCGCCGACGGACAGGTCGCGAACTCGCCCCCGAAAGTTGTGACTCGCGTCAATTATGCCTTTAGGGAAGCTTACGGCCGCGCATGGACGCGCGTCTTGACGCAGATCAAGCGCTGCTATCAACCCGTCCGCGTGCCAATGACGGACCGGCGAGCGTCGCCCAGGCGTTTGCCAGCTGCTCCCGCACTGCCTCGTCGCTGAGCTGCGTAAACTCCACGTAGAATTGACCGATCGCCATGAACAGCTCCGGCGCTTCGAGGCAGATCACCTCATCCGCCTCGCTGCGTAACCGCTTGACGGTATCCGGCGGCGCCACTGGAACGGCGACCACGATCTTTGCCGGCGACTGGCGCCGCAACGCCTCGATGGCCGCGCGCATGGTCGCGCCCGTTGCGACGCCGTCGTCCACAAGGATCAGGCACCTGCCCTCAATGACCGGCCGCGGGCGCGCACCGCGATAAGCATGCTCCCGGCGCTCCAGTTCCCGCTGCTCGCGTTTCGCGACTTCCTCGATCGCCGTGTCGCGGATCCCGAGCGACGAAATGACGTGCGGGTTAAGCACGCGAACGCCCCCGCTTGCGATCGCGCCCATCGCAAGCTCCTCATGGCCCGGCGCACCGAGCTTGCGCACGATTATCAGATCGAGCCCGGCGCCCAGGGCTGCGGCCACTTCGGCGGCAACCGGCACGCCTCCCCGCGGCAGAGCGAGCACGAGCACATCGTTTCTGTTCCGGTAGTGCTCCAACGCTGCCGCGAGCGCGCGCCCGGCTGCGACGCGATCGCAGAACGGAAGCAGGCCTTGCTTCATGCGAATCCCCTCCGTCGTGCAATCGCTTTTCAACAAAGAACATATAACCCAGTATCCAGCAGCTGCTGTTGACCTGCGTCAACATGTTTGATGGTAAAAGCTGGTCAGGCCAACGGTTTTCCTTGCGGGACAAGCGCTCCAGCGCGAGATTTGACCTGGATCAACCCGGTTCGCCGTGTTCAAGCGGAAAGTACTTTTGAAACTGTCATCTGGCACCTCGACCAGCGGTGGGTAATGTTGTGCCTGGAAGCCTGGGACCACTCTGGAGAACGCGGCATGCAAGTTCCACTACAAATCACGTTTCACAATCACGATCGTTCCGAAGCAATCGAAGCCAAAGTCCAGGAGCGCGCCGCGAAACTGGAGCGTTACTACGATGGCATTGTCCGTTGCCGCGTCATCGTCGAGGGCGCGCACAAGCACCACCGCAACGGCAATCGTTACCAGGCCCGGGTCTACGTTACCGTTCCCGAGAAGGAGCTGGTGGCAAGCCGCGAGCCCGACCAGCATCACGCTTACACCGACGTCTATGTCGCCATTCGCGATGCGGTTGACTCCATCCGCCGGCAGCTCGAGGACTACGCGCGCAACCGCAGGGGCCAGGTCAAGGCCCACGAGATTCCGGGCCACGGGCGGATCGCGGAAATCAACACGGATGGCGGCTACGGCAGGATCGAATCAGCGGACGGACGGCTCATCTATTTTCATCGCAACAGCGTCGTCGACGCCGACTTCGACAGGCTGCAAGTCGGAGCGGACGTGCGCTTCGACGACGAAATGGGCGAGCGCGGACCGCAGGCGAGCACGGTTTACCTCATCGGCAAGCATCACATCCTCAGCTAGGACTTTGTCGAGGCTACGCGCGACAAAGTCCTTAAAGTTACGATCCACAATTCCCGATTGATGATTCACGATTCACGATTTACGATTTACGATTCACGACTCACGGCCGTCAGGCGGAAACTTCGCGCCGCAGCTCCTCGAGATCCTCCTCGACGAGGCTTTCCTTCTGCAGTAGCACCTTTGATCCGCGCTCGAGCACGGGCTGGTGCTGGTTCAGGATCCCGACCGCCCGCTCGAATGCGCTTTTGACGATTTCCCGGACCGCGCGGTCAATGTCGCGCGCCGTCTCTTCGCTGAATTCGCGCCTGCGCGGCATTTCACCCGGCACCCCGAGAAACGTGGGGTGCTCGCTCTCGTAAGTCACGTGACCGAGCTGCTCGACCATGCCGTAGCGCATGACCATGCTGCGCGCGATGTCGGTCACCTTGGCGAGATCGTCAGCCGCCCCGGTCGAGAGATGCCCGAATACGATTTGCTCAGCCGCGCGTCCGCCGAGCAGAACCGCCATCTTGTTCTCGAGCTCGCCGCGGGTCATGAGATAGCGGTCCTCGGTGGGCCGCTGGATCGTGTAGCCCAGCGCGCCGATCCCGCGCGGAATGATCGAGATCTTGTGCACCGGATCCGTCCCCGGCAGGTTCATCGCCACCAGCGCGTGGCCCATCTCGTGGTTCGCGATCACCTCGCGCTCCTTCGGGTTGAGGACGCGGTTCTTCTTTTCGAGCCCTGCGACGATGCGCTCGATCGCGCGCGTGAAGTCGTCCGCCGTCACCGCGTCCCCGCCGCGGCGCGTCGCCAGGAGCGCCGCTTCGTTGACCAGGTTAGCCAGGTCGGCGCCGGTAAATCCGACGGTGAGGGCAGCGACACTCTCCAGGTCCACCTCCGGCGCGAGCCGTACCTTGCGGATGTGCGTCTTCAGGATCTGCACGCGCCCCGTCCGGTCCGGCCGGTCGACCAGCACCTGCCGGTCGAAGCGTCCTGCCCGCAGCAGCGCCGGATCGAGGATCTCCGGGCGATTCGTGGCAGCGAGCAGCACGAGCCCCGAGCTGGGGTCGAAACCGTCCATTTCCGAAAGCAGCTGATTGAGCGTCTGCTCCTTCTCGTCGTGGCCTCCGAACGGAAATGCGCCCCGTGCGCGGCCCAGTGCGTCGAGCTCATCGATGAAGATGATGGCTGGCGCTTTCTGTCGCGCTTGCTCGAACAGATCCCTCACGCGGGCCGCGCCCACGCCGACGAACATCTCGACGAATTCCGCGCCGCTGATGGAATAGAACGGGACCTCCGCCTCCCCGGCAACCGCCCGCGCGAGCAAAGTCTTTCCGGTGCCCGGCGGACCGACCAGGAGCACGCCCTTGGGAATGCGGGCGCCGAGACGACCGTAACTTTTCGGGTTCTTCAAGAACGTGATGATCTCCTTCAGCTCCTCCTTGGCTTCGTCGACGCCCGCCACATCGTCGAAGGTAACCCTGGTGTCCTTTTCCATGTACACCTTGGCCTTGCTCTTGCCGATGGTGAGGAAGCCGCCGCCCATGCCCTGGCTCTGGGCAAACCGGCGCACGATGAACATCCAGATGCCGATGAAGATGAGTGCCGGAATCGTCCAGGACAGGATGTCCCGGACGAACGTCTGCTCGATCGCCCCGCCGTACTTGACGTTGTAGCCTTCGAGGTCCTTCGCGAGGTCCGGATCGACGCGGATGGTGACGAAACGCGTGCGCCCGTCGGGGGTGGGTTGGCTGAAGGCCCCCTCGATACGGTTCTCGTAGACCACGATTTCCTTGACCCGGCCCGCCTTCAGCTGCTGCTGAAACTCGCTATAGGAAAGCCGCTCGACCTGCTGCGACTGGACCCACAGGCTCTGCAGCCACAGGACCGCGAACACCGCCAGGATGAAATAAGCGAGATTGATGCGGTATTGCCGGTTCATGAAGCTGGGCTTGTCGGCGTCCATCTCCGTTTGAACCCGGGTTTGGTGTCTGGTCACATGCTAGGGGCACGCATCGCGCGCAGTGTTGATGTACGTCAAGAAGCGCGCCGCTTTCACCCGCGTTTTCCGATAGCTAGCGGCGGATGCGGGACGGCGCGCTGCCGGGCCGTTACCACGTCCGACGTTGCGCGGCTAAGGTTTGACCTAAATCAAGCGGCTTCTGCCCGGCGGGCCTTATCGTGCTTATAATTACCGCAGGCCGGTCAATCTGAGGACTCCGTGACCACGACGCCCAGGAGCCTTATCGCCTACGCTCCGTATGGAGTGGGTCTCATGTGCGCCTTGGTCTACTTCGAGCGCGGCGTTGATGTGTATGGATGGTGGATCGGCGCCCGCGACTCGGAGTATCTCTCCGCCTACTTCACGCTGGAGCGCTTCTTTTCCAGCAAGCCGACCCGCTTTTACGCGAGCGAGGGATCAGACCTCTACGGCGGGTGGAAGCACCTCTACTCGGCACGCACGACCGAGCTCGACAAGCCTGTGCGCGTCGAGGACGCGGTATCGCACGAACTGGAGCGCGTCCAGAATATGTTCGTGACCGAATGGCTCTTTTTCGACGACGATCCCGAAATTGCAGCTGAGCGTGCCGCATACGACCGCTACAACATGCCCCTCGGTCAGGTCAACATGCGGGCCCAACGGCTGAACAAGCTCGACAAGCATCAGGCGGTCTGGCTCTACCGCTCGCATGAATTCCAGGCCGATGTCCTGGAGTATCTTCAGCGCTTCTGGCCCCTCGACTACCGCAGCACATAGCCAAACACCGCGATCGGTGAACGGCGTTAAGACGTGTTACAGGAAATACGAGCGAGATGGCTGTTACCGTTTACCGTTCACTCGAGATGAAGGAGGCATCATGACCGGACCCGGCAACTTTCGTACCGGCTTCCGCCCAGTGCGGCGCGACAAGCTGATCCAGGAGCGAGTCCACGACACCTACCGCAGCCGCGGCAAACTGCCGGAACCGACGGTCTGCCCGGACTGCGGCGCCGTCCATCACAAGGGCCGCTGGCAATGGCTGCCGCGGCCCGACCAGGCTCATCAGCGGCCGTGCCCCGCCTGCCATCGTATTCGCGATCGCCTGCCGGCCGGCTACGTCACGTTGAGTGGCGGTTTCCTCGGCCAGCACCGCGACGAAATCCTGAATCTCGTGCGCCATCATGGCGAAAGAGAGAAAGCTGGACACCCGCTCGAGCGCATCATCGCGGTCGAGCCTTACAACGGCGGCGTCATCGTTACGACGACGGGCATTCATCTGGCGCGCAGCCTCGGCGAGGCTCTCGAACATGCCTATCAGGGCCTCCTCGAGTTCCATTACAACGACGGCGAGAATCTGCTGCGCGTGGACTGGACGCGCGACGAGAAAACAGCGGATCGAAAGCGCTAACGACAGCGCGACACGGCTGTCAGATCACCGCGCGCCGGAAACGCGCGGGGGGATCATGCGGTTGAGCGCCAGGTGCTCGCGCAGCTCCGCGGCCGTAAGGTGCGAATAGTCCTTTGCCAGTTCTTTCAGCTCGACATCCCGATGCAGTGCCTTGTGCAGCGGTTCCCTCACGAGGCCCAGCAGTCGCGGCTCGGCTACCAAAACGACGCTGCCGTGATTCCATCCCCGCGTAAACTGCGCCAGATGCTGCGCGATCTCCCGGGCGAAACGCCGTTCCAGCTCGAGCCGGTGCTGGTCGCGGCGCGCATCGATGGGGTGGACGTCCCCGGCCTGCCGATTGGTCATGCGCTCGCTCTTCGTGCGCGCGGGCGAATCCCCGCCGTGCGCCCGGTAGTCGGAATTCACGAGACACTCACGCTCGACGAGATTCATCCGGTCCTGCGCCGCGTCATCCACCACGGCGACAAACAGCCGTGCCCGCCCCCCGTCGGCGACGACAATGCAGGCGTTAGTCTTTTGCAACGGTCGGCTCCTGGGGCGCGGCAGCGCGGGCGGCCCAACTCTCCGTCTCGGCGCCGTGTCGCCTGCGCGCGTACTCGCCCAGCTGCCGCCGGGCGGCGCGGAACGCGTCGCGCACCGCGACGTAGATTTCCTCGTGGTGGTCGCGACTTACGACGATCTCGCTTCTCGGCATGGTGATATCGAGCCGCACCACGAACTGGTTGCCGTGAATGTGACGCTGGTGCGGTACCTCCGCCACCACCCGAACGCCCATCAGCGCAGGGAAGATTTGCGCGAGTTTTTTGACCTTATCCCGTATGCGCGCCTCGAGTGCGTCCGAATGTGAAATACCGCGCAGGGTGATCTGGACCGAATCAGCAATGATCATTCTTGCCTCCTCTTGAGCTACCTACCGTCCGCAACCGAAACACCCAAACCCGTCGAGCCGACGGTGGGCACCGACCAGACCGGTGACCATTGAACGGTAAACGGTGATCACCAACAAGAACACCCCTTACCGAATGAGTCCGCTCGATCGATTCGCGATTTACCATTCACGATTCACGGTTCCTCATCGGCGCTTTTCTTTGGCTAATCTTTTTTAGCTTGTTACGGATGCTTACTTGCGTGCCTGCACCTCGTGCACTCGCTCGCGCGTGACGATCTTCGCGAGCTCGGTCATCTCCTCGGCGAGCACCTCGAGGAGATCATCGATCGAAGCAATGCCGATCAACTGTCCCGCGCTGTCGACCACCGGAATCCTGCGAACGCCCTTGTAGCGCATGATTTCCATGGTCTCGAGCAGGCCTTCGCTCTCACGCGCCGTCACGAGTTCAGTCGTCATGATGTCGCCTACCGTGATCGTCTCGGTATCGAGCTCCGGCGCGACGACTTCGACGACGATATCGCGATCGGTAACGATACCCAACGGAAGACGCTTGCCCCCGTTCATCTGCTCGACCACCACGATGCTCCCAACGTGATGCTCGCGCATTAGCTTCGCTCCGGCCGATACTGTCGTATCGCGCGTGGTAAACACGACATCCCGACTGCAGATCCCACCTATGGTTGTCATGGCGCCCTTCCTTTCTGCGTCGCCGCGCCTGTTCCTCAGCTGTCGTACTCGTCAGCTGCGAACACCGCGTCGTGCACCGACACGAAATCCCTGATGATCCGTTCGTACTCGACTCGGTCGTCGAGGCGGTCGGAAAACATCTCGAATGCATGCGGCTCCATACCTGGAATCGACCACGGAGCTATCCGGCCCAGCGTCACCCGCTGGCTGTTACGCTTGCTCGGGCGCCCGCGCCTGGCCGGTTGGTGCGTCTGGGCTCTCATCGCTTTCTCCGGTTGGCCTTCAACGTCCATGATAGGTCGGGCGAGGACGTATTCTTTGACCTAGATCAATAGACAAAGCGGCATGAGGTAAGCAGGAAAATAGCTGGCCCGAACTTGACTTGCGTCAATGATCCGGTCTTCAACCCTTGATGCAGACCTTTGGCCGCAGGAACGCGACGCGGCGCGCGAGTCCGGCCCGCTCGGTCGCCTCGGCCACGACATCGACGTCCTTGTAGGCCCCGGGCGCCTCTTCCGCCACCCCCCGCATCGAGCGCGTGCGGATGAGGATTCCCTTCGCTGCCAGATCGTCGACGAGTTGACGCCCACGCCATTGCTTGAGCGCCTGGCGGCGGCTCATCGCGCGGCCAGCTCCATGGCTCGCCGAGCCAAATGCGCGCTGCTCGCTCTCGGCGTTCCCCGCGAGGATATAGGAGCCGGTGCCCATGCTCCCGCCGATGATCACCGGCTGCCCGATCTCACGGTAGCGCGCGGGCACCTCCGGATGCCCTGGCCCGAACGCGCGCGTCGCGCCCTTGCGGTGAACGTAGAGGAGCCGCTCCTGCCCATCGACCCGGTGGCGTTCCGCCTTGCACGTGTTATGCGACACGTCGAACAGAGTCTCCAGGCCGGCGCCTCGGACGATGCGCGCGAACGCCGTGCGCGTCAAATGCGTGAGGATCTGGCGGTTCGCGAGCGCGCAGTTCATGCCCGCGTTCATGGCGCCGATGTATTGCTGGCCCTCCGGCGAATTGATCGGCGCGCACGCGAGCTCGCGGTCCGGCAACGTGATACCCAGGCGGCTCGCCGCCTTCGCGAGGCTCACCAGGTAGTCGGTACCGATCTGGTGCCCGAGCCCGCGCGAGCCGCAGTGGATCGAGACGATGATCTGGCCCTCGTGCAGGCCATATGCGCCCGCCGCCGCCGCGTCATAAATGCGGTCGACGACCTGCACTTCGAGATAATGATTGCCCGATCCGAGCGTTCCCATCTCGCCGCGCTGGCGCTTTTTCGCGAGTGCCGAAACGTTCTCGGGCACCGGTCCAGCCATGCACCCGCACTCCTCGATGAACTCGAGATCGGCAGGGTCACCGTAACCGCGCTTCACTGCCCAGCGGGCGCCGCCCGTCAGCACCTTGTCCAGCTCGGCGGTACCGAGCTTCAGGTCGCCTTCCTCACCCATGCCGGCGGGAATCTTCTCGGACAGCTCGCGTGCCAGCGAGGGAAGGAACTCCGCGATCTGCGGCAAGTCGAGATTGCCGCGCAAGCACCGGATGCCACAGGAAATGTCGAAGCCCACCCCGCCGGCCGAGATAATGCCGCCGTGCTCGGGATCGAATGCGGCGACCCCGCCGATCGGGAAACCGTAGCCCCAGTGCGCATCGGGCATCGTCATTGCCGGCCCCACCAGGCCGGGCAACCGCGCGACATTGGTGAGCTGCTCGAGCACCTTGTTGTCCATGGTCTCGAGCAGCTCACGGTTGCCGTAGAGCTTGACCTCGCTGCGTATCTCTCCCGCCACGCGCGGCACGGTCCACGACCAGTCATCGATTTGCTTCAGGCGTGAGATATCCATCCCTAGAACCGGCGTGCTCTCAAAACTCCGGAGAAACGCGAAAATCATTGGCCACGGAATCACACGGAAGCACACGGAACAAGACAAGAATAACGGTCACGGGGTCTTCTATGACATTCCGTGTGTTTCCGTGGTTATCGATCTTTCGATTCACGATTCACGGCCTCCTCAGACATCGACGACGCAGCGCGCTTCCCAGCCGGCACTGGCTTCCTTGACCTCGAGCATGGTGAGGGTTGCGCCCTTTACCTCGACGCCGCGCTCGAGCCCCGGCCGCCACGGCTCGCCGCTCGCGCCGCCACGCCAGTGCACGCCGTCACGCTCGATCCAGAAACGGCCAAATACGAGCCCCTCCTCGTGTGAGAGCCCGAGCAGCTGATTGAGCCAACGCACCAGCGCCAGCTCGGCGTCGGCCTCTTCGAACTCGAGCGCGACTGACCGCTCAGTCCGCACTGCCCCAATGTCGGTCATGATCGCGAATGTCGCCTGCGCGGCCGCCTCGAACGCTTCCTCCAGGGTCGTGCCACGCCCGACGATCCCGACGTCGGCATCGTGCTCGAAATACGCGTCGCCTGCAGGCCGTGCGGTTTCCATTACGATCATTCCCGGATTACTAATACATGTTAATCCCCAGATTGCGCGGACGGTTGATCTGAGTCAAAAAGGCCTCGCGCAGCGCCGCGCTCAGCCCATCGTTCGCTTCAGCATGGGCCTTAGCCGCGCCAGCGTGCGCGTGTTGAGGATGTCATCCGGTGCGAGCCAGCCGCGGCGCGCCTGCCCGATGCCGAACCGCAGTTGGGCGAACTCGAACGTGCTGTGCGCGTCGGAGTTGACGGCGACGAGCACACCCTCCTCGCGCGCCATCTGACAGTGGACATCCGTGAGATCGAGCCGGGCTGGCTGTGCGTTTAGCTCGAGGAAGCAGCCACGCTTCTTCGCGGCGCGCACGATGCGCAGCATGTCCACGTCGACGGGCTCGCGCTCGCCGATCAGACGCGATGAGGGATGGGCCAGCAGCGTGAAATACCGGTTATCCAGCGCCCGCAGGAGCCGGTCGATCTGCTTGCGCCGCGGCAGCTGGAAAGCGCTGTGCACTGCGCCGACCACGAGATCGAGCCGCGACAGGACCGAGTCGGGAAGATCCAGGCCGCCGTCCTCGAGGATGTCCACTTCGATGCCCTTCAGCACGGTGAAGCCGGGGAGCGCGCCATTCAGCCGGTCGATCTCGTCGATCTGCTTCAGCAGCCGCTGCGGGTCCAGCCCGCGCGCCACGGTGAGCCGACGCGAGTGCTCGGTGATGGCGAGATAGGACAGGCCGGCGGCCTTTGCCGCGGCCGCCATCTCGCGAAGGGTGTGGTGCCCGTCGGTCGCCTTGGTATGCGCATGCAAATCCCCCTTGAGGTCGGCCAGCTCGACCAGCCGCGGCAGGCCTGTGGCGCGCGCCGCCTCGATCTCGCCGCGGTCCTCGCGCAATTCCGGCGGAATCCAGGGCAGGCCCACCGCAGAAAAAACGGACTCCTCCGTGTCGCCTGCCACCCGCTGCTTCCGCCGGAATACGCCGTATTCATTGATCTTCAGGCCGCGCGCCTGCGCCAGGCGCCGAACCGCGATGTTGTGCGCCTTCGATCCCGTAAAGTAATGCAGCGCTGCACCGTAGCTCTCCGGTGCGACAAGCCGCAGATCAACTTGCAGGCCACTCTTCAGCGTCACGCTCGAGCGCGTCTCTCCGCGCGCCAAAACATTCTTGACCTCGTCGTAGCCGGTGAAGCGCTCCATCACGGGACTGCCCGCACGCGCGGTAACGAGCACGTCCAGATCACCCACGGTCTCGCGCCTGCGGCGGAAGCTTCCCGACACCGTTACTTTCTGCACGCGGGGCACCTTGGTGAGGTAGGCTTCCAGCGCCGCCGCATACTGCGCGGCGACCGCGAGCTTGCAGCGTTGGGGCCCCGTGCTTCGCTCGGCTAGCGCCTGCCGGATGCGGGACTCGGTCTTTTCCCCGAAACCGGCGAGCGCGCGGATGCGGCCCGCGCCCGCGGCGCGCCTTAGGTCCTCGATCGTATCGATCTCGAGCTCGCCATGCAGGAGACGAACCCGCTTGGGCCCGAGCCCCGGAATCTTGAGCAGCTCGCTGATGGCCGGCGGCATCTCCCGGTGCAGCTTCTCGAGCAGCTTGCAGGTGCCGGTCTTGCCGATCTCGCGGATCTTCGCTGCGAGATCGGCGCCGATGCCCGGAAGCTTCGGCAGATCCCGCCCCTCGTCGACCAGCGTCTTGAGGTCCTGGCCGAGTTCGGCCACCATGCGCGCGGCACTGCGGTACGCGCGCACCCGGAACGGGTTGTCTCCTCGAATCTCGAGGAGATCCGCGATCGCCTCGAAAATGGCGCCAATATCGGCATTCTGAACCGGCATGCCTGCGACCTTAGGCCACGGACCCGGCAGCCTCGTTGACCCAGATCAATGAGGCCGCTATGTTGGTGAGATTTAATGTTTCGTGGGCAGATCTTCCCGTGCCTTGCGACCACCGCGGAACGACACCATGAAGCCGGCCGAGCTCGAGCGGCAGGATAGCGCGGCATTTCTCCCCGCCGCCCTGCTGCATCCGGAATGTTATCCGCACCCGGTGCGCGAAGCGCGACTGCTCGAGACTCATATTTCCTGGGTGCTCCTGACGGGCGACTACGCTTACAAGATCAAGAAGCCCGTCAATCTCGGTTTCCTCGATTTCTCGACGCTCGGGATGCGCGGCCACTACTGCGACGAGGAGCTGCGCCTCAACCGGCGGCTTGCGCCCGAATTCTATCTCGAGGTAGTGCCCGTTCGCGGCACCACCGCAGCGCCGCATATCGGGGGCGAGGGTCCCCTCCTCGACTATGCGGTAAAGATGCGCGAGTTTCCCCAGGACGCGCTCGCCTCGCGGATGCTCGAGCGCGGCCAGTTCGGCGCCAGCGAAGTCGATGCGCTGGCCGCGGTGATCGCGGATTTTCACGCCGCGGCGGCGCCGGCGAGAGCCGCCGACCGGTTCGGCGCGCCCGAGATCCTGTACGCGGCAGCAATGCAGAATTTTGAGCAGATCCTGCCGCGCCTGCGACTCGCCCGCGACAAGGAAGCCGTCCAGCTTTTGCGCGAATGGACCGAGCGCGAGTTTCGAGCCCGGCACGACGAGTTCGCGGCGCGTAAGCGTGCGGGCCACGTGCGCGAATGCCACGGCGACCTCCATCTCGGCAATATCGTGGTGAGCGATGGCCGTCCGGTTCCCTTCGATTGCATCGAGTTCAACGACGAGTTGCGCTGGATCGACATCCTCAGCGAGGTCGCTTTCGTCGTGATGGACCTTCATGATCGCGGCCGGGCGGACCTCGGGTGGCGCTTCCTCAACCGTTATCTGGAGGCAAGCGGCGACTACGACGGCCTGGCGGTGCTGCGCTTCTATCTCGTTTACCGCGCGCTGGTGCGGGCCAAGGTGCATCTCATCCGCTCACAGCAGCCCGGCCTGCTAGCCAGCGACAAGTCGCGCCTCAAGATCGCGTTTCACGGCTATCTCGGGCTCGCCTCGCGGCTTTCCGCAAAGGGGACCCTTTCCCTCCTTATCACGCATGGACTGTCGGGCTCAGGCAAGACCACCGCCACGCAAACGCTCGTCGAGCTGCTGGGCGCCGTCCGCGTGCGCTCCGATGTAGAGCGCAAACGCCTGTACGGAATGGCGCCGCTCGCGCGCAGTCAATCGGGGCCGGATGCCGGCATCTACACGGCGGCCGCGACGGCAGCCACGTACGACCGCCTGATCACCGGCGCGGAATGCGCCATCAAGGCGGGCTATCCCGCGGTCGTCGACGCGGCATTTCTGAAGCTGGCCGAGCGAGAGCGCTTTCGCGCGCTTGCGTACCGGCATGCCGTCCCTTTCGTCGTGCTTCATTTCGATGCGCCGGAAAAAGTGCTGCGCGAACGGGTTACGCGACGCGCCGCAAGCGGCTCCGACGCGTCCGAGGCCGACCTCTCGGTGCTCGAGCGCCAAATGGAATTCACGGAACCGCTTTCTCCAGAGGAAAGATTGGCCGCGATCACGATCGATACCCGCGGAACGGATCACACGCCGGCCTGGCGCGCCGTGATGCGCAAGATCAGCCGCTCGCGCCGCGCCTAGCTGACGAGCACCAACGGGCAGCCCAGTTCCGAGAGCAGGCTGCGCAGCAGGCGCCGGTCGTTGGGCGTGACATGTTCGTGCAAGAGCAAAGCGGAGGCGTTCTCGGCGCCCACCGCCCGTGCGACACTCTCCACATCACGGCTTTTGAGCCAGACGTATCGCGCCACAGCGCTCCGTTCTACCAGCCACGAACGCGCCTGTTGCCGGCGGCGATCGAACTCCTCCGCCGAATCCGCGGTGACGAGCAGGGTTAACCGCGTCCCGGCTCGCACGGCGAGGGAATGCCCCGCCGCGAGGGCGCGCATCCCGCGCTCCGACCCGTCGAAGAGCAGGACGACCGGTCGCGCGCTGAGATATCGAAGGGCCTGAAGCTCAGAAACGGAACGCCTTGCCGGGCCGACGCCAGACAACTCGACACTCCGGGCAACCACGCCCGCGGATGCAGCGCCCAGAATCATCAGCGCACAACCCTCGCCGTATTCGAACACCGCGTTGACGGACTGCCCCCGCACGACCTGAAAAGACCAGCGCAGGTTGAGCGCCGCCGCAGCGGCCGCAAGCCATGCGCGGGATTGCTCCGCCTGCAGCCTCAGCGCGCGCTCGATGTCCGTCGTGTCGATCGAACGCAGGACTGCCGACGTAAGACCGAGCTCGCGCGTGAATGGCAGCTCCGCCATGCGCACGAGTCCGATATCCTCGACAAACAACCCTGCAATCTCTGCGTCCCAAATCGCCGCAAGGCTTAACGCCGTCTCGAGCGCCGCCTCGCCGACCGGCGTCGTGTCAAAAGAGACGACGATCCGCGGGGCAGCGGGTGCGCGTTCGGAATCGCTCACGGCTTTTTCCTTTTCCGCGGGGCCTCGCGGGCGGGACCGAGCTTGCGCTGAAGCTCGGACAGCCCGCGCACGCGCCTTGCGGCCCGGCCGTTCACGGTTCCGGGTGCAAACCCGCCCGTGGCAACCGGCTCACCGGCCGGGATGCCGGTGAGCAGCTCGATCGCCTGGTCGACATGCACCACGGGATAAACATGGAAGCGGCCGGCGGCCACGGCCTCGACCACATCGGCGCGCAACATCAGATCGTCCACGTTGGCCGCCGGAATGAGCACGCCCTGCTTGCCATCGAGGCCGCGCGCGTTGCAGATGTCGAAGAAGCCTTCGATCTTCTCGTTCACCGCTCCGATCGCCTGGACTTCGCCAAGCTGATTCACCGATCCCGTCACGGCAAACGATTGCCGGATGGGAGCGTCCGCAAGCGACGATAGCAGGACACTCAGCTCCGCAAGCGAGGCGCTGTCGCCCTCCACCAGCCCATAGGTCTGTTCAAAAACAAGACTCGCCGCCAGCGAGAGCGGCCGGTTGATCGAGAAGCGCGCCGCGAGAAAGGCCGACAGAATCAGCACGCCCTTCGAATGGATCGCCCCGCCCAGCTCCACCTCGCGCTGTACGTCGATCACCTTGCCCTCGCCCAGCCGCGTCGTGGCAGTGATGCGCGTCGGTTCCGCGAATGCATAGTCGCCGAGTTGCAGCACCGAGAGCCCGTTGATCTGTCCCACACGTTCGCCAGTGGTGTCGATCAGCACCGTCCCGCGCAGGATCTGCTCGTGCATGAGTTCGCGCAAGCGGTCGGCCCGGTGACGCTGCTCCGAGATCGCCCGCTCGATGTCGGCCGTGATCACCCGGTCCCGTTTGCTTTCGTGCGCCCAGTAGTCCGCCTCGCACAGCAGATCGGACACGGCTTCGAGGTTGGCGGAAAGTTTGCGCGCGTCGCCGGCGAGGCGCGCGCTGTGCTCGATCACGCGGGCGACCGCGCCGCGCTCGAACGGCGCGAGCTTCTTCTCGGCGGCAAGGGTGGCCACCAGCTGCGCGAACAAGCGATCGTTCTCGGGTGTGCGCTCGAACCGTTCCTCGAAATCGGCGGCGACCTTGAACAGCTGCCGGAAATCGGGATCGTAGGCTTGCAGCAGGTAATAGATGAAGCGGTCGCCGAAGAGGACCACCTTGATGTTGAGTGGGATGGGCTCGGGCGACAGCGACACCGTGCTGACGAGGCTGTACAGGTCGGCAAGCGACTCGATGCGAATCTCTCCGGTCGAGAGCGCGCGTTTCAACCCCTCCCAGGAGAAGGGCTGCATCAGCAGCTTGCGCGCATCGAGCAGGAGGTAGCCCCCGTTGGCACGATGCAGCGCGCCCGGTTTGATCAGGGCGAAATCGGTTACCAGCGTCCCGAACTGCGCGATGTGATCGACACGGCCGACGAGGTTCTGGTAAGTAGGATGATCCTCGTTCACGATCAGCGAGTGCTCGCGGTCGCCGTGATCGACCATGAGATTGATCTGGTAGCGGCGGAACGAGGGTGCCTCCGTTGGCGCGCCCATGACGCCCGCCTGCGGCTCGCGCGCCTTGATGAAATCCTCGGCGTTTTCGATCACGTCCTGCTGGACTGCATCGACATAGTCGAGCACGCGCTGTAGATCGCGGTACTTCTCCTTCAGCTCGGCCACGTGCTGCCCTACCGCGAACAGGGTCATCTCCCGGTTGAGCTGCTTGACCCGGTCGCGCTGCTCGCGGCGCCAGCGCACGACGTTGCGGACGATGCCCTCGAGCTTGCCCTGGAGCTCCTCGATGCGTTGCGCGATGCGCGAACGCTCTTCCTCGCTCAACTTCGCGAAATCCTCCGGGGAAATCACCTCCCCGTCCTTGAGCGGCGCGAAGGTGAAGCCCGCGGGCGTCCGCAGCAGTGCGATGTTGTCCTTTGCGGCCTCGCGTCCAAGCTCGGTGAAGGCCTTCTCGTGACGCTCCGTGAATTCCGCTTCGATCTGCCCGGCGCGCGCGCGATACTCGTCGCTTTCGAATGCCGCCGGAATGGCGATACGGAGCTCTTCGACGAGCGTGCGCATGTCCTCACGCAACGCCGCTCCGCGTCCCGCCGGCAGCTCGAGGGCGATCGGTTTCGACGGCTCCCGGAAGTTGTTGACGTACGCCCAATCGCTGGCCGCGGGCTGTTCCGCCACCTTGCGCGCGAGCTGCTGCTTGACCAGCGTGCGCTTACCAGTGCCCGGCGAACCCATCACGAACAGGTTATAGCCTCCGCGCGCAATCCCGATTCCGAATTCGACCGCGCTGGACGCACGGGGCTGGCCGAAGAGCTTTGCCAGCGGTTCGAGCTCCGCGCTCGTATCAAAGAGAAGCTGCGCCGGATCGCAGCGACGGTAGAGTGCTTCAGGCGGCAGACGATCGATGCTCACGTTAACCTCGCTTGAACCCCGAATTCAACCGCAGATAGACACAGATACACGCAGATACCTATAAGAAAGTCAAAAGCCTTTCTTGAGCTAATCGGCGTGTATCGGCGGCCACATAACGGGGTCCGGGCTGTTGCACAGGTACATCCGCGTTTATCTGGGTTCATCTACGGTTAAAATATTCTACAGACCCTGTGACACGCGCTCCGTGGGCTCTGCTGTTGCGCGATCTACCTCCTCGGCCAGCCGCCGCAGCGCAGGCGCGATGTCCACGCGGTAGGGCTCCGACGCTGTCTCGAGGTCGGCCACGCGCCGCGGCAGCCGCGCGAGTTCCGCTGCGGCATGCGCCCGAATCCGGTCCAGCGGCTCGGAATCGCCAAGACGCCTGCCTTGCTGCATCACCGGAATCAACAGCGGCTCGCCGTCCTGCGTGTCCCCTTCAACCGTGACGATGTCGTGCCCTAAAAGGCCGCTACGATCGCTCACCCTGAACACCTGCTTGCGGCCGGGCCAGGTGGCCTTGGCCGTGGAGCGCTTGCGGCGCGGCCGGCCGGCGTACTCCTGCAGCTTGTAGACCGCGTCCAGGTACGGTGCGTCCGCGGATGTCACGAGGCTTGTGCCCACGCCAAAGCCATCGATCGGCGCGCCGGCTTCCAGGAGTTCGCGCAGCCGGTACTCGTCGAGATTACCGCTCGCGAAGATGACCGTGTCGCGCAGCCCCGCGTCGTCCAGAATCCGGCGCGCACTTCGCGCAAGAGACAAGAGGTCGCCGCTGTCCAGCCGCACGCCCTGGACCGCGATGCCCTCGCGCCCCAGCTGCGGGGCCAGTGCGGCGACCTTGCGCACGCCGGCTTCCGTGTCATAGGTATCGACCAGAAATACCGTGCCCTTTGGAAACGCACGCGCAAAATCAAGAAAGGCCTGTGCCTCGTCGTCGTGCGCCTGCACGAAGGAGTGCGCCATGGTGCCGACCACGGGAATGCCGAACCGGGATCCTGCCAGGACGGTCGCAGTGCTCGCGTATCCGGCGATGTAGGCCGCGCGCGCCGCGAGCAACCCTGCTTCCGCACCATGCGCGCGGCGCAGCCCGAAATCCACCAGCTTCTTGCCCGGCGCGACCAGCACGCCGCGCGCGGCTTTCGTGGCGACGAGGGATTCGAAATGGATCAGGTTTATCAGCCGCGATTCGACGAGCTGCGCCTGGGGCATGGGCGCGGTGACGCGCAGGATGGGCTCGTCGGGGAAGAAAACCGTGCCCTCGGGCATGGCGTGCACGTCCCCGGCGAAGCGCCATTGTTCGAGATGTTTCACGAATTCCAGCGTGAAGAGCCCGCTGCGCGCGACCCAGTCGAGCTCCTCCGGCCCGAAGCGCGCCTGCTCCAGGAAATCCAGCACCTGCTCGAGCCCGGCGGCCATCATGAAGTTCCGGTTCGACGGCAGCTTCCGCACGAAGAACTCGAAGACGGCAATCGCTTCCATGCGCTGGCGGTAGTACGTGTGCAGCATGGTTAGCTGGTACAAGTCCGTCAGCAATGGCGAGCGTAGCGGATCCATCAGGAAAGCTCTTCGTAGTTGACCGCAACCGCGCCGGCGGCGCGCATCTCGTCCTTGGCGCGCTCACCATCACCCGGCTTCACATCGACCGCGCGAATCGCATCCTCGAGCAGCAACACCTCGAAATTGGATTTGAGCGCGTCGAGCACGGTGTTGAGCACACAATAGTCGGTCGCGAGGCCACCAATCAACAAGCGCCTTATCCCGCCCTTGTGCAGCCGATCCGCGAGACCTGTACCGTCGAATGCGGAGTACGCGTCGGCCTCCTCGCGCGTGGCCTTGCTGATGACCGGCGTGTCGGCGGGCAAGGTCAGCGCCGAGGAAAAGACCGCGCCCGGCGTATCCTGTACGCAATGCACCGGCCAGATGCCGCCCTGGTCGTGGAACGAGCAATGTTTCCCGGGATGCCAATCGCGGCTGGCGATCACCGGCAAACCCTTGCGTTGCGCGAGACCGATGTAGCGGTTGAGAACCGGCACGACCTCGTTGCCCTCGCGCACCGCAAGACTCCCGCCCGGCAGGAAATCACGCTGCACGTCGACAATGAGTAGCGCGTCGCGCTGCCCGATAGGGATACTCATCACGGCATCCTTTCTTGAATGCTATGACGGGGCGCGGGGTTTCGGTTTGATGCGGATCAAACCGGCACCGCACGCGGGCCGCTCGGCGGCCAGCAGCTACCTTAAACCAATGGGAAATTAGGGTTTCTGGGGCCCTGCCAGTGGGTCCCGAACCCGCGTGAGGCTCTTAGCGTATCGAGGTCAGTCGGGGCTGACGCTGCGGCGATGCGCCATTTGGGTCCCCATCGCCGTGAGATCCTCGTTGGAAAGCAGCATCTCCGCCAGCGGATACACCGCCGCTTCTTCCATGAGGATGTGGGTCCGGTACAGTTTGACGAAGCGGTCGACCGCCAGCACATTGAGCGACTTGCGATCGCCGGCCGCGAGCTCCTGCAGATCGGCACGCAGTTCTGTCCATGCGCGCTGCAGGACCTGGTGCTCCGTACCTATATCCGTCACCATGCGGGTCAGTGCTGATCCCCGCCCCCGGGTGGCTGCGGCCATCATGCGTGGAAGCAGATCCTGCTCTTCGTCTTCCTTGTGGTGGTACGTGACGGCGTCTAGCTTGCGGACCACGCGCGCGGAGATTTCGCGTGCCGCGCTATCGCATCCACGCTCTTTGAGATTGGAAATAAGGTGTCTCAACGCATCGCACTCGCGCTGGATGCGCTGATGGCCCACGCGCAGAAGCTCCAGCGGGCGCGTGAAGTCAAGGGTGGGGTCAAAGGCAGAAGTCACGGTTTGGATCATAGGCCAAAGTCGGTTTTTCGGTCAGGCAGCTTTTCACAAAACCTGTCGCCTTATGGCGACATACGGGGTCCGAAACGAAAACATTTCCCGTGACCGTGACAAAAATCACGCGGAACCTCCAGGACGTGTCCCGATAGAAGCGGGCGCAACGAACCTATCACCGCATTACGGATGCCGCGATACTTTTATCAGATTGCAGAGATGTGAAACTTGACTTGGGTCAAGCCGGCCGAGTACGGGATTTTTTCACGCCCGCGAGCAGCAGCCGGAGAGCGCGGTGCGCCTTGGGCCCGAAACCCTTTACCCCGCCCACGGCAGGGCGCTCTGCGTCAATGCCACGACGACGATGTAGAAAAAAGCAAGCTGGGCCGCGGCCCAGGCGGCAATGCGTGCCTGCATCGTCCTCCCGTAACGCAGAGCAACCATGCCAAGACCGATGTAGGTCACGAGCGCGATCACTTTGGCGGTGAGCCAGGGCTCGATGAAGGGGTACTGCCGCGACATCGCGGACAGCGCGATCGCGCTGCCAAGTAGCACCGTGTCCACGAGGTGTGGCACGATCCGCACCCAGCGTGCCTGAAGCAGCTGCGCCGCGCGGATCATCAGTACGCCGCGCGCGAAGAAGCCGGCATAAGACAGGGCGACACAGCTTACGTGAAGGTATTTGACGACCGTATAATCCATAATACGGCCTTTTGCCGAGAGGAGTGGCCGGCACTGACCGGCGCGCATTGTGTCGCAATCGCAGATCAAAATCCAGTCGTTTCTCGCGAACCTGCCGCTGTTCCGGGAATTGGGCCCGCAGGAGGTCGAGCGGATCGCCGCCGGCTCGCGCACGCTCCATGCCGCCCGCGGCGAGACGCTGTTCCGCAAGGGCGATCGGGTTGACGGCTTCCACACGATCGTGTTCGGCCAGATCAAGCTTGCGTTTACTGCGCCCAATGGTGCCGAGAAGGTCGTCGAGTTGCTGGGTCCAAACCAGACCTTTGGCGAAGCAGTCATGTTCATGGAGCGGCCGTATCCCGTGTATGCGCAGGCGCTTGCGGACTCGCTGCTGTTGCATGTCTCGAAGTCCGTCGTCTTTGAAGAGATCGAGCGCGATCCGAAATTCGCTCGAAAAATGATCGGTGGACTGAGCCGCCGCCTGCACGGCCTGGTGACGGACCTCGAGGCCTACACGTTGCACTCCGGCACGCAGCGAGTGCTGGGCTACCTGCTGCGAGGCATGCCCGAGGGCGAGCCCGAAAGCAAACCAGTGGAAATTTCACTCTCCACGAGCAAGAGCATCCTGGCTTCGCGCCTGAATCTCACGCCCGAACACTTTTCCAGGATCTTGCACGATCTCACCGAAGCCGGCTTGGTCCGGGTCGAGGGGCGCAGCGTCAGGATCCTCGACCCGGAAGCGCTACGCCGCTACGACGGCTAATTTCGTGAGTCGTGATTCGTGATTCGAGAGCCGGTAAAGCTTTGACACGAAGGACGCGACGGACACGAAGGAATACATGAACTAGTACGCACGGCGAGCGCCGTACGTTCTTTCTGGTTAATTTTAATTATTCTTTGTGGCCTTGGTGTCCTTGGTGTCAAAACTTTTCTGCAGCTCGGCGCTCTAGCAACGATTCACGAACACCGATCGGCGTCCATCGGCGGCTAATAGTTCTTGGTTTTCCGATTCACATTTCACGATTCACAGCTTTTTCAAGTAGCGGCGCGACTTCTACCGGCGCCCGGATCAGATCCTGTGCGGCCCAACGTCCCTCGGGCGACATCTTGCGCAGCGTCTTGCCCAGTATGTCGAGCAGCTTCGCCTCGTCGTAGCCCTCATGCTGGCGCGCGAAATCGGCGAGGTAGTGCTCGAGAAAGACCAGGGCGGCCACGTCCTCCAGGAGTTGCACCTCCGTATCACGCTTGATCCCCTCCTTCCGAAGCAATTTCGCGACCCGGCTGACCATGCTCTCGTCGTAGCCGGCCTCACGCAGGATTCCGGAGGCTACCTCGGCGTGCAGGACTAGCAGCCGCGCCCGCCATTCCTTGTAGCCGGCGGGCGTGGGCGAGTAACTCGTTCGCGGAATCTCCCAGCGACGGATGTGCTGGCAGCGCACCGCAAGCCTGACCGCTTCGGGCGCGCCGGGTGCGAGCCGGTCGAGCATCTCGGTCATGTGCCGTGTGTAGACGAGCTCCTTCGGCTGGGCGACGCCGTCCACGACGTCCCGGTTGGGATCCTCGGCATGGATGGAATCGATGCGAGCGATCGCACGCTCGAAGCGCTGATCTTCCGGCTCCTTGTCCATGTCTGGAGTCACCTCCAGAGGCCTTTGCGCGCGTTGTCCGAGTTCAATGACTGGTGCCGGCCGACAGCGTGATTTTGTTGTACACGTTGTACTTTCCAGAGGGCCGCTTCATCGGGATGCGCTTGACCTCTTTGAGCGTCCGGGAATCGTACACCACCAGCGCGCCGTCCATATCCCAAACACTGACGAGCGCGTAACGGCCGTCGCGCGAAAACTCGACGTGCGCCGCCGTCTTCCCCGGGGCGGGCGTGATCCGATGCGCGACCTCGAGCGTCCTCTTGTCGATCAGCTGCATGGTGTCGCGGTGCTTGCTGTTGAAAGCATCGACCCAGGCGTAAGGCGTGTTCTCGTGGCTGCGCATGAAGAAACCGGGGCCGAGCGTTGGAATCTGGCGGATGATCTTCCAGTCCTTCATGTCGATCACGCTCACCACGCCTTCCCTGAGGTTGGGCGTCGCCAGCACGGTGCGCCCCCGGTAGGTCCAGCTGATCCCGGAGCCAAGATGCGGCAGCCCCGGTAGATCGACCGTGGCGATGCGGCGCCGCACGTTCAGATTCACGACCTGGCCTTTGACGCCGTCACGCGCGGCGCCGACGAGCTCCGAATAGTCCGGGACGAAAAAGAAATCGTCGAGATAGTCGTCGAGAAGAATTCGCCGCGGCGGGAATGGCCCCTTAACGGGAACGCCCTCGCCCATGCGGAAATCGTGCACCAGGCCCTGGTAGACGGGTGGCGCATGCTCGTCGTAAGTGAGCTCCCACACCTCCTTGATATCCTTCAGCGCCGCGATAAACGACTTGCGCGGGCGCGCGTCGTACACCGCAGAGACGCGCGACGTGCGGCCCTTGTCATCCTTGACCGCGAGCACACGGATCGGCGTCAGGTCGCGTGCGTTAAGCGCAACGAGAGTATGCGGCAGGTAGTTGCCGACCATGATGAAACGCCCGTCGCTCGAGACCGCGAGATTGCGCGTGTTGATGCCGGCGCGTACCTCGGCGATCATCTTCAGGTTCCAGATGTCGTACTTGCTCACCCAGCCGTCGCGCGAGGCAAAGTAGACGAAGCGCCCGTCCGGCGAGAACTTGGGGCCGCCATGCAGCGCGAAGCGCGAGGCAAAGCGTGCCAGGGGCTCGAAGCGGTCGCCGTCCAAAATCGTGACGTGACGGTCACCCGTCTCCACCACGACGAATATATTCAGCGGATCGGCCTTGAACATGGGCCTGGACGGAAGTTGCGCGGCGTCGTTGTGCACGACCCGTGAGCCTCTGATCTCGGCCATATCCCATACGGGGATCCTTGGCAGCGGCGAGTAGATGTAGTCCCTAACCGCCCGCACCTCTTCATCCGACAGCTTGTCGGCAAAGCCGGGCATCTGCGTGGCGAGCCGGCCTTTGCGGATGGTCGCAAGAGCCAGGGGCCGACGCAGGCGCGCGAGATTCTGGGGTAGCAGCGCGGGACCGCTATTGCCGAGCCGGTCGGCGCCATGACACGCCGCGCAGTGCTGCGCGTAAACCTTCTCGCCCGTTCCCTGCGCTCCAACGTCACTGCTCAGCACGAGCAGCGCGCAAAGGGCGAAAACCTGGAAACCGCAGATGAACGCAAATGAACGCAGATTATTCACAACCAAGACCGCGCTTAGCAGGAGATTTCATCTGCGTATATCGGCGTATATCTGCGGCTAGTTTTTGTATTGTATTCTTGCGGTTCTAGAGCTTCGCTCGCGCACGGCTGTAGGGCGTCACCGCGATCCGGTCGCGCGGCTGCGAGAGCCCGATCTCCTCGTCGGTCAGGTAGCACGCGGGATCCTCTTCCCAGGGATCGCCCGTCAGCTGCTGCGCGCGCACGCGCGTGTTGCCGCCGCAGACGTCGAAATACGCGCATTCGCCGCACCGGCCCTTGATCCGGCGGGGGCTCGCCTTGAGCCCCGCCATCAGTGGATCGGTCGTATCCTTCCAGATCGCCGAGAACGGGCGCTCGCGGACGTTTCCCAGAGAATAATGCCACCACATCGTGTCGGGGTGGACGTTGCCGACGTTGTCGATATTGGCCACATTCACGCCCGATGAGTTTCCGCCCCATTGCGCGAGCTTCGCGCGCAGGTGACCTTCCATCTCCGGGAAACGCGCCCGCACCCAGTGCAGGAGATAGACCCCATCGGCATCGTTGTTGCCTGTCACGAATTCCTTGGACGCGCCCCGTTCGAGATGGTCCCAGCACGCGTCGAAGATCACGTCCATGACGCGACGCGAGGTCGCCAGAACGGCATCGTGCTTGCGGTTCACGTTGCCGCGCCCCGCGTAATTGAGATGGGAGAGGTAGAACCTGTCGATGCCCTCCTCGTCCACCAGCGCGAGCAGCCCCGGCAGGTCGTGCGCGTTGTCTTGCGTGGCCGTGAACCGAACGCCGATCTTGATGCCGGCATCACGGCAGAGCCGGATCCCGGCAAGGGAAGCCTCGAACGCCCCGCGCTTGCGGCGAAAACGGTCGTGCGTCTCCCGGATGCCGTCGAGACTCACGCCGACGTAGTCGAAGCCGATGGCGGCAATGCGGTCGATATTTTCCGCGCCGATCAGCGTGCCGTTCGATGACAATCCGACGTAGAAGCCCATTGCTTTCGCGCGCCGGGCGATGTCGAACACGTCGGGCCGCAGCAGCGGCTCGCCGCCGGAGAGGATCAGCACCGGAACGCCGAAACGCTTCAGGTCGTCCATGACGGTATGGATCTCGGCGGTCGAGAGCTCACCGGGAAAATCCCGGTCCGCCGAAATGGAGTAGCAATGCTGGCAGGTGAGATTGCAGCGGCGAATCAGGTTCCAGATCACGACGGGCCCCGGCGGAGTCCGCTTCGGTCCGAGCGGCGTCGGGTCCCGCAGCTCCTGCATGAATTGCGTCACTCTAAACATGGCACGCCAGATCGCTCTTTACTCATCACTTATCATTTGAACCAAGAAGTGATGATTAATGGTGATGAACGATGGTGATGGAAAATGGTGATGGAAAATGGTGATGGAAAATCAGTTAAGCAGTTAAGCGGTTACATTACCAGCACTCATCACCAGTTCCTATCACCAGTACTCATCACCAGTTTCCATCACTCGTCAATGTTCTTGAGGCGCAGCCCCGTTTTCTTCAGGATGCGGGTGCTGTAGAGCACCTCGTGGCCGCAATCGGCGTCGCCCGCAAGCGCCGCGATTTCCTGCACCTTGGCCTCGACGTCTGCACGGCTCCTGCCATGCACCATGGCAAAGAGGTTGTACGGCCAATCCGGCAGGTGCCTGACGCGCAGATAGCAGTGGGTCACGAACGGCAACGCCCCGATTCGGCGCCCGAGCTCGTCCGCTTGATCGTCCGGCACGTCCCAAACGCTCATCCCATTGGAGCGGTAACCGAGCGCGTAGTGATTCGGCACGACGCCGATCCGTCGAATCGCGCCTGCGGCGAGCATTTTGCGGATACGGGACATCACCTCCTCCGCGGAGACGCCGACCTGCTCGGCCACCGCATCGTAGGGACACGGCACCAGCGGCAGGCCGGCCTGGGTCGCAACGACGATGCGCCGGTCCACAGCGTCCGGAACGAAGGGTTCGACGGGGGCGTTCATGCGGCGAGCGTCAGGCCGACGAAATATTCCTCGGCCTTGGGCATGAGGTAGACACGATGGCCGGTCTCCCGCTCGATGCGGGCAGCCGCGTCGTCGAGCGCCGCCGGCGTTTCAGTGGCCAGCACGAACCACATGTTGAACGCATGCTCGCGCTCGTAGTTGTGCGCAACCTCGGGCAAGGCGTTCACTTTCTCCGCCACCCGCTCGAATTCGGCGCGTGGAACCTTCATGGCCGCCAGCGCATACGCGCCCCCCAGGCGCTCGACCTGCCACAATGGCCCGAAGCGCGTCAGCACACGCTGGTCGAGCAGTCGCCGAATGCGTTCGATGAGCTCTTCCTCGCTCATGCCGAGCCGGGCCGCCGCATCGCGGAACGGCTGCTGCGTCACCGGAAAGTCGCCTTGGAACGCGTTCACGACAGCGCGGTCGAGCTCATCCATGAGCCGCTTCCTCCACGTAACGGGCGCCGCGTTGCTTGAAGCGGCGGCAGCTGAAGAGAACCTCCCGCGGATAATCCGCAAGCCCGCCGCGCTCGCACAGCGGCGCGAGCTGTGCCAGAACCGCCTCGCGGCTGCGGCCGTGGATCATGCAGAACAGGTTGTAGCGCCATTGCGGCAGCGCGCGCGGACGCCGGTAGCAAAGCGTGACCCCGTGCGCCGCGGCCAGACGGCGCCCGGCGCGCCCCACCTCTGGATCGGGGACATCCAGCACGACCATTGCATTGGCGCCGAAACCGAGCTCGTGATGCCGGACCACGACCCCGAAGCGCCGGATGACGCCCGCCCCGAGCCAGCGCTGAAGCTGCGCAATCGTTCCGGACTCGGTCATGCCCGCGCGACGCCCCAGCTCCGCGTACGGCCGCGGAGCCACCGGGATTCCCGGCTGCAGGGCGGCCACAAGCGCGGACTCGTCGGCAGTCAGCTCGAGAGGCCCTACGGCGGGCCGCGAGCCTCGCGCCGGCACCGTGCCGTCGCGCAGGTCGAAGCCAAGATCGATGTGAAAGTCCTCCTCGAGCGGCAATGACATGACCCCCAGGCCGCACTCCCGCTCGATTTCCGCCAACACGTCGGTCAGCCGCGCCTTGTCCGGCGCAGTCACGACAAACCAGAGATTCCAGTCGTGCTCGCGTTCGTAATTGTGATTGACCTCGTGGTACGCGCTGACGCATTGCGCAACCTCCGAAAGGCGCTCTTGGGGCACCCGCATCGCGGCCAGCGTGCTCGCCCCGACGCAGTTAGGCGCGAACACCGCACCGATGCGGCTCACGGCACCTTCCGCCGCAAGCTTCCTGTACGCCCCGATGACCTTCGCCGGGTCGATGTTACAGCGCCGCGCGATTTCGCCGAACGGCTCCGGGCACAGCGGAAAGCCGCGCTGAAAGTCGTTCAGCAACTGCAGCTCGAGCCCATCCATGTCACAGCCCCATCCGGAAAGCACGCGAGGTAAAGAAGATTCCGCTCGGGTTGTCGGCGAGTAGCAGCGCGCGGTGCTCGAGCGTCGCCGTGTCGTAGACCAGGACACGGCCCTCGTCGCGGGCCGAGATCCACACCGCCTCGCCGCGCGGCGTGAATTCCATGTGCAACACCGCTTTCCCCGGAACGAGCGTCTTCACGATCCTGCGCGTCTCGGTATCGATCACCTGGACCTTATCGTTGTCCGGAAACGCGAAGTTGACCCAGACCTGGCGCCCGTCGGGCCGCGCCATGACGAACACCGGCTGGCCGGCGACCTTGATCCGTCCGGCTTCGCCCCAGGTCGCGGTATCGACGACCAGCACCTCATGGCGGCCGACGGCAGGCAGGAACGCCAGGCTGCCAGCCATCGCCCAGCCTTCCAAGTGCGGCATCTTGTAGACCGGAAGCGGCTGCTCGCCCCTGCCATAGCCGGCAAGCACGCGCTTCACGCCGCGCTCGGGATGCCACAGATCGAGCATCGCGACGCCGTCCTCACCGAAGAGGCCCGCGATGTAGTAGCGCCCGTCGGGCGTGACCAGCGCGTCGTAGGGCTGCCGGCCGATGTCCCTGAACTTCCTCACTTGTGGCGCGCGCGGCGCCGAGAGGTCGGCCACCCAGATTTCCCCGGCCTCGAACAGGCTGAAGGCGAAGCGGTTCCCGGACGTGTCCTCGAGGCCGACGACCTTCGCGCGCTGGCTGCCGTCCCCGTAGGTGGCGGGGATGTCGGCGAGCAGCTCGAGCGTTTCCGCGTCGAAGACGCGCACGCCACCGGGCGTGTAGTTCGCAGCGGCGATGAGCCTTCCGTCCTGCGAAATGGCGCCGCCGATGCTGTTGCCGGATTGCATCACGCGCCGATCGATGCGTATGCGCAGGAGATCCACTTTGGTGAGTCCGCCATCGCGCCCGAACACGTAGGCATAGCGTCCGTCCCGCGAAAAGACGACCGAGGCGTGCGACAGATCGCCCAGCCCCTCGACGGTTCCCAGTTTGGTCTCCCGGGTCGTGTCCACGATCTGCACGCGGCCCGCCGCGCGTTCGATGATGACACCGAGATCGCCCGTGCCGCGCAGCTCCATCTGCGCGCAGCTAGCAAGCACAAGCGCCGCGCCGATCAGGAGCAATCTGGGATCTTTCATTTTGCGCTCGCTGTTTTGCCGCAAACCGTCCCACATTAGGAATGTGTCGGACGATAGTTCGACAAATTCCTAGCGTTCAACCGGGAATCCTTTGAGCAATTCGTTCACGATCCAATCGACATCCGCCTCGTTCATGAACCCGCGCCACGGCGGCATCGGCGTGCCGGGCCGTCCTCCTAGAATGGTCGCCCTCAGGCCCTCGGCCGACTTCTCCTTCAGCGCCTGCGCTGTGAGCGGCGGCCCGAGCCCGCCTTTGAGCGTCATGCCGTGACAGGAACCGCAGTCCTGGCGCACGAGGCGGACCAACTCCTTCTGCCGAGTCGCGCCGACCGTCTGTCCTGCCGCAACGCTCGCCGTGCACATCAGGGCAGGCACCAACCACAGCGCTCGATGGAAAAAAGACATGCACAGAACATGCGGGAGTCAGAGCCCGGACGTGTTGATTTGGATCAAGAATTTGTCGGGCATTCACCCGACAAATTCTCAAGGAACCTGCATCGGGTCAGACGCCAGGGGCGCCCAGTCGCACGCCGCGGGTCTCCGCGCGAGAGATGATGCCTGGTGCGACCGCGAAATCTTGCATCAGGATTTTGGCGGGATTTACCCCGCCAAAATCCTAGAGCGCGAGGATGTAATCCGCCATCTTCTTCAGATCGGCGTCGGGGACCGCTGCATTGGGCGGCATCGGTATGGGCCCCCACACGCCCGACCCGCCCTTTTTCACCTTTGCGGCGAGCTTGGCAGCGGCGTCCTTCTGACCCTTGTATTTTTTCGCCACGTCCTTGTACGCGGGACCGACGAGCTTCTTGTCGACCGCGTGGCACGCCGTGCAGTTGTACTTCTTGAGCAGGGTCTCGCTGGCCTGCGCCGCCGGCATCGCGCTGACGCCGGCAGTGACCAGGAAAGTTACGAACAGGATACGACCGCGCATTGCAGCTCCTTTTTCAGTAAACGTCATGCTGCGTATTATATACATTGAACTTGCCGGTCGGGGTGATCAAGCGCTTGTCCTTGATGACGTGCTTCAACTTGAGCGTCTTGTCGTCGACGATCACGATCGCCGATTCCTGCTCCTTGCCGTTCCACACCGCGAACCAGACTTCGTTTCCGGCCTTGTTGTACTCGGGCTGGACCACGCGCCGCGGGCCTTCCTTAACGCCGGACCACTCGGCAATCGGCAGCACCACGTACGGCTTTTCGAGGTTCTTGATATCGAACACGGCCACGCTCTGGCTAATCTTGGGATCGGGGTTGAGCGGCGTGTCGACGTAAAGATTGCTCGATTTCGGGTGAGTCTTGATGAAAAGCGAGCCGCCACCCTGGCCCTTGAGTGTGCGCACGACCTTCCATGCGCTTGCGGGGTGTCCCTTGTAGTGCACCTGCGGATTTGCCGGGTCCGTGCCGATGAGCGCGATCGTCTCGTCCCCAAGGTGTCCGGTAGCCCACACCGGCCCGAATTTCGGGTCGACGAAATTGGCGCCGCGTCCGGGGTGCGGGATCTTGCCGACCTGGATCAACGTGACCAGCTTGTTATCCTTGGCATCGACCACCGCGATCTTGTGAGACTGATTGGCCGCCACGAGGAAATAGCGTTTGGTCGAGTCCCACCCGCCGTCGTGCAGGTATCTCGCTGTGCCGATCGAGGTGACCTTCAGGTTGTTGATGTCCGAATAGTTGACCATCAGCGTTTGGCCCGTCTCCTTCACGTTCACGACGAACTCGGGATGGAAGTGCGAGGATACGATCGAGGCGACGCGCGGCTCGGGATGGTACTCCTGCGTGTCCACCGTCATGCCGCGAGTGGCGACGACTTTGAGCGGCTCGAGCGTGTCGCCCTTCATGATCGTGTACTGCGGCGGCCAGTAGGAACCGGCGATCGCGTACTTGTCCTCGTAGCCCTTGTACTTGGACGTGTCGACCGAGCGCGCCTCGAGCCCGATCTTGATCTCGGCAACGTTTTCGGGCTTCTCCATCCAAAGGTCGATCATATTGATCTTGGCGTCGCGCCCGATCACGTAGATGTAGCGCCCCGATGCCGAAGTGCGCGAGATGTGCACCGCGTAACCGGTCTTGACGATGTTGATGATCTTCTTCGTGTCGCCGTCGATCAACGCCACTTCACCTGAGTCGCGCAGCGTGACGGAGAAGATGTTATCGATGTTGTACTTGTTCATCTTCTTCTTTGGGCGTTGCTCCGGCGGCACGATCAGTTTCCACGACTTCTTCATCTCGGCCATACCGAATTCAGGCGGAGTCGGCGGGGTCTGCTGCACGTACCGCGCCATCATGTCGACTTCTTTATCGGTGAGCTCACCGGAAGTGCCCCAATTCGGCATGCCGGCGGGAGAGCCGTAGTTGATGAACACCTTGAGGTAGTCCGTGCCCCGGGGAATCGTGATATCGGGTGTCAACGGCTTCCCGGTCGCGCCCTTGCGCAGCACGCCGTGACAACCGGCACAGCGCTCAAAGTAGACCTGGCGCGCGCGGTCGAATTCCGGCTTCGTCATCTTCGGCGCCTTGGGATTGACGTCCTGGTGCATGTCCATGCCGGCCAGAGGCGAACCGCCAGCCTGATAGCGCACCTCCTCTTCCGTGACCCCGGGGGGCATTTTGGGCTGCGCCTTCGGCTTTTCCTGTGCAACGGCAAGCCCGGCTGCCAGGAACGCTGCAGTTATCGCGGAAACGGTCGCCGCTGCAAAGCCTGGATGAATCGTGGTCATGGCTAACTCCCGGTCTTCGAAATGAAATAAGAAATGCGCGAAATCTCGCGACGCAGTATCCCTCCCCGGCGCGACCCCATCATTGATATGGATCAAGGTTCCCGGTTGCCTTCGTCTCGTAAACTCCCTCTGAAGTCAGTCTGTCACACGTTTTTGCAAGGAGGCGATTCGTGCAAGTTCAGGGCATACCCAGCTCGCTCCCGAATCACGGTGGCACGGGTACCGTTTACCTGATCGGCGCCGGACCCGGTGATCCCGAGTTGTTGACGTTGCGCGCCCTGCGGCGGCTGCAGCAGGCGGACGTCGTGGTCTACGACAACCTGATTGGCGATGGCATCCTAGCGCTCGCTCGGCGCAGCGCCGAACGCATCTATGCCGGCAAACGCTGCAGCCGTCATTCGATGCCGCAGGAGGAGATCAACAAACTGCTGGTCAGCCTCGCGCTCGCGGGCAAATGCGTGGCGCGGCTGAAAGGCGGTGACCCATTCTTTTTCGGGCGCGGGGGGGAGGAACTCGAGGCGCTCGCGAGCTGCGGCATACCGTACGAGGTGGTGCCGGGTGTTACTGCGGCAAACGGCATTGCCAGCTACGCGGGCATCCCGCTCACCCACCGCGACTACGCGCAGTCCTGCATTTTCGCGACCGGGCATCTGAAGGACGGCACGGTCAACCTCGACTGGGAAGCGCTCGCACGCCCGCACCAGACCGCCGTCATCTACATGGGCCTCGGCGGGCTGCCGGAGATTTGCCGCCAGCTCGTACGGCACGGCCTGCCCGTGACAACGCCGGCGGCAGCGGTGCAGTCGGGCACCACGCAAGAGCAGCGTGTAGTTCCCGGCACCCTCGAAACCCTGCCCGATCTCGTGGCCGCCGTTGGCCTCAAGTCGCCCGTGCTGCTGATCGTGGGAAAAGTCGTCAAGCTTCATCGCCGTCTGGCGTGGTTCGCGCCGGGGCCGCTGGATCGGCCCGCTTCGATTTCGAACAAGCCGCCCAACGAACTGCACTACCTCGATCCAGTCATGCTCGCATTGATGCAGCGCCATAACACGTGACCGTCCGACTGCTGCTGGTCAATCCCCGCTTCAACGAAAGCTTCTGGAGCTTCCGCTGGGCGCTGCGCGAGATCCTCTCGGGCAAGCGCGCGGTCAATCCCCCGCTCGGTCTCGCCACGCTCGCCGCACTGTGCCCGCCGGACTGGGAGGTGCGGATCATCGACGAGAACATCGAACCCGTGCCGCTGAAACCTGACGCCGATATCGTCGGCGTGTGCGGGATGGGCGCGCAGCACCGCCGCCAGGCGGAGCTCTTGCGCCATTTCCGCAGGCAGGGCTACTACACCGTCGCGGGCGGCAGCTACGCGTCACTTTGTCCCGAGCGCTACGCGGCCCTTGCCGATACCGTGGTGTCCGGCGAGGCGGAGTACATCTGGAAGGCGTTCTGCTGCGACTATACCGCCGGCCGGCCCCGCCCGCTCTACCGCGAAACGGGTACGGTCGCGCTGGCCGACTCACCGGTGCCGCGTTTCGACCTGCTCAAGCTCCGGCACTACACAACGGCGACGCTGCAGTTCTCGCGCGGCTGCCCGTTCCGTTGCGAGTTTTGCGACATCATCGTGATGTTCGGGCGCCGGCCGCGCTGGAAGACCCTGCCGCAGGTCGAGCGCGAGCTCGACGCGTTGCGGGCGCTTCATGTGCGCAACGCGTTTTTCGTGGACGACAACCTGATCGGACACAAGGCGGTCGCCAAGGAGCTCCTGCGTTTTCTCCGAGATTACCAGCTGCGTCACGACTACCGGTTCAACTTCGGCACGGAGGCCTCCCTCAATCTCGCGCAGGACACCGAGCTGCTGCAGCTCATGCGCGAGGCCAACTTCGAGTGGGTGTTCATCGGCATCGAATCCCCCGACGAGGCGACCCTCAAGGAAACCCGCAAGACGCAGAACACCCATGAGGACGTCCTGACCTCGATCCGGCGCATCTTCGCGCATGGCATCGACGTGCTGGGGGGATTCATTGTCGGCTTCGACAACGACACGCCGGCAACCTTCGAGCGGCAGCAACGCTTCATCTCGAGCTCAGGGATCCAGGTCGCGATGATCGGGCTGCTCACGGCCCTGCCCAAGACGCCCCTCCACGAGCGGCTGCGCAAGGAGGGACGGCTGCTCGGGGAAGCCGATGCCAGCGATAACACGCAGCTTGCGACCAATGTCGTGCCGAAACGCATGAGCTACGAGGAGATGATTGCCGGCTATCAGAGGCTCTACCGGCGCCTGCTGAGCGACCGCGGCATCGCGCGGCGCGTTCGCAACAAGGCACGCCATATGCGCGCGCCGATTTATCGCGGCAATTACACGCTGGGTGAGCGCGTCTCGATCTTAACCCGCCTTCTCGTGAAGGGACTCCTGCCGGGCGGCGTGCCGCGCGTTCTTCAGTTTCTGCGCAGCCTGCCCTGGACAGCACCCACCAAGATCCCGCTCGCGGTGATGGACTGGATCGCGGCGCTGTCAATGCGGGACTTTGTCGAGCGGCATTTTCGGGGAGCGTTCACAACCGACGGCGCCGCGGCCACGCGGTGGTTCGTCGCGCTCCAGCGCGCCGTCGGGCGGCACCTGGCGCGGGCCGGCGCCGCGGTCGAGCTGAAACTCGAACAAGGGCTGGCACCGCAGCTGGAGATCCGGTTAAAGGGAGCGCTGGGGCGCGCGTTCTACGCGCGATGCGCACGTAGGCTGCCCCGACTGCTGCGGGGAACCCAGGCCCGCGTGACGCTGATTGTCGAGGAAGCGCAACAACAGCAGCTGCTCTACCTGGAACGCATGCTCGCCCGGCTGGCGCGCTATGGCGACCGTATTTACATCTCGGTGGCCGAGCCGCTGCGCGCGCGCCTGGCCATCGACTTGTCGGTGTTCCACCTCGTGCTCGAGCCTTGGAGCGAAGCACGCGCGCAGTCCTGAGCCCCGAAAGCGGGGCTTCCCCTTTCCATTTCTTGATGGGTATCAAGGCAGCACCCCGGGGGCCTGCCTATTCTGACCGCGGCATGCCAGGTCTTGCGGGCAAGCGGATTCCCGTGAAACCCGGCTGAATACGTTCGCAGCAGACGGGCCACGCCATGAGTGAAGGCACCGAGCGCAAAATACTCGAGCTGTTTCGAAACATCGATGCGCGGGGGTGGGAGCCACCGCGGCCGTTCGAATGCATGCTCGAAACGCTCGAAGCGCTCCCACGCGGGTCGAAAGTGGTCATGCTCGTGCCCTGCGAACCGCGTCCGCTGTTCAGAACCCTCAAGGCGAACGGCTTCGATTACCGGTGCCGGTTCGATCCCGCGGGTCACTTCGAGGTGACGGTCTGGCACGCGGCGGACACGCTCGCTTCCTCCGCCAGCCTCGACTGACACGCTGCACGAACCGCCGTCAGCATCGTCAGGGCCGCCCAGGCGTTGTGGGCGACCGCGGCCAGAATGGCGGAGGTGCCCACCACGGCGAAGCCGAGCACCGCTTCCGCGATCAGCATCAACGTGACCACCGCGCTGGCTTTCGCGATTGCCAGGCTCCGCGCACGCAGGATGACAGCGAGGATGGACCAGTATGCCAACACCACCACCGCGCCGAATCGGTGCAGCATGTGCAGCGCCTGGCGCCGCGTTTCCGTGCCGGGAGCGGCGTCCGACAGCGGTTCGAATATCTGCCCGGGATCGAGGGCCGCAAGCGGCGCATCGGCGGGCCACCAGAAGCCGTGGCAGTCGGGGAACGTGGTGCAGCTTCCCGCCGCGTGGCTGGCGCTGACGAGCGCACCCAGCGCCAGCTGGATCGCCAGCAGCGCGACTCCCATCCAGCAGAATGCGGACGCGGCGGCAACCGGCGGCAATCGGGTCTCCCGCGCACCGAGGCGAAGCCACCACAACAGGCCCATCATCGCCATACCGCCCAAAAGGTTGCCCAGCGTCACCGCCGGCAGCTCGCTGCCGGGCGTCGCACGACCGAGCACTGAGAGAAAAATCGTGAGGGCCACCAGACCGGCAGCCACCATCGCCTCTCCGGGCTGCCGCCTTCGCACGCTCCAGCACACGACCGCGATCACCAGGACCAGGAATCCCACACCGGCCGCCGCGATGCGATGAGCGAATCGCACGACGACGATCGCGTCCGGCCACGCCTCGGCAGCCTGCGCCAGCCGCAAGAACGCGCTCGCAACGAGCACGATGAACACGAGGACGGCGCCTGCCGTCGCGCTGCGCGCGAGCACCCGCGCCGCGCGCGCCACAGTCTCCCGCGGGTCCGCTTCAGCCACCGCCGCCGCCCCTGCGCCCGCGTCGCGCACGCCATACCGCCTGCAATACCACCACGACGAACAGCAGCCCACCGCGCCACAACCCCCAAGCGACTGCGGCGCCGAGCGGCACGATCGCCAGCCCGCCGCCGAACTGCATCAGCCAGGTCAGCAGATGCCCGTGCTCGACCGAAGTTGCGCCATATGCGAGGTAGATCAGCGGGATCGAAAACACGCTGACCAGGCCGATCGCCAGCAGCAGCACCGTTAGCTGCAACCAGAGCATAAGTCCGAGTTTTATTTGGATGAATTCTCCGTGGAGCGGTTTGTCATAACACGCAATCGCATCCCGAGGATGATTGTCGCGATGCGCATCAATCAGCAACCCGATGGCAAGCGGGCGTCGGAGAAGCAATACTCTTCGGCGAGTCCCCGTTGGAGGAACGCGGGGAATGCGGTGTCTACCATTTTCACCGAGCCGCAGACATAGACTTCGTAGCCGCTAAGGTCCGGAAAGTCACCCAGAATGGCCTTATGCACGAGTCCGCTGCGGCCCTGCCATTGATCTTCCGGCTTGGGCTCCGACAGCACCGGCACGAACTTGAAATTGTCGTGCTCCTGCTGCCAGCGCTGAGCGAGTTCCATCATGTAGAGATCCTTGCGTCGTCGCACCCCCCAATACAGCAGCATCGGTCGACGCATGCCCCGATGAAACGCGTCCTCTACGATACTCTTGACCGGCGCGAAGCCGGTCGCACCGGCGATGAATATGATCGGCCGCGCGCTCTCACGCAAGCTGAACAAACCCAGCGGTCCTTCGAAGCGCAAATCATCGCCGACTTTCATTTGAGTAAACACGTAGGTCGTGAACCGGCCTCCGGCGATCAGACGGACATGCAATTCGATGTATTCGCTTTGATGCGGCGGATTGGCGAACGAAAAAGCGCGCCGTTGTCCGTCCGCGAGCAGGATGTTGATGTACTGGCCGGCGACGAAGCGCAGAGTCTCGCCCGCAGGCAAAGAAATCATGAGCCGCATGACCTCGTCGGACAGGCGCTCCATGCTGTGCACGCGTCCGATACAGGTCTGCACGGTTGCAGCCGTGGCCGCATCGCCCGACTCGTATTCGATTTCCAGGTCGGATCGGGGAACAGCGCAACACATGAGCGCCTTGCCCAGCGCTTTCTCGGTCTCGGTCAGCGCACTCGCTTGATAGACTCCGTAGTCGACGCTGCCATGGAGGAGGGTGCATTTGCATTTGCCGCAGGCGCCGTTGCGGCACTCGAACGGCAAGCCGATCCCGGCGCGCAGGCCTGCTTCGAGAACGGTCTCGCCCCCGCGTATCGCGACATTGCGCCGGTCAGGGTGCAGCCACATCTGGAATTGACGTTTTGCGTCGCGGCGGAATTTGGGTGGCAGCCAAGGCAGGGCGGCGAAGACTGCGGTCGCCGCGGAGAGCAGCAGCCAGACTCGGCCCAACGGCCAGATGTACAGCAGCGGAAACACCATCAGATAGAACCAATCGAACGCAAGCTTGCTTGGCGCCGTACCGAAATCCGCCGCGCCGCCCTGGCTCAGCGCCGGCTCGAACAAGGCCAATGCAAGCAGGGTAAGCAGCAGGCAGCACATGATAGGCGGCGGCGGATTGGTGCTCGCCTTGGGCACGCGCTGCACATGGATCCACATCAGCAGCAGCACCAGCAGGGGCAGGCCGAGGTGAATAAAGGAAAGCAGCGAGAAAAAGCGGTCGTTGACGCTCGACTGATAGATAAAGTTTCGGATCAGGGCGCCGTTGAATATCGGCAGCCAGTCGAGCCATTCGAAGCTGGCGACGACCACGAATTGCGCCAGCTTGTCCCAGGCGAGCATATAGCCGTTGACTCCCGAAACATAGACCAGCCATATGAGCATCACGCCCGTCATCCAGGAAAACCAGCGAAAGCCGCGAAACCGGTCGAAGGCGAAGTTGCGCAGCATGTGCACGAGCATGGTCAGCACCATGGCGTCGGAGGCGTAGCGATGAACGCTGCGCATGATGCCGCCGGCATACCATTGCCCCTCGGTCAGGGCTTGAACCGATGCATAGGCGTCAGCTACGCCAGTCTTGAAGAAGATGTAAAGGTAAAGCCCGCTGATTGCGACGATCCAGAACAGGAAGAAGCTGATGGCGCCGAGGTGATAGAGCGGATTGAGCCTGTCGCCGAAGGCGGCATTGAACAGCGCCTCGACGCCCATGAACAGCCACTGCATGCCGCGCTGCAGGCGTTTGATCATCGCCCGGTCTCGCTCCTGCCGTTGCGCACGGCGCGGATCACCACCACCACGAAAAGCAGGCCGCCGATGATGGCGACGAGTCCACCCAGGCCCATTAGTCCCATCCCGGCGATTTCACCGCTGGTCCTGAGCGCCTGCTCGGCGCCGGCCACCTTGCGCTGTACACCATAGCCCCCCGACCATAGCAGGCCGGCGATGTGCATCAATTGTCCCACGCCGTAAACGACGGGCTGCCAGTTGGCCAGCCTGCCGACGGGCGTGGCATAGCCTAGTTGCGGCAGCAGGTGGTAGACCAGCCCCATCAAGGCAAGGGTCACGCCGACGATAGAACCGTGGTAATGGGCGGGAATCTTGACATTGTTGCCGCTGATGAAGATGCCAATTACACCGCCGACCGCAAACAACACGACCGAAAAAATGAGTGCCGCGCGCAGCGGCCTTGCGTCCTCGCGCATATCCGAGGCCAGGCGCAGCGCCACCAGCACCGCCAAGCTCATCGGCAGGATCGCCAGTGCGCCGCCAAAACGCATGGCCCAGGTCAACAGATTGCGGTGTTCGACCGAGGCGACGCCATACGCCAGATAGGCGTAGGGGGTGACGAATACGCACACCAGGGCCAGCAGGAACATCAGCACTGCCACCCGTGGACTCAGCGGCACGCGCGCGCCGCAGGCGCTGATGAGCCAGATCCATGCCACCAGCATCAGCAGTGTCCAGGTGAATTGCAGCGCGTGGCCGCCACCCCAGAACAGGATTTCGTAATACGCCTTGCTGTCCAGCGATGCCGGGACCACGGCATAGGACCATGCGAACGCCAGTATTGCCACGGCGGCAGAGACGGCAGCCGCATTCAGGCCAAAGCGGAGGGCGCCGCCACCGTCGAAACTAAGTCCCAGGGCCGGGGCAAGAACGAGGCTGCGCAGCACCAGTGCGGTGAAACCGGCACCGAACGCGAGCAGTCCCGAGATAAAGATCGGGTCTCTCAGTACCGGAATGTAATTCGCCAGTATGGGTTCGCCGCGGCCGATGAACGGCGCGAGCGACATCAGCGCCACGCCGAGCGCGCAGCCCCATAGGGCAAGCCAGCCCGAGCTCATGGCCTGTGCAGAGCTGTTGATGCTCCACAGCATTCCGGCAATGGCGGTGAACCACACCAGCACCGACAGGTCGACATGGGCCACCAGCGCGACGCGGAAAAAATCCGCGACGGGAAAAAGGTTATGCAAAACCGAGGTGCGCGATAGCACCAGCAACACCGCGAACACGCCCGACCCGATCAGCGAAAGCAGGCCCAGCCACAGCCAGGCTCGGGCCAGCGCTTGCCTGGCGCTGTCCGGCGGCGGCAGTGCATACGCGGGCAGAGGAATCGTCGGCGCGATCATTTCAGGGTGATCCCGCCTGCTTCCTGGTTGAAGTCGATCACCAGCACCTTGCCGGGTTTCAGTGTCACCATTTCCTCGCGCCGGTAGTTGAAACCACTGGTGCGTGCGTCGTCGTTCAGGCGAATTGCGAGGCGATGTTCCCCCGCCAGCAAGGCGAATCGGTGATAGACGGTCGAGGGGCCATCCCTGGACAGACCGGAGGGCGTCGCCACATGCCGGTAGGCGGGGGCGCCGTCCAGATCGATTTCGACGGTGACCGGCGAGCGCTCGCGCGGGCAGTCCATGGGCGCGCGCATGTTCGGTGCCAGTTTTGCGAGTTCTTCTGCCGTGCGCTGGCGACATGCCGAGACCAGCTTGCCTTCATGACTGAAACTCAGCTTGATCAGCGCTTGGTCGGCCGGCAAATGCCGGTAAGGCGGCGAACTGGAGAAATAGCCGATGATCAGCGCGAACAGTCCGTAGAGCAGCGCCTGGCCTATCCAGGAAATCGGTCTAGCCATGGGCTGTCATCTTAGTCGATGGAACGATCGGATCCGCGATTGGATCCTTATTGTGCAAGCGTTCTGCCGCCAGCGACTGCCGCAAATCATCGACCGCGGCGGCAAGCTCGGCCTCCTCTCCGCGGTCGGCCCACGCGAGGCGCAGGACATTGCCCGGTGGGCGGGCGCGCAAATGCGGTACACGCGATCCGGCGAGACGCTCCTCGGCCCAGCGATTCCCGAGGCGGAAGGCGCAGCCGCCGGCGCGGCAGCCAGTCACCAGCACACCCGCGGCTCCGCCGCGCAGAGCGTATTCGATGAAGGAGGGCGGCAGCATGCCGGTGCAGATCAGGCTGAAACTTGCGAGATCCTTGCCAGCCAGGCTCGACACATTCGCACCTTGATCGCAGCCGAACACGACCATGCCGTTTTTGCCCTCGAGCTGCGCCAGTCCCCGGTCTAGTGACCGTCTCAGCCTGCCGATCGGCATTTGCGGCATGTCGATGCCGGTAACCAGTTCGGCTGTGCTGCGGAAAGGGGTGGAGGACGGGCAGGAGCCGGCGCAGATGCCGCAACCTGCGCAGAGATCGGGAATCACCTGGGCGAGCTGCCGGCCCGGAATTCCACCCGGATGCGGCACCATAACGATGGCGGTGTAGGGGCAATCCTCGAAGCAGCGGCGGCAGCCGTTGCAGTTTTCCGGGTGCACCTCTGCGACGGGCGCGGCAGCACCATGCGGCAGGGCCGGAAGGGCGAACAGGAGCAAAGTCGCGCCGGTTAGGAACGCCCACACGGCGGCGGCCGAGGTGGCGTACATCAGCGGCTGCCAGAACAGGTAGAACCAGTCGAGTGCGAGCGGACCCGGAACCAGGGAAAGGTCGGCCGCCGCCTGACTCACGACCGGCAACGCCAGAGACAACGCCAACAGCGCAAGCAGCGAGCCCGCGGCAAGCGCAGGGGGAGGAAACACTTCGGCGCGGCTGATGCGCTGGAGGTGAAACCACAGGCCGAAAATCAGCAACAATGGCACCCCGATATGAACGAATACGAACAGCGAGAACAGCCGGTCGCTGACCGCGTTTGCGCTCAGGAAGTTGCGTATCAGCGGCGTGGCGAAGACAGGCAACGCATCGAGCCATTCGGCGGTAGTGGCCGCGGAGAATTGTGCCAGCTGGTCCCATCTCAGCCAAATGCCGACGACGCCCGATATATAGATGAACCACAGCAGCGCTACGCCGGTGAGCCAGGAAAAGTGGCGAAATCCGGTGTAGCGCCCGAGCAGGAATTCGCGCAGCAGATGCAGCAGCGTCACCAGGAGGAAGGCGTCGGCGGCGTAGCGGTGCAGGCTGCGCAGCACCCCGCCGAGGTACCACTGCTCGCGCGAGAGCCAGTTTATGGAACGATAAACGCCGTCGACCGAGGTGTCGAGCACGGCGTAAAGATACAGTCCGGTGACGGCGATAATCCAGAAGAACAGGAAAGCGAGTGCGCCGAGATGGCGCCAGGGATTGAGCGCAGCGCCGAATACCTTATCAAAACCGTGCTCGATGCGATGGTAGGCTAGCAGAGCGCCGTTACGTGTTGAGCTGAGAACGTTGATATTCATTTGATGCCGCTTCTGCAACGATGGGTCGCGCAGCCGCTGGCAGTGCCAATCGGATCGACGCGCATCAAGTGATCGAGCGCCTAGCCGAGCGCCTGCGCGTCAACCATTCGTTGAAGAAGAACCAGATGATCCAAAGCAGGAAGGTCGCGCCGCCGGCGATCTCGAGGACGAGTCCGTAATCTACGCGATACTTGCCGGTGCGCGGGTCGTATACCGAGCACAGTATTCGCACCTGATCGAGGATCGCGGAGAGGCTGACAGCGTCGGCAATGGGAGTGCCGGTGATGAGCTGCCTGAGCGGTTCGATTAGATAGTCGGCAGAGTAGTCCTCGCCGTAAATCTGGCGATAGATGCGCCCGTCGGCGTCAACCACGCTGACCTGCAGCAAGTGGTCGAAGCCTGCCGCGGTGGTGACAAAGCCGAAGCCGAAGTCGCGCGCCAGATCCGGCACGATGGCAGCGGGCGGGCTGAGAAATTCCCAGTTGGGCGAGTTGATGCCGTACTGGGCAGCGAAGGATTTGAGCGCCTGCGGCGAATCGGCCGGCTGGTTGAAACCAATGCTGATCACATTGAACCGGCCGTGGCCGAGGGCCTCCCGCGCGACCGCAACCGCCTGTTGCAGCACCCGGGTGGTCGTTGGGCAGACCTGAAAACAGCCGGTGTAAATGAAGTTCACTAGCAGCGGTTTGCCGCGGTAGCTCGACAGGCGAACGGCTCCCCCCTCGCGGTCCTGCAGAGCGTAGTCGCCGATGGCGCGCCCCACTACGGCCTGACTGGCACGCAAGGCGGCAGCCTGGTCCAGGGCGGGGAATAACGGCGGCGCGACAGCCGCGCCCGGCGCAGCGCCTTCCAACGCCAGGGCAGGGACGGCCACGCAGCAGAACACGGCCAGCAGCACCTGGGCATAACACCGGCGCCGGCGGCCGCGGAACGCCGCGTCGCAACCGCTGTATACCATCAGAAATTTTGGTCGACTAAGTCGCATATGATGACGAAACCAGCGCTTGCCGGGGCTCGGCCGCGGCACGCGGGCGAAAGCTGTTCCCGCTCAGGATAGCAGCGCGTCGGTCATCGCCGCCAGGAGCAACAGGCTCAGTTGAGCCAGCGAAGCGTGGAACGAGCACATCGCCGTTTCGCGGCCGGGCGCGCGCGCCAGTAGCCACGATTTGCGAATGAAATAGGCACCGCCGCTCAGGGCGCCAGCGAAATAGATCAGGCCCGCGCCGAAGAAGACAGGGAGCAGCGAAACGCCGACCAGCGCGAGGGTGCTGGCGAATACGATTTGCGCGGCGCGTGCATTCCCGACGACCACCGGTAGCATCGGCACGCCCGCCGCTGCGTAGTCGGAACTGTTGGCGATGGCAAGGCTCCAGAAATGGGGTGGTGTCCACAGGAACAGCACCAGCGCGAGCAGCAGCGGCACCGCGCCCAGTTCCGGATTCGCCGCCGCGGCGCCTGCGAGCACGGAAAAACTCCCGGCCAGCCCGCCGACGACGATGTTGAGCCAGGTGCGGCGCTTGAGCCAGACGGTATAGACGACGGCGTAGAAAAATGCGCCGAGAAAAACGTACATTGCGGCGAGCGGATTGGTCGCATACCACGCCGCCGCGACCGATCCTGCAAGCAGGATGACCATCAGCGCCAGCCATGCCCGCGTATGGCGCAGTTCGCCGGTAGCGAAGGCGCGGCCGCGGGTACGCGGCATCAAGCGGTCGGTCTCGTACTCAACATATTGATTGAACGCGCCTGCACTCGCCGAGGAGATCAGCACGGCGAGCGCGAGCACCGCGAGCGGGATTCCGCCAGGCCCGGCCCCGGGGGTGACGGCGAAGCCGGCCAAGGCGGTGATCATGATGACAAAACCGATGCGAAGCTTGAACACCCCCAGGACCTTGCGCGCGAGGTGCGCGGCGTCATTGAGGCGTAGCGTCGTGTCCATGTCTGCCTGTATTTGATCTGCGTGTTGCGGCAGCGGATACCATCGGCCGAGGCGTCGTTGTCCGGGCCAGTGCATTAGTGCGCACGTCCGCGGCAGGGCATCAGCTTAGTCCCCAGACCTGAGACAGATATTTCCAGTTGATGAAGTAGTACAGAACAAATGCCACCAGGAACACTGTCGCAAGGGCGAATGTGCCCGGCGCAGCGAAACCGGCCGATCCATGCGCCTGGAGCGTGACCGTGGAGGGGACAACCGGAATCGGCACCGTCTTCTGGCTGAGCGCACCGACGTCCAGTTTCTTGCCCCACAGCAGCGAGCCGACGGTAATGTAGATATAGAGCGCGCCGCCGACAATCGCCGCGATGCCCGCGATCCCGACCAGGCCCATCATCAGGTAGGCGGCGCCGGGAAACTCGTAGGCAAGCGGCGAACCGCCCATGGCCATATCCCAATGACGGCGAGACACGCCCAGGGTTCCCGCGCCCATCATCACCAGAACGAAGAAGTACATCGACAGGCCGAACAGGTAAGGCTGCAGCTTCGCCAGCCCCGGGCTGATCATTTCGCGCTTGAACAATACCGGTATCAGGAAATAGGTCAAAGCCATGAACGAAAGCGTGGTGCCGATCACCACCGTGGCATGAAAATGGCCGGGCACGTAGATGGTGTTGTGGATGATCATGTTCAGTTGTTCCGTGCCCATCATCACGCCGGAGATGCCACCGAGAAAACCGAAGCCGATCAGGGAAATGAACATCCCGGAGAACACCGGATTGCCCCAGGGCGCTTTTCTGAGCCATTCGAATAGGCCTTTGGTATACCCTTTTTCGCGCTGTGCGACCTCGATGGCGCCCGGAATGGTAAGGCCGTGGATCATCGAAGCCAGCACCGCGAAGTACATGAAGTAGCTGGTATTGACCACTTTCCATTCGGTGCTCAGTCCGGGGTCCGCCAACAGGTGATGCGCGCTCGCCAGCTGCAGGAACAGGATGTAGAGCAGGAAGGCGCCGCGGCTCACACGCTCGGACATCGGTTTGGCGCCGAAGCAGATGGCCGCGATGGCATACCAGATCGAAATGTGCGCGGCGACGTTGATCTGCTGCGAGGAATGGCCGAAGGCCCACCAGATCGTACGATAAATCAGCGGATCAACCTCCTTGACCATGCCCACTGACATGAGAAAAGTCGGGATCAGGATGATCGCGCCCGAGACGATGGTGAACACCGCGATGATGGCGGCGGTGATCGCGCCGAAGGTGACCAGCGGCACCGAGCCCTGGTAGGTTTTCTCGTTCTTGGCCACGACGAGAGTGCCGAAAAAGACGAAGCAGCCGACCAGCGCGCCCACCGCGAACAGGATCAGGCCGAGATAGAACGCCGGCTCAGCCATCATCGGCACGTAGGAGGTCATCATCACGCTCGATCCACCCCTGAACACCGCAACGTTGGTCGTGACAGAACCGATCAGCATCAGGGCGAAGCCCAGCCAGGCAATGCGGGGTGTGGCGATGCGGCAGCGCAGCAGGGTCGAGGAACAGAAATAGAGGACAGCGATCTCGAAGAAGATAATCCAGAAGATCAGCATGTCGATGCCGTGGGCGGTCAGCACCATGTAAAAGGTATCGGCGGCGAGCCAGTGCACTGCAGGCCAGCGGGTCAGCACCACGCCGATCGCGAGGACGCCGCCGAGCAGCAGGAAAACCACGCCGGCAACGGCATTGGCCAGTATCAGCTTCTCTGCCTGGCTGTCGAACTGCAGCCCGGAGCGCGGGCAGGTGCGATAGGTAGTCATTGGCGCCCCCCCTATTTGACGTAGATGCGGCCGGCCATGTTGGCATGGCCGATCCCGCAGTATTCGTTGCAGACAATAGAGAAGGTTCCAGTCTGGTTTGGCGTCACCTTCACCACATGCTCATAGCCCGGCACGACCTGTATATTAATGTTGACGGGTTGCAGCGAAAAACCGTGGTTGTAGTCCATCGAGGTCAGATGCAGGCGATAGGTCTTGTCCTTCTCGAGTTCCAGGATCGGCCAAAAATCCCAGAGACGCGCGATTAGATAAACATCGCTGCCTGCAGGCGGATGCACCACCGGAATTTCCTTGTCGGTTTCCTTGCGTACGGTGTACTTGTCCACCACGGCCTGCGTCTTCGCCGCGAACAACTCGGGGGTGGTCTTGTAGGTTTCGGTTGACAGGTTCTGCTTGCCGTAGATGTGCCAGCCAACCATCATGGAAAACATGATCATGCACCAGATAAAGGCAAGCAGAATCCACGTCCCCTCGACGCGATCCAAAGGCTGTTTCCACCAGAGTCGATCTGACGGCGGCAGAATTGCGCTCATATCCACACTCCTCGTTCAAACGACGCGCGACGCATCAACCGATAGTTATTTGGCAAGGGGAACCGTCAGAATTTCTATGACACCCCAGAGGGTGTAGACCAGCATAGGAACCATGACGCCGAAAAACAGCAGCAGGAACGGGTTATCGAGCAGCTGCTGCATGAAGGGAACGCCGTCTTCGCGCTCCTGCAGATCGTCCGCCGGCGGTAGATTGCGCGTGTCAGCCATGTCGCCTCCTTGAGTCATTCGGGCGGGATGCCCCCGCATTAGCGGGCAAATCTATCCCAGGGAAAATGGCCCTCCCATGATTTAGATCAAGCTTCCGCGAGTCGGGCCTGGCGCACGGGCGCGATGCCGCAGCGCAAGAATTCTTGCCTTGAATCAACTGCAACGGACCCGAGTTCAGTACTATTGGGGATCCGCTACAATTCGCGTGGACGCAACGCGGGCCGATTCCGCGCGTCGCGCCTGCCGGTACTGCTCATGACAAATATCCATCACAGAGCCGTCGCAGCCTGGCTCCTCGTCTGCTGCGCGCTGATCTTCGCCATGGTGGTACTGGGCGGCGTCACGCGGCTAACCCATTCAGGTCTTTCCATCGCGGAGTGGCAGCCGCTGGTCGGCACCGTGCCCCCTTTGAGCGACCACGACTGGCAGGAGCTGTTTGAGAAATACCGTCAGACGCCGGAATACCGGCAGGTCAACAAGGGCATGAGCGTGGACGAGTTCAAGGGTATCTTCTGGCTCGAGTACTTCCATCGCCTGCTCGGCCGGTTGATCGGCATCGCGTTCTTCGTTCCGCTGGTCTACTTCTGGCTGCGCCGGCGGCTCGACCGGCAGCTCGCGATGCGCCTCGGCGGCATATTCCTGCTAGGAGCGCTGCAAGGGGCGATGGGCTGGTACATGGTGGCCAGCGGGCTGGTCGACGAGCCGCGCGTGAGTCACTACCGCCTGACGGCGCATCTTTCGCTCGCCTTCCTGATCTACGCGGCAACGTTGTGGATCGCGCTCGATCTGCTGTGGCCCCGCGCAACCGCGTTCGCTGAAGAAAGCGTTGGACGGCTGCGGCGCATGGCATGGTGGATCACCGCCGTGGTTTGCCTGATGGCGATCACCGGTGCGTTCGTGGCAGGAATCAGGGCCGGCAAGGCCTATAACACGTTTCCCCTCATGAACGGCCACCTCGTTCCGCCGGAGGTTTTCATGCTCGATCCGTGGTATGCGAATTTCTTCAACAACATGGCGACGGTGCAGTTCGATCACCGCCTGTTCGCGTGGGTGCTGGCCGTCCTGGTGCCAATTTTCTGGGTGAAAGTCATGCGTAGCAATGTCGGCGGCCGCGTGCGAACGCTCGCGCATTTGCTGCTGGCCGCGCTCCCGACGCAGATCGCGTTGGGAATCAGCACGCTGCTGCTTGCGGTTCCGGTCGCGCTTGGCGCAGCACACCAGGGTGGCGCCCTCGCTGTTTTCACCGTCGCGATCGCGCTCAATCACGCGTTGCGCCGACAGGGATCAATTCCGTGAAACGTGAATCGTAATTCGAAACTTAGCCGCAGATAAACGCAGATACACGCAGATTTACATTTACCGGAAACGCGGAACCCCAAACCCCGAACAGACTTTATTAGCCGCCGATGAACGCCGATAACGAAGAAGTGTATTGATTGACGCGGGTTTTTGTGTCCGCGTTAATCTGCGTTTATCTGCGGCTAATAGTGTTTCTTGGTTTTCGCTTTACTCGCCTTCCGGGCGCAACAGCGACTGCAGCTTCCGGGGAACGAGACTCGTGATGCGCCGGCGCAGCCGCCGCATCTCCTCGCTGGCCTCCTCCCCGAACAGCGGATCGCGGTTCTCCGTGAAGGCCGCAGCCATTGCCGCCCAGTCCGATTCCGTGAGATGCGCGTCGGCAAGGGGCAGGATGACGTCCTCCTCCCTGCGCATGTGATCGCCCAGCAGCGCCGCGTACGCGTCCACCGCCGCGGCGAAGGCGGCAAGCCCGTCGGGCGCGCCGCCCTGGTAGCGCACCAGCGTCTGGGCAAGGTAGGCCATCATCTGCCCGCCGCGAACGTGCTCGCCCTGCAATTCGTCGAGCAGCGCCGAGCCCTCCCGCGTCCGCGCGCGCAGCGCCTTGAACAGGTAATCGTCTTCCTTCGGGTGATGTTCGCGTTCGGGAAAAGACTCAATGTAATAGAGCATCGCGGCGAGAAGCCTGCAGTCGGGCTCGACCAGTCCCTGCTGCACGTCACTCAGCACGCGTTGCAGCACCGCCGTCACCATTTCGAGCGCGCGGTGCTCGGCCTGAATCACCGCGACGGCCCGGTCACGGCTCGCTTTGGGCGGGCGCGCATCAGCGCTGGTCATATTCGTTCCTCCGCGTTTCGCGGCGCCCAGCGCAGGTGGGAGAATCCGGCGCCTGCGGCGGCGCATCGTCGTCCATCAGGATGCGGTGTGCTGGCCCTTCGAGATCTTCGAATTGGCCGCTCTCCAAGGCCCACCAGAACACGGCGCCAATGGCGAACACCAGCACCACGCTCAGCGGGATCAACATGTAGAGGATATCCATGATCAAGCCGGCGCCGGGGTAAAGTCAGCATGCGGCGACATCCGCTCTACCGCAGCGGGCGAGCGCAACAGGCGCAAGGCGTTCAGGACCACCAACAGCGAGCTCCCCGACATGCCGATCGCCGCGACCAGAGGCGTTACCCAACCGGCCAGCGCGAGCGGCACCGCGACTGCGTTATAGGCGATCGCCCACGCGAAGTTCTGGCGCACGACGCGCAGGGTTCGCGCCGCCGTGTCGAACGCATCGGCGAGCCCGTATAGGCTATCCGACAGCATCACCATGTCGGCGTTGACCTGCGCGAGCTCGGCGCCGCTACCCATCGCGATCGAGACCTGGGCCTGCGCCAGCACCGGCGCGTCGTTGATGCCGTCACCGACCATTGCCACCACGGCGCCGCGCGACTGCAGCTCGCGGACGAACTCGACCTTCGCCTCGGGCGTTGCGGCACCACGCATGATCTCGATGCCCAGCTCGCGCGCGACGTGCTCGACGTGATGCACCCGGTCTCCCGACAGCAGGCACACCTGCCGGCCGCGCGCCTGCAGGTCGCGCACCAATTGCCGCGCACCGGGCCTCACTGCATCGCTGAAAGTGAAGCGCGCAAGCCAGCCGCGTTCGTCACCCAGCGCGACGACCGACACATCGTCCGCTGTGATCATCAGTTCCGCGGGCGGGGGCTGGCCGTGCAGCGCGGCGACAAACGCGAGGCTGCCAATTCGATAACGCGCGGCCTCGACGCTCGCCTCCATCCCTTGTCCGGGGAAGTTGCGAGCCGCCTCGGCGGCCGCGCCCGTGCGGCCCAGCTCACTAGCAGCCGCAGCCAGTGCACGTGCGACGGGATGCTCGGAACCGTGCTCCACGGCCGCTCCGAGCGCAAGGCACTGCTGGGCACTGAGACCGCCAACGGGCAGCACGCCGATCAGGGCCAGTTGCCCACCCGTCAGCGTGCCGGTCTTATCGAAGATCACGTGGGTCGCCCGTGCCAACGTTTCCAGGGCGTGCCCGCGTGTCACGAGCATGCCGGCGGCGTAGAGCCGCCCGGTCGCGGCCGTCAGAGCGGCGGGCGTCGCGAGCGAGAGCGCGCACGGACATGTCACGATCAGCACGGCAACGACGATCCAGATGGCGCGCGGCGGGTCGATCGCTTGCCAGGCGATGCCGGCGGCCAAGGCCAGTACGAGTAGCGCCGCCACAAACCACTGCGCGGCAGCATCCGCAAGCTGCGCGATACGCGGCTTTTCCGCTTGGGCGCGCTCGATCAATCGCAGAATTCCGGCCAGTACTGTCGCCTCGCCCACCCGGCCCACTTCCATCACCAACGGGCTCCGGACGTTGAGCGCACCGCCCACCAGGGCCTCACCGGGGCGTTTGCCAATCGACCGCGACTCGCCGGTCAGCACCGATTCGTTCAGCGTGCTCTCGCCTTCTAGAACGACACCATCCGCGGGCACCGTCGCGCCCGGCCGCACCAGCACGCGGTCCCCAGGCCGGAGGCTCGCCACCGCCACCGGCTCCGTGCTGCCGCGCCGGTCGATGACACGCTCGGCCACTGCGGGCACGAGCCTGACGAGCCGCTGCTGCGCCCGCACCGCCCGCACCCGCATGCTCATCTCGAGGTAGCGTGCGCCAAGCAGCAGGAAGACGAACATCGCGATCGAGTCATAGTAGACATCGCCCGCACCCCGCATCGTCGCGACGAGGCTGACCGTAAATGCGATCACAATGGCAATCGCGATCGGAACTTCCATACCGACTCGGCCGGCCGCGATGCTGCGCCACGCGCCCCGATAGAATGGTAGGGCCGCCCAGAGCACGACCGGCAGCGTCAGCACGAGACTCGCGACGCGCAGCAGCTGCTCGATATCCGCGCTCATGTCGCCGTCGGCGACATAGGCAGGAATCGCATACATCATGACCTGCATCATGCCCAGCCCGGCGACGAAGAGCCGGGCGAGCTGGCTACGCCGCTCGCGGCGCTCCAGTGCTTCGCTGCCCACGGCATCGAAGGGATAGGCGCGGTAGCCGATCTCGGCCACCGCACGCAGGATATCGCTCAGCTGCACCCGACGCGCGTCCCATTTCACCCGCGCTCGACCCGTCGCGTAATTCACGGTGGTACTTTCAATGCCGGGAACGCGCCCGAGCCGGCGCTCGATCAGCCAGGTGCAGGCCGCGCAGGCGACACCTTCGAGCAGTAACGAAGCTTGCTTGCCCTGCGGCTCGGTGGTGTCGACGAACCTTGCCTCGACGGCCGGCAGGTCGTACTGGCGCAACTCGTCAGGCACGATTGCGGCTGTGCGTGCCGGCAACGCCCGCCGCTGCCGATAGTAGTCGCCGAGACCGTTCTCAACGATCGTTCTCGCCACCGCTTCGCAACCCGAGCAGCACATCATACGGCGCTCGCCATCCATCACGACCCCGTGGTGACCGTCGGGCGGCACCGGTTCGCCGCAATGGAAACAAGCAGACGCCCCATCCACGGCGGCACCGTGTCCGTGATACGGGGAATCAGCAACTGTTGTCATGCGCTCAAGGCCCTGGTTCAGGGCATCGTAAAGCCCGCGCGGTGTGCCGAATTTGATCTAGGTCAAGAGCACCAACTCTCTGTCACAGCGGCGAAAAGCACAAGCATCCTTTTGGACGCGACCCCAGGCGACCGTACAATCCCCCCATGATCCCGTGGCTTGGCGTGCACGACCCCTTTCCCCCGGTGGAGCACGCGCTTGCGGAGCCAAACGGACTGCTAGCCGCGGGCGCCGATCTCGCGGTGGCGCGCCTGGTCGCGGCCTATCGCAACGGCATCTTCCCGTGGTACAGCGAAGGCCAACCGGTGCTCTGGTGGAGCCCCGACCCGCGCATGGTGCTCCTCCCGCACGAATTCAAACTCTCGCGCTCACTGAGCAAGCGCATCGCCAGGCGCGATTACGAAGTGTGGGCCGACTCGGCCTTCGACGCCGTGATCCGGCGCTGCGCTGCCCCACGCCCCGGCCAGGAGGGCACCTGGATCACGGAGGACATGATCGCGGCCTACAACGCACTGCATCGCGCGGGGCACGCGCACTGTGTCGAGACCTGGATCGGCGGGACGCTTGCCGGCGGCCTTTATGGTGTCGCCATCGGTCGCATGTTCTACGGCGAATCGATGTTCACCGAAGTTTCGGACGCCTCCAAGATCGCGCTCGCACATCTCGTGCGTCAACTCGAACGCTGGAGCTTCGACATGATCGACTGCCAGATGACGACGGCACACCTCGCGCGCTTCGGTGCCTGCGAGATTCCGCGCGGCGAATTTATGCGAAAACTCTCAACCTTGGTAAACTACCCGGATACGGCATCGAAGTGGCGCCTCGACGATGACTTATTTGACTGATTTCCCGCTTTCGGTACTGCAGTTCTATGCAACGGCGCCCTACCCGTGCAGCTATCTTCCCGACCGCATGGCGCGCTCGCAGGTGGCGACGCCGAGCCACCTGATCGACGGTCCCATCTACAGTGAGTTGGTGCGCGCCGGCTTCCGGCGCAGCGGGGCGTTCACCTACCGGCCGTTCTGCGACCACTGCCGCGCCTGCGTCCCAGTGCGCATCCTGGCGGAGGATTTCGAGCCATCGCGCTCACAGCGCCGCACGCTCAAGCGCCACGCAGACCTCAAATCCGAGATGCTGGACCTTAAGTACAGCCCCGAGCACTACGCGCTCTATTTACGCTACCAGTCGCGCCGGCACGCGGGCGGCGGAATGGACCAGGACAGCCGCGAGCAGTACCGCCACTTCCTTCTGCAGAGCAATGTCGAAACACGCCTGATCGAGTTCCGCGAGAACGGCGCGCTGCGCATGGTCTCGATCCTCGATCAGCTCCAGGACGGCCTCTCCTCGGTTTACACGTTCTTCGAGCCCGACGTGGAAGGCGCGAGCTTCGGCACCTATAACATCCTGTGGCAGATCGAGTTGTGCCGGAAGCTGGACCTGCCCTACCTCTATCTCGGCTACTGGATCGCGCAAAGCCGCAAGATGGCCTACAAGATCCAGTTCCAGCCGATGCAGGGCCTTGTCAACGGGCGCTGGCAGGCCGTAACGCCCTAAGTCGGTCCGCCGGCCGGTGTCGCGCCAAAACGCGGTACCGCGGGCCAGCCCCAAGACACTCGTTCGCGGCCCGCTGATTGCCCCTCGCGTAAAATGGCAGCATGTCCTACGCGCTGCTGCGCCCACTTCTGTTCGCGCTCGAGGCCGAAACGGCTCATCGGGTCACGCTTCGTATCTTGGAGGTGTTGGGGCGCACAGGCCTGCCCCGTCCGGCCCCGCCAGCGCCCGCAAACTGCGCGCGCCAGGTGATGGGCATCTCGTTTCCCAACCCGGTCGGCCTCGCGGCGGGGCTCGACAAGAATGGCGAGTTCATCGACGCTCTTTTCAGACTCGGATTCGGATTCATCGAGATCGGCACCGTGACCCCGCGCCCCCAGCCTGGCAACCCGCGACCGCGGGTTTTTCGATTGCCGCAGGCTCGAGCCGTGATCAATCGGCTCGGCTTTAATAACGACGGCGTAGACCGGCTGGTCAACAACGTACGTAGAACACGCTACCGCGGCGTGCTCGGAATCAACATCGGAAAGAACGCCGACACCCCGATCGAGCGCGCGGCTGATGACTACATCGCGTGCCTGCGCAAGGTTTATTCGCTGGCGAGCTACGTCACGATCAACATTTCCTCGCCCAACACCAAGGACCTGCGGGCATTGCAGGGGACCGGCGAGCTCGATCAGCTGGTCGGCGCGCTGAAGTCAGAGCAACGGCGGCTGGCGGATGCGCATGGCAAAAAGGTGCCGCTCGCGGTGAAGATCGCGCCGGATCTCGACGCCGCCCAGATCCAGGCGATCGCCGATACGCTGCGGCGGCACGCTATTGAAGCCGCGATCGCGACGAACACGACCACAGCGCGCGATGAGATCGCGGGTCAGCGTTACGCGGACGAGACCGGCGGCCTGAGCGGCGCGCCGCTCGCGGCGCGCGCGACCGCCGTGATCGAGCAGCTCTCACGCGCTTTGGCCGGCGAAGTGCCGGTCATTGGCGTTGGAGGAATCCTCGGCGCGGACGATGCGCGGCGCAAGATCGAAGCCGGCGCGCAGCTCGTGCAGCTCTACACCGGCCTCATCTACCGCGGACCGGCACTGGTCGCCGAGTGCGTGAACGCACTGTGCGAGAACCCTATTGAAACCGCCGATAAACGCAGATAAACACGGATATAGAACCTACATTAATCAGGCCGATCGGTTTTGTGTCTCGGCCTTTCGGCGTTCATCGGCGTTTATCGGCGGCGAATAAAGCTTGTTCGGGGTTCGGGGTTTCCTGTGTATATAGATCTGTGTTTATCTGCGTTTATCTGCGGCTAGTATCTGGTTCTTGAAGATGGATTCCATCGCCGATCGTATTGATGCCCTCCTGCCGCAGACGCAGTGCCGCCAGTGCGGCTATCCCGGGTGTCGCCCTTATGCGGACGCAATCGCCGCCGGTCATGCGGATCTCAACCGCTGTCCACCGGGCGGGTCGGGGACGCTGCGCGCGCTCTCGGAGTTGACGGGACGGCCGGTCAAGCCGCTCGAAGGATTACACAAGCCCCCCGCAGTGGCGAGAATCGACGAGCCCGCTTGCATCGGCTGCACCTTGTGCATCCAGGCGTGCCCCGTCGATGCGATCGTTGGCGCGGCGAACGTCATGCACACGGTGATCACCGCCGAATGCAGCGGGTGCGAGCTATGCCCGCCAGCCTGTCCTGTGGACTGCATCACAATAATCGATACGGGGGCACCCACGACACACCAAGATCGTTTGCGGCATGCCGCGCACTACAAACGGCGGTTTATGGCGCGGGACGGACGGCTCGAACGTGACCGGGTGGAGCATCTCGCCGCTTCGCGCGCAAAGGCCGACGAGCGCCGCAAGCGCGCGACGATTACGAGAGTGATGGAACGCGCGCGCCAGCGCTTGCGCGAGCGCCGATGAAGCGTGAACGGTGACGGGTGCCCTTATACGGCAGTAGTTTCGCTGCGGAAAACCAGCCCCCTTGTATCCGGCCGAAAGCCAGTAGAATTCGCAGCCGGCCCGCCGAAAGCACCCGTCACGTGAAGCCCGGTGAAATCCAGAGTCTGTTCGAGCGCCTTAGGGCAGCAAACCCGGCCCCGCGCACCGAACTCGCATTCGAGTCCCCCTTCGAGCTGCTGGTGGCGGTCGCGCTCTCGGCGCAGGCAACCGACAAGAGCGTAAATCTCGCGACACCGGGACTGTTCAACGCGGCCAACACACCGGCGGGCATGCTCAAGCTGGGACGCAAGGGAATCGAGCGCCACATCCGGCGCATCGGGCTCTACCGAACGAAGGCGAAGAACCTTGCTGCGGCGTGCAAACAGCTCGTCGAGCAGCATGGCGGTGAGGTGCCCCGGACGCGCGAGGCGTTGGAGCGCCTTCCCGGCGTCGGGCGCAAAACCGCCAATGTCATCCTCAACACCGCATTCGGCGAGCCGACGATCGCGGTTGACACCCATATTTTCCGCGTGGCCAACCGCACCGGCCTCGCCCCCGGCAAGGATGTGCTTGCGGTCGAGCGCAAGCTAGTCGAGCGGGTGCCCGGGGAATTCCGGCACGACGCTCACCACTGGCTGATCCTGCACGGGCGTTACGTATGCAAGGCGCGCCAGCCGGAATGCGGGAAGTGCTTGATTCGTGATTTGTGCGAATTCAAGCACAAGACTTCGTGAGTGGAAAGTGGTGAATGGTGAGTGGACGAAAAAAAAGCGCGGCACTGCCGCGCCTGCCCATCACCCATCACCCATCACCCATCACGCATCACGCGTCACTAGTACTTGGTGAGGAGCCCCTGCTGCTGGGAGTAGTACGCCGCAAGGTCCTCGATGTCACGCCGCGAAAGATTTGCCGCTTGCGGAGCCATGATCGCGTTCTTGCGCTCCCCGGCCTTGTAACGCGTCAGTGCTTTCACCAGGTAGTCGTAGTGCTGTCCCGCGATCCTTGGAAATTCCGGTGACACGCTGTTGCCGTCCGGCCCGTGGCACGCCGCGCAGGTCTTCGACTTCGTCTTGCCGGCCGCCGCGTCGCCCGCGAGAGCCGGTGCGCTTGCCATCAGCAGCACACTGATTGAAATCAGTAGGAGCTTGTTCATCAACGGGTTCCTTGTCGCACTCGGGTTACTTGGCAGCGGTTTTCGCCGCGCCGCCACCGTAATAGGCCGCCAGGTCGGCCATGTCCTTTTCCGAAAGACCTGACGCGATCGCGCGCATCGATGGGTGGCTGCGTTCGCCCGACTGGTATGCCTTGAGCGCCTTCACGATGTACGCCGCATGCTGCCCGCCCAGCTTGGGCACCCTGTAGACCTCGGGGTAAGCCGTGTGGTAACCGGGGATGCCGTGACAGCCCGCGCACATCGATTTCTTGCCCTTGCCCGCAGCCGCGTCCCCGCCTTCTGCCGCAAGCAGCGGTGCGGCGAACGCAACCGCTGCCGCAGCGAGCGCCGCTGGAATCAGTGTGAAAAATCTCATTGTCGGACCTTCTTATCGTCAGATCTTCGCGCCGGATTATAACCCACAAGAACAGGGCTGCGCGTTGCCACCAGGGTGCGGGCTGCTGGATAATCGAATGATGGGTCCATCGCCGGTCGCAACGTGACGCCGTCATCCCGCGTGGCCCGCGACTGGGCGTTCCGCCTGTTCCCATTGCTGCGCTGGTGGCCGCGCGTAGACCGCGTGACCCTGCGCGCCGACGCGCTTGCCGGAGTCATTGGCGCAATCGTTGTGCTGCCGCAGGGCGTGGCGTTCGCGACCCTGGCCGGCATGCCGCCGCAATACGGCCTCTACGCGGCCATCGTGCCGGCCATCATTGCGGCGCTGTTTGGCTCGTCCTGGCACCTCGTGTCGGGGCCCACCAACATCATATCGATCTTCGTTTTTGCCAGCATCAGCGCTCTGGCGATACCCGGCTCGCCCGAGTACATCAAGCTGGTGCTGACCCTGACGTTTCTGACCGGCCTGTTCCAGCTCGCGATGGGTCTGGCGCGGATGGGCGCGCTCGTTAACTTCATCTCGCATACCGTCGTGGTGAGCTTCACCGCGGGCGCCGCGTGCCTAATTTTTGCGGCGCAGGTGAAGAACTTCTTTGGCGTGGATATTCCGCGCGGTGCGTCCTTTACCGATACCTGGTATCACTTCGCGCTGGCGGCCGATGCGATCAATCCCTACGTCACCACGGTGGGCGTAGTGACGCTCATCGTGGCAATCGTATCCCGCCGCTTTTTCCCGCAGTTTCCCTACATGATCGCGGCGATGATCGCCGGCACGGCCTGCGCTGTAGCACTCGATACGATCTTCGGCAAGGCAGCTACGGGAATCGCCACGGTCGGCGCACTCCCTGGCAGCTTGCCCGAGCTGTCGCGCCCCGATTTTTCAGCCGACACGCTCAAGAAGATCCTGCCGGTCGCTTTTGCCGTGACCATACTGGCGCTCACTGAGGCGGTCTCCATCGCACGCGCCATTGCCGTCAAATCCGGCCAGCGCATCGACGGCAGCCAGGAGTTCATCGGCCAGGGGCTGTCGAACGTGGTGGGCAGCTTCTTCTCCGCGTACGCGAGCAGCGGCTCGTTCAACCGCAGTGGTCTCAACTACGAGGCCGGCGCGCGCACGCCGCTGGCGGCCATCCTGGCCGCCGTTCTCCTCGTTGTCGTCCTGCTCCTGGTGGCGCCCCTTGTCTCCTACCTGCCACTTGCCGTCATGGCTGCGATCCTGTTCATGGTCGCCTATAGCCTGATCGATGCGCACTACATCCGCGCCGTAGTGCGCACCAGCCGACAGGAGACGGTGGTCATGGCGCTAACGTTCTCCGCCGCGCTGTTCGCTGACCTCGAGTTTGCGATCTATGCCGGCGTGCTCATGTCGGTCATGCTTTATCTCACCCGGACCTCACGGCCGCAGCTGCTCGACGTCAAGCCCGATCCGGCGCCCGACAGCTACCACTTTACGGCTGACGGCGGATTGCCCGATTGCCCGCAGCTCAAGATGGTGCGGGTGAACGGCTCGCTCTTTTTCGGGGCGATCGACCACGTGCAGGGCCATCTCGAGGCAATCGATGCGCGCGATCCGCGGCAAAAGCACGTGCTCATCGCGGCAAGCGGCATCAATTTCGTGGATATGGCGGGCGCAGAAATGCTCGCGCAGGAAGCGCGGCGCCGCAAGCGGATGGGTGGCGGGCTTTATTTCTATCGCATGAAGGACGCCGTCCATGCGTTCCTGAAGCGCGGCGGTTATCTCGAGGACATCCCGGAGGGACACCTGTTCCCCGTCAAGAGCCGGCCGGTCTCGACAATCTACCGCCAGCTGGATTCAGAGATTTGCCGGCACTGCACCCTGCGCATTTTCCGGGAGTGTCACGCCGCCCTGCCCAATGGCGAGCCCCGGGCCACGACCGCATCCACGGAGTAGCGAGCTCCGTACCGTCTCACACGAGCGGCTCCCGGTACGCGCATCACCCGCAAGCACGTTTTGTTGGATCAGCGTTTCCTGGTGTTTAGTCGAGGCCCACGGCTAGAGCCCGTAAAGCAGCGCGAGCGCCGCGGACAGCGCCACCCACATGATGACGGTGAGCGGGACGCCAGCGCGGAGGAAATCAGAGAACGTGTAGCCGCCAGCTGAAAGAATCAGCAGGTTGGTCTTGTAAGCCATGGGCGTCGCGAAGCTCAGATTCGCGCCGAACAGGACCGCGAGCACGAAAGGTTCGAGCGGCAAATCAAGCTGCTGGGCAATGCTCACTGCAATGGGCGTGCCGATTACCGCAGCCGCGTTGTTCGAAATGATATTGGTTAGCACTGCTATGACGGCCATGAGCCCGCTCATCACGATCGTGGGGGGCAGGCCTGCCGAGACGGCCACATAGAGCCGCGCCACATAGTCCGCCCCGCCGGTGCGCATGAGAGCGAGCCCGAGCGCCAGGCTCGCCACGACGATCATCACCACCTGTGCGCTGAGAGCGGACGTGAGGTCATCCCATTCGAGGCAGCGCGTCGCCAGCATCAGGATTACACCAATCAGCGCGCTGACCGCGATCGGAACGATGCCGAGGGCCGCCACGGCCACGACACCGAACATGATCGCGAGCGCGAGCGGCGCGCGCCGTGTGCGCGGCAAATCGACCGTCGCATCGAGCACGAGCAGCCGACCCGTCGTGCGCAGAGCCGCGATATTTTCCTCGGGACCTTGCACGAGCAGGACGTCCCCGCCCTGCAGGCGAACATCGGAGAGGTCGGCCGCGCGCGGGCTCCCCGCACCCGGGCGATGAATGGCCAGGGCAATCAGGTTGTAGCGCTCGACAAAACGCAGCTCCGCGAGGGTGCGCCGGTGCAGGGGCGAACTCTCGGTAATCACGATCTCGGCAATCTGCTGATCCTCTGCCGATAGCGGGTGCTCCTCGGTGACGGGCTCCTCCTCGCCGATGTTGTGCAACTTCGCGCCCAGCTGGCGCTCGAATTCCTTCAGATTGTCCGGCGTGTCCTGAACGCGCAACCGGTCTCCGGCGCACACGGTAAGTGCAGCCACCGGAGACAGCACCAGTCCGCCGCCGCGCTCGACCGACCGGATCCGGATGTTGCCGCCCGTCTTCTCGCGCACCTGCTCGATGGTCATGCCTTTCGCCGCGCTCTCCTCGTCCACATACAGCAGAGCCTCGAATACGCGCGGCGAAGTGTCCCTGAGCGGCGGTGTGCGCTCTGGCAGCAGCCGGGGCGCCACGAGCCACAAATACACGAATGCCGGAACGCTGGCCGCGAGGACGGGCAATGCGAAGTCGAACATTTCGAAGCGCTTCACCCCGAGGTCCGCTGCCACCGAGACCACGAGAAGGTTGGTCGAGGTGCCGATCGTGGTGGCCATGCCGCCGACCAGGGTCGCGAAGCCCATGGGCATCAACACAGCGGAAGCCCGTGTCTCGCTGCGCAGCGAGACGCCGACGAGAATGGGCAGCAGCAGCACGACGATCGGCGTGTTATTGACGAAAGCACTGAAGAATGCGGCACACACCAAAGTGGCCAGGAACGAAAATGCGGGAGAGCGTGTCCAAAGGCGCGCAAGGCCCGTTGCGAGTGGTTGCAACGCACCGGTCGACTCGAGCCCGCGGCCAAGAATCATCAGCGCGCACACCGCGACCAAGGCCTCATGACCGAAGCCGTAAAAGAATTCGCTCGAGTGGAGCGTTGCACCATCAACGGTATAGGGGAAGAGCTCGAATCCGACCACCAACAGGCCGACGATCACCAGCGAAGAGGTTTCGAGGGGGATCCGGCCGGACGCGAACATGACGAGGGCGATAACGACAAGCGCCATCACGGCCACGCCATGGGGATCCGGAATTGGAGGAAATGACATTGGGCACCAGAACCGTATGGGCTACATGATAAAGCAACGAGACCGACGCTATTCGCGGGCCGGCATAGGCCCGCACAGGCGCTCGGCGCAACTCGTGTCGCGCCCCGCTATAATTGGAAAAGGTGTTCCGCATGGCCAATCGGCTTACCAAAATCTATACGCGCACCGGCGACAGCGGCACGACCGGCCTCGCCGACGGCTCGCGAGTTGCGAAGGACGCGCCGCGCATCGAGGCAATCGGTGCGGTGGACGAGCTGAACAGTGCCCTCGGCGTGCTACTCGCGGAAATCCTGCCTGATAGGGTCAGCGCCGGCCTGCACGATGCGCAACACGACCTTTTCGACTTGGGTGGCGAACTCAGCATCCCGGGTCATGCCCTGATGAGCGAAAGCCACGTTGCCCGGCTGGAGCAGCTGCTCGAGCAGTTCAATGCCGGGCTGCCGCCGCTAAGGGACTTCGTGCTGCCCGGTGGCGCACGCTCCGCCGCCCTCGCCCACGTTGCGCGGGCCGTCTGTCGCCGGGCCGAAACCCGGGTAGTCGCGCTGGCCGCAAGGGAAACCGTGCCGGCGTTCGCGGTGCACTATCTGAACCGCCTCTCCGACCTCTTGTTCGTCGTTGCCCGAGTGCTCAATCGCGAAGCGGGGCGCCCGGACGTACTGTGGCAGCAGGGGAAGAATCGATGAGCGAGCCGCTCCGTGATGCCCAGGCCAGCCGGCTGGCCGAGCTCCTGTCCCAGTCCGCGCTTAGAAATCAGAGCGCATTCAGTGAGTTATATTCACTCACCGCGCCGAAACTGTTTGGCGTTGCGCTACGTATATTGAGAAGACAGGACTGGGCTGAAGAGGTGCTGCAGGAGTGCTATATGAACATCTGGAACCACGCCGCCGACTACGCCGTCGCCAAGAGCGCGCCGCTCACTTGGATGACTAGTATCGTGCGCAACCGGTGTCTGGACTGGCTGCGCCGGCCGCAGCAGGAAGCGACCGGCGATGAGTACGAGATCGCCGTGGAAGCGTGGCAGGACGAGAATCCCGGGCCGGTCGAACAGCTGATGGCGGCCGGCGATGCAGCAGCGCTGGGGCATTGCCTCGAGGGCCTCGAAGCCCGGCAGCGCCAGAGCATCATGCTTGCCTTCTTTCACGGGATGAGTCATTCGGAAGTGGCGGGTCACATGAAACAGCCCCTGGGCACCGTGAAGACCTGGGTGCGGCGCGGCCTGGAGCGTCTGAAGGGCTGCCTCGAGAAGGGTGAGAATCCATGAGATACCGCAATCCTGAACTGGGCGAGAAGCTCGCCGCGGAATACGTGCTCGGAACGCTCCGCGGCCGGGCACGGGCGCGCTTCGAGGCGCTCATGCGCTACGACCCCGCGCTGCGCAGCCGGGTCACGGATTGGGAAGCTAAACTCACCCCGCTGGCGCGCGCCGGTACCGATATCGCGCCCCCGACACGCGTATGGAACGCGCTCTCGCAACGCATCGCCGGCGAAGCACGCAAGCCGCGCTGGTGGCAGAGCCTTGCCCTGTGGCGTGGGCTCGCCGCCTCCGGGGCCGCCTTCGCGCTCGTGCTCGCCATCGTCATCGGCGTAGCCCCCGAAGCCCAGCCGCCCATGTCGATGGTCGCGGTCATGAACGACACGCAGGGACAACCGGCAATGACCGTGTCCTGGCCCTCGATGCAGGCAGTGCGCGAGCCTTACATCCGGATCAAGGTGACGCAGCAACATCCGACCATGGCCCCCGGCACGGAATGGGAGCTGTGGATGCTGCCGCCTGGCAAGGATAATCCGGTCTCCCTCGGGCTGATCACGACCGATGTCGACCAGGTGATGAAACTGACCCCGGAGCTGGCCTCGCGCATCGAAGGCGCGTGGGGCATTGCCATGAGTATCGAACCCAAGGGCGGTTCGCCGAGCGGCACGCCCACCGGACCGGTGGTTATGAAAGGACCGTGCGTCAAGCTCCTGTGAGGCGTGACTGGTGACTCGTAAGGGGTGAACGGTCGCGGCTCTCCGCTGGCAGTGCAGGGAAACGGGCACAGGTCGTGCCCGTTTTGCTTTGCAGCTGCGCGAGTATTGCGTTAGCGTATGATTCCGGCTGGAAGCTTTCTCAAAAAAACAGCACGGCCACGGAAACACACGGAAATTGTCGTAGCAATACAGCGGATATGACGGTTCAGGTCTTCGTTGGTGTGATTCCGTGCAATCCTGTGGCGAATGATCTTCTGGTTCCCGGTTTTTGAGATCGGCTACAGTGATCTGCCCCGCGGGAAGCAGGCGGGGCGCGCTTTTGCCCAAATGGGCACGGAGGTTGGCATGAAATATTTGTTGGCGCTTGTCGCATTGATGCTGGCAGTGTCGCCTGCCCTCGCGAAGAGAAAGCCCTGCGAGGAGCTCAAGGCCGAGATCGAGGCGAAGGTCCGGAACAACGGGGTGAAGCACTTCACGTTGACCATCGTTCCGAACGCGCAGGTCAAGGACCAACAGGTCGTCGGCAGCTGCGATGGTGGCACCAAGAAAATCACCTACGAAAGCGGCGCATCCGCCGCCGCGAAATAACGCACCCCGCGCGGCGCCAGCCCCTCGGCGAGCGGGCGCGCAGGCCCGTCGAATCGGTTCGTGAACATCGATCAGCTGCTGACATCACCGCTCTTCATCATTGCGGCCGCGTGCGGAGTGCTCGGCGCGCTCCTGATCCTCGCGGGCCTCGCCGCGCTCTGGCGGGCGCACCTGCTGCGGTTCGCGGGCCGCACGCTTTTCGGGCTGCTGCTGCTCGCTCTGGGCGCGCTCGCCGGCACCATCACGCTGGGCATTCAAGGTTATCGCGCCCTCACACATGAGGAGGTCGCGGCCCGGATCCTGGTCAGGCCGGCCGGCGCGCAACGTTTCACCGCGACGTTCCGCTACCCCAACGGGCTCGAGGCCACCTTCGAGCTGGCGGGAGACGAGATCTACGTTGACGCGCACATCTTGAAGTGGAAGCCGCTCGCGAACCTGCTCGGGCTGCACACGGCCTACGAGCTTGATCGCGTAGCCGGACGCTACCACGCGATTAACGAAGAGCGCGCGGGAACTCGCACCGTGCATTCACTCGGCCGTGACCGGCCGGTGGACCTGTACGGGCTCCGCCGGCGCCATGAATTCCTCGCACCGCTGCTCGACGCCGAGTACGGCTCAGCCACCTTCGTCCCGGTAACCGGCCCGGCGGAGTTCGAGCTTCGCGTCTCCACCACGGGACTTCTCATTCGTGAGGTGAAGCCACCTTCCTGAGAAACCCGGTGACCGGCAATCCTTCACAAGGAATTGGTGATGAGTACTGGTGATGACACATGGTGATGATTAATAGTGATGTACCGACGCTTCGACGGGGTTCATCACCATTTTCCATCACGTCTTCCGGAGTACCAGCGTTCATCTGCGTTTATCTGAGGTTGCATTGCTTCTCACGGTGTCCAGCGCGGCGCAGACGACGCGGGTGCCTTCCAGGATGCGTGGCGTCTGGCGCTGGATAAGGTCCGGATCGACGTAAAATGCAGGCAACGACCGCAAGACGGCGAGCGGTGCCTGGCGCCATTGGCGCCTGAAGTCGGCTTCGCTCCTCGAGCGGGCGCCGCCAAGGACGGCTTCCGCGCCGGCCACTACGACCGCTTCCAGCGAGACCGTCGGCGTCAATCCTGGAGCGTCAGCGAATACATTTTGTCCGCCGCAGAGGCTGATGACGTCGCCGATCATGTGGCGATCACTCACGGTGATGAGCGGGCGATGCCAGACTTCGTAGAAGGCGCGAACCTTGCGCGCCCGGGTGTAGCGCGTACGTAGCGACTGGACACCTTCCTTGAACGCCCGCGCGGCACGCTCCGCGGCAGGCGCGGTCCCGGCCAGCGCGCCAATGGTGCGTAGCAGGCGCGGAATGTCGGCCAGTCGCACCGGCTCGGTCACGAAGACGGCATAACCCAGCCGCGCCAGCTTGTCGATGTCGCCCGCCTGGTTCCCGCTCTTCCAGGCCAGCACCAGATCCGGTTTTAGCGAAACGATGCGCTCGATGTCCACCCGGGCGGCGTCACCCACGTGCGTCACGCGTCGCGCCGCTGCGGGGTAGTCGCTGAAGCTCGCGACTCCGACGAGGCGTTGACCGGCACCGGCAGCATAAGCGAGCTCAGTGAGATTAGGGGCCAGCGCGACGATCCGCTGCGCGGGGGCCGGGAGGCGCACGAGGGTATCCCGATCGTCGCGCAACTCGACCGCGGCCCTCGCGAAAAATGGCCACAACGCCACGCCGATCGCTAAAGCCAGCGCAGCGAAAAATCGGGGACAGGGTGTGGCAAACAGTTGGCGGCGACGCGGGACGGGAAAAACGTCCCACCTACGATTCACGATTCACGACCTGTTAATACTTTTCCATCAACTGCAGCAGCTTGGCGCTGGTCTGGCGCAGCCGCGCGGACAGCATGGAAACCAGCTTAACCAGGATCTTGGAGCCCAGGCTGGGATGGTCGACAATGATCTTTGCCATGTCGTCCCGGTGCAGCACCGCGAACACGACGGGCTCGGTCGCGACACAGTTTGCAAACCGGGGCTCGCCATCGATCATCGACATCTCGCCCAGCGTCATGCCAGGGCCCACGGTCGTCATGTGCTGCAACTCATCGCGCATGGTGCGCTTGTAGATGTCGACGTAGCCTTCTACGACCAGCAGCATGAAATCGCCGCCATCGCGCTCGCGGATGACGGTGCGGCCCGATTCGGCACGATAGACGTCCATGTAGCTCGCAAGGATCGAGATGTCCTCGCGCGAGAACTCGGCGAAAAAGGGCGATTTGCCGACCAGGCCGAAGATGGTCTCGGCGATCGCGGTACCCTTGCCAACCCGCTCGAGATTCTCAAGATTGCCCCGGCCGGTTGCGGTGTCCGTGTCGTTCTGAGCCATCGTTATCGTTCCGCCGTCTTCCCTCCGGAGGACCCGACGCGCATTATCCCATGATAAGCGTGGGCCCGTTCCCGGCTGCCGCGGGCAAACCGGTCATTGTTCCGCCTCTACCTTTAAGCGCCGGCCGCGCACGGCGGCGGCCAATACGTCGAGCAGCTTGCGGCTCCCCTCCCACCCGATGCAGCCATCGGTAATGCTCACGCCGTAGAGGAGCTCTTTGCCGGGCACGAGGTCCTGGCGCCCCGCCTTGAGATGGCTCTCCACCATCACGCCGATGATCCGGTCCTCGCCGCCCGCGATCTGGCGCCCAACCTCGTGTCCGACCTCGATCTGGTTCTCCGGCTTCTTGCTCGAGTTGCCGTGGCTGAAGTCGATCATGAGCCGCGCCGGCATGCCGGCCTCGGCCAGCGTGCGCGCGGCCGCGTCGACGCTCGCAGCGTCGTAGTTGGGCTTGCTGCCCCCGCGCAGAATGATGTGACCGTCCTCGTTGCCTAGCGTGGAGACGATCGCCGAGTGGCCGCCCTTGGTGACCGACAGGAAATGGTGCGGGGCCTGGGCCGCGCGAATGGCGTCAACCGCGATCTTCACGTTGCCATCCGTGCCGTTCTTGAATCCCACCGGGCATGACAGGCCAGACGCCAGCTCGCGATGAACCTGGCTCTCCGTCGTGCGCGCCCCGATCGCACCCCACGCGACCAGGTCCGCAACGTATTGGGGCGTGATCATGTCAAGGAACTCGCACGCCACCGGCATGCCGCTCTCGTTCAGTTCGAGAAGCAGCCTGCGACCGATGCGAAGCCCCTCGTTGATGCCAAAACTGCCGTCGAGCCGGGGGTCGTTGATCAGCCCCTTCCATCCCACCGTCGTGCGCGGTTTCTCGAAATAGACCCGCATCACGACCAGCAAATCGTTGGCGAGCTGATCGCGGGCTTCGTGCAGCTTTTCGGCATACTCCTTCGCGGCCTTGACGTCGTGGATGGAGCACGGCCCCATGATCACGATCAGGCGGTCATCGGCTCCGTGTAGCACGCGGTGGATCGCCTGTCGTGCCTCGTAGGTCGTCTTGGCGGCTGCCTCCGTGAGCGGCAGCTCGCGCAGCACGTGCGAAGGAGTGACGAGCTCCTTGACCTCTTTGATGCGGATGTCGTCAGTCTGGTATTGCATGTCTTCTAATTCCAAAAAATCAAGGCATAATAGCAGGACAACCGCTCGTGAGCGGTAAGCGGTGAAGGGAGTTAACGCAAGAAAAACCGGAAAATTAATTCAAAGCGATTGCGCGAAAAACGGCCAATGTGGATTACCGGCTACCGTTTACCGTTTACCGTTTACCGTTTACCAGTTTTAGACGGTGCCGCCCACCGTCAGCCCGTCAATGCGCAGGGTCGGTTGACCGACGCCGACCGGGACACTCTGTCCCTCCTTCCCGCAGGTACCGACCCCGGGGTCGAGCGCCATGTCGTTGCCGATCAGCGAGACCCGGGTCAACGCCTCGGGACCGTTGCCGATGAGAGTTGCCCCCTTGACCGGATAGGCGAGCTTTCCGTTTTCAATGACGTAGGCCTCCGAGGCCGAGAATACGAATTTGCCGCTCGTGATATCCACCTGGCCGCCGCCGAAGTTCACGGCGTAGAGGCCGTGCTTCACGGAGGCAATGATCTCGCCCGAGGGCGTCGCCCCGTTCAGCATGTACGTGTTCGTCATGCGCGGCATCGGGATGTGCGCATACGACTCGCGGCGCCCGTTGCCGGTCGGCGCCACCTTCGTCAGCCGCGCATTCAAGCTGTCCTGCATGTAGCGCTTGAGCACGCCATCCTCGATCAGCACGTTACGCTGCGTGGGCTGGCCTTCGTCGTCGATATTGAGTGAGCCACGGCGGCGAGCGATGGTTCCGTCATCCACGACCGTGACGCCGGGCGCCGCCACGCGCTCGCCCACGCGCCCGCTGAAGGTTGAGGTGCCCTTGCGGTTGAAATCGCCCTCGAGGCCGTGCCCGACAGCCTCGTGCAGCAGCACGCCCGGCCACCCGGGTCCTAGAACAACGGTCAGGGTTCCCGCCGGCGCCGGCCGCGCTTCCAGATTGATGAGCGCCTGGTCCACGGCCTTCCTGGCATAGTCGGCGAGCACGTCATCAGTGAAATAGCCGTAATCGAAGCGGCCACCGCCGCCCGCGCTGCCCTGCTCGCGCCGGCCGTTCGCTTCGACGATCACTTGCAGCGACAGCCGCACCAGCGGGCGCACGTCGGCGCCAAGCATCCCGTCCGCGCGCGCGACAAGCACGACCTCGTACTCGCCCGCCAAGTAGGCCATGACCTGCGAGATGCGCGGATCGAGCGCGCGGGTCTGGTGCTCGAGACGCTCGAGCAGCGTCACCTTCTGCTTGTCGTCCAGGCTCGTCAACGGGTCGTGCGGGGTGTAGAGGTTGTGGCCCGCGGCGCGCGTCGCTACGCAGGCGCGGGCACTCTCTCCCTGGCGCGCGATGGCGCGCGTGGCACGCGCTGCGGCCTCCAGCGCCGAAAGGCTGATATCGTCCGAATAGGCAAAGGCAGTTTTCTCGCCACTCACGGAACGCACACCCACGCCCTGGCCGATATTAAAGCTTCCCGATTTGACGATGCCCTCTTCGAGGCCCCAGCTCTCGCTGCGGCTGTACTGAAAGTAGATGTCGGCGTAATCGACGCGGTGCGCCATGATCTCGCCGAACACGCCCTGCAGCCGCTGGCTGTCGAGGGCATACGGCGCGAGCAGGATTTCGTTCGCTGCCGCGAATGACGTCTCGAGTTCCGGGTTCCGGTTTCCGCGTTCCGGGTTCTGTGTTCTGCGTTCCGGGTTCTGAGTTCCGGCTTTGGGCTTTTTCATCCTGATTTGCGCCTCGTCAGTCATGTAGTCTCACGTGGACGTCCCGTCCGAGAAGAGTAAATAGGCTCCGCCAACGGTTTCTCAACATTGCGTGTGCGGCAAATGCGGAACGCGGAACCTCGAACTCCGAACTTCGAACACTAAACTCTGAACACTGAACCCAAGAGCTAGCACCGGTCGAGCGTCCGGTGTGACAGGGCCGGCAGGCTCTGCCGGAGATGCTGGAGGCGCCGGAGGTTGATCCCCGCTGCCACCACGCCCGAGCCTCGGGGCAGCCGGTCGAGCACGACGCCCCAAGGATCGACGATCATGCTGTCGCCATGCGTCTCGCGTCCATTTACGTGATAGCCCCCCTGCGCGGGCGCGACCACGTAGGCCAGGTTCTCGATCGCACGCGCGCGGATGAGCGTCTCCCAATGCGCACGCCCGGTGGTCTCGGTGAAAGCGGAAGGCACGAGAATGATATCGACCTCCTTCATGGCGCGATAGAGCTCGGGGAAGCGGAGGTCGTAGCAAACCGACAGGCCGATACGCCCGAAGGGCGAATCTACGGTGACAACGCTGTTGCCCGGTTCGATCGTGCGCGGTTCGGAGTAACGCTCCTCGCCCATCTCGAAACCGAAGAGGTGGATCTTGTCATATCGTGCCACGAGCCTGCCGCTGTCGTCGTAGACCATCGAGCTGTTGCGCACCTTGTCGGGCGCGCTGCACTCGAGCGGCACAGACCCCCCGACCAGCCAGATCCCGTGCTTCTTCGCGGTTTCCGCGAGAAAAGCCTGGATCGGACCACTGCCTACCTTCTCGCGCAAGGTAACCTTGTCTTCCTCGCGCAGGCCCATGATCCCGAAGTATTCGGGCAGTGTCACGAGTTGCGCCCCCTGCTCGACCGCCCGCTCGATGAGCCGCGCGGCCTCGCGCAGATTCCCCTCGACGTTGGGGCCCGACGCCATCTGCACCGCCGCAACCCGCGTAACCGACGTTTGCGCCGCGGGCGTTACGCCCGGCGGTGCCACTTTTTCGAAAGAAGATTGCGCGCTCATGAGTGGCAAATGGTAAATGGGGAGTCGGGAACGGGGAAGACGGGGCGCGTTGCGCCGCTCTGTCCTGTTTCCTGTATTCCATTTCCCATTTCCTATTTCCTATTTCCCCGGATTTCGAGGCGCAGCGCCTCGCCCAGTTTGAGGTCGCTTTGCAGCGTCACCCGCGCCGACTCGAGCGCCAATGCCATGAGCCAGGCGCGCAACTCCTCGGCGAGCAAGCGCGATTCCTGCGTGGGGCCGTGATGCACCACAAGGCGCGATCCCTGCTGCCCGAGGTGTGTCTTGACCGCTTCACGGATCGCGGGCTGCTCGAGCATTGTCCGGCCCGTGCGCGGACGATCCCACAGCTCCGGGGACACGACGAAGCTTTGCGCCATTGCGCCACCGGCCGTGCCCGCCAGCGCTGCAGCCACCGACCACCTCAGCAGCGTGATCATGACCCGGCCTCCGGTTCATTACCCGCGGGCTGGCGCTCGACTTTTGCGACCTGGGGTTCCTTCCACGTACCGGTCACGTCGTACTCGAAGGCGCCCATCTCGTTAATCGGATCCTTCAGCATTTTCTGAGCGAGAAACGTCGCGACGCCCGCCAACGGACCGCCAATCAGTGCGCCCGCGATTGCTACGCTTTCGCTGAGGTAAGGCGTTATCCGTACGCGCAGCTCTTGGGTCTCACGGGCGAGATCGACCTTTCCTTTCATAAGCACGCGCGCTGACGGTCCCTGAATCCGAAAATTCTCGGTAATCGCGATACCCCGATCGATCTTGACCGGCCCGACGATCTCATCGAACGCAAAGCCTTCGCTGAAGACGTCGCGGAAATCGAGGGAGACACGCCGCGGCAGTGCCTGCAGGCTCATGACCCCGAGCAGCTTGCCCACCCCTGTATCGATCTTGTTGAATTGGCCCTTGGCGGCGTCAAGCACCAGGTTTCCCGACAGCGAGGGGTAATCGATCTCGTACGGGGTTCCCCGCCAGGTGAGTGCGCCCTCGATCTTGGCCGTCCCCCGCTTCAGACCATCGGAGTAGCCGAGACGGTCGAGGAGCTTTCCGGCATCACGCGCGTCGAGTCGGATGTTTACCCGCGTCCGCGGCGCGGCGAGCCACCCCTCCCAGAACCCCTCGAGCGTAAACGTGGCCTCCGGATTGGCGATGCTCAACCGTTCGATGCGCCAATCAGCGCCCTGGGGCGTCGCTGCGACCTCGAGACCGCCGAGCACTTTGCCACCCAGCGAGAACTGCTCGGCGGTGATGTCGAGCGCGGGTAGATCGAGCTGCCTCCGGTTGCGGGCCGCGGTTGTCGGCGCCTGCAGCGTCGCGGGGGAAGGCCCTGGGATCGAAAGCGTTTTCATGCGCGCGGTAAGGCGGCCGCGGCCCTGCGGTTGCCACAGCAACGTCCCCTCGAATTCCTTGCCGACCACACTGCTTCGCCACTTTCCATCCGGCTGGGCCACGGCATGGATGACAAGGTCGCGATAGCGGCGGCCCAGCGCATCCAAGGTGCCGAGCTTGAGATCGATGCCGCCCCAATCGACGCGTACGGGCTCACCCGATTGCCGGAACATCGCAAGCCAGCGGTCGAGGTCGAGGCTGCCGATGTTTCCGCTCAGCCACACCCCTGCCCGATCAGACTCGGACGCTGCGCCGCCGAAGCGCACAACTCCTCGTGGAATCGCAACTTTTTCCCCATCCATTTGACGGACGAGCTTCATACCGACGATATCGCCCACGGCGACGCCGATGCGGTCCTCGGTGGTGCTGATTACACGGCGCTCGATGCGAACGCGCAACGCCTGCCCCGCCGGCTTCAACAAGGGCGGGGGAAGGTATACCGCCAGGCCCTTCAGACTCGACTCCAATACGACATCCGCCGTGCCCTTGCGCGCCGTGATGACCGCGTGCCAGTCAGTGGCGCCGCGGACGTGTTGCATCCATGCCGGCTGAGCGGAAGGGTCCTGCAGGTTGTCCGTGTCGATGCGCCCCTGCACTGTAATGGTCTCCGTCGCTTCTCCCCGAATATCGGCCGTAATCGACACGGGGCCGCCAAGCACGGTGCCCGTTACGCCCTTCGCCCATACCGAGGAATCAGTAAACTCGACGCGGCCGCTCGCCCGCTCGACTGCGGGTGCCTCCGGGTGAACAACCACTGTATTTCCGGCAATCTCGTAGGCGCCCGCCAGCTTTATCTTGTGCTCGGCGCGCAGCGGAATATTAAGTTTCAGCGTCAGCCGCCCGGCCCCCCGGGCTTCCCATCCTTCCGTGAAGTGATCGATCGCGTCGAGAACCGGGCTCTTCTCGATGAAGATCAAGAACTCGCTGGTCGGTCCTGTGGCCTCCCCCGTGACGTTCAGCACTTCTTCATTGCCGGCAAGGTCGAGGATCTCCCCATGAACCTTGGAAAGTCGCGTTCCGAACACGGTCGCGTGGTGCCAATAGATGTTCAGCCGCTGACCGCGAAACACTACGTCCCCCGAGATATTTTCGATCACGGGCCAGCCCCTGGCGTAATGGAGCGTTGCGCCGGTCACCTTCGCCGTCGCCTGAAACACGCCACTCGTGCCGTCGGGAAAGGGGAAATCATCGAGGTTCCCCTTGATGCGAAGCGATCCGTCAGTTACCTGGCCGGCGCGGAACGCACTGTCCAGCCACTCGCGCTCGGCTTCGGCGACCGCCAGCGGAACATAGCGGTGCACGTAGCGCCCGTCCACGCGCGTAAGTTTGCCGGTGAGATCGATATGCCCGAGCGCGGACTGCCCCGTGCGAAACCTCCCGAAGACCGTGCCGGCAAAGTGCGCGTTTGAGAACGAGACGTTGTTGAGGCGGATTTCGGCTTCACCGCCGTCCAGGCTCCAATTCATTTGAGCCGTCAGCACTTCGAACTCGAGCGGGTCACGGAACCAAAGTGGCATCTCGACGGCCGCTTTCTGGGTGTTCAGGTAGAGCGTCCCGCCGTCTTCCGTAGCATCCACACTTCCGCTCACTCCCTTGAAACCGGGGATTTTTTCCGTGTGGCGGAGAGCAAGCCGTTCAAAGCGCCCCCTGATGCTGTATCCGCTCGGCTTCTGCCAGTCTCCGTGCCACCGTACCGCGACGTCGCGAAGACCGCCCTGCGGCGAGAACCGTGCAAGCTGATCGCGCGCTTTCTGCGCCAACGGCAGGCGGTCGGCGAGCATCACGAGCGGTTCCAACTCCAGCGCGTCGACCTGAAGCTCCCCGCGAGCCGGCGCTCGCTTCGCGCCGGTAACCACCCGGACGCGGAAATCCGCCGGCTGTAGCGTGAAGCCGCCCGCTGTCGTCAGACCGAGCTTCGCGGTGGTGAACTCGAAACCCGCCTGCGACGATTTCCAGCCAACACGCCCGGACAGCTCGGCGAGGTCGAGCTCAGGCAACTCCGCCGCGAGCCGCGTCTGCACGTCGGCAAGGCGCACATCGACGGTTGCGCCCGTAAGGTGGTGCTCACTGAAGGTCAACCAGGCCCGGACCGCCCCCTTGCCGCGGGGAAAGTCGACCGGAAAAAGGATCCACTGACGCCATGCGGCGATGTCCGTGTAATCAAGCTGCAGGAAGAGCCTTCCGTTCCACTCGGCAAGTGCTTCGATACTGTCGCCTGTCAGATCACCGCGCAGGTCGATGGGCGCGGCAAGCTCGCCCGGCGGGATCGCATGCAGACCAAAACGGTGGCGCGTTCCGCGATTGATGAGGTGCAGGTTGACGTGCTTGAACTCGAGACGCGGCGCCCTCCGCAGCTCGTCGGTCCAGGCGATGGTGGCGTCGATTAGCTCAATGTCACGCTGCTGCAGCAGCCAATTCGCAAAAGCGCCACCGTCCTCCTGGCCCGACACTTCGAGGCCGGCAATGGAGATTTGGCCCATAGCATCGCGGCGTATTTCGAGCGCGGGGCGATGAATGTCAAGCGCATGGAAGCGCAACTGCAGCGTTAACAGGGACAGCCACGACAGCGTGTTGTCGACCCTGGAGAATTCCAGCGCGGGCCGGCCTTCGGCATCCAGCACGCGAACCTGCTCCAGCACTAGTTGGGGCCGCAAACCCTCCCAGTTGGCGCGAATATAGCCGATCTCGATCTTCTGATGTGCCGTCTCGCTGACGATGCGCGCGATGTCCTCGCGATACTGCGCGATATTGGGCAGGATCCAGTAGCGCAGACTGAGCACGGCCGCGGCAAACGTCAATCCGACCGCGAGCACGCTCCACGTGAGCACGTGATAAATCCACAGCGAGCTGCCTTTGACCCACCTAACCCGTTTACGAGATGCCACTCTTTGCCTGAGGATGGAAAAAATGCGATATTGCTTCAAGGATTTACGTATTTTAGCCTCAATCGCGGATGGAATCCCATAACGCACGCGCCGAACGCGCCCCCGACCCGCTGCTCGAGCGCGCTGCGCGACTCAGCCACTACGCGCGGCGCCTCATCGAATCGGAGCCCGCTCTGACTTTGGACGCCGGTCTCGACCGGGCGTTCAGTGCCGACGAGATGCGAACCGCGCTCGCGGCCCATCCGGCAAGAGACGAGAAAAGTCTGTGGCGGGCGCTTCGCTTGCTGCGCCGACGGACCCTGCTGCGGCTTATTGCCCGCGATCTGGGAGGTCTTGCGCCGCTGACCGAGGTGGTGCAGACGATGACCGTACTCGCTGAGATCACAATCGAGCACGCCCTCGGCTATCTGCATCAGTGGCTCGTCGCGCGCCACGGCCAGCCGGTGGGCGAAGCAAGCGGTGCCCACCAGCACTTGCACGTCGTGGGCATGGGCAAACTGGGAGGCAGCGAACTCAACGTCTCGTCCGACGTCGACCTCGTGTTCGTCTACCCGGAAGAGGGCGAAACCCACGGCCCCCATTCGGTAAGCAACCATGAATATTTCTCGCGGCTCGGGCGCCGGCTGATCGCCGCGCTCTCCGAGATCACCGCAGAAGGCAGCGTGTTCCGGGTGGACATGCGTTTGCGCCCGTACGGCGATGGCAGTCCGCTAGTGGCAAGCTTCGACATGCTGGAGAATTACTTCGTTACCCAGGGGCGCGACTGGGAGCGCTATGCCTGGATCAAGGCGCGGGCGCTCACCGGCGACTGCGGCGCGGAGCTTGTCGAGCTGGTGCGCCCCTTCGTCTATCGTCGCCATCTCGACTACCACGCGTTCGCCTCGCTGCGCGACCTCCACCGCCAGATCCGGTGCGAGGTCGAGCGCCGCGACGTCGCCGGCAACATCAAGCTCGGGCGTGGCGGCATTCGCGAGATCGAGTTCATCGCACAGGTCTTCCAGCTGATTCGGGGCGGACGCGAGGCCGCGCTGCGCACCCAGCCCACGCTCGCCGTTCTGCCGCTGCTTGCCGCGCGCAACCTTCTCCCGGCCTCTGCCGTGCACGAGCTCGAGGAGGCGTACGCATTCTTGCGTAATCTCGAGCACCGGCTGCAGTACCTCGATGACCAGCAGACCCATGTGTTCCCGTCTGCCGAATCCGACTGTGCCCTCGTTGCCGAGGCCATGGGCCTTTCCGACATGGCGGCGCTCATGGGCCGCCTCGAGGCACATCGCGCGCGCGTTGCGGGTGTGTTCGACGGCATCTTCGCCGCCACGCCTGGCGGGGAGCATGCACTTGCGCATTTATGGCAGGAGACTGCCGATACCGAAAAATGTGTCCAGACGCTCGCCGAGCTGGGCTACCGGCATCCGGACGAGATCGACCGGCGCCTGAGGAGCATGCGCGCGGGCAGCCGCTACCGCCAGATGCCCGCGGCGAGCCAGTCCCAGCTCGACCGCCTGATACCCCTCACGATCGAGGCAGCGGCGGCGGAGCAAAATCCAGACACTACGCTCGAGCGCGTGCTGGATCTACTCGAGAGCGTGAGCCGCCGCAGCGCCTATCTCGCCCTGCTGGAGGAGTATCCGCAAGCGCTCACCCGCCTGGCCACGATCATGAGCGCGAGCCCGTGGGTGGCGCAGTATCTTACGCAGCATCCGATCCTGCTCGACGAGCTACTCGACACCCGGTCCCTCTACGCGGCGCCGGATTGGCCGGCCGCAGTTACGCACTTGCACACGCAACTGGCGGACACTGGGGACGACACCGAGAAACAGATGGACGTGCTTAGGCACTTCAAGCATGCCCATACCATGCGGCTCATCGCGCAGGACCTCGCAGAGCTGCTCCCCATCGAAACCCTGAGCGATCACCTGAGCGATCTCGCGTGCGTGCTGCTTGAGGAAGTGCTGCGGTTCACGTGGCCTACGGTCCGCCACGCGCATCGTCCTGATCCACGCTTTGCGATCATCGGTTACGGCAAGCTCGGCGGCAAGGAGCTTGGCTATGCCGGCGACCTGGACATTGTCTTTCTCTACGACGATGAGGCGCCCGAGGCGCCGGAAATCTACGCGCGATACGCGCAGCGCGTGAACGCGTGGCTGACGAGCGCCACGACGGCTGGCGCGCTCTACGAGACCGACCTGCGCCTGCGCCCGGACGGCGCGGGCGGCCTGCTGGTGAGCCCGCTCGCGAGCTTTCGGGAATACCAGACGAAGCACGCATGGATATGGGAGCACCAGGCACTCACGCGCGCGCGCTTCGTCGCGGGCGACCGCACGATCGGCAATGCCTTCGAGGCGCTGCGCGTCGAAATCCTGCGTCAGCGACGTGAACTCGATGCGCTTCGCCGCGAGGTGCTGGCGATGCGGCAAAAACTGCTCGACGGCCACCCCAACCGCACGCCGCTCTTCGATCTCAAGCACGACCGCGGCGGCCTCATCGATGTCGAGTTCGTGGTGCAGTACCTCGTGCTCGGCCACGCGCACCAGCATCCGCAGCTCACCGGCAACATCGGCAATCTGGCACTGCTCAAATTGGCGGCGCATCTCGGCCTCGTGACGGAGCCACGCGCGCAGGCGGCGCACGACGCCTACCGCCGGTTCAGGCAGCTACAGCACAGCCTGCGACTGCAGGGGGAGCGCTATGCGCGGATCGAGCCCGACGCGGTTGCCAATGCGCGGCACGCGGTGGAGGAACTCTGGGCGGACATATTCGGGGAAGCGCAGTCCCGCTCGGCCAACACCTAGGCCCGGGATGCGCGGGAAGAACCGCAAGGAACGCGTGACGAGTCGTCGGAAGGGGCGCCGCACCACGGGCGGATTAACCGCTACCGCGGCACATCACTCATTATCAGTTAGCTGGCGCCCGCCGCGGGCGACACAGCACCGACCGTCGCTTCCGGCATTCGTCCAACCAGCTGGTAGACCGTCAGACTACCCTTGCCCTTCACCTGGATTTCGCGCGGGCCATCAAACTCGAAGCGGTTGCGCGCCCGTCGGTAAGTGGTGGCATCCACCAGTATGATGCTGGGCCCGGCATGCTCAGTGACGCGACTCGCGATGTTGACAGTGTCGCCCCACAGGTCGTAGATGAACCGTTTCATGCCGATCACACCAGCGACCACCGGCCCGGTACCAATGCCCACGTGGATCTGCAGGCGCGCCTGCCTGATGCCGGAAAGCGTCTTCATGTAGTCGCGCATTTCGATCGCCATCCCGCAGATGGCACTGCAATACTCGCGGTCGCCGCCATCACTGTCCACGAGCCCGTCATGTTCGTCGAGCCCGCCCGCCGCCATGTAGGCGTCACCGATCGTCTTGATCTTATCCAGGCCGTATTTCTCCGCGAGCTGGTCGAAGCACGAAAACACCTCGTTCAGAAGCGTCACCATGAACTTGGGCGGCATCTCCTCGGCCAGGCGTGTGAAGTTGATGATGTCGGCAAACATCACGGTTACGTCCGAGAAACCGTCGGCGATAGTCGTCTGGTTCGCCTTCAAACGCTCCGCGATCGGGCCCGGCAGGATATTGAGCAGCAGCCGCTCTGATTTATCCTGCTCCTCCTGTAGCAGGTTGTACTGATCGTCGAGCCGTGCCTGCAGCCGGTCGCGTTGGCGCACAAAGAAGCTGATGAGCAGATAGATGATGGTGGACATCGCTGCGAAATTGAGCGCGAAAAACACAGCGATCGACTGCGCCGTGACGCCGGACTCGGTACCTTCGGTCAGGAAAAAGTCGAAGAACCCCGATACAGCGGTCATGACGAGGTAGGCGAAGAACCACGGCAGGGACTCGCGTGGCCCCTGGAACATCATGACGCCAACCGGCGCGAGCAGCGCCCACAGCATGACACCGGACGAGCTCACATAACTGCCGATGCTCCACTGCATGACGAACGGCACGAACAGGAAGAGGCTCGTCTGGATAAATCGGAAGAGCGGAAAGTTACGGTTCCAGAGAAACAGCACGAGCGAGGCGGCGGATAACGCGATGTACGCGAAGGGCACGGTCGCGGAGAATTGGATGCCCATCGCCTTATAGATGACGAGCCACAGCATCGCGGCGAAGCCCATCAAGCCGGCCGCAAAAATCGCGAGCGTCTTGTTTAATCGATCCTGCTCGCTGTCCTGCTCACTGAGGACGCGCTCGCCCACCTGCCGCAGCCACGCCCGCAAACCGACCGCCATGAATGCTCCCTGGGAACCCGCAATCTCGTCCGAGCATCGGCAGCGATCGCGGCAATCAGCCAATTTTACTCAGGGGGCGCAAAGTTTACCACTGAACGCACGCGGCTCGTTGGCCCGGTCACAGCGTTCGCGCGCCGATGGCCGGCGGTGTCCGGACCGCGACTGGGCCCGACGTCGGTAGCGCTCGCAACATGCGCTAGAATGAAGCCTTTCCGCGATGGGTTCCGAGATGTCTTCTCCAATGGCCGACCGTGACGGGCAGATCTGGTACGATGGCCGGCTCGTGCCCTGGCGCAACGCTACCACTCACGTGCTCACGCATACGCTGCATTACGGCATGGGCGTGTTCGAAGGGGTGCGCGCCTACAAGGCCCCCAACGGCACGGCCATCTTCCGTCTGCGCGAGCACACGGACCGCCTCTTCCGCTCGGCGCACATCAACGGCATGAAGATTCCGTACGACAAGGCAACGCTGATCGAGGCCCAGAAGGAGGTCGTGCGCGCCAACCAGCTGGAGGCCTGCTACATCCGCCCGATTGCGTTCTACGGCTCCGAGGCCATGGGCATTTCGCCCAAGAACGTGAGCGTCCACGTGGCGATCGCCGCATGGTCGTGGGGCGCCTACCTTGGCGCGGACGCGATCGAACGCGGCATCCGCGTCAAGACATCATCATACGCGCGGCATCACGTCAACGTCACCATGTGCCGGGCGAAATCGGTCGGCACCTACATGAATTCGGTCCTGGCGCACCAGGAGGTCGTGCACGATGGCTACGACGAGGCATTGCTTCTCGACGTGGACGGCTTCGTCGCGGAGGGCGCGGGCGAGAACGTATTCATCGTGCGCGACGGCACGCTCTACGAACCCGAGCTCACGTCGGCGCTCGAAGGCATCACGCGTGATTCCGTCATCCGCATTGCCGGGGACATCGGGATTCCGGTCGTGGCGAAGCGGATCACGCGCGACGAGGTTTACTGCGCGGATGAGGCGTTCTTCACCGGCACCGCGGCTGAAGTGACGCCGATCCGCGAGCTGGACAATCGCGTAATCGGCGCCGGACAACGCGGGCCGGTTACTGCGAAGCTGCAACAGGCTTTCTTCGATTGCGTCATGGGCAAGTCGGACCACTACCGCGAGTGGCTGACGCCCGTCGCGGGGTGAGACAGGCAATGGGAAACAGGAAATGTTAGCGCGCAGCGCGCGACCTTTTCCATTAACCATCCACTCGCGTTTGCCAGCGTTTATCTGCGGCTAAATCTTAAGGGATTGCTGATCCATGTCCGAGCAAACGACCAACAAGGCGCGGCACATCGAAGTGACGGCGGCGGACCTGCCGCTGCACTGTCCAATGCCATCGATGATGCTCTGGAACGCGCATCCCCGCGTGTTTTTGCCAGTCGAGAAGACCGGTGAGGCGCTCTGCCCCTATTGTGGAACCCGCTATACCCTCAAAGGCGGCCCTACGGCGTCGGGACATTGAACGTCCCTCCGCCGAATGATGAGTTTTGAATGTTGAGTGATGAGTTCTCTCTTGCACCCCAGCAGGCTCATTCAACACTCAACATTTAACATTCAACATTGACCCACGAGGAGGTCCGCGTCATGCGCATCCTCGTCGTGGGGCCCAGTTGGATCGGCGACATGGCGCTCGCCCAGCCATTGCTCAAGCTGCTGCACGCCCGACACGACGAGCCCGTGATCGACGTTGTGGCGCCGCGTTGGACGCTGCCGCTGGTGGAGCGAATGCCCGAAGTGCGCCGCGCGATCGACCTCCCGGTCGGCCACGGCGAGCTCCGGCTCGCGGCGCACTGGAAACTCGCCCGGCAGCTGCGGCGCGAACACTACGATCAGGCCATCGTGCTGCCGAATTCGTTCAAATCCGCCCTCGTGCCGTTCTTTGCCGGCATCCGGGTGCGCACGGGTTATATCGGAGAGGCCCGATACGGCCTGCTGACGGATGCCCGACGGCTTCCGGTAAAGCGACTGCCGCAGATCGCGCAGCGCTATGGCGAGCTCGCGCTGCCGCGGGGAGAGGCCCTGCGCCCGCCGCTGCCGGCGCTGGGCCTGCGGGTGGAGGACGCCGCAAAGCGCGAGGTGCTCGCTCGGCTTGGCGTCGAGAAGCAACGCCCTGCCGTGGCATTGTGCCCGGGAGCGGAGTACGGTCCAGCGAAGCGCTGGCCGGCGCGCTACTTCGCCGAGCTGGCGCAGGGCATCGCGGCGCGGGGTTGTTCGGTCTGGCTAATTGGGTCGCCGAATGACGTGGCGCTCGGGTCCGAAATCGCCCGCGCCGCGGGCGGGGCCTGCCGCAACCTGTGCGGCGAGACGACGCTTGGCGAAGCCATCGATCTGCTGGCCGCGACGGCGCTCATCGTAACCAATGATTCCGGGCTCATGCATGTTGCCGCCGCGCTCGGCAAGCCGCTGATCGCGCTCTATGGTTCCAGCAGCCCCGAGTTCACCCCGCCGCTCTCGCCCAACGCCCAGATCATGAGGCTCGATCTGCCGTGCAGCCCCTGCTTCAAGCGCGTGTGCCCCCTGGGGCATTTCAACTGCATGAACCAGCTCGTGCCGGACCGCGTTCTGGAAGAGATCGACTTTGATAGAATGTAGGAGTTTGTCGGACCAAGGTCCGACAAACTCCTTATTAAAAAAACGCGCCAGGATCGTCGCCGCATATGGGTAACAGCGCATCGTACCGACTTGATCGATGCACCCACGAGATGGACCGAGAGGTCGCAGGCGGTGTCTTTCGCTTGCATTGTTGGAAGCGCTTTGTTGTAAGGAGTATTCCGGACCAGAGTCCGGCATACTCCTAGCTAGATGAAGAAGGCACTGTTTCCCACGCCGCAGGACGCCGAGGCCGCGTTTTACGACGCGTTCACCAAGTCGGACCTGGAGGCGATGATGGCCGTATGGGCCGATGACGACGATATCTACTGCGTGCACCCGCAAGGCGCCAGGGTTGCCGGCGTGGAGCGGGTGCGCGAATCCTGGCGCCAGGTATTTGCCGGCGGGCAAACGCTGCGCTTTCAGCTGCGTGATCAGCATTACGTGCGGGGCATGATGCTTTCCGTGAACAGTGTTTATGAGCACATCACGATCCCCGGCGAGTCCCGCTCGCGCGCACCCATGATTGCGACCAATATCTACCTTAGAACCGAGCGCGGCTGGCGCATGGTAGCGCACCATGCCTCACCGGCCCCTGCCGTGCCCAGTGGCGCCCCCGAGCGGCGACGCGAACCGAAGACGCTGCACTAATTCGTGGCGCGTCGGTGGCAAATTGTAACGCCTGAAGAATTCAACGAATTCCGATCCTAGAAAGGTATGCGATGAACGCCACGGATTTTGGCAAGCCCGACGTAATTGTGGTGGGCGCTGGCAATGCCGCCGCCTGCGCGGCTCTCGCCGCGCGCGAGAACGGCGCCTCGGTCATCATGCTGGAAGCCGCGCCGATCGAGGATTGCGGCGGAAACAGCCGCTACACGGGCGGATTGATGCGGGTGGCATTTAACGGCGTTGATGATCTGGCGCAACTCATTCCCGACCTCACCGAAGAAGAGAAGAAGACCCATGACTTTGGCAGCTACACGGCCGAGGCTTACTACGACGACATGGGCCGCATCACGCAGTACCGCACCGACCCCGACCTGTGCGAAATCTTGATTTCACGCAGCTTCGAAACGCTGGTCTGGATGCGAAAGAAGGGCGTGCGTTTCCAGCCGAGCTACGGACGCCAGTCCTACAAGATCGACGACAAGCGCTTCAAGTTCTGGGGCGGGCTGGCGGCAGAGACCTGGGGCGGCGGCCCGGGCCTGGTCGAGAACGAGCACAAGGCATGCGAACGCGAAGGCATCAAGATCTTCTACGAGACGCCGGCGGTCGCGCTGATTACCGATGACGACGGGCGTGTGCTGGGTGTTCGGGCCAGGCACAAGGGCAAAAACGTGGAGATTCTTTCGCAGGCGGTCGTGCTCGCCTGCGGCGGCTTCGAATCCAACGCCGAGATGCGCGCTCGCTACCTCGGCCCTGGCTGGGACCTCGCGAAAGTGCGTGGTACCCGCTACAACACCGGCCAAGGCATCCAGATGGCGCTTGAGGTCGGCGCCATGCCCTACGGACACTGGTCGGGCTGTCACGCCGTGGGCTGGGATATGAACTCCCCTCCCTTTGGCGACCTTGCGGTCGGCGACCAGTTCCAGAAGCACAGCTACCCATGGGGCATCATGGTGAATGCGCGCGGGGAGCGCTTCGTGGACGAAGGCGCCGATTTCCGCAACTACACCTATGCCAAATACGGCCGGGTCATACTCGAGCAGCCGGGCATGTTCGCCTGGCAGATCTTCGACAAGAAGATCATTCCGGCGCTGCGCGACGAGTACCGCATCAAGCAGGTGACGAAGGCGCGCGCCGACACGCTCGAGGAGCTGGTGCAGAAGCTCGAGGGCGTGGACGCTGAAAACTGCCTGCGCGAGATCCAGGATTACAACAATGCGGTACGCACCGATATCCCGTTCAATATGGCGATCAAGGACGGCCGCCGCACAGAGGGCCTCAAGATCAACAAGAGCAACTGGGCCAACCGGGTGGATGAGCCGCCGTTCGAGGCCTACGCGGTCACCTGCGGCGTGACGTTCAGCTTCGGCGGGGTCAAGGTCAGCAACGGCGCCGAGGTCGAGGACACCGCGGGGAAGCCCATTCCGGGGCTCTACGCCGCGGGAGAGATGGTCGGCGGAATCTTCTATCACAATTACCCGGGCGGCACCGGACTTACCTCCGGGTCCGTTTTCGGCAAGCTCGCCGGTACCAGCGCCGCCGCCTACGTCAAGAAACGATAGTTCAAGGTTCAAGGTTGGACGACAGTGGATTACGAAGTCCGCGCATTGAACGCGGAACTTTGAACTTGGAACTTGGAACACGAACGCCGGTAGAATTGCCGCACGACATAAAAAGGAGATCGCCATGAATGCCCCGGCCATCAAGATCACCAAACCCGTTCGCGAGCAGGTCAGTCATGGCACTTGTTCCAGCCGGGCGTGCGGCGGCGCTTTGGACTGCTCGAATGGCCTGCGCTCCTGCGCAAGCTCGATCGCGTCGATCAGTCCTACCGCCACTGACGCTGGAAAAGCGTGACGAGTGACGGCTGACGGGTGACGAGTTGCGTGGGCGCGCGGCGCCCCACGCCCGCTTGGTCGATTCACGATTCACGATTTACGATTCACGTTGCTCCGTAATGCAGCCGCCGCTCTGCCAAGGGCCCGACCCCACGGCCCGCCAGCCAAAGCACGCCATCCCGGCGGGCACGACCGACTGCCACTGCCATGTGTTCGACCATCTGGGACGCGTGCGTAGCGACGAAGGCATCGAGGCGCCCGGCTTTCAGGCGCTGCTGCGACTATTGGTCACCAACCCCGCCGTGCTCTACGGCTTCGCGTGAATTGCCGGCCGCGACGCGCCTGATAACACGGCATGTCGCTTGATTGCAGTTGCCGGGACCAGTACGGCACACCGCCTCGCGCGGCCCCAAACCCAGAAATGTTAAGCTGTCAGCGGTCATGATTCGGGGATTGTCCAAGCACGCGATCTTGTTCGCGATCTACGGCGCGAGCGCGGTCGTCCTCGCGGCAGTGGCGGCCTATGGGGTGCACCTCGAAGGTCTACCCGACTTGATGGTGTGGCACACCGTGCGCCTCGATGCAGAATTTCGCGCCAGCGATGCCGGGAAGGTCAAAACACTCGCCGACTACCGGGCGCGCGAGGAGCAGCTGTTCGCGCAGGTCAAAGCGCGAGTCTATGACAAAGTTCCGCTTGAGGCCCGGCGGCGATTAAACCGCTATGCCGCGGGAAGTCTCTCGGATCCGCTTGTACAGCCGGTGAACTGGAACCGCACGTTCGAGCTCTCCGTTCCGCAGCCGCGCGGAGGGGTTCTCCTGCTGCATGGGCTTTCCGACTCGCCGTACTCGCTGCGGGCGCTCGGTGAGCGGTTGCACGCACTCGGCCATCACGTCGTCGGCCTGAGACTGCCGGGACACGGCACGGCGCCTGCGGCCCTTCTTCACGTGCACTGGCGCGACATGGCGGCTGCGACACGACTCGCTGCCCGCGATCTGCGCCGAAGACTTGGGGCTGACCGGCCTCTCTATATCATCGGCTATTCGACCGGCGCCGCGCTCGCCGTGGAGTACGCGCTTGCGCGCTTGCAGGGCGAGGATTTGCCCGCCGTCGAGAAATTGGTGCTGATCTCCCCCGCGATTGGCGTGTCGCCCGCTGCGGCATTCGCTGTCTGGCAGGGACGCATCTCGGTGTGGCTGGGTTTGCCGAAAGTCGCCTGGACCGACATCGGCCCCGAATACGATCCATTCAAGTACACGTCGTTCACGGTCAACGCCGCCGACCAGGTCCATGGCATTACCCGCGCCATTTCGGAGCGGCTCACCGAGCTCGGCAGAAATGGGCCGGTCGTCGGTATGCCGAAGATACTGGCGTTTCAGTCAGCGGTGGATGCCACCGTGTCCGCGCCGGCCGTGGTGGACACCTTGTTGCGGCGCCTTGCGCCCGGGGGCCACGAGGCCGTGGTGTTCGATCTCAATCGACATGCCGATGCTGTGGAACTATTCCGGGCCGGCGCGCTCGAGGTCTCGGGCCATCTGCTGCGGGGGCCCGCGCTGCCCTTCGCGCTTACGGTGCTTACCAATACCCGAACAGATTCTCTCGAGCTCCATGCGATCCATCGCGCCCCCATGAGCAACGAGGTGACGCGCCAACCAACCGAGCTTGTTTGGCCTGAAGAGATATTCTCTTTGTCCCACGTTGCCCTGCCATTTCCACCGGATGACCCGATCTACGGAGCGAAGCCGCCCGTGCTGGAGAAAATGATCTTCCTCGGCAAGCCAGAGCTTCTGGGGGAACGTGGGTTGCTAACGGTCTCGCCCACAGTGCTACTGAGACTGCGGCACAATCCGTTCTACAGCTACATGAATGACCGCGTCGAGCGTTTTCTTGAGGCGCACTGACGCATGCCCGGAAATTGAGCGTATACCGTCCCTCCTGGTGGCTGCGCGACGGCCACGCGCAGACCGTCTACGCAGCGCTTTTCGCGCCGCGGCCAAGCGTTCGCTACCGGCGCGAACGCTGGGACACGCCTGACGGCGACTTCATCGAGCTCGACTGGATAGTTAATCCGGCGCTAGAACCGCGCCGGATTAACTTAATGGAACCGGAGACGGTTCCATTGGTTGTGCTCTTTCACGGGCTCGAGGGCAGCTCGCGCAGCCACTACGCGATCGCACTGATGGCGGAGGTCTCGCGCCGTGGATGGCGCGGTGCCGTCGTCCACTTCCGCGGCTGCGGCGGCGAGATCAATCGGCTGCCGCGCGCCTATCATTCCGGCGACAGCGCCGAAGCAGACTGGATCCTGCGGCGTTTCGCCGCAGAGGTCGCCGGCGCCCCTGTTTACGCGGTCGGCGTCTCGCTCGGTGGCAATATGCTGCTCAAATGGCTCGGCGAAACGGGAGCCGACGCCCGGGCGATCGTGCGGAAAGCCGCAGCCGTGTCGGCTCCCGTTGACCTGATGGCCGCGGGCGAGGCGTTGGATCGGGGATTTAACCTAATTTACCGGCGCCATTTCCTGGCGACCATGAAGAAGAAAGCGCTCGAAAAGCTCGGGTATTATCCCGAGCTATATGATGCCACGCGTGTACGCGCGGCATACACGTTGCGAGGGTTCGACGACCTCGTGACGGCTCCCCTGCATGGCTTCGCGGGTGTCGATGATTACTGGACCCGCGCCAGCAGCAAGCCCTGGTTGCGGCACATTGCGGTGCCAACGCTTATGATCAATGCCCGCAATGATCCCTTCCTCCCATGCGGCGCCCTACCTGCGCCGCATGAAGTTGCCCCTTCGGTGCTGCTCGAGCAGCCAGACAGCGGTGGGCACGTCGGCTTCATCAGCGGGCTTTTCCCCGGCAATCTGCGCTGGCCCCCGTGCCGAATCCTGGAATTTTTCAGCGCAAGCGCTGAAAAATTATAGTTCTTCCCTGAAACATTTCCGGGTATATTGGCGACGATAGAAAACATCAGGGCACCTGCACTCCTTAAACCATGTCGAACCGAGTACCCCCGGAAATTTTCAAGGCTTATGACATTCGCGGCATCGTCGGGCGCACGCTAACGCCCGAAATCGTCGTTGCGATTGGCCAGGCAGTCGGCTCGGAGGCGATCGCGCGCGGGCGCAAAACGGTCGCAGTCGGCCGTGACGGCCGCCATTCCGGCCCCGAGCTCACCGCCGCACTGGCCCGTGGGCTGCAGTCGAGCGGTGTCGACGTAATCGATATCGGCCAGGCCGCCACGCCAGTGCTCTACTTTGCCACGCACCACTTCGACACGCTCTCTGGCGTTGCGGTGACAGGCTCGCACAATCCGCCCGAGTACAACGGCCTGAAGATCATGATCGCCGGCGAGACCCTCTCCGGCGAGGCGATCCAGGCGCTGCGCCAGCGCATCGAAACAGGGCATCTTGAGCGCGGTAGCGGTGGCTACCGGACCGAGGACGTGCGCGAGGCTTACCTCAAGCGCATTACCGGCGACGTCAGGCTCGCGCGACCGATGCGTCTGGTTGTGGATTGCGGCAATGGCGTGGCCGGCGGAACCGCCCCGGAGCTCTATCGCCGACTGGGGTGCGAGCTGACGGAGCTTTTCTGCGAGGTCGATGGCAGCTTCCCCAATCACCACCCTGATCCCTCGCAGCCAAAAAACCTGGTCGACGTCCAAACAGCGTTGGCGGCGGGCAAGGGTGAGCTGGGTTTCGCGTTTGACGGCGACGGGGACCGCCTCGGCGTGGTGACAAAAAACGGCAAGATCATCTATCCCGACCGCCAGCTCATGCTATTCGCGGCCGACGTTCTCAAGCGCCACCCGGGCGCGAAGATCATCTTCGACGTGAAATCCACGCGTCACCTGTTCTCCTGGATCCGAGAGCGTGGCGGCGAGCCGGTACTTTGGAAGACCGGGCACTCGCTCATCAAGCAGAAGCTGAAGGAAACAGGCGCCCTGCTCGCCGGTGAAATGAGCGGGCACACTTTTTTCAAGGAGCGCTGGTACGGCTTCGATGATGCCCTCTACGCGGGGGCGCGCCTGCTCGAGATCCTGTCGCGCGAGGCGGATCCGAGCGCGGTGCTGGAAGCACTCCCCGATGCCGTGAGCACGCCGGAGCTGCACGTGAAGCTCGCGGAAGGTGAGAACTATGCGCTGATCGAGCAATTGCAGAGGACCGCCCGATTCACGAACGCGCGTGAGGTGATCAAGATCGACGGGCTGCGGGTCGAATACGAGGACGGCTTCGGGCTCGCGCGCGCCTCCAACACGACGCCAGTCGTCGTGCTGCGCTTCGAGGCCGACGACGAGGCGGCAATGAGGCGCATTCAGGAAGACTTCCGCAAGGTGATCCTTGCCGCAAGGCCTGGCACAGCGCTACCCTATTGACGCCGGCCGCAGCCACCCGTTTATTGCTGCAAGCCGGTCGCCACCAGCCCACTCGCAGGAGGCCAAGTGCAGGAACGCGCCCTCCATTTCGTGGAAATGCCCGAGCACAGCCGCAAGCCGCGCCGCGCCGGCCTCACGCTCGCGCGCGATCTTGGCCTGGGCTACGACCTTGCCGCGAGCTGGATTGAAGCGGTTGGAGAGTTCATCGACTACGTCAAGGTCCGGCACCTCTTCGTCTTGCTAATGCGCGACGAGGAAACCGATTTCACCCGCCGCAAGATCGACCTTTACCGCCGCCACAACATTGACGTGAATCCCGGCGGCATCGTGTTCGAGATGGCGGTCCTGTCCAATGCGGTCGAGCGCACTTTCGCGACGCTGGCGCACCTGGGTTTTACCGCGGTCGAGCTCTCGGAGAACATCATCCCGCTCACCCTGGACGACAAGGTGCGCTACATCCAGCAAGCCAGACAGGCCGGCCTCAAGGTCCTGTTCGAGGTCGGAGAGAAATATCCGAGCGAAATATTTGACGTGGAGCGCACCGCGGATGACATCCGCGTGATGCTCGAGGCCGGTTGCGACCTCGTGATCGTGGAGAAGTCCCAGCTCGACCTGTGCCTTGGAAGCCGCGCCGAAAATCCGCAGGCCGGCAAGCTGGCGGAGCTGGCCGCCCGCGTCGGCCTCGAGCGTGTCGTGTTCGAGGCCGAAGCCACAGTCCACCAGGCTTGGTTGTTCCGGCAGTTCGGGCCGGAGGTGAACATCGGCCCGAACATCGATATCGACCTCGTCTGCAAGCTCGAGGCGACGCGACGCACGCTCTCCCGCGAAGGCGGCTACGGTTTTTTGGCAGACAAGGTCAGTCGCGCCGACTAAGGCGGCTATTTCGCCAGCGCCCCGGCTTTCTCGAGCAGATCCCAGCCCACGAATTCGCTCTTGCCGTCAATGCGGTAGCGCCGTTTGCGCAGGCGCGGGTAGTCGCAGATATCGAAGGGCAGCCGGTTGCCGCCGACGAGATACACCAGGTTCTCCTGATGCGGATTACGCAGCAGGTGCGATACGGAACCTGCGACAAAGCCCATGAAGTCCCCCGCGCTGATCTCGATGGTCTCATCGCCGATTTCAGCCAGGCCCTGTCCGGACAGGATGTAAATCCATTCCTCGTCCTGATGATGGAAGTGATACACGGTGCTTACGTGACCCGGCCGCAGGCGCACGAGATGCACGCCGATGCTCTGCAACCCGACCGCGTCGCCGAGCGAGCGGTTGTGACGTACGACGCCTGAGTCCAGCGCATGCACGCGTGCTTCCTCCGGCATCGCGTCGATCTGGGCAGCCTTGAGAAGCGGATGGGGCCGGCTGGTTGCAGCCATGAGAATCTCCTTTGGCGGTGTTCGACCCGGCCGGCTGGCGAACGGGTCAGCGCTTGCCGTGAATCAGTGTGCCACGATCGTAGCCCCTGTCTCGAGGCGGAATGCAACGCCCGACGCCGAACCATGCGCCCTATCAACTCGGCCGGCGGTACTGATCCACGGAGTACCGATCTTCGACGTTCCGGGCTTTGAACGGCTTCTAGCGATCGACGCGTCCCCGGCAACGGCCGGGATGAAGCAGGGCCTTGTCACCTTCGATGGTAACGGCTTCGCGCACGACGCGCATGTCATACCCGTGCGCGGCGGCGGCGCAGACGGTGTCGCAATCGTGATCACTGTCACGTATGCCCGCAAGGATCCAGGTATAGACATTGCTTAACCTGTTGCAAATAGTAGACAATCGCGCCCATTCCAGAGCACCGCCGCAGGAAATGCTTAATCAGAAGAACAAACCAAGCACTAGCGCCCTCCCTTTGACTCCGTCCGCCGGCAGGGCGTGTACCGGTTTCACAGTCCTCGAACTGATCATCGTGATTGTTATCACTGGCTTGCTCGCGGCGAGCGCGTGGCCGCGCTTCATGGAACTCAAGGAAGAGGCCCATCGAAGCTCAGTCGCGGCGACCGCCGGGGCGTTCCGTTCCGCGATCGGCATGGCTAATGCTGCTTGCATCGCGTCGAACTTTGCCGGCCAGGATAATCTGCCGAGCTTCGGCGCGGGCAACGTTGACTTCAACGCGAACTGCTTTCCTTCGTCCACTAACGGCAGAAACGGAAACGTGAATCGCAATCGCTGTCTTCAGGTATGGAACGGATTACTGTCCCCGGCTCCCTCGATCAGTACGGCGCCAACTGGGACCACGGATTTTCGCGCCCAGGGCGGCGGCACGACCTGCAGGTATACCTACCGCAAGGATGCCCCTACGTCGCGTTTTTTTACTTACAGCACTGCCACCGGTGCCATCGTCGTAACGAACCCTTGACCCGACCGTAGAAGGGCGTCTCTACGCGTCTCGCCGATGTGTTGAGTGACTTTCCGACGGGCGGCCCGGTCTGCCCTACTTGCTCAGCGCGTCGACGAACTCGAAATCCGCCACGACCATGTGATGATCGGACGCCGGCGTTGGCTTGACGACATGCCGCATCGGGCGCAACTCCCGGCTGTAGAACAGGTGATCGAGCACGTACGGACGCCGACGCCAGGTGACTTCCTTCGACTGCACGGTCTCGTATCCGGCATCCGAGAACTCGCGCAGCAGCGCCTGGTGCCGGCTCACGTTGAAATCCCCACCGAGCAGAGTCGGGGCGCTCGATGCCGATAGCTCGCCCAGCACCTGCCGCCGCTGGCCGGTGTGCTGGTCGCTGCTGGCATTGAGCATGAAGAAGGCCAGCAGGTGCGCGTTGAAGATGCGCACCTCCCGGCCCGCGACCGTTGTGCGGGCGCCGATCAGCAGGCGGTCCGTCGGTACCTTGCGCTCGCCCCGAAACTCGAACTCGATCGTCGGCGACGGCAGGTCGACCCGCACCGTATTCCGCAACGGCGTGCGCGACAGGATGCAAAGACCAATTCCGAAGGGCAACTCCTGCGGGTCAACTTTCGGATAGGAGAAGAAGCTGTCATAGTCGCCGAACGCGCTCCGCAGCAGGGTATAGTTCGGCGGGGGATCGAGCTGCACGCCCTTCGGCCGCGCCTGCTCAACTTCCTGAAGGAACATGATATCGGCGTTCTGCGCACGGATCTCCGCAATGCTCAGGTCCAGGTCGATGCGCGCATGGTCGCGGGCGTGATGGTCCCAGACCTGGCCGAACTGCATGTTGAACTGAAGGGCCCTGAACGCGCTCATCGGCGACCTCGATGTCGTCCGGCGAGAACCAGATGGCCGCGGCCCCGGCGCGCGGCACGACGCGCCATCGCCTTCGCTGCGCCCCTTACAATCGCTGCTCGACCCAAGACCGCACCGATTCGAGCGCCGCTGGCAGCTTTTCCGGGTTGGTGCCGCCAGCCTGCGCCATGTCCGGCCTGCCGCCGCCTTTGCCGCCAATCTGCTGAGCGACATGATTGACCAGCTCGCCGGCTTTGATCTTGGCGGTGAGATCGGGTGTCACGCCGGCGATCAGGGCAACCTTGCCGCCATCGATTGCGGCAAGCACCACCGCCGCTGACTTGAGCTTGTCTTTCACCTTGTCCAGCGTCTCGCGCAACGCCTTTGCATCCGCGCCCTCGATGGATGCCGCGAGTACCTTTATCCCCTTGACGTTCTCCGCGCGCTCGATCAGCTCATCTCCCTGCGACGCAGCCAGCTTCGACTTGAGCCGGCCGAGCTCCTTCTCGAGGACCCTGACGTTGTCGAGAATCTGCGCGATCTTCTGAGCCAACTCCGTAGGCGGCGCCTTGAGCGCTGTGGCGGCTTCGTTGAGTTTTTCTTCCTGTCCTTGCACGAATGCAAGCGCACCCTCACCCGTTGCCGCCTCGATGCGGCGCACGCCGGCCGCGATGCCGCCCTCGGAGACCACCTTGAAGAAGCCGATGTCGCCGGTACGCTTGACGTGAGTGCCTCCGCACAGCTCGCGCGAGCTGCCGATGTCCAGCACGCGCACTTCCTCGCCATACTTGTCGCCGAAGAAGGCAAGCGCACCGCCCTTGACCGCCTCGTCGTGCTTCATAATCCGCGCCGCCGTCGCCTCGTTGCGAAGGATCTCCGCGTTGACGATTGCTTCCACCTGACGGATCTGCTCGTTGGTCATCGGCTCGTTGTGCGAAAAATCGAAACGTGTGCGCTCAGCGTCCACCAGCGAGCCCTTCTGCTGGACATGGGACCCCAATACCTCACGCAGCGCCTTGTGCATGAGATGAGTCGCGGAGTGGTTGCGCATGGTTCGTGCCCGCCGGTCCATGTTGACCGCGGCCATGACCTTGTCCCCGACGCGCAGACGGCCCGTCTTGAGCACGCCCTCATGGCCGAACACCGCGGCCTGGATCTTCCGCGCATCCTCGACAACGAAGGTGCCCGCCACGCCGGCAAGCTCGCCGCTATCGCCGACCTGGCCGCCAGACTCGGCGTAGAAGGGCGTGCGGTCGAGCACGACCACCGCCTGTCCCGACGAAATCTCCTCGAGCTGCGTTCCTTCCTTGTAGAGCGCGATCACCGTGCCCTCGAGCGTGAGCGTGTCGTAGCCATGGAACTCGGTCGGCTGCCCATGGTAATCCACACTGCTCGCCATGGTGAAGCGCGAAGCTGCCCGCGCGCGCTCGCGCTGCCGTTCCATCGCGGCCTCGAAGCCCGCATAATCGACTCGCACGCCGCGCTCGCGGGCGATGTCGGCGGTGAGATCGACCGGAAACCCGAACGTATCGTAGAGCTGGAACACCATCTCCCCGTCGAGCATCTTGTCTTCGCGCGTGAGAGCGACCTCGAGCACCTTCATGCCGTTGTCCAGTGTCTCCGCGAACCGCTCCTCCTCCTGCTTCAGCACCTGTGTAACGCGCCCGGCCGCTTTCGGCAGCTCGGGATACGCACCGCCCATGGCGCGGGCGAGATCGTCCACGATCCGGTGGAAGAAGGGCCGGGTCTGGCCCAGCTTGTAGCCGTGGCGAATCGCCCGGCGGATGATTCGACGCAGGACATAACCCCGGCCGTCATTCGAGGGAATCACGCCATCGACCATCAGGAACGAGGTCGCGCGGATATGATCCGCAATCACGTTGAGTGATTTGCTGGAAAGATCGCTGGTCCCGGTCTCGCGCGCAGCCCCCCTGATCAGTTCCTGAAAGAGGTCGATTTCGTAGTTCGAATGCACGCCCTGCAGCACTGCGGCGATACGCTCGAGCCCCATGCCAGTGTCCACTGACGGCTTGGGCAGGGGATGCATCGCACCCTTGTCGTCCCGGTTGAACTGCATGAACACGAGGTTCCAGATCTCGATGTAGCGGTCGCCGTCAGCCCCCTCACTGCCGGGCGGCCCACCGGGAATGCCGGGGCCATGGTCCCAGAAAATCTCCGTGGACGGGCCGCAGGGGCCGGTATCGGCCATCTGCCAGAAGTTATCGCTCTGGTACTTCGGCGCGCCCGGCTTGTCGCCAATGCGCACGCACCGTTCTTTTGGCACGCCAATTTCCCTCGTCCAGATGTCATAGGCCTCGTCGTCCTCGTGATAGACGGTGGTCCACAACCGGTCGGTGGGCAGCTTGTAGGTCCGGGTCAGCAGCTCCCACGCGTAGTGGATAGCATCGCGCTTGAAGTAGTCGCCGAAGCTGAAGTTGCCGAGCATCTCGAAGAAGGTATGGTGACGCGCGGTGTAGCCGACGTTCTCAAGGTCGTTGTGCTTGCCGCCCGCACGCACGCAGCGCTGGGACGTTGTGGCGCGCGCGTAAGGTCGCCGATCCTGGCCGAGGAAGACGTCCTTGAACTGCACCATCCCCGAGTTGGTGAACAGCAGTGTCGGATCGTTGGCGGGCACGAGCGGGCTCGAAGCAACCACGGCGTGACTTTTGCTCTGGAAGAATTCCAGGAACTTCGCTCGAATCTCGCTGCTTTTCATGCGAACCGGTAAACCCGAAAACCCATTAGCCGCCGATAGACGCCGATAAGATCAAGAAAATGAACAGGATTTAGAAGATTTCACGAGATTAACAGGGTCAAGCTCGATCACTGAATCCAGTAAATCCTGTTCTAATCCTGTTAATCCTGTCCATTTTGACATTAAGAAACGCAACGTTATCGTATACGTTGCGTTTCTTCCACACGCAGGCCGACCGAGCTCCAGCCCATGATCATTGTTCGTCCTCTCCTTTCACCACCTTCATGATCGCGTCGAAACCGAAGCCGCGCCCTTGCAGGAAGCGCACCTGGCGCGCCCGTTCGGCGGCTGTGCGAGGAAGGTGGGCGAACTTCCTGCGCCAGACCGCCCGCGCGCTTTCCACTTCGTCTTCCTTGAGCGTCTGCAGGGCCGCGGCAACCGCGTCCTCCCCGATACCCTTCTCGACCAGCTCCCGCGCGATCCGCCGCGCGCCGAAACGGGACCGGCGCGCATGCACGATCTGCTCCACGACGCGCCGTTCCGAGAGCCAACCCTGTGCCTCGAGCGCATCGAGCACGCTCTCCAGCTCGGCGGGGCCTTGCGCATGAGCGGCGAGCTTGCGCGCGAGCTCATGTCGCGAATGCTCCCGTCGCGCAAGCAGCTTGAGCGCCCGCGCCCGTAAGCTGGGACCTCGGGTTTTCGGGTCACCGGTCACCGGTTCGCTAGTGGGCAGCCTTCCTCGCTTCCGCCTTCGTTTGGGCCTGTGGCTGCGGCTGAAGCTCGGGCTCCTGCGCCGGGGTCACCATGCCCGCCGCCGCTCGGATCCTGCCCTCGATCTCGCGGGCAACATCGGCGTGCTCCTTGAGGTACTCCCGCACGTTGTCCTTGCCCTGACCGATGCGATCCTTGCCGTAGCTATACCATGCGCCCGACTTCTCGATAATGCTGTGCAGGACACCGAGCTCGATGAACTCGCCTTCCCGCGAGATACCTTCGCCGTAAAGAATGTCGAATTCCGCCGAGCGAAACGGCGGCGCGACCTTGTTTTTCACGACCTTCGCGCGAGTCTCCGATCCGATCACCTCGTCGCCCTTCTTGATCGCGCCGATGCGCCGGATATCGATGCGCACCGACGAATAGAACTTGAGCGCATTGCCGCCCGTCGTCGTTTCCGGATTGCCGAACATCACGCCGATCTTCATGCGAATCTGGTTGACGAAGATCACGAGCGTGTTGGAGCGCTTGATGTTGGCTGTGAGCTTGCGCAGCGCCTGGGACATGAGCCGCGCCTGCAGCCCCATCTGCGGCTCGCCCATCTCGCCCTCGATCTCGGCCTTGGGCACGAGGGCCGCGACCGAGTCGATGACAACCACGTCGACCGAGCTCGAGCGCACGAGCATGTCCGCGATCTCGAGCGCCTGCTCGCCGTTGTCGGGCTGCGAAATGAGAAGCTCATCGACTTTCACCCCGAGCTTTCCGGCATATTGCGGATCGAGCGCATGTTCCGCGTCTATGAAGGCGGCCGTCCCGCCCAGTTTCTGCATCTGCGCGATGACCGAAAGCGTCAGCGTAGTCTTGCCCGAGGATTCAGGGCCGTAAATCTCGACCACCCGACCGCGTGGGAGGCCCCCGACGCCGAGCGCAAGGTCGAGACCGAGCGATCCCGTGGGCACGACCATGATGTCCTTCGATATCTCGGATTCGCCGAGCCGCATGATCGAGCCTTTACCGAACTGCTTCTCGATCTGGGACAGCGCGGCGGCAAGGGCCTTGGCCTTATTTTCTTCCATTTGTGGGTTTCCTCATGTCTGCAACCGGTTAGTTTAAACTACCTGCGCACACGGCATGTCTGTAAAACGCGCGGCATTGGCGCCGAGTTGACAGATGGCCTCGGCTACGCGGCTTGCGCCGGACGGTAAAGCCCTTACCATATTGAGCTTTCGCGCGAGAAAGGAGAGCCAACATGGCCAACGTAGCGTTCATCGGCCTGGGTGTGATGGGCTACCCGATGGCGGGACATCTGCTGAAGAAGGGTGGCCACGCCGTCACGGTCTACAACCGCACGCCGGAGAAGGCGGCGCGCTGGACCCAGGAATACGGCGGCCGCGCCGCTCCGACCCCGCGGGCGGCGGCGCAGGCGGCAGACTTCGTGTTGTGCTGCGTGGGCAACGATCAGGACGTGCGCTCGATCGCCTACGGGGACAGCGGCGCCTTTGCCGGCATGAAACAGGGCGCGATCTTCATCGACCACACCACTGCCTCCGCAGTGCTCGCCCGGGATTTGGACGAACAAGCCCGCATTCTGGGACTGGGATTTCTCGACGCACCGGTCTCGGGCGGCCAGTCGGGCGCCCAAAGCGGGCAGCTCGGTGTCATGGTCGGGGGCGACGCGGCGGTCTTTGAGCGCGCCAAGCCGGTTCTCGACCTCTACGCCCGGAGCTGCGCGCTGATCGGTCCGGCCGGCTCGGGCCAACTCACCAAGATGGTGAACCAGATCTGCGTGGTCGGCGTCATCCAGGGGCTTGCCGAAGGCCTCAATTTCGGCCGCCGCGCCGGTCTCGACATGGAGAAGGTGCTCTCCGTAATCAGCAAAGGCGCCGCCACCTCCTGGCAGATGGAGAACCGCTGGCAGACGATGCTCGCGGGCCAGTTCGATTTCGGCTTTGCGTCGGACTGGATGCGAAAGGACCTGGGCATCTGCCTCGCCGAAGCCAAGGTGGGCGGCGCGCGGCTGCCGGTGACCGCGCTGATCGAACAGTTCTACGCCCAGGTGCAGGCTCGCGGCGGCGGGCGCTGGGATTCCTCCAGCCTGATCAATCTGCTTGCGCAGGATTGATCCGGGGTATCGGCGTAATGAAGGGTGGCCGGTCGACCGACGTAAAGAGGCTGTGGGGGCTGTGTCGAATCACGATTCACGATTCTCGTCAGCGCTGAGCTTTCGGAAGACCAACGTAAAATTGTTTGCGGGCATCTCGATGACTTCCTCGAGCGCGAGTCGGTTAGCTTCAGCCAGACGCGTCACGTCTTCGAGATCCCGCAAGCCCCATTCCGGATCGCGCGCGCGCAGTGCTGCGTCGAACGCTTCGTTGCTCGGCGCCGTGTGCCGGCCGTGGCGGCGGTACGGCCCGTAGAGCACGAGCACGCCACCCGCCGCCAGCGTTTGACCCGCGCCGTCCAGAAGCGCCTTCGTCGCCGCTCGGGGCGCAATATGGATCATGTTGATCGACAGAACCATATCGGCGCGAGGCACCGGCCAGGGCAGCCGCATCACATCGAGCTCCAACGGAGGATTGACATTCTTCAGCGCGCCGGCGCGCAGGCGCGCCAGGACCGAAGCGCGCAATTCCGCATCCGCATCGGTGGGCTGCCAGGTCAGATCAGGCAGCGCCGCGGCGAAATGGGTCACATGCTGCCCGCTGCCGCTACCGATTTCTAGCACGCTACCTGTCGTCGGCAGCACGCGCCTGAGTACATCGAGAATGAGATCCTTGTTGCGATCGGCCGCGGGGCTATGCCAACGCCCATTGGGATGTTTCTCGCCCCAATCCCCTCCCGGCGAAGATGACATTTTGTGTAAGCCGTCTGCCCGTGCGAGCGTTTACGCTTCCTGCGCCGGAAGTTGAGCCAGCACCCCCTTCAGCGCGTGCTCGACCGCCTGGCGGCGGACCGCTTCGCGATCACCCAGGAAGCGAGCCGTCTCGACGCGGCGCTCACCCCCCTTCAATCCCCAGGCGAAGCATACGGTCCCGACGGGCTTCTCCGGCGTGCCGCCGCCGGGCCCCGCCACACCACTCAGGGCGACCGCCACCTGGGCATGGCTACGCTCGAGCGCACCGCTCATCATCTGGCGCACGACTTCTTCCGACACCGCACCGTGCCGACCGAGAACGTCCGCGTCGACGCCCAGCATCTCGCGCTTCGAGACGTAGGTATAGGTCACGAAGCCGCGCTCGAACCAGTCCGAGCTGCCCGGAATCATCGTCACCGCCTCCGCAACCCATCCACCGGTACACGACTCTGCCGTGGCGAGCATCAGGCCACGGGCCTTGAGCGCCTCCCCTAACTCTTCCGCCAGTCGATACAGGGCCGGATCCGCCATCACTTTCCCTCGCAGAGCCGTGAGTCGTGATTCGTGATTCGCGAACCGACCGCCGGCCACCCGCCATCATGTCACGCTTCACCCTATAACACCTCATCAAGCCAGACCGTCGATAACGATCTTAGCTATCGCCAGCACGATCAGCGTAAAAAAGGCCGCCACGAGATCGTCCAGCATCACACCGAATCCATTCTTAAATCTCCGCTCGTAGTAGCGGATGGGTTGCGGCTTGAGAATATCAAACAACCGGAAAAGCAAGAACGCCGCCCCCTGCCAATAAAGCGTCGCCGGCACCAGGAAAAGCACCAGCAGGAACGCCACCGTCTCGTCCCAGACCATGCCGCCGTGGTCGCTGATACCGATCGTCCGGCCGGTAATCTCGCAGACCCAGATGCCGAGTCCGAAGAGGGCGCAGACGAGGAACACGAACTCCCCCGGCTCGAGGCGCGGCGCGGCGATCCAGTAAAGGGGAAACGCCAGGACCGTGCCCAACGTCCCGGGCGCCAAGGGCGCAAGCCCGATGCCGCCGCCAAACGCAATGAAGTGCGCCGGGTGCCGCAGCACGAAACGCCACGACGGGCGCAAGACGAGATCAGCCAACGCTCAAGCCCTGCGCGGGCCGCCGCTCATGCCGGCGAGCCAAATCCTTCTCCTGGCTTTCTGTATTCCTCCCGCGGCGGGCTGAAAATATCGAGAACCACCGCAGCCACTGCGCCCGTCCGCACGCTGTGCATAACGCCGCCCGGCGTGCACCAGAAATCCCCCGCCTTCATCGCCCGTTCCTCGCTACCCTGGATGCGTACGCACTCGCCTTCGAGCAGCACCCCCCATTGTTCCTCCGGGTGGCTGTGTATCGTCCCGCTCGAGTGCGGCTCCATGCGCACGACCGACAGCATGACGTTGTGCCCGGGGAAGATTCGTGTCGTGATCCCCTCGGCAAGTTTTCGCGGTATGCCCTGGGCCTGATCGCCGAGACTGAACGCCCAGGCTAGCGGTTTTGAGTACTTTCCGTTGTCCATGATCGTGGTCCTCCTCTGCTGCGAGAATACCTGATCCGGATACGGCCGGGTGAGCGGCCGTCCGATGTTTCAGGCGAAATGGTCGAAACCTCTCCGTGTCAACATGAGCGCCTTGCCGTGGTTGCCGAGAACCGTTACGGTCGCCGTCTTCCGGTGCAGCGGCACGATGGTGCCGATCCGGGTGAGCGCCACGTGCAGGCGCCGCGCCAGCCGCACGATGCGCTCGCGCTCGCGGCGGCCCGCAGTAAAGCACAGCTCGTAATCGTCGCCGCCCGCAAGCAGCGCCGTTCTGGCGGCGGCGCGCGGAAGATGCCTGTTCAGTGTTGCCGAACTCGGAATGAGTTCCATCTCGACGACCGCCGCAAGGCGTGAGCGCTCGCAGATATGGCCGAGGTCGGCCAGCAGGCCGTCGGAGATGTCGATTGCGCTATGAGCGACGCCGCGCAGCGCGATGCCGAGCTCGATGCGGGGCGTCGGCACGTGCAGTCGTGGCGCAAGCCGGGCCTGCTCACGGCGGGAGAGCAGCACCTGGCCCGCCATCGCGGCCAGCACCAGCCCCGCATCGCCGAGCCGACCTGACACCCAGACGTCGTCGCCCGGCCGCGCGCCATCGCGCCGCAGCGCCTTGCCCGCGGGCACTTCACCGATGACCTGCACGCAGATCGCAAGCGGCCCGCGCGTCGTGTCACCGCCAATCAGGTCCACGTCGTGCCGCCGTGCGAGGTGCATGAATCCGCGCGAGAAAGCAGCGAGCCAGCGCGCATCGGCCTTGGGCACGGCCAACGCGAGCGTCGCCCAGCGCGGTGCCGCGCCCATCGCCGCAATATCGGAAAGGTTGACTGCGAGCGCCTTGTGACCGAGCTGCGCGGGATCGGCGTCGGGCCGGAAATGCCGGCCGCTCACCAGGAGGTCGGTCGTCACGACGAGTTCAGCGCCATCCCGGGCACGCACAATCGCCGCATCGTCGCCCACGCCGAGCACCGCGCCCGCAGCGGGCGGAGAAAAGTAGCGTCCGATGATGTCGAATTCCCCAAGCATCCTGCGCGTTGCCATCTAGGACCCCCGGCCCTGCGAGAGAAGAGTCCTGAGACCGGGATAGAACCAGGGATTCGCTTTGATAAACGACTCGCGCCCTTCCAAGAAATCGCGCCGAATCGCATCCACATTCTCCGGAAAAACCCTGCGCCCGATGTTCGGGGATCCCGGCGACGGGCGCCCGAACATCGCGTTGAGCATGATGTCACCAATCTCGAAATTGAGGTGTAGGGGATCCTGCCAGAGCTTCATGTTCGCGCTCACCGGCTCCCCGGTAATGGTGTCGTAGCCAACAAACGCCCAGAGCTGGATCCGGTCGTCGCCGCCGGATGCTTCGTGCACGACGCTGGCCATCTGCCGCAAGACATCCCATTGGTCAATCGCTGCCGGACACAGGGCATCCATTTCATAATCGTAGGCGTGCCTCGGGTGTACGACCAGCCGCAGCTCGATTCCCTTCGCCCGTGCAATACGCACCACTTTGCGAAGGCCCGAGAGATCCAGTTGTCGCATCGGTCCGTCCTTCATAGGTAGGAGTGCGGCCGACACGCCTTGCCTGAGCGCAGCCAGGTCGCATTGCCCCTTCTTGAGGCGCCGCCCCAGAATCTCCCGGAAACGGGATTCCACGCCGGGATCGTATCGAGCATAGAAATACTGGCCTTCCCGCGTATGGCTCGGGCGCTCCTTGCCCTGCCCCTGAATGGTCTCAATCGATGCTTTCAGGGCGCGGGTAGAGAATAGGAGCTGCGCCGGGGTGGCAATGTCCAGCGCTGCCTCGGGCACAGCGCAATCCGCGTCGGCCAGGTCCATGGGCCGCACTTCCACGACCGCCCGTTTGATTGGTGCATGACCGATTGCATACTTGAAATAGCACTGGATGATCTGCCACTGGGCTGCGGCCACGGCAAAGTTAAATCCCGTCAGTCGCCCATGGTCGGTAAAAGCGGGGTTGAGCGGATCGAACCCAACCTCGGTCAGCGAACTGCCCAGCGTCACGGCCTCGGGCCGCTCGCGCGCAAGAATGGCGGGCTTCACATGACGTTCGAAGCGCCGGAATTTCGTCTTGACTGCGTTGAACCCCTCGATGGCCACGTCGCGGTAATACCAGAAAGGATCCACCACGCGATTCAGCAGACCGACACCCCCCATAACGACTGCGGCTCCGAAAACGAGCCGGAGACAGAAGATCCGGTATGGAAACGCGCGAGTCATCAGAACTGGAAATAAATGAATTCTGAAAGCCCGGAGATCGAGAGCATTCCCCACACCGCCGCCAAGACGCCGAAGGCGAGCCACGCCCAGGTCGGCCGCCACTGCCACCAGCGGTCTCCCGCGGTGGGGACATCGGCTGGCAGGGCCAGCGCCGGACGGTGCCCGCCCATGATCTGCTGGGTGTTAGGCATGAACCAGACGATGATGAAGCATAGCAGGATCCAATTGACCTGCCCGCCGCCGCCGAAAGTGGGTTGGTACTGGAATTCGACTCCGCGCGCCATCAGCCATTGCCCGACCGGTCCCCATGATTCCAGCCATCGATACGGCAAGACCAGCCCATGCATCCCCGCCATGCCCTCGAGAATGTAACGAGCGCCCTGCAGCGTCTCGGAGCGAAAGAAAACACACCCCACGAGCCATGCGACGAAGGTGATCCCGACGCCGATCATGCGCCCCCACCACGTCGGTGAGGGCCGGTCCCAGCCCCGGCGTTTTCGCATCAGGCGCCACGCTTGATTGACACACAGGTAGAACCCGTGCAGCGCCCCGAACACGACGAAGGTCCAGCCGGCGCCGTGCCAGATCCCGCACAGCACGAACGTCACGAACAAGGCGTAGTAGCGGCGGGCAGCACTTTTGCGCATTCCGCCCAACGGTACAAAAATGTAGTTACGCAGAAAACGTGTGAGCGTCATGTGCCAGCGCTGCCACATCTCGGTCATGTTCACCGCCTTGTAGGGCGAGTGAAAGTTGAGCGGCAAGCGCACGCCAAAGATGAGCGACAGCCCAATGGCCATGTCGGAATAGGCCGAAAAGTCGAAATAAACCTGGAACGAGAAGGCAACGACACCCGCCCAGGCATCGAGCAAGGGCAGCCGGGCGCCGCTCTCGTACGCCGAGAACACCGGCCCGACGTAAACGGCAACGCCGTCTGCGATAACCGTCTTCTTGAACAGGCCGATGAAGAAAATCGTGAGCCCGACCGACAGGTTTTCCCATTTGAGCCGGTAGGTCTCCGCCTCGCCGAACTGCGGCATCATCTCCTTGTGATGCAGGATCGGGCCCGCGATCAAGTGCGGAAAATAAGTGACGAACAGGCAGTAATGCGCGAAGCGGTACTCCGCCGCCTTGCCCTGATAAGCGTCGGCGAGGAATGCAATCTGGGTGAACGTGAAGAACGAGATGCCGAGCGGCAGCACGATATGGGGCAGCGGCAGCCCCGCGCCCAGATGATTGAGATTGCTGACGAAGAAATCCATGTACTTGTAATAGCCGAGCAGCAGCAGGTCCGTTGCGACCCCGGCGATGAGCAGCCGCCGTGCCCGCGGCGTGCCGGCCGTGCGAACGATCGCGCGGCCGACGAAGAAGTTGAAGAGGATCGAGGCGAGCAGCAGCAACACGTAGACCGGGTTCCACCAGCCGTAGAAGGCTAACGAGGCCAGGGCCAGCCATGCCGCGGCCCCTACGTGACTCGCGCGGGCAATGAGGAAGAAACCCGCGAGCGTCAGCGGGAGAAAAACGAGCAGGAAAGGATAGGAGTTAAACAGCATCGCGGGCAGTGCTCCGGGTGCGCCGAACGGGCGGCGGCACCCCCCGCGTTTCGTCGGATGCAGGCATTCAGGACGGGTCCGCGGGCTTGTCCTCTCCGGCCTGACGCTGCGCGGCGACCCGCGCCTGTTCCTGGAGCCACCTCTTCTTCATCAGTCGCGGGAAGTAGAAATCCACCGCGGCGAAGCCGAAGAAAAAGCACACCAGGAGCAGTGCCGTGCTCGGTGGCAGAAACTGCCGGCCGTGGAGCAGGATATACCCCCCCAGCACCGCATTGAATATTCCAGCCAGGTAGAACAGGATCATCCGCTTCTTCAGGCGCGGATCCATCTCCCCCATTTGCATCGGGTTCATCATGACACAGCCTTCACTTCCGCTTCCCGCAAACGCGCGGCGAGCTTGTCAAGCACAGCGTTGACGAAGCGGTAACCGTCCGTGCCGCCGTAGGCCTTGGCCAGCTCGACGGCCTCGTTCACGACCACCCGGAACGGCACCTCCGGATGATGCACAAGCTCATAGCCGGCAAGCAGCAGAATACCGTGCTCGACCGGGCTCAACCGTTCGATCGCGCGGTCGAGATGAGGTGCGATCTCGCGCTCCAGCTCAGCCGCTGCGGCCACTGCGCCTTCCAGGAGATCGTAAAAATACACCACATCGATCTTCTCGAAGCCCCGCGCCTCGGCAAGCTGCCGCGCAATGGTGGCGGGATCCGCCCGCGTCAGCTGCCACTGGTAAAGGCCCTGCAGCGCAAACTCGCGCGACCGGTGGCGGTTAGTCTTCATCGAGCTTCTTAAGCAAGTTGGCCATTTCGATCGCGGTCAGTGCGCACTCGGCCCCCTTTTGCGACATGCGCGCAAGCGCCTGGTCCTCGTCATCGGTCGTAAGAATGCCGTTGGCAACTGGCACGCCGGTGTCGAGAGTGACCGCAGTAATGCCGTTCGCCGATTCGTTGGCCACCACCTCGAAATGATAGGTGTCCCCCCGGATGACGGCCCCGAGCACGACCAGCGCATCGAACCAGCCCGAATTGGCCATTTTCTGCAGCGCGATCGGCGCTTCCAGGGCGCCCGGCACGCTCACGATCAGGACGTCGGACGTGTTCACGCCCTGCTTGGTGAGCTCCGCCGTACAGCTCGACAGCAGCCCTTCGCCAATTTCCTGGTTGAAGCGGCTCATGACGATGCCGATGCGCAAGCCGGACCCCTCCAGGTCCGGCTTAAATTCCTCGATCTCATCCTGGTGCGACACCGCCTCTAACTCCCCCGCGTCCAACGCTCAACTGCTACATCGAACTTCATTTCGTCTCCCGTCTTGGTTTACTCCCTTCGGCGGAGTGATTATCGTTACGTTCAGCCCCAGGCTGAACGTAGCCGGTCACCTCGAGATCGAAACCCGCCATGCTTGGCATGGGCCGCGGCATACCCATGATCTGCATGCGCCTCACTCCGAGGTCCCGGAGAATCTGCGCGCCAATGCCGTAGTTTCGCAGAACCACCCCGCCCGCCCGCATGCCCTCCTCATGCACCCGCGCCCGCTCGAGCAGATCGGCGGCCGTTTCCGCGCGGTGCAGCAGCACGATCACGCCGCACTCTGCGCGTGCGATCGCCGCGAGCGCGTCGTTGAAGTTCCAGGAATGGCTATGGCTGGCGACATCGATCAGATCGATCACTGAAAGCGGCTCGTGCACGCGCACAAGGACTTCCTGGCGCGGCGCGGGCCGCCCCTTGACGAGCGCGAGGTGCGTCGCGTCGCCAATGCGGTCGCTGTAGACGTGAAGGCGGAGCGTTCCATGCGTCGTCTCGATGTCGCGCTCCGCGACCCGCTTGACCAGCGACTCCGTGCTGCTGCGATAGTGGATGAGGTCGACGATGGTGCCAATCTTGAGGTGGTGCTGGGCCGCGAACTCGACCAGGTCGGGCAGCCGCGCCATCTCGCCGTTGTCCTTGAGGATCTCGCAGATGACTGCGGCTGGCGTCAGCCCCGCGAGCCGCGCGAGATCGCAACCCGCCTCCGTGTGCCCGGCGCGAACCAGCACGCCGCCGTCCGCCGCCATGAGCGGAAAAATGTGCCCGGGCTGCACGAGATCGGCCGGGCTGGCGTCCGGGCGGATGGCGACCTGCACCGTGCGCGCGCGGTCCCCCGCCGAGATGCCCGTGGTTACGCCCTGAGCCGCCTCAATGGACACCGTGAAGTTGGTGCCATGGGACGCGCGGTTGACGGCGGCCATTTGCGGCAGGTTGAGGCTGCGGCACTTCTCCCCGCTTAGCGTCAGGCAAACCAGGCCGCGGGCATGGCGCACCATGAAATTGATCACTTCGGGCGTCGCGAACTCGGCGGCGATGAGCAGGTCGCCCTCGTTCTCGCGATCTTCCTCGTCAACGAGCACCACCATCCTGCCGGCGCGCAGCTCGGCAATAACGTCCGTGATGGGACTGATCAGCGTTTCCTGCCTTGAAGTCATCTCAACAATCCGAAAATGGGGAATGGGAAATGGGTAATGGCAAAACTGAAACCTGCCCTCACCCGCCTTTTCCGTTCACCATTCACCGTTCGCTATTCACCCACTTTTTTTGTGCAACCGCTCGACGTAACGCGCGAGTATGTCCACTTTAAACGTATCCTGTTGATTTAATGGTTTTTCAAGACTCGGAATAGTCAGGATACCGCCAGATATACCGTCAGGAGTCCAGCTGTCGGGTGTGGTAAGACAAGTTCACGCAACGCGCTGCAATTATACGTGGCATCTCACCTCATGCCACGCTCGACCGGGGGGCTTCGATCCTGGTGTTAGGGGCCAGGCGCGCGCTCGAACAAAGCCTTTGACTTGTGCCAGTCGGCTATCGAGTTACCATTCCAACAATATGGCAGACACCGTCCCACGCAGATTAGACTGGGGTCAAAAGCGTGGCCCTAGGAAGCGCGTGGATCGAGCCCCGAAAGCCGCCGTTACGGGAATGTTCATCAGTAAACACTCTCCCGAGCAAAGACAAGCAGCCCTGGACGACGCCTACGAAGCTATGCAACGCGGGGAAACCAGCGAACAAATAGCCGCCAGACATAACGTCAACCCCAGAACCCTCAGATATTGGCTACTAGACAGGCAGTGTCCGCTTTCGGCCCGCAGCGGGCATACAACACCGCCCTCCAATTTGACGCGATTGACTCTTCGCCCGTCGCAGCATAGATTGCGGGTTCGTGAAAAATGGTGTTTGAAAA